>Ga0302202_10000043_pt1 | contig 125211 bp, 106 predicted proteins | sample II_Bog_N3_3_FD_194579 | JGI IMG/M metagenome (GOLD analysis project Ga0302202, IMG submission 194579) | Peat permafrost microbial communities from Stordalen Mire near Abisko, Sweden - II_Bog_N3_3 | ecosystem: Environmental > Terrestrial > Soil > Wetlands > Peat | place: Sweden: Abisko... | reverse complement strand
CTGATTGATAACAGGCGTCTTGCGACAAAAACCATGCAAAATACCGGGGGATTTCCACAGGGGGGGGTGGGGGGTAAGGCCGAAAAAACAGGGACCAAGGGACCAAGGGACCAAGGGACTGAGGGACTAAGGGACTGAGGGACTGAGGACTGAGGGACTGAGGACTGCTGTCGGCTGGAGATGATGTTCATGGATCGATTGTGAGCGCGGCGGGGGAAATGATCTGCAAACAGTTGTGGCGGATGAGGGATGTTGCAAGAGGCTCCAACGTAATGAAATCGCTTTCTGCGCCGATGAACCAGTTGGACAGATGGCTGGTTTCTGCTCGGAAATCCGGGCTTGCCGCTGGAGTCTGCGGGGGAGTTTATCCGAATGCAGCGCAAGCTCAAGGAGAGGATGCTCGTCACTCTGGCGGCCACGATCTTGATGGCCGTGCTGGGAACGCTGGGCGGCTATCTGCTGGGCCGCGCGCTCTCACTCAAGCTCGCCCAACGCAAGCTCGCGCAGGACGCGGATCGCATGATTGCGATCGTGGAGATGTTCTCCCAGGAGACGCGCACCGCGCTGGCCCAGATCAAGGCGGCGCAGCTCCCCTTCTGTTCCGATGCCGAGATGGTTTTTGTGCGCACGCTGATCTTCCAGTCGCACTACCTGAAGGATGGCGGGCATATCCGCGACGGACGGATCGTCTGCTCGGCAACGCTGAGCAGCCTGGAGATGCCCAAAGGGCAGATCGATCCCGATTTCACCCAGCCGGACGGGACACGGATCTACCGCGAGCATTCACCGATTCTCGTCCGCGATCTGCACGCAGTCGTGGTTCAGTTGGGCGACTCCTATGTCGTCTATACGCCCCACATACTGGATTTCATGCACATCACGACTTCGCATTTCATTCTCAGAACGCCCAGCGCCCCGCAATTCGCGCTTGCTTCGGGGAACACGGCGGGACTGACGCCGGCAAAGCAGTTGCTCATCGACCAGGTAACATCGCGGGAGGGATATGCGCGGGTGGACGACACATACTACGTCACCCGCTGTTCCGCCCGATATTACAAGTGCGTTTCCGCCAACATATCCATCCCTGAAGCGCTGAGTGCGGACGGCAATATGCTCATCTTATTCAGCTCTGCGGGTGGAGCAACCGGCGCATTACTGGGCTTTCTCTTTTCCTTCCTCTATCGCCGCAATCGCAGCATGGAGCAGCAACTGCGCCGGGCCATTCGCCAGGACAAGCTGCGGGTGGTTTATCAGCCGATTGTGAAGATGGTCAACCGGCGGATTGCAGGGGCCGAGGCTCTGGTGCGCTGGAACGATGAGGAGGGCAATGCCGTCGGCCCCGATGTTTTTATCAGGATCGCCGAAGAGCGCGGCTTTGTGGGTGAGATTACGAAGCTGGTGGTGCGCCATACTTTGCGCGAGATGGGCGAGACGTTGCGCGGCAATGCCGAATTTCGCCTCAGCATCAATGTGGCCGCGGCGGATTTGACCGATCCCGGATTTCTGCCGATGCTGGAAGAGAAGCTGCGCGAGGCCGGCGTTTCAACCAAGCAATTGGCAATCGAGATCACGGAGAGCTCCACCGCGCGCCAGGATGTGGCCGTGGCGGCGATCCGCCAACTGCGGAAGATGGGGCACGAGGTTCACATCGACGACTTCGGCACCGGCTATTCAAGCCTCTCTTACCTGCATACTCTGTCGATCGACGCAATCAAGATCGACCGCTCTTTCACCCAGGCCGTCGGCACCGAAGCGGTGACGCTGAGCATTTTGCCGCAGATTCTCGCCATGGCTCAGGCGCTCAAGCTGCAAGTGGTTGTGGAAGGCGTGGAGACGCGCGAACAGGCCGATTATTTTGTCGCCATGAAGGACTCCGGAGCCATCCTGGCGCAGGGCTGGCTCTATGGCCGTCCGGTGGCGGCGGAGGCATTTCGCGAGCGGATGGACGCTGATCTATTGCAGGCCGAAGAGGAACAGAGAAGACACACGGCGACACAGGCCGCATGATTGTTCGCCTTCGAATCGAGCCTTGAAATTGATAGTCAGCCGTCGATCTTCTTCGCCAATTCACGGCCGCGCGCGAGCGCTTGCCGGTTGACTTCGGTGAAGCGCGGATTCTTGACCAGCCGCCCGAGCGCCGCCTCAATATTCACGTCGCCCAGGACCGCAGTGATTTGAAGCAGCGCGCCCAGCATCACCATGTTGCCCACGCGGGGATTGCCCAGCTCATGCGCAATCTCGGTGAAGGGGCGCGCCAGTACGCGCACGCCCGCACGTTCGCAGTCGGCGGGAAACTCCTCGCCGTTGTAGAGAATCCATCCGCCGGGCGCGACGCTGGAGACAAACTTCCTGAGCGAGGGCTCATTCATCGCCACCAGCAGATTGGGCGTGGTCACCATGGGCGAATCGATCGGCTGGCGAGTGAGGCGAACGTGGCAGTTGGAGGTGCCTGAGCGCATCTCCGGGCCATAGGAGGGCAGCCAGGAGACTTCGAGCCCGGCGTCGAGTCCGGCCTCGGCCAGCACCTCGCCCAGCAGCAGAACGCCCTGTCCGCCAAAGCCGGCGACGCGCACGCGCAGATCGACCTCGGCGCCCGGCGCGAAGGCAATCGGATGGCCCGCGGGCAGATCGTTGTCGGCGACGCCGAGAATTTGCGGCAGCTTATCGAGCGGCGGCGCGGCCTCTTGCGCTGCGCGCGGCTCGGTCTCCTTGGTGCGGTCGCGATAGACGCCCAGCGGAAAGGTCTTCTCCATCACCTCAGTGACCCAGCGCTGCGCCTCGACGGGCTGCATCTTCCAGATCGTCGGGCAGGGCGAGAGAATTTCAATGAAGGAAAAGCCCAGCCCGCGCACCTGATTCTCAAGTGCGCGCTTGATGGAGCGCGCGGCCTGCATGATCTGTTTGGTGTCGCCCAATCCGACGCGCTCGATGTAGACCGGCGCATCGAGCGAGGCGAGCAGCTCGCAGACGCGCAAGGGGTAGCCTTCGTTCACCGAGCTGCGCCCCTCGGGGGTGGTCATCGTCTTCTGGCCCAGCAGCGTGGTGGGCGCGGATTGTCCGCCGGTCATCGAATAGATGGCGTTGTTGATGAAGAAGACCGTGATGGGCTCGCCGCGATTGGCGGCGTGCAGAATCTCCGCTGAACCGATGGCCGCCAGATCGCCGTCGCCCTGGTAGTCGATCACGATGCTCTCAGGGCGGCTGCGCTTGACGCCGGTGGCGACGGCCGTGGCGCGTCCATGCGCCGCCGAGACATTGCCCACGTCGAAGTAGTGGTAGGTGAAGACGCCGCAGCCGACGGGGCCGACCAGGATCGTCCGATTCTGAATGCCCAGCTCGTCGATGGCGCGGGCCAGCAGCTTGTGCGCCTGTCCGTGACCGCAGCCGGGGCAGAAGTGCGTCTGATGCTGCAACTCGCCCTTGCGCTCGTAGCGATCGTAGAAGGCCTTGGGCTTGGCGTGCGAGATCTCGTATTCGGGAAGCACCGCGCTAGACATGAGCCACACACTCCTGTTCCGGCCGCAATTGCAATGAATGGTTCTTCGCCAGTGTACGCACAACGTTGAGCACCTCGTCGAGCGAGGGAACGTTGCCGCCGACGCGGCTGAAAAACTCGACCGGGCGCGCGCCGTTGACGGCCAGCCGCACATCCTCCACCATCTGTCCGTTGCTCATCTCGACGGTCAGGAAGACCCGCGCGCTTTTGGCCAGCTTCTGGATGTGCAGCTTGGGAAATGGATAAAGCGTGATGGGTCGCAGCACGCCGACCTTGAGGCCCTCGGCGCGCGCCTGAGCGGCCACGGCCTTCAGGATGCGGCCGATGATGCCGTAACCGATGAGCACGATCTCAGCGTCCTCGGTGCGCCACTCGTCGGCGCGGGTTTCAAGCTCTTCGGCACGGCGGTACTTGGCCTCCATGCGCCCCTGATGCGCTTCCATCTCGTCGATGTCGAGAAAGAGCGAGGTGATCAGATTGCCGCGCGTGGCCTCTGTGCCGGTCACGGCATAGCCGGGCGTCTGGGGCGCAACGGCGGTTTGCGGAAACTCGACCGGCTCCATCATCTGTCCGATGAAACCATCGGCGAGCACGACAACCGGATTGCGATAGCGGTCGGCCAGCTCGAAGGCCAGCGCGGTCAGGTCGGCCATCTCCTGCACCGAATGCGGCGCAAGGACGATGGTGCGATAGTTGCCGTGGCCGCCGCCCTTGACCACCTGATGATAGTCGCCCTGCTCGGCGGCGATGTTGCCCAGCCCAGGCCCGCCGCGGGTGATGTCGGCGATGACGCAGGGCAGCTCGGCGCCGGCCATGTAGCTGATGCCCTCCTGCATCAGGCTGATGCCGGGGCCGCTCGATGCGCTCATTGCGCGCACGCCCGCCGAGGATGCGCCGTAGATCATGTTCATCGCCGCAACTTCGCTCTCCGCCTGCAAAAAAACACCGCCCGAGCGCGGCAGATAGAGCGCGGCTGCCTCGGCAATCTCGCTGGCCGGGGTGATCGGATAGCCGTAAAAGGCGCGGCAGCCGGCGAGGATCGCGCCGCGCACGATCGCTTCATTGCCTTTCATCAGTTGCTTGCGCATTCACTCGCTCCCGTCGCGACTGCTTCCGCAGCGCGCGCTCGATTCACCACTCTCGATACGGTAATCGCCCCCGGCTCCGGGCAGACCATGAAGCAGATGCCGCAGCCGGTGCAGCCCGCGCCACTGTAGGACGCGGTGCGATAGCCGTAGTGATTCAAGCGCTCGCCCAGCGCGATTGCCTTGGGCGGACAGGCCTCGACGCAGAGCCCGCAGCCCTTGCACTCGTCCTCATCCACGCGCAAAAGGCCGCGATCTTTCTTCTCGACACTCACCATCCGCAATCCTCATCCCTGAAACTCTTCATTCTCAGCTTCGCAAAGGGGGACCGGCAGTGATCCGCATCACCAAGAGACCGCGCGCTGCAATCGTTCATCTTGCACTCAAGCAAGGCAGACGAATCTGTTTGCATTCCTCGCAGTGCGGATGAATAATTCAGCTCGGATGAGAAGATCGATCGAGAGGCAAGGGGATCAATGCGCGCTCGGCGCGGGAGCGGCGCTGACGATCGCCGGATCGAGCGCCGTCATCGGCCAGATTGTGCTGATGCGCGAGCTGATCTCGCTCTACAACGGCAGCGAGCTGTCCCTGGGAATTCTGCTGGCCACTTGGCTTTTCTGGAGCGCGGCGGGCAGCTTGCTCTGCGGCTCTCTTCCGTTGCGCGAGGGGCGCGTGCGTGGAAGAGTGGGTGCGCTTGCGTGCCTGCTGGGTGTGAGTCTTCCGGCAACCGTCTGGGCGCTGCGCGCGAGCAAGAGCCTGCTGCAAACGGTTCCCGGCGAGCTTGTCGGCCCGGTCGCAACGCTGCTGGCATCGCTGGTTTGCCTGAGCGTTTTCTGCATGACGGCAGGCGCACTCTTTGTCGCTGCCGCGCGCATGATAAACGACTCGGACGCGCGACGGGCTGCTGGTGCGGCTTACCTGCTGGAGGCGGCCGGCAGCGCCGTGGGCGGCGTCGTGGCCAGCCTGCTTCTGCTGCGCTTTCTTTCGCCGATGCAGATTGCCACACTCGTGCTGGTTCTGAATCTGTGGCTGGCCTCCATTCTTCTGTTGCGCATTCGGATCGTTGTTGCGAGCGCGGTGGCCGTGCTGCCGGCGCTCCTTCTTGTTGTCGGGGTTGCGCCGCGCGTGGAGTGGCAGACGAGGACGCGGGAGTGGAGCGGCTTTCGCCTGCTGGGGTCGACGGATTCGATCTACGGCAATCTCACCGTTATCGAGAGCGGCGGGGTGCGCAGCCTCTACGAGAACGGCCTGATCCTGGCCAATGCGCCGGACGAGAGCGCGGCGGAGGAATCGGTCCACTATGCGCTGCTGGAACATCCCTCGCCGCGCCGGATATTGCTGATCGGCGGCGGCGCGAATGGAGCCGTCGCCGAGGCGCTCAAACACCCGACCGTTGAGCGCGTCGATCTGGTCGAGTTGGACCCTGCGCTGCTCGGCATGGTGCGCGACGATCTTCCCGCAAATGCCGCGCCGAGGGATGCGCGCGTCGTGCCGCACACCGCCGACGGGCGCGCTTTTCTGCACGCGTCGCGCGCGAGCTACGATGAAATCATTGTCGGCATTCCCGACCCGCAGAGCGCGCAACTGAACCGCTACTATACGGTCGAGTTCTTCCGCTCCGCGCGCGCGCACCTGGCGCCGGGCGGGCTGCTCGCGCTTCAACTGCGATCGTCGGAGGAGGCCATGAGCCCCGATCAGGCGGAGTTTCTGCGCTCGATCAAGCGCTCTCTGCAGGAGGTCTTTCCCGCTGTCGTCGCGATTCCCGGAGATACGATTCACTTCTTCGCCGCCACGCGCCAGGGGCTGCTGACGGAGGATGCGCCGACGCTCGTCGAGCGGCTGATGGAGCGCCATTTGCAGACGCGCTATGTGCGTGAATACTTCATTCCCTTCCGCATGACGGCTGACCGCATGGAGCAGGCGCGCGCCGATCTGGAGCCGCAGGCCGCGACGCGCATCAACCGCGACTTCGCGCCCATCGCCTACTACTACAACACGATTCTGTGGAGCGCGCAGTTCAGGCCTGCCTATGCCGAATGGCTGCGAAGGGCCGGCAGCACGCGCTTTGCAAGCATCCTGGGCGGAGTGCTGATCGCGGCGGTCCTGCTGGCTCTTGCCGCCGGCGGCAAGCAGAGGCCGCGAACCACCGCGCTCTGCTCGACGGCCGCGACCGGCTTCACGCTGATGGCGCTCGAGATGATACTGCTGCTGGGGTTCCAGTCCATCTACGGCTTTCTTTATAGCCAGCTTGCCCTGCTGATTGCGCTCTTCATGGCGGGGATCGCGGTGGGAGGCTGGCTGGGGTTGCAGCTCACCGGGTCGCCGCGCCGGGCGGTGGCTATCACACAGCTTCTTCTCATGCTTTCCGCGCCGCTGCTGATGCTCGCGCTTAGCCTGCTGGCCATGCCGCGGGGCTCGGCGGTGAACTGGCTGGCCGCGGAGATCGTCTTTCCCGCGCTGGCCGCGCTCGGCGGGATGCTGGGCGGCTGCCAGTTCACGCAGGCGGCGCAGTTGTTTCTTGCGGGCGACCGGGGCGCAGGCTGGCTAGGCTGGCTCTATTCCGTCGATTTATTGGGCGGCTCCGCAGGCGCGCTCGTGCTCAGCGGCTTCCTGATTCCTGTCTTCGGATTCTGGCCGACGGCGTGGCTGACGGCGGCGGTGAGCCTGGCGCCGGTGTTGATGGCCGCGCGTCTCTGTATCCCACGCCGGGTAGGGTCTTATTGATCCGGCAAGAAAACAGTGACCTTCTTTCCCACCCACAGTATTGATTTGCCGGATCAAAAGAAGCTGATTGTGGCGATTCGCATTTTCATCGCCAGACTGCAAGTGATGGAAAAATATATCGTTGGAAAACTCTGGCGGAGGAAGGCTGTTCCGGAATCTTTGGACGGAATTAAAGTTTTATCAAAGTTTGCCGATAATTATGGAAAGAGCGTCTAGGCTAAGAAGTAGCAGGCCAGAGACGGTGGCGCCGAGCCCGGCGAATGTGTACGCCCTTCCTCAGCGGAGGGTTCCGGGGCTTGGGGCCGTCTCTGGCTTTCACTTTGGCGGCTCTCCGCCGCGAGCTTGAGCTGCAACCACGGCGGCGCTCGAAATCGGGGAGTGCGAGAGATCGAGAGCGGAGGTTGGCGGTGCATCGCCGGCCTCTGCTCTCGATTTTATTTGCGCGACGGTCGTTTGGGCTCGCGAGCGCCATTCACATTTCCATGAGTAACCGAGGCGGCTGAGGCCGCCTTTATTTTTGCGAGGAGCATTCCGCATGAAACCCATTGCGAATATCTGGCTTCACCCCAAAACCTCGACCTCCGGCTTGTTGATTGCGGTGGTCACCATCGGTCGCGTCTTTTCTCAGCAGGGCATCAGCTTCGGCACGGTGGGCAACGGCAGCGCGCTCACGCTTATTCTGGGAGTGGCCACGGCGCTGCTGGGCTTGATGGCCCGCGATCCGAGCGGCGCCGCGACGACGGCCAGCGACGAGAACTCCACGCAGGGAGCAACGTCCACCGCCCAGCTGGGCTGCTGGGCACTGATTGCGCTGCTTGTCACTGCACCTTTCACGACCGGCTGCTCGGGAACCAGCGTGGCGCAGAATATTGTGAACTGGACGCCGACATTGCAATCGGTTGTGGCCACCGTGGATGCAACCGCCTCGATTCTCGATCCGGCCTCGGCGCCGATCTTCACCGCGGCCACCAGCGGCTTTGACGCGGCCAGCAATGTACTGGTGACACAGGCCAAGGCCTATCTTGCCAATCCCACAGCGACAGTGCTCCAGCAGTTGCAGACGCAGGTGGTGACCTTCCAGCAGCAGGTGAACGCGGCGCTGCTCCTGGCGTCCAAGATTACCAACCCGGCCAGCCAGCAAAAGGCTCTGGCCGACATCAACGCCGTGGCGACGGTGGTGAATGCGATGCTGGCGCTGATTGCCTCGATCTCCAACAAGGCCGCGGTGGCGCAGATGAGTGCGGCCGTGACGGTCAAGCTGGCGCAGGTTGAGCCGTACATGGATGAAGGCAGCGCGGTGCGGATTGTGGCGCGGCAGTACGGCGAGCCGGTGACGGTGGCGGCGATGCAGGTGGCCCAGGCGCAGGCGAGCGCGGCGCAGGCGGGCTTCTAGAGCATTTTCGGTAGTGGGTCAGTTTGAATAAAGATACCCTCGGGGGCTAAAGCCCGCATGATATTGCGGAGTTTATGTACGGGCTAAAGCCCGTACCCTTCCAATTGACCCACTGCTGCATTTTCGCTTCACTTGTTGACATTACGAGCGCATCGAAGGTGGCTTTTTCTTGAGGGAAAAGCCACTTTACTGCAAGGATTCTGTATACACCAGAATCGAAAATGCTGTAAAGCGGTTCAGACCACGCCGGCGAATGGGGTTCTGTCCCAGCACGCAAAAGTTGCGTGCTGGGCATCCATTCGCGCAGCCTGAAGGGCAGGGGCTATTCTTCCTTATCTCCGCTCGGCGATGGCTCTTCGCTCTCGGCGGAATCGTCCGCCGCGGCCGCACCCGGCTCATCCTGCCACATCCAGGCGATCCACCAGACAAAGGCGGCAAAAAAGATCGCCTGATAGGTGAAGGCCAGAATCGTTCTCACCTGATCGAAGTCGGCGCGGCTATGGAAGAAGTGCTTCGCAATGGCATATTGCAGGCCGCCTTGAATCGCCAGCGAGGCAATGGCCTCCGCGCCAAGGCCGATGCCGATCATCAGCGCATGGCTGCGCCAGCCGGCCTTGAAGCGGCGGCCGAAGAGCAGCAGCAGCGCCAGCAGACCCACCGATATCACGGCCACCAGCAGATCGCCCTTCTGCGCCATCAGTTGCATGATGCGCAGCCGGCCCAGCAGCGTATCCAGCGCCAGTTCCTGGCGCGCGGGCCACGGTCCCCAGAGCGCCAGAATGCCGCCGCCGAGCACGACAAGCCCCGCCGCATTCACAATCCACAGGGGACGCTGCGCTCCGGCGAAGGCCCGGCGCGCCACTTCGACCAGAACCAGCAGGCTCACGATCGTTGCCAGATTCGCCAGCGTCAGCGTGGTCACGGTGAATGGAACCATCGCCAGCCGTCCTGAGAGCAGAACCTCGGCCATCAGCCGCAGGGCGAAGATCGCCACGCCCACGGTAAACCAGGGGAAACGCCGCGCGCGCTCCCGGCCCATCAGGACCACCAGCAAAACCAGTTGCGCGGCAAAGGTCAGTGTCCAAAGAACCCGCTCCATCCAATCGAGCGCGCTCATCGAAGGCCGTGAAGTAGCCAGCATTGCTAGAAGCATTTGCACCTTGTCCGGCCCGCGCGGGAATCAACCGCGGGCCTGCTTCCAGTTTAATCGCTCGCTCTACCTGCGGGCGCGCGCAAGCCATTGGGAAAGGTGGTGGGCCTGCGCGGTGTTTGCACTGGCAAGAGCATGATAGCGAGCGACGCGGGCCTGCTCGAAGGCCTCGATCAGCGCCGCAGGATCGGCAGAATTGGCCGCATCCAGCGTCGTCGGCCCCCAGTCGCCGTCGTCCACCAGCTGCGCCGCGCCCTCTCTGGTGAGCGCGTTCAGAGCCTGCTGCAGCGCGCGTACCGCCGCCGAGCTGCCGCCGCTGACGGCAAAGTCGAAGACCCGCTTGCATAGCTCATCCGACTCCAGTTGCGCGCACCAGGGCTCCCAGAAGTGCTTCCGGTAAAACTGCTGGACGAGCGGCTCGCGCTTGTCCGGCGCAAGCGCCGCGATGGCCGCGAACTCCGCCGGCCACGAGAGGCTACCGATGCCGCTGATGACGAAGGCCCCCGTGGAGGCATCGGAAACCTGCGCACAGGCGCGCGCGGCATCCTCGTTATCCATCATCCAGTTGTAGACAATCTCCCAGTGCGCCATGGTTTTTCATTTCTCCGGATGGATCCAAATAGGAAAGCGGCGGAGCGGCAGTATTGCCTGAAAAAGAAAGAAAATCAAAGGCGGGGAATCCAGGGGATGGGATTGCCCAGCAGCTCAGTATTCCGCCACGATAGCACCTGGGAGCAACGAGAGACAAATCGCCGTGCAGAAGCCGCTGATTTGCTATAGTCTGAACCAGTCGATGCCGGTCTCCGGGGTGCGATGCGACTCCCGGTCGGCGCCCCGGCAAGCGATGAGGAGTGGCATGGAAGCGGGCTCAACCCTCGATATTCTCGATCTGCGGCATTTTTCCGCGCCGGTGCTCGCTCCTGTCCTGGAGGCGGAGAGCGAGCTGTGGCGGCAGCGCCTGCATTGGGATTACAGCGTCTCGGCCCGGCTGCTGATGCAGTACCTGGACAGCCATTCGCTGCCCGGCTACGCGGCCCTGGAGTCGGGCGAGCTTACCGGCTACGTCTTCTGCGTCTACGAGGAGACCAAGGCGGTCGTCGGCGACGTCTACGCTCTGCCCTTCCTGCGCCCTGGCGGCCATTCGGCTCACGAGGTCGAGGAGACGCTGATCCGCCACCTGCTGGAGCTGCTGACGAACTCTCCGCAGGTGGAGCGCATCGAATCGCAACTGCTGCTGCACCCATCCGGCACCCACTCCGGCGTCTTCCTTGATGCCGGCTTCCAATGCCACCGGCGACTGCTGATGGTGCGCTCGCTCGATGGCTACTTCGCCGCGCCGCGCGTGCAACTGCCGGTGCGGCTGGAGCTGCGCCCCTGGCGCGACGACGACCTGCCCGCCGCCGCGCAGTTGATCGCCGCGGCCTACAACGGCCATCCCGACAGCGTGGTCAACGACCAGTACCGCACCGTGCACGGCTCGCAGCGCTTTCTCAACAACATCGTCCGCTTCTCCGGCTGCGGCGTCTTCTCCCCGCCGGTCTCGCACGTGGCGGTCGATCGGATTACGCGCGAGATGGTGGCGCTGGTGCTCGGCTCGCGCGTCAGCCCCGAGAGCGGCCACATCACACAGCTCTGCGTGCATCCCGAGCACCGCCGCCACGGCCTGGCGCGCAACCTGCTCAACCTGGCCGCCTCCTGCTTCCTGTGCCAGGGCGTCCGCGAGATCTCGCTCACCGTCACCGAAGCCAACAGCGAGGCCATCGGCCTCTATCGTGCCGAGGGCTATGAATGCATCCATAGCTTCGATGCCACAGTCTGGGAGCGGAAGCGGCTAGCTTGAAAGAAACTCCTTCACCATCGCCAGGTATTCGTCGAAGCGCAAGAACATCGTCGCATGGCCGCCGTTGTGGAAGGTGTGCAGCTCGGCCTGGGGATAGGTCGCGCGCAGAGCGCGGCGGCGGCGCGGGCCGATCACGTCCGTGTCGGATTCGGCGATGAGAACCTTGCCCTGCCACTCCGCAAGATCGCCCGGCGTGAAGTGATAGCGCCGATGGTATGCAAGTTGGATGCGGAAGTTGGCCAGCATATCCGCTTTGGCGATCCGGGTGGAAAGCATCTCGTCGAGATAGGCTTTCCAGAAATCGCGATCCTTGCCGGCCGGGTCGAGCGCCTTGAGCAACGGAGCGCGCAGCAGCCCGGATGTGGCGGACCACGGCAGCGCCTGCGCAATCCAGGTGAAAAGGCGCAACGAGGGCACAAGGGACCGTAACGGCACGCCGCAATTTGAGACGAGCAGATGGCTGATGCGTTCCGGATGCCGTCGCACGAAGACCTGCGCCAGCGCTCCTCCAAAGGACGCGCCGAGGATTGCAGCCCGATCGATCTTCTCCGCATCGAGAATGGCCGCAAGCCCCGCGGCCAGCTCCTGAATCGAATCGACGCGCGGATAGGCTGGATAGACGACGCGGCAGCGGCCGCTCATTGCAAGCGCGAACTCGAAGCCCAGATCGTTGACCAGCTCGCCGCCGGGCAGCGCCACGATCGCCTGCGAGCCCGAGCCGATCACGCGATAACGCCACTCGTGCGCGCCGACCGTGAGCAGTTTCTCCGGAAAGCGGCGGCGGAAATCCCTGAGCGCGGCAGCCTTGGGAGAGCAAACATTCCCGTAAAAACGCGCGAAGCTCTCATCTGAATCCGGTGAGTTCATGCCAACTCCTTCACGAAATTCCGAGAATTAGATTGAAGTGGAAGTGCGTCGGGATTTCGCTGCCGCGAAGAGATCGGGACGCGCGGCAACCAGGCTCTTCGGCGCCTGCCGGCAGGCGCAATGCTCTTGATGTTCCTGGCGCCACCGGATGCGCTCATCCTGTCTTGCTTTGGTTGGCATCGGGTTTTCCGCGTGCCATTGCTTGTTCATGCAATGACTCCGAACCGGTATCACTTCCGTGATACACCTTTGACGGATGCGGAGTCAACGCTGCGCCGTTCGATGCAGTCGGCAATGAGCAAGGCCATCGTCAAAGGCATAACGAGCAGGACCGCGAAGGAAAGCCAATCCAGCCTCCGTTGCTCGTGCTGCAGCATCCATGCATGATGGCCGTGACTGTTCAGCGCTTGGAGAGTGAGTATGCCGAATGCCGTGACGAACCAGCGCGGCCGTCGAAGAAGAAACCCGGCGCAGATAAGATCGATTGCACAGAAGATGCCATGACGCCAGGGTGATCCGCCGGCGCTGAACGCAGACAGAAAGAAAGCGATGGCATGGTAGATCGCTGCGCCCACAAACAAAACCGCGAGGATGCGAAAGAGGGTCTCGCGAGAGATGCCGCTCCTGCTCATCTCGCAATCAGGCGCATCAGCCAACTGAGCACAATCGCCGAGCCGACAAAGAGCGCAAAGCAATAGAGCCCGTAGCGCACCATGCGGCGCGGCGTCTCACGCTGCGTGATGCCGAAGACTGTGGAGGCAAAGAGAGCAAAGAGCAGCACCGCCGCAAAGTGGCTCATGACTTCCTCCCGGTGCGCAGGTTGTGCGCGTCCACGGCGGCAATCACGTTCAGCAGCCCGGCCACCACGATGAAGCGCGAGCCCCAGTCGGCCGTGGTCACCAGCACCTGATCCGCGCCCCAGCCCGCAAGGCGGCTGACGAAGAAGAGCAGTCCGTTGCCCAGATCGCCGGCCATTCCGAGAATCTCCAGAATGTCGTGCGCGCTCGAGTACAGCTTGCCCTGCATCAGAATGCCGGTCACGAACATTCCCAGCACCGAGGCAGCGAGCAGCGAGCCGCGCACCCACTTGCCCAGCAGAAAATGCCCCGCCCCCGGCACCAGCCAGCCGAGGATCAACGGCAGGTAGACAAAGCCCTCGTACGCGGCCTGATGCGGTGCGGCCTTCGCGCCTGTTCCCGCCGCAAAATTCTTGTTTTCTTCAGTAGCCATGCTCTTTTGAATATATCGCATTGGGCTATTCCCGAGTCCCTCAGCCCCTTAGATCCTCACCAACTCCCGCTGCACAGATCCCGTCACCCATGCCTTGCCGGGGCGGGTGAGCATATCGATCTCGCTGCGCACGCCGAACTCCGGCAGATAGATCCCCGGCTCGACCGAGAAGCAGGTGCGGGGCAGCAGGCGGCGCTTGTCGTGCGTCTCCAAGTTGTCGAGGTTCGCGCCCGCGCCGTGAATCTCTGTCGTGATGTTGTGGCCGGTGCGATGGGTAAAGTATTCGCCAAAGCCAGCCGCGCCGATCACCTTGCGGGCCGCGTCGTCGGCCTCGAAGCCGCAGATCGCGCGATTCTCGGCAAAGGCCCGTTCAACGGCATTGATCGCCGCATCACGCGCCTGGATAACCGTTGCGAAGACGTGCCGCTCGGTGGCAGTCGGTTCGCGCCCCACCACGCCCGTCCAGGTGATGTCGTAGTAGATGCTGCCCGGCTTCACCGACTTGGCCCAGATATCGATCAGCAGAAAATCGCCATTGCGAATGGGCGAGCAATGCTCCGCCGTCGGCTCGTAGTGCGAGTCGGAGCTGTGGGCGTTGACGCTGACATTGGGGCCGTTCTCCCAGACGAGGCCCTGGCGGCGCATCGCCTCGCGCAGCCATTGCACATGATCGAACTCGCCGTAGACGCCAGCGCGCACTCGGCGGCCAATCTGCTGCCAGCCCTCGGCGAGAATTGCATCGATCGCTTGCTGTGCGACGGCGTGGCTCGCAATCTGCTCTTCGCTCAGCACTGCCTCAAAAACGCTGACAAGGTCAGCAGAAGTTACAATTTGCTTGCCCAGTCCGCGCAGAAACTCGACGGTTCCTGCGTCCACCATCGCGAGGTACATCAGGTTGTTGTCGGGCGAGTATTGCATGGCCGCTGTGCGCGCTCCGGCCAGCATCAATTCCAACCCGGCGGCCAACTCCTGCCAACTGGAATAGAGCGCCTTCGCGCCCGGCAGCGTGTCCAGCCGATTCTGTTCGATGCGATGAACCAGTTTGCGCGGCTCGCCCGCGGCGGGCACAAAGTAGTACCAGCGGCGCGTGATATGGGCGTTTGGGTCCAGGCCCAGAATACGCCCGGCGATGGGATCGCGGTGATGATGGTCGTAGAAGAGCCAGCCGTCCAGGCCGGCCTCGCCGATGGCGGCTTGCATCGCTTCGAGGTCCATGAAGTCAATGATACTCAAGACAGGGCGGCGGTCCGTCGCGCTGGCGCCAGGGCACGGTGATGAGGATATTGCCGCATGGGTAAGACCAGGACCACCCGGCAGACAAAACATTCTCCCCGGTCCCAAAATGCAAGGGACCGGGGGCACCTGGCATATACCCGCAACCTGTTTAGCCCGTACTTATCAATTCAAATCTATTTCCTTCAAACGGACGCATTACGCACCCAGCGCGAAATTCTTTCCGGCTTCCAGCAGCTTTGCGACCGACTCTTTGGAGCAGGACTCGGTGTAGATGCGCATGAGTGGCTCGGTGCCTGAGGCGCGCAGGAGAATCCAGGTTTCGGCGGCGTTGGGCTTCGACTTCGCTTCGGGGTTGTCGAGGTAGAACTTGACGCCGTCCAGCGTCTCCTGGCGCAGGATGGGCATACCGGCGAAGGCGGGATCGCCGACGGTGAGAGCTTTGGCGCGGGCGACGGCGCGGGCGATTATATCTTGTGAGATGTGCAGATCGATGCGCCCATATTGATGTTCGCCGTACTCGGCCTGGAGATCGGCGACGAGCGCGCCCAGCGTCTTGCCCTCTTCGGCCATGACGTTGGCGAGCAAGAGCGAATTCAGCAGGCCGTCGCGCTCCGGCAGGTGGCGCTGGAAGCCGATGCCGCCCGACTCCTCGCCGCCCATCAGGATGGTGCGCTCGAGCATCAGGTCGCAGATGAACTTGAAGCCGATGCCGTGTTCGATCAGTTCGCGGCCATGCTTGAGGCAGATGCGGTCAAGCATCTTGGTGGTGTTGAAGGCGCGCGTGACGGCGCCGGGCCAGTCGTTGTGGCGCTTGAGAACCCAACTGAGCAGCACGCAGTAGATTTTGTGGGGATCGACAAAGTTGCCATGCTCGTCGACCGCGCCGATGCGGTCGGCGTCGCCGTCAGTGGCGAGACCGGCCTGACAGCCGTTGGCGACAACCGCATCAGCCAACGCGCGGATGTGCGGCTCGATCGGCTCGGGATTGATGCCGGGAAAGAGCGGATCGGCGTTCGCGCGAATCTGCACATGACGGACGCCGAGGCGCGCGAAGATGTCGGCGATGATGGAGCCGCCCGCGCCGTACATGGCATCGAGGCCGAAGTTCATGCCGGAGGATTTGAGCGCGTCGAGCGGGGTGAAGCTCTGGATGGCCGTGAGATAGGGCGGGAGGAAATCGACCTCGGTGATGGGGGCCGGCGCGGCTGAGCGGGGAACAGGCTGACCGAGCCGCGATTCGATGTCTGCAATCATGGAGGGCTTGCCGGAGCCGCCGTACCAGCCTTTGTACTTGACGCCATTCCACTCGGCGGGATTGTGCGAGCTGGTGATCATGATGCCGCCGGCAAGATTGCGCTTGACGACGGCATAACTCAACGCCGGGGTGGGCGTGATGCGATCGGCGATGAGCACGGGAATGCCCGTGGCCGCGACGACCTCAGCGCAGGTTTGGGCGAAGCGCCGGGAGCCGAAGCGGGTGTCGTAGCCGATTGCGATGCCTTTGGACGGCTGCTCCTTGGCGTGGACGTAGGCGGCGATGGCCTCGGCGGCGATGCGGACGTTGGAGAATGTGTAGTCGTCGGCGATGATTGCGCGCCAGCCGTCGGTGCCGAATTTGATCTGCGCTTGAGACATGATTGGATTCTTGCTCCCTGCATTAGGATACCCTGCGCTGCTACACTTCCCTCTCAGAGGAGCCTGCCGACGCGCGCGGGCTTGCCGGAGGTGAGTGTTGCCCGAGCCTGTCTTTCAACCCTTCGTTCCCGCCGGTGAAAGACCCGCCGAGTTTACCTTTCGCGCTCTGCTGCTGGGCTCGATCTTCGGCATCGTCTTCGGTGCGGTGACGGTCTACGTGGGACTGCGGGCTGGACTGACGGTCGCCGCATCCATCCCCATTGCGGTGCTGTCGATCAGCATTCTGCGCGCCTTTGGGCGGGGCACGATCCTGGAAAACAATATTGTCCAGACGACAGGCAACGCTGGGCAATCGATCGCCTCGGGCGTGCTGTTTACGCTGCCCGCGCTGGTCTTTCTCGGTTTCGATCTGGAGTATACGCGCATCTTCATGCTGGCTTTGATCGGCGGCTGGCTGGGCGTGCTGTTCATGATTCCGCTGCGCCGCCAGCTGATTGTGGATGAACACGACAACCTGCCGTATCCCGAGGGCACGGCCTGCGCCGATGTGCTGATTGCCGGGGAAAAGGGCGGCTCGCTGGCTGGACGCGTCTTTCTCGGCCTCGGCATCGGCGGCCTCTACACACTCTTGCAAAACAAGAACTTGCTGAAGGCCTGGCCGGGAACGCCGGAGTTTCAGCCGGACTTCGGCCCCGAGCACGCGCTGAAAGGGGCGAGCGTTTACGCCGAGGCAACGCCGGAGTATCTGGGCGTGGGCTACATCATTGGACCGCGCGTGGCGGGCATCATCTTTGCGGGCGGCGTGCTGAGCTGGCTGGTTCTGATGCCGCTGATGTACTTTTTCGGCAAGGAGTTTCCGCACGCGATTTATCCCGGCCAGATGCCCGTCGCCGAGATGACGCCCGGCGATTTGTGGGCCACTTACATCAAGCCGATGGGCGCGGGCGCGGTGGCCGCAGCCGGGCTGATCACGCTCGTCAAGACGCTGCCAACGCTCTACAACGCGCTCGCCTCCGGCCTGCGCTCGATGCGCCCCGGAGCGGCCGGTGCAGCTCGCGCCGTGCGCACCGAGGACGATCTTTCAATGCGCGTGGTGCTCGTCGGCTCGCTGCTGATCGTTGTTTGCCTGTTTCTCTTTCTTGAATTCAAACCCGTCCCTGGCGCCTTTGTCGGCTGGAGAGCCAATCTGGCAGCATCGCTACTGGTGGTCGTATTCGGCTTTCTTTTTGTTACGGTCAGCTCGCGCATCTGCGGACTGATCGGCTCGTCGGCCAACCCGATGTCCGGCATGGCGATCGCCACGTTGATGGCCACCTGCGCCGTCTTTTTGGTGGAGGGCTGGACGGCTCCGGCCTTCGGCGCGCTGGCCATCACCGTCGGCGGCATTGTGGGCATTGCCGCATCGAATGCGGGCGACACCTCGCAGGACTTGAAGACCGGCTACCTGGTCGGCTCAACGCCGCGCCTGCAACAGATTGCGCTGATGATCGGCGTGGTCGTCTCGACGATCTTCGTCGGCCTCACGCTGAACCTGATGAACACAGGCTTGCAGGAGTTTCATGCAGCGCCGCAAAGCTGGCTTCTGACGGCGCCGCATCCCGGCGTCACGATACTCTCCGACAGCGGCGCGCTTCCCGGCCAGATGCGCGTCACCGGCCCGGGCAATAGCATTGCGATGCACACGCGCTCGGAGTACATGGTGCTGAACGCGATCGGGTCCTCGGAGCTCGCCGACGGCAAGTATCTCTACTCGCCCGCGAGCGGCCGCATCGAGGTGCAGTGGATTCAGGGCATCGGCAGCGCCAGCGCGCCCGCGCCGCAGGCCCGGCTGATGGCCACCGTGATCAACGGCATCCTGAGCCGCAAGCTGCCCTGGGGACTGGTTCTGCTGGGCGTCTTCCTGAGCGTCGCCGTCGAGCTGCTCGGCATCCGTTCTCTGCCCTTCGCCGTCGGCGCTTATCTGCCCATTGGCACCACGCTGCCTATCTTCTGCGGAGGCGCGGTTCGCTGGTTCGTTGAGCAAGCCGCGAAGAAGGCCGAAGAGGGCGCTGCGGAGACGGAGAGCGAAATCTCACCCGGCTCGCTCTTCGCCTCGGGACTGATCGCCGCCGGGGGCATCTTCGGCCTGATTGGCGTTGCGCTGAAGGCCGTCGAAGCCACTTACTATGACAGCCGCGACCTGCTGAACATTCCTCACACCTTCCTCGACAACAATTATGTGTCGGTGGCTGCTTTTGCCGCGCTGGCTTTTTCGCTGTTTTATTTTGCAAGGAAGCCGCTGAAAGATGAGCGGATCTGAAGAAAGTGAACCATGCGCACGTAGTGTGGCCGGATAACTCAGGCAGTAGTTATTTGCCGGCACTTCGCATTCCACTTTCATGGGCAGGTTCCGGTCGAAGTCTACTTGAACAACGACTCCGATTGGTGGTCCATTGAAAATGAGAGCGGTTCAGGATTGGCGATCACTCGCGAATCAGGCCCATGATAGAACAAGAACCGCAGGAAGAATTCCATCAAACGGTCATCCGCACGCGATCTTTTGAGTATTGGATACATGGCTTCCTCACCATACGCATAGCCCTATCGTTTACTCTGAGAGTACCGCGACGCGATGACGACTGCCTCCGCCCAAGCCCGCTACCCGCTCACCCAGGGCGTGAACCCGTGGCTGGTTGTTGTCTCGGTGATGCTGCCGACGTTTATGGAGGTGCTGGACACCGCCATTGCCTCCGTGGCGCTGCCGTATATTGCCGGCAGCCTGTCGGCTTCGAACTCGGAGGCGACCTGGGTTCTGACCAGCTATCTGGTGGCCAATGCGGTGATTCTGCCGGCGTCGAACTGGTTTGCGCGGCGCTTTGGGCGCAAGCGCTTTCTGCTGACCTGCGTGACGATCTTCACCGTCGCCTCGTTCTTCTGCGGCGCGGCGCCCTCGCTGGGGGTGATCCTGCTGGCGCGCGTGATGCAGGGAGCGGGCGGCGGCGCGCTGCAACCGCTCTCGCAATCGATCCTTCTGGAAAGCTTTCCCGTCGAGAAGCGATCGATGTCGATGGCCGCCTATGGCCTGGGGATTGTGATGGCGCCGGTGATCGGGCCGACGCTGGGCGGATGGCTGACCGATACCTTCAGCTGGCGCTACGCCTTCTACATCAATATTCCCGTCGGCATTCTGGCGGTGATTTTGATCAGCCGCTTTGTGCACGATCCGCCGTACATCAAGAACGCCAAGGTCGGCCCCTTCGACAATATCGGCTTTGGGCTGCTGATGATCTGGACCGGCGCGCTGCAGATCGTGCTCGACAAGGGGCAGGAGGACGACTGGTTCGGCTCGGCCTGGGTGCGCTGGGCCGTGGGCGCGCTGGTCTGCGCGCTGATCCTGTGGATCTGGCACTCGTGGACGAATCCGCATAGCCTGGTCGATCTGCACGTGCTGAAGGACCGCAACTTCCGCACGGGCTGCTTTCTGATCGCGATGCTTGGAATGTGCATCTACATCACGATCGCCATTCTGCCGCTTTACTATCAGGAGGTCCTCGGCTACACGGCATTCACGGCCGGTCTGGTGGTGGGTCCGCGAGGGATCGGCTCGTTTATCGGCTCGCCGATTATCGGCATACTCGGCTCGCGCATCGACAATCGGAAGCTGCTCTCGGCCGGCTTTGTGGGCTTTGGCGTCTGCTCGCTGATCTTTGCCCAGATCAATCTGGACATCGGCCCCTACACGCTGCTGATTCCCATTCTGCTGACGGGCTTTGCCTTGAGCTTCGTCTTTGTGCCCATGTCCACGATGAGCATGGCGACGATCCCCAACAAAGATATGGGCGCGGCTACGGGACTGGCGAATATGCTGCGCAATATCGGCGGATCGATTGGCATTTCGATGGCGACGACGGCGCTGATTCGGCGAGCGGCTCTGCATCAGAACGATCTGAGCGCGCATCTGGGCTCGTCGAATATGGTGTTGCAGCAGAAATCGGCGATGATCACCGGCTACCTGGGCCAGCAACTGGGCCCGGCGCAGGCTCGGCCCGGCTCGATGGGGCTGGTGTATGGCTTGATGGAGCGGCAGTCGGCGCTGCTGGCCTATGTGGATGTCTTCCGCTGGACGGCGGTGCTGGCCTTCTTCTGCGCAGGAGCGGCGTGGCTCTTCAAAAAGCCGGAGAAGCCGGGCGTGCCGCCGCCGGGGATGCATTGAGGCAGGCGGACTGAAAGATGGAAATTATTGGATCGATGGTGACCTATGAGGACCGATACGTTCCTCGGTGAGGGCATTGGCGATTTTGCGTAAATCGAGAGACACTTTAGGCGCAATGGTCATTTTTCGCGACAAACGAAAAGCCTTCAGCTACCCGGCTGCCTGAATTCGATAAAACCTCTTTCGGTGATAACCTTGGCCCATTTAGGCTATGATGAATTGACCCTCCGAGGGATATGATGCCCATCGCCGACGCCAAAGTGCAGACAACGGAATGTCCGCCTTTTCTCAGGTGGGCGGGGAGCAAACGCAAGCTTCTGCCCAAACTGAGGACATTCTGGACAAATGAGTACAGGCGCTATGTTGAGCCCTTCGCAGGGTCAGCCTGCCTTTTCTTTGCGATAAATCCGGCCAGAGCAATCCTCGGCGACCTGAATCCAGAGCTGATTTCGATGTATGTCGAGGTCAAATACCGGTTGCCCGCCGTTCTGCGGGAGTTGGCCAAAATGCCACCCTGGAACAAGGCAGAGTACCTTCGACTCAGATCACTGGACACCACGTCGCTGAACCCTGAGGTACGGGCTGCCCGTTTCATCTACCTCAACCGGTTCTGCTTCAACGGAATATACCGGACGAATCTTAACGGACAATTCAACGTACCGTACAGCGGTAACGGCTGTGGTGCCGTGCCGCAAGACGACGTCTTCAAGATGTGTGCGCGCCGTCTACGTGGGGCGCGCCTCGTCAACGGCCATTTCGAGAAGGTTCTGAGCCAGGCCGAAAGAGGCGATTTGGTATACATGGACCCGCCATACGCCGTTCGGGCACGCAGGGTATTCCGAGAATACGACCCGAGCACATTCACGCATACAGATATTGCGCGACTGCGCTCATGGATGGAGCGACTAAACGCCGCTAGGATAAGCTTCGTCGTTAGCTATGCTGAGTCTGACGAGGCGGACCTTCTCAAGCGCGGCTTTGCATATGAGACGGTCGCAGTTCGCCGCAACGTGGCCGGATTTGCGACCCACCGCTCCGTCACGAATGAGCTGCTAATCTCAAACATCTGAGGAAACTATGCCGACGCTGAATCCGACCCATCGCGCCGTTCCGTCTGTCGTCCCGGCCGGGGAGTTGCGTGTCCTTACGGTTGACGAGATCAAGGCGAGTGCCAACAACCCGCGGCTCCTTTTCGACCCACCGCAGCTGATAGAACTCAAGAAGAACATTGCCGAGCATGGCGTGCTAGTTCCAATTACCGTCTTCCAGCCAAAAGGGCAAAGTCAATTCTCCATTCTGGACGGAGAGCGCCGCTTCCGCTGCGTGGTGGACTTGACCAACGAGAACCACGTCGGTAAGGACGGCAAGCCGATAAGAATTCCGGCCAACATAGTCGAGCCGCCTTCGCTCATTGCTGGCATGCTCTACATGTTCTCGATTCACAACTTCAGGGCAAGCTGGGAGCTTATGCCCACGGCCCTGAGCCTGAAGATCGTGATGGAAGAACTGGGTGTGACAGACAACGCTGCTCTGAATAAGCTGACCGGACTGAGCGAGCCCCAGATTGGACGCTGTAAGACGCTGCTGGAATTTCCGGAGAGATTTCAGAAACTGTCGCTTGACCCTGACCCGAAAACACGCGTTCCATCGAATTTCTGGATTGAGGCTTTGCCGGTGATTGACCTGGCAGTCGACAAGATAGCAAACGTCGGGGCCCTCGGGCGGGATGGTGCGACGGATAAGCTCGTCGGGAAATATCGCGACAACAAGATCAAGAGCGTCATACATTTCCGCCGGATCATGGAGAGTTACGATCTTGCCGAAGGAAACCCTGCCCAGGAAGCAAAGGTGATCCGCAGGGTCGAGCAGTTCTTCCTGAATCCGGCATTGGAGACCCGAGCAGCATTCGACGAGTTCGTCGTCGAAAAGAAGCGCGTCCAAAGCGCCATTGGCGCATGCGAAGGATTTATCTCGCAGCTGAAAAAGTTCAAACTCGCCCATACCTCAGACGAAGACGAACGCAAGAGCTTGAGCGAGGCCCTTCGGCAGGTTCGCGACTACTGCAACAGCCTGGAACAAGCACTTATTGGAAGCGACGATCCCGAGGTTACCCACTAAAAGCATGTGGAAATATTTTCACCTCTTGAGGGCAGTCGTTCGCTTTCATGATTACAACCCGCAGCGCGTGTCGATGAGTTCGGTTGCCCGCTGGATGAAGCAATTCAAAAGCAAGGGCGATCTTAGGCTCGCTTGCTCCTTGCTCGAAAAGGTTATCTACTTTTCTGAGACCGAGACTAAGAGAATCCTTCACCGGCAAAACGAGGCCCTGATAGAGGATCTGCAGAAGGCGGGCCTGCCAACAAAGAAGCTCATTTACCTGCAAACTGACGACGCGGGGAGTAGCAGCCCGACGATGCTTGGCATTTTGCGGAATTCCGCGGGCCTGGAGCAGCGGGGCTGTAAGCTACTTGACGGCCGTGATGCCATGGGAATTACTGCCGAAACAAGAAAGCGCGAGCAAGGCGCGATCATCTACATAGACGATTTCGTTGGCAGCGGACAGCAGTTTGAACGAGCACGCAATTTCGCGCAGCAAAGTGTGGTCGGAACTTTCTCAGAGTTCCTACTTGTGCCGAGTATTTGCGAGGAAGGTTATACAAAGCTCACAAAGATGGGAGTGACTGTCTACTCAGGCCACATTCACTCGAAGGCAGAACGCCCGCTCCATGATCATTCGCATTTGATGACAGGAAACGACCGAGCAAAGCTTACGGCTCTCTGTAAAGAAATCCGGAAGAACTCCGCCCTCGGTTACGAGAACATGGCGACCATGGTCGTTATCTATCGAAACGCGCCCAACAGTATCCCTGCCGTATTACGCGGTAGCGATAAGCAGGAACCATTCTACGGCTTGTTTCCACGCTTTAAGGACCTGCCAATCAAGAAACTCTGACCGGCGTGAAGAAAGCGGCGTGGATCAACCACGGAAAGTTGGCCAGTGTTCGTCGATCTGCATGCAAATGATCTTCCTTTTCCGCCAACAGCCCAATGCGCTCATCCAGCGAGAGTTGCCAGCCGAAGTCAGAATAGGTATCAGCAAACGCCGCAGTCTTCTGCAAAGGTCAAGTTTTTGCGGGCGTGCAACTACTGCGGATCGGCGAAGAGGCGGACGCGGGCGGCGCGGGGGGCGTCGGCGAGTTTGCGGTCGAAGGTGGCGCGGGCGTGCCGCCGCCGGGGATGCATTGAGGCAGGCGGACTGAAAGATGGAAATTATTGGATCGATGGCGACCTTGCGGGAGTTATTCTTCTTCGGTAAATAGTTTTCAATACTTCGGACGTTGCTTGAAAAGCACATGGAGTGATTGAACTGAATTTGTCCGCCGGTTCAAGCGGGGCGCTGAGACACCCCGCTGTGCAAGTGTCGCTTCAAGGAACCTCTGATCAAGGTCCATCTCTCACAGAACCTTCCCTCAGGGTCTAAAGCCCAACTCATTCTGCGGCACTTGCGGCACGACTGAAGTCGTGCCCTGACGCTTCTTGCCTCTTGAAATCAGTTTTATCGCAGCCTGTGCGACCGGGTTGGCGACCACAAACTTTCGGATTATTTGTTAACCATTCGAGGCTCTGGTGTGTTCTACCGGTGGAAGCAAAACTTCAGCCGGGAGGCAAAAGATGGACGCAGAGATTGTGGTTCCAGTCGCGGTATTCACGATGGTGGGGTGGATTGTGTGGGTGGCCTTCACAAATGTGCGGCGTGTGAAGACGGCCAAGGTGCAGGGAGAGATGGCCGAGGCGCTGCTGGCGCGCTTCGATTCGGCGCAGTCGATGCTGGCGTATGTGGAGACCGAGAGCGGCAAAAAGTTCTTGAACTCGCTGGCGCAGGAGTCGGGCACGGCATACGGCAGTATTCTGGACTGTACGCGCTGGGGTCTGGTCTTCCTGATTGTGGGCGCAACGCTCTGCTGGATGCACGCGGCAGGGTTGGTTGACCGCGATCCGCAGGTGATGGGCATTTTGGCGGTGGCGCTGGGTATTGGGCTGGAAGCGGCGGCGGTGGTCTCCTACTATGCCTCGCGCGCGCTGGGATTGATCGACGCAAAACCGAAGGCTTGACGGCAGGCGGCGGAGATGGAAGATGCAGGCATGATTGCGGCTTGGACTGCGCCGGCGGGCGAGCGGACGGCAGCGGGCGAGGATGGCTTCAGACGTATGTATGAAGCGACCTGCCGCCCGCTGTGGGGCTATCTGCGCCATGCCAGCGGACGGCCCGATCTGGCCGACGACCTGCTGCAGGAGACTTATTGCAAGTTCCTGCTGCACAAGCCGCCGGCGATGGATGAGGCCCAGAGCCGCTCGTATCTCTACAGGATTGCCACCAACCTGCTGCACAACCGGGCGCGCAGCCGCGAGGATTTGGCACAGGACGAGCCGGCCGACAGCGGGGTTGCAACGGACGAAGAGACGCGGCTGGATGTGCAGGCGATGATGCGCCAACTGAAGCCGCGCGAGCGGGAGTTGCTTTGGCTGGCGTATGTGGAGGGGATGAGCCACGCGGAGATTGCCTCGGCCACCGGATTGGGCGCGATGAGCATTCGGATACTGCTTTATCGCGCTCGGCAAAAGGCGAGCAAATTCTTGAGTCCGCGGAGGAGCGAGCGATGAAGAAGACAGGATGCGAACGGGAGAGCGGCGTGATCCGGGCCTTGCGGACGGGTGAGTGGAGCGAGCAGTTGCGGCTTCACGCGGCCGGGTGCCCGGAGTGCAGTCAGGCGCTGGCGCTGGCCGAGGCGCTCAGGGTTGAGGCGCGGCGCGCGGAGCGAGTCTTCACTCCGCCCGATGCGCATTGGATTCTGGAACGGTCGCGGCGGGTAGCGCGGGAGATGACGATGCGGCGGGTGTCGCTGCTGTTGAAGGGCATTCGCGCGCTGGCGGCGGTCTACGTGCTGGCAGCCGTGGGTTGGCTCTTGCGCGGCTCTGCCGAGCAGCAGTATCGCGAGGTCGCTTCGGCGATGAATGGAGCATCGGGCGAGATGGCGCTGCTGGGAGCCATGGTTGCCGTCGTGTGCGTGGCTGCCGGTCTGTGGCCGATGCTGCGCGATCACGCTGGGCGGCGTTGAGGCTGTGATTTGCAGGATGGACTAATCCGTCAACGGCAGAAAGCGGCGCAGTTGCTCGTCGTACTGCTCGATGCGGCCGGTGAGGATGTCGTAGTACCAGCCGTGGACGGTGAGGCGGCCTTCGGCGAGAGCGTGCTGGATGGCGGGCTGGGCGCGGAGATTGGCGAGCTGAGCAACGACGTTGCCGCGAATGAGAGAGGCCAGCTCAGCCTGATCGCCGTCGGCGGGGTTGAGCGGCTGGCGATAGAGGAAGGCGGCCTCGACATGCTCGAGCCAGCGGCGGGCCTTGGGCAGATTCACCAGGCCGGCGTGGTCGACGGCGGCCTTCAGCGCGCCACAGTCGGAGTGGCCGCAGAGGATGGCGTGCTTCACCTTCAGGACTTCGACGGCGTATTCGATGGTCGCCGTGCAGCCGTCCACATCATTGGCGGTGGCGGGCACGACGTTGCCGGCGTTGCGGGTGATGAACAGATCGCCGGGCCCGGTGCCGAGAAAGAGATCGGGGACGACGCGCGAGTCCGAGCAGGTGATGAAGAGAAACTCCGGCGCCTGCGACTCGGCCAGAAGATGAAATTGATTGCGGCGGAGAGGGAAGATCTCCTCGTGAAAATGCTTGTGTCCTGCGATCAAACGATCCATGCGATTCCGATTGCTCCTTGAATCAACCGCTTTTGTGCCAGCGGCATCTTCCTTGCGCTATAGTTATCTGGATGCTTGCCCGCGTCCTTAAGACTCTTCTTCTCTTGCTGGTTGCCGCAGGCTGCGCACTTTCCGCAGCGGCCGACAGCGCCACGCCCAATGCCGCAACCACTGACCCGCGCAACGTGGACGCCACCAGCTTAGGCGATCTTATCGGTCTCGGTCCCAACTGGCTCTTTGCGCCCGGCGACGATCCGGCCTGGGCCTCACCCACCTTCGACGACAGCGGCTGGAAGAGTATCTCCGCTGAAAAGCCGCTGACGGACTACGGCTATCGCGATCTGCATTACGCCTGGTACCGGATGCACATCCATCTGCGTCCCGGCACGCGCAAGCTGGTGATTGGAACCATATCCATTACCGGCAACTACGAGGTCTATGCCAACGGCACGCGCCTGGGAGGCAGCGGCACGATGACCGAGCGGCTGCTCAGCGCGCAAGAGTCGCTGGTCTCCTATGCAGTCCCCGACAATCTGATAGGCAAGCAAGGCGATCTTGTCCTGGCCATTCGGTGCGCGGTGAACTGGGGATCAAGCATGGGCCGCGGAACCAGCACACCTCTCTATTCGGACTCCATCCTTCTCCTCGGCCAAGAGTCGGCGCCGATGATTGCCAGCTTTGCGGCAGCCCACCTGGGCGGACCGGAGTTGCTGCTCTCGGTCCTGGCTCTGGTTGCCGGCACGATCTCATTCGCGCTCTATTTTGCGCTGCGCACTCAGCAGGAGTATCTGGCCATCGGTATCTATCTGCTGGCCGACAGCGCGATGATGGCTTTGCAGCTTTGGCTCAATGTAGTCCGGTACTCCTTTCCCGTCCACGTACTCGATTTTCTTCTCCTGAGTGTATTGACTGTTGCGCTGATCGAGTTCGTGCGCCTGGTGCTGCATCTGAGGCGCACGCGCTGGCTGCTGGCGATGGAGGTGGTCTGCTCGCTGGTCTTCCTGGTGACTCCGCTGCACACCCTGGGAATCATTTCGAACACGATGGATTCGGTGTTTTTTGTACCAGTCCTGGTGATGAAAGTCGTTCTGCCGGTGATGCTGATCCGGGGCCGGCTGAAGGGCAACCGGGAGGCCGGCCTGCTGCTGAGCGCCATTCTGATCAGCGCACTGGCCGACTACTGGTCCTTCCTCCGCCATCTGGCCTCATACGCGCAAATGAGTGCGCTATATCCCTATCTACCGTTTACCGTCTCCCTGGGGAGCTATCGGGTAGGTTTTTATCAGGTCGGCGACTTCTTTTTCGACATCGCCATTCTGATCTTTCTGGTGCAGCGCACCGTCCGCATCGCCCGCGAGCGCAACCGCGTGGCCGCGGAGCTGGAGGCCGCGCGCAGCACGCAGGAGCTTCTGCTGGCGCGCTCGGCGCAACCGACGCCGGGCTTCCATGTGGAGACGATCTACTACCCGGCGAGCGAGGTGGGCGGCGACTTTTTCCTGGTCGCCTCAATGCCCAACGGCGGACTGCTTGCCATCGTCGGCGACGTTTCCGGCAAGGGACTGCTGGCGGCGATGCGCGTGGCGATGATCCTGGGCGTGCTGCGGCGCGAGGACAGCCACGACCCGGCGCTGGTGTTGCACAACCTGAACGAGGCGCTGCTGGCGCACGAGGAGCACGGCTTTACCACCGCCTGCTGTGTGCAGATTGAGCCCGACGGCCGCTACACCTTGGCCAACGCCGGCCATCTCTCGCCTTACATCGGCGGGCGTGAGGTGGCGACGCCGCCCGCACTGCCGCTGGGCCTGGCTGCGGATCAGCAGTACACGCCGGTGACGGGCACTCTGGCCGCCAAGCAGAGGATTGTGCTGCTCTCGGATGGCGTGGTGGAGGCGCGCTCGGCGACGGGCGAGCTGTTGGGCTTTGAACGGATGGCGCAACTGACGCTCGGGTCGGCGCGCGAGATCGCCGAGAGCGCCAAGGCATTCGGCCAGGAGGACGACATCACGGTGCTGACGCTGGCGCGGACGGCGTGAGGGGTGAGAAGGCTTTGCTGAGAGCGATTCCGCCGAGCAGGAAGAGCATGGGGAAGAACTCCAGCGTGTAGCGCGCTTCGGGGGCTTCGATGGTGAGCAGCAGAGCCGCGCGCAGGGCGAAGTAGCCGAGCATCCACGGCCATAACTTGGGGCGAAGATATAAACCAGCAATTGCCAGCAATAGATAGACAAGATTCAGCGCGCCGGCCAGCCAACTGAGGCGCGTCTCGAAAGGATGATCGCCGGTGACCCACCAGTCGAGATCGTCGTAGAAGCTCTCGATGCGCGGGCGCAGCGTCATATCGGCCAGGCGGCCGAGCGGCAGCCAGAGGTAGTAGCGCACGGGCTGAGCCTGGATGCGCTGATCGGCCAACTGCCCGAAGCGCGCGTCGAGCTGCGGCGTCAGCCGGTGGTCGCGGTTGTACTCAATGGTGAGCGCGGCGGTCTCAGCGTATTGGGCGGGCGAATCGAAGGCGCGGCGGGGGAGCAGGCTGAGATCGAGCGGGCGTCCGGGGACCTGCCAATAGACTTCGAAGGTGGAGACGAAGTCGAGGCTCCAACTGCGCACCCAACGATGCCATCCGGGATTGAGCGGCTTGCCGGGATCGCAGGCGCAGCGGGGAGCCAGCGGCTGGGCAACGCGGAAGACTCGCCAGTTGCGCGCCGTCCAGGCGGCGAAGGGCGCGAGCGCCAGGAGCAGGCAGACGAGAATGATGCGTGCGAGTTTGGCCGGAGCAGCGGCTGCGCGGTGATAAAAAAGGAGCGCGGGAAGAAGCGCGAAGCCCAGCAGCGCGCCATCGGGACGAAGCAGCGCCGCATAGGTGACGGCGAAGGTAAAGCCGAGTGCTGAGAGCCATGCGGGCCGCTGGCGGAAGCAGGCCACAGAATGGAGTGCGAGGGCGATGGAGAAGAGCGTGAGCGATTCAGTGAGCGGCTGGACGGAGTAGAGAGCGGTGAAGGGACAGAGCGCGGCCAGCCAGAGCGTGGCATGGGCGGCGCGTGTGGCGAGCGCGGGCGGCGCGATGCGGCGGGCGCAATCGGCCAGCAGCAGACAGCCGGCCAGCTCGATGGGGATCTGCAGCCAGGCCGCCGCGGCGTAGTTTTCCATGCCGAAGAGGCGGAAGCAGAGAGCGAGAAAGAAGGGATAGCCGGGCAGGCGCGCCAAGGTCGGATGCAATGCGCCATCGGGCGTGGTGAAGGCATATTGGCCGTGCAGCAGGAGGTTCCTGGCAATGGCGCCATAGCCCTCGGGATCGCCGCTCGGCTCGAGCAGCGGCAGCAGGTCCAGGCGCAGCGCAAGGCCCGAGGCGAGCGCCAGCAGAACCGAGAGCGCGCCTAGCGGTTTGCGGCCTGCGGCGGGCGGGCGGATTGGGCGGCGGAGTTCCATTAAGACCCTGTCATTAGCGTAGACTATTGAAAGGAATCGAGCGCCCAGGTAGACACGACCAAAGATGCCGGATAAACAGATTTTTTTTGACCCGCAGAGAAAACGATGGAAGCGCCTGCGCCGCATTCTGGACGCGGCAGCCGTGGTTTCCACGCTGGTGATCATCGGGTTTTTCTTCAATCTGCTGCGCCATCAGCAGTTGCCGGAGCTGCTGCTGGCCGCGCCCAAGCACAACTACAAGGCGCTGCCGGACCGCTCGCAACTGGTGCGCGGGGCCAAAGGGCAGCGGCCGACGCGGCGCAAGACGGCACGCAAACCCTCCGAGATTCCCTTCAACACCGGTGAAGGATTGCGCGCGGCCTATTATGCGCCGTATAACGTCGCCAGTTACTCCTCCTTCAAAGAGCACGTGCGCCAGATTGATTTGCTCTTTCCGGAGTGGCTGCACGCCACCTCGCCAGATGGAACGCTGATGTCGACCACCAGCGAAAACCAGGAGTATGCGGTGGTGGAGGGCAACACGGTCCACGATCCGGATGAGCTGGGCAAGATCAAGCAGATCATCCAGGCCAACAAGGTCGATACGGAAATCTTTCCGCATTTCTCCAACTACAACCCCAAGACGCTGAACTTCGACGACAAGTTCGGCGATGTGCTGAAGGATGCGGGCAAGCGCGCCGCGCTGCGTGAGCAACTGCTGCGGCTGTTTATCGCCTATCCGGTCTATCGCGGACTTTCGCTGGACATCGAGAATCTGCCCGATGACGCCAACGCCGCCTACCTGGAGTTTATCCACGAGCTTTACGGCGATCTGCATCCGCATAACCTGCGCCTCTACGTCAACACATCCGTCTCCACCGACGCCAGCGATCTGAAGCTGCTTGCCGACAACTCCGACGGCATTCTGCTGATGAATTATGACGAGCACCAGATCACCAGCGTTCCCGGCCCCATCGCCGGCCAGGATTGGTTCACCGACAATCTGCGCCGCGCGCTGAAGACCGTACCCAAGGAGAAGCTGATCTGCGCGATCGGCAACTACGGCTACGAATGGACGATGTCGATACCGACGGCCAAGCATGGGCCGCGTTCGCAGCCGAAGGTCGTTCACTCGGAGGTGCTGGCCATCGCCGACGTCTGGCAGCGGGCCTCGGACGCCAATGCGCAGATGGATCTGGACGAGGACTCGCTCAACCCGCACTACGAGTACATCGACGAGGACGACAACGAGCGGGATGTGGTCTGGTTTCTGGATGGCGTGACGGTGTTGAACGAGATGAGGGCCGCGCGCGAGCTGGGATTGCAAACCTTCGCGCTGTGGCGGCTGGGCACGGAGGACAACTCGCTGTGGAGCGCATGGGACAAGCCCAGCTCACCGGATGCGCCGCAACTGCTGAACACCGTGCAGCCCGGCCACGACGTGGACACCGAGGGCGACGGCGACATTCTGCGCATCACCGGCCTGCCGACCTCCGGCAAACGCCAGGTCGAGGTGGATACGGACGAGCCCGATCCACGCAAGAAGCTGATCGTCGACGAGCATATGCAGCAGTATCCGCGCACCTTCACCATCGAGCAATACGGCTATCATCCGAACGAGGTCGCGCTCACCTTCGACGACGGGCCCGATGCAAAGTGGACGCCGAAGATTCTGGACGTTCTGCGCGACAAGGGCGTGAAGGCCACGTTCATGATGATCGGCACCGTGGCCCAGCAGAATGTGGGCGTGATGAAGCGCGTCTATCGCGAAGGCCACGAGATCGGCAACCACACCTACACGCATCCGGACATCAGCGAAATCTCGCCGCGGCAGCTCGACCTGGAGGTCAAGCTGACCGAGCGGCTCTTCGCCAGCAAGCTGGGCGTCGAGCCTCTCTACTTCCGTCCGCCCTTCGACATCGACGAAGAGCCCTCGACCGACGACCAGACCGCCCCGGTGCTGCGCATCCAGAAGGACGGCTTCACCATCATCGGCAACAAGATCGACACCGACGACTGGGACGAGCATCCGCGCAAGAGCCCGGAGGAGATCACCGACTCGGTGATGACGCAATTGGAGAAGATGAAGACGCAGCCGCAGTTCCGCGGCTCGATCATCCTGATGCACGACGGCGGCGGCGACCGCTCGCCCACCGTGGCCGCGCTGCCGGTGCTGATCGACGCGCTGCGCGCGCACGGCTACACGATCGTGGCCGTCTCCGCGCTGCTGGGCAAGACGACCGACGAGGTGATGCCCAAGCTCTCAGCCCGGGGCTACCTGAGCGCCCTGCCCGATTCGATTGCCTTTACGGGCCTGGCCATCATCGGCGAGACCATCATGATGGTCTTCTTTCTGGGCGACATCCTGATGGGCGCGCGTCTGGTGTTGATCGGCGTTCTGGCCGTCATCGACCGCCTGCGCCGCCCGCACAGTGAAGCCGCTCCCGGCGTGCTGCCACGCGTCGCCGTTCTGATTCCCGCCTACAACGAGGAGAAGGTCATCGTGCGCACCATCCGCTCGGTGCTCAACTCCGACTACGCGAATCTGCGCATCTTTGTCATCGACGACGGCTCGAGCGACCGCACGGCCGAGGCGGCGCGCCAGGCCTATGCGGCCGAGATCGCCGATGGACGCATTCAGGTGCTGACCAAGCCCAACGGGGGCAAGGCGGCCGCGCTGAACTTCGCCCTCGACCGGTTGACCGAGGAGTTTTATATCGGCATCGACGCCGATACCGTCATCGCTCCCGACGCAATCAGCAAGCTGATTCCGCACTTCGACGATCCGCTCGTCGGCGCCGTCGCGGGCAATGCCAAGGTTGGCAACCGCGTCAACCTGTGGACGCGCTGGCAGGCTCTGGAGTACATCACCAGCCAGAACTTCGAGCGCCGCGCACTGGATCTGTTCAACGTGGTCACGGTCGTTCCGGGAGCCATCGGCGCCTGGCGCACGGGCCCGGTGAAGGCCGCCGGCGGCTACCCGGTGAACACCGTCGCCGAGGACGCCGACCTGACGATGGCGCTGCTGGAGATGGGCCTGAAGGTCGTATACGAGGACCGCTCGCTGGCCTTCACCGAGGCGCCCATCGACGCCAAGGGACTGATGCGCCAGCGCTTCCGCTGGTCCTTCGGCACGCTGCAGGCCATCTGGAAGCATCGCGCCGCCTTTGTGCGCAACAAAGCGATGGGACTGTTCGCCCTGCCCAACATTCTCATCTTCCAGATCCTGCTGCCGCTCTTCTCGCCCTTCATCGACCTGATGTTCGTCGCCGGCGTGCTGCATTATTTTGTCGATCTGCACTACCACCCCGAGGCCGCATCGTCGGACAATCTGGACCGGCTGCTGCTCTTCTTTTTCGGCTTCCTGCTGATCGATTTTGTCACCTCCACGCTGGCCTTCAGCCTGGAGCGGCGCCATCCCGCCAACAAAGGCGACGGCTGGCTGCTCTTCCACATCTGGCTGCAACGCTTCGCCTACCGGCAGGTCTTTTCCATTGTTCTCTTCAAAACGGTCAAGCGCGCCATCGACGGCAAGCCCTTCAACTGGGACAAGTTGGAACGCACGGCGCGGATGAGCATAAAGACCGACGCGCTGATGAAGACGCCGTAAGTTGAGCAAGTTTTCTCTTGTGTTTTGGTAACATATATGTTACTATATCCATGATTGAAGTCAGCGAATATGTCGATGCTAGAGGGTGAAGCCCATACAGGGATTGGCTCGTCAAGCTCGATAAGTCTGTGATCGCACGGGTAATCGCTGCGGTACTTCGCATAGGAGGCGGCAACTTCTCCGCAGCGAAGGCCGTCGGAGCTGGCATTTCGGAGTTGCGGCTGGACTTTGGTCCCGGTTACAGAATCTACTTCGGTAAGGATGGAGAGAGGCTCGTGATCCTGCTTGCCGGAGGAACTAAAATTCGGCAACAAGCAGATATCGAAACCGCTCGCAGACTTTGGGCGGAATACAAGAAACGAAAGCGGGAGGAATCGATGCCGCTCACGCGTAGCTTCAGAGAGACGATCGCGGAACAACTCACGAGCGTCGAGTTTCGCCGCGAGTTTCTGCGCGAGGCTGTGGCCAATATGGTCGCCGGAGACTTGGAGACAGCCAAGGCGATCCTGCGTGAATACATCAACGGAAGCATCGGCTTCATCGCCCTTGGCGAAGCGCTCTCGAAATCGCCCAAGAGCCTGATGCGCATGCTCAGCCCAACGGGCAATCCACAGGCCCGCAACCTCTTCGAGATCGTCGCCTGGCTGCAGAAGATCGACGGCATGATTCTTGAAGTCCACGCCGTCGCGGCCTGAATCGTCCATGAACCCGCCCCGCTCGCTCTTTGTCGGCCGCAGCACGCTGGACGCGCTCTACGCGTTGGACGATCTTCCCGCCGAGGACACCAAGGTCTATGCGCGCCAGTTCCATGCCTCGCCCGGCGGCCCGGCGCTAAACGCCGCCGTCACCCACGCGCTGCTGGGCGGTGAGGCGATGCTCGCAAGCGCCGTCGGCGGAGGGCCGTGGGCCGCGGTGGTCCGCGCGGAACTCAACCGTTACGGCGTCAGGCTGCTCGATCTGGCCGCGGGCACGGCATACGAAACTCCGCTGACCACGGTGCTGGCGAACACTGCCACGGGCAGCCGGACGATCGTCAATCCGCCACTCTCGACTGTAAGTCTTGCGCCATTCGACGGAAGCTGGAGTCGGAGCGTACCCGCCGATTGGGGAGACATTCCGCCGGTTGTTCTCTGCGACGGCTTTCACCTTGCGGAGACGCTGCCCTTGCTGGCCGAATGCAAGCGGGCCGGCGCCGCGATTTGCCTCGACGGCGGCAGTTGGAAGCCGGGAACTGAGGAGCTGGCTCCGCTGCTCTCGGTCGCGATTTGCAGCGAGCGCTTCGCCATTGCCGGAGTGGAGAACACTCCGGAATCGCTCTTCGCCTGGTTGGCGGCGCGGGGCGTCTCCTCAATCGCCGTGACGCGCGGCTCGCTGCCGATTCTCGGCTGGCAGCGCGGACGGCGCTTGGCGATTGAGATCAAGCGGGTCGACGCAGCGGAGACGCTGGGCGCGGGAGACGTGCTGCATGGAGCCTTCGCGTACTTCTTCGCGAGCGGCATGAAGTTCGAGCCGGCGCTCTGCCGCGCGGCAGAGATCGCAACGCTCTCCTGCCGGAGCATGGGCACGCGGGGCTGGGCAGTGCCGAGTCCTGGATAACGGGTCTCCGGCCCGCCATGGCCTCTGAAATTGGATTCGGAGTAGAATGAGGAGAAGGCAAATGAGCTGCCAGAGGGAGGGAAGATGGCCACTGCGACGCTGATTCCACTGGAGACCTATCTGACCACTTCCTATGAGCCGGACTGCGATTTCGTCGATGGGATGCTGGAAGATCGGAACGTGGGCGAGTACGATCACAACGTGGTGCAGATGGCCATTTTGTTCTGGTTCCACCAGCGTGGGCGAGAATGGCGTATCCGGACGATCCAGGAACAGAGAACCAGAGTTGCTTCCACCCGGGTTCGCATTCCCGATGTTTGCGTCTTTTCCCGTGATGTGCCCATCGAGCAGGTCTTTACTCGGCCTCAGTTGATTGCCATCGAAGTTTTATCGCCCGAGGACCGGCATTCCCGCATTGAGGCGAGGATGAACAACTTCCGCAGCTTTGGGGTGCCGAACCTCTGGGTTGTGGACCCGGAGACGCGTTCAGGTTGGGATTTGAGCGATGGAAACTGGGTGCGCAAGGAGCGGTTGGAGGTGGCAAACTCGCCGATCTACCTTTCGCTGCCGGAGCTATTCGCGCAGATCGATCAAGACAACGCGGATTGAGGCTCTCGCGGCCTCCCAAATCTCACAATCCAGACCTCGGCGCACGGCAAAAAGTGTTGCGCCCGTACCGAGATCCTTCATTCAGTCGACGGAGATGATCTTCTTGGCTGCGGCCTTGCTTGCGTCTGGCTGGGGGATCGCATCCATCTCCGCTTTGCCCTCGGCCAACTGCATGAGAAAATCCTGGCTGGCGAAGGGCTTGCTCTCCTTGAGCAGCTTGCCGGCGCGGATGTAGCTGCCATCGGGCTGCTGCAGGCGCGCTTTTACATTGTCAGCAAGGTAAGCGGGCAGTATCTCGTCGTGAATGCGCGCACGAGCCGCGGGATCGCGCACCGGGAAGACGACCTCGCAGCGCTCGAAGAGGTTGCGCGGCATCCAGTCGGCCGAGCCAAGATAGATCTCGTCGTTGCCGCCGTTGGCGAAGTGGAAGATGCGGGAGTGTTCGAGGAAGCGGCCGACAATTGAACGGACGCGGATGCGCTCCGACAATCCCTTCACGCCGGGGCGCAGAATCGAGAGGCCGCGGACGATCAGATCCACCTCGACGCCGGCCTGCGAGGCCGCATAGAGCGCCTCGATCACCGAGGGCTCGAGCAGCGCATTCATCTTGGCGACGATGTGCGCGGGGCGTCCTGCCTTGGCGTGCTCGCTCTCGCGGCGGATGAGGCCGAGGAAGCTCTCGGCCATGGTGAGCGGCGCGACCAATAGCGGTTTATAGTCGTCGATCTCGGCGTGGGCCGTGAGATAGTTGAAGACCATGTGCACGCGCTCGGTGATCTGCGGATCGCTGGTGAGCAGGCTCAGGTCGGTGTAGAAGCGGGCGGTGACGGGGTTGTAGTTGCCGGTGCCCAAGTGGCAGTAGCGGCGGGTGACGCCGTCCTCGTCGCGGCGGACGAGCATGGCCAGCTTGCAATGGGTCTTGAGGCCGACGACGCCGTGGAAGACCTGCACGCCGGCATCCTCCATCGAACGCGCCCAGCGGATATTGGAGGCCTCGTCGAAGCGCGCCATCAGCTCGACGACCAGCGTGGTCTCCTTGGTGGTGGCGGCCTCGATCAGGGCCTGGAAGACGGGCGAATCATGGCTGGTGCGATAGAGCGTCTGCTTCATGCTGACGACGGCGGGGTCTTCAGCGCCCTTACGGATGAAATCGACCACCGGCGCATAGGAGTCGAAGGGGTGATGAAGGAGCACGTCGCGCTGGCGCAGTTCGTCGAAGATGCTTTCGGATTTGCGGCTGAGCTTGAGCGCTTTAGGAAGGAAGGCGGGATACTTCAACTCGGGGCGCTGAACATCGCCATAGAAGAACATCAGCCGCGAAAGATTCACCGGCCCGTCGCCGCGGAAGACCTGATCCTCCTCGAGCTCGAAGTTGACCCTGAGCCGCTCGACGATCTCCGCGTCGGCGCCGGCCTCGATCTCCAGGCGCACGGCGTCGCCCTTGCGGCGGTTGTGCAGCTCGACGCGGATCGTCTCCAGCAGCGAGCGCGCCTCCTCCTCCTCGATGTAGAGGTTGGAGTTGCGCGTAACGCGGAAGGCCGAGCGGGAGAGCACCTCGTAGCCGCGATACATTCCCCCCAGGTTCTGCGCGATCAGATCCTGCAACAGCAGATAATCGTAAGCGCCCTCGGCCGAGGGCAGGCGCACAAAGCGGGGCAGCGCGCGCGGCACCGTAACCACGCCCAGCACCGGCGCTCCCGCGCTGCGCCGCTTGAGACGCAAAAGCAGCGCGAGGCAGAGAGCCATATTCAGCACGCGCGGAAAGGGATGAGCCGGATCGATTGTGATGGGTGTCAGCAGCGGGTCCACTTCGCGCTGAAAGTAATCCTGGGCAAAGGCGCGGGCCTCGGCGTCCAGATCCTCCCACTCCAGCAATCGAATGCCCTGCTTGCGCAGCTCGGGCAGCAGTTGATCGTTCCAGCAGCGGTACTGCGCATCGACGAAGCTGTGAATATCGGCGGTCAGCACGGCGAGGGATTCATCGGGCCTGAGGCCGTCGAAGCCCGGCGCGCGGTAGCCGTCCTCGATGCGCTGCATCAGGCCCGCCTGGCGGATCTCGACATATTCATCAAGATTGGAGGCGGTGATGGCCAGGAACTTCACGCGCTCCAGCAGCGGGTTGGCCGCGTCCTCGGCCTCTTCGAGCACACGCCGGTTGAACTGCATCCAGGAGTGGTCGCGGCCGTTGAAGAGCTTTTGCTTCTGTGTTGTTCGTGCCATGGAATCCGTTTGTTGCCGTGTTGGCAGTCTACAGCGTTTGGGCGGAAAACTGAAACGATAAAAAAGCAATCAAACCAAAACGCCGCCTCAGATCAGGAATACAGGATCGAGTGGGAAGGGAATGTTAAAGATAGATGAAATGCAAAGCGCAGGCGCGTGGAAGTCTTGGCCATCCGCATCGACTCCATTTGGAAACCGCTCACGGCAACACGATACACGCGAAGCAGACGGAGCGGGCGCGCATCCCAGCTCTCAATCGAGTGCTGGGACGCGTCCGCCGGATTCGCATGAGCTACTGCACTGTGAGGAGAATTGTACTCGTTGCCGTGGTTGTGCCTGACGTGCCGGTTAGGGTGATGGTGTAGCTTCCCGCCGTTGTGCCTGAATTGCCGCCACCTCCGCCACCTCCACCTCCTCCACCTCCTCCTCCGCCGACACTACCACCACCACCGCAAGCGAAGACGCCGCCAGTGAGAAGTACGAGGAGCACCAACATTCCGAGCATGGTGCGCCATCTGCGCCGCCGCGCGGGGATGCCGCAGAGCAGCAGACAGGCCAGTGTCGCGCCGCCGGCTGTGTACCAGGGAAGACCAGGGTGCTTGGGGTGAACGAGCGCCGCGCTGGTGGCGGCTGTCGTGGTGATGGTGAGGGTAGCGGTTCCAGCGGCTGTGCCGGTTATACTGACCGGGCTGGTCGAGCCGAAGCTCAGTGTGGGCGGATACTGCGCGCCGCTTGGGCTGGAGGTGACTGCGGCGGTCAGCGCCACGCTGCCGGTGAAGCCTCCGGCAGGGGTTATCGTGATTGTCGATGTGTTGCCGGTAGTTGCGCCGGGGGCGACAGTGACAGATGGAGTGGCAATGGAGAAAGTGGGAGTGATTGCATGGGTCTCCGTTCCGGAGACTGCAATCAGTTGCTGAGTCCCGGCGACAGCCAGCGTGTTGGTGGTCACCGTTACGCTTTCGGCAAGCGCGACCGTAGAGCTTGTGGTTCCCGCTGCAACCGGCGTAAAGTTGACGGTCAGTGTACAGCTACCATTTGCTGCAAGCACCGTGCTGGACTTACAGTCGCTTGTTCCAGATATACCCTCGGGGAAGTCGGCGGGGTAGCTCACCGCAGAAAAATTCAGCGATGAGTTTCCGATATTCGAGACCGTCACCACCTTCGGGCTGTCCGTGCTGGTTGCACCGCTGGCTGTGGTCGTGAAACTGAGCGCGGGCGGGCCGTTCAGATTCTCCTTACACACAGGAGATCCAAGAAAATAAATGTTACCACTTCCGTCCACTGCAGCGGGTGAACGGTATTGACAGCTATCGTTGATCGTACTCAGCACATAGCCGCCACCGGACACTGTCAGCTTGCTTAAATATAGATTGGCAAGATCTGTTACATAAATGTTTCCATTTCCATCCACCGCCACACTGAGGGGCTCGACCCACCCGCTGCTGATTGCGGTCTGTATGTAGCTACCGTTCGCCAGGAGAGTCTCCATGTATATCGCTCCGGGGACGGTAGGGATGTCATATGTGTCGCCGGCATCGGATATATAGACGTTTCCATTCGCATCCACCGCCACGCCGTTGGGAGTAACGAACCCGCCGGCGATCAAGATCTGTGTATAACTTCCATTGGAGGGTGTCTCTTTATAAATTGCGGGAATCGTCTGTGTTAGGTAACCGCCTCCACTATCGGCGACATAGACATTCCCGCTCCCATCCACCGCTACGCCGCTGACATTGCCGAATCCATACCCGATCATGGTTTCAATGAAGCTGCCGTTCGATGGAGTTTCTTTGTATATAAAGTTACCGCCGTTATATGTATTGTTTTCGGCAACGACATAGATATATCCGGCTCCATCTATAGCCAAGGCTATCATTACGTATGGTTTAGTGAATAGCAAGGTCTGGGTATAGACACCGTTCGCAAGAGTCTCCTTGTACACGTTGTAGAAGTCAGTGAGATAAATGTTCCCGCTTCCGTCCACAGCGATTCCGGAAGGATTGGAAAGATTGTTTCCCACCATAGTATGGCTTCCCGGCACGAATACAGCCTGAGGCGCCTTGCCAGCGCCCTGCAAATACCCCGTTCCGATCACATTACCGTTGTTATCGCTAAGGACAACCGCGCCATAACGTGGTCCAGGGTAACGTGGCGCAAAGGCGACATTGACCGTGCAAGTGGCGTTGGCGGCGTACTGAACTCCGATGGTGCAGGTCCCTCCGCCGGCATTGGTGAAGTCCAGATTGGGCGATCCCTGGGTAAGAACTGCGATATTGCCAAGGGTTTCAACAGAGTTGAAAGTAACTGGGACGGAAATGGAGCTACTGGCACTGCCGACGTTGACGTTCCCGATACTGGTATCGCCAAATGTCGCAGTGGCGGGAGCGGCGACGATACTCTCATGAATGCCGATGAGCCAGTTTTGATACACCGGCCAATAGATTGAGTCCCCGGAGTAACTGGCTGTTATAAAGTACTGCGCAACGGACAGACTGCTAGTGGTGAAGGTTGCCACTCCTTGGCCATCGAGGTTGACGGTGCCGAGTGTCCCGACCAAACCCTGATCGGGGATATCCCAACTAAAGGTGACTGTGCCGGTTGGAATGGGGCCTCTCAAGGTGCCCGAAACGGCGGCTGTGAAGGTGAGCGGAGTGCCCAGGACGGCCGGGGAAGCCGACTCAAAGAGCGCCAGTGTCGCCTGTGGCTTTGTCTCGATTCCAGTAACCGGAACCGTCTGGTCGTCAGCGGCGGTGTTCAGCGAGTTTGTAGTCACGCTTCCGTTCTCGCTGAGAGCGAGCGACGTTTGCCCGTTGAGGGCGACCAGCGGCTCGAAGTTGATGGTCAGCGTACAGGTTTCCAAACCCTTCAAGGAGATTCCCGGCGTGCATTCCGTGGCGATGCCGCTGCTTTCTGGGAAGTCGGTAGCAAAGCTCAACCCCGAAATCGTCAAAGGCAAATTGCCGTGGTTGGAAACAGTGATTGTCTTCGGACTATCACTACTGATGGCTCCGAAGGCCGTATCGGCAAAGTTCATCGTTGGTGGAGTCGAAAGTTCATACTTCCACACGCCGACTGCCGCGATCAGGAGATTCCCGTTTCCATCCAGCGCCACGCCAGCTGGGTCACCGATCCCGAATCCAATACTATAGAAAACCAGGCTCTGAGTATATTGGCCATTTGACAATGATTCCAGGAACATTGCTCCAGGTACACCCTGGCCGGCATCAGCAACGTAAATATTCCCGTTCCCATCTATCGCCAAACCCGTCGGATTACTAAGCCCACTGCCGATCGTTGTCTGAGTGTAGCCTCCACCGGAAGAGTTCGGCGAAAACTTATTCAGAAAGCCGACTCCCTCGTATCCGGGCGACGCGGAGTTTCCAGCCACATAGATGTTGCCGTTCTCGTCCACCGCGATCGCGGCTGGGGTCCTACCGACGCCGATCTCCGCGCTTTGCGTGTATGTGCCCGCGGATAGGGTCTCCTTGAGCACCTCGGGGTAAGACGTTGAGTCGCCGCAGAAAACGGCGATATACACATTTCCTACCCCGTCCACAGCAACTGCGCAGGGCTCTGTGAGCCCAGTAGCGACAGTACTCTCGGTATAGCTGCCCGCCGAAGGAGTTTCCTTCAACACACGGCCATTACCGGAATCGGCGATGTAGATGTTGCCGCCGCTATCCAACGCGATTCCTTCGGGGGAAGACAGGGCGCTCGTGGGAATCGTGCTTTGTGTATAGCCGCCCGCCGACGGCGTGTACAGGTATATGTGGTTGTAGTAGGAATCGGGGACATACACGTTGCCGCTCCCGTCCACCGCCACGCTGGAAGTAACTTCGTTGGCGTTGCCGACGGAGATCAAAGTTCCCGGGAGAAAACCGACCATCGGCCCAAGGCCGGTACCCTCAAGGTAAGCCGTCGCGATCACCCCACTGGAACTTGCCAGCACGATTGCGCCGTAGCGGGTTCCGGGGTATATCGGCGCAAAGGCTACATTCACCGTGCAGGTGGCGTTAGCGGCATAGGCCGTACCGGTGGAGCATGTTCCTCCACCGCTATTAGTAAAGTCAAGATTCGGAGCGCCCTGGGTGAAAACATTGATCACGCCCAGTGTGCTGACAGTTGGGATGGATACGGTTACGGTCATTGTGGCGCTGGCGCCGACATTGACCGTTCCAAAGTTGGTTTGCGCCGCAACTCCCAGGCCCGCACCTAGGATAAGGACAGCAGTGGCCAATCGGAAGATGAGCAGTGAACGCCGGCACAGGAAGGCATTATGTGGACGCAAGTCGATGACAGACTTCGTCATCACGGACGAGAATTTCCAACTCATTTGAATGTCTCCTAAGGATGAAACGCCATAATAAGCCTTCACGGTGGATTCGGGCAAGAAATATCTGGATTCTTGAGCCAAAGGAAGGCGCCGGGTACGCGCGAGGCCACATTGTGGGTCTCTATGGCAAGAATTCGGGGGTTCGGCAATTGAGAGGAATGGTTTATTGCGGCGGGCTTTAATCAGTTGGTGGTAGGCGTGCGCATGGAGGCGATGGCGGCGGTGAGGCTGGCGGCGAGGGCTTGCTGGGCTTCCGGAGTTAGTTTGGCGCCCTGGCTGGTCAGATAGAAGACATCGATGGCGGTCTCGCCCTCGGTGTCGATCAGCGCGACTTCAATATTACATTGATGAGTGCTGAGAGTTAGAGCGATTTGGCGCAGCAGGCCGGGCAGATCCTGGCTGACCACCTGCAGGATCGTCGAATGCGTGGAGGAGTCGGAGTCGAACTCCAGGCGGGTAACGACCTCGGTCTTGAAGTTGGCCTGGTTGTAGGAGTGGCGGCGGGCTTCGAGCATCTGCTCAACGGGGACGCTGAGAGAAACCACGTCATGCAGATAGGCGAGGAAGCGATCCTTCTCGCTGGGATTGAGTTCGAGGGTGTGGAAGATGTCGGTGAAGTGGAAGCTGTCGACGATGACGCCGGCATCGTTGGAGAAGGCGCCGGCCTTGACGATGTTCATGCCCCAGGCGGCGAGCGCGCCGGCCACATCGGCAAAAAGCCGCGTGCGGTCGCGGGTGATTACGGTAAGGTCGTAGAGCTGGCGATGAGGACGCAGGTCGAGCTGGACGGCATCTTCGTCGAGCCGCGCGGCCATCAGGAAGTGATTGCGAATCTGCTCCGGCAGGCGAGTCTGAAGATAGCGTTGGGGCAGGCCCTCGAGGAAGAGGCGGAGGGCATCGTGCTGCGTGGCGGGAACCATCGAGCGCAGGCGGTTGAGCAGCGTGGGATCGATGCTGGAGTGGTAGCGCACCTCGTCGACCGAGCGGTCCATGAAGTTGGCCGTGGCCATGTAAAGCTGCCAGAGATTTTCGGCCTTCCAGGGGGTGAGCGCATCGGGGTTGACGGCCTTGATGTCGGCGAAGGTCATCAGCGTGAGCATCTTGAGAATCTGCGGGCTGCCGACCTTCTCGGCAAAGCCGCGCACATTTTCCTGGTCGAAGATGTCGCGGCGCAACGAGTTCGACATTTCCAGATGAAGGCGGATGAGCTGGATGACGGCCTCGCGCTCTTCGCCGTCGAACTCCAGGCGGGCGAGCAGCGCGTCGGCCAGCTCGATGCTGGGGGCAACGTGATCCTCGTCGCGGCGGGCCTTGCCGGTGTCATGCAGCAAGAGCGTGAGCAGGAAGAGATCGAGGCGATCAATCTCCGGCAGCAGTTGCGCCAGGCGCTGTTCGTATTCGTTGACGGGCTGGCGCAGGCCGTGGACGTTGTCGATGGTCAGGAAGGTGTGCTCATCGACGGTGTAGCGGTGATAGCTGTCGCGGATCACCAGCGCGTCGATGCCGTGGAACTCCGGGATGAGCATCTCCAGAATGCCGAGGGCGTGCATGGTTCGCAGTGCATGCGCCGCGTGCGGTCCGAGCAGCACCTCGCGCAGAGCATTCCAGAGATATGGCCCTTCGGGAATGTGGATGGCCAAGGCGGGCAGCGCGTCGGTGATGCGGTCTTCAGCGGCCTGCGAGAGCGCGTAGCCGTGCGTGGCCATCAGCGAGAAGATGCGCAGGATGGCGCCGGTATCGTTGAACTGCGCGCCGGGAACGATGTCGATGCGCCCCTGATCGAGCAGGAAGTCGGTGCCGGCGATGGGCGTGCGGCGGCGGCGGAATTGTTTGTAAAAGCTGACCGGGGCGGGCAGATGCTCCATCAGCAGCGCGGCGCGGCGATAGACGACGCGGGCGTGGCGATAGTAGGTGCGCATCCAATACGCGGGATCTGCTGTACCGCGCGTCTCCAGGCCGATGGAGTTGGCCGCGGCCTCGTCCTGCGATTGCCAGTCGAGCGAATTGTCGTCGCGGCCGTGGCGGAAGTGAAGGAAACATCGGGCGGCGGCGAGAAAATCGAAGGCCGCCTCGGCGTCGCCGCGCGCGCTCTGGAAGACGCCGCCGCGATGGCGGGGCCACTCCTTGGTCTCCTTGAGGTGAAAGAGCAGAGCGAACCAGACGGCCAGGCTGAAGTCGCGCAGTCCGCCGGGACAGTCCTTGAGGTTGGGCTCGAGATGAAAGATGGTGTTGCCGAATTTGGCGTGGCGCGAGCGCGCGATCTCACCCAGCTTCTGCGTGATGGTATTCCACTCGCTCAAGACCAGGCCGGGCAAGACCGTCTGATGCAGCTGCTGGTAGAGGGGAAAGTGGCCGGCGAGGAAGCGGCGGTCGAGCGTGGCCAGCGTGAACTCGAGGTTGTCGGGATCGAAGCGGCCAGCCTCCTTGACGGTGCGCGAACAGGGACTGGCGCGCAGACCGATATCCCACATTCCCTGAATGATGGCGCGCACGGCCTCCTTGCCGGCGACCTCGGTCTTCTCGTCGGCAAAGGCGAAGAGCACGTCGATGTCGGAATAAGGGAAGAGATCCTTGCGCCCGTAGCCGCCCAGCGCCAGCAGCGCCATATTCTGCGTCGGCTGGCCCAGAAAGACCCGGCGCCACATTTCAATCAGGATACGGTCCACCACGGCCGAGCGGCGGCGGATGGCGGCTGTGCCGTCTCCGGTGCGCTCATAGGTCTGGCGCACGAGCTCCATCTCCCGCGTATACTGCTCCCGAAGATCGTCAACCGCTAAAGCGACTGGATTCATCTGTGTGCAAGTCTCGTTTGTTGGCTTGCCGTAGCAAGAAAGGATTGTTAACAGCATAAGCGAAATCGGCGGAAATGGGTACTACTTGCCCTGCCGGGTCCCGGAAAATGGAATAGATGCCGGTAAAAGCGCCTTTGATCCGAAGTTTTTCCTATGCGGAAAGTGATCCTCAGCAATTGAAATGAATGCGAATCACGCCATCTGCGCGGCTGTCGCGCCCGGCACTGTGGCCCCCGCACCCAGTTCCTGATCCTTGTACTGGAGCTGATAGAGCTTCCAATAGAGGCCGCGCTGAGCGAGCAGCTCCTGATGCGTGCCCTTCTCGCGCAACTGCGCCTTGTGCATCACCAGAATCGTCTCCGCGCGCTGGATGGTGCTGAGCCGGTGGGCGATCAGCACGCTGGTGCGGCCCTCGACCATGCGCTCCAGCGCGCCGCGGATGCGCAGTTCGGTGTCGGTGTCCACGCTGGAGGTGGCCTCGTCCAGGATCAGGATGCGGGGATTCGCGGCCAACGCGCGGGCAAAGTTGATGAGCTGTTTTTGTCCGGTGGAGAGTGAGTTGCCGCGCTCGCGCACCGGCTCGTCGAATTGGTTGGGCAGGCGCTCGATGAAGTCCAGCACATTGACATCGCGCGCGGCTCGGCGCAGAGCATCGTCGCCGATCGACGCGTCGCCGAAGCGGATGTTCTCTGCGATGGTGCCGGTGAAGAGGAATGGATCCTGCAACACGACGGCGAAGTGGCGGCGCAAGGCGGTCAGGTCGTGCTGGCGCAGATCGACGCCGTCGATCAGGATCTGGCCGGCGGTGACATCGTAGAAGCGCATCATCAGGCTGGTCAGCGTCGTCTTGCCCGCTCCGGTGTGGCCGACGATGGCCACCGTCTGCCCGGGCTCGACGGTGAAGGAGACGTCTTTGAGAATCCATTCGATGCCTTCGATGGCGGCGAGGGCGGCGTTTCCCTCGGGGGCTAAAGCCCGGTCTGTTTGTGCTGGGTTGTTGTACGGGCTAAAGCCCGTACCCTTCACGGCCGCATCAACTGCGGCCTGCTGTTCGGGCGTGAGCTTTTGATAGGTGAACCAGACGTGGCGGAACTCGATGCGGTTGCTGCCGTCGCCCGCGAGTGGCTCGGCGGGCGAGACGATCTCCGGCTCGGTGTCCAGAAGTTTAAAGATGCGCTCGCTGGCGGCCATCGCCGATTGCAGGATGTTGTATTTGTCGCTCATATCCTGAATCGGCCGCCAGAAGCGCAGCGAATACTGGATGAACATATTGAGCACGCCGATCAGGACCACGCCGGAGAGCACGCCGATGCCGCCTCGCCAGACGATCAGCGCAATGGCCACGGCCGAGAGCACATCGACCGCCGGATAGAAGAGCGCGTAGGCGAAGATGGTGTCCTTGAAGGCGATCATGTGCTGGCGGTTGACTTGCTCGAAGTCGTCGTAAGCGCGCTGCTCGCGGTTGAACAGTTGCACCACGCTCATGCCGCTGATGTGCTCCTGGGTGAAGCTGTTGATGCGCCCGATGGCCGTGCGCACGCGGCGGAAGCTCTCGCGCACATGATCGCGAAAGAGGCGCGTGACGACAAGGATCAGCGGCAGAACGGAGAAGGCCAGCAGCGCCAACCGCCAGTTGATGCGGAGCATCAGGATGGCCATGATCGTCAGGTTCAGCGAGTCGTCGACGATGGCCAGCACGCCGGCGGTGAACATCTCGTTGATCGCGTCCACGTCCGAGGTGATGCGCGTGACCAGGCGACCCACGGCATTCTCGTCGAAGAAGCCAATGTGCATGCGCTGCATATGGCGGAAGATCTCGCGGCGCAGATCGAACATCAGCTTCTGCCCGGTCCACTGCATCAGATAGGTCTGGATGAACTGAAAAAGATAGGCCGCGAGCAGCACGGCCAGGTAGACCTCGGCCAGTTGCGTGATGCCCTGCATCGGATCGTTCGAAAGGCGGCGGGTGAGCGCGTTCTGCGTGCCCATGCCGCGGGCGAGGAGATTGGCCGAGAGCGCCGAGCGGGAGTCCGCTGGAAAGTAGCGGTCGATGGCCACCATGATGAGAAATGGCCCGGCGACATCGCAGAGGGATTTGAGCGAGATGGCGAGCGTGGAGATGGCGGCCTGAATCCAATAGGGGCGCAGATAGCGGCCAAGCCTGCGCATCAGCCGCGCGTCGTAGACCTTGCCGGCGATCTCATCCTCGGATTTTTTCGGCTTCTTTTCTTCTTTTTCGGCCATTGCGGGGATTCGGCTTCCGATTCCATTGTACGGTGGTAGCCGGTGGGCTTGTCGGGCGCTGCTGGAGAGGAAAGTCGTTACAGATTGAAGAGCTCGCGCAGGCGCTTGGTCTGGGCGCGGCTGACGGGGATTTCCGTCTGCTTTTTATCGTTCATGCGCAGTTGATAGCTGGATTTGAACCAGGGGACAACCTCGCGGATGTGGTTGATGTTGACCACAAAGCCGCGATGGGCGCGCCAGAAGAGGGCCGGGTCGAGCAGTTCGAGCAGCTCCTCCAGCGTGCGGCACTTCGACGAGCCCTCGAAGCTCAGCGTCACCACGCGAATCACGCCCTCGTCGATGGCCGCGTAGCAGATATCGGACTGATCGATGAGCAGCAGGCGGCTCTGCGCCTGGACGATCAGCTTGGCCGGTTGCGCGGCAGCCTGCGGACGATTGAGCAGCTTGAGCAGAGACTCGATCTGTGACTCGATGGGGGACTCCGGAAGCGAGCCGTTCGTCGTGCCCGCCAAGCGTCCCCGCACCCGCTCGACGGCCTGCTCGACGCGCGCGCGGTCGAAGGGCTTCAGCAGATAATCGACCGCATTCACCTCAAAGGCGCGCACCGCGTACTGGTCGTAGGCCGTGGCGAAGACCACCTGCGGCAGCGACGCCTGCGGTGCGGGCTTTGCTTTAGCTTTAGTTCTACGCGCCATCAACCGCTCAATCACAGCGAAGCCGTCGAGCCCAGGCATCTGCACATCGAGGAAGACCACGTCGGGATGATGGTGCTCGATCAGTTCGACGGCCTCGATGCCGTTCGTTCCATAGGCCACGACCTCGACGCCGCCGATTTGGGCGAGAAGATATTGAAGCTCCTCGCGCGAGAGTTCTTCGTCGTCGATGATGAGCGCGGTAAGAGTCATGAGGGGCGGAAGCGCAGTTGAACCTCGATTGTAGAAAGCCGGAGCGGCCTCGCGCAACCGGGCGCCTGCGGCGATCAAGGTCGCGGAGCGCTTATTCGCCGATCACGCGCAGGCGCGCCGGCAGATGGTCGGCAGCCAGCTCATGGCCGCATTGCGTGCAGTATTGGTCGGTGGTGCGCACGGCGCGGAAGCAGTGGCTGCAACTGGCCGTGAGCCGGTAATCGCACTGCGGGCAGAAGTGGAAGTCGCTCTGCACGTGGGTGGAGCAGGCCGGGCAGCGGGAGATCTCCGGCTGGCGCAGCAGGAAGTACAGGACCGCGCCGATGCCTCCCGGCATCACAAGGCAGATGGCGATCCAGAAGCGCGCGCTCATTGCCCGCCGCGGCGCATCCTTGCTGACGAAGCCCACCAGCAGGAAGTAAAGCGAGAGCAGCAGGCCGCAGGAGAGATTGAGATAGATGCGGAAGCCGAGCGGCGGCTGATGGTGCTGCTGGTCCGGCAGGATCATCCAGAAGTAGTACTCCGCCAGCACAAAGGCCACGACAGCAGCCACGATCGACCAGATGGGAATCAGGCGCGTGTCGTCGTTCATCGAGATGGATTCCGGTGTCTTCATCGCATTCCCTCGCTCCGAGGGGGATCTTCGGGGGGTTAACTCGGGTAGTTTAACCCCTGGTAACTGTTGGACGGAAGAGGGAATCGGGAAGTTGCGGATAGTTTGCTTGAAAAATGCGCCCCGAGGCTCAGGGCTTGCGCTTGAGCCATCCGGCCAGCACCACCGAGGCCAGCAGCGCCGCGCTCAAGAAGAAGACCAGCAGACCGAATTGGCCGAGCGGGCCGGTCAGATGCTCCTCTTCCATGACGGTGGTGGCCAGCCACCAGAGCAGCGGCCCCATCAGGAAGGCCACCATCAGCGCGGCGGCCAGAGCCACGGAGCGGCAGTGCTGCCGCCCGGCCTTCTGTTCCTGCATCACGCCCTGCGAAGCGACGACCACGCGGCGGGTGCGGTAGGCAACCTCGCACTCGCGGTTTGCCTGCCTTCCGGTCAAAGCCGAAAGCAGATCACGGTCGGCATCGGCATTTTCCGCGGGTTTCATGCCGTCCTCGGCTCCGGCTCAGCCATCGCGGACCAGGCCGCGGGCGACTTTTCGGAGGCATGGAGGCGGGGCTTGATCGCGGCCAGGCCGCGATAGAGCCTCGACTTGACGGTGGAAAGCGGCGAGCGGGTCACCTTGGCGATCTCTTCCAGTGAGAGATCTTCGTGGAAGCGCAGCACCAGCACCTCGCGATAGAGCGTATCCAGCTTGAGCAGCGCCGCGGCGATCCGCTCACGGTCCTCGAGGTTGGCAAAACGGTCAAAGGGCGTCGGCTCGTCCCCGGCGACTTCGAAGCTCATCGGACGGTCGTCCTCGCCGCCATCGAAGAGCTCGTCCAGGCTGGACATCGTCTTCTTGCGCCGCTGGTCGATCACCAGGTTGCGGGCGATGGTAAACAGCCAGGTGTCAAAGCGCGCCCGCCCGTTGAACTGCGCCCCGCGCACCAGAACCCGCATCCAGACCTCCTGAAAGAGGTCCTCGGCCATCTCGCGATTGCCGCAGAGATAGAGCAGGTAGCGCATCAGGCGATGCTGGTAGCGCGTAATGAGCTGGTCCAGCAGGCCGGCGTCCTGGCGCTTGAGCCCCTCGGAGACGGCCAGGTTCTCCTGCCGCGCCAGTTCGTCAACAGCGGTGGGGGCACTCTGACCAAAAAACGGGCGAACTAAGGCGGCAGTATTCATCTCACTCCATTAGACGACAGATTGCTCCCGGAGGCCGCAGGAAAATGGGACGCGGACCGAAAGTGTCCTCATAGGTAATCAATCGTCGCTCAGATGAATCGCATCAGTCTGTCTCTTTATGCTCCACGCGCGATGCCTGCTCGACAGCCGATTCTCGACAACAGGCCCTATGTCAGCGCAACATTCATATTGTCGATGGCTTCGTCGATCTCCTGCGTGCTCTTGAAGCCGACGGTGGCGCAATCGATCCCGGCATTCTTGAAGGCGAAGCGCATTGCGGCCTGACGGTCTTCGTGACGGATGAAGGTTCCGTCGCCCACCAGCTTCATGCTGATCACGCCCATGCCCTCGCGCTTGACCTGCTGGACGTGCTGGACAACCTCGTCCACGTTACTCGGATTGTTGTCCTGGCGATAATCCGGCCCGTCCATGCGCGCGCCCTTGTGGTTGACGCGGATCATCGCCACCTCCAGCCACTTGTTGCCCGGCATCTGGCGCAGCGCGGGCAGCCCGTGCACCGATGCGCCGCGGGTGTGGACGATCTTCTTCGCTTGCGCCTCCAGAATGCCGTCCTGCCAGCGAGTGGTCGAGGCCGTCCAATCGGAGGTGTGCTGCCAGTGCAGCAGCATGATGTCGAAGTATTCGGTCTGCGAGGTGCGCCGCATCTCGTCAAAACGCTTGAGCGGATCTGCGCCCTCGTCGGTGGTCACCTTGCTCATCAGTTGATAACTCTCGCGCGGCAGGCCTTTGAGCGCCTCGCCCAGCATCGCCGGCGTGACGTAGGACTCCGATGTCTCAAAGAAGCGGATGCCGCGGTCGTAGGCGTAGCGCACAATGCGCGTGAACTCCTGCTGGCCCAGCGCGGCCTGCACGTGGCCGTTGTTGCTGCCGGTGCCGAAGGCTAGCCGCGTCACCTTTAGGCCGGATTTGCCCAGCGTGACCAGGTCCGTGGCGCGACCGGTGGCGGCGTGCAGCGAGAGGGTGCCGACAGTGCCGAGCGTGCCGGCAACGAGTGTTGACTTGAGAAATTCGCGGCGGGAGAGTGGGCTCATGAAAACCTCCTGAAGAGATCCGTTTGCCGGGCGGGGAAGGCCCTTGCCGAGATGGTATCACGAAGTCGGCTACGGCTTCTCGTCCAGCACCGGATCGCTCCACTCGGCGCCGCAACCTTCGCAGAGCCAGGAGTTTGTGGGATCGACGCCCTCCAGAACCGGGTCTTCGGCGCCGCAGTGCGGACAGCGCGGCGCTTCGAATTCCTCCACGGGCTGCTTCGATTGATCGACGATCGTCTGCGGAATCGGCTGAGAGAGAATCAAGCGCGCTTCCTCGATCTGATCGGCGGCCACCTGAATGCGGGGATTGCTCTCGTCGATCGCGACGCGGAAGCCATGGCCCTCGATCCAGCTCTCGATGCCCGCCTGCCGCAGCGCCTCGCGAATCTGCCAGGCCTGCTGGCTGTCCGCGCATTCGGTCAGCAGCACCTTCCAGGTGAATTCATGCAGCGGATCACGGTCGGCCTCATCAGGCTTGTTGGCCTCTTCATTCCAATCCGGCTTTGGGATGGTTGGCTCTGCGGGCCGCGCCGTCAGCCCGCGCGCGCGCATCTCGTCGCGCAAGACCTGCTGCGCCACCTCGGTCAGATCGTCGATGCCGTCCTGCAACTCATACAGCTCAACCTCACCCATCTCGCGATAGAGTTCAGTGAGCCGTTGCCAATCTTCCAGCGGATTGTCGCGCATCTGCAACAGTATAGAGGAAGGCGGGCAAAGACCGATCTTCTACACTATTTCTATGGAAGTTTTGTACGGAGTTCATCCGGTCGAGGAGGCGGTCAAGGCAGGCCGCAGGCGCTTCGAGCAGGTTCTGGTGGCGCGCGAGCGCGACGATCTGCGCCTGGAGAAGCTGGTCGCGCTCTGCCGCGAGGCCGGCGTGCGCGTGCGCCAGGAGTCGCGCGAGCAGTTGACGCAACTGGCACAGACTGCCGCGCATCAGGGCGTGGTGGCGATGGTCCACGGGCAGGAGTTTCTCACGATCGAGGACCTCTTTGCGCCGCTCGCGACCGGTGAGCGCCGCTTGCTGCTGGCTCTGGATGGCGTGGAAGATCCGCAGAACCTGGGCGCTCTGTTGAGGGTCGCCGATGGCGCGGGCGTGGATGGCGTGGTGCTGACCGAGCGGCGATCGGCCCCGCTGAGCCCGGTCGCGCTCAAGGCCAGCGCCGGAGCCGCCGAGCATCTGCGCATTGCGCGCGTGGTCAACCTGGTGCGCGCCCTGGAAGAGCTGAAGCGGCGCAACTTGTGGATCATCGGACTGGACGAACGCGGCACTTCAGACTACGACCAATTCGACCTGACCGGCGATTGCGTGCTGGTGATGGGGCGCGAGGGCGCGGGGCTGCACGATCTGGTCCGGCGCTCGTGCGATCACCTGCTGCGCATTCCCATGGCCGGTGGCGTCAGTTCGCTGAACGTCTCCGCAGCCGGCGCAGTCGTGCTCTACGAGGCCTTTCGCCAGCGGCGGGCGGCGGTGCGCGCGGCAAGCGTCATTCCCGCCGCCAGCGCGTCCAAGCCTAAGAAGCAGAAAGGCCTGGGTTCATGAAGTTTTTTGCTGGCAGAACACGTAAGAACACTCTCAAAATGAGCACCCCGGCCAGCAGTGAACTGCGCTTGAAGGGTACGGGCTTCAGCCCGTACATTCACACACCAACAAGAGCTTGGGCTTTAGCCCCCGAGGGAAATTCCATTCAGCATTCTTCAAATCTTTTTCTTTTCTTGTTCATTCTCGCAGCGCTTTCCTGCCCCGCGCAAACCGCATCGCCTGTGCCTGCCGCCACGCAAACCGCTCCAGCCGCGCAGCTCGGGCAGGCGGCGGAGCCACATCTGGGACAGGTCATCTTCTCCCGCTCGACCGATGAGAGCGGCCAGACAAACCCGCAGAGCGCGCCGCCCGCCACACCTCCCAGCCCCGAGGCCAGCGCCGCATCGGAGATCGAGCGCGAAGCTGTCGCCTTCACCGCTTACGACCTCGATGTGCATCTGCGCCCGGCCGAGCAGCAGATCGCCGTCCGCGCCCTGTTCACCGTGCGCAACGAGGGCAAGAGCCCGCTCACGCGCCTGCCGCTGCAACTCTCTTCCTCGCTCCGCTGGGAGCGCATACGCGTTGCAGCAAAGGATGCCGCCTTCCAGGCCGCGACCGTCAACTCCGACGTGGATCATACCGGCCAGTTGCACGAGGCCGTTGTCGCACTTGCCGAGCCGCTTGTGCCCGGGGCATCGCTCCAGATTGACGCCACCTACTCCGGCGCGATTGCCGCCAATGCACAGCGGTTGGTCGCCATCGGCGCGCCTGAAGAGGCGGCTCTGCGCTCGGATTGGGATCAGATCGGCCTGGCCTTTACCGGCCTGCGTGGCTTCGGCAGCGTGCTCTGGTATCCGGTGGCGAGCGTGCCCGTCCTGCTGGGCGACGGCGCACGCCTCTTCGACGAGATCGGCCGCGAGAAGCTGCGCCTCTGTGGCTCGCGCTTCCGCCTGCGCCTGAGCGTCGAATTCCCCCACGGCCAGGCTCCCACCGTCGCGCTGATCAATGGACGCAGTGTGCCGTTGACGATTACGGAGGCCTCGGCCTCGCTCGATCAAAACCAGGAGGTTACCGGCGTGGCCTCGGCCGACTCGGGCGAGACGATTCTCGGCTTCGAGGCGCCGAGCCTCTTTGCCGCCATTCGCTCACCCCACCCTGGCACAAACCTCACCGCATGGACGCTGCCGGAGAACGAGGTCAACGTGCAGGCGTGGAGCGAGGCGGCTACGACGGTGACGCCCTTTCTGCAAAGTTGGCTTGGTCAGAAACCCCGCTCGCCGCTGACGCTGCTCGATCTGCCCAACCCTGGCGACGCGCCCTTCGAGCAAGGTTCGCTGCTGGCCGCGCCGCTGGTCGACTCGGGGGCCAAACCGGATCTGCTCGACGGCACGCTTGTCCACGCGCTGACGCACGCCTGGCTCCAGCCGACAGCGCAGCAGACGCCGCCACCCGCGTGGCTCGACGAGGGTGTGGCCGCCTTTATGGGCAGCCTGTGGGTGGAGCGGCGGCATGGGCGCGAGGCCGCCCTCGGCACACTCGAAGCCGACCGCGCCGCGCTGGCCCTGGCCGAGCCGGAGAGCCCCGGAAAAGGCGCCGGTCAGCCGCTCGCGACTGCCATCTCGCCCGTCTACTACCGCACCAAAGCCGCCTATTTTCTCTGGATGCTGCGCGCAATGGCCGGCGATCAGGCGCTCTCCGCCGCGCTGCGCACCGGCGCTGCCAGCGGTGGGTTTGAGGAGCAGCTCGTCAAGGCCGCCAGTCCGCTCGATATTGGCTGGCTCTTCGCCGATTGGGTGGATGCCGACAAGGGCCTGCCCGACCTGAGCATCGACGGCGTCTACCCCGAATCCGGCGCGCCGGGCAACTGGCTGGTCGCCGTCCACATTACAAACGCGGGCTACGCCGCCGCCGAAGTTCCGCTCACTGTCCGCGTGGCTCCCGCGCCGGACTCGGATGCGACCTCCGTCACCCAGCGCGTCCGCATCCCCGCCCACGGCTCCCTGGTCCAGCGCATCGTTGTCCAGGGCAAGCCGATCGAGGTCGAACTGAATGACGGCGTTGTTCCCGAGAGCCAGGCCAGCGTCCACATCACCAGCCTGGGCAATGCGCCAAGCTCATCCGGCGCAAGCCAGCCCGCTCAGCCTCGGCGGCGCGAATGATCGCAACGGAACCGCGCGCCCCCCACTCGCGTATCCTCTCGACAGCATCCCAAGGAGAAGCGCCATGAGCAGCCAGCCGTATCCCAACCCGCAGGCAATCTTTCAGCAGCAGTACGCCGCGGTGCGCCGCGATGAATTGGCCGGCATTCTCTTTGCGCTCTTTCTGGGCGGCTTCGGCGTGCACCACTTCTATCTGCGCCGCACCGGCCTGGGCATCCTCTATTGCCTGCTGAGCTGGACGCCGATTCCCTGGGTCCTCGGATTCATCGAATGCTTCTTCATGCCGGGCCGCGTGCGCGAGTTCAACGCCATCCAGGCGGCAGGGATCGCCGCGATGCTGGGCATCAGCGTGCCCGGCTGGGGCCAGCCCTTCAATGTCACGGTGAATGTGCCTGAGTCGCCGCAAGCCGGAACACTCACGGCCTGCACGCGCTGCCGCCAGGTGAATCCGCAGGGCGCGCGCTTCTGCTCGGGCTGCGGCGCGGCGCTGTAAGGTTTTTCTATCTGAATCAAAGATGGTGCCCCACCCATTCAGCGCTTTTTGCGAAAAGGGTGGGAAACCAGGAACCTCAAACAGCCCTGTTCATAAGAAGCCAGCGTTACATATTTGCGTGGCCCGAGCGCATGGACTCGTTGAACTGCGGCTTGGTGAAGTTCAGCGCCGCATCCAGCCGCGCCTGGAAGTCAGCTGCGCGCGCCATCAGCTTGGGTGTGGCCGCGGCAAACTCGCCGTCGAGCCGCAACAATCCTTCGCCTGACTCATCGGCGGCCATGCGCAGCAGGTCAGCCTCAGTGGTATTCAGATACTGCGCATCCATCGGGTCGGCGATCCAGACCGGGGCGCCCGCGCCACGCACGCCCGAGAGCCAGTAGACCTTGCCCTGCAGATACGCGAGCCGCTCGGCGTCGGTCGTCTCGGTAAAGAGAAACCGCTTCTGCCAGAAGCTGTAGTAGCGCGTCGTCACCGGCACCGGCTGGCGGTTGCCCGACTTCAAAAACTCCAACTGTCCCCGGTCCACCGTCTTGCGAATCGCGTTGTAGACGAAGCTCTCAGCGTAGGGCTGCTCCATCGCGGGCACAATCTCGGCAAAGGTCTGCGTCACGCTGGCGGCGATCTTGGCGTGCAGCGCGAGCGCGCCGCCGTCGGCCAACTCGATCTCGCCATGCACGATGAAGGTATCCGCGCCCGAGGTCGATTGGTGAAAGGGCCATTGAAACTTGCCAAAGGCCAGCGGCAGCCCGGCCAGCGTCACCGCGCACTCCGGCCGCGGATTCTGCAGCCGCTTGGCCTCGGCGGCCAAGTGAGCCACAAGCGCGGGCTCGAGCTCCGGCTTGTCGAGGCGAAAGCCCTCGGTCAGCTCCAGCTTGATCGAGCGGCCGGCGTCGGAAGGGCCAGCCAGACCCAGCACAAAGACCGCCGTGGGCCGCCCGTGAAAGTCCGCGCCCTCGGTGGCGGAGATCAGCACCAGGCCGGCCCGGGCGGCGGCCGCTTCCAGTTCAGAGACAAGAGTAGTGTTCAACGCTGTAGTCATGGGAGGGGAATCCTATGTCGAAGATCGTTGCTTCTCCATTTTAGACGATTCGGCCTGGTGAGGCACGGCTGAATCTGCCGGTCTTTCAATCATCTCCAGGGCCCATGAGATGTGCCAGGTAATCGGCCGGCGAAAATACCGTAACCCCACTGCGCACGGCAGGAGGAAAGTGCTTCAAATTACCCGTGATCAGCCAAGCCCCCGCCGTGTGTGCCAGGGCAAGAAAGGGCGCATCTTTTGGGTCCGGGTGCGGTTGCAACAGCAACCCAGGACTCTCAACCCACAGGCTCTCCTCAAGGACAAACTCCAGCCAAAATGGAGGAAAACCATAGCGCCGGAATTTGGGACGGCGAACGACCTCGCGGAACTCTGCCACCACTGCCGGACTGGTAACCGCCCGCACCGTTCCCTTCAGAACCCAATCAAAGATCAGGCGTGCAGAGGGGCCTCCTGGAGTGATTCCAGCAGAGACGATCACATTGGTGTCGAAGACAGCCAGCCTCATCCGTCTTTCCTGCGCTGCTGGGCGATACGAACCGCATCAATCTCCGACTCAATCTCCTCATCGCTCATGCTGCCCAGCTCTTCGGCAAGACGCCATCCCTCGCGCAGGCTGGCCGTCGCCATGGCGCGGCGCAGCTCCCTGTCTTGCTGAATGACATCTCCAAAGGCGGGTACAAGAAAAAAGGCAGGGCCTTTTTGCCCCATCAGAAGTGTTGTCTCTCCCGCAGGTACATCAGTCAATGCCCTCGCCCCTCGCGTCCGGAACTCGCGCAGTGAAACATGACGCATGGAACACCTCTAGCAGCATCGTAGCCGAAATGGCTACGCCAGTCAAGCGATGATCTCTATGCTTGCCGCTCTGTCTTGTTGAGATGAGTTATTGCTGATTGAACCGGCAACCGAGTATCTCATCCATGCAATATCGCTGCGCTCTGTATCCGCGTCTTCTCACTCCGCCTGATAGCGATGCAGCCTGCCCAGGCCGTTGAAGGCGGCCACTTTATAGCACTCGGCCAGCGTCGGGTAGTTGAAGACATTGTCGATGAAGTAATCGATCTTGCCGCCCAGCACCATCACCGCCTGGCCGATGTGCACCAGCTCGCTGGCGTCCTCGCCGATAATGTGCACGCCCAGCACGTCGTGCGTCTCGCGATGGAAGATCAGCTTCAGCCTGCCCGTCGTATCGCCGCGAATCTGCCCGCGCGCCGTCTCGCGATAGTAGGCCATGCCGACCTCATAGGGCACGTCGTCCGCGGTCAACTGCTCCTCGGTCTTGCCGATGAAGCTGATCTCGGGAATGGTGTAGATGCCGTAGGGGTAGAAGCTGGGGTTGGTGGTGGCGGCGCTGTCGTTGAAGGCGCGCGCCGTGGCGATGCGCCCTTGCTCCATCGAGACCGAGGCCAGCGAGGGAAAGCCCACCACATCGCCCACCGCGAAGATGTGCTCCACCTTGGTCTGGAAGTGCTCGTCGACGGGGATGCGCCCGCGGGCGTCGGCCTCGATGCCGGCCGCGGCCAGGTTCAGCTCGTCGATCGCCCCCTGGCGGCCCACCGCATAGAGCAGCGCGTCGCCGGAGACCTTCTTGTTGCTGGCCAGATTGGCCACCACCGTGTTGCCGCCCAGCTCCTCCACGCTCTCCACTTCTTCGCCCAGCCGCATCGTGACGCGGCTGTCGCGCAAGTGATAACTGAGCGCCTCAATGATCTCGCGGTCGGCAAATTCGAGCAGCCGGTCGCGCTTCTCGATCAGCGTGACGCGCACGCCGAGAACGGCGAACATACAGGTATACTCCACGCCCACCACGCCGCCGCCGACCACGATCAGCGAACGCGGCAGCTCGGGCAGATCGAGAATCTGATCGCTGTTGACGATCGTCCTCCCATTCACCGGCACCTTGGGCGAGACTGCGGGCTTTGCGCCCACGGCAATAATGATGCGCCCGGCCTCGAGCGTGGTGTCGGCCTGCGGGCCTTCGACGCGCACCCGGTGCGGATCGACAAAGCGGGCGACGCCGTGAATCACATCGATGCCGTTGCGCGACAGTTGCGACTCGGTCACGTTCACTTCCGTGCGGATGACCGCCTGCACGCGGAAGGCCAGGTCGGCCATGGTGATCTTGTCCTTGACCCGGTAGTTCATTCCGTAGATAGAGCGGTAGTTGTAGCCGGACAGATGCAGCACAGCCTCGCGCATCGTCTTCGAGGGGATCGTCCCGGTGTTCACACAGACGCCGCCCACCACAGTGCGGGCCTCGACCACGGCCACGCGCTTGCCCATCTTTGAGGCGGCCACAGCCGCCCGCTGCCCCGAGGGCCCGGAACCGATCACAACCAGGTCATACGTAACGGCGCTCATGCGTCTGTCTCTCTCTCCGCTTCCTGTTGCGGGATTCTCGGGAGTCCGCACCGGAGGCGCGCGGTCGCCCGCTCCGGCTCGTCTCCATCTTACCCTGAGATACTGCCCGGGATGCGCTCGCCGAATGTGAATCTCTGCCGATCATTCTCTCATCCAAGCCGTAAAGAAGGTGAAAATGGAAGTCAGCATCACCCATCTGGACCAGGTAAAATTCTCCATCCAATCCCGCTCCCAGACAATCCTCTGCGACCAGCCGGCGGAGAACGGCGGCGCGGACAGCGGCATGACGCCGCCCGAACTGCTGCTCGCCTCGCTCGGCTCCTGCGCGGCCTTCTATGCGGTGCAATACCTCAGCTCCCGCAAGCTGGCCCGGAGCGGCGTACGGGGCACCGTTACCGCGGAGAAGCTCAAGCAGCCGGCCCGCGTGGGCGACTTCCGCGTTCATGTCACGAGCCCCGTCGCGCTCACCCCGGAGCAGCGCGAGGGGCTCATGCGCTCCGTGCACCACTGCCTGATCCACAACACGCTGCTCTCGCCGCCGCAGATTCAGATCGAGCGGACGGAAGAGCCGGCGGCCTGCGCAGCCGCGTAGAACGGAATATCTTCACTCGGATTTTTTCCTAAAGGCTGGGTAATTCAACTTCGATGCGTGCCAATCGGGGATGCGAAAAAACCCCATGATCTGTTCCGGCTCGCGCACGCAGATCTGAATATGTGTCTTGTCGCGAAAGCCCGCGCCGGAATTTTGCTCGGTCGCTCGCTTTTGGGACCGGGGAACCACCAAACCCCTGCCAGCGAACAGCGAGCGGCTGCCCCACCGCAGGTGGTTGCAGATCATTTCCCTCGCCGCGCGCACAATCGAAGCATGAATTCCGATCCAATCCGCGCGCCGTTTCTCAGTCCCTTAGTCCCTCAGTCCCTTAATCCCTGTTCCCTGTTCCCTGTTCCCTATTCCCTGTTTTATTCCATACCCCCCCCCCCCCCCCACCCATCTAAGGCTCGGTTTTGTTGGATATTATCTTGCAACCAACACAGAATCATATAGTTGAATTTTAGTAATCGTTACTAATCAGTAAACATAAACCCCGTTTTTCAGGCCTTTTTCGGGCAAAAATGAGGGCTTTTGGGCCAAAAAGTGCTCGGTTTCACGCATTTTTGAATGCCCGCAACGGCATCAGGCCCCGAGGAGGAAATATGCTTTTATGCGGTCACAATCTCACTGAAATCCGCAATGCCGCTGAAGCCGCTCAGTACCGACGAGATCAGCTCGAGATGCGCCCCGCGAATCGCCGGGTCGGGATCGAGGACCATCACCTTGTCGAAGAAGGCATCCACCACCGGACGCAGCGTGGCGATCGCCTCCAGCGCCTGGCCGTAGAATCGCAGCTTGCGCAGCGCCGCAACCTCAGGAGCCAGCAGTGCAGCCGCGTCGGCCAGTTGCTGGGCCTCCGGAGCAAGCGAGATGACCTTCGGCGAGCCAAGCGCAAATCCCTTCTCCTCGGCCTGGCGCAGAATGTTCTTGATGCGCTTGAAGGCCGCGGAGATGGCGGCGAAATCGTCGGACTCGCGCGCTTCCGTCAGCGCCTTGGCGCGGGCAATCGCATCGCGCACGTCGTCGGCTCCAGCCGCCAGCACGGCGTTGACCACATCGTAGGCAAAGCCGCGCACGTCTTTCAGGTAGAAGCTCAACCGCTCAAGCAGGAAGGCAGAAACCTGGGGTTTATAACTTTCCCATTCTCTTTTCGAGCTACTGGCGGCGACAATATCGCTGAGCATCAATGGCAATTCAGATTCAGAGAGAATCTTCACCACTGCATTCGCTGCACGCCGGAGGGCGAATGGATCTTTCGATCCGGTTGGAGCGTTGCCGATACTGAACATAGCAATAATTGTCTGGATTCGGTCAGCGATTCCAAATAGCTGACCTTCAACTGTCGGAGGAATTGCGTCCTCGGTTGAGGCGGGTCGATATTGCCATTTGATAGCTGCTGCTATCGCATTGACTGTTTCAACCTTCAACTCAAAACCCGTACCTTGCGCCTGTACATAGAAGCTGCCAATAATTCCTTGTAATTCTGTAAATTCCTTAACGAGTTCTGTAGTCAAATCGGTCTTGGCCAGTGTACCTGCAATTTCCAAAGCTGCATGGCTATATTCCGCAAAACCATTGCGTTGCAGGGTTTCATGAAGTTTGAAAGCAACATCCTTGTTCCAACTTGTTTTATCGGAATAACTGCCTAACTCTTTTTGGAAGGTAACATTTTTCAGATTCTCGACGCGATCTTGCAATGAAATCTTCTGGTCAACCTCCCAGAAGAAGCGGGCATCCTTGAAGCGGGCGCGGAGCACCTTCTGGTTGCCGTGGCGGATGACGGCCTCGCCTTCCGCGTCCACCTGAATGTTCAGCACGGCGAGAAAGTGAGGCAGGAGCTTTTTGTCGGCGCCTTCGACGGCGAAGTACTTCTGGTGGTCGCGCATTACCGTGACCAGCACCTCTTCCGGCAGGGCAAGATACTCCGGCTCGAAGTCGCCCAAGATTACCGTGGGCCATTCTGTCAGATGAACGACGGTCTCGATCAGCGGCTCGTCCTCGCGCCACTTTGCTCCGGCAACCGTACGCGTTGCGGCATCGAGCGCCTTGCGGATCGACTGCCTGCGCTCGGCGACATCGACGATGGCGAAGGCCTTGCGCAGCGCCTCGGCATAGCTTTTAGGTTGCTCAATCACAACCGGCGATTCACCATGGAGGATGCGATGACCGCGACTCACATTGCCTGCCTTGATGCCAGCGATCTCCAGCGGGACGATAGCGGTATCCAGCAGCGCGACGATCCAGCGGATGGGCCGCACAAAGCGCTCCGGCTTGCCCGCGCGCCAGTACATATTCTTGGCCCAATAAAGTCCAAGAACTTCCCTGGGTAACTCGGTCGCCAATAACTCCGCTGTCTCTCGTCCCTTGTGGACAACCGTTGCCCCAACGTACTCGCCCTTGGCGTTGGTGACTTTTCCCAGAGCCGTAACCTCGACTCCAGCCTTCTTGGCGAAAGCTTCTGCCGCCTTGGTCGGCGCGCCGTCTTTGAAGGCCACATTCCACGACGGGCCAGTGAGTTGCTCTTCGCTGTCGGCCTGGCTGGCAAGCACGCCCTCGACCAGCACAGTCAAGCGGCGCGGCGTGGAGTAAGTGGTCAGCTTGGCTCCATCGGCGAGCAGCCGTTCGCGCGTGAGCAGATCGTTGACGCGACGGCCCAACTCGGCCTCGGCTCCGGCAATCATGCGGGCGGGAACCTCGTCCAGCCCAATCTCCAACAAAAAATCTGCCATAGCGATAAGTTCTTTCTGCGAATTCGTAATCGGCTATTAGTTATTAGCTATTAGCTAACAGCTAGAAGCTGTAGTCTGTTGCGCCGCGTAGACCTTGGCTGCGCCAACGGCCAGATTGCGGATGCGGGCGATCATGCCCACGCGCTCGGTCACACTGATCGCTCCGCGCGCGTCGAGAAGGTTAAAGAGATTCGAGCACTTCAGCGCCAGCTCGTAGGTGGACATCAGCGGGAAGCGCTGCTTCTCTTTGGCCGTGGTTTTCTCATCGGCCAACTGCGCATTGGCCCGCTTCAGCAGAGCCTGCGCTTCTGCTTCATAGCTATTGAAATGCTCCCACAATTTACTGACGTCGGCGTCCTCGAAGTTATAGACCGAGTATTGCAACTCCTCGGTCAGGCGCACGTCGCCGTAGGTCACCACAGCGCCGTTATCGGGATCGCGTGCCCAGACGACGTCATAGACCGAGTCCACGTCTTGCATAAAGGCGCACAGGCGCTCCAGGCCATAGGTCAGCTCGGCGCAGATCGGGTCCAGATCAAGCCCGCCGCACTGCTGGAAGTAAGTGAACTGGGTGATCTCCATGCCGTCCATCATCACCTGCCAGCCGACGCCCCAGGCGCCGACCGTCGGGCCTTCCCAGTTGTCCTCCTCGAATTTGAGGTCGTGCTTGCTGAGGTCGATGCCGATCGCCTCGAGCGATTGCAGGTAAAGCTCCTGGACGTTCACCGGCGGCGGCTTGAGGATGAGCTGAAACTGTGTGTGGCGGAAGAGGCGATTGGGGTTCTCACCGTAGCGGCCGTCGGCTGGGCGGCGCGAGGGCTGCGCATAGCCGACCTTGTATGGCTTGGGCCCCTGCACGCGCAGAAAGGTCTCCGGCGCCATGGTGCCCGCGCCGACTTCTACGTCAAAGGGCTGCTGGATGACGCAGCCGCGCTCGGCCCAAAAGCTCTGCAAGCGGAACAAAAGCTCCTGAAAGGTGAGCGGGTTGGCTTTGGTAGCCGATAAAACCGGGGTTGCATTCACGGGCATTTCTCTCTCGATGGAACTCCAGTAGATTTTAACAGTCCTGCCAAGGCTCACAGCCTTCCCAGTGCCTCGGCCGAGCGCAGCTTGCGCTCCAGGTGGCGCTCCAGGGCTTGCAGCGTGAAGCGGCGCAGATCCTGGGCGCGGCGGCGGGGCCAGGGCTCGGCGGCAAAGGCAGCGACCGGCGAGCGCAGCATCCGCTGCGCCAGTTGCCAGGAGTCTGCCGAGAGTTCGCCGGCACTTCCGTTGCGATGCACCGCGCAGAAGAGTCCATCGGCATGAAGATTGAAGGAGATCTCCTCCGGATGCAGCACTTCGCCGCAGGCCGTGCAGTGCGCTAGCTCCGGCAGCAGGCCCATCAGCCGAGTCATCCACAACTGGAAGTAGGTAAGCGGCATCCAAGGTTGGGCGCTTGCGGAGTTGAGAGCTGTCGTCTGGTCGAGGACCGAGAGCAGCAGGCGGAAGACCGTTTCGTGAGGGTCGCGCTCGGGCAGCGCCTCATCCAGCAACTCGGCGTAGAAGCTGAGGACCGCCAGGCGCACGGGATCGACCGGCGCGGAGAGCGGCGAGCGCAGAATCTCCAACTGATCGAGGCGCACCAGCTCCTGGCGGGGCCGCTCGGCAAACCATGCTCGCGCCACGGTCATCGGCTCCAGCGCTCCGCCGAAGCGCTTGCGGCTCTTCAGCGCCGACTTGGCCACGCCACGCACCCTTCCATGGTCGCGCGTGAAGAAGCTCACAATCAGGTCGGCCTCGTGGACCGGCCAGGTGCGCAGTACCACGGCCTCGGAGGTGAATACGCTCATGAGTTTCTATCATCGCACCGCGAGCGATCTGGAAGCGGCATGGAAGTGATCGCACAGGCCACCGCTAACGACCAGCCTTGGTTTTCCTCAGGCGCCCGCCGCCCGCCTTCGGATATAATGAATTCAGAGGTTCCGTATGCATACCGCAATGGTCACCTTCAACGGCCGCATCACCCTTCCCCCGCACGTGCGCAAAAACCTTGGACTGAAGACCGGCGACGATGTCGAGTTTGTCGAAGTCGAGCAGGGCCGCTTCGCGATCTCTTGCCGCAGCCAACTGCATCAGGACAGCGATCTACGCAACGCCCCGCCTTCTGAAATTCCAGTGAATCAGTAAACTCCTGTTGATCGAAGGGCGCGGTTTTGCGTCTGAATTTCACTCCGTAGACAGAGACGCGCATTCCGCGAAACGGAATGCGCATTCTTGTTTACTCTGTTGAGGTTAGCGGCCGAAGTGTTTGGCGTTCTTCTCTGTGAAGCTGGCCCAATTCTCCGGCAGATCGTCCTGCGCAAAGATTGCCGAGACCGGGCAGGCGGGAACGCAGGCGCCACAGTCGATGCACTCGACCGGATCAATGAACAACTGGTCGGCCTCAGTGTGGCCGTCTTCGTCTTTTTTGGGGTGGATGCAATCGACCGGACAGGCGTCCACACAGGCGGTGTCCTTGGTGCCGATACAGGGTTCTGCAATGACGTATGCCATACTGATCTCTCCCGGGGAATTTAACCTTCGAGGCTGATAGTAGCACAGGGAGCCGGAGGCCGACTGCTCGCCTCCCCGTACAAATGTTCTGCGTGAATTGGATGCAGACGCGATCCGCTCAGATTCCAAAAGTGAACAGAAGCTATCGCTTCTCCCGAGCCGCGCGGCGCCGGGCAAACTCCTCGGGCGTGGGGATCGGCGTCAGATTTCTGCCGGCAAACAGTTCCACGAAGAAGCTCTGCAATTCGGCATGGATCAGCCCATTCGAGGCCAGAATCTCGCGGCTGTCCAGACGGAAGTGGTTGCCGGCGAAGTCCGTCACGCGCCCGCCAGCCTCCTCGACCAGCAGAATCCCGGCCGCCGTGTCCCAGGGATTGAGATTGAACTCCCAGAAGCCGTCCAGCCGCCCCGCGGCCACATAGGCAAGGTCGAGAGCCGCAGAGCCGGCCCGCCGCACGCCGTGCGAGCGCAGCGTGAACTCCTGGTAAAAATGAATATTCGGATTCATGTGCCGCTTGTGGCTGGGAAAGCCGGTGGCCGTGAGCGCCTCTGCCAACTCCGGGGTTCGCGAGACCCGCATCGGCCTACCGTTCAGCAGAGCGCCCCGACCGCGCTCGGCGCAAAAGAGTTCATCGCGCAGCGGGTCGTAGATCACCGCGGCGACGAGAGTTCCGTCTTCATCCGGGCGAAGGCCGGACTTGCGCTGCTCCAGCCCCAGCGAGACGCAGAAGTGAGGAAAGCCGTGAGCGAAGTTTGTGGTGCCGTCCAGCGGGTCCACGTACCAGCAGAATTCGCCATCGAGCCGCTCCCGCGTGCCCTCTTCGCCGAAGATGCCGTGCTCGGGAAAGGCTGCGGTCAGCCGCTCGCGGATCTGCTTCTCCGAGGTGCGATCGGCCACCGTCACCAGGTCCACGTCTCCCTTGTATTCGGTGGCCACGCCTGCCGAGAAGAAGCCGCGCAAGACGTCTCCGGCCTCACGCGCGATCTCCGATGCAGCCGGAACCCAACTCCAACCTTTCAACTCTTCGCTCACGATTCCATTCCATTCTTGACAGCTTCGCCGGCAACTTCTTTTGTTCTCTGGCTGCGCCGCGCCTGCCGGTTCACTTCCGTGATGGCGCTGATCTGGTGCTTGTAGATGAAGAGATTGGGCTGGCCCTCGCGGGTCAGGCGCAGCATTCCTTCATCGAAGTACTCGATCCAACCACGCACTGTTTCTCCGTCGCGCAGCATGACCTGCACATTGACCTGGCGGTCGCTGAGCGAACGCAGATAGAGCGCTTCCTGGCCGGTCTCGCCCGGCGGCGGCGTCTTGGAACGGCGGCGTGAAGAGATGAGAGGATTCATCTGATCATTTTAGATGCACGCGCACCGCGGAAGAAGCGGCGGCAGGGAACTGGTGCGGACAATCGGATTCCAAGCTCGGTTCGTTGGCCCCCGGAGTGTGCGAAAGAGGTGTGCCGGAGGTCGGCATTTGTCAAGAGGCCGGAGGCGCGGCGCAACAAATGGACGAAAAAGCGGTCTTTTTGCCCCCAAAGCGGGCCCTTTTGTGCTGAAAAGCGGCCGTTTTTCGGGGTTAAAGTTTACTGGATAATTAACAGAAAGAAAAATTAACTGATTGATACCACGCGTGTTACGAGAAAAACTGCGCAAGATTCCGGGGGTTTTCCACAGGGGGGGGGTGGGGGTAAGGCCGAAAAACAAGGGACTGAGGGGCTAAGGGACTGAGGGACTGAGGGACTGAGAACGACGCGGCTGGATAAAGTGTTCATGGATTGATTGTGCGCGCAGCGAGGGAAATGATCTGCAAGGACTGGCCGTCCAGGCACCCGGCGCTGCGCGCATGGAGTTCATTGTCTCCCGGTGCGGGGCGTTGTATGCTGGACCGCAGAGCAGTACCAGTTCTCTGAGGAAAGGATCAAGAGAAGATGCGATTCCAATCACTGATGGTTCCAGCCTTTGCGCTGCTGACCCTGGCAGGCCTGGCGCCCGCCCCGCAGGCGCAGGCCCAGATGCCTGCTTATCTTCACGCCATCTCCGACCTGAGGGCGGCGCGCGAGTATCTGAGGACGGATGCCCGTCCGCGCTCGGCCGCAGCGCGTGAGGCCGCGATCCAGGAGATCTCGCGCGCGATCGACGAGATTAAAATTGCGGCACGCGACGACGGCAAGAACCCGTTCTTCACACCGCCGCCGCAGGGAGGCGATCCGGCGTGGCCGCTGCACTCGGCGGTGCGGCTGCTGCGGGAGGCGCGCCACGATGTGGACCACGGCTTCGACCTGCCGGAGAATCGGGGGCTGCGCGAGAGGAGCGTTCAGCATATCGACCGGGCGCTGGAGCTGCTGACGCCGTATTTGTAGGCACCTGCGGTGCGGCGCATTGCGCATGGAATTATTGGTCGCCCCGGGTCCCAAAAGCGAGCGACCCGGGGCACCCAAGATTTGAGCGCTTGAATTCGTGGTTGTTCGTGAAATGCGCGGGCGGGGACGCCCGCGCGACAGCCGGTCTGGAGACCGGCGCTACATTTTTTATTGAATTTCTTCTTGCATTCCAACCTTACCTCAGGGGCTAAAGCCCGCCTATTCATTGGCGGCTTTCGGCACGACTAAAGTCGTGCCCTGACACTTCTTGCCTTTCGAAATAAGTTTTTACGCAGCCTATGAAGCCTCTCCTGCTCCCTCCGATTGGTCTCCATCCCCGGTCCCCAACAGCGAGCGACCGAGCGAAAAGTAACCGCAGGTCCTTCGACTCCGCTGCGCTTTGCTCAGGATGACAGTTTATTGTTCAACGAAGATTAGACCCAGAGAGTTGCAGCAAAGACAAGGGAACCTCTGATCAAAGTGCTTATTGAGCACGCATTCCCTCGGGGGCTAAAGCCCAACATTGATTTTGCTGGATTTATGTACGGGCTAAAGCCCGTACCCTTCAAGATTTCGACTTAATCAGATGTTCCCAAGGGCGCGGCGGGGGGTGGGCAGCTGGTTATTGCGCGCGGAATATAATGGATACTGCTGTCCGCGCGGGGAGCCTCAGAGTGGGGCGGGCGACGGGCGGCGCGATTCCTGGACCCGGTGCTTCCCTTTGAATGACGCCATCATCATCCGCGGGGCGCGGACACACAATCTGAAGAACATCTCCTGCGAGATTCCGCACGGCAAGCTGACGGTGGTCAGCGGCGTATCGGGATCGGGGAAGAGTTCGCTGGCCTTCGACACGATCTATGCCGAGGGACAGCGGCGGTATGTGGAGTCGCTCTCGGCGTATGCGCGGCAGTTTCTGGAGCGCATTGAAAAACCCGACGTGGACCTGATCGATGGCCTCGCTCCGGCGATCGCCATCAAGCAGAAGAACTCGACGCGCAATCCGCGCTCGACGGTGGCCACGGCGACCGAGGTCTACGACTATCTGCGGCTGCTATACGCGCGCACGGGCACGGTGCACTGCGTGCATTGCGACGGCCTGGTGAAGCGCGACTCGATGGACGAGATTGCGGCCTCGACGCTGGCCTTGGGCGAAGGCACGCGACTGAATGTGCTGTTCCCGGTGCGCGCTGTTGAGATTTCGCCGCCGACCGAGGCCAAGCCGGCGCGGCGGGCGGTGAAGACAGCGGCGAAGGCTGCGGTCACGGAATCTCTGCTGACCGATGCGCTGCGGGCGCGCCTGGTGGAGCTGCGCGCGGCGGGCTTCAACCGGCTCTATCAGCAGGGCGCGATCTGCGAGTTCTCGACGCCGGAGTCGCTGCTCGATCTGGATTTTTCGCTGCCGGTCTTTGTGTTGCTGGATCGCATAGTGGTGAGCGAAGAGAACCGGGCGCGGATTGTGGATGCGGCGGAGATTGCCTATCGCGAGGCGGGCGAGGTGATTTTCGAAGAGCAACCGCGCGAGGAGACCGCCGAGCGGCAGCGTTATCGCTTCAGCGGGGCCTACGAGTGCAAGAGCTGCCACCTGCCGGGGCGTGAGCCGGAGCCGCGGCTGTTCAGCTTCAACAATCCCTTTGGGGCTTGCCCGCGCTGCCAGGGCTTCGGCAATACAATGGACTTCGACCTGAAGCTGGTGATTCCTGATCCATCGCTGACGCTCGGCGAAGGGGCGATCGATCCGTGGAACCGGCCCAAATACCGGCCCTGGTATACCGACTTCAAAAAGCAGGCGGCGGAGCTGGGGGTGCGGCTGGATGTGCCCTGGCGCGAACTGCCGGAGCAAGCGCGCGAGATTGTGCTGCGCGGCAAGGGCGGATTCGCGGGCGTCTACGGCTTCTTTCAGCAGATGGAGCGCAAGAAGTACAAGCTGCATGTGCGCGTGATGCTGAGCAAATATCGCGGCTACGCGGAGTGTCCCGATTGCCGGGGGCAGCGGCTGAGGGCAGAGGCGCGCAGCGTGCGCCTGAATGGACAGAATATCTGCCAGGCGACGGCGTTGACGATCGCCAAGGCAAAGCGCTTCTTCGACGAGCTGAGGCTGGGGCCGATGCAGGAGGAGATTGCCGGGCCGATCTTGCACGAGGTTCGCCAGCGGTTGAGCTTTCTGGATGCGGTGGGCCTGGAATATCTGACGCTGGACCGGCTGGCTTCGACACTCTCCGGCGGCGAGGCGCAGCGGATTCAACTGGCCACCTCGCTGGGCTCGCGGCTGGTGGGCGCGCTGTATGTACTGGACGAGCCCTCGATCGGATTGCACACGCGCGATACGGCGCGGCTGATTCATATCCTCGAAGAGCTGCGCGATCTGGGCAATACGATTCTTGTGGTCGAGCACGACGCGGAGATTCTGCGCGCCGCCGATCATCTGCTGGATCTGGGCCCTGGGGCGGGCGAGCTGGGCGGACACCTGCTGGCCGAGGGCGTGCTGGCGGAGATCGAGGCCAATCCGAATTCGCTGACCGGGCGCTATCTCTCCGGGCAGCTCTCGATACCCGTGCCTACGCGCAGGCGCGCGCCGGGTAAGGAGCGGCTGATTTTGCGTGGCGCGACGGCCAACAATCTACACTCACTGGATGTGGAGATTCCGCTGGGAATGCTGGTGGCGATTACGGGCGTCTCCGGGTCGGGCAAATCGACGCTGGTGCATCAGGTGCTGTATCGGGCGGTGGCGCGCGCGCTGGGGCAGTCGGACGGCGCGGACCCATCGAGTCTATTCAAATCGCTGACCGGAGTGGAGCGGATCAACGACGTGGTGCTGGTGGATCAGACGCCGATCGGGCGGACGCCGCGCTCGAATCCGATCACGTATATCAAGGGCTTCGATCTGGTTCGCGAACTCTTTGCCCAGCAGCCGGAGGCCAAGCGGCACTCGCTGACGCCGGGGCATTTTTCTTTCAACGTGCCCGGCGGGCGCTGCAACACCTGCGAGGGCGATGGCACGGTGACGGTGGAGATGCAGTTTCTGGCCGACGTCGAGCTGCCTTGCGAGGAGTGCAACGGCACGCGCTATCAGGCGAAGGTCTTGGCCGTCGAGTACAAGGGCAAGAATATTCACGATGTGTTGCAGATGACGGTGAAGGAGGCGCTGCGCTTCTTTGCCGGGCAGACGCGGTTGCAGGAAAAACTGGCCGTGCTGGAGGAGATCGGCCTGGGCTACCTGAGGCTCGGCCAATCGGCGACGACGCTCTCCGGCGGCGAGGCGCAGCGGGTGAAGCTGGCCGCGCATCTGTCGCAGGTGAGGGCGATGAACGCCGTCGCCCGGCCATCGCAGGCCAGCCGCGTGCTGTACATTCTGGACGAGCCGACGACGGGACTGCACTTCGACGATGTATCGAAGCTGCTGACGGCCTTTCGCAAGCTGATCGACGGCGGCGGCTCGCTGATTGTGATCGAACACAATCTGGATGTGATCAAGAGCGCGGACTGGGTGATCGACCTGGGACCGGAAGGCGGCGAGGCGGGCGGCAGGATCGTGGCCGAGGGAACGCCGGAGACGATAGCGGCGAATCTGCACTCGCACACGGGCAAGTGGCTGGCGCGGGTGCTGTAGGGGATCGAGCGCGGGAATCGCACGCGCTCGCCTAACTCGATATCTCTTCTTTATGTTCTTTTACGCCCTTGACGATGAGCCACATCGCCAATCCGAACTCCGCGATGAACATGATCGGAAACAGCGGATAAGTCAGTTTTTGGTAGGCGGGGAAGAGGCAGAGCTGAATGAAGCAGATCATCAGGCTCACACCGTCGAGCAGAAGCAGCACGCCAAGAAATCGCGGAAGGAAGCCGGACTTGAAGACCAGATAGCCGAGGGGGAAGAGCCAGACGCCATAGAAGAGCGTCGTAACCATGTCCGAGCTGCCGCCCAAATTGAGGAAAAACATCGATAGGGCCTGTAGTTGGTCCGGTTTGAATGCGTGCAAATAGTCGGATCCGCCCAAGAGCAACAGGCTTTGAAAGTGGATCAGCGTATAAACGGATTCCACGGCGACGCCGGCCAGATTGAACAGCACGAACAACAAGGCCAGATTCTTGCCCACGGGCTTCAGCAGCACGTATAAAGCCCAGGCTGTCGAAAGAAAGAGCAGATCGGCGACGATTGTGCTCATGAACCCGATGCGAATCATCCACTCGGAATCGGCGATATTCCGGGCCATTGCCGCGGGATCCTCCCAGACAAAGGGCTTGTGCCGAACAAAGGTAGCGAAGGCAAAGAGCGCGATGTAGGCGAGATAAAGAAATCCAGCCAATCTGGCAAGTTTTTGCCGCGATCGATCAGGCGCATCACGAACAATTTCGACACCGTTCATGCCCGTCATTTCAATCCTCCGTGGTTCGCTCCATTACTGGTCACTCGTAGCGCAGGGCCTCGATGGGATCGAGGTTGGCGGCGCGGATGGCGGGGATCATGCCGCTGATGAGGCCGGTGACGGCCAGGATCACGGTGGCGATGATGACCGAAGAGGGCGAGATCAGCAGGCGAATGTCGGCGGCCTCGGCGTTTTTGGCCATGGCGCTGTAGAAGGTGATGCGGCCAACCGCGATGGAAACGGCATAGGCCAGGGCGATGCCGGAGACGCCGCCGACGGTGGTGATGGCGAAGGCCTCGGCCAGAAACTGCGTGAGGATGTGATGGCGCTGGGCGCCGAGAGCCTTCTCGATGCCGATCTCGCGGGTGCGCTGCTGCACGGCGACGAGCATGATGTTCATCAGGCCGATGCCGGCGATGCCGAGGGTGAGCGCGCCGACGAGCGAGAGCAGCACTTGCAGCGCGATGGACAGCGTCTGGAACTGTTGCAACTGGCTCATCAGATTGGCGACGTGGACGGCGTTCTGATCCTTGGGACGGAAGTGATGGGCCTCGGCGAGCGTCTCGCGCATGACCTTTTCAACGAGTTGGTAGTCGCCGCGATAGCTGAACCAGACGCCGCCCAGGTACTTGGTGTCCACCAGATCGCTCATGGTGTTGAAGGGCACGTAGACCATGCGGTTGATGTTGCTTTCGCTTTGCTGCATCTTGGGCTGGAGCACGCCGATGATGGTGAAGATCACGCCGTTGAGGCGGATGGTCTGGCCCACCGCCCACTCGCCCGAGAAGAGCTTGGTCTTGGACTCGGAGGCGATGACGCAGACGTGGGCGCGCTGCTGATCCTCGGCGCCGGTGAAGAAGCGGCCCTGATCGACATCGAGCTTGACGATGTTCTGGTAGTCGGGGCGGATGCCGGCGACGGTCCAGGTGTAGGTGTGCAGCTCATTGCGAACGGTCGAGTCGTTGTAGACGATGGGCGAGATGTGAGTGATGCCCGGCACGTTGGCGTAGACGCGGTCCACATCGTCGAGGGTGAAGCGGACAAGGGAGCCGGCCTTGTCGCCGCCCGCCTGCTGGCTGGTGCGGCCGGGAAAGAAGCCGATGGTGTTGGTGCCCCATTGCGCGAAGATCGTCTGGATGGCATGGCTGAAGCCGGCGCCGTAGGCCAGCAGAAGCACAACCGTAGCGATGCCCCAGGCCATGCCGATCATGGTGATGGCCGTGCGGCGGCGATTGTAAAGCATCGCCTCCCAGGCTTGGGCGAGTATGTCTTTGAGCATGGCGGCTCCAGGGAACAGGTTGACAGGTTAACAGGTTGACAGGTTAACAGGTTGACAGGTTGACAGGTTGTTAACTTGTCAACCCGTTAACTTATCATCCTGTCATTACTCCCGGCGCAGGGCCTCGATGGGGTCCAGAGCGGCGGCCTTGCTGGCCGGATAGAGGCCGGCGACGATGCCGCAGATCGTCAACGATCCCAAGGCCAGCGCGGCCGACCAGGGAACGAGGCGGGGCGGATCCCAGCCGGGCATCTTGCCGGTGAGCACCTGCTGCAATAACCACATGAAGCCAGCCGAAACGACAATGCCGATGCAGCCGCTGATGCCGGTCAGCAGCAGGCCCTCCCAGAAGAACTGCGCCAAAATACTTCTCTTGGTGGCGCCGATGGCCTTCAGCAGGCCAATTTCGCGGGTGCGTTCGGTGACCGAGACGAGCATGATATTGATGATGCCCACCGCGCCCAGGCCCAGCGTGACAACGCCCACTCCGCCGAGAAAGATATCCATGGCGTTGAAGACGGCCGCGATCGTTTTCTCGTCCTGGAGCGTGTTCCATTCATTGAAGGCGTCCTTGAGGGAGGGATCGAAGCCGTGGCGCTCGGCGATCACGCGATGAACCGCGGCCTGCGCCTCGTCGATCTCCCCCTTGGTGCGGGGCTGATACTGGATGGAGGTCAGCGCATCGCGGGGAATGTTGTCGCCCTTGAGCGTGAACAGCTCCATCATGGTGGTGATGGGGAGATAAACCTTCTGATTGTCGTAGTTGTTGTCGCCGTGGCCGATGGCTTTGACGCTGCCGACGATGGTGAAGGCGATGTCGTTGATGGTGATCGTCTCGCCCAGGATGGGGCGGCCCTGGAAGAGCAGTTGCGCGGCCTTGGAACCGAGAACGGCGACGCGGCGGTTTTCGGCCAGATCCTGATCGTTGAGGAAGCGGCCCTGATCGATCGGGATGAAGCGGACAATCGGATAGTTGGGCTCGGTCCCCATCACGTGGCTGGAGGTGTTGCTCCACTGGCTGACCTCGTAGAGGTCGTTGCGGGTCAGCTCGTCGGTGACGGCGCGCAGCTCGGGCAGATGGCGCAGGGCGTCTTCGTCGCCCAGCGTCAGCTCGTAGGGGCGCATTCCGGTGTGCTGGTTGGCGAGCGCCGGAATGGTGCCGTTGAACTGCATGACCACGTCGTTGCCCAGGCTCTCCAACTGCTTATGCTGGCCGGAGCGGAAGCCCTCGCCGAGGCCCACCAGAACCAGCAGCGAGCCGACGCCCCAGGCGATGCCGAACATCGTCAGGAAGGAGCGCAGCTTGTTGGCCATGATGGCGCGGTAGACCTGGCCGAGAGTGTCGGAGAACTTCTGCATGAGATTTTGACGCCGCACTGGGGCGTTCGTAGCAGGATACGCATGGGCGGGGCCATTAGTTCCAAGATTTAGTCGATTCCCGCTCGCGCGTATTATGCTGGAGATTCACCATTGAGAACAGGGATGCGCGACGGAGTAAAAATCGATCCCGCCCTGCGCCGGCGGCTACGCTCGGCCGAAGGCAAGCTGCGCGAGGCCCGGATGCGCCTTTCGCGCGCAGAACGAAGCGTTCAATATTGGACGCGGAAGCTGGCCGACCTGAGACACGAAAAGACGCGCACCTTTCAGCCTCCGGTGTGGCCGGAAGAAGCGCCGGAAGAGAGCGCGAAAAAATCGTCGGAGAACAGTTGAGCCGGTGCCTGTAAGTCACAGCACCGGCTCAACTAACTTCTGCTTTCGCGGTTACTTGCTGGCCGCGGCCTTCTGCGCCGCCCAGCGCTTCTTGACAGCATCGGCGATGCGCTTGCGCCCCTCGGGCGAGAGGTTTCTCTTCTTCTTTTTCTTCGCCGGTTTTGCGGCCTTTGCCGGTTTCACGGCCTTGACGGGTTTAATAACGGCCGCAACGACCTTCCGCGGACGGCCTACGGACTTCTTGGGCGCCGTAACGGGGCTACCACTCAGCAGAGCGCGCGCCTGCTGCAACTGCGCGATCTCCTGATCGATGGTTGCCAGAATATCTGAAATTGCCATGCATCCTCCCTGATCGATTTGTCGCAACTGGTTCAAACCCGGCAAATCTAACTCGTTGTGTCGCGTCTCAAGCTAGTTGCTCCATAACTACGATACGCAAAGAAACGAGTTTTGACAAATCAGATAGAGACGCGCATAAAAAAATGAATCGAGTTTGCCAACAATTGATCCGAAAAAATGGAGAGCGTACCGCAATATTCCATGCTTTGCCGGCATTCATTGGCAGGCAATTGCGCAATAAGTCGGATGATCCGGCGCAATAGATTTGCGTGCGGCATTGCAAATATCTCCGCAATCAACGCGGAGATGAGCGGGCGAAGGAAGATATTTTTATCTTGAAGAATGTCGCTCGCGCTTCGAGTTACTCGCGGCCTGGCATTCCATGTTTCCTGAAAAGGGATGACTTTCCCGTGCGGGAAAGCTCGCGACATTTTGCCTGACGCGTAAACTCGCCCACACTGCTAGACTGGCAGCAGATGATTCTCCCGTTCGTCCGCGAGATCTTCGCGGATCTGGAGCACTCGCCGGGATTTGAGCGCGTACGAAGGCATCTGAGCCTTGGTGCGGGGCGGAGGCGTGTCTCTGGATTGACGCGCACGGCGCGGGCGCTGTTTCTGCCGCTGATGGTGCGCGCGGCGCGCGTGCCGGTGATCGTTCTGGTGGCCGACAACAAGGCCGCCGAGGCGCTGGAGCCGGAGCTGCGCGCCGCCTGCGAGCTGACCGGAGCCATCGATCCGGCGCTGGTGGTGCGCCTGCCCGCGCACGATGTCCTTCCCTTTGAAAATCTCTCGCCGCACGCCGACGTGCAGGAGCAGCGCGCCGCCGCGCTGTGGAAGCTCTCGACCGGCGCGGTCTCGATTCTGATTGCGCCGGTCGAGGCGGCCGCGCTACGCCTCTTCGATCGCGAGTACTATGCCGGGCTGGCCCTGACGCTGAAGCGCGGCGAAGAGATGGACGTCGAGACGCTGACGGCGCACCTGGCCGCGGTGGGTTACACACAGATGGATCTGGTGGAGATGCCGGGACAGTTTACGCGGCGCGGCGGCATTCTGGACGTCTACTCACCCGACGGCGACCGGCCGGTGCGCATTGAGTTCTTTGGCGATGAGATTGAAACCATTCGCAAATTCGATCCTGAGACGCAGCGATCGCAGAGCGCGCTGGATGAGGCGCTGCTGCTGCCGCTGACCGAGACTCCGGTGACCGAGCGGCTGCTGGCCGCCGTGCATGGGCGGCTGAGCCGGCAGCGGGTGGAGTTCGATGGCAGCGAAGACGAGCAGGCGATGGCCGCGGAGATGGCAGCGGCCGGTGGCGTGAGCGTCTTTCCCGGCTGGGAGTTTTTCTCATCTGTTGCCGGAGCGGATCAGTCGCTGCTGGGGCTCGTGCCCAAATGCGCGCTCTTCATCGATGAGCCGGCGATGGTGCGCAATCAGATCGAGCGCTGGTGGAACAAAGTGGAGCAGCGGCATGAGCGCTCGGCGATCGGTTCGCTGATCACTCCTGAAGACATTTATCTGCGGCCTGAAGTCTTACAGGCGCAGCTGGATGCGCAGATGGGCCTGGATCTGGATCAATTGGGCGTGGTGGATATTCTCGACGAGGAGAATACGCAGGGCGAGATCGAACTGCAGACGCGGCCCACGCTGCGCTTTCACGGGTCGCTGCCCGCGCTCACTGAGCAACTGCGCGCGCTGATGGCAACCGAAGCGCGGATTGTGCTGGTCGCGCCGCATCAGGGAGACGTGGAACGGCTGGCAACCGTGCTGCGCGAGTATCAGATTCCTTACCGGCTGGGCAGCCGCAATCCTCATCCCGGCGAAACTCTGCTGGATGAATCGAGTTATCTCGGCGGCAATTTGCGAGTGCCTGTGATTGTGCGCACGCCGATCGCCTCGGGAGTTATCTTTCTCGATTCCAATCTGGTGGTCTTCGGCGCCAACGATATCTCCGACGAGGCCGACGTAGCGGCGCGACAGGAGCCGCGACGCTCGAAGACGGCGGCCTTCGTCTCGGACTTTCGCGATCTGACCGTAGGCGATTATGTGGTGCATGTGGAGCATGGCATCGCGCAGTATCAGGGCCTGAGGGAGATTGTGCAGGACGGGCTTGCGGTCGAGTTCATGATTCTGGAGTTCGCCGAGGCGGCAAAGTTATATGTTCCACTGACGCGATTGGATCTGATTCAGAAGTACCGCTCGACTGACACGGGCCCGACGCCCGCGCTGAACCGCCTGGGATCGCAGCAGTGGGCGAAGACAAAATCCAGGGTCCGCAAGGCGATGCAGGAGATGACCGGCGAGCTTGTGAAGTTATACGCCGAGCGCGCGACGGCCGAGGGCACGGCCTTCTCACGCGACAATGAGTTTCAGCGCGAGTTCGAGGAGTCGTTCGATTATAGCGAAACCGAAGATCAGTTATCGGCGATTCGCGCGATCAAGTTCGATATGGAATCGACCAGGCCGATGGACCGGCTGCTGTGCGGCGACGTGGGCTACGGCAAGACGGAAGTGGCGATGCGGGCGGCCTTCAAGGCCGTGCAGGACGGCAAGCAGGTGGCGGTTCTGACGCCGACAACAATTCTGAGCTTTCAGCATTTTGAGACATTCAAGAAGAGATTTTCCCAGTTTCCCATCAATATAGAAATGATTTCGCGCTTTAGAACAGCGAAAGAACAAAAAGAGATTGTGGAGCGCGTGGAGGCGGGCAAGATCGATATTCTCATCGGCACGCACCGGCTGCTCTCGAAAGACATTCAATTTCAGGATCTGGGCCTGCTGATCGTCGATGAGGAGCAGCGCTTTGGCGTGCGCCACAAGGAGCGGCTGAAGCAGATGCGGCGGGAGATCGACGTGCTGGCGATGAGCGCGACGCCGATCCCACGCACGCTGCATATGTCGCTGGTGGGGCTGCGCGACATGAGCGTGATCGAGACGCCACCCAAGGACCGCATGGCGATCCAGACGGTCGTCGCCAAATTCGACGAGAAGATTATCCGCTCGGCGGTCGAGGTTGAGTTAGAGCGCGGCGGGCAGGTTTACTTTGTGCACAACCGCGTGGAATCGATCTTCGAGATAGCCGCGCGGATTCAGGAGCTGGTGCCGGCGGCGCGAGTCTGCGTGGGCCATGGACAGATGGGCGAGACGGAGCTGGAGCGGGTGATGCTGGCCTTCATGCGCCACGAATATGACGTGCTGGTGGCGACGACGATCATCGAGAACGGGCTGGATATTCCGCTGGCGAATACGATGCTGATCAATCGCGCGGACCGTCACGGGCTGAGCGAGTTATATCAGCTGCGCGGGCGTGTGGGGCGCTCGAACCGGCGCGCCTATGCATATCTGCTGATTCCGCCGGAGAGTGAGTTATCTGAGATCGCGCGCCGGCGGCTGGCCGCGCTGAAGGAGTTCAGCGATCTGGGCGCGGGCTTCAAGATTGCCGCGCTCGATCTGGAGCTGCGCGGTGCGGGCAATATGCTGGGCGGCGAGCAGAGCGGGCACATCGAGGCGGTGGGCTTCGAGTTATACACCTCGATGCTGGAGGCCGCGGTAAAGGAGATGAAGGGCGAGGCGAGCGGGGAGCGTCAGGCCGTGCAGTTGAATCTGGGCATCGCGCTGCGCATTGACGAGAGTTATGTGCCGGAGGAGAACCAGCGGCTGCGCTTGTATAAGAAAATTGCCGGCGCGGTGAGTGAGGCAGCGGTCAGCGAGGTGCGCGCTGAGTTGGAGGACCGCTACGGCGCGCCGCCCGATGCGACGGTCTACCTGTTGGAGGCCTCGCTGATTCGCCTGGAGTGCGAGCGCATCGGCATTGCGCAGATCGATCGCAAGCGCGGCGAGCTGCAGATTCGCTTTACGGAGAATGCGGCCATCGACCCGCAGCAACTGATGCGCGTGGTGGCGCGCCACGCCAAGCGCGGAGCCCAGTTCACGCCGCAGGGCCTGTTGAAGTATCCTTTGACTGCCGCAAGAAACGACGAAGTGTTGCTGGAGACGCGCGAACTGATTGAAAACCTGGCGCCCGCGCCGGTGAATGCGTAGGGTACCTTTAGCGAAATATGGTTCGAGTCCATCAAAGGAGAATGCAATGAAGAGCGCACGAAGTTTGATGAAGACGCCGATCCTGGCTGCCTACCGTACGTTCTTCCGATTGTTTGGATCCTTTGTGGATCGAATGTACATGGTTCCCGATGTTCCTCTGTCGGGGATGGCCAGCCACTCCAATTATCTGAAGTATCTGACCGAGATAGGCAATCACAAGGGCCTCAGAATTCTCGAGGTTGGCAGCAGGGAAGTGACGGGAATCTCGGATGCCCGAAAGCGATTTTCCAATGCCGAGTATGTGGGATTCGATTTTTATCCGGGACCGAATGTCGACGTCGTCGGCGACGCGCATCGCCTGTCGAGTTACTTCGGCGACCAGAAATTCGACGTGATCTATTCCAGCGCGGTCTTTGAGCATTTTGCCATGCCATGGCTGGTTGCGGTAGAGATTGCGAAGCTGTTGAAGGTTGGAGGAATTGTTTATGTGGAAACGCATTTCTCCTATAAGTCACATGAGAGGCCGTGGCATTTTTTTCAATTCAGCGATCTGGCGTTGAGCGTTCTGTTTTCTCCGGCGGCCGGCATTGAGTGTATCGAGGCCGGCGCATCGAACCCCATCGTTGCAAGGTTCTCCGCGCTGGCGGATAAGGATCTGAGGTATTTACCGATACGGGGACTCTATTGCCACAGTAACTTCCTAGGTCGCAAGACCAGGGAGGTTGCGGAGTTCGACTGGAACAAGGTGAGCGTGGAGGAGGTTGTGAGCGGAACAAAGTATCCCTTGCCGCAGGATTCTCAATAGGATTTCGGAGAGAAGGGAAATGATGAAGAAAATTGCGATGCAGTTGGCGATTGGAGCATTCATGACTACGGCTATTCCCATCCATGCCGCGAACGGGGACTGGAAGCAGCAGTTCACGGTTATTTCGGACGAGTTTTTCGATCAGGTTTATTTTTACTATTCGCCGACTGCCGGGACGCTGGCCGGCTATCACCAATACGACGCGCAACTGGAGAGTGGCTCGCGCGCGAGCGTCGAGGCGGAGATTGCCGATTTGAAGCGCTTCGAGAAGCGCGTCGAGGCGATTCATCCCGATAATGCGAAGGAAGACTTTGTGCCGCGCAGCGACCGCGAGATACTGCTCGCGAATATTCGCTCCGAGTTACTTTCTCTGGAGACGATTCGCGCCTGGGAGAAGAATGCCGACGATTACACGAGCACCTGCGCCAACGGCGCATTTGCGCTGATGGAGCGCAAATTCGCTCCGCCCGATGAGCGGCTGCGCTCGCTGGTTGCGCGCGAGCGGCAGATGCCCGCGGTGCTGGCAGAAGCTCGCGTGAACCTGAAGAATCCGCCGCGCGTATTCACCGAGATCGCCATCGAGCAGTTGCCGGGAGTTATCGGATTTTTTGAACACGATGTGCCGCTGGCCTTTGCCGAGGCCAAGGATCCGGCGCTGAAGGCCGAGTTTGCCGAGAGCAACGCGGCTGTGATTGCCGCGCTAAAGAGTTATCTCGAATGGCTGAAGACCGATCTTCTGCCCAAGTCGAATGGCGACTTCCGCATCGGCGCCGAGACCTTTTCCAAGAAACTTCAGTACGACGAGATGGTCGATCTGCCGCTCGACAAACTGCTGCAGATCGGCTGGGCCGATCTGCATAAGAATCAGGCGCACTTCAATGATCTGGCGAAGGAGCTGGAGCCTGAGAAGACGCCGGCCGAGGTGCTGGATGAGTTAGGCAGGAATCATCCCGCGCCGGATCAATTATTGAATAGTTTTCGCGCCACATTCGACGGGCTGATCGCCTTTATACGCGCACATCATATCGTTACCATACCCTCCGATATACGGCCGATTGTGGAGGAGACGCCGCCGTTTATGCGCGCCACCACCTTTGCCTCGATGGATACGCCGGGGCCTTATGAGACGCGCGCGACAGAGGCCTACTTCAATGTAACTCTGCCCGACCCTGCGATGAAGCCGGAGGAGGTTGAAGGATATATGCACTCCTTTAATATCGGCACAATTATCTCGACCGCGGTGCACGAGGCCTATCCCGGCCACTACATTCAGTTTCTCTGGCTGCCGCAGGCGCCGAGCCGGGTGCGCAAGCTGCTGGGCGCCAATACCGACATCGAGGGATGGGCGCATTATTGCGAGCAGATGATGCTCGACGAGGGCTATGGCCAGCCGGGCGCGGGCGCGAAGGATGAGCGTGAGGCGAAGTTTCTCCGCCTGGGGCAGTTGCAGGATGCGCTGCTGCGCAACGCGCGCCTCATCGCCGGCATTGAGATGCACTCGGGCAAGATGAGTTATGACGAGGCGATCGCCTTCTTTCAGAAGGAGGGTTATCAGCCGAAGGAGACGGCGGTGGTGGAGACCAAGCGCGGGGCAGGCGATCCTACTTACCTCTATTACACGCTGGGCAAGCTGGAGATCATGAAGCTGCGTGAGGACGTGAAGAAGAAGCAGGGCGCGGCCTTTTCGCTGGAAAAATTCCACGACGAGTTTTTGCAACAGGGATTTCCGCCGATCAAGATTGTGCGCGAGGCGATGCTGGGGGATGATTCGCCGACGCTGTGAGTTCAAGTGTGAGTGTGAGTGTGAGTGTGAGTGAAGAGATCGTCGTTCACACTCACACTTTCACACTCACACTTTCACACTCACACTTTCACACTCACACTATCGGTAATTGTTTGAGAAAAGGAAGGCGCGATGAGCAAGCAGGTAAGAGTTGCGGTATTTCCGGCGGGCGGATTGGGCACGCGCTTTTTGCCGGCGACGAAGGTGATCCCCAAAGAGATGCTGGCGCTGGTGGATAAGCCAGTGATCCAGTACGGCGTGGAAGAGGCGATTGCCTCGGGGATAGAGCACATTATCATTGTGACCGGGCGCGGCAAGGGGGCGATGGAGGACCACTTCGACCATAGCTTCGAGCTGGATGCGGCGCTGGAGCGCAAGGGAAAGCACGAACTGCTGGCCGTTTCGCGCGGCGTCTCGGCGCTGGCGCGCATCAGCTACGTGCGTCAGAAGGAGCCGCTGGGTCTGGGCCATGCCGTGCTGTGCGCAAAAAATCTTGTCGGCGACGAGCCCTTCGCCGTACTGCTTCCCGACGATGTGATCGACGCCGATATGCCTTGCCTGAAGCAGATGATGGATGTCTTCGATGAGCGAGGCGGTTCGGTTCTGGCGGCGCAGATTGTGGAGGGTGAGGGGATCAGCGCCTACGGCGTGCTGGCTGGAGCGCCCGACGCCGATAACTCGAAGATATTCAACTGCACGGGGATGGTGGAGAAGCCGAAGTTTGTTGATGCTCCGTCGAAGCTGGCGATTGTCGGCCGCTATATTCTGACTCCGCGCATCTTCGAGTTACTGGAGAAGACCGCACCCGGCGCGGGCGGCGAGATACAACTGACCGACGGCATCAAGGCTCTGCTGGGCGAGGAAAAGATCTACGGCTACACCTTCGACGGCAAGCGTTATGACGTCGGCGACAAGTTCGGAATGTTGCAGGCGACGGTGGAGCTGGCGCTGAAGCGCGGCGACTTGGGGCCGCAGTTCAGGGCTTACTTGAAGGGGCTGTCGCTGTAGGGCAGGGAACGGGGATCAGGGATCAGAGTGAAGGTAGAGTGAGGAGCGGAATGAACGCCCATTGCTTCCCATGAATGATGAGTTAGATGAGGCGGTTTTTACAAAATCAGCAAGTTAGCCACCGCTTCGCGGTGATGGCGAGTTCGCGAGTTAGCGGGTTCATTGCCGGCGTAATTTGCAGCGGCAGCCGGGCTGCTCAGGATAATAACTTGTGTTGCGGTCAGCTTATGCCTTCCACTTGATGTTGCATCCGACGGAAGGGCGCTGCTCCGCGGGAACGGGCTTGGCGGCGAGCACCAGATCGATGGCCGCGCGCAAGTCATGGCCTGTGACGGGGATACCGTTGCCGGGGCGGCTTGAGTCGAACTGGCCGCGATAGGCGAGGCGGAGATCGCCGTCGAAGAGAAAGAAGTCCGGCGTGCAGGCGGCTTTGTAGGCACGCGCCACGGCCTGCGTTTCGTCACAGAGATAAGGAAAGTTGAAGCCGAGCGACTCGGCCTGCCACTTCAATCCGGCGGGCGAGTCGGCGGGATGAGTGAGGGCATCGTTGCTGCTGATGGCGACGATGGCGATGGGCTTTCCCGCATAATCTTTTCCCAGCGCGGCCAGAGCCTTCTCGATGTGCTTGACGTAGGGACAGTGGGCGCAGATGAACAGGACCAGCAGAGCCTGTTTGCCGCCGAAGTCGTCTCGGGCGACGGTCTTGCCGCTGACGACATCGGTGAGGGCGAAGTCGGGGGCGGTGGTGCCCAATGCGAGCATCGTGGATTCGGTAAGAGACATGGAAAACCTCCTTGTGTCTGACTCCGTGAGTGCGAGTGTGAGTGCGAGTGTGAGTGTGAACGAGTTCCTTCACACTCACACTTTCACACTCACACTTTCACACTCACAACTTAAAACAGCGGCGTCTGACGTCCGGGCATAGCGAGACCAAAGTGCTCGTAGGCCAGGCGCGTGGCGACGCGGCCGCGGGGCGTGCGGTCGAGAAATCCGATCTGGATCAAGAACGGTTCATAGACCTCTTCGAGGGCGTCCTGCTCCTCGGCTAATGTGGCGGCCAGCGTGCTGAGGCCTACGGGTCCGCCGTCGTACTTCTGAATGATGGCCAGCAGCAGCTTGCGGTCGATCTCGTCGAAGCCGTGGGCATCGACTTCAAGCATGGTGAGCGCAGCGTTGGCCGTGGGCCGGTCAATTACACCAGTCCCGCGCACCTGGGCGTAGTCTCTCACGCGGCGCAGCAGGCGGTTGGCAATGCGCGGTGTCCCTCGGGAGCGCAGCGCGATCTCGGCGGCGCCGTCCTGGTCGATGGGGACCTGCATGACCTCGGCCGAGCGCGTGACGATGATGCGCAGCTCCTCTTCGGTGTAGAACTCCAGGCGCAAAAGGATGCCGAAGCGCGAGCGCAAGGGTGATGAGAGCAGGCCGGGCCGGGTGGTGGCGCCGATGAAGGTGAAGGGGCGGATCTCCATCACGTGGGTGCGCGCCGCCGGACCCTGGCCGATGATGATGTCCAGCTTGTAGTCTTCAAGGGCAGTGTAAAGCTTTTCTTCGAGGACCGGCTGCATACGGTGAATCTCGTCGAGGAAGAGGACCTGGCGCTCGCGCAGGTTGGTCAGGATGGCAGTCAGATCGCCCTGGATCTGTAGCGCTGGGCCGGAGGTCTGCTGGAAGCCGACATCCAATTCATTGGCAATGATGGTGGCCAGCGTGGTCTTGCCCAGGCCCGGCGGGCCGAAAAGGAGGACGTGGTCGAGGGCCTCACCGCGGGATTTGGCGGCCTCGAGAGCGATGGCCAGTTGCTCCTTGGCCTTGGATTGGCCGATGAATTCGCCCAGCCAGCGGGGGCGCAGCTTGAGTTCAAAGCCCTGCTCCTCGTCGGCGCGGGCAGCGCTGACGAGCCGTTCAGGAGAGTTGTCGCGGGCGATGGCCATGCTGGAAGCAGTGTAGCCGCTGCTGCCGCCGGCGTCCAAATGCGCCCCACGTCAATGACGGCAAGCGCAGAGATTTAGCCGGGATTTGCACAACCCGCAGATGGGTGCGCGGATTGAATCCGGAGCCTCGGCCGCCCGGCGCGTTTATTTACCGTCTTGATTCCATGTGAAAGAATGCAAGAGATATGCGGCAGATGGCCAGCCTTTGGATTTAGGATCGATTGTCGGAGATTATCGACGTTTTTTGGGTGCGTGTGGCCAGATTCAAAGAGTAAGATAGTCCAGGAGACCTACTATGCGTGATCGTTTCTCGTGGGGCGCAATGCTGGTGATCGGCATATTGGCGCCGTTGATTGGCTGTGATGCTCCCTCTTCGTTGACATCCATTGCGGTGACACCGTCCACCATCACCTTTGGCGGTCCGGGCCTGACGCTGCAGTTGAAGGCGATGGGAACGTATTCGCACGGGAACCATCCCGTCAACGTTGTAGACATCACCGATCAGGTCGCCTGGTTCAGCCCGGTGCAAGGGGAAGCGCTCTCGGTCACCTCCACAGGTATGCTGACCTCCTTGGCCACCTGCCAAAACATTCCCATCAGCGCCAGTGCTCCCGGCTTTACCGGAACGGTTACCGGCTCGATGACCGCCACTGTAACCTCCAATGGGACAGGAAATGCGACATTGGAGCCGATCATTTCGATGATTGTCACCCCTTCAACGCCCACCGCCGCCAACGGCCAGTCGATTGATTTCATGGCGATCGGCACGACCCCCTCCGGTGCGACAAAAGATCTGACGACGCAGGTCGTATGGAGCGCGGCGAACAAAGGCGTAGCCACGATCATCCCCGCCTCCGGCGTTGCCACCACTCAGGGACCGGGCACGACTCAGATCAACGCGGTCTGGACGAATCCCGATATGACGATGGTGAACGGGACGGCGCAACTGACGGTGACCGGCACCGGTTCTTCCTCTTCGGAACCACTGATCTCGACAGCGATTTATCCCACCGCTCCTTCGGTAGCCTCGCCCGGCATTTCCAGCCAACTGGTTGACATCGGAACCTTCTCGAAGGCACCGATCACACAAGATGTGAGCAGCGGAATTGCATCCTATCCGATTACGACGGCATGGAGTTCCAGCTCTCCCTCGGTAGCCACGGTGACCACCGCCTGCCCGACCGGCATCACGGCTGAATCGTGCACGATCTCCGCTTGCCCCGGCACATCCGCCGCGGGAGTCTGCACCAGTTGCCCAGGGACTGCTGTAGCGGACGGTCCGTCCTGCGCCACGCTCAATCCGACGACGCCTGCCGGACTGGTTACGGGTGTAAGCCAGGGCACAACCGCCATTCTGGCAATTTCGTCCAATCCCGACCAGAATCTGGTGTACAGCCTTGTTCCATTCACCGTGGTCTCAGGAGCCAGCGGGCAGGGAGCCACCCAGCAGGTCTCCGCGATTACGATTGAGCCCAACCCAATTGCGGCAACATTTTCTACTGAGCAGAACCAATTCATCGCGCTGGCCACCGAGGGGACCGAGCAGTTTGATGTGACCAACCAGGTTGTATGGAAATCCGGTACACCATCGGTCGGCACTATTTGCACCGCCGTTGCCGGAGTCAATCCGGTGACCCCAATCTCCTGCGCAACGACACCTGGCCAGGTGACGGCTGTCAATCCAGGAAGTTCTAATATCACCGCAACGTGGACGAATGCGGATCATAGCACTGTCGTCGGGCAAGCGTCGTACTCAGTGACGATCGGCTCGCAGCCGGAGCCGCTGGTTTCGATCAACGTAGTGCCGGGCAGTGTGATTGTTTCCAACAAGGGCATGACTCAGCAGTATCTTGCCTTCGGAAACTACACGACCATTCCAACCACACGCGATATCACAAACTCGGTGACCTGGATTACCCTCGATCCGGATATTGCTTCCATCAACTCGAGCAGTTCAGCCGGTGAAGACGCCGGGCTTGCGACAGCGATTGGGGGTGAAGGGCTTGGCGTGATCTATGCCCAGGGACAGAACCCCGACGGCACGCTCGTCCTCTCCAATCCCGTAACATTTACCTGCGATCTGCCAGGCTCAAACCCCGCTATTTGCGATCAAGCAGAGGCCCCATCCTTGCTGGCCACGCTGACCGTCTTCAACGCGGGCAGTAACGACACCAACTGGCTGATTACCGACGAAAACACAGCAACGTCAGAGAAGAACCTGATCCATTGCGGTCCGGGCTCGGAGATTGCCGGACTGGGGAACTCCGTTTGCACAGGGACATACGCATCAGGCTCCGTTGTAAAGTTGACGGCATCGCTGGCGGGAAAAGCACTCGACTCAACCTTCGGCGGTTGGACGTCGAATTGCGATACTGCGACGAACACACCGGATACGAATTCAACTTGCTCACTCCCCAGTGCCGACTTTGCCGGCGGTCAATCGGCCGGCGCTCTCTTCTACGGCCTCTCACTGAACTGCTCGGCGACGACGACCGGCACGGTGGGCACTTCGTTCAACAGCAGCCCGATCACGGTGAGCAACGGCACGGGCGCCGATACCTTCTCGGTGGTGGGCACCCTGCCGACAGGGTTGACGCTGAATGCTAACGGCTCGGTCACTGGCACGCCGACGGTCGCCGGTTCCTTTGCGATTACCGCGGTGGACGCGAACGGAACTAATTCCGGCGAGAACTGCCCAATCACGATTGTGCAGTAACTCTTCAGTCAAAGCCCACGACGAAAAGCCGCCCTCCGGGGCGGCTTTTCTGCCTTCGCCGGGGGATGGATTCATGACAAGATTTTGACGGGAGTGCTGTAACCGGCATCACAGCGCGCGCGGTGCGGCGCACGTAGTCTCTTCAACGGAGATCGAAAGGAATCGTCATGCCTGCGATTGCACCGGAAAACGCCGTTACCGTTCAGAACCTTCTGGCCGCTTATGAGGGCGAGTCAAATGCGCACGCCAAGTACACGGCCTTTGCCCTCAAAGCCGATGCGGATGGATTGCACGGCGCCGCCAGCCTCTTCCGCGCCGCCGCGCGCGCCGAGCAGATTCATGCAGCCAATCATGCGCGCGTGATCGGCCAACTGGGCGGCGAGGCCAGGATGCAGCTCCATGCCTTCGAGGTGAAGAGCACCCTCGACAACCTGAAGGCCGCGCTCAACGGCGAGAAGTACGAGATCGATACGATGTATCCCGGCTTTCTGGACGAGGCGACGGAGCGCAAGAACACTGCCGCGATCCGCACATTCACCGGTGCGCTGGAGGCGGAGAAGACGCACGCGCGGCTCTACAGCGAGGCGATTGCGCTGCTGGTGGCCGGGAAGCGGGAGGCGTGGATCGGCGAGGCGCGCGACTTTTATGTCTGCCCGGTCTGCGGCTACACCTCGGAGACTGAAGAGGAGCACGAGCGCTGCCCGGTCTGCAAATGCCCGTGGGAGAAGTTCGAGATCATCCGCTAGGCACGGGCGGCCCATCCGCCCCAACGGATCATTTGTCTTCCGTGTTCAGAATGAATTCAAAAAACAGTTCGTCGGCCATGAATTTCTTGAGCGCGACAGGGCAGGAATACAATCCGTAAGCCAAACTGAGCTTGGCGATCGAAGCCTCGATTGTCATATCGGATAGTGGAGTTGCGCCGCAATCCAATAACTCTCTTGAGGTGGCATAATAATTCTGGTAGTCGCCCGACAGAGGCGATAAATATAAATCGATACCATGATCGCGACAGCGCTCGGCGAAGCGAAGGAGAGAATATCTTCCGCCATCGTTCGCCGAATTTCGTGTGCAGGCAGTTCCTGAATGATAAAGGTCGTGGAGAATGGCCTTTGGCCGGAGACGGGAAAAGTCCAGTAACTCATAGTTCAATCCCGGATATGGCTTGATTAGCATGATTTCATCGCAGAAAGCGATCGAATTCACTTTCTTTTTCGTTCTGGACAATACATCGTTCGCGGTTGGCACGAAGCCATTGTTGTGATGGCGGAATTTGCCGTTTTCCATGGTGCCAAAGAATGCATCCTTCTGGCTTCTGAATTGATGCGTGAACGGAAAGGCCTCCGTCAGCCTTGAGCCGAGATGGACAATAGATTCCCCCCGATTGTTACTGTAGATGACGAAGACGCCGGGGAATCGGCCGCCATGGATGAAATCGACAGCGGAAACAAAATTGCCAAGTCCGTTGGAGTTGGCGTTGTCCAGAGGCTGATTGCTGGAAACAAGAACAACGGGGATATTCAGATCGCTAAATGCATAACTGAGAACCGATGAAGTGTACGGCAGAGTGTCTGTTCCGTGCGTGATAATTATGCCGCAATAATCGTCCAGGGATCTCTCCCGGACGGCGCTCGTCAAGGAAACCCAATCCGAAGGAATCAGGTTTTCGCTGAGCAAGTTAAGAGGTGTAAATACCTCGAACTCATCCAAAGGCCTTCCGGTAAGCTTTGCATACAATTCAAGGAGGAGAAATCGAGTGGAAGAATCGACGTCGATTATGCCGTCCTTGGCAACGGACCCGATGGTTCCTCCGGTAAATACCAAGAGTATCTTTTGAGGAGTCATGATACCCCCTGCTCTTCATTGGATACGGAAAAGGTGCAAAGCTTCTTGAGGGGATTGTTGAGGGCGCAGGACTTCTCTTCACAAGAGACGAACACGCTGCAACCGCCGGCTATCTGCTCTACAACGCCCTGAATGTAACCCGCCATGAAGCGGCATTCAACAGGCTCTCCTTTCTTCTTCTTGTAGATCTGAAAGTTCTCTGAAAGCGTGATGGTTCCCGACAGGCGGCCATTGACTTCGTCGAAGCTGAGGCCATTCTCCAGCCTCCCCCATCCTACATCCGAATCGAAATCGCACCACTTGCCGACCTTATCCATCAGTGTCATCTGCTCTTTTTCAATATCCCACCTCTGTCCCATCAAGCTGCCAAAAGAAGATCCAGCCTCATAGCCGGCCTCCCAGAACATCTTGTCGGCAGTCGGCTTATCGGAGATCTTTTCAATTCCACGCTGAATTGAAGAAAAGATATTGTTGATCGTTTCAACCTTGAATGCGATATTTCTGGATCCGTCGGCATCGTTGATAAGTATTCCGCGAGTTTTGTGGAATGTGAATTGGCGCTTGTTTTGATCGGCGGCTTCGGCGCTTGCGCCAACTTGCTTGAACGAGCCTTTGATGGATGCGTCCAAATCCGACATTCCCAATACGGCCAGTAAGTTCATTAAATAATTGAATACCAGATCGGCCTCCAGCCGGCTGCACTGATCGCCCTGGTGCGTAACGCGGTTTCTCAACTCGACAATCGCGGCAAAATCCAGGGTGCTTAACAATCCAAGCTGCCTTCCCGTGCTCTGGGACCATTTCTTCAGAAGATTGCTTTGCCTGAACAAGCCGACCAATTCGCCAAATCCAAAATCGGAGACGCCCTTCGTGCCCTTTCCCATCGCCCTTTCGGCGTCTTGCAATTCCATTCTGTCTGAAAACGGAAGATCGATCAATGCCTGACGAAAGAGTTTTCGCAAGGATAACTCAAACAGCGAGGAGCATTCCTTCACCACCACATCATAACGTCCCAAATCCAGTGAGCGTCTGACAAAACTCAGCTTGTCTTCCAGTCCGTCCATTTGCTGTTCCCGTCGAAGGTATCTCCAGGCACTCCGAGTTCATGCAAGCAATACACCGGCGCGAAGATCCTCTCCTTCGCTCCTCGGTGGAATTATACTATTGTGCGCGGCGCTTCTTCGGGTGATTCGTCTTTAGAGCATTTTCGCTTCACTTGTTGACATTACGAGCGCATCGAAGGTGGCTTTTTCTTGAGGAAAAAGCCACTTTACTGCAAGGATTCTGTATACACCAGAAGCGAAAATGCTCTTGCGAAATCTCATGACGAGATCATACATTGAAAAGACGTTATTCCGAGGATTCCCAAGTCAAAAAATCCGGAGATGGAACACCATGATATCGGCAGTGATTGGCTGCCTCACTCGTACCGCTTCTGATGCCAGACCCATGCCGTCCGGACGATTTCGTCGAGCTGGGTGTAGCGCGGCTTCCAGCCCAGTTCGCGGATGGCCTTCTCGCTGCTGGCGACCAGAACCGCCGGGTCGCCGGGGCGGCGTGGGCAAAGTTCTGCGGGGATTGCGTGACCGGTGACGCGGCGGGCCGATTCGATCACTTCAAGCACGCTGAAGCCCTGGCCGTTGCCCAGGTTGTAGATCAGCCGGGCGCTGGCGGCAGCTTCTGTTTCAAGCGCGTTGAGCGCGAGCAGGTGCGCGTCGGCCAGATCGGAGACGTGGATGTAGTCGCGGACGCAACTGCCGTCGGGGGTGGGATAGTCGTCGCCGAAGATCTTGATCGACGAGCGGCGGCCGAGCGCGACATCGAGAATGAGCGGGATCAGATGCGACTCCGGATCGTGCGCCTCACCGCGCGTGATGCCGCCGGGGCCTTCCGCCGCGCCGGCCACATTGAAGTAGCGCAGAGAGGCTGAGCGCAGGCCGTGAATGCGCTGCATCCAGCCGAGCATCTGCTCGACCAGCAGCTTGGATTCGCCATAGGCATTGGTCGGATGCAGGCGCGCCTCTTCTTTGATCGGAATTGATTCCGGCTCGCCATAGACGGCGGCCGTGGAACTGAAGACCAGCCGGCGCGGGCCGTGGGTGAGCATTGCTTCCAGCAGGGAGAGTGTGGCTGCGGTGTTGTTGCGGAAGAACTGCTCGGGATGGAGCATCGATTCGCCCGCTTCGATCAGCGCGGCAAAGTGGATCACGGCGTCGAAAGGCTTGCCCTGGGCCTTGGCTGAGCTGAAGATTTCTTCCAGGGCGTGCCGGTCGGCAACCTCTCCCTCGATGAACTCCACACCAGCCGGAAGCAGCGCGCGCCGCGAGTGGCTGAGGTTGTCGTAGACCACCGCCTGATGACCTTTCTCAGACAAAAGACCTGCGACTGTACCACCGATGTACCCTGCTCCACCCGTCACGAATATCTTCATAAAATATTCCTTTTCTTCCATCACTTTGGTATAGGATATAACGTAATTGCAGAGGAGCAGGCAGGCGAGGAGAGCTCGTCGCCGCTTTTAGACCGTCGGAACGATGGCAGGCTGCAAGGATGTGAAGTGTACGTGCCGGCACCCGATGAATTTTCAGGCGCCGATTTTCCGGAACGGACAGTGGATGACCTCCAGTCCCGTGGAATTGAACAGAGATTGACGCCTTGGTTGTGGTTCTTGGAGTGCTTGTATGTTCAAGGGTCAAGCGTTCGATGATCCATTTTGCGAGGTTCCGCGCGGGACGTTCTGTGAACGAACTTCATTCTTCCCCGTTCAATCTGCGAATGCGATGAGTCGAGACTCCATGCTTCCCCATGGCAATAATCTTTGTTGGCAAATTAGATTCCGGCGGGCGTTCACCCAGGCGATGGTTGCGCTTTTACCCCAGTCTGTCAAAATATATAAAGGAGTGGGCAACGCCTTCATGATCGATGGAGGGTCTCCAGAGGCGCAGGCAACACGCTACAATGCTTTTGCCGATCGTTGTGCACAGGATTCACTTTTGCCCTATAGCGAATCAGCCATTCGAGGATTGACAGTATGCCGGTGAACAGCTATCCAAGTCGGGCCTCCTTCGGGTTGCTTCCCGAACCCGAGCGCAGTTCCGGCTCATTTATCGCCAGCATTGTCGTCAATGTGCTGGCGTTGGCCTTGTTGCTCATTCTTGGGGCTACGGCGAAGAAGGTGCTCGATCAGCACAAATATGAGGAGACTTTGCTGGTTTTGCCGGAAAAGAAGACGCCGCCTCCGCCCAAGGTAAAAATGCCTCCTCCTCCGCCGATCGAACAGCGGGCCAAACTGCCCGATTACGAGCAGCCCAAAATTACAATGCCTATTCCAAAGCCGGAGCCGAAGCCGATTCAGGCCGATCTGAAGGTGCCGGTACCGGTGATCAAGACGGACACGCCGAAGGTGATTGAGGCGCCGCAGCCCAAGGCCGTCATGACCAATATCGAGGCCAAGCAAGCGGTCATCACAAATCAGCAGACTAGAAATGCCATGTCCGCCGCGGCCATGCCCGCGCAGGACAACAAGGTCAAGTTTTCGACCAAGCCGGTTCATTTGGGCGAAACATTTGGCGTGACGCCCAATCCGAATGCCACGGGACCGGCCACTGTGGCGGCGATCGGCAATCCCTATGGCGGCATGCAGGGGCCGGCGATTGCGCCCCACGGCAAAGTCGGATCGACGGGCTTTGGCGGCGGCAGCAGAGTCGGCTCTGATTCCGGTGTGATGGGCAAGGTGGCCTCCGCGGGGATTCGCGGGTCCGCCAGCGCGGCTCCGGTTGTGAGTTCAGGCAAGGTGGCCTCGGTCGGCATCAGCGCCGCGCCGAATGCCGTTGCGGCAACCCCCAGAGCCGTCGTTGGGCCGCCGCCCACCGATCTGGTGGTCATCTCCAAGCCGACGCCGCAGTACACCAGCGAAGCCAAGCAGCTCAAGGTCCAGGGCGACGTGATTCTGCGGGTTACCTTTGCGGCCGACGGCCATGTGGTCGTGAAAGGTGTCGTCCACGGGCTTGGTCACGGCCTGGATGAAGAGGCGCGCCGCGTGGCGCAAGAGATTCGTTTCCGTCCGGCCACTCGCAACGGCCAGGCGGTCGATATGACAACCAACATTACCATTACGTTCCAGTTGGCGTAACATCGGATTTGCACGCAAGAAAGCGGCTGCGCAGCCGAAGAGTAAGTAAGGGCGCAAGCAGCCGGTTGAATGATGAATGAGGTTGGGAAAGAAAACAGCTTAGGAGCCTGACATGACCTTTCGGAAGATTTCACTTGCCCTTTTGCTCTTTACTCTGAGTGCCGCTTGCGCCTCAGCAAAAAATACGGAACCTAAGTACGCTCAGGCCCATCAGCTCACCCCCGATCAGGCGGCGCTGGTGGAGAAGGCCATCGGCCGGGAAAAAACACTGATCAAGAACATTCAGCAGCGCACACCCTTGGTGGAGACGTATATCCAGAACACCAAGCCGGATCTCAAACTGCTGCAGACGCCGGTATCGGACGAGTATATGCTGAGCCGTATCGACTTCGGCAAGGTCACCTTCTTCGACAAGACCTATCAGCCCCGGACCGAGTCCAAGCGCGGCTTTTTCAAGGGTTCGCCCGCGGCCTTCCTCGGACTGAACAAGGCTCTGGGCCGGGGTGGGATAACGTATTCCACCAACGGCTTTGCGCAGATGATGTTTCTCGATCCCAGAAGCTTTGACAATCAGCACTACGTCTTCAGCTATGTGCGGCGCGAGTTTCTCGGCTCGGTGCGCACCTGGGTTTATGACGTGCATCCCAAGGTGAGCGGCCCGGGCCGCTTTGAAGGGCGCATCTGGATAGAGGATCAGGACGGCAATATTGTCCGCTTCAACGGCACGTATTCCGGCTCGGGTTCCTCCGATGAAGCCAGTGTCTACTTCCACTTCGACAGTTGGCGGATCAATGTGCAGCCGGGGATCTGGTTGCCGGTGGCCGTCTACGTGGAGGAGACGCACCGCACGGCCAACGAGAAGGTCGGCCTGAAGGCACAGACCCACTTCTGGGGCTACTCGCTCCGGCTGCCCACCCGCGAGAGCGAAAACGTCAGCGTCAAGGTGGACGATGCCGTGGACAAGAGCGACGACTCGCAGGATGTCGGGCCCCTGCAGGCCTCGCGCGCCTGGGTGGCGCAGGCGGAAAACAATGTGATCGACCGCCTCGTCGAGGCGGGCCTCGTGGCCCCGCTCACACCCGGCGGCTATGAGAACACCGTGCTCGATCAGATCGTCATCAACCTCTCAGTGCCCAATAACCTGGCATTCACCGATCAGGTCCATACCCGCGTTCTGCTGACCACCACCATCGAAGCCACCACCGTCGGCAACACGATCCTGATCAGCAAGGGGCTGATCGACACCCTGCCCAACGAGGAGTCGATCGCCTCGGTCGTCGCCATGGAACTGGCTCACGTCGTCATGGGTCACCACATCGACACCCGTTACGCCTTCAACGACCGCCTGCTCTTCCCCGACGAAGCGACCTTCCAGCGCATCGATATGTACCACTCGGATCACGACAACGCCGAGGCCGCCAAAAAGGCGATGGAGTTCCTGCAAAACTCCATGTACAAGGATAGGCTGGCCTCGGCGGGCCTCTATTACGCGCAGTTGGTCAACCGGGAAAAGGAGTTGAAGTTCCTGAACACGCCCAAACTCGGCGACTCGCTGCTGAAGCTCGATGGCACTCCGTGGATGTCCGATCTCCAGCACATGGCGCCTGCTTTGAATTGGGACGACCTTACCCAGCGTCCGGCGCTGCCGCTGAACAGCTGGCTGAAGACCGATCCCTGGGACGACAAGGTGCATCAGATTAACGCCAAAATCTACGCATACATGAACGCGCGCGACAAGATGCCGCTGGAGATTACGCCGGTCCTCTACAAATTGCAGCGCTACGACAGCTCTAAACTCGCGCCTGGTGCCGCGCCGGCCGCGTCCACGCCCGATGCCGGCGATGCCGCCGCGCCCGCGCAAGGCTCCGACAACGCCAATCCGCCGCAACAACAGTAGCCGCCTTCGGAGTCCAGGGAGAATGCTTCCTCCGTCCCTGGACTCCGTTCTTTAGTCCGATTGTCATTTTTCTGGAGCGGCCCGCCGCCCAGTCTGAAAGAACTTTTAGCCCATGAAAAGATCTGCCGTTCTTCTCTGCTTGGTCCTGCTTGCCGCCGGAGTCTGTTCCGCGTGCGCGCAGGTGGCTGCCTCAGCCACCACTCGTCGGTTTTCCCTCACCGCCGGCGGCACCGTCTCCCTATTCCAACCCGATTTTGAGGGCGGATACAACGGTAGTGGCTACCCCATCGCTCAAGCCGACATACAGCCGCTGATCGGCGTGGGCGCCTTCGTGGATGTGAAGTTCACCCGCTGGGTGCAGTTGGAGGCCGAAGGCCGCTGGCAGCGCTTCCACGCGTTCGAGGGCATCACCGAGGACAACTATCTGATCGGCCCCAGAGTTCCCGTCCTCCGCTTCTGGAAGGCGACCGTCTACGGCAAGGCGCTGGGCGGATACTCGAATATGAATTACGGCTACGGCAATGTCGGCCCGTACACGACTATCGCCTTCGGCGGCGGCATGGATTTAAAACTGAACCGCCGGCTCAGCCTTCGCGCCGCGGATTTCGAGTATCAGTATTGGCCCACCTGGGAGGGTTCCAAGCTCTCGCCCTACGGCGTCAGCGCCGGCATCGGCTACAGAATCTTCTAAGCGCGCTCCACGAAAATCCAAGAGGGCCGCTCCGCATGGAGCGGCCCTCTTCGTCTGCGGAGTTATCGGTCGCCGTTCTTGAGAAGCGTAGCCTGAACTTCAAGCACCTGCAACTGAAGCTGCTTGACTTCTTTCAGAAGGCTTACCTGGTTCCGATAGATAAATTCCTGCAGGCCATTGACGGTGGCTAGAAAAAACAGGATTCCTGCCACAACATCAAATGAGACCATTCGTGTCATGTCGGGTTTCAGAAATAAATTGGCCGTTAAAAAAATCGCAATAGCCAAGAACGAAAGCATACGGTTCGTCCACTTTTCCCAGAAGAGTGCCTTCTCGTGCTTTGCCAGCAGGGATGCCGTATCCTCCCGATAGCCCTCAAGATTCTCCGGCTGGGGCAGGTGCGCCAGCAATCTTTCGCGCAGACTATCATTTTTCTTTTCCATAACTTCCTCCACTCAGAACTTCCTTCATTGCTCGTTTTGCGTAATGGATGCGGGACTTCACTGTGCCTTCCGAGCAGTCCACAACCGTTGCAATCTCCGCTATCGACAGGTCCTCAAGAAAATGCAACACCAGAACCTCGCGATGCTTGACTCCGATCTCACCCAACGCCTGATGAATCGCCGCCGCGTCTTCATTCGCGAACGACGGCTCCTCGGCCTCGTCGAACTCTTCGTAGAGCACCCGCTCGGCAGTCTCCCGCGCAGTGTTTTTGCGGATGCGATCCACCGCAATTCCGTGCGTGATCGAGTACAGCCACGAACGCAGGCAACCGGGGTCTTTCAGCTTGCGAATGCTGCGGAAGGTCTTGATCCAAACCTCTTGCAGCACGTCGAGCGCGCTCTCCGGATTGCCCGTCAGGCTGGTTGCGTAGTAGAGCAATGGCTGCTCCATCACCGCAATCAGGTCCTCGAATGCGCCCACGTCGCCTGCCTGGCAGCGCAACGCAAGCCATTCGAATTGCAATCGATCCTGGAGATTCATAGGCATTCGTACAATAAGTCGAACAATAGCCGATTGCGGTTCAATTCCGTCACAAAAAATCTCTCGATAAAAAAGGCCACTCGAAGTGAGTGGCCTTGATGCTTGAATCGATCCATTGCAAAAGCGGCGAAGCCGCGGCTGTCCCACCGCAGGTGGCTATGCCGGCGAAGGCGACCCTTCCGGGAAGCTTGGCCCGCGCGATTCCGGCTTGAGCACCTGCTGCACGTCGGGGCCGCCGATATCCGAGGGCGAGGCCAGCGCCGAGCGCATCGGCGGCAGTTCCTTGCCGTCGATCAGCATCTGCACCTCTTCGGCGTCGATCGTCTCGCGCTCCAGCAGTGCAGCGGCAATGCGATGCATGGCGTCCGCGTTGCTCTCGACGATCGAGTGGGCCGATTGATAAGCCTCGTCGATCAGGCGGCGTACCTCCAAATCAATCTGCCGCGCCGTCTCCTCGCTGAAGTCGCGGTGCTGGGCGATCTCGCGCCCAAGGAAGATCTGCTCCTCTTTTTTGCCGAAGGTGAGCGGCCCCAGGCGGCTCATTCCGTACTCGCAGACCATGCGGCGAGCCAGGTCGGTGGCGACCTCGATGTCGCTGCCCGCGCCCGTGGACATCTGGTTGAGGAAGATCTCCTCGGCGACGCGCCCGCCATAAGACATGGCCAGCCTGGCCTCCAGATACTCCCGCGTGTAGTTATGCCGGTCACCGGGCAGAAATACCGTTACGCCCAGAGCCATGCCGCGCGGAATGATGGTGACCTTGTGAATCGGGTCGGAGTGCTCGCGCTTGAGAGAGACGAGAGCGTGGCCGGCCTCGTGATAGGCGGTTACGCGCTTCTCCTCCTCGGTCAGCAGCATCGACTTGCGCTCGGCGCCCATCAGCACCTTGTCCTTGGCCAGCTCGAAGTCGTACATGACGACCTGCTTGCGATTCATGCGCGCGGCGCTCAGCGCGGCCTCGTTGACCATGTTGGCCAGATCGGCGCCACTGAAGCCCGGCGTTCCGCGAGCCAGGACGTTCAAATTCGTGTCGTCGGAGACGGGAACCTTCTTCACATGCACGCGCAAAATCTCTTCGCGCCCGCGCACATCGGGCAGGCCCACCACCACGCGGCGGTCAAAGCGCCCCGGCCTGAGCAGCGCTGGGTCCAGCACGTCGGGGCGGTTGGTCGCCGCCACCAGAATCACGCCGTCGTTCGACTCAAAGCCGTCCATCTCGACCAGCAGTTGATTCAGTGTCTGTTCGCGCTCGTCGTGTCCGCCGCCCAGGCCGGCGCCGCGATGGCGGCCCACGGCGTCGATCTCGTCGATGAAGATGATGCAGGGCGCGTTCTTCTTGCCCTGCTCGAAGAGGTCGCGGACGCGGCTTGCGCCCACGCCGACAAACATCTCCACGAAGTCCGAGCCGGAGATCGAGAAGAACGGCACATTCGCCTCGCCGGCCACGGCCCGCGCCAGCAGCGTCTTGCCGGTTCCCGGAGGCCCCACCAGCAGCACGCCCTTGGGAATGCGACCGCCCAGCTTCTGAAACTTCGCCGGCTCCCTCAGATATTCGATGATCTCCTTCAGCTCTTCCTTGGCCTCATCCACGCCGGCCACATCCTTGAAGGTGATCTTCTTCTGCTGCATGGAGAGCAGGCGCGCGCGGCTCTTGCCGAACGAGAGCGCCTTGTTGCCGCCCGACTGCATCTGGCGCATGAAGACAAAGAACAGAAGACCGATCAGCAGAATCGGCAGGCCGTTGATCAGGATCATCGGCAGAAGGCTGTTCTGCTCGGGCTTCTTGGAGAATTGGGCGTTGGCGTGTGGATCAAGAAACGCCGTCTCCAGCCCTTCGTAGTGCTCGCCGACGTGGGTGTGGAACTGCTCCTTGAGCGGTTGTTTGGCGTCGGGCGTGGCCCGCAGATGGCCGTGCAGCTCGGTGCCTTGAACTTCGGCATCGGCCACCAGCCCCTGCTTCACCTTGTTGTACAGATCGGAGTAGGAGATCTCCGCATCCTTGCCGCTCATGTTGGCGCCCTTCGAGACCCAACCGATGAGCCCCATGACGAGGGCAATGATACAGATCCAAAACAAGATTGCTCTGAAGGTCGAATTCACCAGGATTCCTTTCTCCTTTGCCGGATCCACTCACCCGGATGCGCTCCAGCACCAGCTTCCGTAACCATTAGACGCCGGCACATTCCCGAAAGTCACAGAAATGTACTCATTCCCGCGCGGGAAGACACTCCCGCATACACGCCAGCGAAGGCAGTTAGCTTGATTGTACTCTCATACGTGCATAATCTTGCCGCTTTTACGCGTCAACTGCCCCAACGCGTGCCTCGACGCGGATGCCCACATCCGGCTCCAGCTCAACTCCCTGCATCCACACAATCCGGCCATCGAATTCCAGCACGGGCCAAACTGCGCGCCCCGAGCCGGTCACCTTCAGCCGCTCCAGAACCTCCTTCACCTTGCGCGGAGCCGAGCAGTAGCGTGGACGAACCCGGTCGCCTGGCCGCCAGTTGCGCAAGGTTGCCACGTGGCTAGAAAAGGCCATGGACCCACTCGTATCGGTGGAGGGTTCGGGGTTCAGCCAAGCAGTATCGGTGAAGGGTGCGGGCTTCAGCCCGTACATCAAAGCAGTCTCATCTGCCGGGGCTTTAGCCCCAGAGGGATGTTCTTCGGGAGCCTCCTTCGCTGCGAGCGCAATCTCATCCAGCTCAATCCGCAGCCTTACGCCGAAGCCCGCAACCTCGCCGGGAATCGGCACGCTGAATTCGGCATCGCCGCCCGCCGGCGCAACCGGCAGAATTGCCAGCCGCAACTCGCGCGGCGTGCGTTCGGCGCGCAGCCCCTGCGCCAGCTCTCTTTTCTCTCCGGCTTTGCCAAAGAGGGCCAGCGTACGCAGCGCCTCGGTTGCGGGATAGTCGATCGCCAAGCCCAGCCGCTCCGCTGCGGAGCGCAGCAGCCGCCGCTGAAGGGCCGGAGCAAGCTGCTTCAGACGAGCCGCCTCCAGCGCCAGACCTTCGCCGGCCGCCCTGCCCCCACCGCGCACCGGACGGCCCTCCAGGAGGATCTGCGGCGCAATCCGCTCGACCTCTGCCTGCCACCAGGCCTCCTCGTCGCGCGCCAGCTCGGCCATCTGCGAAAGATGCTCGCGCAGGCGCGGATTCCAGCTTTCCAGCAACGGCAGCAGTTCGTGGCGGATGCGGTTGCGCGTGTAGGTCAGATGGCGGTTGGAAGAGTCTTCGCGCCAGCCCTGTTTCAACGCTCCAAGATAAGCCTCGATCTCAACCCGCGTCACGCTCAGCAGCGGGCGAAGAATGCGGCCTTCGGCAAACTCAACGACCGGATGAATGCCGCTCAGCCCCTCGGTCCATGCGCCGCGCAGAAACTTGGCCAGCACCGTCTCAGCCTGATCGTCCAGCGTGTGCGCCGTGGCGATTGCATCCAGCGGTGTCTCGGCCAGCAGTTGGCGAAACCAGCGGTAGCGCAGGCGGCGCGCGGCCTCTTCAATGCTTTCGTTGTTCGCCTGAGCCTCGGCTGCGCAATCCACCCGCGCCTCGTGAAAGGGAAGGCCTAGTTCGACGGCCAGCGCGCGGGCAAACTCCTGATCGCCATCGGCCTCCGCGCCGCGCAGGCCATGATGCAGGTGCGCCGCGTGCAGCACCAACCCCAGTTCCTTGCTGCCTGCGGCCAGCGACCGCGCCAGCGCCACCGAGTCCGCGCCGCCCGAAAGCCCAACGGCCAGGCGCAATCCCGGCTTCAGCAGTGTGGTGTCGAGCGAGAGCGTTGGCGGCTTGGTGCGCATTCCAGAATCATAATCTGCCGATGCTGCTAGGGCGTCAGAAATTACTGACATCTGCGAACTGCGAACTGAGAACTGTGAACTCTCCCGCTACTCGCCCATCATGATGCGCTGAATGCGCGTGGCGCGGCCCGTCTCTGGATCGCAGGCCACCAGCGCGGCGCAGATCTTCGGGTTGCCCTTCGCGGCCTCGAATTTGCCCGGCATTCCGCTCAGGAATTTCTTCAGCACCAGCTCCCGCTCCACGCCGATCACGCTGTCGTAGGGGCCGCTCATGCCCACATCGGTCTGGTAGGCCGTCCCTCCGGGCAGCACGCGCTCGTCGGCTGTGGGAATATGCGTATGCGTGCCCAGCACTGCCGTCACGCGGCCATCGAGGTACCAGCCCATCGCCACCTTTTCGCTGGTGGCCTCGGCGTGAAAGTCCACCACAATCACCTTGGCCTTGACTCCGGCGAGCAGCGCGTCCACGGCGTGAAACGGGTCGTTCGTCGTGTTCATGAAGACGCAGCCCTGCAATTGGATTACCGCATACTCGACGCCACTCGCCGTCACGCCCTCGTAGGCGCCCCAGCCGGGAACGCCGGGTTGCAAGTTCGCCGGGCGCAGCACGCGCCGTCCGCGCTTGTCGCTCTCGGCGGGCGCTGCATTCATGTAGTCGATCAGCTCGCGCTTGTCCCAGACGTGGTTGCCGGTGGTCAGCACATCCGCGCCCAGATCGAAGAACTCCTCGGCCAACTGCGGTGTCAGGCCAAAGCCTCCGGCGGCGTTCTCAGCGTTGATGACAACCAGCTCAACCGCGTGCGCCTCGCGCAAGTGCCCGATGTGCTCGCGCACAATGCGCCGTCCCGCGCTGCCGAAGATGTCGCCGATGAAGAGAATATTCAAGGAAGCTCCTAAAAGCAGCTTTCAGCTATCAGCTATCAGCTTTCAGCTTTCAGCAAAAGCATTGACTTACCAATTACACAATAATCCAAAGCTGACAATCATTACTGATTCGTGTCGGCTGACGGCTGAGAGCTGACAGCTGATGGCTGATTCCTCATCAGCGGAAACAAAATCACGTCGCGAATCGACTTGGAGCCGGTCAGCAGCATCACCAGACGGTCGATGCCGATGCCTTCGCCGCCGGTGGGAGGCAGCCCGTAGGCTAGCGCGCGGACGTAATCCTCGTCCATTTGATGGGCCTCGTCGTCGCCATGAGCGCGATCTTCAAGCTGCTGGGCAAAGCGCTTGTGCTGCTCGACTGGATCGTTCAACTCGCTGAAGGCGTTGCCCAGCTCGAAGCCGCCGCAGTAAAACTCAAAGCGCTCAACCCAGTCGGGATTGTCGGGATTCTGCTTGGACAAAGGCGATACGGCGGTTGGAAATTCGTAGATAATTGTTGGCTGAACGAGATACGGTTCGGCGACAGCCTCGAATAGTTCTGCGATTACTTTTCCGAGCGAAGTGCCTGATTCTATGTCATGGAACGCTCTTTCAAAGCCGAGCATAGCCTGAACCGATGGATCAGTAACTTTGGGCTTATTGTCTTGGTCATACATGGTTCCCGCGTCTTCTCTGTTCTGAAGTACCCCACCGAGTATGTTCACAGCTTCACGAAGGAGCGCACTGAGGATGCTGGCTGAGTTGAGCTGGTCCTGAGTTGGCGCTGGTCCTGCTTCTTCTGGCCAGAACTTGATAATCGCCTCGCGCATCGTCAGCCGCGTCCACTTGCCCAGATCAATCTCCACGCCGCCGAAGTTCGTGATTGTTGTCCCGTTCACTTCCTTTGCAACAAACGCAATCAACTCTTCGGTCAGCGTCATCAGGTCATGATAGTTGGCGTAAGCCTGATAGAACTCCAGCATGGTGAACTCGGGGTTGTGCTGGGTGCTGATGCCTTCGTTGCGGAAGTTGCGGTTGATCTCGTAGACGCGGTCGAAGCCGCCGACGACGAGGCGCTTCAAGTAAAGCTCCGGCGCAATGCGCAGATACAAATCCAGATCGAGCGCGTTGTGGTGCGTCGTGAACGGCCGCGCCGCCGCGCCGCCCGCAACCTGCTGCATCATTGGCGTCTCGACTTCAAGGAATCCGCGCTCGTCGAAAAATTGCCGCAACGCCTTCAGCGTGCGTGCCCGCTTGACGAAGACTTCGCGGGCGTCGAGGTTGCTGAATAAGTCCACGTAGCGCTGGCGATAGCGCAGCTCGACGTCGGCCAGCCCGTGAAATTTTTCCGGCAGCGCCAGCATCGCCTTGGCGAGGAAGGTGAGCGTCTCGACGTGAATCGTCAGCTCACCAGTCCGCGTACGGAAGAGGTAGCCCGAGACGCCGATGTGGTCGCCCATGTCGAGCAGTTTGTAGAGCGCAAAGCCCTGCTCGCCGACGGCGTCGAGGCGAACGTAGATTTGCAGACGCTCACCACCTTGTTGCAACGTGGCGAAGCCGGCCTTGCCTTGCGCGCGGATGGCCATGATGCGCCCGGCGACGGCAACCGTCACGCGCGGCGACTCCAGCGCCTCCGCCGTGGCCTCACCCCACTGGGCGCGCACCGCGGGGATGGCGATGGCCTCCGCCTCCGGCGAGGCAGGGAAGCGGTTGGGATAGGCCGTCTGGCCCAGTTTTACGATCTCTTGCAGCTTTTCCTGGCGCAGCTTGAAGAGGTTTTGCTCAAACTCCGAATCGTCAAACACTGTGGTCTTCCTTTGCGTGAACCGCGTCGCGGGTTCAATAGCAAGTATATCGTTCATGCGCGAGAGGCGGGCATTGACAGTGCAGCCGTCCCGCCATTTACGATGGTTGCCATGAAACCCAGACTCGTTGTACTGCTCCTCTGCGCGTCGCTGCTCCCGGCGGTGCAAGCCAGCGCCAAGACCATCCTGCCGGATGCCTGCGGCGACGATAGCATCAAATTCGATGTCAATACAGAAAAGAATCAGCCCGTGCCTGAGCCTCCTCCAGCGGGCAGTGCGCAGATTGTCTTTGTGGAAGAACAGAACGCGAGAACTTCGTTCCAAATGATCACTGTCCGCTACGGAGTGGATGGAAACTGGGTGGGCGCCAACTACGGCAACTCCTATTTTGTAGTGAATGTTACCCCTGGCGTCCATCATCTGTGCGTGAATGCACAGGGAGACAAAAAGGCAGTTGGTATGACTTCCTTCACCGCCGAAGCAGGCCAGGTCTACTACTACGAGGCCAGCACCACGGTGACCGGCAGCCCTGGGCGCATGGTCGCTACGCACGGGCCGAACGGTGCGACAAGTACAGGCATGGTCGGCGGTTCGGTAAACAAATTCTTCCAATTTACCCTATTGTCTGACGACGAAGGCAAGTACCGCATAAAAGCCTGGAAGCTCGCCACCTGGAAGACCGAATAACCCATCGCACCACCGGGCATCCATAGTGGATAATCGCGAGAGATGCCCTTTCATCGCGCCATCCCGGAGCAGAAGCCGCCTGAGAAGTCCTCAGGCGCATTGCGCGGTTACGTCGAGGCGGAGAAGCTGTTGAATATCGCCGCTGTGATGCCCGCGGCGGTGGCCATCTGCGGCCTCGCCGGCTGGTGGTTGGGCAATCGGCTTCATCAGCACTGGATCTTCGTCGCCGGCATTGTCTTCGGTTGCGTCGCCGGGCTCTTTTACGTGATCCAGCAGGCGATCGCCGCCGAGATGAATTCCCGCAAGCGCGATCCGGACCAGAATGGGAGCGGGATGGGAAGCAGTGACAATTCAAATGACTGAAGAAACCCACCCCATCGTTGACCTCACGCAGGCCGATCTGGACGCAATGCTCCATCGCGCGCTGCGCAACACGCTGATTCTAGGCGCTGTTGCCGCTTTGGCCGTAGGCATCGGCGGCGGCTGGCCGAGCGCCGCGCTGCTGGCCACTGGCACGCTGATCTCGGCCGCCAGCATCTGGGAGTGGCAGCGCCTGATTCGCCTGGTCAACGCCCGTCTGGACAAACAGAAGACGCCGGCAAGCGCTCCCGTGGTGGTTCTCTTCTTTGTGCTCAGGCTCACCGTCTTTGCCGGGGTAATTTATGGTAGCCTAAAGTGTTTCCACGGCTCGATTGCAGCGCTCTTCTTCGGCGTGGCTCTGGCTGTTCTTACCATCGGCTGGGAGTCACTCCGGCTGCTACGCGAGTAAGGGCGGAAACAAGACTGAAACAGGCTCCGCGGCGATGTTCTGCGCGGAGACGGAAAGACGCAAGGATTCATGTCGGCTACATTCTTCCTAGTTCGCTTGCTGAACGCCCTCTTCCAGGGTATCGAGCTCAAGGCCTTTCAAGGGATCGGCCTCACTCCGTCGGTCGCCGCCGAGAAGACCGCTATTGTGAATCAGTCCTTCGCGCTGGAGCTGCTGATTGCCGCCGGACTCATCGCCTTCTTCCTGCTGGTCCGCCTCACGCTCTCGGTCGAGCGCGCCAACCCGGCGCAGCATATCGCCGAGATGATTCACGAGTTCATCGGCGGACAGGCCGAGCAGGTAATCGGTCACGGCTACCAGAAATATCAGGCCTACGTCACCTGCATCTTCCTCTTCGTGCTGCTGAACAATCTGAGCGGGCTGATTCCCGGCATCGACGCGCCCACCACATCGATCATGGTGACGCTGGGTCTGGCCGTTCCCACTTTTCTCTATTACAACTACCACGGCATTCGCGAGCAGGGTGTTATCGGCTATCTCAAGCACTTCTGTGGTCCGGTCTGGTGGATGGCATGGCTCATCTTTCCCATCGAGATCGTCTCGCATCTGGCGCGCGTCATGTCGCTCAGTGTTCGTCTTTACGCCAATATGTTTGCCGGCGATCTGGTGACGATGGTCTTTTTCTCGCTGATCCCCGTGGGAATTCCGGTGATCTTCCTGGGATTGCACCTGTTTGTTTCGCTCATTCAGGCCTTCGTCTTCATGCTGCTGACGATGATCTATCTCTCGCTGGCAGTGGCGCACGAGCACTAAGAAGCAGCGATCAGCTTTCAGCTATCAGTTTTGACACGAACTGTGAACTGCATGGCTGATAGCTGAAAGCTGAGAGCTGTTTTCAAGATTCCGCCGGAGAGCGCTTCCGCTCCGGGCATTCGGTAAGCCGCAAGCGTGAGGGGGCCAGCTTGGTGAGCCTCAACCACCCACTGGCGGTAATTTCAGGGAAGCAGGAGAACTATGCGGAAACTTCAGTATTTGTTTATGGCTCTGGCGGCGCTTTGCTTTGCCGTTCCGGCCTTCGCGGCTGATGGCGGCTCCGCCGTCCTCAGCCTGGTGCCGATCGGCGCCGGTTTGGGTATGGGATTGGCCGCCGGTCTTTGCGGTCTTGGACAGGGCAAGGCCGTCGGCTCGGCCGTCGAAGCCGTTGCCCGCAACCCCGGAGCGCGTCCGGCCATCTTCACCTTCCTGGTCTTAGGTCTGGCTCTGATCGAGTCCCTCACACTCTTCACGCTGGTCATCGTCTTCGCCAAGATGTAATCACTCTTATCCGCTACGCACAACGGCCCCATCCTTTCGGGTGGGGCCGTTCTGCGTAATGGCTCTCTTACCGCCCTGTCTCGCCGCGCAGCAAGCGAATCGCCTGCCGGTAGTCGATGCCTGCCGCAACCGGCGCAAACTGCGAGTAATCCTGCACCGAGTCCGAGTTCTTCTGCTTCCAGAGCAGGCGTCCGTTCATCTTGAGCATCAGGTGTACGATCCGCCACTCACCCGCGCCGACATCGGCCTGGTTGATCTCCACCCAGCCGCCCTTGTCCAACTCGCCCAGCAGCCCCCAGCCGATCTGCTTGTCCTCGAGCAGACTGCCGGCCAGGCGCACCACGCGCGCTGCCGAGGGGTCCACCCACAGCTCGCCCGCCATCGCCGTCAGCACGCCCGTCTCCAGGTCCGGCGGATTGAACTCCGGATTGGGGCGAAAGGTGAACCTGGCCACTGTGCCGCCGTTCGAGGCCGCGCCCATGCCGGCGAACTCGTAAACAAAGGCCGTGGGCAGCACGCGCAGAACCTTCAGCGCCCGCCCGGTGTCGTTCTCCTCGCTCTGTTTGCGGTGCTGTTGCAGGCTGGGGTCGGCCAGGAGCGCATCCAGGCGCGCCGTCTCTTGCTGCTCTGCGGCTACAGAGAGCGGCTGGTCGCTGATCGCGATCAGGCGTGCCACATCGCCGTCGCGCGTTTCCACTATTTCTTTTGTCGTCGTGATGCGCGGGCTGGATTTACGCAGCCGGTAGCGCATCGGGCGGTCGTGGCCGAAGTTCTGCGCGGCGCGAGACTCGGTGGCCAGCGCGCGAGCGACCAGTGATTGGGCCTCGGGCGCGCTCAGCGTGGGCGCACTCTGCGCTGCGGCGGCGGAGGCAAAAAGCAAGAGAAAAAATGTTGCAAGAGGGCGCATAGACTCCAGTTTACCGGGCTCCGGCCATTGCCGTTGTTGCCGATGCTTGGACCCATTGACATGAAGATTCGTATCAATGGTTGAAGCCAAGCCTCCAACTTGCGTATAGTTCGTGCAGGGCCAATTGGAATGAGGAATCTCTCATAGACGGAAGCGGTCGCTCTTCGGGCCAAGCCTCTTCAGAAGGCGCTCGCCCAGGCCGGCTTCTGTTTTCCAGAGCAATCTCAGGGCACGGGTAAAGAACGGCCCCCGGAAGGAAGCACATCATGGCAGTGGAAAACGCTCCAGCGCGCATCGGCAAAAGCATCGTGATCTGCGGCGAGGTGAAGGGCAGCGAAGATTTGATAGTGGATGGGCGGGTGGAGGGGACGGTGAATCTGGCGGATAGCCGGTTGACGATCGGTCCCAACGCCAATCTGGCCGCCAATGTAAGCGCCCGTGACATTCTGGTTCTCGGCCAGGTGAAGGGCAATCTGGTCGCCAGCGGACGCGTCGAACTGCGCGCGGGCTGCGTCGTCGAGGGCGACATTCGCGCCCTGCGCCTGGCCGTCGAGGACAACGCGGTCTTCCGCGGTAAGGTGGACCTGACGCAGACGGTTACGAAGTCGCCCAACGGCGGAAATACGCCGGAGGCGAACGGTGTTCTCTAGTTCGCAGCGCCGCATCGACCTTCTCTGCCGCAAGGGAATATGAGCGTGCTTGGCCGTTGGTTTGACAGAAATCCGGAGATCGAAGCTCCCGCCGCCCTCACCGGCCTGACCGGGCCGAAGGTGCAGCGCCATTCGGGCGGGTGGGCAGCGCTGCGCCGTCGCCTGGAAGCCACCTCCGGCCTGAGCATCATCGACATCGGATACACCTCGGCCTCCAACATCAACTACATGGCCAATCTGGGGCACAGCCTCTTCCTCTCCGATCTGGTCCACGACGCCTGCACCGGCAACTGGATGACCGCAAAGGACGAGGACGGCAACCCCGCCTGGAATGTCAAGGAGTTTCTCTCGCACTCGCTCGATTTTTCCGGTCGCACCTTCGATGTGGTTCTGCTTTGGACCGCTCTCGACTATCTGCCCGAGGCCTTCGTAGCACCGGTCGTCGACCGCATCTTTCAGGCCACCAATCCCGACGGCCAGGTGCTGGCCTTCTTTCACACCCGCACCCACGGCGAGGAGACGGCGCGCTGCCGCTTTCACCTCACCGGCGGAGACGATGTCGAGATGCAGTTGGCCGAGCAATTCCCCTTGCAGCGCGCCTTCACCAACCGCAGCATCGAGCGCCTCTTTGCCGCCTGGTCCGGCTACCGCCAGTTCCTGGCCAAGGACAGCGTCTCTGAAGTCATCATCACCCGTTGACGGCGTTGGAAAACGGGGACTAAGGGACTGAGGGATTCAAGAGTGCATCTATGGGACAATCGTTCAAGGACCTCGTTGTTTGGCAGCGGGCTGTCGAATTAACTGTTGATGTCTATCATTTAACCTCGACATTTCCGGATTCTGAACGCTTCGGCCTCACCAACCAGATGCGCAGGGCTTCGGTTTCCATTGCCAGCAACATCGCCGAAGGATATGGTCGAGCAACAAAAGGTGAATATTTTCAGTTTCTGGGTCATGCTCGCGGCTCGTGCTCGGAGCTTGAAACTCAGATTGTAATCGCTAAGAAGCTAGGATTCGGCGCAACTACAAATCTCGAATCTACTGAATCCTATGCAACGATGTTGGTCGTCTTCTCGGGGCGTTGATGAAGTCGATTCGAGCAAAACAGTCCTAAGTCCCTCATTCCCTTAGTCCCTAGTCCCAATGTCGAGAAGGAGTCATGATGAACCTGCAGGGAACGCGCATCACCTGGCTCGGCCATGCCACTGTGCTGATCCAGACGGCCAAAGGCACCAATCTGTTAATTGATCCGTTTATTGCCCATAATCCCCGCTACCCCAGGAATTTCGTCCTGCCGGAGAAGATCGACTACATCCTGGCCACGCACGGCCACGGCGACCACATCTCCGACGCCGTGCCGGTCGCCGCCGCGCACGATTCTACGGTCGTCGCCATCTACGAGCTGGCGACCTACCTTGCCGGTAAGGGAGTCGCCCGGACGATCGGCATGAATCTGGGCGGCAGCGTGCAACTGGGCGAGGTGACGGCGACGATGGTCGAGGCCAAGCACTCCTCGGCCGCGCAGGACGAATCCGGCGACCACTATGCGGGCGTTGCGGCGGGCTTTGTCCTCACTGTCGCCGACGGCCCGGTGCTCTACCACGCCGGCGACACCGCAGTCTTCGGCGACATGAAGCTGATTCAGGAACTCTACAGCCCTGAAGTCGCCATGCTCCCCATCGGCGGCCATTACACGATGGGCCCAAAGGAAGCGGCGCTGGCCGTGCGCCTTCTCGGCGCGAAGACGATTCTGCCCCTGCACTTTGGCACATTTCCGCCGCTGACCGGAACTCCGGATCAACTGGCCGCATTGGTCGATCCCAGCGTCGTGATCGTTCCCTGGTCGCCGGGCGACACTCTCGGATAGAGCGCTTCCGCCAGACCGAGGATCATCGCCCGTAGTGGCAATCGCACTCGCCGAGTGATTTGCGTCACCGTATACTATCTCTTGGCACCCGTAAGGTGAAAAGCGAAATGGACTTGCTCTGGCTCCGAGTTGCGGCGATTCTCTATGCGGCGGGCGCGATCGCCGTCTTTCCGGCTGTGCTCTACGGGCGGCTCAGTTGGCGCAAAAGCTGTGTCCATCTGGCTGGCCTGGGCTTCTTCTTCCACTTCGTCTCCATCGTCGAGATGCTCGTCCAGGCCCATCGCTGGATGCCGGTCGGCGTGCGCGAGGTCGAATCGATGCTCGGTTTTGCCATCGCCGGAGTCTTTTTCCTGGTGTGGTGGCTTTACGACGCCATCTCCCTGGGAATCTTCGCCCTGCCGATCACATTCTTTGCGGTTCTGGTGCCTTCGCTGGGGCCGGATCGCTACGTCTTTCCCTCGGCCGGCGTGCGCATCAGTTGGCTGATCGCCCACATCGCCGCGCTGATGGCCGCCTATGTCGCGCTCTGCTTCAGTCTGCTCGCCTCGATCCTCTACCTTGTTCAGGAGCGCCGCCTGAAGAGCAAGCACAGGCCCGGCGAAGACTCCTGGTGGCTCCCGCTGGATTGGCTGCCGCCTCTCGACACCCTGGAACGCATTGCCCACGCCACGCTCGAATTCGGCCTTCCCTGCATGACCGTCGGTCTCGTGATCGGCTCCGTGCTGGCTCAGGAGACGGCGCGCGGCGCGGCCTACTTCTACGACCCCAAGGTCATCGCCTCCTTTGCCATGTGGGCGGTTTACGTCGCGCTGCTTTTTGTCCGCCGCTCGGCCGGTCTGCGCGGGCGGCGCGCGGCGTATCTGTCCGGCGTTGTCTTTCTGGTGATGCTAATGGTGCTTGCCGCCAATCTCGTCAGCCGGATTCACAGGTTCGGTCCGCAATGAGCCTGGTTCTCATCGGCGTCAACCACAAGACCGCGCCCATCGCGCTGCGCGAGCGGATCGCCATCTCGCGCGACGATCTTCCGCGGGCCGCGCGCACGCTGGCCGCCGAGCCGGGCGTCGCCGAGTGCATGATCCTGTCCACCTGCAACCGCGTCGAGATTCTGGCTGCCGTCGAGCCGCAGTCGACCGATCTCCGCTCCTTCCTGCAGCGCCACTTCGGCCTTGATCCGGCTCTGCTGGCTCCGCATCTCTACGAGCACCGCGACCAGGATGCCGTCCGCCATCTCTTCCGCGTCGCGGCCAGTCTCGATTCGATGGTTGTCGGCGAGCCGCAGATCCTCGGCCAGGTCAAAGAGGCCTTTGCTGTAGCGCGCACGGCGGGCACCATCGGCGGCCAGATCGATCACCTGCTGCAATGTGTCTTTGCCGCCGCCAAAAAAGTCCGCTCCGAGACCGGCATCGGCTCGAACTCCGTCTCCATCGCCTCGGTCGCCGTCGATCTGGCGCGCAGAATCTTCGGCTCGCTCGAAGGTCGGACGGTTTTTTTAGTGGGCGCGGGCAAGATGAGCGAACTGGCCGCCCGTCATCTCGTCCAGCAGGGAGCCGGTGCGATTCTCGTCACCAACCGCACCCTGGAGCGCGCCCGCCGCATGGCCGAGAGCTTCGCCGGAGAGGTGATTCCCTTTGACGAGCTTTACGATGCCGCCAGCCAGGCCGACATCGTCATCAGCTCCACCGGCGCGCCTCATCACCTCTTTCGCCGCGAGCACGGCCAGGCCTTCCTCCAGCGCCGCCGCAACCGGCCCATGTTCTTCATCGACATTGCTGTGCCCCGCGACGTTGACCCGGAGATGGGCAAGCTGGAAGGCATCTTTGTCTACGACATCGACGACCTGCAGGCCGTCGCCGCCGCGCACCTCGATGAGCGCGGCCGTTCGGCCATCGATGCCGAGGCGCTCATCGATGCCGAGGTCGCCCGCTTCCATCAGCGGCAGCTTGCCGTCAACGCCTCTCCCGCCATCGTCGCGCTGCAACAGCAGGCCGAGGAGATGCGCCTGGCGGAACTGAAGCGGATGCAGGCTCGCCTGGCAACATTCACGCCCGAGCAGATCGCCGCCGTCGAGGCGCTCACCCGCGGCCTGGTCAACAAGCTCCTCCATCCGCCAATGCACGCCCTCAAGCAGGCCGCCCGCGAGAACGACGAGGCGCGCCTGGCCGCCCTCTGCGAGACTTGGTCGCTGCCCGCCGCGGCCGATGCGAAGACGGGCGGCGAGAGCCACGGAGAGAAAGAATCATGAACCTGCGCATCGCAAGCCGCGGCTCGCAACTCGCCCTCTGGCAGGCCCGCCACATCGCCGCGCTGCTCGGCGCGCAGGGTCACTCCGTCGAGATCGAAATCATCAAAACCACCGGCGACCGCCTGCAGGAGATCACCTTCGCCCAGGTCGGCCAGATCACCGGCGACAAGGGAATCTTTACCAAAGAGATCGAAGAAGCGCTGGCCGATGGGCGCGCCCATCTGGCCGTTCACTCACTCAAGGACCTGCCCACCGATCTGCCCCAGCCCTTCGCGCTGGCCGCCATACCCCCTCGCGTGGACGCGCGCGACGTTCTTGTCTCGGTGAACTTCGAGAGTCTTTCCGCACTGCCCCAGGGCGCGCGCGTCGGCACCAGCAGCCAGCGGCGGCGCGCGCAGTTGAAGGCATTGCGGCCTGACATCGAACCAGTCGAATTTCGCGGCAATGTGGACACCCGCCTGCGCAAGCTGGCCGAGGGCCAGGTGGATGCAATTCTGCTGGCCGCCGCCGGCCTTGATCGCCTGGAGAAGACCGAGTGGCTGCGCCAGCGCTTCGAGCCGATTCAGTTTTGCCCCGCCGCCGGACAAGGCGCGCTGGGCATCGAGACGCGCAAAGACGATTCGGCTACCATCGCCGCCGTCGCCTTCCTCGACGACGCCCCCACGCGCTTTGCCGTCACCGTCGAGCGCGCAGCCCTCGCCTCGCTCGGCGGCGGCTGCCAGGTGCCCATCGGCATTCACTGCCGCCTAGCCGCCGATGAGTCCGTTTGGGAACTCTTCGCCGTCGTCGCCGCACCCGACTCCGGCAAAGCCGTCCGCATCCATCATCGCGCGCCAGTCGCCTCCGACCCCATCGCGCTCGGTCAACTGGTGGCGCAGATGCTGCTCGCAACCGGTGCCGCGCCGCTGTTGGCCGGCTGCGGAGGCGCGCAGTGAGCGCCCTGCCGCTTGCCGGTCGGCGCGTCCTTGTGACTCGCGCCGCCCATCAGGCCGGCAAGTTCAGCGAAGGTCTGCGCGCGCTGGGAGCCGAGCCGATCGAAGTTGCGGTGCTGGAGATTCGCCCGCCCGAGTCGTATGAGCCGCTGGATCTGGCTCTCTGCGCGCTTGACCGTTACGATTGGCTGATCCTGACCAGTGCGAACACCGTGCGCTCGCTCGCCGAGCGTGTCGATTTCCTCGGTCATACGCTGGCGCAGCCTGCCCATTTGCAGGTGGCCGCTATCGGCGAAGCGACAGCTTCTGCGGCGCGCGCGGCGGGCTTGCAGGTTGCCTTCGTGCCCGATGAATTTGTGGCCGAAACGCTGGTTGCGGGTTTGCGGATGCAGAGTTCAGGGCAGAGAATTCTGCTGGCCCGCGCCGCCGTTGCCCGCGATGTGATTCCCGACGCGCTGCGCTCGGCGGGCGCCGTGGTTGATGTCGTCGAGGCTTACCGCAATGCGATGCCCCAGGCCGCGCCGGAGCAACTGCGTCGAGCAGTCGATGAAGCTCTCGACGCGGCAACCTTTACCAGCTCCTCCAGCGTCACGCACCTGGCCGAGGCGGCGCTTCTGGCCGGAGTTGCCTGGCCGCTCGCCGGCCTTCCGGCCATCTCCATCGGTCCGATCACCAGCCAGACTCTGCGTGATCTCGGCTGGCCGCCCGCCGCCGAGGCCATCCCCTCCGACATTCCCGGGCTGATCGCCGCCGTCCAGCAGATCCTCTCTCGATGACAAAATGTTTCCTGAGCCTGCAGATCATTTCCCTCATCAGGCGCACAATCAATCCATGAACTCCAACATCAGCCGTAGCGCGCTTTTAGTCCCACAGTCCCTTAGTCCCTTAGTCCCTCAGTCCCTCAGTCCCTCAGTCCCTTGTTTTGCCCTACCCCCCACCCCCCCCTATCTATTTTCACCCATTATTACCCTCAAAAAATCAAGTAACTATAACTATATCAGCATGATACAATTTATAATAGTTGACGAATTAGTAACTGTTGACCCCGCTTTTTACCCCATTTTTCGTCGAAAAAGCCGCATCTCGCGCATCTTTTCAGCAGATATTGAGCAGGTTTTTACAGCCCTGTTCACGCCATTCGGGAGCATCAATAGGGGAGTCGTTCCATCCCATCAGCTCTGCCAGCTCTTATCCTTCGCCGTGCAGAGCTGCTCCAGATTGCACTGCTCGCACTTGGGTTTGCGTGCCACGCAGACTTGGCGTCCGTGCTGGATGATCTGGTGGGAGAAATCGATCCAGCGGCCTTCCGGCAGGATGCGCATCAACTCCCGCTCGACCTTCTCGGGCGTCTCGGCCTTGGCCAGGCCGAGACGGCGCGCGATGCGCAGCACGTGCGTGTCGACGACCACGCCCTCCGCCTTGCCGAAGGCGACCCCGAGGACGACGTTGGCCGTCTTGCGCGCCGCGCCGGGAATGGTGACGAGCTCAGCCAGAGTCCGCGGAACTTCGCCGTTGAAGTCCGCGACAATCTTTCGCGCCGCGCCTTGAATCGATTTGGCTTTATTGCGGAAGAATCCTGTTGTGCGGATCAGGGCTTCGAGTTGCGGCAGCGTCGCACGCGCCATCTTCCGCGGGGTAGGGAAGCGGCGGAACAGCTCCGGCGTCACCAGATTGACGCGCACGTCGGTGCATTGCGCGGAGAGGATGGTGGCCACCAGCAGCTCCCAGGGCGAGCGATGGGTGAGCGCGCACTCGGCCTGGGGATAGGCTTCGTCGAGGGCGGCGAGAATGGCGGCGATGCGCTCGGGGGCGAGAGAGCCGCGGGCAGCGCGGCTGGCGAGCTTGCGAGTTAAGTCGGCGGCAGCCATGGCGGGCAAGACCATTCTACGGCACTACCTCATCGTAGTTGCGGAAGTTGAGGAGGATTGGATGATCGGTTGGCAAGTTTTTAAGGTATGGGTTGGGCAGCAGCAATCCGAGCCGTGTTACTGCTGGCCGGTTGCCGCCGATGTTGCCGGCGGTTTTGGTTTCTCTGCCTGCAACGTCGTCAGCGACTTTGCCAGGCGATGTTGAAATTGCGCCCAATCCGTATCGGCCGCGCCGATCTGAATCATTTTGGCATCCGCCCTGCATCCGTCGCCCACGGCCTTCTCTCCAGAACCATTTTGATGGGGCAAGGCTACTGTGCCCGACTCCAAATGCACCCGCTGAGCGAATTGGTTCAAGTTGCCAACGATCACGAAGAATGCCTGAAGGCTAAGATCGTTGACCGATAGGAGTCCATAGTTAGCTTTGTTCTGCAGCGTAAGCTTGACTGCCCGCCAAAGAACGTCGCAGGGAACTGGATAGACGTCGGCGGATTTGTCCAGCGTATGAGGAGAATTCTCCGCCTGCAAATTCGTCAGCGACTTCGCCAGACGATGTTGAAATTGCTCCCAGTCGGAACTGTCCGGAGCACTCTGAGTAATTCTGTCATCCGCCGTGCATCCGTCGCCCACGGCCTTCAACTGCAACCGCTGAGCGGCTTGGCTCGCGCTATCAACGCTCACGAAGACTGCCTGATGCCGTAGATCGTTGATCGAAAGGATTGAGTAATTCCCTTGATTGTTCAATGTAAGCTTCACAGCCGGCCATAGAGCGTCGCATGAAACCGGATAGACGTCGGCAGATTTGGCGAGCGCGGGAGCAACAGAAACCAGCATGAGAATTGCAGTGAGAACCAACTTGCGCATTACCCTCTCCATGATGCGTTCATCTTCCCGATCCGTCCTCGGCCCATGATGCGCGCAACCACCGGTCTTAGCCGGCTCTTTGAAGTCTTTACTGCCGCACAATGTTCGTTAGACGACCGCTTATTTAGACGATTGTCTAACTATAAAACGGGATGAATTCTCTGTCAAGAGAATTCATCCCAAAGATGATTGTCGAAATCCTGTCCATCACCGTTGCCCGACAATCCGCACAGACAAACGGCTTACCAGTCGCAGGTTTGGCCGGCGCAGGAGCAAGGTTAACCGGCACCGGAAACGAGGCGAGAATAAACTTGCTCATGGCCGCTCTCTCGATGGCAAAGGATCGCTACAAATCTGACACCTGCAAAAGTTATTTCGTTACGGGAATATTTTTTGCCGCTTGCCCCGATTCGCTTCTTCGGCCCAGCCAATATCGCGTACCTGCGCAAAGATTCCTTGGCGGCTTGGCAAGCGCTTCGCGGTGATCGCGGGCAGATTGACGGTGAGGCGAGACAGTCAGCTTCTAGAGATTTCCACTGAGCCAGTTTGGCAGGTCATCGATGGGCAGCCGAATGCTGAGGAAGAACTGGCCGAAGAGGGCGTAGACGGCGCTGACTTCGTCGAAGCGCATCTCGTAGATGAGCTTCTTGAAGACGACCGGCGAGTCGGCGAAGAGATCGACGCCCCACTCCCAGTCGTCGAATCCAATCGACCCGGAGATGATCTGCTTGACCCGGTCGCCGTAACGGCGGCCGATCAGCCCGTGCTCGTGCATCATGCGCTGGCGCTCGGCAAAAGGAACCGTGTACCAGTTCTTCTCCTCGCCGCGTTTGCGGTCCATGGGATAGAAGCAGAGGTACTTGGCATCGGGGACGGCGGGGTGCAGGCGCGGGGCCATGGCGGCCGAGGAGCGGTCGAGCGCGGAGTTGACCTCGGCGGTCCACTCCGGAGTGAACTCGGCAAAGCCTTTTTCCGCGGCGGCCTCGTAGGTTTTGCGCGTGGATTCGTAGAGGCCCAGTTCAACGACCGAGACGTAGGAGTGGCTGAGAGTGAGGAAGTCGTAGAGCCTGGTCTGCGCGAGAGTGAGTTCGACCTGGTTGAGGGCTTCGAGCGAATCGCGGAAGTGGAGGAGAACGAGGTCGCCTTTGTGGCCAAGTTGGGAGAAGAGCGCGGTTTGGATCGGCGCGCCGGATTCCTGGCGTTCAAGCCGCTCAAGCGCGGCAACGGCGGCGGCGGCGATCCTTTGCCGTTCGCCGTCCTCGCAGGCTCGCCAGGCCTTCCAATCGAAGCGGAAGAACTGATGCAATGCGAATGCACCTTCGAGTGTAAGCGGGACGGGAGGAAAGTCGGCCACGGGTTTTTCTCCTTCAGTTCATCCTCATGGTAGCAGGAGTTGCCGTCCAGGCAGAGGGCGCTTGCGCGCCGGAAGAACCGGCCGTTAGCGTATAAAAATCGTGCAATGGGTGGAAGATAGAGATCCCGTTTTTTCACGAAAGACAGCGGCAAAACCAGAGACCGGCCTGGCCCGATATACTGGTAACGCTCATGAGCGAAAAGATTCTTCTTCTTCTGGTGCACTTTGTCACCCAGGTGATCGGGCAGGGCGGTTACGCGGGCGTGGCCGCGCTGATGGGGATCGAGTCGGCCTGCATTCCGCTGCCCTCGGAGATCATCATGCCCTTTGCCGGCTTCCTGGTCTATGCCGGCCGTTTCAATCTCTTCTGGGTGGCCACGGCCGGCGCTATCGGCTGCAACATGGGCTCGGTCGTGGCCTACTGGATCGGCGCCAAGGGCGGACGGCCGCTGGTGGAGCGCTACGGCAGATGGGTGCTGATGAGCCATCACGATCTGGATCGCATGACGGCATTTTTCAACCGCTATGGATCGATCACTGTCTTTCTGGCGCGCTTGCTGCCGGTGGTGCGGACCTTCATCGCCTTTCCGGCGGGGATTGCCCGGATGCCGCAATTGCGCTTTCACATCTATACATTTCTTGGTTCGTGGCCATGGTGCCTGGCGCTGGCTTATGCGGGCATGAGGCTGGGTCAGGCCTGGCACACGGACCCGAGATTTTACTCAGCCTTCCACCGCTTTCATCTGGTCGTCGAACTGGCGCTCCTTGCCGGCATCGTCTGGTTTGTCTGGTCGCACCTGAGGCGCGGCAAGCTCTCGGAGACGGCGTAGCGGCAAATGAGACTGGACGGCGTGCGAGGGCGTACACTATTTCGGTTGCCTGATGAAGGCCTGTAGCACCCGGAAAACCGGAGCAATCAACTTGAGATTAGGAGAAACAATGGGAACTGAAGAGCAAGGCGGTCAGAAGGCCTCGGCGATTGCGCCCGCCTCGGGCAAACTTGGAGTGATGGTGGTCGGCCTGGGCGCCGTGGCCACCACAATGATTGCCGGCGTTGAGGCCGTGCGCCGCGGACTGGCCAAGCCGATCGGCTCGCTGACACAGATGGGGACGATTCGCCTGGGCAAGCGCACCGACAACACCTCGCCGCTGATTCGCGAGTTTGTTCCGCTGGCCAAGCTGGAGGACGTGGTCTTCACCGGCTGGGACATCTTTGAGGACAACGTCTACGAGTCCGCCGCGCACGCAACGGTACTGGATGAGAAGACCCTCCTGCAACTCAAGCCCTACCTGGAGACCATCAAGCCCCTTCCCGCGGTCTTCGACCAGTTTTATGTGAAGCGCCTGAACGGCACGCATGTGAAGAAGGGCAAGAACAAGCGCGATCTGGCCGAGCAGGTGATCGCCGATATCCGCGCCTTCAAGAAGACGGTGGACCGGGTGGTGATGATCTGGGCCGCATCTACTGAGATTTTTTTGGAGCCGACCGCGGTGCATCAGTCGATTGAGGCCTTCGAGAAGGGCCTGGAGGCGAACGATCCCGGCATTGCGCCTTCACAGATTTACGCTTACGCGGCGCTGAGCGAGGGCGTGCCCTTCGCCAACGGCGCGCCGAATCTGACGGTGGACTTCCCGGCGATGGTGGCGTTATCGAAGAAGAATGCCGCGCCGATCTGCGGCAAGGATTTCAAGACCGGCCAGACCTTGATGAAGACCGTGCTGGCGCCAGCCTTCAAGGCGCGTATGCTGGGCGTCTCCGGCTGGTTCTCGACCAACATTCTGGGCAATCGCGACGGCGAGGTGCTGGACGATCCGCAATCCTTCAAGACGAAGGAGGAATCCAAGCTCGGCTCGCTGGATTACATCTTCCAGCCGGAGCTTTACCCCGACCTCTACAAGGATATCTACCACAAGATTCGCATCAACTACTATCCGCCGCGCGGCGACGACAAAGAGGCCTGGGACAACATTGACATCTTCGGCTGGCTGGGTTATCCGATGCAGATCAAGGTCAACTTCCTCTGCCGCGATTCGATTCTGGCCGCGCCCATCGCGCTCGACCTGGTGCTCTTCCTCGACCTGGCCAAGCGCACGCCCTCGCTACGCTCGATCGGCATTCAGGAGTGGTTGAGCTTTTATCTGAAGTCGCCGCAGTCGGCGCCGGGACTTTATCCGGAGCACGATCTCTTTATCCAGTCGATGAAGCTCAAGAACACCTTGCGCCACATCATGGGCGCGGACCTGATCACGCATCTCGGCCTGGAATACTACGACTGAGCCACGTGCGGTGGGGCAGCAGCTCCCGTTGGTCGCAAAAACAAAAACGCCTCGCCTGTCTGGGTGGGGCGTTTTTCTTTCTCAGTAAAAATCCTGGACTAATCGAAATATTGATCTCAGTGCATGAATAATGCGAGGGGAATCGCCTCGGCCATGACGCGGTAGCCCGCGGGCGAGGGATGCAGGTGATCGCCGCAGTCGTAGGCGGGCAGCAGGCGGTCGGGATGTTGTGGATCGGCCAGTACGGCATCGAAGTCGATGACGGCGTCAAAGTGGCCCGGCGAGCGAATCCAGCGATTGACGGCCTGACGGTCGGCTTCGCTCAAAGGGCCGGGATGGTAGTAGTCGGAGCCCACGTAGGGCGTGATCGTTGCCCCGAAGACGCTGATGCCATGCGCGTGCGCGCGCTGGACGATCTGCTGATAGACGGCGATCACTGCGGCGACGCGTGCGGCATGGTCGGCGACGGGCACCTCGCCCTCCCGCGCCAAGCCGCCCAGATCGTTGACGCCCTCGAAGACGATCAGCCAGCGTGCGCCCGCCGCGGCCAGAACATCGCGGTCGAAGCGTGACAGCACATTGGGTCCCAGGCCATCCGTCAGCAGATGGTTGCCGCCGATTCCTTGATTCGATACGCCAATCGTGCGCGACTTGGCAGAGGCCTGAAGGCGCGCCGCGAGCACGTCGGTCCAGCGATCGTTTCCGTTGGTGGTGGCGCCGTGGCCGTCGGTGATGGAATCGCCCAGCGCGACGACGGAGGCCGAGCCGGGCGCGGAGAGAAGATCGATGGCCGAGAGCAGAAACCAGTGGTCGAAGCGCTGGGGCTCGGCGAGAGTGGCCGCGGCAACGGCGTCGCCATGTACCAGATAGGAGGTTGCCCGCGAACCCATGTGGCCGGTCTCAGGCCCGGGCGGTGAATCCAGATGAAAGCTGATGGCGAGATCCGAGAGCGCGGCGACGGAATAGTCGATTGCGTCGGAGATGTATTCGGCTCCGGGCGGAATGGTCACATCGGACGTGCCGGCGAAGGTGAGCGCCCTGTCCGTGGCGGGATCGATCGCGTCGGAGCGAGGCGAGAGCGGGCGCGCAATGTGCACAGACAAAAAATGCAATGCCTCGCTGCCGAAGGCATTGGAGAGATGCACCCGCACGGTAGTCCCGCCGACGGAGAGATGCACGATCTGGCGCAGAGTGGCATCGCGCAGATCATCGGCGGGAAGAGCATTCTGTGGCTCGGGAATCTGCTGCGAGGATCCCCAACTGGCGACCCAGAGCTGTGCTTTGGCTCCATGCTGAGCGTTCGACGAAGTACCTGTTGCGGCGAAGGTGAGTGCGAAGAAAAGAATCAAGCTGCGTTTCATTTTCAGTCAACCTCGTCGATGGCTCTATGCCGCAGCAACTTCTGCGAGCCGGCGGACAGTCAGCACGGTGATGTCGTCCTCCTGACCGAAGTCGCGGGCGGCGTCGGCGATGTAGAAGGCCGACTGATTGCTGAGGTTGTGGACGCGATCAAAGCCGAAGAGCTCGCCGGAGGGCTGGCGAGCCTCGACCACTCCATCCGACATGAGCAGAATCCGGTCGCCGGGATGCAGATAGATGCGCAACTCCTCGTAGTTGACCTCCGGTAGAACGCCCAGCGGCAGGCCGCCCGGCATGGCGACCTCCTGACTGTTGAGAAAGGGCGGCAGATGGCCGGCGCTAGCCAGCACCAGCTCGCCGTTGGGGCTGAACCAGGAGGCCAGGCAGGTGGTAAAGCTCTCACTGCCGACCAGCACGCGGTTGAGGAAGGCGAGAATCTTCGAGGGGCTGCGCTCGGGTGAGCTGCGCAGCGCACCCATCAGCATGGAGACGTTCATAGCCGCCTTCAGGCCCTTGCCGGCCACGTCGCCGATGACAACCAGCAGACCGCCGTCCTCGCTGGGCTGGAGGTGATAGAAGTCGCCGCCGACCTCGTTGGCCGGATTATAGATGGATTCGACCTCGAAGCCGGGAGTGACGAGCTTCTCCTGGGGGATCATCAGCTCCTGCACGCTTCGCGCGGCGGCCAGCTCGCTGGAGGCGTGCTCTTGCTCGCGCTGTACGCGCAGGAAGCGGACGAAGATGATGAGCACGATGACGAAGATGCTGGTGAAGTCGGCGATGGAGCCGATGTGAACGGGGATGGGGCCGGCAAAGAAGGTGAGCGGAGAATGGAATGGCCGCCCGCTCAGGTCGCTCATGCCGGCCGTGAGCAGACCCTCCACCGAGGCGATCAGGCTGAGGACCAGCGGGATCAACAGCAGGCCGGCCTCGAAGTTGCGTCGCAACGTGGCGCGTGTGAGCGTGATGAAGACAAAGAATAGCCAACCCAGAAGCCATAACAGACTGCCCGCGAGAATGACCCACTTCACGATCCCGACCAGCGGGCCGTGAGGATCGAAGAAGATGAGCAGGTCGGGAAGCAGACAGGCCAGAAGGGGCGCGGTGTAGCGCAGAGAACGAATCGACCAATGCCGGCGCAGGGCAAGAAATGAGACCAGAAACTCAAAATAAAAGTAGGCCGAAAGCGCAGTCAATTGAGAGACCAAAGCAAGAAACCATAGCCGATCGAGCCAGGCCGAGTTGCCGGCCAACTGAATAAAGCCGAGAGGCACCTGAAGCAACTCATAGAGAGCCAGCCAGAGATACTCGATGTGCCCTTTCTGGGTGAAGTAGAGGGTGACCAGAAAGAGTGTCAATACCGCGAGCAGGATGGAGTTGACCAGCTTGGGAAGGCGTTCAAAGAGAGCGCGGTTGGTCCATAGCTCGAGCAAACGGTCGAGATCTTCGCGGTTGCCGAGGCGCACCTTGCGATTGGCGAAGAAGCTGGTGTAGGTGGGAAATAACGGACTGCGGACGGCAAGAGTAAGCGAGGTCTCCGAGGCCGGCAGTTGGAGATCGTAGATGCGGGAGATCTGCTGGTAGCGCTCGATGGCGTCTCCGTGCGGGCCCTCGGGTTGAATCAGGCGGCCGTTGGCGTAGAGATCGACACTGAGCGAGCCCTCGCCGGAGGAGTTGCTCTCTGCAGGGGGCAACTCGATGAGCAGAAAGACAGGGCCATGATTCGGCGCCAGGCGGAGATGCTGGCGAAACCAGACGTTGGGACGCTGGTGGCTCTTGGGACGTAAGGCGCTGGAATTCCAATTTGTAGCGCCGGCCGGATGATCCTGGTCGGGAACCTCGGCAAAGGACTCCTGCGCATCGCGTATAGGCCACGCAGAGTCGTCGAAATCGCTGTCGGCTGCCTTGGGATTGGCGGTGATGCCGACGCGCCAGCCCTTATCGAGCAGCAGCGGTGAGCCGAGATTCGTTGCATCCACCTGAATATTGGGCGTGCGCGGGGTGTTGGCAGGCGCGGGGTTGGCATGACTCCTGGGATGCAGTAGCTCCTCGAGCGGCGAGGGATGCGGCGGCTGCTGAGCAGCGAGTTGCATCACTGCGCAAACGGCGATGACGGCCAAAAAAACAGATCTGGGCAAGGCGACTCCCTGGGAATCCGTGTGTACTTCACTGTAAACCAGACGGCGGCCGGCTCCAAATTGTTTGGAGACCATTCGTTACCTGAGGAAGCTGCGACAATAAATACTGTCTGGGGTGAGTGGATGAGAGCAGCGCGTATCGCGAATGAAGCAGCGGGAATCGCGGCAATCGCGCTGGCTCTTTCTCTCTTCGCTTGGGCGCAGCCAACGAAGGCTGCCGCGGCTGACAAGCCGGATGAGGCTCTTGCGCAGGGCAGTCAGTTGAGGCAGGTGAAGCCGGGATCGATCGACGATGTGAATGCCGTGGGAAGGCGCAAGATCGGCGCGCGAGGCATGGGGAACTGGTACTCGGCCTCGACCGAGCGCAGGATGGGTAGGATGTATGCCGCGGAGATCGAGAAGAGCGCCCCGCTCGTCGCCGATCCAATGGTGACCGCGTATGTGAAGCACATCGGAGAGACGATCGTCGCCAACTCGGACTGCAAGCAGATGCCGTTTACATTCGACGTGATCGATGAAGGCGGGATCGATGCCTTTGCATTGCCCGGCGGATTCCTCTTCGTCAGCTCAGGATTGCTGCTCGCTCTCGACGACCAGGCGGAGCTGGCTGGAGTGATGGCGCACGAGATCGCCCACGTCTGCGCGCATCACGCCATGCGCGAGATGACGCGCATGAACTACGCGCAGCTAGGCGCGATACCGCTGGTGATGGCTGGATGGCCGGGCATCTCTCTCGCCGGGGGAGCGGAGATCGCGATGCCGGAGGGCTTCCTGCACCTCTCGCGCGAGTTCGAGGAGGAGGCGGATTATTTGGGCATACAGTATCTTTACCGCGCGGGCTACGATCCTGAGGCCTATCTCCATGCATTTGAGAAGATTCAAGCGCTAGAGGCGAGCAAGCCAGGCTCGCTCGCCAAACTCTTTACCGGTCATCCGCAGACGCCGGAGCGCATCGAGCGGACTCGGCATGAGATTGCCCGCATCCTGCCCGCGCGGGAGCATTCCACGCAGAACACGCCGGAGTACGACGCGGTGAAGGCAAGGCTCCGGCAGATGGAGAAGGAGCGCCACGGCGGTCAGAATTAGGACACTGCAGGATTCGCTTTCCGATTTGATTCTTGTGGTTGGCCAGCAATATGTGCAATTCACAGCCGCAGCTTGCGCAAATGATAAAGTTGAGGTTACACCCCATGTTTGCCACCTCACAGCACGCGCACTTTATCGGTATCGGCGGTATCGGCATGAGCGGCATTGCCGAGATTCTGCTGAACCTCGGCATGGAGGTCTCGGGCTCGGATCTGCGCCGGGGGCCGGTGACCGACCGGCTGGTGCGGATGGGCGCGACGATCCATGAAGGGCACGATGCCCTGAATGTTGCCGGGGCCACGGTTGTCGTCGCCAGCTCGGCCGTCTCGGCAGTGAATCCCGAGGTGGTCGAGGCCCACGCCCGCAAGATTCCCGTCATTCAGCGCGCCGAGATGCTGGCCGAACTGATGCGCCTCAAATATGGAATCGCCATCGCCGGGATGCACGGCAAGACGACGACCACCTCGATGGTCGCCTCGGTGCTGGCCGCTGGAGGCCTGGACCCGACGGTCGTCGTCGGCGGCCGCGTGGATGCGCTCGGCTCGAATGCCAAGCTGGGCAGTTCGCAGTACCTGGTTGCCGAGGCCGACGAGAGCGACCGCAGCTTTCTGAAGCTCTCGCCGATACTGGCCGTGGTTACCAACCTCGACCGCGAGCATATGGACTGCTATCGCGATATGGCCGATGTGGAGCAGGCCTTTCTGGATTTCATCGACAAGCTGCCCTTTTACGGCGCGGTGACCGCCTGCGTGGACAATCCGCTGCTGGCCGCGATTCTGCCCCGCGCCCGCCGCCGCGTCTTCACCTACGGTGTCGCGCCGAATGCCGACTACCGGCTGGAGTTTCTCTCAACCGTCGTGGGCAGCTTTGCGCGCTTCAATGTGATTACCGCTCTCGGCTCGCTGGGTCCCTTCGAGCTTCATGTTCCAGGGCGGCACAACATTCTCAATGCCACGGCAGCCATTGCCATCGCCCACCAACTGGGCGTTGACGCGGAGAAGATCGCCGTGGGGCTGAGCCACTTTCGCGGCGTGGATCGGCGCTTCCAGAAGCGCGGAGAGGCGCGCGGCGTTACTGTGGTGGACGATTACGGCCACCATCCCACGGAGATTCGCGCCACGCTGGCCGCCGCCCGCGAGTGCGGCCATCAGCACATTCATGTCGTCTTCCAGCCGCACAGATATACGCGCACGCTCGATCTGATGGAGCAGTTCACCGGCGCCTTTGCCGATGCCGACACGGTTCTCGTGCTGCCCATCTACGCCGCCAGTGAAGAGGCGATCCCCGGCGTGACTGCCGAGCGGCTGGTGGAGAAGATCGAAGGCCCGCAGGTTCAGTTCGTTGCGGATTTTCCCGCCGCCGTTGCCGCCGTTGCGGCGCGGGCCAGCAAGGGCGACTTGATTCTGACGCTCGGCGCGGGCAACGTCAGTCAGTTGGCTCCGCAGATTCTAGCGGCGCTGAAGAATTGAGGCTGAATCACAAGATTCTTAACTTTGCCAATCGTGCAGCTCCCTTCCGGTTGGGAAATTGACGCTTCTCCATTCACTTTACGTACAACGAGCCTCTTGCAAAATTGCCTGGGACTGGCCGTCCAGACAGGGCCGCTCGCTCTTCGCTCGCAGGGGGTTCGTGGTATCCCCGGTCCCCAAAAGCGCGGGATCTTCACCCCACGGACGAAGACCTGTCCGTGGGGACCCTGGCACTCCACCCCACGGACGAAGACCTGTCCGTGGGGACCCCGGCACTGCACCCCACGGACGAAGACCTGTCCGTGGGGACCCCGGCACTCCACCCCACGGACGAAGACCTGTCCGTGGGGACCCCGGCACTGCACCCCACGGACGAAGACCTGTCCGTGGGGACCCCGGTACACCACCCCACGGACGAAGACCTGTCCGTGGGGACCCTGGCACACCACCCCACGGACGAAGACCTGTCCGTGGGGACCCGGCACTCCACCCCACGGACGAAGACCTGTCCGTG
>Ga0302202_10000039_pt1 | contig 127840 bp, 90 predicted proteins | sample II_Bog_N3_3_FD_194579 | JGI IMG/M metagenome (GOLD analysis project Ga0302202, IMG submission 194579) | Peat permafrost microbial communities from Stordalen Mire near Abisko, Sweden - II_Bog_N3_3 | ecosystem: Environmental > Terrestrial > Soil > Wetlands > Peat | place: Sweden: Abisko... | reverse complement strand
CAAGCCGGCGCCCAAGATCACCGCGCTGGACAAGGACATCAAGTTCAGCATCACAAATTCGATGGCGCTGATTCTGCAGGGCAGCGTTACCAACGACAAGACCGTCGCCGACGCAGGCAACACCACCTCTGCCTCCCCAGCATCGTCCTGCAACAGCGGTACGGTTGGCACCCAGCAGAGTTCCTCCTGCTCCAGCTTCAATCTGGACGAGGCGGCGTTCTTCCTGGCGGGCGCCGTGCCGGAGACCGGCTTCTCCTACTTCGGCCACTATGAGCTCTACCAGGATGGAAGCAACAATCTGGAACAGGGGTTCGGCGTCTACACGGGCGGCAAGGCCAATAGCAGCTATTTCATCAAGGCCGGCGAAATGCACATGCAGGAGGGCGAGGGAACGCGGGCAGCCATGTTCTATAACCTCTTCTCCGATCCCGCCTACACGCTCACCAACGTGGACCCCATCAACTTCTCGCTCGATCAGCATCCGGTGGGCGTGGACGTGGGCTACACCTGGGCGTCGAACTATTTCCAGAGGGTCTTTGCCGTCTCAGCCAAGGTCACCAACGGGTTGAACGCGGACGGCAGCGAGATTCTTGCCGGCTCCACCAAGAATTCCAAGGACGTCTGGGCAGACGCGGATTACTGGTTCGGTCCGGACGGCGGCGTCACGGTGATGGCCTACCGCGGATCGAAGGATCAGATACAGACAGCGAGCGACGGGAGCCAGTTCACCTATCGCCCCACGATCTACCGGGCGGGCGCCTTCGGCAATTATCTGTTCTTCGACAAGCTGGATCTGCTTGGCGGTTACATTCACAGCCAGGATGACTGGCAGTGGACGCAGGGCGGCCCCATGTCGCACTTTATTGCCAACACCTATCGCGGCGAGGCGGACTACTACCTCAAGACAGGCACGGTCATCAATGTGCGCTACGACCATTCCTATCAGACGATCGCTCCCAACCCGACGATGCATACGCAGGCCTGGGGCATCGGCGGCGAACACGCTCTCACAACATTGGGCAACGTGGTGTTGCGCGCCGCCTACAACCAGGAGCACGATGGCGACCCGGTGGCCCTGATGGGCACCACCGACAAACTGTTCAGGCTGGATATCAGGTACATGTGGTAAGGAGAAATTGAAAATGCACAATGCCATTCGCACAATGCTGATCGCCGGTCTGTCGGCGCCTCTGTTTCTAGTGGCGCAGAGCGGCGCCAACGTAAAGCTCCCGCAGGACAAGGGGCCCGACAAGATCAATGTTTCAAGCTACCCCGCCGAGCAGCAGAAGGGCTACAAGGTGTTTGTGGACAAGTGTTCCAAGTGCCACACCATCGCGCGGCCCATCAACACTACGATGACCGAGCCGGAGTGGAGCCGCTATGTGAAGCGCATGATGCACAAGCCGAACTCCGGCATCAGCGACAGCCAGGGCAAGACCATCTACGAGTTCCTTGCCTACGACCAGGTGAACCGCAAGGACAAGAACCCGTCGGCATTTTCCAAGTCCCTGTCCGACGACGAGATCGAAAAGTTGAAGGCCGAACAGCACTAGAGCATCCTTCGAAACTATCTTGGTATTGCCTTCTGCCCCGGCGAGCACTGGCCCGTTCGCTGGGGACTTGTTTCAAGCAAGTGGCTGCACCGGGGTTGTTTCGGATTCAAGTCGTTGGAAAACCGCCAGAAGGATGAACGCATGACTTACTCCATCAAGATCCCGGACCGGGAATACTTCGACAAGAATATTCCCTGCCAGTCCGCCTGTCCGATCCACACCGAATGCGGGCGATACGTTCAGGCCATCGGAATCTCAAAGGATGAGGAAGCCTATCTTCTGGCGCGCGCGCCCAATCCCTTTGCCTATGTGCTGGGGCGGATTTGCGCGCATCCCTGCGAAGATAACTGCCGGCGCGGCAAGATCGACGAGCCCATCGCCATCTGCGCGCTCAAGCGCTACGCCACGGATCGCCATAACCTCGGCATGGGCCACGATCCTGCCAGAAAAGCCTTGCCCGCCGCGGTCAAGCGCGACAAGCGCGTGGCGGTGGTGGGCGCCGGCGTATGTGGCCTCACCTGCGCGCACGACCTGGCCCTGCTGGGATATACGGTGGAAGTCTTTGAGTCGGCTCCGGTCCCCGGAGGCATGCTCTACCTGGGCATTCCGCAATTCCGCCTGCCCAGGGAAATCATCAAGATGGAAGTGGACAACATCCTGGCCATGGGCGTCACGCTGCATACACGCGTGACGGTGGGCCGGGATATATCGTTTGCCCAATTGCGCGCGAAGTTTGACGCCGTGCTGCTGGCCACCGGGCTCAACAAGGGCCGTGAGCTGAGCATACCCGGTGCGCATCTTGCCGGCGTTTACAACGGAATCGATTTCCTGATCAACGTCAACCTGGGATTTGAGATCGAGCTGGGCAAGCGCGTGGTGGTGGTCGGCGGCGGCAATGTGGCCATCGATGTGGCGCGCGCGGCGGTGCGCCTGGTGCAGGAGTCGGGCGATCTGGCCGAACAGCAGGAAGAAGCCAAGAGCCTGCAGCCTGCCCTCGATGCGGCGCGCATGGCCATGCGCTCCGGAGCCCAGGAAGTGGACATGGTCAGCCTTGAATCCCGCACCCAGATGCCCGCGTGGAAAGTCGAAGTGGACGAGGCCGAGCACGAGGGCATTGTGCTGGAGAACGGCTGGGGACCCAAGGAGATTGTGGGTCAGGACGGAGTTGTCACCGGCCTCAAGGTCCGCCGCTGCCTGACCGTATTTGATGAGAATGGGCGCTTCAATCCCGCATTCAGCGACGAAGAAAAGATCATTCCCTGCAACAGCGTGATTCTGGCCATCGGCCAGCAGGCTGACCTGTCGTATCTCAGCGCCGAGGACGGAGTGCAGGTGACGCCGCGCGGGATTCTCAAGATCGACGAAGACCTCAACACCACTGCTCCCGGAGTCTTTGCCGGCGGCGACGTGGCCTTTGGTCCCCGCGTTCTGGTTGAGGCCGTGGCCAACGGCCATCGCACCGCGCGCTCCATTCACCTTTATCTCAGCGGCAAGACCGGGAAGACCGTGCGCAGCCGCTTCCGCATCCTGCCCAATTGGAAAATGCCCTGCGGCTTCCTCTCCACTCCCCGGCAGAAGATGCCGGTGCTGGCAGCCAACCGCCGCATCGGCATCGCCGAGGTGGAACTGGGCTTTGACGAAGAACAGGGCCGCGCCGAGGGGTTGCGCTGCCTCAACTGCCAGGTCAACACCATCTTCGATGGTTCCAAGTGCATTCTGTGCGCCGGCTGTGTGGACATTTGCCCGGAGAACTGCCTGCGCCTGGTGGATCTGACTCAAGTGAGCGGCGATGCGCTCTACGACGCCATGATTGTCCAACGCTACGGAGTGCCTGCTGTCGCGCTGCAAGCTGGTCAGGCCGGCGCCATCATCAAGAACGAAGAAAAGTGCATCCGTTGCGGCCTTTGCGCCGACCGGTGCCCAACCCAGGCCATCACCATGGAGGCCCTGGAACGGCAAGAACGCGAAGTCTTTGAATAGGGGAGCATGGGAATGAATCGTCGAGATTTCTTCAGTTGGGGAACAGCCGGCATGGTCGCGCTGGGTTCAGGTGTTGCGGTGAGTCTGGGCGCCGTGGTCCGGTTTCTGGTGCCCAGTGTCTTTTACGAGCCGCCACAAACGTTCAAGATCGGCAACCCCGCCGACTTTCCTTTTGGTCCCCCGACCTTCCTGGCGGACGAAAAGATATTCGTCTTTCGCGACCGGGAAAAAGGGTTTGCCGTGGCCAGCGCGGTCTGCACGCACCTTGGTTGCACGGTCGGCTACTTCCAGAGCGACCAGCGCTTCCATTGTCCCTGCCACGGCAGCGTCTTCGCCGCCAACGGCGCGGTGCAGCACGGCCCGGCGCCCAAAGCGCTGAATTGGTTTGAAGTCACCATGACGCGCGATGGACAGCTCCGCGTGGACAAAGACAAGGTAGTCCCATCCAATTACCGGTTGATGGTGTAACGATGAATCTGATCCGCGAAATATGGCAATCGATCGTCCGGCGGGATCCACTGTCAACCGACAAGGGAAAGTCCGAACTGGTCTTTCTCAATGTCTGGCTGCATATCCATCCGGCCAAGGTGAAAAAGGAGAATCTCAGGTTCAGGTACACGTTTTACCTGGGATTCATTACCTTCTTTCTCTTCATGATCCTGGTAACTACCGGGATTGCCTTGATGTGTTACTACCGGCCTTTTCCGCCCCAGGCCTACCAGGACATGAAGGATTTGCAGTTTGTCGTCTTCATGGGCCCGTTCCTGCGCTCCATGCATCGCTGGGCCGCGCACGCCATGGTCGTCTGCGTCTTTCTGCATATGTGCCGGGTGTTCTATTCCGGCTCCTACAAGAAGCCGCGGCAGTTCAACTGGGTCATCGGCGTGCTTCTTCTGCTGCTGACGCTGGGGCTCTCGTTCACTGGCTATCTGTTGCCCTGGGACCAGTTGGCGTATTGGGCCATTACCGTGGGCACCAACATCGGCAGCTATGCGCCGCTGGTGGGCGGCCAGGTTCGCGAACTCTTGCTCGGCGGCCACACTGTTGGAGAAGCCGCGTTGATTCGCTTCTACGTGCTCCACGTCGCGGTGTTGCCATCGCTCATGATTCTTCTCACCGTCGTTCACTTCTGGCGCATTCGCAAAGACGGCGGACTCTCGCGCCCTACCTGGAGGCTGAAGCCGAGCCGGCCTGAAGCGCTGGTCACCATCGGCGCGCCGCCCGAGACCGCTCCGCTGAAGACAGTGCCTGCTTCAAAGGACAAGACCTACGGGCTCATGGAAGTGGTCACCGGCAAGCCCATCTTTGAAACCATCACTCCCGAAGAGGAAGAAGACGCGGTCTTCTCCTACCCTTATGCCTTCTTCCGCGAAGCCATCGCATTGATGGTCACGGTCACCGGCATCATGGCCATCTCCTTGTTCTTTCACGCGCCGCTTGAAGCGCTGGCCAATCCGGCCAAGACGCCCAACCCGGCCAAGGCGCCATGGTACTTTCTCGGCCTGCAGGAACTGGTGAGCCACTCCGCTTTGCTGGGCGGGGTAGTGGCGCCGGCGCTGATGGTGCTCGCGCTGCTGGCGATTCCTTACTTCGACCGCAACCCCAGCCGCCGTCCCTCGGATCGCAAGTGGGCCATCTGGCTGTTCACCATCTTCGTTGTAGTCAACCTGGTCCTGATTGTGATTGGAACCTTTTTCCGGGGCCCGGGCTGGGCGTTTGTTCCACCTTGGGTGCATGTTGTAGCGGGGGCAGAATAATGGGACGCAGACTACCGCAAATCTTCTTCGCGCTGAGCATGCTCGCTCTGGCGCTGATCGTGGCGGCAGTGTGGCAAGCCAGCACGCCCTCGTGGAAGAACTATCAGCACAGCTTTCTGCAGCTTGAGGCGCAGGAAGAGCCCAACGCGGTGACCAAGGCCGCGGTTCTGGCCACGCCCCCGCAGATTCATCAGACGTTGCTGCCTGGCTTGCAGCGCGTAGACCGCTGCACCACGTGCCATCTGGGCGTGGACGACCCCACCATGAAGAATGCGCCGGAGCCGTTCCGTTATCACGCCGGACTCGGCCCCCACATTCCTTCCAAGTTCGGCTGCACCATCTGCCATGGCGGCCAGGGCCTGGCAACGGACAAGGACGACGCGCACGGCAAGGTGCAATTCTGGGATACGCCTCTGCTTTCCAAAGACTACATCCGCGCCTCCTGCGGGCGATGCCACAAGGAAGGCGACGTCCCCGGCGTGCCCGAACTGACTGAAGGCCGTCGGCTCTTTGAAACCCAGGGTTGCCGCGGCTGCCACAAGCTGAACGGCGTGGGCGGCAGCATCGGGCCGGACCTGACCGAAGAGGGTGCAAGCCACCGCTCTCCCGATTGGCTCGAACGCCACTTCCTGGCGCCCAACGTGGTTTCCGCGGGCTCCGCCATGCCCAACTTCCACTTTGACAGGGAGCAGGCGCGCGCCCTCACTTACTACATGCTCTCGCTCACCAACGAAGAGATGGGCAGCTACTACTCCAGCGTGCGGCTCATCCCCAGCCCCGAGTATGGCCGCCAACTGTTTGTCGCCAAGGACTGCATTGTCTGCCATGCGATCGGGGGAACTGGCGCCAAGGCTGGTCCGGATCTGCTCGGCGTCACCAAACGGCATTCTCCCGAATGGCTGGACGAGCAACTGGTCAATCCGCAGCTTGTGTATCCGGGAAGTTCCATGCCGGAGTACGACCTGGAAACGAACGCGCGCAAGGCGCTGGTCGCGTTCATGTCCTCTGCCACGGCGCAGGATGCGCAGAATATCCTGGCCCACCGGGGCAATGCGCTAACGCCCGCGGATGTCGCCATCGAAGCGGGCAAGCGGGACTTTGCGCGCTTTGGCTGCGCGGGCTGCCACGGCACCGAACTGCAGGGCGGCGTGCCCAACCCCAACGCCCAGGGCGGACAGGTTCCCTCGCTTCTGCATGTCTCCGACGACTACACCAAGGACGAAGTCATCGAGATCATTCGCAACGGCAAGGTACCTCCGTTGGATAAGGCATCCGGCCCCACGCCGCCCTTGTATATGCCGTCGTGGAAACACTTGCTGAGCGATGAGGATATTCACCAACTTGTGGACTTCCTCTGGTCGAAACAAGAGAAGGCAAAGGACGCCTGGTAGCAAACTGGACTTCGCAGCGCGAACGCTTCAGGCCGGAGTCCTCTGCGCACGGATCGCAGCGGATTCCGGCCTGTCGGCGAAGGCCGCACGCCTTCACGCACAATCGCGAAACGGCGCGCCGCCCTCTTTCTCAATCCTGTTTGGCTGAATCTCGAACTCACTCCAGTTCGAAAGGAGTTTCTACGCTTGAAGCCTTCATTGAAGTCGCAATCCGCTGCCATCGTTGCCCTGTTGGCTGCGGCGGTTTTCGTGGTGACTACGACCGCCCAGGCTCCGCAAGCCGCACAGGGCGCGGCAAGCGCTCCACCGCCGCCTCCAGCGCGAGCCTTTCCGGCACCCACAAACCTGAAGGTGCTGCCCAGGGACCTGACCGGGCAGCAGGTGCACGACACCATGGAGAGATGGGAAAGCTCGCTGGGCATTCAGTGCGCAGGCTGTCATGCGGAAGACACGGACAACCTGGGCCCCGACGGACGCCCGCTGCTCAAGTTTGCCGACGACTCCAAGCCGATGAAGTCGGTCGCGCGCATCATGTACACCATGACCGATGAGATCAATACCAGGTATATCGCCAGGATCGACGGCTCCGGAGTCCCGGTGACCTGCGGCACTTGCCATCGCGGCAAGATGGGTCCCGAGCCCTTCGCCAACCAACCGGATCGCAGGCCGCCTCCGCCCCTGGCTGCGCTGCCTGGCGTAGAAAATCCTTAGACCTTCAAATGCGAGCGCCAGGGATTCCGTGTGGCCATCCTCGGGAGCGTCGTCATCGCCTGAGATCGCCGCGCCTTGCTACTTGCAGGCCGGACCTGCGCTATTATGGAATTATCGATGTGATTTAAATCACTGCCGCGGAAGATCAGACAGTGGATGCTAACAATTGAAGTTCAGGGTATTCACACCATGAATTGGGGCAGAAAAGGCGTGTTGTCGATGCTGGCGGTGGTGGTCCTGTGGACCGCGATGCCGGCGTCTGCCTGTCTGCTGGCCATGCATCCGGCGGGGCAGCCTGCCTGCTGCCGCGGGATGGCGCAAGAGTGTGGCGCAACGGCGATGGGTGCAAGCGATTCATGCTGCCAGGCCCACCCGCAGAACGCTGCCGTCACTCCGGTACCTCCTTACACTCCTCAGCACTCACAGAAACTCGCGTTTGTACCGCACCTGTCCGGCCTGCAATTGAACGCCTCCTCGGGCGCCGAGTGCCGCACAGCTTTTGAAGCGCCGCCGCCAAAGTTCCCGCCAGGCGGCGCATTTGCACTTCGCATCTAAAACTCCTTCCTTCTGGCAAAACCAGGAATCGTCAGCGCTGTTTGGCTCCGTTCGAGGCCCGCAGCGTGCTGAGGCTCGCTTCAACTTGCGGACCACGGCTCCCGGACACTTCATTCCTGTTTTTGCCATCGCCGGCTGAACCTGGGCCTTTGTGCGCTTTTTCGCGCCCGTGCGCGGCGCATGCGTGCGGCCCGGCGGTGAACTGTGTCTCCGTTGGAGGGATGATTGGTGAAAACCTCAAATACTGTTCTTTGCCTTTTGCTGGTCGCTTTGTTTGCGGGAATTTGTCGCGCGGAGACGCCTGCCGTCAGCGATGGCCTGATGGAGCTTGCAACTCTGCTTCAGGAGCAGCCCATGGCGGCAGCTTCCGCTCCGGCGCTCACGCTGGAGGAGGCTGAACGGATCGCGCTTGCCCGGAATCCGGAGATCGAGGTTGCCGCGCGGCGCGTGGCCGCTGCCGAAGCGCATGTTCCCGTCGCCGGCGCGCTCGACGATCCGATGGCCATGTATCGCGGATGGGGAATCCCACTGCAACAGCCATGGAATCTGAACGCCGCGCAGAACATGCTCAGCATCAGCCAGACGCTGCCTGGATCGGGCAAGCGTGCGCTGCGCACCAGTGTTGCGGAGTCTGACGCGGACGTGGCCAAGGCGCAGCTTGAGGAAACGCGCCTGGAGGTTCGAGTGCGCGTGCACAAGGCCTTCGACGACCTGCTGCGCGCCGACGACGAGATGCGTATTCACGATGAGCACGTGGGCATTGCGCGCCAGGCCATTGAGGCGGCGCGCATCAAGTACGCGGTGGGCAAGGTATCGCAGCAGGACATTCTGAAGGCGCAGGTTGCGTTGACCGGCCTGGCCGAGCACATGATTCGCTTTGATCACGACGCCGATCTGGCGCGGGCGCGGCTCAACACGCTGCTGGGGCGCGATCCCGCAGCGCCGCTCACCGCGCGTGGGGAGTTTGCCGTGCTGGCCGCGCTGCCCGCCGCGCAGAAACTCGATGACCTGGCTCTGCGCAGCCGGCCCGATCTGATGGCAGCCGGGAAAGCCGCGCAACGCAGCCACAAGGAGCAGGCGCTGGCCAAGCGGGCTTACGCCCCGGACTTCACCGTGTCGGCAGGGTACATGCTGATGCCGCCCAGTTCCAACATGCGCAACAACTACATGGTGGAGGGCTCGATGAATCTTCCCTGGCTGAATCGCCGCAAGCACGATGCGGAGATTGCGGAGGCCACCGCGCAAGCCACCGAACAGGATGCCGAACTGGCCGCTCTGCGCAATGCCGCATTCGGCGAGATTCAGCAAGCGCTGGTGGAGGCATTGGCCGCGCAACGGCTGGCGCATATGTATCGCGACGAACTGAGGCCGCAGGCGGAGGCCACGCTTCAATCGAGTGTGATCGCCTATGAGAACGACAAGACAAGCTTTCTCGATCTGCTCGACAGTCAGATGACCGTGATCAATGTGGATCTTGCCTGGCTCGAGGCTGTCGCCGATTTCGACGCGCGCCTGGCGGATTTGGAACTCGCCACAGGCGCTCCTCTCGACCAATCCGATTCCCCCGCAACCGAGGTGAAACCGTGAAGACACGTACCTATCAGATTGCCCTTGCGGCGGCTGTCGCCGTTTGCGTTATCATGGCGGCCGCACTTGCCTATGTACTTGTGCCAAGGGATCGCGCGTCCTCGCAAGCCACTGCGCAAGACCCGGTTGTAGCGCGGGGACCGGAGACACCGCCCAAGCCGGCGGGAGGCGCCGCGCCGGCCGGAGATGAGCCCGCGCTGGCGCCCTTGCAGTTGTCGCCGCAGCGCCTTCAGGAAATCGGCGTGACCACCGCGACCGTGGAACTGAAAAATGTGAACGACGCTCTGAGCGCTCCCGGCAATGTGGACATCGACGAGGGAAAGCTCTCGTATGTGCAGACCCGCTTTCCCGGCTGGATTCAGAGTGTCTTCGCCAACGCGACCTATCAGTATGTCCACAAAGGCCAGCGCCTTTTCACCGTGTACAGTCCGGACCTTGTGAGCAGCGAACAGGAGTACCTGCTGGCGCGGCAGAACCAGAAGGCTTTTGCGCCGGATGCGCACGGAATGGCCGCACAGGAAGGCGGATGGCTGCTGAAGGCCGCCGAGGAGCGCTTGCGGCAATTCGGCATCCCGGCGCAGGCAATCGCGGATTTGGTGCAGAGCGGAAAGGTGCAGCGCGACATGCCCATCGACGCGCCGGCCTCCGGCTACATCATTGAGCGCAACGCCTTGCCCAATGCCTATGTGCAGCCGGAAACCAAACTGTACACGATTGCCGACCTCTCCACGGTGTGGGTGTACGCCAACGTGTTTCAGAGCGACGTTGGCCGATTGAAACCGGGCGACGCCGCGCAGGTGACGGTGGATGCCTATCCCGGCCGCCATTTCAACGGCCGCATCGATCAGATCTTGCCGCAGGTCGATCCGGTAACGCGCACGGTGCGCGTCCGGCTTGTCTTTGCGAACCCTGGAGTGGTTCTCAAGCCGGGGATGTATGTGAACGTTGCGATCTCGGTCCCGCTGGGGAAGCAACTGGTGGTGCCGGCCTCTGCCGTGTTGCAGGCGGGCACGCGAGCCATCGCCTTTGTGAATCACGGCAACGGCAACCTGGAGCCGCGCACGGTGGAGACCGGGCCCCAGCTCGACGATTCCGTTGTTGTCCTCAAGGGGCTGAAGGCCGGCGAACAAGTGGTGAGTTCGGCCAATTTTCTGGTGGACTCGGAGGCGCAACTTCAGGCGGCCCTGGGGTCGTTTGCGCCTGTCCCGCCGCAGCCGGGCGCAAGCGCTGCGCCGTCTCAGCAAATCCAGATCGATATGAGCACGCAGCCGTCGCCGCCCCGCAAGGGAGCAAACACGGTGCGCGTCAAGCTGACACCATCGGACGGAAAAGCAATCGCAGGAGCGCAGGTGACGGCGACCTTCTTCATGCCGGCCATGCCCGCGATGGGGATGGCAGCGGAACGCGCCGCTGCCGCATTGGCCGACAAGGGCAATGGCATCTACGAAGGTTCTCTGCAACTGAATGCGGGTGGGACGTGGAAGGTGACCGTAACCGTGCAGCGCGGCGGGCAGACAGTGGCGACAAAGCAACTCAGCGCTGAAGCCACGGGAGGTATGTAATGATCTCGCGAATCATTGCCTGGTGCGCGCGCAAGCCCTTTCTCGTTTTTACGGGGGCCATCCTGCTGGTGGTGGCGGGCATATGGTGCATGCAGAGAGCGCCGCTCGACGCGCTTCCCGACATCAGCGACGTGCAGGTCATTATTCACACGCCGTGGGCGGGCGAACCGCCGAATGTGATCGAAGATCAAGTCACCTATCCGATTGTGACCGCTCTGCTTTCGGCGCCGAAAGTGAAGAGCGTGCGCGCGCAGACCATGTTTGGCGACTCCTATGTATTTGTCGTTTTTCAGGATGGCACGGATCTCTACTGGGCGCGTTCGCGGGTGACCGAGTATCTGCAACAGATTGCCGGGCGGCTGCCCGCGGACGTGCATCCCGCCATCGGCCCGGATGCCACCGGGGCGGGCTGGGTGTATGAGTACGCCATCGTGGACCGCAGCCACACCAGGAACCTGGCCGACCTGCGCGCGCTGCAAGACTGGTACTTGCGCTATCAACTGGAAACCGTGCCTGGCGTGGCGGAGGTGGCCAGCATTGGCGGCTTTGTGCGCCAGTACCAGGTGAACCTCGATCCCAACAAACTATTCTCCTACGGCGTCTCCGCTGCCACCGTGATCGACCGCGTGAGGCAGAGCACCAATGAAGTGGGCGGAGACGTGCTGGACATGAACGGCGCCGAGTATATGATTCGCGGACTCGGCTATCTCCGTTCCCTCACCGATCTCGAAAATGTTCCAGTCGCAACCAAGAACGGCACCCCGGTTTTGGTGCGGGATCTGGGCACTGTCTCTTTCGGTCCGGATGTGCGCCGCGGTGCGGCCGACTGGCAGGGGCAAGGGGAAACCGTGGGCGGCATCGTGGTGATGCGCTACGGCATGAATGCTCTGGATGTGATCAACGGAGTCAAAGCCAAACTCAAGCAGATTGCGCCGTCGCTGCCTGCAGGCGTTGAAATCGTGACCGGCTATGACCGCTCCTGGTTGATCAATCGTTCGATTCACACGCTCAAGCGGGAGCTCATCGCCGAGGCCATCATCGTCTGCTTCGTCAGCATTGCTTTTCTCTTTCATTTCCGTTCCGCACTTGTTCCCATCCTCACACTGCCCATCGCCGTGCTGGCCGCGTTCATCCCCATGTACTTTCTGCACGTCAGCTCCAACATCATGTCGCTGGGCGGGCTGGCGCTGGCTGTCGGAGTGCTGATCGATGCCGGGATTGTGATGGTGGAGAACGGGTATCGCCATCTGGCCGAGCGATCCGACGTTCCCAGCGAAGCGGAACGGCGCCGCATTCTTGTTGGCGCGGCGCAGCAGGTTGGCCCGGCGCTCTTCTACTCGCTCATCATCATCGTGGTTTCGTTTCTGCCGGTGTTTCTGCTGGAAGCGCAGGAGGGCCGCATGTTCCGGCCGCTGGCATGGACCAAGACGCTGGCTCTCATCTTCTCCTCGCTGCTTTCCATCACGCTGGTTCCTGCGCTCATGCCGTTCTGCCTGCGCGGCAAGCTGCGTCCCGAGTCGAAGAATCCCGCCGCACGCATCACCCAGGCCCTCTATCTTCCCATCCTGCGCTGGTGCCTCAAGCATTGGAAGCTGGTCATCGCGCTCAACCTTGCCTTTCTGGCCGCCACGATTCCTCTCTACTTTCGCCTCGGAAGTCAGTTCATGCCCGCTCTGTACGAGGGCTCCGCACTGTACATGCCGAGCGCCCTGCCAGGCATTTCAATCACGCAAGCGGTCTCACTGATGCAGGAGCAGGACCGGATCATCCGCTCCTTTCCCGAGGTCGCAACCGTCTTCGGCACCGTGGGCCGCTCCGACAGCGCCACGGACAACGCTCCCCTCGATATGTACGACACCACCATCATGCTGAAGCCTCGCGATCAATGGCGCCCCGGCATGAACTACGAGAAACTGATTCACGACATGGACGAGAAGCTCCAGTTTCCGGGGCTCACCAACACCTGGACCATGCCTGTCGAAAATCGTCTCGACATGGAGTTGACCGGCATCAAGACCGCGGTCGGCATCAAGATTCAGGGGCCCGATCTGGCGCGCATCCAAGACATCGGCGCTCGCATGCAGCAAATACTTGCAGCCATGCCGGAGACCAACGCCGTCTTTGCCGAGCGGGTTGCGCAGGGCTTCTATCTGAATGTGGAGGTGAACCGGCCCCAGGCCGCGCGCTATGGCCTGACGGTGGCCGACGTGCAGCGGGTGATCACTTCGGAGATCGGCGGAGCAGACATCGCGCAGAATGTGGAGGGCCGCGAGCGCTTTCCCATCGCCGTGCGTTATCAGCGCGATTATCGCGATCATCCTGAGAATCTGTCGCAGGCGCTGATCCCCACTCCGTCGGGAGAGCAGATTCCAGTGGGCGAGGTGGCCCGCGTGTTTTACTCGCGCGGTCCTGCCATGATCCGCGACGAAGACGGCGCTTTGACCGGGTATGTGTATCTCAACTTGAACACGCACGATTACGGGGGATATGTGAATCGGGCGGAGAAGATGCTGAACCAGAAGCTGGCGCTGCCCGCCGGCTACACCTGGCGCTGGGCGGGGGAATATGAGTTCGAGATGCGCGCCAAGGAACGTCTCAAGATCATTCTGCCCATTGTCTTCTTCATCATTTTTCTGCTGCTCTATCTCGTCTTCAAATCTGCCACCGAGGCGGTGGTGCTGATTGTTCCCACGCTCTATGCCATGTCGGGAGGACTGCTGCTGCAATGGGCGCTCGGCTATAACTTCAGCGTCGCTGTATGGGTGGGTTATATCGCGCTGTTTGGCATCGCGGTCGAAACCGGCGTGGTGATGGTGGTGTATCTGGATGAAGCCTTCCAGCGGCGGTTGGCCCAGGAGTCGCCGATGACGGAAGCCGATCTGGAACAGGGGGTGGTTGAAGGCGCAGTGCAGCGCCTGCGGCCCAAGCTGATGACTGTGGCAGCGGTCATTCTGAGCCTGGCGCCGATCCTCTGGGAAACCGGCATCGGCTCGGACGTGATGAAACCCATTGCGGCCCCCATCGTCGGCGGAATGATTACCTCGACGATTTACGTCCTGATTCTGGTTCCGGTGTTCTTCCTGCTCATCAAGCGCCAGGCCCTGCGCCGAGGACGGCTCATCCCCGAACAAGACAAGAGCGGCGCATGATGGTCAAGCAGGAGCGAATATCGGCGGCGTATGGGCGGTACCAGCCAGCCGGATCTTCGACTGCTTGGCGAAGTCTGGGACGCACACTGGATGCTGGCAGTTGCCTGTGCAGACAAAGGCAGAAGCTCGCCGAGGAAATCGGCGGCCTTTCGAAACGGCAACATTGCCGCCATCTTGGCCGTGAGATAGCGCAACTCGGGGGTGATGGGGCTCTTGTTCGTGAACAGTGTTGCGAAGTTTTGCGCCAACGATCGGGAGCAAGCGCATGCGCTCGGTCGCCGGATACGCATTTCAACGCTGTGCATTCAGAACGCAGAGTCGAATGATGATATTCCTTTGTGCGGAACACATTCAGCTCGTCTGGTCGAAGATTTCTCGCAGCGCCGCTAAAGCCTTCGGAATGGCCGCTTGCACGGCCGCTGTGAGCCCCTCGCCCAGTTCGAAGGACTCAGCCCCCACCGTGACCGCGCAGGCGCGTCTGGGCAGCCTTCCATAGAGATCCTGGCAGAGCGTAAGCAGGGAAGCGGGCGGCATGTGATGGGTAAGGATGCGGGGCAGCGCATCGGCAGGAGACAATTCCAGCAACGAAACTTCGCCGGCCGCCGCGGTTGCCGAGGCGTCCACAAACACCACCGTATCCGCGTCGCGAATGTCTTCCGCCAGTTCCGCCGTGAACTGTTGCCGAATGATGACCTGGACGCCGGCATACGCGGTTTCCTGCTCGAACGCTTCGGCAATCTTCCAGCCGACGCCGTCGTCGCCACGCAGGGGATTGCCGCAGGCCAGCAGGAGCCGGCGGGCGCCGGGTGCGGAATGCGATGCACTCTCAACCATTTCCGGTCCCTATACACGACAGCCGCCCCCGTGGGAGCGGCTGCCTGTTGGCTGCAACAGCGTGGTTTAGTAGCGGTGAATTTCGTCGATCAGATCGCCCGAGGGATCTACCAACTCGATCGAAAGCGGCATCTGGCCGAAGGCGTGCGTCGAGCAGCTCAGGCAGGGATCGAAGGTGCGGATAACGGCTTCCACACGGTTCAACATGCCCTCCGTGATTTTGCTGCCTTTCATAAAACGCTGCGCCGCGTAAAGCACGCCGCGATTCATGGCGTTGTTGTTCTGCCCGGTGGCGATGACTAGGTTGGCCCACACCATCTTGCCATCCTGGTCCACCTTGTAGTGGTGCATCAGGGTGCCGCGCGGAGCCTCGGAAACGCCCGCGCCTTCCAACCGGTTTACACCGGCCGTCGCGCGCACATGCGTGTCCATCGTGCCCTTGTCGTCAAGGATGCGCTCGATCATCTCAATGCCATACAGGATGTCGATCAGCCGCGCATGATGATAGTGGAACGAGCCGAGCACGGGGCCTTCGGCCAACTGCTTGAACTCGGCCAGTTCGATGTCGGCCAGGGGCGTGCCCATGGTGCGGGCGATGTTCAACCGTGCCAGAGGACCAACCCGATAGCTTCCGCCCGGATAGCCGAGAGGCTTGTAGAACGGGAACTTCATGTAGCTGTAAGGCTCGACCGCTTCGCCGAAGTGCGTATCGAACTGATCGGCAGTTACCTTGTCCAGTACGATGTTGCCTGAGGCGTCGATGAGCCGTAGAGCGCCATCGGTGAACTCCACCGATTCGTCTTCGTTCACCAGGCCCAGGAACATGGTCGGGAAGTTGGCAAAGTTGTCGATCTCCTTCTCGAAATTGCCCGCGATCTGCTTGTACCAGTCGAGTGCCATCCGCACGTTCGCGTAGGCTTCGGGGATCATGGCCAGAATTTCGTCCCGCTTGGCTGCATCCAGAGGCTCGGTGACGCCGCCGGGAATGATCCATCCGGGATGAATGCGCTTCTTCGCCAGCAGTTCGATGATGCGCTGGCCGAAGCGGCGCAGCGCCACTCCGCCCATGGCCAACTCGGGCTTGGCCTTGGCCACGCCGAAGATGTTGCGCACTGCCGGGTCCGCGTCCATGCCTAGCAACAGGTCGGGAGAGGACAGATAGAAGAAGCTGAGCGCATGGGACTGGATCGTCTGCGCCAGGTTGGCTATGCGCCGCAACTGCGCGGCGGCATAGGGGATTTCGACGGCCATGATGGCTTCGCAGGCCTTTGCCGATGCCAGAAGATGGCTCACCGGGCAAATGCCGCAGATGCGCGCCATCAGGGACGGCATCTCGTAAAAAGGACGGCCCTCATTGAACTTCTCGAAACCGCGTACTTGGGTTACGGAGAAGAAGGCCTCCTGGACATTGCCCTGGTCGTCGGTCTTCAGCGTTATCTTGCCATGACCTTCAAGGCGTGTCACCGGATCAATCACAATGGTTTGCGACATAGCTTCTCCTACGCACCAAAGCGGGTTAGGCTCGCGATGTCCGGTGTGCGGCCGGCCAGCAAGTCAGTCAGAACAGTGTAGAAGGTGTCGGCCGAAGGCGGACATCCCGGAAGATAAACATCGACATGCACCACTTCGTGCACGGGACGCACCTTCTCGATCAGCTTGGGAACCGACACGGTCGGTATCTGTGGCTGCCGCTCCACAGTGGCGAAGTAAGCGTGTTCGAGGATGGCCTTCGTCCCGAAGGGATTGCGCATTCCCGGCACGTTGCTGGTGACGGCGCAGTCGCCCATGGCAATCAGCATCTTGGTCCGCTGGCGAATTACCTTGATCTTGTGCTCGTCTTCCTCGCTGCTGATCGCCCCTTCCACCAGGGCAATGTCCACGTCCTCGGGGAAGGTCTTGAAGTCCACCAGCGGGCTGAATACGAGATCGAATTGACTGCTCAGTTCGATGAGCCGTTCGTCCATGTCGATAAACGACATGTGACAGCCCGAGCAGCCATCCAGCCATACGGTTGCGATTCTTGGTTTGCTCATTTTGCGTCTCTCATCATGTTCAGGTAGGGCAGGAATTCGGGATTCTTGGGATGGCTCACACCGACCTTGTTCTTGTCGAACAAGGCGCCGGTGGGGCATACCTGGATGCACTTGCCGCAGCGCGTGCAGCTGGAAGAGCCCCAGGGCTCATGCAGATCGGTCAACACCTGGCTGTTGATCCCGCGTCCCATGATGTCCCAAACGTGCGCACCTTCAACCTCGTCGCATACGCGAACGCAGCGCGAACAGAGAATGCAGCGGTTGTGATCGGCCACAAACCTTTCGTTGGAAGTATCCACCTCCAGCCGCTGTACGCGATAGGGCAGCCGGATGTGGGTCAGCCCCTGGGTCTGGGCCACGGCCTGCAGTTCGCAGTTGCCGTTGGCCACGCAAACCGCGCAAACGTGGTTGCGCTCGGCAAACAGCAGCTCCAGAATTGTGCGCCGGTGGCGGGTCAGGCGTTCGGAGTTGGTGATTACCTCCATGCCTTCTTCCACCTTGGCCACGCAGGCCGGAAACAGCTTGGGGGAACCCTTGATCTCCACCAGACAAATGCGGCAGGCGCCTACGTCCGTGAGCCCGTCCAGGTGACAAAGGGTGGGGATGAAGATGCCGTTCTCGCGCGCGACCTCGAGAATGGTCTGGTCAGCGCGGGCGCTGACGTTTTCCCCATTGATTTGTAGCGTCTTTACATCGACGGTGGTGGCTACTGGAGTCATGCGTGCACCTCTGCTTCTTTAACCGCCTTGGAGCCGCAGGAGCAGACGCCGGCCGGGCAGTTCTTGTGTTCGATATGCTCGATATACTCGTTGCGGAAATAGCGCAGCGTGCTCAGCACCGGATTGGGCGCCGTCATGCCCAGTCCGCAGAGGCTGGTTTCCTTGATGGTGCCGCACAGGTCGACCAGCAGATCCAGGTCGGCGTAGCTGCCTTCGCCATCGCATATCTTGGTGAGAATCTGATGCATCTGCCAGGTGCCCGCGCGGCAGGGAATGCACTTGCCGCACGACTCTTCCATGCAGAACTGCAGGAAGAACTTGGCCACGTTCACCATGCACGACGTGTCGTCCATGACGATCATGCCGCCGGAGCCCATCATGGACCCGACCCCGATCAGCGATTCATAGCTGACCGGAATGTCCAGATGCTCTTCCGGAATGCAACCGCCCGAGGGACCGCCGGTCTGCACCGCCTTGAACTTGTGTCCGTCCGGAACGCCGCCGCCAATGCCGAAGATGATCTGCCGCAGCGGCATGCCCATGGGCACTTCAACCAGGCCGGTGTGGGCGATCTTGCCGGTAAGAGCGAAGACCTTGGTGCCCTTGCTCTTCTCCGTGCCCATCTTGGCGAACCAGGGGCCGCCCTTGCGGATGATGGGAGCGATGTTGGCAAAGGTCTCAACGTTGTTGATCAGCGTGGGCTTGCCCCACAGCCCGGAGACGGCCGGATAGGGCGGCCTCGGCTTGGGGGTTCCGCGCTTGCCTTCGATGGAAGCGATCAGCGCCGTTTCCTCGCCGCAGACAAACGCGCCCGCGCCCAGGCGAATCTCGATATCGAAATCGAAATCGGTGCCGCAGATGGCGTTGCCCAGCAGGCCGCGCCGCCGCGCATCGCGCAGCGCCGTGTTCAAACGGCTCACCGCCAGCGGATACTCGGCGCGCACATAGACGAAGCCGCGGCTGGCCCCCACCGCGTATGCCGCGATGGCCATGCCTTCAATCACCCGCTGCGGATCGCTCTCCAGCACGCTGCGATCCATGAAGGCTCCCGGATCGCCCTCGTCGCCGTTGCAGATCACGTACTTCACATCGCCGCGCGCCTTGGCTACCGTGCCCCACTTCAGGCCGGTCGGATAGCCGCCGCCGCCGCGTCCCTTGAGGCCGCTCTTGGTGATTTCGTCGATGATCGCCGCCGGCTTCATATCCGTCAGCGCCGTGAGCAGGGCCAGATAGCCGTCGCGCCCGATGTAGTCTTCGATCTTTTCCGGATCGATGCGCCCGGAGTTCTCCAGAACCACGTGCACCTGATCGTCAAAGTGCTCGCGCAGATCGCAGAACAATTCCGGAATCGGCTCGCCTTCCACGCTGTTGATGACATCCTTGGCGCGGTCGGCGGTTACATGCTGATAGAGCACATTGGTCGGCTCAACCAGCACCAGCGGACCCGACGCGCAAAGACCCATGCAGCCGGTGCGGCGCACGATGATGCGCTTGTTGGAGACGCTGGCCTCGGTGGCCAGATCGTCCTTGATCTTGTCGCTGTGCTGGGACAGGCAGCCGGTGCCCATGCAGACGTTGATTTCGTAGTCCGCCTTGTCCCGCTCCTGATTGCAAGTGTCGGCAATTTGCTGCAGTTCTTCAAGATTCATTAAACTGCCCACCTTTCAAATTGCTCCACCATCTTCTCGGCAGTGGCGTCACCCATCAGTTCTCCGTCCATGATGACCACCGGAGCGCGGCCGCAGGCGCCTACGCAGCGCGCGGTCATCAGAGAAATCTTGCCGTTCGCCGTGGTCTCGCCCTGCTTCACGTCCAGATGCTTTTCCGAGTGTGCGATCAGCCGATCCGCGCCCTTGATGTAACAGGCGGTTCCGGTGCAAACCGTGCAGGTATGTTCGCCGGGCGGCTTCAAGCTGAAGTAGTGGTAGAAAGTGACCACTCCATACGCCTGGCTGAGGGGCACACGCAGGGACTTGGCCACGAATCGGATCGACTCGTCGTCAAGATACCCAAAGGATGTCTGCACGGTGTGCAGCGTCTCGATCAGTGCATGGCGGGCAAAGCCATGGCGGCGCATCGTGCCGTTCACAATCTTCCATCGTTTGTCGTTCGACGGGAGAGGGGGCATTGGATAGAGGGACACATTTCCTCCTGAATTTCTGGCGCAGGAATCTCGCTGGTCGGTGGCTGTCGTTGCCGGATTGCACAAGGTAGCGCCACAAAATCTGCGGATGCCAGCACACTCACGCGTCTGGGAAAGGCTGATAGAAACGATTTCGTAACTCTCCAAGAGCGCATAACGATTACATAGATGCGTCCATTGGATAGTCGGTGATGGTCGTCACCCCGCAGGGAAACTGGCCCTTGCAAGGCGCTTGAGAATTACCCCATCGCATTGATTTCAGAGCACTTTTCAATACCCTGGAGCTTCCCACATTGCGGGCCGGTCGACCCTCCGGATACGGCCCGCAAACCTCAGAAACTTACTGGTCGCAAGCAACCCCAAAACAGTGGAGAAAACCGTCAAACCTTCGCTCGATTCTCAGTAGGTTTCCCAGTGCAGCACGTCCTGCAAGCTGCGTTTCTCCATCTCCGGCGACTCGGCCGGATACCCCACTGGAATCAGGCAGATCAAACGGTATCCCTCCGGGGCTCCCGCGAGCTGGCGGATGGCATCAGCATACGCCTCTTTCTCGCCCGCTACCCAGCATGCGCCCAGGCCGTGGGCGTGGGCCGCAAGCAGGATATGTTCGCTGGCCGCCGAGCCGTCTTCCAGGTAGTGGCCGGTCGGCTTTGAGATCACCAGGATGCAGGCCGCCGCCGTGGCAATGAACTGCGCGTGGCCGGTCATCTCTGGCAACCGCCGCAGAATGGCCTTGTCCGTCACGATCACGAACTCCCAGGGCTGGTCGTTCATTGCCGTGGCCGCCAGACGGCCAAAATCCACAATGTCTTCCAGCACTTCCCGCGCCACCGGTTGCTCCGTATAGGCGCGAATGCTGCGCCGCTTCTTGAGGAATTCCAACACTTCGTTCATTGATTCTCCTGAGATCTTCCTGCCCGTGCGCCTGCAGAAACGCCTTTGAGGCTTTTACGGATGGTGCAAGCTTGCCGCTGTCCCACCCTTGCCGCGCCGCAAGCCGCATAAAGGCTCCAGGCCCCATCCTTGCGACTTTTTTCTGTCGCAACGATGGGAAAATAGCAACCCCAATCAGCCCCGTTCATCCTGAGCCAGGCGCAGCGGATTCAAACGACCTGCGTTTTGGCTCTTTTGCGGCCAGGGTGGGATGATCGAAAACCGCGTTCCGGGATCGGCGAAAAACGTTCAGCCGCGCGGCCGCAAAGGATAGGAAACCCGGAAAATGAAAATGATCCCGATGGCAACGCTGCACGCCGCGCCCCGCACGGCCTCGAGTTTCCAGCCGCCCCGGATTGGTGTCACGAGAAAAAGTATAAAGCAGGCGCAATGGATCCGATGTGGGAGCGGTCACCGTGCCGGGAGAGGCTCAGATCGCCGCTTCCCAGGCAGGTGCGCTGCTATGCGGAAAAGGAGTCAGGGGGCACGCCCGCGCCCGGCCACAGCAGTTGAAACTCCTCCAGAGGCAGCGGCCGGCTGAAGAAATAGCCCTGGTACGAATGGCAGCCGAGATGCGCGAGCAGGTCCCGCTGCTTTTCTTCTTCCACGCCCTCGGCGATCACCGACATGCCCATGGCGCGGCTCAGCGAAATGATGGCCTGGGCGATGGCGGCGCTGCTCGCATCCACCAGGATGTCGCGCACAAACGACCGGTCGATCTTCAACTGGTCAAGGGGCAGCCGCTTGAGATAAGTCAGCGAGGAATAACCGGTGCCGAAATCGTCCAGCGAAAAGCGCAGGCCATGCGCCTTGAGTTCGGTCATCCTGGCAATGACTTCTTCCACATTGTCCAGCAACATGCTCTCGGTAAGTTCCAGTTTCAGGTTGTGTGGATTGGCGCCGTGGTGCGAGAGCGCCGACAAAACCTGATTCACAAAATCAGGCTGCCGGAACTGCCGGGCGCTGATGTTCACGGCCAGCGTGATATGGGCCGTATCCTTGCGCTGCGCCCAGGCCGCGATCTGTTTGCAGGCTGTCTCCAGCACCCAGTTGCCCATGGGCAGGATCAGCCCGGTTTCCTCGGCCAGAGCGATGAATTGGCCGGGTAACAGGAGGCCCCGCTGCGGATGCTTCCAGCGAATCAGCGCCTCGGCGCCAATCAGAATATTGCTCTCGATCTGGGGCTGGTAATAGAGCAGGAACTCGTTGTGTTTCAATGCCCGGCGCAGGTCTTCTTCCAGCGCGGCGCGGGCATTCACGGCCGCCTGTAGCACCGGGGCAAAAAAGCGCACCGTGTTGCGGCCGGCAGCCTTGGCCTGATGCATGGCAATATCCGCCTGCTGCAATACCTCATGGACGCTTTCCTGCTGAGCACCGAAGACCGTGATGCCGATGCTGCAAGTGCTGTAACACTCATGGCCGTCCAGCCGGTGAGTCCGGGCAACCGCGGCCTGTATCTTCTCGCTCACGCCCTTGGCCTCGGCCGCGGCCTCTTCGGGAGTCTCGCTCAGGTCTTTGAGGATGACAAAGAACTCGTCTCCTCCCGGCCGCGCCACGGTGTCGGCCTGGCGAACACAGCTGGCCAGCAAGCGCGCCACTTCCTGCAGCAGAAGATCCCCGGTCTCATGGCCGAGCGTGTCGTTCAGGGTCTTGAAATCGTCCAGATCGACGCATAAAAGCGCCTGGCGGTGCGGATTGCGCGGGCCATCGGCCACAATCTGCCGCAGGCGGTCCAGCAACAGCTTCCGGTTGGGCAGTCCGGTCAACGGGTCATAGAAAGCCAGGCTGCGGATTTCGTCCTCGGCGGCCTTGGCCGCGGAGATGTCGCGGGTGACCGAGAGTACGCAAGAAACGCCGTCCACATCCATCAGCGACGCCGACATCACGCCCCAGAAGATTTCTCCGCTCTTCCTGCGAAACTGTGCCTTCAAGTCGCGGCAAGTGGAGTGGTGGCGTAACTGTTCGGCCAGATATTGGCGGTCGCGAGGATCGACCCAGATGCCGAGTTGCAGCGAGGTGCGTCCGATAACTTCATCGCGCTCGAATCCGGTGACATCGAGAAACCCCTGATTGACCTCGACATACTGGCCATCTTCGAGGTGATTGATATTGACCGAATCCAGGCTGGTTTGGAAGGCGGTCCGGTAACGCTCTTCGCTCTCCTGCAGCGACTCCTGAAATTTGGCCAGGCTTTGTGCCGCGGTCTTGGCTTCGGAGATATCGCGCACAAAGCTGAGGATGCAGGAAACCCCCTCAATCTCGATCAGCGAGGCGGAGATCGTGACCCAGAAGATCTGCCCGTTCTTTTTTCTGAACTGTGTTTCCCAGTCCCGGAATCTTCGCTCCTGGAGCAGCGCGGCCGCGATCTTCTCACGCACACCGCGATCCACCCAGATGTCCATCTCCGCCGAGGTTCGCCCTATGATTTCCTGATGGTCAAAGCCCATCAGGTCGAGGAAGGCCCGGTTGGCATCGAGGTAGCTTCCATCGCTCAGGCGGCTCAGGGTGATGGAATCGAGACTGGTCTGGAAAACCGTGCGGTAGCGCTCCTCGCTTACCCGCAAAGCCTCCTGCGCCTGCTTGCTGCCGGTGATGTCGTGAACCACGGAGAACAGCAGGGGGCTGCCGTCCAGATTGATGGGCGAGGTATAGACCTCCACATCCCGTTCTTCCCCATTGGCAAGCCGATGGCGAAAGTTGAAGTGATTCTGCTGCGCCCTGAGCGCGTGCTCCATCTCAAGGGCGAGCTGTGCCGGCGGCAGGCAATTGATCCGGGCCACGGGCATGCCCGTCAGCTGCTCCCGGGAATAGCCGTAGAAGGCTGCCGCGGCCGCATTGGCGCCGATGATTTCGCCCTTGGATGGCTCAACAAGCAGCATCACCGAGCCGTTTTCCTCGAAGACTTTGCGAAACCGCACATCCCGCTCAGCCACAGCCTGCACGGCGAGCTTGCGCTCCGTGATGTCTTCAATGAATCCTTCATGGAGCGGCGTCTGTCCGTCGCCGCCGACCGCTTTCCGGCAATTCAGCGAGGCCCACAGGATGCTGCCGTCGCGGCGCTTCAAGCGGCACTCGTGCCCCATGACCGCGCCCGTCTCACGGAGTTGCTGCATGAAGGTGTCACGTTCCTGGGGGTCGGCCCACACCTCCCTGGCCACGTCGGTGACTTCGGAAACAAGCGCCTCGGGCGAGTCATAGCCCAGCATCTGGGATAGGGCGCGATTGGCGCTCACTATCCTGGCGTCCATTGAAGTCTGGAACATGCCTTCCCTGGCGCCGTCGAAAAGGGCGCGGTACCTGCTTTCGGCTGCCAGCAGCGCATTTTCCAGAGTCTTCCGCTCGGTGATGTTCTTCCCGAAGACCGACACGCCCGTCGCTTGGCCGTTGACAGCAATGGGGTTGAACGCCAGCTCCAGCGTCCGCCCATCGTGCAGGGAGTACTCCACCCGGAATGGGCCTTCCGTCAGCGCTTGTTGATAGAACCTGGGCCAAAGCTCTGCCTGCGCCGGCGGCAGCAGGTCCTCCATGCGCATCCCCACAGCCGCATGCAGACCGTAATTGAGCTCAATGTCCCGATGCAATGCCTGGTTGAAAGTAATAAGCTGGTAATCCAGATCGACAGACCAGATCAGGTCTTCGGTGCTTTCGATCAAAGCCGACAAGTTGGCTTTCGCTTTATGGGGCATTCAGGTCTCTCATCAGTTCGGCGATGTCCTGTTTGCCACAGAGACCTACCCTGTCCGCCGGGGTGTTAAAGCGCCGCTACAATCTTGGAGTATACCAGCCGCTGGCTTGCAGCCCGCAGTGTTTTGAAACACCGATGGTGCGGGCGCACCACGGCTCTTCGCGCACTTGCGCTGTCCCGGCCGGGGATTGATTGAGCCAATTGCGTTTACGCTGAAAAAGGTCTTACCGCGTGGATTCAAACAGGAACCACGCCCTCCGCTCGGCTTCGTCGATCCAGGCGTCGATCATGCCGGTGGTGGCGTAGTCGTTGGCCTTGCTGGCTACTTCGTGCGCGGTGCGCAGACTCTCCACCAGCGTCTTGTTGTCGGCGTGGAGTTCAAACAGCATCTCCAGCGGATCCACAAACTCCTGGTCGTTATCCACCAGACGTTGCAGCCGCGCTATGTGCCCAATGGAGCGGAGGGTGGTGCCGCCTATCTTGCGCACCCGCTCGGCCAGCGCGTCGGTGATCTCCAGAATCTGGCCGGCCTGTTCGTCCAGCAGTTGGTGATAGTCGCGGAAGTGCGGTCCGCTCACGTGCCAGTGGAAGTTCTTGGTCTTGAGGTAAAGCGCGAACGTATCGGCCAGCAGGGCGTTGAGCACGCTGGAGAGATTCCTCACTTCCTCCGGCGAGAAGCCGTCCGGAGTGTTCAGCTTGGCCGTCTTCAGGTCCTTTTCATGGGTGAGTGCGGGCATGGCAGCCTCCTTGGGCGGGGAGGGGCAGCGGGCCAGCAGGCACGCGACAGCCCTGCCTCTTCCCACGCAGGAAGTTGGATGCGAATCCGTCGGGAAGGTTATCTTCACCGCCCGGCGGCGCAGCAAAAAACAACGGGCGCCGTCTCCAGGAGAGGGCGCCCGTTGCCATGCGGCATTTTGAAAAGCTGAGGCTTACTTCAGCGGATGGTTGGCATAGTGCAGCAGCACGGCCACCGCGCAGCTGGTCAGCCGCGTTTCCGCCGAGTCGGCCCGGCTGGTGAGAATGGTGGGTACGCGCGCGCCGAGCACGATGCCCGCCAGTTGCGCGCCGCCCAAATACTCCAACTGCTTGGCCAGCATGTTACCGCTCTCCAGGTCGGGAACCACCAGAATGTCGGCCTGACCCACAACCGGCGACTTGAGGCGCTTGATCTCCGCGGCATGGAGGCTCACTGCCGTGTCGAAGGCCAGAGGACCGTCGAGGACGCCGCCCGTGATCTGGCCGCGATCGGCCATCTTGCACAGAGCCGCCGCGTCCAGAGTGGACTTGATCTTGGGGTTCACTGTTTCCACTGCCGAGAGCAGCGCAACCTTGGGCTCCGGAATCCCCAGCGCATGGGCCAGATCGATGGCGTTCTGCACGATGTGGATCTTGTCTTCCAGCTCGGGGGTGATGTTGATGGCCGCGTCGGTGATCAGCAGGGTGCGGTCATAGGCCGGCGTGTCCATCACAAAGACGTGGGAGATGCGGCGGCCGCCGGAGCGCAGGCCGGTCTCGGCCTTCATGGCGGCCTTCATCAGCTCGTCGGTGTGCAGGCTGCCCTTCATCATGGCCTGCGACTGGCCGTTGCGGCACATGGCCACGCCCAGTTCGGCGGCCTTGCGCTCGGTGTCGGCCTGGACCACGGCATAGGAACTGATGTCAACGCCAATCCTGGCGGCCAGAGCCTTCATCTCGGCTTCGTCGCCGATCAGTGTGGGCAGGATCAGGCCCTCGACTGCGGCTTCGACGGTACCGCGCAGTGCCACGTCCGACAGCGGCCAGACAACCGCGGTGGTGATGGCCGGAAGCGCCTTGCAGCGATCCAGAAACTTGTGAAAGACGTGGTAATCGGCGGGATGGCCGACCAGCGGGTCAAGGGCTACAGCTTCAGCCAGCGGGGCGAGATCGCTCATGTTCATTCTTCTCCTGGCCGGCGCAGCGGAAGGCTGGCAGGCCTCACCCTTCTATTCTCCCCCCGGCGATACCCGCCGCATGTGTCTTGGGTCACAGTGCGGTGTATCGTCCCATATAACAGTACAGTCATAAGGGAGCAGGGAACAGGGAACAGGGAATAGGGAGTAGACGGCTGGGCTGGATTTGCGGCCTCCGTCGATCGAGATTCCTGTTCTCCCACCCTTGCGACAGAGAAAACTCGCAAGGACGGGGCACGGAGCTTGATTGGCTTGAATGAGATTCGTTGTTCCCCGCGCCGGGTTCCTATTCCCTATTCCCTGTTCCCTGTCTCTCCCCCCTTTCCCCTCCGTGCCCTTTGCTGCTATCCTTCCTGCGCTGGGAAAAGCGATTTACATAGGGAGTGTGTGCGTATGTGGTTCCTTGGGATGGATGTGGGTACGGGCGGCACGCGCGCCGTGATCGTGGATGCGGCGGGCAAACTGATAGCTGGGGCTTCGAGCGAGCATGCGCCGTTTCGCACCCCTCACCCAGGCTGGGCGGAGCAGGACCCCGAAGACTGGTGGCGGGCCGCGCAGGAGGCCATTCGCGGCGCCTTGGAGGCCGCTCCTCAGCCCCATCAACCCATTGCCGCCATTGGCCTTACCGGCCAGATGCACGGCGCGGTGCTGCTCGACGAGAACGGCCAGGTGCTGCGCCCCTCGCTGATCTGGTGTGACACCCGCACCCAGCCGCAGTGCGACTGGCTCACCGAGCGCATCGGCTACGAGCGGTTGATCGAGCTCACCTGCAACCCGGCCCTGCCCAACTTCACCCTGACCAAGCTGCTCTGGGTCAAAGAGCACGAGCCGGAGATCTTCGCCAAAACCCGGCACATCATGTGCCCCAAGGATTACGTGCGCTACCGCCTTACCGGCGAGTTCGCCATCGACGTGCAGGAAGCCTCGGGCACGCTGCTCCTGGACGTGACCCATCGCTGCTGGTCAAAGGAAGTGGCCGAGGCCGCGGGCATTCCCGAGAGCTGGCTGCCCAAGCTGTATGAATCGCCCGAGGTCTGCGCCCGCATCAGCACCGGCGCCGCCGGGCTCACCGGATTGGCCGCGGGCACACCGGTTGTGGCCGGCGCGGGCGACCAGGGAGCCGGCGCAGTCGGCATGGGCATCTTGCAGCCCGGCTCGGTTTCCGCCACCATCGGCACCTCCGGCGTGGTCTTTGCCGCCACCGCCGCTCCTACCAAGGACCCCAAGGGACGCCTGCACACCTTCTGCCACGCCGTTCCCGGCCTGTGGCATGTGATGGGCGTAACCCAGTCGGCGGGCCAGAGCTTCCGCTGGCTCAAGGAAACCTTCTTTGCCGGTCAGGATTACGACGCCCTCACCGCCCTTGCCGCCAAAATCCCGGCGGGCAGCGAAGGCCTGGAATGGGCGCCCTATCTGCTCGGCGAGCGCACTCCGCATCTTGACCCGCTGGTGCGCGCGGCCTTTGCCGGCATCGCCAGCAACCACACCGCGGGCCACTTCGTGCGCGCGGTTCTCGAAGGCGTGGCTTACTCGCTGCAAGACACCTTTACGCTCTTCGCCGAGCTGGGAATTCCGGTCAAGGCCATCCGCCTGGGCGGCGGCGGGGCCAAGGGGCCGCTGTGGCGCAAGATTCAGGCCGGCGTTTACGGCCACGCCGTGGAGGTGCTCACCGCGGAAGAAGGCGGCGCCTTCGGCTGCGCGCTGATGGCCGGCGTCGGCGCGGGTCACTGGGCCAACCTGGACGAAGCCTGCGCGCAAGGCATCGAGGTGGCGCAGCGCATAGAGCCCGATCCCGCCGATCTGGCGGCTTACATCAGCGGCTATGCCCAGTGGCGCAAGCTCTATCCGGCGCTCAAGAGCCTGCGTTAGCAGACGGCCGCCTGGCAGCCTGTGGTGAAAGTTAGGTTTTGAAAGGGCACGGCTTCAGCCGTGCCGTAAACGGCTGATAGGGAACGACGGGCTTTAGCCCCTGAGGGGCGTTTCACGTCATTTTCGACTTTCAATACAGGCTGCAAGCCCTCGATTTGGTCTCCTCAGTGAGCCTGTTTCCACCCCTTGGGGTTGAAACAGGCTCATTTTTTTACCTATTGTTGTAGTGACATAACGTATATACTCTATGTGCATGGGAGTTGTAACGTGACCCAGCCAGCCTCATCTTCCAGGGACTTAACCATGAATCTGCGCATTGACGCCGCACTCAAGGCGGAGTTTGCGGCGGCGGTGGAGGCTGAAGACCGTCCGGCAGCCGAGGTCTTGCGCGCCCTGATGCGCCGGTATGTCGAGGACGCGCGCCTGCGCCGCTTTGCCGCCGAGGCGCGCCGCCAGTCTGAGTTCATCGCCGCCTCAGAGGACGAGGCGGAAGTGATGCGCTGGATTCAGGACGTGAGCGCCCTCAAAGTCGGTCAATGAAGCGCGGCGATCTGGTCACCGTGGCTGTTTCAGGCGACTACGGCAAGCCCCGACCGGCGCTGGTGGTGCAGGCAGACGCCTTCGACCGGCATCCCTCGGTCATTGTGCTGCCATTGACCAGCGAGATTCACGACACACCCTTGTTTCGGGTTACGGTGGCCGCTGGCGAGTCGACGGGGCTGCGCACAACCTCGCAGATCATGGTGGATAAAGCCACGGCAGTGCCGCGCGTCAAGCTGGGGCGGAGGATGGGCCAGGTGGACTCCGCAACGATGCAGGCCGTGGACGAGGCTCTGCGCGGATTTCTCGGGCTGTAGCGCTCGTCAACCGATGGCGGGTAAACCACAAGCGCCACTGCCTCTTTTCGGCCACAGGGTGTACAGCACGAGCGGAGATGCGTTAGCCTTTCATCCGACTTTGGATGAGCAGGAAAAGGGGCTTATGCATCTCCGTTTTGCTTTGGTTTCCCTGGCTTTGTTGTGCGCGGGAGCAGGTGCGTTTGGACAAGCGCCCGCAGCCGTTGCGCCCACCTGCGCGGACCTGCATCTGGTGCCCGCGCCGCGGGAGTGTGCGAGCGTCGATGCCGTTCCAGTGGGCGAGTCCGGCGTAAGCATCACCGATGGCGAGAATGCCGAGGACGCGTTTGCCGCCCAGGACTTGAAGCAGTCGCTCACCAGCCGCGGCGTAGCGGTAAAGCTAGACAGCGTGCCTGCCTTGCTGCTGCTGCGTGCGGACTCCGCCTGCGCCAAAGAACTGCTGCAATACCACCACATGAAGCTGGACCCGGCCATGCACGATGAGGGCTATGCGCTCGTCTCCGACGAAAAAGGCGGCCTGGCCGTCATTGCCGAAACCCCGGCCGGCCTCTTCTATGGCGCGCAGACGGTAAAGCAGTTGATCCGCGGCAGCGGCAAGGACACCGTGCTGCTGGTGCCCGCGCTGCGCGACTGGCCGGCCATGGCCCATCGCGGCCTCTCCGACGACTGGTCGCGCGGCCCCTTGCCCAACATGGAGTTCCTCAAGCGCGAAATCCGCACCCTGGCGGCCTACAAGTACAACCTCTTCTCGCCCTACTTTGAGCACACCTTCGCCTATGCCCCTTCGCCTGTCGCGGCCTTTCCCGGCGGCGCCATGACGCCTGCCGAGGCGCGCGAGATGGTCGCGTACGCGGCCCAATTCCACGTCACCGTGATTCCCGAGCAGGAGTCCTTCGGCCACCTGCACCATGTACTCAAGTTCGAGCAGTTCTCGCTGCTGGGCGAAACGCCGCACGGCTCGGTGCTGGCCCCCGGCGACCCCGCCACGCTGTCCTTGATCGGCAGCTGGTTCGCCGAGCTGGCCAAGGTCTTTCCCGGCCCCTATGCGCACATCGGCGCCGATGAAACCTTCGAGCTGGGCCTGGGCAAGACGCGCGATGCCGTCCAGAAACTGGGCTTGGGCGCAGTTTATCTGGACTTCCTCTCAAGGATTCACGCTCAACTCGCGCCCAACCACAAGCAACTGCTCTTCTGGGGCGACATTGCGGTAAATTCGCCTGACCTGGTGGGCACGCTGCCCAAGGACATGATTGCGGTGCCCTGGCGCTACGACGCCGAGCCGGACTTCACCGCGCTCATCCTGCCCTTTACCAAGGCCGGCCTGGAGACCTGGGTGGCGCCCGGCGTGAACAACTGGAACCGCCTCTACCCGAACAACAACGAGGCGCTGGGCAACATCCGCGCGTTTGTGCGCGACGGCCAGAAGCTGGGCGCCACCGGGATGCTGAACACCGTGTGGAACGACGACGGCGAGGGCCTCTTCGACGAGAACTGGTTTGGCGTGCTGTTTGGCGCTGCGGCCGGCTGGCAGCCGGGCGAAAGCTCCGAGGACGCCTTTACCGCCTCCTATGGCCTGGCGTTTCACGGCGACCAGACCGGAAAAATCAGTCAGGCCCAGCGCGAGCTGATGGCCGCCCATGCGGCGCTCAAGACGGCCGGCCTGGGGGACGCCGAAGACGCCTACTTCTGGATCGATCCCTTCTCGCCGCAGGGGCAAATCCTGGCCGGCAAGCTGCGGCCCGCCCTGAGCGCGATGCGCCTTCATGCCGAGCGCGCCATCGCGCTGCTGGCCGAGGCGCGGGCCGCCGGCAAGCTGGAAAACCCCGAGGCTCTGGATGCGCTGGAACTGGGCGCTCGCCGCATCGATTTTCTCGGCCTCAAGTTCCAGGCAGCGGATGAGTCCGCGGCCATCTACAGCCAGGCCCTGACGCTGGTTGCCGACAAGACCCGCTGGGACGAGGTAGCCGAGATGCTGGAGACCATCGGCTCCAACAATGGCCGCCTGCAGGACATCCGCGACGGGTACTCACAGTTGGGCGCGCTCTATAGCCAGGCCTGGCTGCGCGACAATCGGCCCTACTGGCTGGCCAACAACCAGGCCCGCTACGACCGCGCCGCGCAACTGTGGATTGGCCGCGGCGACCAGTGGAACCAGGTGGTCGATCATTGGTGGGACACCCACACCCTGCCCCCGGCGGCGGAGGTGGGCTTGCCCGCGGCGGCAGGGAAGTAGGAACGCAGGGCAGGGAAGTCGAGCATTTTTCGGAGGCGGTTGCCAGTCCTGTACCCCTGTCTTCGGGGAGCTTTGTCGTTTTGAGAGAATTCGCAGTTGGTTTAGAGGGGCTTTGAAAGGGCACGACTTTAGTCGTGCCGTAAGGGTTGCAGAATTAGCGTGGGCTTTAGCCCCTGAGGGGATGCTCGTCCGCATAACAGGCTTGTTCAGAGCTTCCCTCAAATGCCTTGCCGGTCGGGTGCCCCACCCTCGCGGCGTCTTTCTTTTTGTCGCAATGGTAGGATGGCACAAACCTCGCTCATCGCTCTGACAGAAAAGGCCCCGCAACCAGCGGGGCCTTTTCGCTGATTTGCTGACTTGCTACTTCAGCGTCAACTCCGCATGCAGCGGCGTGCTTTCGCTGGAGTCGCCGACCAGGATGACGAACTTGCCCGGATCGATGGTCCACTTGTGGGCCGCCGTGTCCCAGTAGCTGAAGGCGCGGGCGTCCAGGTTGAGGGTGACGTGTTTGGTTTCGCCCGGAGCCAGCCGGACCTTCTCAAAGCCCTTCAGTTCGCGCTCCGGGCGCTTGGCCTTGGCAGAAGGATCGCAGACGTAGAGCTGCGCCACTTCGGCGCCGGCCACGCTGCCGGTGTTGGTTACGTCGAAGCTCACCGGCACGGTCGAGCCGGAGGCCGCCGTTGCGGGAACCTCGAGCTTTCCAAAGCTGAAGGTGGTATAGCTCAACCCGAAGCCGAAGGGGAAGAGCGGATGCTTGCCGGTGGTGGTCCAGTAGCGGTAGCCGACCATCAATCCGTCTTCGTACTTCACGTGGGGGATGACGTAATCCACCTTGCGGCCATCGGTCTCGGTCACGTGCAGCACGTTGTCTTCGCCCTTGACGGGGTAGTAATAGGCCGCCGAGGGATTCTCGTCCCAACTGCGGTCGAAGCTCACCGGCAGTTTGCCTTCCGGGTCCTGCTTGCCAAAGAGAACGTCGGCAACGGCGGTGCCGCCTTCCTGGCCGGGATACCAGGTGTCCAGCAGAGCCGGAACCTTGCCCAGCCAGCGGTGCACGTCCGCGCCGCCGCCGCCGGTCAGGGTAACCACGGTGTGCGGGTTGGCGGCCGCCACGGCCTCGATCAGCGCGTCCTGGCCCCAGGGCAGCGCAAAGGTGCGGTCCTGGCCTTCGCCCTCGGTGAGGTCATTGAAGCCGACAGCCACCACGGTCACATCCGCGTCGGCGGCAAACTTCTTGGCGTCTTCTGACACCAGGTCCGCCTCATAGGCGATTCCCACACCCATGCGGACGCCGGGCGCGTGGGGCAGATAGTCGGTCACCACGTTCACTGTCTGTCCCGCGGTGAGTTCCATGGTGGTTGACTGCGGAACCTGTCCTTCGGCGTGGATTTGGCCCAGCACTTCCTTGCCGTCCACCATCACCTTGAAGGCGTCTTCGCCGGCGGCAGCGGCCAGAATCAGGTACCTGCCGGTCTTGGCAGGCTTGTAAACGGCGGTGTAGCGGATGCTGCGCGGATGCAGGTTCTCCACATCCCAGGGGGAGGGCTTCCAGTCGGCGATCCTGGCCAGGGAAGTCGCTTCCGGCGTGCCGCTGAAGTCCTTGTTGTCATAGGTGGCCACCTGGACGGCGCCGCTCCAGGCCGTGCCCCAGAAGACTTCGTTCTCGTCCGGCAGGCCGCGGGTATAGAGCACATGCACGTTGGGGCCAAGCAGGTCGGCGATGCCAGTGAGGATGCTGACCGGCGCAAAGGCCTGCGCCTCAGAGGAGCCGCCGCCCCCGGTGACCGCCGGCCAGGCGTCGGGACCGATAATGGCAATGGTCTTCACCTTGGCCGGGTCGAGGGGCAAAAAGTGGCCCTCGTTCTTAAGCAAGGTCAGGCTCTCCCGCGCGCCGTCCAGGGCAATCGCGCGGTCGGCCACCGAGTAGGTGGAGTCGGCCGGATCGAACTGCGGACGATCGAGGAAGCCGTAGCGCAGCGCTACGCGCAGAATCCGCAGCACCTTGCCGTCGATGGTGGACTCTTTCACCGCGCCATCCTTCACCGCGGCCAGCAGAGCCTTGCTGTTCATAAAGCGCGGACCGGGCATCTCCAGGTCGAGGCCGTTGTTGGCCGCGCCCACGGAGTCGTAGGTGGCATCCCAATCCGACATCAGAATTCCCTGGAAGTTCCACTCGCCCTTGAGCACCTTCAGGTTCAGGAACTCGTTCTGGGTGGCATGGACGCCGTTCACCAGGTTGTAGGAGTTCATCACCGCGTCCACGTGAGCCTTGGTCACGGCGGCCTCGAACGGCGGGAAATAGATCTCGCGCATGGTCCGCTCGTCGGCGTCGGAGTCAACGTTGTGCCGGTTGTACTCCTGGTTGTTCAGCGCATAGTGCTTGACCGTGGCCACCACGCCCTGGCTCTGCACGCCCTCAATGAACGGAACCACCAGGGTGGCGTTCAGGAACGGGTCCTCGGAGAGATATTCGAAGTTGCGGCCGGCAATCGGCGAGCGGGCGATGTTCACTCCCGGTCCTAGCAGGAAGTCGACGCTGCGGGCACGCGCATCCTTGCCCAATCCCTCGCCTACCTCGCGGGCCAGCGCCGGATCCCAGGCTGCGGCCAGGGACACGCCGCCGGCATAGGCGGTGGTGGGTCCCCAGGTGCGCACACCCAGGGAGGCGTCGGACATCTTCAGGCGGGGCAGGTCGATCACGGCCTCGGGATGGGTGTACATGCCGTCCACGCCCCCCAGCAACTCGATCTTCTGTTCCAGGCTGAGTTTGGCCACCAGGGCGTGGGCTTTGGCTTCAAGGGCGGGTGAGTCCGGCAAGGGAGCCTGCGCGGACGCGACCAGCGCGCCCCCCAGCAGGAGGGAAGCCAGGCAGGCGGCGCCGAACGGCAAAAACGTTTGAATAGAGGGTTTCGCAGCGTTTGTCATGACGCCGAAAAGGCTATCGCATTTGCCGCACGGATGTATAGGCCTTTTGTTTGGGCTAGGCTCTGCCGGCAGGCAACTCAACCCCGCTGCGATGCGCCTAAAAAATGATCGACTGTGACCAGAATCACAGCGCGGAGTGAATGAGGTCACTGCTCCTGCCCTCAAGGTGGCGCAGACTCGGTATCCAATAGACATGAAATCGCGGGGGCGCCACTGGGCGTCGGGAGGCATTCATGAGTTTTGCAACCGGCTTGAAGACCATTGTTGTGGCCACGGACCTGGATGGCCGGTCGGAAGCGGCGCTCGAGTATGCCCGCAAGCTGGCTGGCGCCTACGGCGCGCGCATCGTGCTGGCTCACGGCCTTGACCCCCTGGATTATGCCGCCGTGGGCAAGGTCCCCGGCCAGGTGCTCAAAGATCTGACTGAAAAGGCGCGGGCCGTGCTGGGCGAACTTGCCGCCGGCCTGATTCGCGAAGGGATTCGCAGCCACTCCGAGATTCGCCAGGGCGCGGTGGCCAACCTGCTGGTGGATGTGGCCCGCCAATACCAGGCCGGACTGATCGTGGTTGGCACAAAGGGCATGGGGGGTGCCGGACCGGTGGTTGTGGGCGCCGTCGCCGAGCAGTTGGTCCGCCTCGCGCCCTGCGCCGTGCTGGCCGTGGCCGCGGACTGGAACGCCGGCGCTTTCCGCCCCGTTCCCGGCGGTCCGGTGCTGCTGGCGATGGAACGGAATGAGGCCGCACAGGCCGCGGTGGAGACGGCCCTTTCGCTTGCAGAGACCTTTCAGCGCACCCTGCTGGTGCTGCACGCGCGAAGTGCGGCCGAGGCCTCGGCCTCGCTGGATCCGTGCGCCAGTTCGCTGGATGAGTTTGGCGTGAAGCCGAGCGGGCTGTTTCCGGTTCGCTGCCTGGTCAAGGACGGCAGCCCGGCCGATGTGGTGGCGGAAGCCATCGCGGAATACCATCCCAGCCTGCTGGTGGCCGGGGTCAAACGCGCCAGCGAAACACCGGGACCGCATGGCACGGCTTTTGCCCTGCTGGCCCGGTCACGCGTGCCGGTTCTTTGCGTTCCGCCGGAAACCGTCCCGGCCAGCCAGCACCCGGAGGTTCAAACCCCAGTGGAAGCCTATTAGCGCAGGGTGGGCCCGCATTTCGAAATGCCCCTGGTTTTGCAGAAGAAAGGGCAGGCGAAGGAAGAGATTCCGATCCGCCTCCCCGCCTTCTGTTCTTCTGTAACTATTGCATTTGGAGCGGTTTGCTGAGGTTAAGTTCCATGCAAATTCGCAACGCCAAACGCGTTCGTCAAGGACCGGCCGGCCGGTGGGTTGCGGTTGCCACGCACCGCGGGACCGGATCCAGGGCGAAGACTGAGGGAGATGTAGCCATGCAACCTGAGGCAAGATCCAGGCGTATGGATGCCGTCGCTGCGCATCCACTGGCGGAGCTGTTGCAGTGCCCCCCGGAGACCGGGAGCCTGCTCAACGGCTCGGCGCAGTGTATCGACTTCGATGCCGGCGACGTTGTCTTTCGCCAGAACGGGGTTTGCCGGGGCCTCTATGTGGTGGTTTCAGGGCAGTTTGTGCGCCGGGCTGAGCGCCTGGAGACCCGTCTGACGCTGGGGCCGGCGCGCGCCGGCGATCTGGTGGAGCTGGCGGCCGCCCTGGGAGACGGCCATCATACCTATTCTCTGGTTGCGCAAACGCCGGGTTCGTTGCTGCTGTTGCCCATGGAGGCGCTGACCCTGGCCTTCCAAAGCCATCCGCCGCTGCGCATGCAGTTGTTGGAGGAACTGGCCCGCGAAGTCTCCCGCGCCTATAACGCCTGCTGCCTGAACCGCACGGCGAAAGTCCGGCGGAGAAGCACTGGTGCGGCGCTGGCGTAGAAGAAAAACTTTGTATTGACAAATTTCCGTGATGGGGCCTTTGCGGCCACAACGGAAATTGACGGAAAATCCCTGCCTGCTTTCCGGGGAAAGTGCGCTATACTTCAGTTTCAGCTGCGGAAAAAGTATGGCATCTTTTCACTCCCATCGCCCCCCGGAAGACTGCATAAACTGTGAGCATCGCCATCTGCGGATGTTCTGCAATCTCACACCAGAGGCACTGCGGGACTATGACAGCATCGGCATCATGATGAGCCATGCCCGTGGCGCGAAACTGTTTTCAGAGGGCGATCCAGCCCGCAATGTCTTTATCATCTGCTTCGGCCAGGTCAAAATCTCCTCCACTTCGCGCGACGGCAAGACCATGATTCTAAAGATCGCGGCTCCCGGAGACGTGATGGGGTTGAGCGCCGTTCTGGCCAATGTTCCCCATGAAGTCACGGCAGAAGCCATCGAGCCATGCCAGGTAAAGACCGTCCGCAAACAGGAGTTTGTCGACTTCCTGGGCCGCCACGGCATCGCCAGCATGCATGCGGCGCAATCTCTCTCCGGCGAGTACCTCACCGTCTTCCATGACGCCAAACGCCTGGCGCTCTCCGGCTCTGCCGCCGGCCGGCTGGCGCGGTTGCTGCTCGACTGGGGACGCACCTCCGCCAATGGCAAGCCCGAAATGCGCTTCACCATGGCCCTCACCCACGAGGAAATCGCCAACATGGCAGGCACCTCGCGCGAAACCGTCACCCGGCTGTTGAATCAATTCCGGCGCGACGAGTGGATCACCATCAAAGGCTCCAGCCTGACCATCGTCAAGCCCGACCAGCTCGAACGCCTTACTGCCTGACCTCCTTTTCTTCCTCGCTTTCGGCCCATCCCGCTGCGGCAGGCAAGGGCCGACACGATCCGTTTTTCCCGGCACTCGATTCCTCTCCGCCTTCCTCCTTCCGTCAGGTTTCCGGATCTTTCAGCTCACTTCTGGATTGCCATGCGCTCTGTTCGCGCCTCGGTGGCGTGCCCCACAGGCTCCTTGAGCGTCAGCACCGGGCAGCGCGCGTGCGCCAGCACCCGGTAGATGGTCCGGTCGCGGGCCAGGTTCTCCAGCGCCGAGCGCTGGGTCGCGCCCAGAACGATCAGGCTGGCGTGCCGCTCCGCGGCCGCGGCCAGGATTTCGATCGAGGGATTTCCATGCGTCACGACGGCGTCGACGGTGACGCAGCAACCGGCGCCGGTTTCCTCAGCCAGAACGCGCAATTCCCGCAGGGCGGTTGAGTCCAGTCCGGTGGGCAGTCCTTCGCGTTCCATCTCAACCATGGGAGGCAGCACGTGCAGCAGCACCAGCCGGGCGCTCTGCCGGGCGGCAAACTGGCAGGCAAGCGCCGCGCTCGGGCGGGAGGTCTCCCTGAGTGTGGTGGCGTGCAGCACGAGCCGTTCCTGGCCGGCGCTCCCCACCGGGAGATGAGCCTCGGGTCCCACGGTAATGACCGGGAGGTTGACCGAGCGCAGCACTTGCTCTGCGACTGAACCCAGCAGCAGCTTGCCCAGCTTGCTGCGGCTGCGGGTGCCCAGAAGCACGCGGTCTGCCTGGAATTGGCGGACCACCGCCGCAATCTGTTGTGCGGCATTGCCCTCGCGCACCAGACCATCGCAGCCAACGCTCTGGCGGTGCGCCATCTCGCACCACGGCTCCATGGCTTTTGCGGCAAACTCCAGGGCCCCGGCCGGGTCGTAGTAAGGCATGCCCGCGGCGTCCATCGCCATCCCTGTGCCGGCGGCCAGCACATGCAGCAGAATGAGCCGCGCGCCCGTTTCGGTTGCCTGCTGAAAGGCAAAGGGCATCAGCCGGTCCAGATCGCTCAAGTCGGTAGCGACGAGGATGACGGCCGGGTGGGTCCAGCGCTCCGTGCCAGCATCCGGCATGAGGATTACCTCGTACCCGAAAGCGTGCCACCATTGCCGGTCGCGGGATGTGCCACGGCGCACCGCCCGAAGTGATTTAAATCACAAAGAGTCGATTACATGAGACAGAAGTCAGCCCCACCCCGGGACGGGCGCAGAGAGCGTTTGCCGGTGGATCGCGCTTGGCGTGTGAACTCCTCGGTAACTGTAGAGGAGGGCTGTGCCGGAGCCCTGGCAAGCGAATTCATGTGCGCGTACGGATGGCCCGAAAAGAAGAAGATTGCAGAAAGAAGAACTGTGCTACACTTGGTCCGGTAAACGCTTACCCATACGCGAGGACCCCGGCCTCTCTCGCTTCGATCCCTGCGCACACACGGCTTTGCCACGCAGATTCTTTTTTTCCGCAGGCGGCCCCTTGCCGCTTGACAACTGTTGGAGTAAACCCATTTACTTAGGGGCGAACGTCTATTGCCTTCACGGACGAATTCACCCCTTTTCAGGTGACGTAATGTTCGGATTGGTCCCAGCCTCCATCGCCGCCGGTTGTTTTGCTCCTCTTCCGGCCCTCCTGGCTCTCAGCGTTGCGCCCCTGGCGCATCTGAGGCCCCTCGATATCGCCGTCATCGCCATCTACTTCGCGATGGTCCTGTGGATCGGCTTCTACCTCAAGGGCAAATCCAACACCAGCGAAGAGTTCTTCATGGCCGGCCGCGAAATGACCGCCTGGATCGCCGGCTTGAGCTTCGTCTCCGCCAACATGGGCTCCCTGGAGCTGATGGGCTGGGCCGGCTCGGCCTACCAGTACGGCATCCTCGCCACCCATTGGTATTGGATCGGCGCCATCCCCGCCATGCTCTTCCTGGGCCTGGTGATGATGCCCTTCTACTACGTCTGCAAGACCCACTCGGTCCCCGGCTATCTCGACCTGCGCTACGGCGGACACGCCCGCACCGTGGCGGCCTTCTCCTTCGCGATCGAGATGATCCTCATGAGCGGCGTCAATATGTTCGCCATGGCCGTGGTCATGAAGGTCGTCCTCGGCTGGGACATCAGCTTCAGCATCTTCATCTCCTCCATCGCCGTGGCCCTCTATGTCGGCCTGGGGGGCTTGCGCTCGGCCATCTTCAACGAGGTTCTGCAGTTTGTGCTCATCTGGGGCGGCGCGCTGCTGGTGCCGATTCTGGGCCTCGTGCAGGCCGGCGGCGTCAGCGGCCTGAAGCGCAGAATCATGACCAACATGCAGTCCATGACCGGCGTCAGCCCAGACAGCTACTTCCACCTCTGGCGCGACACCGGCCACTTCGCTTCCAACCCCATGGGCGTGCACTGGACCGGCATCGTCTTCGGCCTCGGCTTCGTGATCAGCTTCGGCTACTGGACCACCGACTTCCTGGTGGTGCAGCGCGTCCTCGCAGCGCACAATTTGCGCGCCGCGCGCATGGCTCCCATCATCGGCTCCTTCTTCAAGATGGCAGTTCCGTTCATCGTCATTCTGCCCGGTCTGCTTGGCCTGGTGCTTTTGCAGAATGCCGACGGCAGCCGCCGTCAGCTGGTGGGCGAGGATGTGGTTGCCGCCTGCTCGCTCAACTCCTCGGGCCAGGTTGATGAACGGGCTGGCTGCACGGCCGCGATGGCCAAGACCAATCTCACCGCTGCCTCCCAGCAGAAGGTTCTGGCCGGCGGGGAGGACGCGGAACTGCACAGCTACAACCAGGCTCTGCCGCTGATGATGGTCCGCTATCTTGGACCCGGCCTCCTCGGCCTCGGCATCACCGCCCTGATTGCCGGATTCATGAGCGGCATGGCCGGCAACGTGAGCGCCTTCTCCACGGTGTGGACCTACGACATTTACAAACCGCTCATCAACAAGAAAGGCACTGATAGCCACTACGTGATGGTGGGCCGATTAGCCATTGTGGTCGGTGTCGCGGTGTCCATCGGCGCCGCCTACCTGGTGATGCATGCGCACGGCATCATGGACTACGTGCAGGCGCTTTTCAGCATCTTCATTGCCCCCCTGCTGGCCGTGATTCTCTTCGGCATGTTCTGGAAGCGCGCTACCCGCCTGGCCGGTTTCCTGGGCCTGCTTCTGGGCATTATCTTTTCCGCCAGCCTCTTCATGTGGGTCAAGCTCACTCCCTCCGCTCTGGCGATGGTGGCGCTTTCGCCCGATGCCAAGCCGATGGCCGAAAATGTCTTCCGCGCTTTGTGGGCCTTCCTGTTCGCCGCCATCCTGGTGGTGGTGGTCAGCCTGTTCACCAAGCCCCGCCCGGTCGCGGAACTGGAGGGGCTGGTCTATGGCGCCACCACGCTGCCCAAGGAGCCTCCGGTTCCGTTCTACAGGAACGAGTACGTGTGGGCGGTGCTGGTGGTGATCATCTTTGCCGCGCTCAACATCCTGTTCTGGTAACGCGAGAGATTTGCTACTGAGACGAAAGGTCAAGACTTATGCATGGTTCCGGAATTCCCATTTGGTTCTTCATCGGCGTGCTGCTGATCACCTACGGCGTGCTGATCTGCGGCTACGGCGTTTATGAGATGGCCAGCGGAAACTATCCTCCGCTGGTGCAGTTGACCAATTTGCATACGCCCATCTGGTGGGGCGCAACTCTGGCTGTGATCGGGTTGCTGTACATCGTCAAGTTCCGCCCAGGGCGCAGCAAGTAGGCATTCCCGGTTCCTGGGAATCCGGCTGAGTCCGGTTTCCCTGCTACCGGGCAGGTATTGCTTTTTGAGAAGCGCGCGCAAGACCGTCCTGCGCGCGGAGCGTTTGAAACCGAACCCTGTTGCTGGAGTTCCGGAACCGTGACGGCATTTCCGGAGCCGGCCAGGGCACTCGAGCCGTGGAAACGGCAATCATTGAAGGAGCAGAAGACATGGCAGCGCAACGAACGATGACATTTGGCGTAGTAGTAGGGAATCGCGGCTTCTTTCCAGATCACCTGGCCAAGACCGGCCGCGAAGAGATCATCTCTGTCCTGGAAGCAGCGGGCGCAAAGGCGATCGTGTTGAGCCCGGAAGAGTCGAAGCACGGCGCGGTGGAAACCTACGCCGAGTCAAAGACGTGCGCGGAGCTTTTCAAAAAGCACGCGGAAGAAATTGACGGCATCATCATCACCCTGCCGAACTTCGGCGAGGAACGCGGCATTGTGGATGCCATCCGCCTCTCCGGCCTCAAGGTCCCGGTGCTGGTGCAGGCCACGCCCGACCGCTCCGACGAGATGACCATCGCCGTGCGCCGCGACAGCTTCTGCGGCAAGATGAGCGCCTGTAACAACCTGATGCAGTACGGCATTCCCTATTCGCTGACCACGCTGCACACTGAGAGCCTCACCTCGCCCGAGTTCACGGCCGATCTGGAGTGGTTCTCCGCGGTCTGCCGCATCGTCAAGGGCCTCAAGAACCTGCGCATCGGCGCCATCGGCGCCCGTCCCGCGGCCTTCAACACCGTCCGCTACTCCGAGCGCCTCTTCGAGACCAGCGGCATCTCCATCGAGCCGATTGATCTTTCTGAGATTTTCGGCCGCATCAACCGCATGAAGGACACCGACGACGCCGCCCAGGCCAAGCTGGCGGCCATCAAGAGCTACGTCAGCACCAGCAACGTGCCCGAAGCAGCCCTGGTCAAGATGGCCAAGCTGGGCGCGGTCATCGACACCTGGATGAAGCAGACCAGCGTCTCGGTCACCGCCGTGCAGTGCTGGACCTCGTTTGAAGAGTACTTCGGCGTCGTGCCCTGCACCATCATGAGCATGATGAGCAACGACCTCATCCCCTCCGCCTGCGAAGTGGATGTGCCCGGCGTGCTCAGCATGTACATGCTGTCCCAGGCCAGCGGCTCGCCCAGCGCCCTGCTCGACTGGAATAACAACTACGGCAGCCACCCCGACAAGTGCGTCTGCTTCCATTGCTCCAACCTGCCCAAGCACTTCTTCGGCGCGCCTCCGGTCATGGACTTCCAGTCCATCATCGCCGGCACCGTGGGCAAGGAGAACACCTTCGGCACCTGCGTGGGCCGCGTCAAGTCCGGCGTCATGAGCTATGCCCGCTACTCCACCGACGACAACTACGGCGTCATCCGCGGCTATACCGGCCCCGGCGCCTTCACCGACGATCCCCTGGAAACCTTTGGCGGCGCCGGAGTGGTTGAGATTCCGCAGCTGCAGCGGCTCTTGAAGTTCATCTGCCGCGAGGGCTTCGAGCACCACGTGGCCGCCAACTTCGGCGATGTCTCAAAGGCCGTTCACGAGGCCACCAGCCGCTACCTCGGCTGGGAAAGCCACTACCACCCCGAACTGGAAGACTAAGCAAGGCAAGGGAACAGGGAGTAGGGAATAGGGGCCTCCCTACGGAGCAATTCTGTCAGGTGGAGCGAATTCCGGTTCCTGTTCCCTGTTCCCTACTCCCTACTCCCTATAGAAAAGGAAATCACCATCATGAGCAAGAGAATCGGCAAGAGCCTGGTCGTGAATGGCGTCACGCTGGTCACGGAAGCAGCGTGGAACGCGGAGTTGGAACAGAAGCACGAAAAGCTGGTGGAGTGGCTCGGCGCTCAGGGTCTGGCCGGCGTACTCATCCGCCGCAACGAGAACATCGCCTGGCTCACAGGCGGAGCGGTCGAGGGCATCGTTTGCACCTGTGCCGAAACCGGCACCTACGCTCTGCTGGTCACCGCCGCCGGCAAGAGGTATTACTTCACCACCGAGAATGAAGCCCCTCGCGCCCACGACGAGGAGTTTGGCGCGCTGGACTTTGAGCCGGTACTCTTTCCCTGGTATGCCGACGACACCGTGGCCGCCGCCGCGCGTCTGGCGGGTAGTCCCCTGGGTTCGGATATGCCCGGCGCAGGCCTGAAGCAGGTCAGCCTCTATCCATTACGCAGGTCCATGACAGACCCGGAAATCGCGCGCATCCGCTGGCTTGGCGCAGAGACCGGCGCCGCTACCGTTGAGGCGCTCCACCAGGTTGAGCCGGGCCTCTCGGAGTTCGACCTCGAAGCCATCACCACGGCCGGCCTTTTCCGCCGCGGCATTCTGCCCTCGGTGGCTCTCTACGCCGTCGACGATCGCATCCTGAAGTACAAGCACGCCGTCCCGCGCGGCAAGCGCCTCCAGCAGTACGCCATGCTCAACCTGTGCGCGCGCAAGTGGGGCCTGGTTGTCTCCATCACCCGCTTCGTCCACTTCGGCGTGCTGCCCACCGAGCTTGCAAGGTTCTTCACCATTGCCGCCCAGGTCAATGCCGCGCTGATGAACGCCACCCGCGTGGGCGCCACTTCGGCAGGGCTGTTCGGCGTGGCCCAGGCAGCCTTTGCCGCTGCCGGATTCCCCGGCGAGGAGCGGTTCCATCACCAGGGCGGCGCTGCCGGCTATGGCGAACGCGACTGGGTCGCCACGCCCACCGGTACTGAGGTGGTGGTCAACAATCAGGTCTTTGCCTGGAACCCCAGCATCCGCGGCGGCAAGACCGAAGACACCGTCATCCTGCGCGATGGAGTGATCGAAAACCTGACCGCGACCCCCACCCTGCCGGTCATTGACCTTCCCGTGGAAGGCAGCGATTACGCTTCGCCCGGCGTGCTGGTGAAGTAAAGCAGGGAACAGGGAATAGGCTTTCGTGAACCGGTAACACCGGAAATAAGGAGAAAACCGGGTATACGGAAATAACGATGAAACTGGGTGCCCCATCCATGCCGTGCATTTGCGGCATGGGTGGGAAAGCAGGAAACTTGCTACTCCCCGCCTCCCCAGCCAACAGAAAAAGCCCCGCCATGGCGGGGCCTCTTCGCTGACTCGCTACTCCGCATCCCGCGGTTGCAGCGTCATCCTGGCAGTGAGCACCACCAGCGCCACCCACAGCGAATCGGCGCCCAGCAGGTGCGCCACCTGCACCCACAGCGGCGCCAGCAGCATCACGTCCAGAAGGCCAAGCGCATAGACCGCGGCCAGCAGCAGCAACACCAGCGCGGAGAGCCCGCGATTGTCCCAGTACCTGCTGCGCTGCGCAGCGCGGATCAAGAGCCAGATCAGGAAAATGCTGGCCACGAAAGCAACCGCCGGATGCGTCCAGCGCCAGCGCACCAGCCAGCCGCTGCCGGCAGAGAAGTCCTGGGCCAGCGCCAGCCCCAGGGAACTGGCCGGGAAGAGCGTGTCTCCCAGCGCGGCCAGCGAACCCGTCACGCCCACAATCATCACCACCAGCACGGCGGCAACGGCGCCAAAGGGCGCCACCAACCGGATGCTGCCGCGCAGATAACCGTGGCGCCGGCTCAGCAGGTGCGCGGTCAGGGTGAGCGCGGCCAGCAGCAGCAGGGTGTTGGTGAGGTGCAGCGCCAGGTAGGCCGGGCGCAGCGGCGACTGGCTCTGCGCCGTCAGTCCCAGCTTCACCAGCAGCGCACCCAGAATGGCCTCAATCAGCGTGAACGAGACGGCGGCGATGGCCGCTGCACGGGCCAGGTGGCCGCGCACGGTGCCCCGCAAAGTCCACACCAGCAATCCCACGACCGCGAAGAACGAAAGCCCGCTGGTCAGCCGATGGGTGAACTCGATCATGGTGTCCACGCGCGCGGAGTGCTGCATGACCGTGCCGTTGCACAGCGGCCAATGGTTGCCGCAGCCGGCTCCGGAACCGGTTGCGCGCACCAGCGTGCCCCACAGAATCACGGCAATGAAGTAAACCAGCACGCCCCAGGAAAAGCGGCGCAGGGCAGGCGAGGGCAGGTTTTGTCCGCCCTGTGGATCGGCAGCAAGAGGCATAGAGGAAGGCTCCATCTGGAACCACTCAGTGTAAAGCAAGCGGCCTCGGCCGCGACGCATCTTGAGCGCCGGCTCGCAACGGGACTAGAATTTGTCTTACCTGGAGGTAAGACGCTATGGCGCAGATGGCGACAGTCAGCTCGAAGGGGCAAGTGGTAATTCCTGCAGCGCTCCGAAAGAAACTCCGGATCAAGGGTGGAACCCAAGTTGCAGTGAGCGAACAGGATGGGAGCATCATGTTGACCCCCAATCCGTACGACGCGCTTCTGGCTCTTCGAGGATGCTTGAGCCACGTGGAGGAGGATGTTGAGGCGTGGTGGATGGAAGAGAAGCGCAAAGAGCGCGAACGCGAGGAAGCCAAGATTGAGGAATTCCTGTGAAGGAATATGTGTTGGACGCGAATGCGCTGGTGCGCTTATTTCGCAATGCGCCGGGTGCCGATGCGGTAGATGAGCTGGTAAGGCAAGCCAAGGCGGGACGGGCACACTTGAGCATTTCCGTGATCAATCTGACCGAAGCACTCTATGTGCTCGCTCGTTATTTCGGCCAGGAAAAAGCTCTCTTGTGCATAGACAAAGCACGTCGAGTCGCTGAGCCTGTACCGGCAGACGAACAAATCGCGATCGACACAGCGATTCTGCGAATTCGCTACAAGTTGGGTTTGGCCGATTGCTTTGCCGCTGAGCTTGCCATGCGCACCGGAGCCGCGCTGGTGACCGCCGACCCGGAGTTCGCCAAGCTCGGCAGGCGCCTCAAAATTCTGGCCCTGCCGCGGCATATAACTTGAGTGCGCGACAGGGCCGTTTCTTCTAGGTCTCTGACCGCTTGAAGTTGTACCAACTTGGGTGCCCCAGGTCCCGATTCTGGGACCTGGGAGAGGATGAATTCAAGGTACGAAATCATCCGGCCAGAGACCTAGGTAGAGTAGCTGCCAGCTTACTCGGCCAGCAGCCGCACCACGTGGTTCACGATGATCAGGTCCTCGGCGGGCGGAATCACGCGCACCGTAACCGGCGAATGCTCCGCGGAAATGACCGCTTCGCCGCGCACGTTGTTGCGCTCCGCGTCGAGGATGATGCCCAGGGTGCCCAGGCCGGCGCAGATCTCGCCGCGCGAGGCAATATCGTTCTCGCCGATCCCGCCGGTAAAGACCAGCATATCCAGCCCGCCCAATTCCGCCACATAGCTGCCGATCCACTTGGCGATGGTCCAGTTGAACTTGTCCACGGCCAGCCGCGCCTTGGCGTTGCCGGCGTTGATGGCGTCGCGCAGGTCGCGCATGTCGTTGGAGAGTTCGCTCACGCCCAGCAGGCCGGCCTTCTTGCCCACCGCCACTTCCAGCTTGTCCGCGGCTTCGCTTGCGGATTCGGTCTTCTCCGCAATCTTGCGCAGGATGAACAGCACGATGCCCGGATCGATGTCGCCGGTGCGGGTGCCGCTGATGATGCCGCCGGTGGGCGTCAGGCCCATCGAGGTATCCAGGCACTGCCCGTGCAGAATCGCTGAGATGGAAGCGCCGTTGCCCAGATGGGCCACAATCAGCTTCTCCGGCACCTTGGGCTGTAACTGGTAAATGATCGACTCGTAGGAGATGCCGTGATAGCCGTAGCGCCGCACGCCCATCGCCGAGTATTCGGCGGGAATGGGCATGTGGGTCACTACTTCCGGCATGGTGCGGTGGAAGTAGGTGTCCAGAATGGCAAAGTTGGGGACGCCGGGGAACAGCCGCAGGGCCTCGCGCATGATGTAGACGGCGATCGGCGTGTGCAGCGGCGCAAAGTCCGAGTAGCTTTCGATCTCGTCGATCAAGGCGGGCGTGATGCGCTGGTTATCCCTCACCGTCGGTCCGCCGCAGACGGTGCGATGGCCGATGGCCGCGGGAGCAGGGATCTGTCCCGCGTGCAGCGCATCGGCAACCCGCTTGAAGGCAACGGCGCGGTTGGGCAGAGCCGGTGTCTCATCTACGAGTTTGTTGCCGTTCGCGTCCTTGATCCAGAACTTGCCCAGATCGGTGCCGATGCCATCGACCGCGCCCTCGAAAAGCTTGGTGCGCTGGCCGTCGGCGGCTTCGTAGACTGAAAACTTGATGGAAGAAGAACCGCTATTCAAAACCAGTACAGGCAAAGACGGCATGAAAATAAACCTCTTGGTGGAGCTGAACGAGTCAGCAAGTTAGCGGGCAGACTCCTCAATGCCGGGTCCGTCCAGTTGGCAGGTTAGCCGTGCTTCGCGCGTGTTCGCGGAGTTGGCCGGGTTGACAGTCATTTAACTGCGGGGCCAGCGCCAATCCCGTATTTCGGGCAGGTCGTCCCCATTCTCGGTCACATACAGGCGGTGACGCTGAATGGCCTCTGAATACCATTGTTGCGCCGCATCGGCCTGCGGCGCCAGCCGCGGCACGCGGGTCACGGCGTCCAGCGCCAGTTGGAAGCGGTCGATGTTGTTCAGTACGCACATGTCAAAGGGCGTGGTCGTGGTGCCCTCTTCCTTGTAGCCGCGCACATGGATGTTGTCGTGGTTGTGCCGCCGGTAGGTGAGGCGGTGAATCAGCCAGGGATAGCCATGGAAGGCAAACACCACCGGGGTTCCGGGCGGGAACAGCCGGTCGTACTCCTCGTCCGGCAGCCCATGAGGATGTTCGGATTGCGGCTGGAGAGCCATCAGATCCACCACATTCACCACCCGCATGCGCAGATCGGGCATCTTCTCGCGCAGCAGGCAAACGGCGGCCAGGGTCTCCAGTGTGGGCACGTCGCCGCAGCAGGCCATCACCACCTCGGGGTTGCCTTCGCCATTCGAGGCCCACGTCCACTCGCCCATCCCGGTGGTGCAGTGCGCAATGGCCTCGTCGATGCTGAGCCACTGCGGCTCCGGCTGCTTGCCGGCCACGATCAGGTTGATGTAGTTCTTGCTGCGCAGGCAGTGGTCGGCCACCGAGAGCAGGGTATTGGCGTCGGGCGGAAGATAGATGCGCACCACGTCGGCCTTCTTGTTCATCAGGTGATCCATGAAGCCGGGGTCCTGGTGACTGAAGCCGTTGTGGTCCTGCCGCCACACCAGCGAACTGAGCAGGTAATTGAGGCTCGCGATCGGTTTGCGCCAGGGAATCCCGCGCGTCACCTTGAGCCACTTGGCATGCTGGTTGGCCATCGAGTCGATGATGTGGATGAAGGCCTCGTAGCAACTGAAGAAGCCGTGGCGGCCGGTGAGCAGATAGCCCTCCAGCCAGCCCTCGCACATGTGCTCGCTCAGCACTTCCATCACCCGCCCGGTTTCTGACAGGTTCTCGTCCACCGGCAGCGTCTCGGCCATCCACGCCTTGCCCGTGCCGGTAATCACATCGCCCAGGCGGTTCGAGGCCGTCTCATCCGGCCCGAAGACACGGAAGTTTCTCTGCTCCTTGTTGGCTTCCATCACCGCATGGAGCAGATGGCCCAGCACGCGCGTGGACTCGGCGTCGGCCTGGCCGCGGCCTTCAATCTTCACCGCAAAATCGCGGAAGTTGGGCACCTTCAGCGGCTGCAGCAGCAGGCCGCCGTTGGCGTGCGCATTCATGCCCATGCGCAGCCGGCCCTTGGGCGCAATCTCCGCCAGTTCCTCGCGGAACTTGCCCTTTTCGTCGAACAGCTCCGCGGGTTTGTAGCTGCGCATCCACTCTTCCAGCAGGCGCAGGTGGTCCGGCTTCTCGCGCAGCTCCGCAAACGGCACCTGGTGGGCGCGCCAGGTGCCTTCCACCGGCTTGCCGTCCACGAACTTGGGCCCTGTCCAGCCCTTGGGGGTGCGCATGATCAGCATGGGCCACGCCGGGCGCGCCCCCATCCCCGTCTTGCCGCCGCCTTCGCGCGCGGCCTTTTGGATTGCGGCAATGCGGTCCAGCATCCGGTCGAAGACCGCCGCGGCCTGCTGATGCATGACCGCCGGATCGTCGCCTTCCAGCGTGAAGGGCTCATAGCCGTAGCCGCGCATCAGGCTCTCCAGCTCCGCATGGGGAATGCGCGCCAGAATCGTCGGGTTGGCGATCTTGTAGCCGTTCAAATGCAGGATGGGCAGAACCGCGCCGTCGGTGGCGGGATTGAGAAACTTGTTGGAGTGCCAACTGGTGGCCAGGGGGCCGGTCTCGGCCTCGCCGTCGCCCACCACGCAGGCCACAATCAGGTTGGGATTGTCGAAGGCCGCGCCGTAGGCGTGCACCAGCGAGTAGCCCAGTTCGCCGCCCTCGTGAATCGACCCCGGCGTCTCCGGGGCCACGTGGCTGGGGATTCCATAGGGCCAGCTGAACTGGCGGAAGAGCCGCTTGATGCCGTCCCGGTTCTGCTCGATGTGCGGGTAGATTTCGGTGTACGAGCCTTCAAGATAGGTGTTGGCCACCAGCCCCGGCCCGCCGTGCCCTGGGCCGATGATGTACAGCATGTTCAGGTCGCGGTCGCGGATCAGGCGGTTCCAGTGCACATAGAGAAAATTGAGTCCCGGCGTGGTGCCCCAGTGGCCCAGCAGACGGGGTTTCACGTCCTCCAGGGTCAGCGGCCGCTCCAGCAGAGGATTGTCTTTCAGGTAAATCTGCCCCACGGAAAGATAGTTGGCGGCGCGCCAGTAGGCATCCATCTTGGCCAGCAACTCCGGGCTCAGGGGGCCGTTGGTTGTTGCTTCGCTCATGATCCACCTCATTTGGGACTATGCCGGTGACTTTAAGAGCCTAGCAGCCGCTGGTTACAGCTTGAGGTGACTAGTGTCACATGGGCGCAAGACATCGTCCCACGCTGTGGATTTCACCGGCGTTCCCTCCACCCGCAGACGGACCGCATCCCGTTCGTTCCCGAGGCGGTCTTGACATCAGTCTCCGTTCCGGGGTTCAATCGGTTGCTGGCGCCGAAGGCCGAGCGATTTGCATCCAAGAGCCAAGGGGCAAGCAAAGGGGCAGGTAGGATGAACACTCTTCTCTGGATTGCGCAGATTCTGCTGGCGGCCATCTTCCTGGTTACCGGGGTGAGCAAGCTGCTGGCCTATGAAAAAGTGATGGAAAAGGTGCAGGCTCGCTTCAATGGCCGCCCGGCGGGCGTTTCCCGCGGTCTGGCCGCTTTCATAGGCCTGGCGGAGATTGCCGGAGCCCTGGGCGTGGTGATGCCTGCCGCCCTGACGCCGGCCACGCTCTTGCCCGCGCATCTGCTGGTGCGGCTGGCGGCCGGCGGCCTGGCGCTCGTCATGGTCCTGGCCGGTATCTACCACCTGCGCCGCCAGGAGGAAGCCGCGCCGGACGTGGCGCTGTTTCTGCTGGCTCTCTTCGTGATTGTGGGGCGCTGGCCGCGGTAACAAGGCGCCTATCGAGCAGCAGCCCGGCTCGCGCCGGCGAGTTACGGCTGAAAATAAGCTCCGTGTCTGAAGCCGCACAAAGCCCCGTGCCCCATCCTGGCGACTTTTTCCTGTCGCCAGGGTGGGAAACCAGGAAGCCCTGCCAACCCCGTTCACCCTGACCGTAGCGAGTCGAAGAACCTGCGCTTGTTTTTCCGATCCGTTCTTAGAAATACCGCTTGAGCTTGAGAATCTGCGACTCGAAGCCGTACCACAGCGCGGTTGCCGCGATCGTGGAGACTCCCAGCCGGAAAGCCACTACGGCCAGGTTGCCCGCCATCCCGTAGGGATCCATGCGCAGGTCAAACCAGCCAAAGAAGACAAAGACCATGATGTGAATCATGTAGAGCCCGTAGCTGATGCGGCCATAGAAGGGCAGCGGTCCCCGGCGCAGCAGGAAGCTGAGCGGGTTGCGCGCGCCGGTCGAGGTAATCAGGGCCAGGACCGCGCCGGCAAACCCCATTGCCAATGCGGAGTCCAGGTATGCCGTTCCCCCCGCCACCGTAGCCGCCGCCGCAATGCCCAGCACCATGCCGCTCAGGCCAATCCACAACCAGACGCGCCGGGCCAGCGGGATGGTATACAGCCCCAGCGCCATCAGGCTGCCCAGGGCAATGCCGTCCAGGTGAATCAGCGTGTGGGTGGGCGTGAGCCAGCTGTGGTGGCCCAGGCGCAACAGCGGAGAGGCGATCAGCGCCAGCGCCAGAATGGACGCCAGCATCCAGGGGCGGCGCAGAAAGCGCACTGCCGGCGCCCAGAAAAAGTAATACTGCTCCTCGATGGCCAGCGCCCAGGTGGGGCCGATGGCCGGCGGCAGGGTCAAGTGAAACAGGTTCTGGACAAAGAAGATATAGGCCAGCCACGGCGCGGTCTTGACCGCATCCCAGGTGCTCGGGCCGATAAACCACGGCGCCTGCCAGTAGCAGACCGCCAGCACCAGCGCATACACCGGCCAGATGCGCAGCGCCCTGCGGGCGTGGAAGTTGTGCAGCGTATGCGGCTTGTTCTGCGTCTCCAGCAGGATGGAAGTAATCAGAAAGCCGCTCATGACAAAGAAAATGATCACGCCCGCCCAACCCCAAAGGCTGGCGTAGTAGATCCACGTGCCTACCAGCCGCGGATGGCAGTGATACATCACCACCGCCAGAATCGCGAGGCCGCGCAGACCTTGCAATTCCGGCAGGTAAGTGGGCAGCCAGGTTGGGCGTTGAATAGGCAAGTGATCGAGTCGACGAACTAGTAGCTTAACCTGTAGAGCCTGGGATGCGGAAGATCGGGGCATTGAATCCCCGGACGCGCAAGTCAGGAGATCTTGAAGCCAGGACGTTGGGTGCCCCAGGTCCCGATTCTGGGACCTGGGAAAGGAGGAGATGGGTGCCCCACCTTCGCCGCGCCTTTGTTTTTGCGGCTAAGGTGGGTGAGCACGAATCCGTCTACCCCGCGGCCAGTTGCTTGGCCCGCTCCGTGGCCCGCATCACGGCCTTGATCAGCGTCACGCGCAGCCCGCCCTCTTCCAGCTCCAGAATGCCGTCGATGGTGCAGCCGGCGGGGGTGGTGACGGCGTCCTTCAGCAGGGCCGGATGATAGCCGGTCTCCAGCACCATCTTGGCGGCGCCAAAGGCGGTTTGCGCGGCCAGCAGGGTGGCCGTATCGCGCGGCAGGCCCACCTTCACGCCGGCTTCCGCCAGGGCCTCGATGATGATGTAGATATAGGCCGGCCCTGAGCCCGAAAGCCCGGTCACGGCGTCCATATGCTTCTCTTCCACCGTCACCGTGCGCCCCACGGTCTCAAAAATGCGCTGGGCCAGCTCGATCTGCTGGGCAGAGACGAAGCGCCCGCGGCAAAGGGCGGTGGCGCCGGCGCCCAGCGCGGCAGGCGTGTTGGGCATGGCGCGAATGACGCCGATCTCCATTCCCGCCGCATCCTCAATGGCCCGCGTTTTCACCGAGGCCGCAAAGGAGATGATCGTCTTGGCCGGGGTCAGCGCGGGGCGAATCTCATCCATCAGATCCGGCACCTGGAAGGGCTTCACGCCCAGCAGAATCAGGTCGGCCTGTCGGGCCGCCTCCAGATTGTTGGTGCTCACGTCCACGCCCCACTGCGTGCTCAGCGCCAGCGCCCGCTCGGCGTGGCCCACGGTGGCGTGCAGTTGATCGGGAGCAAACAGGTTCTGCTTCAGAAAAGCCTGCAGCAGCGTGCCGCCCATCTTGCCGGCGCCCAGAACGGCTACCCGGACCTGGGGCAACTGCGCAGGTATTTCGGTGGCCTCAACAGCGATCTCTGCCATGATTTTCCTTGTTTTGGAGGAGTGTGGTGATGCTTCACTCCAGAATACGCGCATCCGCGCGCCCCTGGCGCTCGCAGCCCCCTGCCTTTGCCGCGTTTGGCCGTTGCTGCGGGCAAGGAAAAGGCCCTGCCTTGGCGGCAGGGCCCTCGGTCTGGAGCATTTCTCTCGTAGGTGTCGAGTGGTTTTGAAAGGGCACGGCTTCAGCCGTGCCGCAAAAGCCGCAAAAACGGCGGGGCTTTAGCCCCTGAGGGATTTTTTCTTCCTCTACGCCATCAGGAAAAACGCTCTGGTGCGGGTTTACTGAACGGTAAGTCCTTCGCCAAGCAGTGAAGCCTTCAGCGCTTCGTCCAGCAGCCTGGTGCGCTCCGCGGGCGGCCATGCCATGTTCCAAAGCACATAGCCGCCAGAGATGGCCATGGTCTTTTGACCCACAGCCACCGCGCTGAACGAGGTCGTCGCCCAGGCGCGATACTCCATTTCAAAGAGCCCGTCGTTTTCCGTGCCCGGCAGCGGGTTGCGCAGTTCGCCCACCAGGGCCCCGCTATGCACAATCGCTCTGGTCAGAGCATCCCCTTGCAAGCGGCCCATGTTGAACGCGCAATTGAACAGGACGCCATCGCTGGAGTCCTGCGCTCCCTTCGAGCCTTCCGCCCTGGGCACTTCGTTGCCAATCCGGGAAACGATGCTTACGCCGTTCTCGTCGCCCTTCTTGCCAAACGCCGCGGCGGCCTTTTCAATCTGATCGCCGGCCGGATTGCCGGCCCCGAAGGCCTTGGCGCCCAGGTGCGCGGCCAGAACCGGGTCTCCGCTGACCGAGGTGTCCAGAAAGTCGCCTTTGGTGGCCGCCAGGGCCTTCGAATAGTCGATCTCCTGGGGCGTCACCTCAGAGACCGACTGCAACACCAGCCGCGCGCTGTAGGCGCTCAGATTGCCAAAACCGCTCCAGTCCAGCACCTTGCCGGCACTGTCGCGGTGCACGCCGGCTTTGGCCACGCCGTCCAGGCGGCCCACCAGGGTTGCGTTGACCTTGTAGCGGCTGCACCCCAGGCACATGGCGCTGTCTTTGGCGGGCGTCGCCAGCAGGGAATCGAATTGCTTGAAATCCTTGCCCTTCTCCAGTTGCACGGGCGTGCGCTCGACGGCGGCGACGGGGCCGGCAAAGTTATGCGCCGCTTCCAGCTCCACCACTGCAACCGGACCGGCCTTGGCCTTGGTCCCTTCCGGATAGGAAAGCCAGATGTCGTTCACGTGCTGGCCGCAACCGGCGCCCTCGATCGCGAAGCGATCGAAACCCGCAGAGACGATGCCTTTCACGCGCACCATCTTCCCGTTGAACGATGCCGGGTCTTTGAGAATGTCGCATACGGTGGTATCAACCACCTGCGCATGCAGGCAGCAGGAAAAGGCGCAAGCCACGGCGATGGAAAGTAAACGTTTCATTCGAGTCTCCAAGATTGACGTAAGAGCCTGAACCGGAATCCGGTCCCTGCGGGCATACGGTCATGCTCTCAAAAGGAACCTTCAAGCCTATCACGTCTGGAGGCTTGTTCATCCCGGCTTATTTTTGTTCCGCGCCTTTCTGGCTGGCGATCCACCCGTCGATCCGCTCGCTCAACACATCCAGGGGCAGCGCGCCCGAGTCCAGCACCTCGTCGTGGAAGGCTCTCAGGTCAAACTTGTCTCCCAGGGCCTTCTTTGCCCGCTCGCGCAGCTCCAGAATCTTGAGCTGGCCGATCTTGTAGGCCGTGGCCTGTCCGGGCCAGGCGATATAGCGGTCCACCTCCGCCTGGATGCTGGTCTCGTCGATGGCCGAGTGATCGTGGAAGTAATCCACCATCTGCTGGCGGGTCCAGTGCTGCGAGTGGACGCCCGTGTCGACCACCAGCCGGATGGCGCGCCAGTTGTCGGCCTCCAGGCGGCCGTAATCCGAGTAGGGGTCCTGGTAGAAGCCCATGTCCTTGCCCAGCCGCTCGGCGTAGAGCCCCCAGCCCTCCTGGTAAGCCGTGTAGCCGCCGAATTTGCGGAAGGCGGGCACGTCCTGGAGCTCCTGGGCAATGGAGATCTGCAAATGGTGGCCGGGAATGCCTTCGTGGTAGGCAATGGACTCGACGCCGTAGAGGTTGCGGTCGGTGGCATTAAAGGTGTTGATGAACAGTCGTCCGGGCCGGCTGCCGTCGGGCGTTCCCGGCTGGTAATAGGCGGGAGGCGCGGTCTTCTCCAGATAAGCGGGAATCGGGACCACCTCGAAGGGCGCCTTGGGCAGCCGGCCAAAGTACGTCGGCAGCTTGGCCTGCATCGGCTTCAGGTAGCCGCGATAGGCCTCCAGCAGCGCCTCCGGCGAGCTTGCCTTCAGCTTGGGATTGGCCTTCAGGCTGGCGCGGAAGCTCTTCAGATCCTGGAAGCCGAGCTTCTGCGCGATGGCCAGCATTTCGGCCTCGTCGCGCTTCACTTCGTCCAGGCCAATCTGGTGAATCTGCGCGGCGGTCAGGCTGGTAGTCGTAGCGCGGCGCAACAGGAAGGCATAATACTTGGCCCCGTCCGGCAGGGAATCGATGCCCGGCTGCTCGCGGCCGGCGGGAACGTAGCTGACCTCAAGAAAGCGCGCAAAACGCAGGTAAGCCGGCAGCACTTCCTTGCCGATGGCGTCCAGCATCTCGGTTTTGATGCGCTCTTGTTCGGCGGCCGGAATCGCGGCCGGGAAGTGCTTCAACGGCAAGGCCAGCGGCGAGTCCTCGGGCTTCTGGCTGGCAAGGGCCTTCGCCTGGTCCAGGGCTTTCTCCAGCAGGTATTTGGGCGGCACGCGGTGGTCGTCCATGCCGATGGACATCTCCGCGGTTACCTGTTCGAAGGCCGTGGGAAGGTCGTGCAGGCGGGCGATCCAGTCGTCGTAATCCTTCACCGTGGTGAAGCTCAGTTGCGCCACCAGTTGCGGGTAGGTGGTGTCGATGCCGCCCATCTGGTTCAGCGGCATCTCCCACTCCTTGAACTCCGCGGCCTCCTGGTCGTCGGTAATCTGGCGCAGCAGCAGATCGCGGCTGATCTTCTCCTGATCGGTCAGCCCGGCGGTGTCAATGTCCGCCAGGCGCAGCAGAAAGTTCTGCTCGCGCTCCAGCCCCGCGTTCACCGCCTTCACGGAGTAGTCGGAGATCTGGTCGTTGTAGCGCTTGTCGCCCAACGTCGAGGCAAACTCCGGGGAGTGCTTGAGGTTGTCTTCCCAGTAGTCCTTGAAAATCTCGTTGAGCGCCTTGCGGTTGCCCTCGACAGACGCCGCCGGGGCGGGCGCGGCGGGGGCCTGTGCCCGCAGGGCAGGGGCGATGACAGGCAGCAGAAGCGCAGAAACAGCCAGAAAGGGGAGACACAGAGTTTTCAACGGCATCGGACCTCGGGGTGGAATCGCTCTTTGTTGAGTTTAGAGCAGGGGGTGGCTGGGCGCCCGGCGGAGCCCAGAACCTGCCTTGACAGAAGCCGTGCAAACACAGTGCTTTCCACAACTTGAGCCTGGATTCTTTGTAATCTTCACGGGTTCCTTATGCCTCAGGCCATAGCCTGTTCACGAGTGCCAAATCTTTCTTCCGCCGAAAAGGAGATCCATGTCCACTGAATACCGCAATTTTCTCGCTCTCTCGTATGAGGAGCTGGAAGAGCTCAACCTCCAGGCCAAGGCTGACCGCGCCAATCGGGTCCCAGCCAATGAGATTCGCGAGAAGCGGTTGAAGTACCTGACCGACGAAAAACGGATCAAGGCCGTCACCGTGCTCTTCAGCGACCTCGAAGGCCGCTTGCACCTGCTCGACTACGACAAGAAGTTCCTGATCGGCTCCTATGAGAACCTGACCTTCGACGGCTCCTCCATTCGCGGCTTTACCGCGCAGAAGGAGAGCGATCTCCGTCTTGGCATTGACTGGAGCGCCTTCTACTGGGTCCCCGCCGACGTCTTCGGCAACGGCAAGGTGCTGGTCTTCGGCGAAGTGATCGACAAGGACGGAACCGCCTATTCCGGCGACCTGCGCGGCGTGCTCAAGGAATACTCCGCCAAACTGTTCAAGGAGAAGGGCTACACGCTCAACGCGGCCAACGAAATCGAAGGTTTCCTCTTCGCGGGCAAGGACGCCGAGCAGCGCTACTGCGAAACCGGCAAGTTCGAGTTCATCTCCACCGGCGGCTACTACCACTCGCTGCCGCTCGACCCGCTGCGCCAGTTCATTGACACTTCGGCTGAAGTGCAGCGCGCCATGGGCTTCCAGAACGAGAAGGACCACCCCGAAGTTGCCCCCAGCCAGTTTGAAATCAACTACGGCTATGGCGAAGTGGTGGCCGCGGCCGACCAGATTCAGCTCTACAAGCTGCTCACCCGCCAGATCGCCAACAACATGGGCTACACGGCCAGCTACCTGCCCAAGCCCGTGGTCGGCGTCAACGGCAGCGGCATGCACACCAACGTCTCCATCTCCAGTGGCAAGACCAATCTGTTCTGGGACCCCGCGGGCGAAGAGATGCTCTCCTCCGAGGGATGGGCGTTCATCGACCGCATCCTCACCCACGCGCTGGATATCTGCCTCATCCTGAATCCCAGCGTCAACTCCTATCGCCGCCTTGACCCGCACTTCGAAGCTCCCAACCAGATCAAGGCTTCGGCCACGGATCGCGGTTCCATGGTGCGCGTGCCCATCGGCAACTCCCGCTCCATGCGCGTGGAAGTGCGCTCGGTGGCTCCCGACGCCAACCCCTACCTCACCCTGTTCTCCATCTTCAAGACCGGCATCGACGGCAACACCGCAGATATCGACAACCTGCGCCAGGCCAAGCGCTACCTGCCCGATCACATCCAGCAGGCCATCGATGACTTCAACGGCTCGTCATGGATCGCTGAGATTCTGGGTGCTGACGTGCAAGGCCGTTATGCCGACCTGAAGCAGGCCGTGGCCAACCGCTCACCGCGGGAACTGGGTACCATCGTCAAGGCCTCCGAGGTGCAATACCACCACGCGGTCTACAACCAGGCGCTCTGGAATATTTTCTAAAGGCAGCCAACGGGTGCCCCAGGTCTCGCTTCTGAGACCTGGGTATGTGGATCTGGGCACACCCCGGTACTGAAACCGCCTCCAGGGGCATTTTTCGGGCAAAACAATCAAGGGCGGCGGGCCTCCTCGGCCTGCCGCCCTTGCTGCGTCCTGCGTTCGCGCACGATTGGTCGATGCATTGGAGAAGAACCCCTCTCACGGCAAACAGCCGCAAATCCGCATCGAAAGAAGAACAGCAACCAGCCTGATTTTTGAGAGGATTTTGGTGGACGCGGTAGGAATTGAACCTACAACCTGTCGATTAAGAGTCGAATGCTCTGCCAGTTGAGCTACGCGTCCAGGCAATAATAAAAACCGTGCAAGGGACTCTGAACACGGCTTGGGCAGGCAGGATGTGCGTGCTGCCACTTGGAAAAATATAACACAGACCGCAGACAGACTCCAACCCGCGCTCTCACCATGCGGTGGAAAGGGCAGGCCGTCAGAACGTGAACGCCAGCCCGCCGCGGATGCCGCGCTGGTCCTGGGCAAACACCAGCAGCGACCCATCGCTCAACAGGTAGGGACGGTAGCCCTGGGCAAGCAGGTTGCGCATCTCCAGCAGCGCCTCAAAGTGGCTCGCTCCATCGCCGCGCAGATGGATGGGTTGGCGCAGGCGCATGTTGAGATAGGGATCGGTAGCGTCCAGGGCGTACGGCGCGACGGCGGAGACGGTCTCCTCGGGCTGCCAGCGGTAGCTGGCCCTCCAGCGCGTTCCCGTGCCCTCCAGTGTGCCGGAGAGCGACAGCGAGTACATTTGCGCGTGGCGCGGATGCACGCCCGCCAGCAACGGAGCCAACTCGGCATTCCGCGTCGCGGCCGGCATCACCAGGGCGTCGCCGTTGGCGTAGCTGAGACGGACATCGTTGCCGCCGGGCAGGCTCCGCTCGACTGAAGCCAGTACCCCGGCGGAGGAGAAGTCCGGCCCTGCGGCGCGCAGCATCCCGCTCGCCTGGTCCAGCAGCACCGCGGCAGCTCCCGCATCGCCCGCGGCAAAGCGCCCCATGCCCTCGATGACCGGATTGTCGATCTTGTCGGAATAAACCAGAACCTGGACGCCGGAGGCATCCGTGCGCCGCTCCCAGCCAATCTCTTGGTGGCGGCCATGTTCCAGGGCCAGATCCCCGTTGCGCAGGGAAATGGCGGGCAGCCAGGCTCCCGCTTCGCTCTCGTCCCTGTCCCCTGGGCCGGGCCGGAAGGTGGTAATGCGATAGCTGTACGTGGAATAGCCGCTGCGCCAGCCTACCGAGGCAAAGGGCAGCACCGCCGCCACGGTGTTGGGCGAGTTGCTGGCCATGCGCGCCACCACCTGGCTGGAGCCCACCTCTGCCTCCAGTTTGTCGCCCAGGTGCAATGTCTCCCAGGTGCGCATGGCGGCTTCGTCCAGTCCCTCGCTCCCGGCGGCTTCCACTTCGGGGTGAAGGGCGACCGCCGCTACCGACTCCACCGAGCCGGCGAAACCCAGGTCCTGGCGGAAGCCCAGCATGGACTCCATGCCGGCATCGGTGCCGGGGGTAAAGTCCACCCGCGCCAGCAGTTCGCGGCTCTCCGAGGGCGTCTCTTCCACCGCGGCGGAGATGCGCTCGCCGCTCTCCCCAAAGGTCCCCTCCTGCCCGCTCGCCATCAGGCGCGCCTTGAGACGTGGCCTGGCCCCGGAACGGTCTGAGACCACCACCAGCGGCCCATCCTCCAGCCAGCGCAGCAGCGGGCGATTGGCAGCCGAACGCAGCGTCCACTTCCAGTCGTCCCTTTGCGCATTGCCGGCGCGCGGCACCGCCGGCAGCCACTGCATCACTTCATACAGTGTGTTCAGCGTCAGATCGACCACCGCGCTGGTGCGCACATGCACATTCTCCCGCAGCGAGGGCAGGAACGAAGTTCCCATGGCCTTGACCGCATAGCGGCCCGGCATCACTGAAGAGATAAGGAAGCGCCCTTTGCTGTTTGTATATACGCTGGCAATGACGCTCAGGTCGGGGCGCAGCAACTGCACCACGGCGCCAATCTGCGGCACTCCGGCGGAGTCGCGCACCACACCCGCAACCGACCCCGGAACTGCCCCTGCGACAGGGGCGCTCGCTACGGTCAGCAGCGCGACGAAGAAAACGAGATGGAGCCTGCGCATCATCACATTGGGTGACCTGGCGGCGTCCCTGGCAATCCGCGTGCAAATCAAACCCGCGCGGGGCCCCGGATCTTGAGTCCGGTAACCCAGCCGCGCGGGATGCATCCTATTCCACGACAAAAGGCGCCGATTGCGCAATCTCTTGTTTTGAGATTGCGTCGTTTACCTTGATCGTCACCTTGTACTTGCCCGGCTGCAGGCCGGCGATGGTGAGCGACTTCTCCACCGTCATCTGGTCGCTGTGTGCCCCCAGATCCTTCGAGTCCAGCTGCTTCTCAAGCACCACCGTGCCGGTCGGCATCTCGCTGATCTGGTAGGTCACCGTAGCCTGGTTGCTCTTGGTAGCCTCGTCGATGCCAAGATTATAGACCTGCATCCAGAAGTTCAACTCCTGATTGCGCTTGAAAGTGACCGGAGTGCCCGGATTGGCGCTCACCCGCGGCCGGATGAACGTATTGCCGATGATGAAATTGCCGCTGCCGATCTCCCGCGAGGAGACCGAGTTCATCTCGTCGGCCAGAATCAGCGACGAGGTGCCCAGCTTTTCGTCGTGGAACGTCGGCACGTCCAGCCCGCGTCCGTAAATCCCCACATGGTCCGGGTTGTTCACGTCCTTGATGGCAATATCCAGGCGATACAGTCCGGGCAGCAGCGGCAGAGCCTTCCAGTAGATCGATTGCCGGTCCAGGGACTTCTCCAGCAGCTCCGACGGCTGCTCAATCTCCACCGTGTCTTCAAACGTCTGCACCGTCTTGTGGGTGATGGTGGTGACCTTGCCCAGAATGTTCACCACGCCTCTGGCCACGCCGTTCTTGGTCACGAAGGTGATGTCCCGGTTCTTGATCTGGATGGTGATCGGCACCAGGTCGGTACTCTCCGTCACCTTGATGAAGTCGGTGCGCACATCGAACGGAAACACCGGGCCGTTGAGCAGCTTGTGCTCCGAGATGAAGGCCTCAAGGTCCTTGAACTTCACCGGAGGCGGAGCGAACAGCTTGGCCGACAGTTCAATCCGGTCAAACTCCTTGGACTGTTGCGACGAAGACAGCGGGCCGGTGCCCAGGTTCTCAAAGCCGCCCTTGAAGCGGTCGGCCTTCTTGGCCATGCCCATCTCTTCCCACTGCGTCTGGCCGGCGCCGGGCACGTGCATCAGCGCGTCCTTCTCGCCGCGGTCAATGGTGAAGTGGTAGTCGCCGCACTGGCAGGTATCCACAAACTCCAGGTCGATGTTCTCCCCGATGCCTTCCAGGTAGCGATAATGCCAAATCTCGAACGGGAAGGTCGAAGTCTCGCCGCCGCCCTCGTCCATGGGCCGCTGATAGCTGCCGCCGGAGGGGTGCGCGTCGATGGAATCCGGTTTTCCGAAGGAAATGTAGATGTGCCCGCGATCGGTCTTCCAGCCGGGCTTGCCGGCCGCAAAATGCTCGTTGGCGTAGGCGATGCGCCGGTAATGCTCTTCGCGGAATTCGTTCTCCGGTGAATCCGGATTGGGATTGCGGCGCAGCCAGAACTGCTCGATGAAGGCATCCCGCTCCTCATCGTTGCTCAGGTTCTTGAAGGCTTTTCTCTCCTCGTCGGAGATGATGTACGCCACGTCCTGGTTCAGCCACGTCTTGTAGGCGCCCTTCAGTTCCTGGCGAACCGCCTTCTGCGCCTCGAACTTCTCCTTGTCGGAGCGTTCCCGCTTCAGTGGGTCGAATTCCGGACTCTGGCTGTTGGCCGGCTGCGCCTCTGCCCCAGGAGTGGCCGCCTGCTGGGCCCGGAGCCCTGTGACGGAGGTGAAAACCAGGCCGCAACCCAGTGCGACGGAGAAATAAGTACGACCGTTAAGCATCATTGCCCTCAGAATTCCTACGATGCCCTATTCTACGGGTCCCAGTGGGGCTGAGCAAGATTCCCCGCCGGCCTTGTCTGGCGGTTGGACGCGAATCTGCCGCCAAGGTCACCCCAATCGCCGCCGCAAAATCAGCTAAATCGTCGCTTGCTTGAGGTTTTGAGACCAGCCGGGGACGTCAGCCGTCCAAAAAACAAGCGCCATTTTTTGTGGCGCCTGGTTCCAGGGCGCTTCCGCGGTTTGCCAGCTTCCGCCACCATGCGCGCGGCAGCCGTGGGGCTGCGGAGGAGACGCCGGCGGCCCAATTGGCCGCAATCGGGAACCGGGCGGCCGGTAATTGCGTACACTGAATTCGGAGAGACCTGGAGCATACACCGCACATGAAAAAGATCCTCTTGATAGCACTTGCCGTAGTGGTGGCCGCCGGACTTGTGGCCTTCATGGTCTATAAGCAGGAGTCCGGATACACCAAGGTTCTGACTGCCAAGATCGCGCGCCAGGATTTGGCTACGGTCGTCAGCGGCACCGGCGAAATCAAGCCCAAGACCTATGTCAACCTGGGCGCCACGGCCATGGGCCGCGTCACCCACCTGTACGTCAAGGAAGGCGACATGGTCAAGAAGGGCGAGATCGTGGCCAGCATCGAAGACGTGCAGCAGGAAGCCAATGTCGCCGGGCAGCAGGCCACCATCTCCGCCGCCAAAACCGACATTTCCTCCTATCTGGCCGCGGAAAAAACCGCCGAGGCCAACGTGGAGCACGCCAGGGCCGACCTCGAACAGAAGCAGCTCGACTGGAACCGCGCCCAGGCCCTCTACAAGGATGGCATTCTGGCCAAGCAGGATTTCGACGCCAAGAAGGCCGCCTATGACCTCGATGTGGCCTCCCTGGCCCAGGCCGTAGCTGGCGTCCACCAGGCCAAGGCGCAAACAGCCTCCGCGCGCGGCCACATGCAGACCCAGGTTGCCAACCTGCGCTCCAATCAGGACCTGCTCAACCGCACCAAGGCCATCGCCCCTTTCGACGGCATCGTGACCAACGAGCCCGTTCGCGAGGGTGAAACCGTCGTCGAGGGCATCCAGAACGCCGAGGGCTCCACCCTCATGACCCTGGCCGACATGAGCGTCGTCACCGCCGAAGTCAAGGTGGACGAAACCGACATCGTCAACATCAAACTCGGCCAGCCGGCCGAAGTCACCGTCGACGCACTGCCCGGCAAGGTCTACAAGGGCCATGTCACCCTGGTGGGCGACCAGGCGCTGCTTCGCTCCACCGGCGTCGCCACTTCGCAGTCCACCATCGGCACCGAAGAGGCCAAGGACTTCAAGGTGGTGGTCACGCTCGACAACCCCTCGAACGAATTGCGCCCCGGACTTTCCACCACCGCCAAAATCACCACGGCCCACAAGGCCAGCGTGCTGGCTCTGCCCATCCAGGCGCTCACCATGCACACCCCCGAACCTGCCAACAGCAAGGGCAAGGTCGAGGCCGCGTCCGCCTCTTCCACGCCAGGCCCCAAGGCCGCCCCGGAACAGGGCGTCTATGTGGTTGCCAAGGACGCCCACGGCAAACTGCGCGCCAAATTCGTCCCGGTCACCACCGGCATCACCGGAGCCACCGACATCGAGGTGCTCTCCGGCCTCACTCAGGGTGACGAGATCGTCACCGGGCCCTTCAGGACGCTGCGCGCCTTGAAAGACGGTTCGCTGGTGAAGCGGGAGACCGCCAAGCCCGCCAACCTCACGCCGGCGGGGAACTCCTAACGGCAAAGTCGTAGTGCAAACGTGAAGGGGGGCTCTGAGCAACCGGGCCTCCCCTATCCCCAGCCAGAACCGGGTGAGTACGCAAAACCGGGCAAAGGATGAGATTCGGATGGCTCTGGACAGCATCAGCAGCGAAGCAGTTGTGCAACCGGCGGCTCCTCAGACGGCAGGCAACGTTATCGTCGTCGAGGACCTGTGGCGCACCTACGACATGGGCTCCGAGCAGCAGGTCCAAGCCCTGCGCGGCATCTCGATGAGCATCAAGCACAACGAGTACGTGGCCATCATGGGCCCCTCGGGTTCCGGCAAGTCCACCCTGATGAACCTCATCGGCTGCCTGGACACGCCCTCCAAGGGCCGCTACTGGCTCAACGGCCAGTTGGTCAGCGAACTCAACGACGACGAGCTGGCGCGCATCCGCAACAAGGAAATCGGCTTCGTCTTCCAGACCTTCAACCTGCTGGCCAGGGCCACCTCCTTGCACAATGTCGAGCTGCCGCTCATCTATAACGGCACCCCGGCGGCCGCGCGCATCGAGCGCGCCAAGGAGTCGCTGCGGAGCGTCGGGCTGGAATCGCGCATGTACCACAAGCCCAACGAGCTCTCCGGCGGCCAGCGCCAGCGCGTCGCCGTCGCCCGCGCCCTGGTCAACTCGCCCTCCATCATCCTCGCCGACGAGCCCACCGGCAACCTCGACTCCAAGACCGGCGTCGAGATCATGGCCCTCTTCGATCATCTCCATGCCGGCGGCAACACCATCGTCCTGGTCACCCACGAGCCGGACATCGCCGAGTACGCTCATCGCGTGGTCCATATCCGCGACGGCCAGATCTTCTCCGACGAGCCCTCCAAACGCTTCCGGTAGAAGCCGTTCCCTCGGCCCAACCGCAAAAAGCGCGAATTCCCGCCCTGCCTTCCCAGCCGGAGAGACCCCCAGTCTCTCCGGTTCATGTTTTTAGAGCCCTCGCCGATGAACCGTTTGTCGGCCTGGAAGTCGCGGAATGGGCCAAGGAGGCGAGGGACCTTGAGATCCATGCAAAGCGCCGCTGAATACCATCCCCAACTTTCCGTTCCCGCCCTTACCCTCGTGGAGGCGGATCCCCTGTCTTCCCTCCAGGTCGTCGGGGTCAGCGCCGCCTGGCGCAAGCTCATGATGCAGGCTGAGATGGCTGCGCCCCATGTGCAGGTGGCTGCCATCGAGGGGGAACTCGGCACCGGCAAACAGACCCTGGCCCGCTACCTTTTCAGCCGTTCGCCCCTGGCCGGGCTCAGCTTCCAGCGCCGCGATGCGCGCGAATGGCTGGTCGCCGACGCTGATCCGGCCACGCTGGCAGGCTATACCTATCTGGACAGGGTCGACCTGCTGGCCCCTCCCGGCCAGGGACTGCTGCTGGGCGTGCTCAAAACCCTCCAGGACCGCCCCGCGCAGCGCGCCGTGGTGCTGGCCTCCTCGCAGACCTCGCTGCGCCAGATGGCCGGTCAGGGCCTCCTGCTGCCCGACCTCGCCTTCCGCCTCACCGCCGTCCGCTTTGCCATTCCGCCCTTGCGCCAGCGCCGTGAAGACATCTCCGTGCTCGCCCAGTCGCTGCTCGACCGCATCTGCAAGCGCTACCAGCAGCGGCCCGCCGTGCTGGCCCCCGGCGCCCTTGCCCGGCTCTTGCAGCACAATTGGCCGGGCAACGTGCGCGAACTGGCCAGCGTGCTCGAAACCGCTCTGCTGGAAACAGCCAACGGCGTCATCCACGCCGTCGACCTCGCTCTGCCTGTCGTCGCGGAGATTGCCTCTGAGGTCCAGCCCGCGGTCCAGCCAGAAAGCCTCGTCCTCGACGCCGTGATCCGCCATCATGTGCAGTTTGTCCTCGACCTGAACCGGGGAAACAAGCTGCGCACCGCCCACCAGCTCGGCATCAGCCGCTCCACCCTCTACCGCATCCTGGCCAACCAGACCATCCTTGCCCATTGAGCGCATCGCTCCATGCGGAGCGCCCCAGGTCCGGTTCCGGGACCTGGGGAAGCCCCAAAATGAACGCCGCGTCTGAAGTCGCACAAAACTCCGTGCCCCACCCTTGAATCGTTCTTTGATTCAAGGGTGGGGGAGCATGAATTCAAATTTCCACTGGTTACACTGAAACAGAAGGCGCTCTAACTCCCTGCCGCGCGAAGTTACTTCGCCTGACCTGCTTCGGCGCGGAACTGGGCTAGCACCTGTAGGTAAGCGCGGGCGGTCTCCGTAATCGTCTCCGGCTTGCCGGCTTCCACCGCGGCCAGGTTCACCAGGTCGCTGCCCACCCCCAGAGCGCGCGCCCCGGCGCGGAGAAAGCCCTCGGCGGTCTGCACCGTCACCCCGCCGGTGGGGATCAGCTTGAGGTGCGGAAAAGGCGCCAGCAGCGCCTTCAGATAACTGGCCCCGCCCATCGCCGAACAGGGAAAGATCTTTACATAGTCCGCGCCCGCCCGCCAGGCAGAGATGACCTCCGTGGGCGTAAGCGCTCCGGGAATGGAGAGCTTGCCCAGGGCCTTGGTGGCCGCAATCACTTCAGGGTGGAAACTGGGGCTCACCACAAACTCGGCGCCGGCCGCAATGGTGGCTTCGGCTTCCGCGGCGGTGGTTACAGTCCCGGAGCCGAGCAGAAGCTGGCCGGCGTACTCCAGTTTCAACTCCTTGAGCAGATCGACTGCGCCGGGCACGGTCATGGTGACCTCGACGACGGTGACGCCGCCGGCCAGCATGGCTTTGACGATGGTGTGGGCCTGGGCGGCATTGCGCGCGCGCAGAACCGGAATGAGGCCAACGCGTTCAATGGTTTGTTGCGTGGTTTCGGTCATAGCTCCTCTGATTTGTGCAATCCGGGCTACCGCGCAATCCGCGCGGACCCGCCTTTGATCATGCGCTCGACTTCGGCCAGTGACGCCATGCTGGTGTCGCCGGGGGTGGTCATGGCCAGCGCGCCATGGGCCACGCCGCAGCGCACCGCCCAGTCGATGGGCTTGCCTGCGAGCAGGCCATAGAGGAGGCCCGAGGCGAAGCTGTCGCCGCCGCCCACGCGGTCGTAAATGTCGATGTCGCGCTGGGGAACATGGACAATCTGGTCCTGGTAAAGCGCGATGGCGCCCCAGCCGTTGCGGCTGGCGGAGTGCACGGAGCGCAATGTGCTGGCGACCAGCTTCAGATTCGGGTAGGCGGCCGCAACCTCGCGCAGCATCTCCTTGTAGCCGGCGATGGGCAGCTCGGCAAAGTCCGCGCTGACGCCTTTGATCTTGACGCCGAGCATGGCGGAGAAATCTTCCTCGTTACCCAGAAGCAGGTCCACCTTGCGCACCAGTTCGCGGTTCACTTCCTGGGCCTTTTTTTTGCCGCCGATGGACTTCCACAGCGACTCGCGGTAGTTCAGGTCGTAGGAAACCGGCGTGCCGTGGCGGCGGGAGGCGTCCATGGCTTCGGCGGCCACCTCGGCGGTGGAAGCGGAGAGCGCGGCGAAGATGCCTCCGGTGTGGAACCAGCGGGAGCCATTCGCCTCGCCGAAGATGGCTTCCCAGTCGAAGTCGCCGGTCTTCACCTGGCTGATGGCGGTGTGTCCGCGGTCAGAGCAGCCGGCCGCCGCGCGCACTCCGAAGCCTCGTTCGGTGAAATTCAGCCCGTTGCGCACGGTGCGCCCCACGCCGTCGTAGGGAACCCACTGGAGCAGCGCGGTATCCACGCCGCCCTGCAGGATGAGGTCTTCCACCAGCCGGCCGACGGGGTTTTCAGCCAGCGCGGTGGCGATGGCCGTGCGCAAACCAAAGCAACGGCGCAGCCCACGGGCCACGTTGTACTCGCCGCCCCCCTCCCACACCTGAAACTGGCGGGTAGTGTGGACGCGGCTCTCGCCGGGATCGAGGCGGAGCATGACTTCGCCCAGGCTCAGGCAGTCCCAGCGGCGGGCAGAATCGGGAACGGCAATGGAGTTCATGGTCATCGGGCGGCCTCCAATGACACTCTAGCGCATTGCCCCAGGGGCCGGGTGTGACGGGCCAGGCCCGCGAGTAAATCGCCTTACGTGATAATGTTTTGGGGGCGGGGCTGGCCGCAAACGCCGTTCCGCGGCGCCGCCAGGGAATTGGCGCGGTCATGCGCATTTGGAGGAGAATCGTTTGATGGACCGGGGCCTTTTCGATTTGAGCGGGAGAGTGGCGGTGGTGACCGGCGGAACCACCGGGCTGGGCCATGCCATTGCGCTGGGCCTGGCCGAGGCCGGCGCCGATGTGGTGCCCAGCTCCCGGCGTCAGGCGCAGGTGGAGAAGGCGGCCGCGGAGATTGAGGCCCTGGGCCGGCGCTCGCTGCGCATGGCCAGCGACGTCCTCGACCGCGCCTCGCTCCAGGCCTTGCACGACGCGGTGATCGAGGAATTCGGCAAGGTGGATATCCTGGTGAACGCGGCCGGTATTACCCACAATGCGCCCACCCTGGATGTGGACGAGGCCGACTGGTTGCGGGTGATGGAGACCAACGTGACCGGGACCCTGCGCGCCTGCCAGGTCTTTGGCGCAACCATGCTGCGTGCTGGCTATGGGCGCATTGTGAACATCGCCTCGCTCTCTTCCTTTGTGAGCTTCTACCAGGTGGCTGCCTACTCCGCCAGCAAGGCCGCGGTGGCCTCGCTCACCCGGTCGCTGGCCGTGGAGTGGGCGCGCCAGGGCGTGAATGTGAACGCCATTGCGCCGGGAATCTTTCCCACGCCGTTGAATGCCGCGCTGATCCAAGGCACGGCGCGCGGCGATGAGCTGATTCTGCGCACCCCCATGGGCCGCTTTGGCGAGGCGCGGGAACTGGTCGGAGCGGCTGTCTTTCTGGCCTCCGAGGCGGCTTCGTTTGTCACCGGACAGGTGCTCGCCGTCGATGGCGGCTTCCTGGTCAGCGGAGTGAATCAGTAAAGCAGGGAACAGGGATCAGGAACGATGGAGCGCTGAAGCTATGAGAATTACCAATGCCTATGTCAACATCACCTCGCCGGGCCGCAACTTTGTCACCCTCAAGATCGAGACCGACGAGGGCGTCTATGGCCTGGGCGACGGCACGCTGAACGGGCGCGAACTGTCCGTGGCCAGCTATCTCACCGACCACGTGATCCCCTGCATCCTGGGCCGCGATCCGTTCCAGACCGAGGACATCTGGCAGTACCTCTATCGCGGCCCCTACTGGCGGCGCGGGCCGGTCACCATGGCGGCCATCGCCGCGGTGGATGTGGCCCTGTGGGACATCAAGGGCAAGGCGCTCAACACGCCGGTCTATAACCTGCTGGGCGGCAAGAGCCGCGAGGGCGTGATGGTCTACTGCCACGCCACCGGCAAGGACATCGACCACGCGCTCGAGGACGTGGCGCGCCACAAGGAGATGGGCTACAAGGCGATCCGCGTGCAGAGCGGCATTCCCGGCCTCGCCACCACCTACGGCATCTCCAAAGGGCCGGGCCGGTACGAGCCGGCCGAGCGTGGGCTGCCCTCGGAGGCCGAGTGGTCCACCGAGCTCTACCTGCGCCAGGTTCCCAAGCTGTTTGCGCGGGTGCGCGAGGTCTTTGGCGATGAGCTGCACCTGCTGCACGACTGCCATCACCGTATGACGCCCATCGAGGCTGGGCGTCTGGGCAAGGAGCTGGAACCCTTCCACCTGTTCTGGATGGAAGACCCCACTCCGGCCGAGCTTCAGGAGGGCTTCAAGGTGATTCGCCAGCACACCACCACGCCGATCGCGGTAGGCGAGGTCTTCAACTCCATCTGGGACGCCCACGACCTGATCCGCAACCAGTGGATCGACTATCTACGCATGACGCTGGTGCACGGCGGCGGCTTCACTCACCTGAAGAAGGCCGCGGACTTTGCCGCGCTCTATCACGTACGCACCGGCTGCCACGGCGCAACCGACCTGTCGCCGGTCACCATGGCCGCGGCGCTCCACTTCGATACGGCGATTCATAACTTCGGCATTCAGGAACACATGCCGCACACCGATGAGACCGACGCCGTCTTTCCGCACCACTACGCCTTCAAGGATGGGATGATGTTTCCGGGCGATGCGCCGGGGTTGGGCGTGGACCTGGACGAGGCGCTGGCGGCAGAATATCCCTATCAGCGGGCCTATCTGCCCATCAACCGCAAGCTGGATGGCACCTTGACGGACTGGTAGCCCCGGCAGCAATGAGGGAAGAGAAACGATGACAGTGCCGCGCAAGTTGCGCATGGGAATGGTGGGCGGAGGGCCGGGATCGTTCATTGGCCCGGTGCACCGCATGGCCGCCGAACTGGACGGCAGAATCGAACTGGTAGCCGGGGCCTTCTCCCATTCGGCGGAGCGCTGCCGCGAGGCGGGCGAGGGCTTTCACATCGCTCCCGAGCGCACTTACATGGTCTTCAAGGAAATGCTCAAGGCAGAGCGGCAGCGGCCCGACGGCATCGACTTTGTCACCATTGCCGCGCCCAACTTTCTGCACCTGCCCATCGCGCTGGACGCGCTGGATGCGGGCTTTCCGGTGATGAGCGACAAGCCGGCCACGGCCACCTATGACGAGGTGTTGACGCTCGAGGCGGCGGTGGCCAAATCCGGTCTGCCTTATGCCCTGACCCACACCTACGCCGGCTATGGCATGGTGCGCGAGGCGCGCGCCCTCTGTGCCGGCGGGCAACTGGGCCAGATTCGCAAGATCGCCGTCGAGTACTTTCAGGGCTGGTTTACCCAGTTGCTTGAAGCGACCGGGCAGAAGCAGGCCGCCTGGCGCACCGATCCTGCCCTCAACGGCCCCGGCGGCTGCATCGGCGACATTGGCGTGCATGCCTTCCATCTACTCGAATATGTGACCGGCCTCCAGGTCACCGGCATGCATGCGGATCTGCGCACGGTGGTTCCGGGGCGGCGGCTGGACGACGACTGCAACGCCCTGCTGCGCCTGGACAACGGCGCCAGCGGCGTGCTGATGGCCTCGCAGGTGGCCGCGGGCGAGGGCAACGGGCTGCGCCTGCGCGTCTACGGCGAAAAGGGGTCGATCGACTGGCGCCAGGAGGACCCCAACCGTTTGCGGGTCAAGTGGCACGAAGGGACCGAGGAGATTCGCACCGCCGGAATCAGCACCACCTACCTGAGCCAGCAGGCGCGCTCCGTGATGCGCCTGCCGGGCGGCCATCCCGAGGGCTATATCGAGGCCTTCGCCGTGCTTTATCGCGAGTTTGCCGACGGGCTGATCGCCAGGCAGCAAGGCCAGGCCAGTCCCTTGCCGGCCACGCTGCCCGGCATTGCGGCCGGGGTGCGCGGCATGAGGTTCATCGAGCGCGCCCTCGAGAGCAGCCGCACGGAACAGTGGGTGGAGTTTTAAGCCGGCAGGAAATCTTGTGCAGGAGAGAAGGCATGAAAACCATCAAGGGACCGGGCATCTTCCTGGCGCAGTTTGCAGGCGACCAGGCGCCCTTCAACACGCTGGAAGGCATGGCGCAATGGGCCGCGGAGCTGGGATTTGCCGGGGTGCAGATTCCCGCCTGGGACCGGCGCCTCTTCGATTTGAAGCTGGCCGCCGAAAGCCAGGACTACTGCGACCGGGTGCGGGGCGTGGTGCGCCAGGCGGGGCTGGAGATCACCGAACTGGCCACCCATCTGCAAGGGCAGCTGGTGGCCGGCAACCCGGCCTACGATGTGCTGCTGGAAGGCTTTGCGCCACCAGAGTTAAAGGGAAACTTGAAGGCTCGGCAGGCCTGGGCGGTCGAGCAGTTGCAGTTTGCCGCCAGGGCCAGCCGCAATCTGGGACTGACTGCGCACGCCACCTTCTCCGGGGCGCTGGCCTGGCCCTTCTTCTATCCCTGGCCGCAGCGCCCGGCGGGGCTCATCGATGAGGCCTTTGCGGAGCTGGGGCGGCGCTGGCTGCCCATCCTGCGCCAATTTGAAGAAGCGGGCGTGGACCTCTGCTACGAACTCCATCCCGGCGAGGACCTGCACGACGGCGTCACCTTCGAGCGCTTCCTGGATGTGGTGCAGGGCCACCCGCGCGCCAACATTCTCTACGATCCCAGCCACATGATCCTGCAACAGATGGATTATCTGGCGTTCCTGGACATCTATCACCAGCGGGTGCGGGCCTTCCACGTGAAGGACGCGGAGTTCCGCCCCAGCGGGCGCTCCGGCGTCTATGGCGGGTACCAGGACTGGATCGACCGGCCAGGCCGGTTTCGCTCGCTGGGCGATGGGCAGATCGACTTCCACCAGATCTTCAGCAAGATGGCGCAGTACGACTATCCGGGCTGGGCGGTGCTGGAGTGGGAGTGCTGCCTGAAGCATCCTGAAGACGGCGCAAAAGAGGGGGCGGCGTTCATCCGCGACCATATCCTTCGCGTCACCGACCGCGCTTTCGACGACTTTGCCGGCGCCGCCGCGGATCAGGCGCGCAACCGCAGGATTCTGGGGATCGAGCAGGCCTGACAGATAGCGAAAGACTCGATGTTTTGAAAGGGCACGGCTTTAGCCGTGCCCCAGGACTGATAAGCCCCTCCCTTAGATCGATATCCCAGCCGACCGGTAAATCTGGGTGATGTACTTCATGTCGCGCAGGCCCTCTTCGCCCGGAGTCCTCGACTCCTGGTTCTCTTGAATGGCGCGGGAGAAGTGCGCGGCCTCGGCCATGAAGTGCGAGGGGTCGCGGGCCGGGTTCAGTTCGTCCAGGGTGGTGCCAGAGAACTCGGCGCGCAGGCGCAGGCCCTCGTAGACAAAAGCCTGGTCCACTTCCAGCCATCCCTTCGATCCATGCACCCGGAAGAAGCCGTCCATGGGCGCGCCGTAAGTGGTGTTGCAACTGGCCACAATGCCCGAGGGGAACTTCATTGTCCAGGAGTCATTCTCCTCGACTTCGTTGAAGCGCCCGTCATGGTCGATGGTGGAGGCAAAGGCGGCAATGTGCTCCGGCTCCTCGCCGGTAAGGTAGCGGCAGGCGTTGAGGGAGTAGATGCCCACGTCGAAGAGCGGCCCTCCGCCGGCCAGCTTCTTGTTCAGGCGCCACTCGCCGGGGGCGATGTTGAAGCCGAAGCTGCTCTCGATGGCCTGCACCTGGCCCAGGGCGCCGTCGCGGATCATGCGGATGGCCTTCATGTTGGTGGGCTCGTAGTGGCAGCGGTAGGCGATCATCAGCTTCACGTTGGCCGCCTTGCAGGCCGCGATCATGGCCTCGCAATCCGCGACGTTGGTGGCCATCGGCTTCTCGCAGAGCACATGCTTGCCGGCCTTGGCGGCGCGGATGGTGTACTCGGCGTGCATGGAGTTGGGCAGCGCCACATAGACGGCATCGATGGCCGGGTTGTGCGCGATCTCATCGAAATTCTCGTAGTTGTAGATGGAGCTTTGCGGCACGCCGTACTGGGCCGCGATGCGCTCCGCCTTGTCGCGATGGCCGCTCACCAGCCCGGTGATCTGCGAGTTGGACGTGTTGAGGACGCCGGGCATGAAGTGGCCGGCGATGCGGCCCAGCCCGATGACGCAGTAGCCGATCTTCTTTTTGGAAGGCTGGGCGTTCAATGCGGGCGCAAAGCGGGCGGCCAGGCCCAGCGCGCCCAACTTGGCAAATTCTCTTCGTGTGAATTGCATGGCGATGGGTTCTCCGTCTTCTTTGCGGCCCGCAACGGGCGCGCTTCCACTATAGACGCGCGCTCCCCGCTCCTAAAAGTGCCGGTGCAGCGCGGGCTTCCTGGTCACGGTGGTCAGCTTGCCGCTCACGGCAAACTTGCGGCGCTCCACGGGCGAGGAAAGCACCAGGCTGGTGACCGGATTGCCGTAGGGCAGCAGCGCCTCGATCAGCGCTTCCAGGTCGGCCATGCTGGTGGTGGTCACCTTGAGCAGAAAGTCGTCGTCGCCGGTCAGGTGGTGGCACTCGCGCACCTCTTCCAGTGTCTGTACGTACTCCAGCAGGCGGTGGTAGTGCTGGCCGCCGCAGCTCATGCGGATGAAAGCCATCACCTCCAACCCCAGGGCCTCGCGGTCGATCTCGACGGTGAAGCCGCGCAGGATGCCCACCTCCTCCATCTGCTTGAGGCGCTCGGCGGCGGCGGTAGGCGAGAGGCCCACGCGGCGGCCGAGTTCTGCCAGGCTGAGGCGCGCATTGGCTTGCAGCTCGTCGAGGAGCGTTCTGCCGTAAACGTCGAGAAGTGCAGTTGAATCCATGGCCATAAAGTGGAATCATACTCGATTCCATCTTCAAAGCCAATCCATGCCGCGCAATGTGCCTTTACCTGAGTGGCCCACCAGCCTACCATCGGATGCATGGATACGATGGAAAACCTGATTCTGAACGGCCAGCCGTTGACCCTGGCCGAAGTTGAAGCTGTGGCACTGACCGCTCTCCCGGTGACCATCGCTCCCGCCGCCCTCGAGCGTGTGGCCGCCAGCCGCCAACTGATCGAGAGCATCCTGGCCGAGGGCGAGACGGTTTATGGCGTCAATACCGGCTTTGGCAAGCTGGCAGACGTGCGCATCCCCACCGGCAGTCTGGCGCAGTTGCAGACCAACCTGGTGCGCAGCCATGCTGGCGGAGTGGGCCAGCCGCTGTCTGAAGCCGAGGCGCGCGCCATGCTGCTGTTGCGGGCCAATGTGCTGGCCAAGGGCTTCAGCGGCTGCCGTCCGGCGCTGGTGGAGCGGCTGGTGGCGCTGCTCAATCGCGGGGTGCATCCGGTGATTCCGGAGAAAGGCTCGGTGGGGGCCAGCGGCGATCTGGCTCCGCTGGCTCACCTGGCGCTGGTGGTCATTGGCGAAGGCGAGGCCTTCTACCGGGGAGAGCGCATGGCTGGCGCCGAGGCGCTGCGCCGCGCCGGGCTGGAGCCCATGGCTCTGGAAGCCAAAGAAGGCCTGGCACTCTTGAACGGCACCCAGGCCATGACTGCTGTGGGAGGCCTGGCTGTGGCGCGTGCGCGCCGCGTGGCACAGTTGGCCGATCTGGCCGGCGCCATGTCCTTGGAGGCGCTGATGGGCACGCCCGCCGCCTTTGACGAGCGCATTCAGCAGGCCCGCCCGCATGCCGGGCAAATTGCGGTGGGAGCGCACCTGGTGGAGCTGCTGGCGGGCTCCGAAATTCGCGAGTCGCACCGCAAGCGCGATCCGCGCGTGCAGGACGCCTATTGTCTGCGCTGCATGCCGCAGGTGCACGGGGCGGTGCGCGGCGTGCTGGCCCACGTGGCCGGGGTGCTCGAAGTGGAGACCGGCTCGGCCACGGATAACCCGCTGGTGTTTCCAGATGGCTCCTCCAAATCGCAAAGCGGCGGAGCCGTGCTTTCGGGCGGCAACTTCCATGGGGCGCCGCTGGCCTATGCCTTCGATTACGCGGCCATTGCGCTGACCGATCTGGCCGGGATGACGGAGCGGCGCATCGACCGGCTTCTGAATCCCGACATCAACGAGGGGCTGCCGGCATTTCTGTCGTCGGATGCGGGTCTTTCGTCCGGATTCATGATGGCGCAGATTGTGGCGGCGGCGTTGATCAACGAGTGCCAGGTGCTTTCCCATCCTTCCTCCACCGGCAGCATTCCCACCAGCGGAGGCAAGGAGGATCATGTCTCCATGGGCATGACCGGAGCGCTGAAGCTGCGCCAGATTGTGGAGCACGCGGAGCGCATTGTGGGCATCGAGCTGATGTGCGCGGCGCAGGGGTTGGAGTTCCGCAAGCCGCTGCGGCCCAGCGGCCAGATCGAGCGCGCCCATGACGCTGTGCGGGCGGTCGTGCCGCCGCTGGAACAGGACCGCGTCCTGGGGCCGGAGATCGAAGCCATGGCCGCGGCGGTGCGTGCGGGAGCCTTCAACGCCTGGTGCGCGTAGCTCCCGGAGTTATGCGGAAGTTATTCAAAAAAACGGGGAATTCATTGCGGCGGCGATGAATTCCCCGTTTTGGCAACCCACGGAAGAGGAGCTGTCCGCGGGAATCCGGTTCTTCCCCTACAGCCTTGCAGCCTCGGGAGTTGAAGCAAGCGCCATGCCGGGCTTCAAGGGCTCCACGGTGAGCGGAAACTCCGTGGCCCCGGTGTGTCCGTCGCTGGGGTCCAGTACGCCGGCCCGCAGATAGACCAGCCCCGCGGGAACATCCAGGGTCTGCTTCATCGCCAAACCCGTCTTCAGCAACCGGGCATATTCGGCATCGTTCAGGTTCAGCGGCAGTTCGGCATAGATGTTATTCAGAATGACGCCGTTGGCGTCATAGGCGTCCAGGGTCGCGTCCACCTCGGCATGATGCAGTCCGTGGGGGGTGGAAGTGAACTCGATGCTCGTCAGGTCCACATTCCAGTGAAAGTCGTAGCGGACAAAGGGGCCCTTGAGCATGGCGGCGTTGTTGCCCACGCGGTCGGAGATGCTGCCGGGGGCGGGCTGCTGCATGGCCTGCTTGACCTGCACGCGGAAGAGTATCTGGGTGGCGTCGGGCGCGCCGCGCTGCATCACCGCCCGCAGCGGATTCGCGTGCAGGATGAGCGAACGGCCGGTGGATTTGGCGGGGTCCTCTGCATAGTAGCCGCGCCGGTATTCCAGCTTCAGGTTCGGGGAGCCTACCTTGACCTCCACTTGCCGGAAGCCGCCGTCATAGCGCTTGTCTGTTGGCGAGTAGGCCAGGGTGTAGTAGTTCTCCCCCAGGCTCTCGACCTTGGCCAGCGCGGCGCTCAAGCCGTTGGTGTTGAACAGGGCGCGGCCCCCGGTGGCGGACGCCAGGTTCTCCATGGACATGTGGTCGCCGGCAATGTTCATCTGGTTGGTCATCTCCTGCTGCCCGAAGATGCCGCCATTTCCCGCCCGCGCAAAGGCTGAGCCGGGGCTGTTGGCGCCGTATCCCTGCGGCGTAATCAGGCCGCCTGCGGAGATCGGATAGACGGAGATGCGCCCCACGGTCATCAGGTCGGCCAGATCCTTCAGATCCTGGGAGTAGTCGACGCGCCCTTTCACGCCGGTCACCAGGGCGAAGTCGGGGCTCACCACCCAGGGCACCGATCCGGTGAACCAGATAAGGCTCTTCCGCCCCTGAATGCCCGCCAGATAGACGCCCATGGCATTCAGGGCGTCCAGCGTGTAGCGGATGCGCCCTTCCTCCTCAAAACTGTCTGATTCGTTGGCGAAGCGATCCAGGCTGGCGCGGGTGGCCGCAAAGTTGCTTTGCATCGCCACGTTCACGCCCCCCAGGCGCAAGCCCTCGCCGCTGCTCGGTGCCCCGCTGTGCGGAGAGAGCGAGGCGACGGTCGGATACGAATGGGTGTCCAGCGCCGCCTTCAGCACCGCCGGGTCCGAAGTGAATCCCTGGATCAGTTGCAGTTCGTTGCCCAGGGTAAAGATGGCCATGTGCGTCCCGGCGGGAATCTGCTTCAGGTAGTCCAGCATCTGCTGGCGCACATAGGCCTGCTGGGCTGAGGGGGTATTGAGCGCATCCAGCAGCAGCACCACCAGCGGACCATCGGTCGGATTCTGGGTCACGTTGGTATGCACGTCGGCAGGCAGTGCCAAAGCCGGCTGCGCAGCCGTTCCTGCCGCCGCTTCGCCGCTTTTATGATGCTCAAAGAAGGCGACGTTCTGGGGAGCGCCGTTCTCGAACACCTGGAATTGTCCTTTGTCCAGGGAGGTCACGGGCTGGCCGTGCTTGTCGGTGACCACCACGTCGATCACCACGTTGCGGACTTCCTGCTTCAAGGTGACGACGCTCTGGTCGTCGCTGGCCGCCTGGCCATTGCCCGCCGGAGCGGGGGACTGGGCCAGGAGCAGGGGAGTGACCAGCAGGAGGGAAGCTGCAAGAAACGGTGCCTTCATAATGCGACTCCTTGACAGTGCGGCCGGCCTGGAACTGCCGGGACATGGCGCATCACGATCCGATGCGCCATCGGGACTCTTCCTTCACGCGGGCATTTCAAAAGCACTGCGGCGTTGGCCGGCGCGGGCTTTCTGCCCCGCCGAACGCCGATGGCGGCGCGGCGCAGAACCTCGCGCTGGAAGCCCACCTGACGCCGGCCGTGCTCGCGGTTGCCCATCCGCCACCACAGATGCCACGACCGGAAACGGAATGGTTGCGGGTGCGTCATCACTTCGCTCGCAGGGCTGCGGCGGGCACGGTCACCGACCCCATCCGGCCCGAGTTCTCATCCACCACCACCAGGCGCACCGAACCCGTATCCGGCTTCAAGTGCACGGGCTGATCGAAGGGAATCCCCTCGCTCATGAACTTCTGGTAGGTGGCGGGCTTCAGTTGCAGGCCAAGCGTATGTCCGGTCACCTGGGCGTGCAGCGCCGCATCGTCCCGCTCCACGAGGAAGATGTCCAGCTTGTCGGTCCAGAGAATGCCGACCTGCGCCAGCTCAAGATCGGTGGCGGCAATGTTGAGCTTGAGCAGGTCGCTCTTGCCCGCAACCGCCGGATTGGCGCTGATGGCGATTTCGCTCATGTCGACCGGCTGCCACACCGCCTCGCGGAAGCGATCCTTCAGCGTAGCCGGTTCCTGGTTGTACTCGTAGCCGGTGCGGTAGCGCAGCGTGATGTTGCGCCGTCCGGCGAGCTTCACGGTCAGCAGGTGATACTGGCCGTCGGCCGGAACGTCAGGCGTAAAGCTGAGCAGATAGGCGGCGCGACCGTCGTTCACCACCCCGTTGAGCTCCTCGGCAATGCCCCCGGAACGCCGGAAGACGCGCCCGCCGGTGGCTTCGGCCACTTCGCGAACGGCGCCCTGGATGGGATGCAGGTCCTGCTGCATCTGGGCGGTAATGCGGCCGGGGCGCATGTCGCGCTGCTGATCAAGGGGATTGACGTCCTGGCCCGAGTTCATTTCCGGACCGGTTGTCGCTCCTGAGATCCTGGGATCGTGTGGAGCAGTTTCGTTCAACTCCACATTGCGGCGGCCAATGCTGGCATCTGCGCCGGCGGCCTCCAACTGCGAGGCGTCCAGCGGGTAGACGCTGACGTGGGCATCGTTCATGGCTTCCTGGGCGCGCAGGGCAAAGCCCTCGATGAACTTGCTGCTCTTGCCGATGGTGATCGAGTTATTGCTCCAGTCGGCCAGCACGTTATCGCTGGTTACCCACACCAGGCTCTTGTGGCCGGGAAGCGCGGCCAGATGACGGGCCACGCCCACCATGGCCGCGAAAGCGTTGCGCGCGGGATTGTTGCCGAAATCGCGCAGCTTCGGGTCCAGCGCCTGGGTATGGGCGGAGGGATCGTTGCTGTTGTTTCCGTTGACGTAGAGCAGATCTTCAATGCTGTGGACGGTTTCCATCTGCTGCCGGTTGCGCGCCTCTTCGTCCTGCGCATTGCTCATGTCCTGGGCGGTCGGCATCCACTTCGTCAGCTTTGCCTCCAGCATCTCGTGGTCGGTGGTCTCGTCCGCCAGAATGTCGAAGCCCATGCTCTTGAGCGCATAGAGTCCCACCCGTTCGCCGGCCGGCAGTGCCTTGAGAAAGCGCAGCGCCTCGCCGCGCGCATAGGTCAAATCCCCAAACGACAAGTTGCTCCCGTCCAGCAGCAGGATGGTGACGTTGCTCTCGGTGGCGGGCGGTGTCTTGCCGTCCGCGGCGGAACCGCGGCGATTGAAGTAGGCGGGCTGCAACTGGGCTCCCATGCTGCCGCCCGGCGCGGTTGCAGCGGCAGGCTGTTCCGGGGCAGCGGTGGAGGCTTGTGCGAAGTAGCGGACTTCCTGTTTGCGCCCGTTGTCGTAGATCTCGAAGTCGCCCGGCTTGAGATCGGTCACCGGATGGCCTTTCTTGTCGAAGGCCACCACGCCCACGTCCACCAGCCTGGAGGTCGTGTGCAGGGTGAAGCCCGTATCCGCTCCGGCGGGATGCGGAATGGCGGGAATCTCTGGCACGCCGGTCGCCTCGCTGACGGTGATCTCCGAGGCTACAGGCTTGGGAGCGGGCGGCTCTGCCGGCGTCGATGCGGCAGCCACGGCAGGCGCAGCGGCAGCCGCCGTTGGGTTCTCGCCTGTAGCCGGCGCGGCGGAGTTTTCCTCTCCGGTGGCCACAAAGCCGGAGTCGGCGGTTGCCGTGGTGGCAGCCGGTTCGCTCCCCGCGGTGTTGTCCTCGGTCATCAGGCGCGAATCGCTGCGAAACATGTGATATTGCTCAAAGGCGACATCGTTCAGCAGCGTCTGCCGGGGTCCCGCCAGGACGGTGGCGGCGGGGACCTGGGAGGCCTGCGAACGAGTAAGCGCTCCTGCGGCTCCCGCGGGCAGCAGGTTGGGCGGCAAATCCTGAACTTTCTGCGCCACCCGCGCCAGCGAAAGGGCCACGCCCCGCACCGGGCAGATATAGGTCTCGCCCCCGATCTCCACCGGCGCATACTCCACCAGCAGGTCGGCGCGCGAGAGCGGATCGCTGGGCTTCAGTTCCGCTTGCAGGGTGAGGCGAAGAATCGAACCGTTGTCCGGATCGATGGTAATCTCCCCGTGATAGCCGGTCAGTTGATGAAAGACGCTGATTTCGAAGCCATAGGACTCCGTAAAGCAGCAGTAGCGCACGTCGTAGTGCGACTTGTCCTGGGGCACGGAGTAGCGGAAGACAGCCTCCGGACCGGCCGGACCCTGCTCCCAGCGGCTCCATTCCAGCTTGTTCTGGGCCGCATCCAGCAGCACCGTGGAAAGAATGGGCCCGAACGATCCCCAGGTGGTTAGTCCCTGATTCAACGGGCGCTGCCTCTTGGCCTTGGCCGCCTCCAGCTCCAGGGACTCGCGGCCGTCGCGATAGAGCACCGTCGCCCGCGACCTGCCCGCCAGGCGGAGCGGCTCATAGGGGATGGAGACGGAGTCCTGCGCCTCATAGATCTGCGGCTTGCCCACAAAACTGGTGGTATCCCGCGTGGCAAACATGTTGGGCAGCAGCGGCAGGGCCTTCTTCACATAATTCACCGTCAGCGTCATGATCTGGCGTTGCGCGGCAAAGTCCGGCGCGGGCTTGGCGGGAATTTCGTCCTTGGGCGGATCGAGAAAGGCCGCGGTGTCGGCCAGCGCCAGCAGGGCGGTCTGCGACTTTTCGCCCGGCAGTCCGGCTCTCCAGCGCGAAAGCCGCACCGAGTTCAGCCGCTCGGTCAGCGCCAGATCGGCCAGTTCCCGGGCCACATCGGCATCCTGCTTGCCCTGCGCAGCGGCCAGCACTTGCCCCAGCTGCTCCACCGTTACCGGTTTCAGCGCCCAGGCCGGCAGCGCCAACCCCGCCAATAAGAACAAGAATGCGATCTTACGCGTCATACGATCTCCCTGCCAGACAGCGGCCTTAGTATGGCGCATCCGCGAAGGCCTGCAAAGCCTCCGGCTCGGACGGCTACTACGTTCCTGGCTGGACGAGCCGCTCTTCCTGGCCAACTCGCGATCATTTGACGGGCAAGTTCTTCTCCCGGTTACGGCGGTTTTATTTCACGCTGATGTCGCCGTCCGCGTCCACTACCAGGTAGTCGCCCTGGATCACCATGGAGTGCACCTGGAGCCTGTCCAGGGCCACCTTGAAGCCAGTGGCCGCGGTGGATCCGGCCAGCGATTTGCGCAGAAGGTCGGCCGCGTTGATCTTCATGCTGGAAGGGAGCTGGTGGCTGAGGAAGGGCGTGATGAAGAAGTTCAGTTCCTTCTGATCCACGATCTTGTCCAGGTGGGCGTCGCGGAAGCCGATGCTCTCCCCCTCGCCCACCGGGGCCAGGGAGACTTCCGGCGCCGTGTTCAGCGTGATTCCCAGGCAAGAGTTGCCGAAAGACTTGCCCAGCTTGGCATGGGCTTTGATGAGGACGACTACGCGGTCCTGCACAAAGCTGAGTTGCGCGTCGTCGGCATAGATGTAGCAGGCGGAGTGCTCGTTGCCCTTGAGGTAATAGCGCCCGTTGGGGCCGCTGAAGAGTTGCTGCTTGAGGCTCCGCTGCAGCACGTCGCGGCTCACCTTCAGTTCCACGGCGCACGCAGGCGCCACTGCGCTGGCCAGGAGCAGGAGGCTGCCCGCCAGCATTCGCCAGGATGTTGTCATAAGAGTATCGTCCCACCAGAGGGGTTTCCGTGGCCAGTTTTGCCGGTGAAAAGTTGACCACATGGCCCCGGAAAATCAGCGATATTGATGCCTAAGTTGTTCATAAAAAACAATATGCATATAGTGATGCAGATGCTCAGCGGTCTGGCCTCAGCGCGGGCGTGCTGCATTTTACTATTGATTTTTAGAGAAAATATCCCTAAAATAGAATTCTAGAGTTTCCTCAGGACTTACAGGATCCCCAGCCTGTGTCGGAGGATGTACACAGACCTCACCTCATTAAGGACACCGAATCGATGGCAAAGCGTCGTGGTAATCCAAATTGGGGCAAGCCGGAGCCCATTGGCCCGGTTGTGCCCACAGTGACCTCCTTCGAGCAGATCGTGAAGGAGTTCAAGCTTAGCCCGGACCAGTACATTCGGTCCACCCGCTTGCGGGAGTGGGCACGCCGGAATAAGAATTCCAAGTATATCCCGGAGGCCCTGCTTGAAGCCTGGGGTTTTGAGATTGAATCGACGTTGTAAGCTTCCTTCCTGCCTGTTTGGTAAAAGCGCCGCCTCTGTGCGGCGCTTTTGCTGTATAGGGCCCCATGGGCGAGAATAGGAGGGTGGCCATGCCTAACCCTTCCCGCACCTTCGAAGCCCCTTTCACCGACGTCCCCGGCGCAGTTGCCGAGATTCGTGCCGGCCGCATGGTTGTTGTGGTCGATGACGAGGATCGCGAAAACGAAGGCGACCTGACCCTGGCCGCCGAGTTTGTCACCCCGGAAGCCATCAACTTCATGGCCCGCTACGGCCGCGGCCTCATCTGCCTGACCCTGACCGAGGAGCGTGCCGACCACCTGCGCCTCTTTCCCATGTCGGCGCAGAACTCTTCCCGCTTCGGTACCGCCTTCACCGAGACCATCGAGGCCCGCGAGGGCGTCACCACCGGCATCTCCGCTGCCGACCGCTCCCATACCATCCGCACCGCCATCGATCCCGCCGCCAGCTATACTGACCTGGCCCGTCCCGGCCACATCTTTCCGCTGCGCGCGCGCAAGGGCGGCGTGCTGGTGCGCGCCGGGCAAACTGAGGCTTCCGTGGACCTGGCCCGGCTGGCAGGCCTCGATCCCTCCGGCGTCATCTGCGAGATCATGCGCGACGATGGCGCCATGGCCCGCATTCCCGACCTGATCCCGTTCTGCAAGGAACACGGCCTGCTGATTCTCACCGTGGCGGAGCTGATCCGCTACCGCCTGCGCCACGAACGCTACATTGTTCGCGCCGGCGAGAGCCGCATCCAGACCCGCTACGGCGAGTTCCGCATGATTGCCTACGAGAGCGAAGTGAACGGCGGCGAGAGCCACATCGCGCTGGTGCGCGGCGACCTGTGCGCGCATTGCCCCGCCTTTCACAGCGGCCCGGTCGGCAGTCCCGTCGAGACCGGCTCCGCGGGCGATTTCGGTGCTGTCGTGCCCGCCGAGGCTGAAGCGCCCTGCGATCATGCCGTCCTGGTGCGCGTGCATACCCGCTGCACCGCCGGCGACGTCTTTGCCGCCGATTGCCATTGCCGCGAAACCCTGGACCAGTCCATGCGCATGATCGCCGAGGAGGGTTGCGGCGCGGTGCTCTATCTGCACAACACCTCCCGCGGCTTCGAGATCGAGAGTGCGCTCGATGCGGAGAGCGCTGCCGCCATCGCGCCCGACGCGGAAACCGCCCGCCTCATCCTGCACCGCGAACTGCGCGCCCGCGAAGGCACGCAAGACCGCAGCGGCCGCATTCTGCGCGCCATCGGGCTGGGCGGCCAAATCCTCTCCGACCTGGGCATCCATCGCATCCGACTGCTGTCGAATACCCCCATGCACATTCCCGCCCTCGAAGGCTTCGGCCTGGAGATTGTCGAGCAGGTGGCCATTCCGGTGGAGGAGTGCAGCCGGGCGCAGGGATAAGTCACACGCGGAAGCAACCTCCTTCTAAAGTAACTCGATGACTGCCGTAGGGCGAGTCTGGCCCCTGGTGTTTCATTTTGCACAGTAACTCTGGCGACGCATGGTTTACAGTCACTCGGTTTGGGGGGCTGTGGCCATGACATGGTTGCGCAACGCGGAAGACCGGCAGGACCTTTATGGAATGAGCTGGGCCTATGCGCGGGCCGGCAAGTTTGCCGTCGACCTTGGCACAGAGATACTGGTGGATGCGAACCCGGCAGCGGAGGCTATGACGGGCTATTCCCGCGAGGAACTCATCGGCATGCCCGTATCCATGCTGCATCCCGAGCAGGAACGGAAGCGCGTACAGGATGAGTTGCGGAACGCCGGAAAGCAGTCATCGGACCACGGCGGCTTTCACATCCTGCGCAAGGACGGCAAGTGTTTGCCGGTGATGATTTCGGCTTCGGAATCCCTGGAATTGGCCGGTCGATCCGTGGGGATTTGCGAGTTCAATGACATTACGGAGCGCAGGAATGCGGAGAAGCATCTGGTGCAGATGGAGGCCAGGTACCGGGGCCTTCTGGAAGCGGCTCCGGATGCGATGGTGGTGGTGAATCAGGGCGGGGAGATTGTCCTCCTGAACGTACAAGCCGAAAAGCAGTTCGGCTACCGCCGCGATCAACTGCTGGGCCAGAAGGTGAAGGCCATCATTCCAGAGGGGTTTGCCGAGCGGCTGATCGCGGACGGAACCCGGAGCGCGGCTGAAGCGCTGGCGCAGCAGATCGGCACTGGGATCGAACTCATCGGGCGGCGGAAGGATGGAAGCGGGTTTCCCATCGAGATCATGCTGAGCCCGCTGGAAAGCGCCGAGGGAATCCTGGTGACGGCCGCCATCCGCGACATTACCGAGCTAAAAGAGAGAGAGCATCGGCTTACAGCCCAGAATTGGGCGCTGTCTGCCTATGCGAGCGCAGCTTTGGCGTTAGGGCAAGCCCACTCCTCCGAAAGCCTTTTGCAAGGTATTTGCGAGGCCATCACGCACGAATCCATCTATGTGCTCGCCTGGGTAGGCATTGCTGAAGAGGGCCGGGAAAAGGCGATTCGCATCGCCGCGGCCGCGGGCAGCGCCGTCAAGTTTCTCTCCGGAATGGACCTGAGCTGGGCGAAGGATGAGCCCAGCGGAAAGGGCCCAACAGGCATCTGCATTCGCACCAACGAACTACAGATCATGCCCGACTCGGAGACCTCCGGTGTCTTTGGACCATTGCGCGCGCGAGCCAGGCAACACGGCATACGTTCAAGCGTGTACATTCCGCTGCGTGTCGAGGGCGGATGGCGCGGTGCGCTGGTTATCTATGCCGCGCACGCCAATGCCTTTGAAATGCCCGCGATTGCGGTGCTGCAACACCTTGCGGAGCAGGTTGTCTACGCCATCCATGCGTTCGATCAGGGGCAGTCTCTTCACAAGGGCCAGATCGACCTGGCCAATACACGAAGGCAGTTGACCGAGGCATTGTCCGCGATGGTGACGCCCATGATCACCGCCATGGAGATGCGCGACCCTTACACGGCCGGCCACCAAAGCCGAGTGGCGGATATAGCTGTCGCCATGGGCAGGGAGTTGGGTTGGCCAGAGAACCGTGTACAGGGATTGCGCGTGGCGGCGCAGGTGCATGACATCGGCAAGATTTCCATCCCGGCTGAAATCCTGACCAAGCCGACCAAACTCAGTCCGGCTGAATGGGCCATGATCCGTGAGCATCCTGAGACCGGCTACACCATTCTGAAGGACATTCCCTTTATCTGGCCGATTGCCGCCATGGTGCGCCAACATCATGAGCGGCTCGATGGCTCGGGCTATCCGCTGGGCCTGAAAGGGGATGCGATTCTGCCCGAAGCCAGGGTGCTGGCGGTGGCGGACATCGTGGAAGCAATGGGATCGAACCGGCCCTATCGGCCGGGAATCGCGTTGGATATTGTGTTGCAAGAGATTGAAGGACAGGCCGGCACCTTGCTGGATGCGGAGGCCGTCCGGGTCTGCGCGGCCCTGTTCCGCGAGAAGCGCCTGGTTCTGCCGAGCCCGTACCAGCGCTGATCTTTTATCCCCGCCTCCCGCCTGTCCTGCTGCTATACCTTGCGTTCGTCCACTTTCTCCAGTGTCTGGTCGGCAAGCTGGCGGCTGCCAAAGCTGCGGAACTCCTTCACCTGGTGCAGGTCGAAGGCCGGAGCGGCGCCTTGCGGCACGCGCACCCGGAAAAAGTCCGCCCCCGCAACATCCTTCAGCCAGAACGCCGGGCGGGCGTCCGCGGCCCGCGTGGCAATCTCCACGTTGCTCATCTCCAGGTTGCGCACATGGCGCAGAAAGAACCCGCAGGCCGGCAGCGCGCCGAACATTCCAGGGTCGGGATAGGCCGCTGCGCGTTCCTCGGGCTCCAGAGCGGCCATCGCCGCCGATCCGCCTCCCACCTGTTCGAGAAATACATCGCTGATCTTGATGTCCTCGATGGGGTGGCCGGGAACGCCGCTGAGGATGGAGGGCAGGGGCGATGCGCCGGAGCTGGTAATGTTGCTCAGGATCACCCGCCGCATCACGCCGGGCTGGGCGTCCCGCGGGCCTCTCATGCGCGCGCCCAGGCGCAGAAACAGCGGAGCGCTGCGGATGTCGCGCATGGTGATGCCGGTGAAAGTGATGTCCTCCACCAGCGCGCCGTCTTCGCTCTCCAGCGCAAAGCCCTGGCAGCTCTCGAAGACGCAATTGGAGACAGTTACGTTGCGGAAGCCGCCGTTCGATTCGGTGCCCAGCTTGATGCGCCCGGTGGCCGGCCAGTGCGGCTTTTGGGCGGCCAGCTTCCAGCTTCCGTCCAGCACCGAGCCCAGCTCGAAGCCTCCGGTCACGTAGCAGTTGGCGATGGTCAGGTTCTCCGTGGCCCGCGCATAGCCCAGGGCAAACGAACTCTTGGGGCAGATGGCGTCGTCCCAGGGCGAATTGACCGTGCAGTTGGAGACGCGCACGTTGCGGCAGCAGTCAATGTCCATGCCGTCGCGGTTGGTGTCGATCAGCAGGTTGTCGATGGTCAGGTTGTCCACGCCGGTGGCCAGGATGCCGAACCAGCCGCCCTGCAGAATCCTGAAGTCGCGCAGCAGAACATTGCGGCAATTCTTGAGCGCGATGGCCTTGTTGCCCACACCGGGCTTGGTGGTGTCGGGCTGGCCGGGCTCGTTCTCCCAGCCGCGCGTCAGGCCCTTGCCCCAGATGAGCCCCGGCCCGGTGATGGAGACGCAGTCCAGATCCTCGCCCCACAGCAGTGAGTTGTGCCAGTGGTTGTGCCCGTAGTCCTGGAAGGGTTCCCATGCGCCCTGCGGTTCGGCAGCGTCATAGCCGCCCGTGAGCGTGCCCTCCAGAGGCGTGGGCGCGGCCAGGATCACGGCGCCGTGGTCCAGGTAAAGTCCCACCTTGCTCTTCAGGCGGATGGAGTAGCTGAGGTAGACCCCGGCAGGGAAGAGCACCGTGCCGCCGCCCGCCGCCGCCGCTGCCTCAATGGCGCGGTTGATGGCCGGCGAATCCGTGGCCGCACCGTCGCCCCTGGCGCCGAATTGGCGAACGCTCACCCAACCTGCGCCTGGGGCTGCCGCCGGGTTGCCCATTGTCCGCGCATCCAGCGCCGCGGCTGCTGCCGGGGCCACCGTCACCGCTGCTCCGGCGCCTGCAAACTTCAACAACTCTCTACGCTGCATCCCCGTCCCCCTGTGCTGTTCCGGATTTCGCGACGGAATGTTGGCGTCGCGCGCCTGGCAATTGTTGCCGAAGGGACATTGTGCCACAGCGGAATCCATGCGGGTTGCGCCGCCCTTCCATGGTGGCTATGCTCTAATCGACACCCTTGATCAACGAACTTATTCCTGTGGGGACCGTTCATGACTTTTACAATTCGCTCGCTCGGTCCCAGTGTGTGCATCGCCGCCGCCGGATTGGTGCTGGCCGCGGCCGGTTGCGGCGGCGGAAGCAGTTCCGCGACCACCCCGCCGGTGCCGCTTTCCATTTCGCTGGGAACCAGCACGGTGGTGGTCCCGCAGGATGGAGCCGCGGCCGCTGTGCCGCTGACGATCGTCGGACCCACCGGCACCCCTTCGGTTTCCGTTACCGGGCTCCCGTCCGGGGTTGCGGAGCAGTTTGCCGCTGCTGCGGGAAGCCTGTCCGGCACGCTTACCTTCACCGGCAGTGCATCCCTCGCGGCGGGCAGTTATCCCTCCACCGTCACGGTGACCCTGGCGGGCCAGAGCGCAAACGCGAGTGTCACGCTGGTGAGCGCGGTAGTGGCCAAGGTGAGCAACAGCACCGATACCACGCTGGGCGTGAAAGGCGTACTGAAGCAGTTCATGGCCACCTCCTTCCAGATTGCCGAGTGGACGGTTGACGTGTTTGGCGCCGGGGCCAGCACCACCGCGCGCGAGGGCACATTGAGCGCCTTGGAGCCGCAGCACATTCGCCTGCAGGCGCTCTCCCAGGCCATTCCCATGAAGGCCCATACCGGCGCGGCCACTGACTGGGACTTCACCCTGCTGGACCAGACATTGCAGCCGGTGCTGGCTTCGGCAGACCATAGCCCGGAGTTTCAAATCGCCGCCGCGCCCGCTTGGATGTGCGACAGCAGCGGGCATTTGGACATGGCCAACCACCTGAAGGACTTTGCCGCCTATGCGGCCAACCTGGTGCTCTATTACAACAAGGGCGGATTCAACGCGGGCGGGGCGCACTTTCAGTCGGCCAGCAGCCAGCCCATCACCTGGTGGGGCATCTTCAACGAATACAACATCAACGGCCTGACCACCGCCCAGTATGTGACGCTCTACAACGCTGTGGTTCCCGCCATGCTGGCCGCGGACCCCACCATCCGGTTTTCCGCACTGGAGTTTTCCGATTATGGGCTGGGCACGGGCGAAGCAGGCGACCTGATGCAGGCGCTGCCCGCATTCGTGGCGCCGGCCAATGCCGGCGGAGTCAAGGCGCAGGTCGATGTCGTTTCGACCCACTTGTACGGAACCTGCAACGTGAAGGACACGGATGCGACCGTCTTTGCCGCGGTGCCGCAGTTTGTGGCCAATCTGAACTACTTTTACCAGCAACTCCAGACGCGTTCCGATCTGGCCTCGGTGCCCGTGTGGGTGACGGAAAACAACGTGAATGCCGACTCCGACAACAACGGCATGAGCGCCTGCAACCCCACCCAGGCCTTTGCAGCCGATCCGCGGGGAACCAGCGCCTACTTCGCCGCATGGAGGCCCTATGTGTTTTCGCAGTTGGGCAAGGCCGGCAACCAGGCGCTCTATCACTGGTCCTATACGGGAGACCCGCAATACGGCGAGGTGGATGGCAGCGGCAACCCTTATCTCAGCTATTGGGTAGACAAGACGCTGGCGAATCTTTACTCTCCCACGCCCGGCGCACCGGGGCCGGCCATTCTCCAGGTGGACTCCACGGACACTTCTTCAGTGGAAGCTCTGGCGACGGAGAACAGCGACGGTTCGGTGGTGGTCATGGTGGTGGACCGCGCGGTTCATGCCTCCAGCGACAACAACGGGAGCGGCGATCCCAGGACCGTGGTCGTGGATGTTTCCAGCTTTGGCAACTTCTACGCGGCCAGCCTGATCACCGTCGATGCAGCCACCAGCCTGAGCTCCGGCCCGGCCGGCGCCGGAGTTACCCCGGCTACGCGCATGAATGTGACGCTGCCCGGATATGGAGTGGCGTTTCTGAAGCTGACGCCGTAGAGTCAGCCTCTCCCAGGGCGATCCTCCGGTTATGGCAAAACCAGGGACGATGTACCCAGGAGCGACAACATTCAAGTCGATGCGACCAGCAGGGAGCAGCGACCTCGAACGACAGTAAACAGGACACAGTATCCCTGGTTTTGCCCTAAGGATCGGGTGCGGGAACTTCGCAAACCCAAGCCCTGTCGTTTTTGAGTTTCCTGTGAAAAGGGTGGAGCGCGATCAGCCTGTCAAGGGCTGGATCGCCCGATGGAGCCTCCCGTGCGTCTGGTCATGCGGAGCGGGAATGGCCCTGCTTGCGGCTGGAGGGCATTATCGCGCGCCAGCAGCGACTGGCGTCAGAAGTACATAGGGAACTTCCGTGTGTGAGAATTCCCGGCCCAGTTCAGGGTCGGCGAACGGCGGCGCATGGTCGCCCACCAGGACAAACACCGTGGGTCTTGCGGATGGCGCCAACGCCATTTGTTGGACGGACTGATGCACATTCCGAACCAGCCGGAACCATGAACACAGTGGCGCTGAAGCCTGCAGCGAAGGCAGCGTGGAGCAGACGCCATCGTCGCTGAGACTGGGATGCGCGGGCACGGGGAGATGGGAATTCAGCGTGACCCAGTAAATGAATCTGGGCTCTCCCGTGTTCGCAGACAGAAGCGAACTTCCAATCCACTTGGCGATGGCCGCATCGCATACCCCTGGAAACGCGCCGGGGCAATCGGGCAGTTTCAGCTTATCCAGGTCGGGAGCGAACAAACTCCGGTCGAAACCTACCCTCGGGTACCAGGTGTTTCGTTGGAACATTGAGCCTGTATAGCCGTGAACCGAAATATTCTTGTACTTGCGTTCATGGAAGAAAGCAGGAACGCATCCGCTCAGAAGCTGCGGTGAGGCAAGAAGGATACTGAAGCCCATTTTGGAGTGGCAGAGCTCGCGAGACTCTCCGGGAACTGTGCTCCCTTCGAAGGGTACAGAGCCATAGGTGACGTTGAACTTGCTCGCCACGCGGGGGTCGCGATAGGCCGCGGTGAGCGCCTGGGCCAGATGGGCGTCGCCCGGAAGCCCCCAGGACTCGACAAGAATGAGCACCACATTGGGGGCCTCTGCGGTTCTTGAGCGGTTCAGAATGGCGACGGCGCGAGAAGATGCGGAGTTCATCCATGCGCTATCTGTGCGGTGCGAGGCCCTGTTCACTCCGCGCAGGTAAATGTCCAACCTGACAAGAGACAGGATAGGAGCGCGCGCCAACCGCTTCTGGGTGTAGAGCATATCTTTGCGCACCAGAGGATTGCGCCCGGTAAGCAGGCTGGCAGAAGCGATAAGTGCGATTAGAAACACAAGACAGCCTGCCACCCACAAGCGATCCTCGGATCGAGGCCGGAAGCTGGCGACGGCCGCACAGACCAAAATCACCAAAGCCAGAACAGCGGATATTTCCAGTATCCGGCCGGTAGGCAGCGAATGCACCGAGAGAAGAGACTCGATCAGGTCGCTCATGGACAGCATATAGGTCTTGGAGATGGCGCAGGCGAAGTCGGCAAGCGATTCCAGAAGAAGCAGCACGAAGACCACGCTGCGCGGCAGCAGCACACTGAAGGCGCCGATCAGCAGATACTCCAGATTGATGTACCCAGGAGGAACCAGCGCCAGACGGTGTGCCAGAAGCGCGAGTGGCAGGCTTGGCAAGACCAGATAGATGAGCGGGATCACGGCAAAACGCGGCCGAAGTGCACGTACATGCGAAACACGCATGTGAGAATATTACACCACGATTAACGGCATTGCGTGGTTGTGGTGTAGCATCACTCTTCGCGCGCTGCAATCTGAAAGTTTGCGGGTTCCGGAAGACGGCCCCGCAAAATGATCAAGAGCGGCTCCCGCACTTGATGCCGAGGATGTTGTCAATGACAAAGACGAGAGTGTGCTTCCTGGCGGCGCTGCTCGCTGTTTCTCTTGCATCTGTGGTCCTCGTGCTGCACTGCCGGGCCTCGGTAAAAGGGAACCTGCTTGCGCTTTATGACTTGTCGGTCTGCAAGCAGGCGCCCTCGTCCCCTGTGCCTCCAGTTGAAGAGAGGCTTGTGGCACATGCCGGTGGCGCAGTGCAGGGACTCGCTTACACCAACTCCCGCGAGGCATTGGATAGCCACTACGCGGAAGGCTACCGGGTCTTTGAACTCGACTTTCATTGGACCAGCGACGGCAGATTGGTTGTGGTTCACGATTGGACTGAGATGTCCACGCGGTTCGGCGTCAAACCGCATGTGTTCAGCTACGGCGAATTCCTGAGCGCACGGCGCCTCGACGGTTTGCATCAGTTGACCTTCGAGGACCTTTGCCAATGGCTGGTAACGCATCGCGATGCGTTTGTGGTTACAGATACGAAAAGCAGCAACTTCCGCTTCCTGCACTATCTTCAGACCAATGCCGGCTTTATCCTGCCGCAGTTGATTGTCCAGATTTATCGCATCTCGGAACTGCAGGCGGCCAGGCAGCTTGGAACCAGAGCGGTTTGGCTGAGTGTATACAAGGCATCCTATCCTTGCTGGGCCTTGAGGCGGATCTCCGGCGTCGATGCCTTTGTCATTCCCGTCGAGCTTTACCCCCGATACCGGGAGTTGGTGTTGACGGGAAAGGCGCATTTCTACGTTCATTCCGTTCGCGCGGAATCGGTCGACGAAGCGTTTAGGCGGATGCCCGGCGTTTACGGTATCTACGTCGACTGATCGTGTTTATTCATCCGCCGCCGTAGGCGTGCTCAAGGTTCCGCCGCGAAGGCTTGTCTTGGCGGGGAAAAATGAGCGGTGGATCGCTTGAAGGAGTCGCCTCAGGCAATCTGGAAGAACCCCAGGGGCGTCTTCTTGGCGGTGGCCGATCGCATTGAAATCGCGATAACGGCGCCCGACAGACGGCGTAATCGACGAAGTATCTTTTGCCTGCTCCCGTACCTTAAACTATCAAAACAGGAACCAAAGGAATCCGCGAGATGCGCATATTGCGGGAAGCCGGAAATAGAAGTTGACCTGATATGAGGCTATTGCTATGAGCAAATGTTCCAAGACGAACGGACTGATGGGCAGGGCGGTGACCGGAAAGCCGGTGACCCAGTGCCAGGACTTGAACGAGGTTTTTTCGGCATCTCTTCCGGCATTCGGCGGCGGCTACCTGCGGCGCGTCCATGAAGCGTTGAAACAGGTGATTGAAAAACGCATTCCGCTTGTCATCACTTGCGCCGGGCCGATCACGGTTTCCGATCAGCATCGCGCCTGGCTCATTCCGCTCATCAAGGCGGCGAACACGGCATACATCACGGTCACCGACGCGATCTGCTACCACGACGGCCACGACTGCCTGCGCAAGAGCGATGAACGTCCCATACGGGAGGTGGATCTGTTCGGCGACGACGCCGAACTGCGCGAGAACGGCGTCATTCGCGTCACCGACACCGGTTTCGACGAACAGGTGCTCTTCGACCAGGACGCCGTATTAACCGACATCCTCCAGAGGCCCGAGTTCCAAAAGCGGATGACGACAACCGAACGCAACTATCTGCTCGGCAAGTACTATGCCGAACGGGAAAAGGCGCTCGGCGTTGCGCCGGGCCTGATGAGCACCTGCGCAGAACTTGAATTGCCGGTCTTCATCGGAGCCCCTGCCGATGGCAGCGTGTTCCTGAATTCCGTCAAGCTCTGGATGCTCGCACGGCTGGGGAAGATCAAATATGGATTCGATTACGATCTTCACGAAGACGTATTCGAATCCTGCGCCTACCATCACTGGGGACTGTTCGACTCCGAAGCCAAATCGTTTGCCATTCTGATTTTGGGCGGCGGCGTTCCCAAGAATTATTCTCTGCAACCCGAACCGACGCTCTCGCAAATCTTCTTCCTCGATAACATTCGTGGGTATGACTACGATGCTCAGATCGTCTCGTCACCCGTGACGGATGGCAGTCTGTCCTCGTGCGCGCCGGCCGAAGCAGTCTCCTGGGGCAAGGTCAATCCGGAAACCTACACCACGCAGACGGTCAGCATGCAGGGCGATTACTCGTCCTACATGCCCTTCATCGTGCGCGCGCTGGTAGGGAAGGATCTGCTGCATAATCCTCCGGAGCCGCTGCGCCTCTACGCCCGGCGCGATGAACTCAAGCAGAAGCTGCTTGCGATCATCGGCAATGACGAAGGAGCCATGGAGAAGATCATGGAGACCCTCTCGCTTCCGGCTGAGCTCAAGATTTAAGGGCCCTTTTGAAATTTCTGTCTTAACAGCCTGTGGTGAAAGTCAGGTTTTGAAAGGGCACGGCTTTCGCCGTGCCCTTTCAACACGCGATCAATCAGCTCCAATTACTCTGCCGGCGGTTCTGCGTCGGGCTTTGTTGCGGAATCTGCGTCAGACCCATCGGCCAGGGACTCGGTGTCCAGTTCGTGCTCGTGCTGGTAGTGCACCACCGGCATCTTGCCGTCCCACCACGCCCAGTTCATGGGATAGACATCGGGATCGAAGAACACCTGGTAAAAGTGCCAGACCAGGATGGCCAGCGTGGCCAGAATCGCCTCGTAGTAGTGAATGGTGGTGGCCACGTCGACCCACCAGCGGGCCAGCAGGTTGCCCACCCAGACCTTGGCCCACATCATGATGCCGGTCAGAGCCATCAAGGCCGTGCCCCACACCAGGGCCCAGTACTCAGCCTTCTCCCCATAAGTGAAGCGGGCGAACTTCGGTTTCTGGCCGCCCAGGCCGAGATAGTAACGCATCATTCCGATCACATCGACTGCATCCTTGGGGCGGGGTGCCAGATCGCGAATCAGGCGGCGTCCTTCCCTGGTCGCGATCAGATAGCAGACGTGATAGGTTCCCGCGCCGATCAGGATGACGCCGGCGATGCGGTGAATGATGCTGCGCAGCCGCTCGCCATTGCCGTTGCCCAGCAGTTCGGCAATCCAGGAGTTGGGGAACTTCAGGGCGAAGCCGGTAATCACCAGGACAATAAAGCTGCTGAGCAGCACCAGGTGCTGCCAGCGCTGATTGGCGGTCATGCGCACCATGAAGGGATTCTGCATGCGCCGCCGCTGCACGGCCTTGCCGCGCCAGACGATGGCGTTATGCAGGAACATGGCGCCGATTACCAGGAAGATCAACGCCAGATAGAACCACCTCACCCAGCGAACCGCCACCGAACCGATGTCCTTGGATTGGCCGCCTTCGAAATGCACTTTAGTCTGGGTGAACTTCTGCGTCACTCCCTGGTGGCACTTTCCGCAGGTGGCGTCGAGGTTGGCGCGATTGACGGTCGAGCGCGGATCGCTGGAGGGCAGAATGTTATGCACCCCGTGGCAACTGGAGCAGTTGGCGGCAACCACCGAACCGCCTTCCGTGGCCAGACCGTGATAACTGTCAAAGTAGGATGTGACCCGGTTTCCGGGTACGCCGAACTCCTGCGACAGCCGCACTCCCTGGTGGCAGCGGGCGCAAATATCTCTGGAAACATTCTGTTCCGAGACCGGCGCGTTGGGATTTGTATGCGCCTTGATGGAGTGGATTCCGTGGCAATCCGTGCATACCGGGGCCAGGCCGTTGCCCCGCGCAATTCCTTGCCCATGAATGCTCTGCATGAAGGTCTCTTCGACCTTGGTGTGGCATTTGCCGCAGGTGGCCGGAACATTGAACTTGTAGATCGGCGACTTTTGATCGTTGGCGGCCAGAATCTCGTGCGTGCCGTGGCAATCCGTGCAGACCGCGGCCTTGGTCGAGCCTTTTTCGACGGCGCGCCCATGCACGCTGTCCTGGTATGAAGTGAAGGGCTGAGAGCTTTCGCCGTTCGACTCCATGAGGAACTTCTGCCCGTGGCACCGGCCGCAGGTTGTGGGGATGTTGGCGTGATTCACCGGCGACTTGGGATCGTCGGCGGCCAGAATCTCGTGTGCGCCCCCGTGGCAGTCCTGGCAATTGGCCGCGGCCGCCGCGCTGCCCTTGGTTCTCTTGGCATGCAGGCTGTGGGAGTACGCTTCCTGGGCATCCGCGTGGCACTGGGCGCAGGTGATCTTCTGCGGGGTGCTCTCATGCGCCAGGCTCTTCACGTCGGTGTGGCAATCCACGCAGCTGAACATCGCGCCGTGAACCGAATGCTTGAGCTTGTCCGCGTCCACGCGCAAGCTGACCGACTTGCCATTCACCTCTGTCATGAGGGTGGGGTCGGAGTGGCAGGCAAGGCAGTCGCTGTCCTTGAGCTTATGCTGGGCATGAGCCGGGCACGCCCAGATCAGCAGGGACAGGGCAAGCGTTTGAGTGAGGATTCTTCTGGCGGAGTTCACGACCTAGAGGAGACGCTTTGCGCGCAAGAACCGGCAGTGACTGAAATCACAGTGAGAAAACCAGCGAGATTGAGGCTTCGCTTAAGGAGCTTCTGAATGTGCCGCGTTTTGAAAGGGCGCGACTTTAGTCGTGCCGGCAAAGCCCGCAAAATCAATGGGGGCTTTACATGTTGCGGAAAACTCAATTCAAGGGCAGAAGTGTCAGGGCACGACTTCAGTCGTGCCATAAACAGCCCAAAATGAGCAGGGCTTTAGCCCCTGAGGAATGCTTTTCACGGCCTTCGCCGTTCATTTCATTCATGGTTTTTCCGCAGCCTGTTTGGCCCCTGCGGGGAGGCAGTATGCTCATCGAGACCCTTGATTCCCCCATGGGCGCAAAAGCCTGAGCTCGGTGAAGCTCAGGCTTTTGCACAACGGAAATGCCCTGTCTTTCAGTCTTCCAGCAGCTTCGGGTCAGATGAAGTAGGCGCTCAAGGTCAGCACCAGAAGCGTCAGGCCGATGAGAATGGCGGTGAAGCCGACCACCTTGGAGAAGTTGATCTGCCAGATTCCAGGCGCCTCTCCGATTCTGCTCTCCAGTTTCCCCTCTTCCGCAACTCGCTCATACTCATCCGGGCGCTTGTGCTTGAACTCTTCCTCGCTCTCCACGCCGGTAAAAATCACCATATCCATGGGAAAGCTGTCGGGGCGCAGATGGGTATTGACGAAGTGGATGGAGAAGATGAACAGAATGGCCAGCAGGCCTTCTTCGCTGTGAATCACCAGCACGGCGTTCAATGCCCAGCCGGGCAGAAAATGGGCGAAGAACGGCGCAAACCACATGGCATACCCTGAGAAGCCGATGACAATCATGCCCCAGAAGACCGCCCAGTAATCGAACTTCTCCCAGTAGGCGTAGCGGTCGAACTGCGGCTTAGGTCCCAGCCCGAGGAACCAGCGCATGTGCCCAAAGAGATCCTTCACATCCTTCCAGTTGGCCACCATCGAGGTCTTTCCCCAGAAGATTCCCTTCTCGCGGTGGATGAACGCGCGGGTAAAGATATCTTTCAGGTGAATGGCAAATGCCAGGGTCAGCACCACCGCGCAGAGCTTGTGGAAGAAGATGATGGCCCCAAATCCGCCTACCCCGCTGGCGAAGCGGCGGGCCCAGGCGCTCTCGCTGAAGCGCATGGGCAGTCCGGTAGCCGCCAGTCCCAGAAACGTGGTGAACAGAACCGCGTGGAGGTATCTCTGCCCCCGTGTGAAGCGCATGAAAAACCGGCCCTTCACAGGGTTTTGCTGTGTGGTGCCATCGGCCGCTTGCTCCGGATCAGGCATCCTTTCCTCCTTCTGCCGACCGCTTCTTGATCTGGTCATATCGCGCGCGGATCAGCCACAGTATGGTGTGAATTACGAAGAACGTAAGCGTGCCGACCAAGAGCAGATTCATGAACAGCCGGATATAGTAAAGCGCCGGATTCAGCTTGCGATTGTGGGCGTTGGCATGCGGCTGGTATTGGACAAAGCTGGCGTTGGCGCCGCTGTGGCACTTGCCGCAGGTGGCAACCAGGTTCGCCTTGTTGATGGGCGAAAGCGGATCGGACGCGGGCAGGATTTCATGCGCTCCGTGGCAGTCCCAGCAGCGCGCCGTCTGCACGTACCCGCCCAGGGAACTCAACTGGGAGTGGAAGGTATCGTGATACGTGGAAAGCTTGTCCTTGTGGCACGAGCCACAGATAGGTGTGGACTGCATGCGGAAGGCCGCCTCGGTTGGCTGCAGAATCGCGTGCGCCGTGTGGCAGTCGGTGCAGACCGGCGCTTTCATGTTGCCGGCGGCCACGGCCTTTCCGTGAATGCCGTGGTCGTAGTCCGCCGCGATTCCCGCGTGGCAGGTACCGCAGGTCTTGGGGATATTGGTCTTGTAGGTGGGGCTTTCCGGGTCCTTGTGGCTCAGGATGTGATGCGACCCGTGGCAGCTTTGGCAATTGGCCGCCACCAGCAGCCCCTCTTTGCTGAGCGCAAACCCGTGGATGGAGTCCATGTACAGCGGGTAAACGTTGGACAGGCCGTGCTTCTTGGCCATCGCCTCGCTGCCGTGGCAGGCGCCGCAGGTGCGCGGAATGTTGAGCGGATAAACCGCCGACTTGGGATCGTCCTTGGGAAAGATGCTGTGCGCGTCCCCATGGCAACTGGTGCATGGATGAGACGCCGCCGAGGCATGCACGCTGCCCACCAGCCCGGCTGCCTGATCGGCGTGGCAGGTCTTGCACTCCACCGGCGTCACCTTGTCCGGATGGGGATAGTCCTTGATGGTGGCGTGGCAATCGGAGCATTTCAGGCTGCCGTGGATGCTGGCGCCGAACTTCTGCGCATCCACGCAGACGCTGTGCCCGGAGGGGTCCTGCAGGCTCTTGTCCGCATGGCAGGCAAGGCAATCCGTATCCGCCCTTGCCGCCCGCGGCGTCCCGGCAAGCAGTAGCGCCCCAAGGGCCAGCGCGATGAAAGAAGCAGTCTTCATGTCAACTCCGATGGTTCTTGCCGCCCGCCTGCTTGGGAGAGAGAGGGTTGGGCCTGTCTCTCCCGTTTTCAAGTTGCACGGCCGTGGCCTGGCCTCGGGCCCTCTATTTCTGCAGCGTCCGAATGTAGGAGACGACATCCTTGATCTGGGCGTCGGTCAGCTTGCCCTTGTAGGCGGGCATCTTGTTCTTGCCGTTTTCGGTGGAGGCGATGAACTGCGCATCGCTGGCCTTGACCATCTCCGGGGCCTTGAAGGAAAGCACCTTCATGTTCTTGGCCATGGGTGTGGCGGCCAGTCCGTCGGCGCCGTGGCACATGGCGCACTTCGCCTTGTAGGTAGCTGCCCCGGACGCCTGCGCAAAGGCCGGCGCCGCAATGGAAGCGGCCAACAGGAGGAAGGCCGCCGCTCTGATTCCTGAATTCATGGTGTTGCTCCTTTCCCGGTGATCGGGGAGGTTACCGGGCAAGTCTCTTTCATATAGGCTGTGTTGCGCCGCAGCATGTGACCCAAGTCACAGCTTGAGAGGCCAAAGCCCCGCGGCTGCGCGCAAACCCGCTTCGTCCTTCAATCAGGAGACGATCCACAGGGCGACCCGTCAGGGTGATGTGGGTCACTGGCCGCGCGGCCTCTCATCATAGAGAATATGACCGCTAGTTGAGGATTGATTCTTTATGGCCACAGTTGCGGTTTCAGAAGCAAAAACCATGCTCACTCTCCCTGGAGATGCAGTGCGCCAGATTCAATGGCGGTTTGCCGATCGGTTTGACTTGCAGATGCTGGTGCAGTCGGCCCGCGGCGTTGCGCGGGGAACCGTGGCGCGGATGGTGGCCGCCGGCGAGCGGAACACCCACGAGTGGACCCCTGCCAAGAATGGGATGATGCAGGCCTTTGATCGCGCCGGCATTACCGCGGTCTTCATGGAGCCGGAAGATGGCGGCTTCATCGCCGGGCCCAAGAATCTGGCGCTGGGCCTGGTCGCCTTTGAACTGGCCTGGGTAGACGGCGGCGCCGCTACCGCCAGCCTGGCCAGTTGCCTGGCCCTGTCGCCCATTCACGAGCGCGGCACCCAGGAGCAGGTTACCCGCTACATGACTTTGGCCGCGCCGCCGCAGGACGGCGAAGACCGCCAGCCCTGGCGCGGCGCTTTTGCGCTCACCGAGCCCATCCCGTACGTGGGCGTCGAGACCGGCATGTTGAGCGGCAAGTTGCGCGTGGCCGAGTGGAAAGAGGGCCAAGAACCCTGGCTGCAGGTGGACAAGCGCGGCCGCTTCATCACCGGGATCGCCTTTGCCAACTTTGTCACCGCCGCGGTCATCTCCGACGACCCGCGCATCAAGGGCAGTTGCGTGGTGATCGTCGAGGAGGGCGATGAGGGCTTGTTCGACCGCGGAACCCCCACCAAGAAGCTGGTTCACCAGCTTTCCTCCACCGGCGACCCCATCTTCAACCTCAAGGTTCCGGCCAGCCGCATCGTAGGCGGCTACACGGTGAAGGACGGGGTGATCGTCCCCAACTTCAGCCATGGCGAAATCATCGAGGCGGTCTTCCGCCGCACCCGCGTGCCGGTGGGCCTGATGACCGCGGCCAAGCTGCTTTCCGCAGTCGAGCCGGTCATTCGCTATCAGCGCGAGCGCTTCCGCGGCGCCGAAGGCTTGAAGCCTGGCTCCGCCCGCTATGAGCAGGGCATCCAGCAGCGCGAGGACGCACTGCACCGGCTGGTGGACGTGTGGGCCACGGGCGAAGCAGCCACTTCGCTGGGCTTCAACGCCGCCCGCCTCTTTGACGCGCTGGACCCGGTGGAGAAGCAGAAGACCGCCATTCTGAAGGAACAGGGCATCCAGGGCGGACGCGCAGAGATGAAGGCGCTGCGCGAGAGCGAACAGAAAGCTATCGAGCTGCTCTCGCTCAAGCCCGGCGATCCCCGCCGCGCCGAACTGGAAGCCGATCCCCTGGTCCAGTATGTGCTGATGGACGCCGAGGCCAACGTGATTTGTCCGGCGACCAAACTGTGGTGCACCGGCCACGGCGCCAACATGATGCGCGAGGCGGTCAGCCTGATGGGCGGCTACGGCATTACTGAAGACTGCCCCGGCTTCCTGGCCAACAAATGGATGGATGCGCAACTGGAAGCGACCTACGAAGGCCCCGAGGCCGTGCAGCGCCGCCAGTTGACGATCACCATGACCGGTGAGGTCTTCCTGGCCCAATTCGCGGCGTGGACAGCGGAGATGCGCCGGGTGGCTTCAAACCGGCCCGGCACCGGCGCCTGCACCCTGGCCTCGGCCATGCAGATGTGGCTGTGGACACTGAGCTACCTGCAGAAGGCCACCGACCCGTACGGCAACAAGCTCTACCACGGGCAGCGCCAGGGCGTGACCTTTGCGCTGGCCGATGCGCTCTGCTGGCTGCTGGCTTCGCGCTGCCAGATTCTGGACGTGCTGGAACTTGAGGCGCGCGGCGGAGACGACCCCGTGGCCGCCGAAGGACTCGAGGGAACCCTCCAGTTCCTCAGCGACCTGTGCCACACCCAGGCTGCCCAGGCGGCTGGCGAGGCTTCGCGCATTTGCGCCGAGCTGGTCTTTGGCTACAACCAGCACCCCTCCTGGGACGAGGAAGAGCACCGCAACTGCTTCCTGGCAATCGAGTTGGAAGTGTACGAGGAGACCATGCCGGGCATCAGCGCCATGGCTGTCGATGTGCTGGCCGCCGACGGCACCCATCCGTTGAAAGCCGGCCCCTGCGCGGGCTGCGCCGGATCGAGCGAGTTCCTGCGCCTGCAAAGCAAGCTGGCCACCTGCCTGAGCGGCTCGCGCCTGGCCAAGGACCGCGCCGCGGAAACGGTGGGCAAGGTCATGATTCCTGAAGCCCTGGATTACCCGGCTTGAGCGCACATTCAGTGGGGGCGCCCCTGCCGGAATGCGCACATCAGCTCCGTGCCCCATCCTTGCGATTTGCTTCTGTCGCAAGGGTGGGAAACCGTAAAGCCACACCGGCCACGTCGACGAGGAGGCCAACATGAACGGGGAAGAAACGGCAGCGCCGGAGATCGAGCGGCAGACGATGGAGGTGGACATCGCCTGCGCCGGTTTTGGTCCGGCCATGGGCGGCTTTCTCACCACCCTGACCCGCGCCTGGAACGAAAATCCCGCCGATCCCGCCTTTGAAAGCAAGGTCGCGCCGGGCATGCCCTTGCAGGTGCTCTGCTACGAGCGCGCCGACGACATCGCGGCGGGCGTCAGCGGCGTGGTCACTCGCGGCCAGGGCATCCGCGCCAGCTTTCCTGACCTGAACCCGGCGGAAATCCCCATGGCCGCCGACGTAAAGCAGGAGCGGGTGTTCTATCTGCTTGACCCGGTGGGCGCCAGCCGCCGCTCCACGGTTCTGCGCCTCGGAGATTCTTTCCTTCGTTTCGGAGGAAAGCTCGCGGGCGTGAAAGATCATGCCTTCGAGCTGCCCTGGACCCCGGCCTTCCTCCACAAGCATGGCGGCCTGGTCATGTCCATGGGCCAGTTCAACCAGTGGGTGGGCTCGCAACTGATGGCCAGCGGCCTGGTGCAGATTTGGCCGGGAACGCCGGTCAGCGTACCGATCTTCTCCGGCAGGGCGGTTGAAGGACTGCGCCTCACCGATCAGGGTGTGGACCGCAACGGAGCTCCTGCCGACGGCTTCATGGCCGGCATGGATGTGCGCGCGCAACTGACCGTGGTGGGCGACGGCCCGGTGGGCGCCGTGGGCCAGGCGCTCGATGAGCACCTCGGCCTGCCCCAGGGGCATGCCCACCGCGAGTGGGCCCTGGGCATGAAGTTTGTGATCGAGCTGCCGGAAGACACGCCGCTCCAGCCCGGCGCCGTCTGGCACACCTTTGGCTATCCCGAGCCGGAGATCTTCGGCTTCCTCTACGTGCACCCGGACCGCCTGGCCTCGGTGGGCATCTTCGTGCCCTCCTGGATGAGCGACCCTTCGCGCTCCGCCTACCGCTACTTGCAGCACTACATCCAGCACCCCGCCCTGTGGAAGTACCTGAAGGACGGGACCCTGCGCTCCTGGGGCGCCAAGTCGCTGGAGGAATCCGGCAAGCACGGCGAACCGTTCCTCACCGGCGACGGCTTTGCCCGCATCGGCGAGGGCTCGGGCTCGACCAACATGCTCACCGGCTCGGGCGTGGATGAGGCCTGGTCCACGGGCGTGCAACTGGGCGAATCGGTGATCGAACTGCTGCGCGCCGGCAAGCCGTTCACGCAGCAGAATCTCGCCGCCACTTACGAAACCCGCCGCCGCGCCAGCGCCGTGGAACGCGGCGCGCTCGAGGCTCAGAACGCCCGCAACGGATTCCATGGCGGCCCGCGCGGTTCCAGCATGATCAAGGGCATGATCGGCATGGCCATGGCCGGCCTGACCGGCGGCAAGCTCTCGCTGGGCGCGCACATTCCTCCCGCGCACCGGCAGATTGCGCGCATCGCCGCGGACGCCAGGGTGAAGGATGCGGCCCAGCTGGCCGTGGCCGACGGACGCCCGGTGCACGATGCGCTGATGAGCGCGCGCGGCTGGCCTGAGATTCCCTTCGACGGGCGGCTGCTGGTCTCGCAGCAGGATGCGCTGCTGATGGGCGGCAAGGTGCAGGCCATGCCCGGCTTTGCCGATCATGTGGTCTTCCGCGACGCCAACCTGTGCGTCCACTGCGGAGAAAAAACCTGCATCGCCATGTGCTCCGGCCAGGCCATTACTCTGGGCACGGACGGCCTGCCCGCCTTTGAACGCGAAAAGTGCGTGCATTGCGGCGCGTGCCTGTGGAATTGCGCGCAATCGCCGGACGGGGAGCGCTCCAATATCGAATTCCGCGCCGGCGCGGGCGGACTGCACTCCGCGGAGAACTGATCTTTCCGCTCGGCATGGTCTTTGAAAGGGCATGGCTTTAGCCTTGCCGCAAGGGGCGCCCCAGCCAACTCGCTTTGAAGGGTACTGGCTTTAGCCCGTGCATCAAGTGAGTAAAATAAATGCGGGCTTTAGCCCCTGAGGGAACGCACATTGTTGAAGATGATCCCCTCGGGGGCTAAAGCCCTATTCTTGTATCTGGCTTACACACGGCGCAGTTGAAGCCGCACCCTTTCAAAGCAGAAGAATCCTACTTAGTTGGTCTTCGAAAAAGGAAAGAACCATGGCAAATGCAGTACACATTGTGGTTTGCGCGGGCATCGTTCCTGACCCGCTGCAGACATTGGAGCCGGTAACCGGCCCGAACGGCCCGGGGCTGAAGAACGAGATGGTCTTGCCCGCGGTCCTGGACCCCTGGGCCGCCAGCGCGCTCTATGAGGCAGCCAACCTGGCCGCGAAAAACCCCGGCAGTAAAGTCTGGCTGGTTTCGCTCGGCCCCAAGGCCAAGCTGCAACAGGTGATGATGACCGTGGCCCAGAAGGTCGGCTTCGAGCTGGTCCCGATTGACGGCCCCATCGGCGGCTTTCCCGATGCGCACTCCACCGCGGCTGTGCTTGCGGACACCATCAATGCGCTCCCAGGGCTGGACCGCACGAAGTGCTTGCTCTTCGGCGGCTGGGAGTCAGCCACCCGCGGCGCCGGCGTGACGCTCCAGTTGGTGGGCGAGCGCCTGGGCATCACCGACCAGTTCCAGGGCGTGGACGAGATCAGTCTGCGCGAGGACGGTTCCTTCGAAGTGCTGGAGCGCGTGGAAGGCGGCAAGCACCAGGTCTCGGTCTGCGCCGGCACGCCCGCCGTTCTGGGCTGGGCCACCGGCAACCTGCCGGAGCCGCGCAACAATCCACAGGTCGGCATGGCCAATATGCGGACGATCATGCCCGCCCTGCAAAAGGCCAAACCGGCCAAGCTGGAGGCCAACGGCCTGCGCTACATTTCCGCCAGCCTGCCCAAGCAGCAGCGTACCACGCGCGTGGTCAAAGACATGATGCCCGACCAAATCGCCGCCGAACTGGTTGCGTGGATTGGAGCCAAATAATGACGGAAAGCATTCTTGTACTGACGCATGTGGATGAAAGCGGCGCCGCCCTGACCAAGGCCTCGCTGGAGGCAGTCACCGCCGGCCTGGAGCTGGCGGCCCAACTCTCCGCCCCGCTGGCCATCGGCATTGTGGCCGCCGACTCCACGGCTGCCGCCGCTTCGCTTTCTGTCACCGGAGCCCGCCTGCTGACGGTGAGCGGCGAAGCCTTTGCGCAGCCGCGCTACGCCAGCGACGCCGCCGCCTGCGAAGCTCTTTGCCGTGCCGCCGCGGCCAGCATCGTGCTCGCTCCCGGCAGCGCACGCCTCACGCGGGTTACCGCCGGCGTGGCCTACCGCCTGGGCGGCTTTGTCGATACCCACATCACCGCCCTCGCCGCCAACGCGGGCGTGGAAGCCACACGCTGGTTCTATCGCCAGCGTGTCGAAGGGGTGCTCAGCCGCGATGTCCGCCCCTGGTTCCTGCTGCTGGATTCCGGCACGCACGCGGCTTTTGCCGGGGAAGCGGCCGCGGCTTCAGTGGAACAAATCACGGTGGAACTGCCGGCCTTGCGCACCACCGTCAGCGGCCTGCGTGCTCCCATGCAGGATGCGCAGACCATCCGCCCCGAAGCCAGAATGCTCCTGGTGGCCGGCGCCGGATGGACGAAAAAGCAGTCCGACGGCCAGACCCACGCACCCGAGGCGGGCGAGCTGATTCTCGGCTTCCTGCGCGCCACCGGGGCCTCGCTGGGCAGCAGCAAATCGCTGGTAGACCAGGGCGGCGAGGGCGTGCCGGTGCTGCCCTTCCTTACCCACATGAACCAGATCGGCCAGACCGGCGCCACGCCCCGCCACGCCATGGGGCTTTCCACCTGCTGCCACGGCGAAGAACCGCATGTGGTGGGCTGGCGCTTCATCGGCGACCGGCGCGCCATCAGCCTGGACCCCAACTGCGGCTGGACGCGCGGCAAGGCCGACGTGGTCTACATCGCGGATGCCTTCCAGGTAATGGCCAAGGTGAATGCGCTGCTGCAAGCCGCCAAGGCTTGAAACCTGTTCATTGAGACAGCGAGTTTTGTTGCTTTGAAAAGGCGCGTCTTTTGTCGCGCCCTTTCATGGCAATCAGGCATGGCAATGGCCCTCAGACCCGCCAGTTGTCGGCGCGCCAGTTCTTGATGCGTTCCTTGATCTGCTTGCGGTTCAGGTTCTCGGCCAGCGCCTGTTGCGCCAGCGCCACGAGCTCCTCATCCGGGGCAAAGCGCAAGCCGATCAACTGGTCCTCGCTGAGTCGTTGGATCTGGCTCTGCCACTCTGCCGGAGCCAGCGCCTTCAGGCGTAGCCGCTCTTCCAGCCGAATCACGCGGTCCTGCACTTTCAAGGGATAGGTGCGCACCTTGAGGAAGAAGATGAAAACCGCAACAGAAAGCACGACGAACCACGCGGAAGAAATGTTCCGATGGTGCACGACGTGAAAGACAGAGAAGACCAGATTGGCAAGCAGAACGAAAAACAGAACCATGTGGTAAGGCGGATCGATGCGCCCATGGTTCTTGAGACTTTGCGGGGTGGAGTCACTCATGCGTAGCCTTCGTTTCTTTCAGGCCTGAGTCAACTGCAAGAGCTCTGCTAATCCGCAGTGCCGACGGCAGCGGCGCCGGGGACCTGAAGGCCCGCGTCTTCGGGATTTTGCGCGGCCAGAGCCAACCCTGTCAAGGCGGATAGATTGCCAGGCTCCAGAACCTGGGGATGCTTGGGGATGAGATGAAAACGGCCGCGCACCACGTAATCCACGGCCAGCCCGCCGGCAATGTACGGATTCAGCAGGGCAATGGGAACCGCGTAAGCCGTAGTCGTCAGCGACTCGGCAACGTTCTTGTTGGCGCGGCTCTTGCTGCGATAGCCGGGAATCTGGGGAATCTCGAAGACGGTCAGGTGCGTCTCCGGGTGCTTGCGCGCATAGCGAACCAGCTTGTAACCAATCTGTTTGGGGGTGGTCACGCCCGCGTCCGGAAAGATGCTGCGCCGGAAGGTGCGGGGAAAGTAGAAATTGAGAATCTCGCGCGCAAAATCCGAACAGTTGTTGAAGATCAGGTCGAATTGCGAACGATTTTCCGCGCCATTCATGCGGGCGATCAAGGCGTCGTCCTGCTCCGCGGTAGTGTCAAAGCGAAAGGCGTAAACGCGCCGTTCATAGGCCGCGCCCACCAACTCCGTCCAGCCGCCGTGGATCAGATTGCCCGCAAACAGGTGCTCGCCCAGGCCGAGCAGATGCGCCTCGTGATAACGGTCGCGCAGCCGCGTTACCGTTCGACCATCCACACGGGCGGGAACTTCAGAAGCATTCTCCACGGAATAGAGATAGGGAAGCAGCGGAATCGCCACCCAATCGTACCCTGCAATGCCCTGGTAACGGGAGACGACCGCGCCCAGTTCGCCCGGCTGGCAGCGGCGCAGCTTGACCGGCGTCTCCGCGCAAACGCGTTCAAAATAGACGGCATTGTGACCGGTCGGATTGATGGCGCCGAAGAAGCCGTAGGGCTCCTCCATCAGCAGGGCTGCCTGGGCGTGGCCGCACGCCGGGCAAAGGCCCGCCAGGGCCGCGAAACAGAATACAAGGGTGCACACGGTGCGCATTGAAGGCATCGGTCCTCCGTTGAGTTTCCATTCTCCGCTTCACAATTTGGAAGGCTTCAGGAGTGCGCCGGCTGCCTATGCAGATCGGGTTGGCGAGCGCGTGGTTTGCCGGTTGAAATTCCCTGGCTGGCAGGTTGCCCTGTGCTAGCCATTCCTCGCTTTTTCTAGGTTAGACCCGAGGAGCGAAAGAATGTTGCGCGCAGAACGCAGGAAACTGGTCGCGGCCCAGGGGCTGACGGCAGGGCGTTTACTCTGATAACGTTCTCTTTCCGGACTCTTTCGCCGCATCCCAGCCGCGAAACGCTTTCGGTAACTCGCTTTCCGTGAGGCCCCCGTGAATCCAAAAGCTCTGCTTCTGCTGCTCCTGTTGCCGTGCGCGGTTCTTCCCGCGCAGGTCGCCCTGCCCAAAATCCTCACCAGCCACATGGTGGTGCAGCGCGATCTGCCGGTGCATTTGTGGGGAATGGCGGCGCCGGGCGAAGACGTGAGCGTGAGTTTTCGTGGCGAGACCCGCTCGGTGAAGGCCGGGCAGCTCGGCCGGTGGAGCGTTTATCTTGCGCCGGGTGCGGCCGGCGGCCCATTCCACATGATCCTCAAAGGAACGCCCGCGGCAGCCGCCGGAATTGCCGCGGAACCGCAGACCATCACCCTGGACGATGTGCTGGTGGGCGATGTGTGGCTGGCTTCAGGGCAGTCGAATATGGAGTTTGAGATGCGCAAGGCGGCCACGGCCGACGCGGACCTGCCTCATGCGGACATCCCGCGCATTCGCCTGCTGGTTATCAAAAAGAAGGCCTCGGAGTACGCCCAGGACGACGCCGCCACCGACGGATGGGCCGCCTCGTCGCCCGATACGGCCAAGGACTTTTCCGCCGTGGCGTGGTATTTTGCCCGCGAAATCGAGCAGCGCGAGCATGTGCCGGTGGGCATCATTGACTCAACCTGGGGCGGCACGGTGGCCGAATCCTGGACCCGTCTGACCGCGCTGGGCGAGGACGCATCATTGGCGCCCTTGTTCGTTTCCCGCGGCGAGATGACCGGCCGCGAAGCGCAGGCGCTGCTGGAAGACAAGGATCAACAGCGTCAGCGCGAAGAGGCCAGGGCGCAGGGCAAGCCCGAACCGCAGTTCCCCTGGCATCCGCTGCTGGCCATGTGGGGGCCGGGGCTGCTCTACAACGGCATGATCGCGCCCCTGACGCCGTTCCCCATCCGCGGCGTGATCTGGTACCAGGGCGAGAGCAACAGCGCTCTGCGGCGCGCGCCGCTTTACCACCGTCTGTTTCGCACCCTCATTGAAGATTGGCGCCGCCAGTGGGCCGAGGGCGATTTCCCCTTCCTCTATGTGCAGATTTCCAACTTCACGTCCACCCCGGCCGAGGACTGGGCGCTGCTGCGCGAGCAGCAGTTGAAGACGCTGGAACTGCGCAATACCGCCATGGCGGTGACCATCGACATCGGCAACCCGGACAACGTGCATCCCACCGACAAGGTGGATGTGGCCCTGCGGCTGGCGCGCGCGGCGCGGGCGCTCAGCTATGGCGAGGCTGTCGAGTACTCGGGACCGCTCTTCCGCCAGGCCACGCCCGCAGGCAGCGCGATCCGCGCCTGGTTCGATCATGCCAGGGGACTCACGGCGAAAGACGGTGCGGTGACAGGATTCGAGGTTGCGGGCGCCGACGGCAAGTTCTTCCCGGCCACGGCCACAATCGAGGGCGCGACGGTGCAGGCCACAAGCCCGTCGGTGGCCGAGCCGGTATTCGTGCGCTATGGATGGGCCAACAGCCCACAGTGCAACCTGTTCAACGGCGAGGGGCTGCCGGCTTCGCCGTTCACATCGGAGCCGTAGTGGAGGAGTCGCAGGGCCTGAGAGCCTGTTTCCAGGACCCGCGCGTAATCGGGTGACACGACGGATCAAAGAATGAGCCCCGCGTGGTGCAGGTCAGAATCGAGACCTTGCCTTCGTCCTTATCGAGGGGTCCCCGGTTTCCTTCCTGGTAAGACCTTCACCATCCTCCGGCGCGATAGTCTTGAGTAGAGACACCGGAGTGTGGAATGGACGCAGGTTCGGCACAGCGCGGCGGAGACCAGCCCGCCGACGTGTATTCCCAACGATTGCAGGAACTCAACCGGGCCCAGGCTGCCGAGGGGCGGCGGGAGAAGCTGCTCGGCCTTGCCAAGCTGGCGCTGGCCGCCTGCACGCTGCTCTCGGCGCTCCTGCTGCTCCGCCACACGGCGGCCATCGAGCTTCTGCTGGTCCCCGCCGCCGCTTTTGTCTTGCTCGCGGTGATGCAGGAGAAGTTGATCCGGCGGCTTCGCCAGCGCGCTCGGGCCATCCAGTTCTATGAGCGCGGTCTGGCCCGGCTCCAGGACCGCTGGGCTGGCGCCGGAGAAACCGGAGAGCGGTTCCTCGATCCCTCCCACCCCTATGCGCGCGACCTGGACCTCTTCGGCAAGGCCTCGCTGTTTGAATTGCTTTGCACCGCGCGCACCCGCGCCGGCGAAGAGACCCTGGCCGCGTGGCTGCTGGCTGCCGCGCCCGTGGATGAGGTGCTGCGGCGGCAAGGAGCGGTCGCCGATCTCAAGGAACGCGTCAGCTTCAGGGAGAAGCTGTTTCTGCTGGGCGAAACGGTGCGCCTGGGCGTGCATTCTGAAGCGCTTTCCGCGTGGGGAGAACGCTCTCCGTTCTTCACGGCGCGGGTGACGCGCGTGGTCACCCCGCTGCTGGCGATCCTGTGGATTCTGAGCCTGGTTGGTTGGGCCGTGTGGGGGCTGGGTACGCTGGCCGTGGCCATGACCATTCTGAACCTTGCCTGGGCGCACCGGCTCCATGCTCGCCTGGAGGAAGCCTGCGGCTCGCTGGAGCAGGCCGCGGAGGATCTGGAGTTACTGGGCGGAGTTCTTGCGCTGCTGGAGCAGGAGCATTTTTCTGCTCCGAAGCTGGTGGCGTTACAGGACTCTCTCAGAAGCAAGGGCATGGCTCCCTCGGCTGCCATTCGCAAGCTTGCCCGCCTGGTGGAGTACCTCAAGCAGCGGCGGAATCCGCTGGCCCGGCTGCTGGATGTGCTGCTTTTCTGGGGCGCGCAGGTGGTGTTTGCGGCGGAGCGCTGGCAGCAGGAGTTTGGCCCCCAGATTCGCGGCTGGTTGCGCACCGTGGGAGAACTGGAGGCGCTGACCGCGCTCTCCGCCTATGCCTACGAGCATCCCGAGGACGTGTTTCCGGAGTTTGAAGGGAAGGCCCCGCTGTTTGAGGCGGAGGGCCTGGCGCACCCGCTGCTGCCCGCGGCCAAAGCGGTGCGCAATGGCGTGAAATTGGGCGACGGGCTGCAACTGATCATCCTGAGCGGCCCCAACATGGCGGGCAAGAGCACCTTCATCCGCAGCATCGGCGCCAATGCCGTGCTGGCGCAGTGTGGCGCTCCGGTGCACGCCGCGCGGCTGCGGCTTTCCCCGCTGGCCGTGGCCGCGTCAATCTGCATTCTCGATTCGCTGTCGGGAGGCGTCTCCCGGTTCTATGCGGAGATTCGCAGGATCAAGCTGGTTTCAGACCTGACGCAGGGGCCGGTTCCGGTGCTGTTTTTGCTGGACGAACTGCTCTCCGGCACCAACTCCCATGACCGCCTGGCAGGCACGGAGTTTGTGGTGCGCAGCCTGATGGAACGGAATGCAATCGGCATGGTAACTACGCACGACCTGGCCCTGACCCGGATTCCGGATGAGATGGGCGAACGAGCCGTCAACTGCCACTTCGAAGACCGGTTTGAAGACGGCCAATTGATCTTCGACTACAAACTCAAGCCGGGCGTTGTCAAGACCAGCAATGCGCTGCAACTGATGCGCTCCATAGGCCTGGGAGTTAGCACCCCTGCCCTATAACTCCCACCAGTCGAGCAGTAACATGCGCGGATAGTAGAGGCCGGCGCGCAGGATAACATCCTGGCCGCGCAGGTTGCGCAGCACCGCGGCATAGGCGGCAATCTGCGGCGCAAAGACCCTTCTCAATTCGGGCAGCGCAGCCGCCGGGTCGGGGTGGTCGGCGTGGGCCGTCTTGTAATCCACGATCCACCAGGCCTCTTCGCCTTCCGACTGCGGAACGAGCCCGGCGCGGAAGACGCGGTCCACCTGCACCGTCCTCAGGCTGCCAGCCACCACTCCCGCCCAGCGGACTTCGCTTTCGGCCTGCGGACGGGGCGAAAGAATCCATTGGCCCATGGGGTCGCGCGATGCATGCAACGCATGTTCGAGCGCCTCGGCGGCAATTGCGGTTGCTTTGGCTGGCTCCACGCCCGCGGCGCGCACCTGGGCGGCGATGCGGGGTGCAAACTGTTCGAGCGCCGCGCGGGCCGCATCCCATTCCAGGTCGATCCGCAGCTGGGCCAGCTCCTCCAGAAGAGAGTGAACGGCGGTGCCCAGAACGCGGGAGGGCAGTCCGCCTTCGTGGCGCGCGTAGAGGCTGCTTTCCCCGGCCTCGGAAGCGAGACTTGGGGCACCCAGCCTTTGTGGGGAGTCCGGCTCTGGCATTGCGCCAGTTGCTTGCTGAAAATTCAGTGGCAGGCGGCGCAGGAGCGTGGGCTTTGCCGGCGCTGGCATGACCAGCAAATTGCTCTCGCCTGACGCAGCGATGCTTGCGAGGACATCTTCTTCGCCGGCCTGTGTCGCGGGGCGATGGGACTTCCACTTCTCGAAGCGCGCGCGCACCTCCTCTTCGAACGCCGGCCAGGCGGTGCCCAGCAGGCTGCCCGACGGTTCGGCAAGACCGAGATCGCCGTTTTTCTCTGTTTTGTACGCAGGCCGGGCAAACATGTGCAGCCCCTCGCGGGCGCGGGTGGCGGCCACATAGAGAATGCGCCGGTCCTCCTGCGACTCGCGCCGCCGATAGACTCCATCCACCCACATCTTGGCTTTGCCGCGGTCCGCTCCTTTGGATTGCAGGGGTGCGATGAGAAACTCGGTGATCTCGCCCGACTCATCGGGATGGGCCAGTCCGCGCTCCAGCCAGGAGAGCATCTTGCCCCCGCCGCGGCCGCCGCCGGCCTGCAACTCGGGCACAATCACCACCTCGAACTCCAGCCCCTTGGACTTGTGGATGGTCATCAACTGCACGCCGCACTCGCTGCTGGCGGCGGGGTCGGGCTGGGCGGTCAGCTTGTCCAGCGCCGCATCGAGCCCTGCGCCCAGCAGGTCCTGTTCTCCGCCTGGCAAGCGGTCCAGGCAGCTCCACAAAAGGTCCAGGTTGGCGCGCGCTGTGGCATCCGCGCAGGCCGCGCCGCCCAGCCGCAGCCAGACCTGCTCCAGCCATGTCCCCAGTGCCGCCGTGGGTTGGCTGGCGCGAAGCGCGGGCACAGCAGCCAGTGTGTCGAGCACGCGCCCGGCGTTTAGGACGCCGGTTTCGCTGAGCAAGGGCAGGCGCTCGGCCAATAGCTCCGGCACGGGGCGGTCGCGCAGCTTCGGATCGTCGGCGCTGGCCAGCCGGTGCAGGTCGTCGAGCGCCAGGCCGCACCAGGGAGCGCGCAAAACGCCCAGCCAGGCCACGCGGTCCTGGGGATTGAGCAGGGCGCGAGCCAGCCCCAGCGCATCCAGCACCTCGGGCCGTTCCTTGAGCTCCTCCAGATCAACAGCGCGAAAGGGAATCCCGGCTTCGCGCAGCCCTCGCGCAATGGGCGCGAGCGCCTTTTTGGCGCGGCCCAGAACGGCCACCCGGTACTTTGCTCCGCGGTGGCGCGCCTGCTCCATCCGCTCCCGGTGGCTGCGAATCAGCGCCACAATCTCCTCGGTCTGAGCGGCGCGGGCCGCATCTTTCTCCTGGACCGCTTTCGGATCGGCAGCCTTGCCGCGCACAGTCTGGGGCACAAAGTTCAGGTGCAGAGCAAAGCCCGGCTCGGGGCCGGAGTTTTCTTCCCGCATGGGCTCGGCCGGGGAGAATGTGACTCCGCTGCCGTCGTCGGCCGCGAATATCCGGTCAAACACCCCGTTGAGCTGCTGGACCAGCGCCGGTGCAGTGCGGAAGTTGGCGAGGAGAGGAACAAAGGCGAAGAGCAGCGGCTCGTCGTGGGGGATTTCAAGGCCCGCGGTTTGCACGCGCGGGAAGAGTTCAGCGTCGGCGTCGCGGAAAAAGTAGATGGATTGCATGGGGTCGCCGACCGCGAAACAGGTGCGTCCGGGCCGCTCCGGCCAGGCGGCAACTAGGCTGGCCAGTAGCTGGTGCTGGCGGCGGCTGGTGTCCTGGAATTCGTCCACCAGCAAATGGCGAATGCCGTCGGAGACGGCCAGCGCGGCGTCGGTGGGCTGCCCGTCCGCGCCTTTCAGCACGCGCTGGGCAATTTGCGCCACTTCCACAAAATCCACCGCCCCCGCTTCCGCAAAAACCACCTGCAATTCGCCCGCCGCATGACGCAGCAAAGTAAAGCAGGCGCATACAATCTTCCAGTCCTCCTCCGGATAATGGGCAGGCGGCAAGCTGCCTGCGCCTGCCACAGCGGCTTCGAGGCCGTGAATCTCTCTTAGCGCGGCGATCAGTTCGAGGAGTCGAGCTTTCTCGCGCTTGCGGTCGGCAGGAAAGCCCAGCCGCTTGTCCACCGCTTTGCGGAAGGCGCCGTCGCCGGTGAGCAGCAAGGCCGCCACACCAACATAGGCCTCGCGTGCGGCTTCAAGAGCTTCGCCGTCAGTGAACGGCGCCGCGGGAAACTCCGCCAGTTCGGCCAGGGACTGGTGCATGGCGCCGCCGGTCTGTTCGCAGGCAAAGCGCGCCAGGTTCAGCAACTCCTCGCAGGCCTGCGGCGCCTGGCTGAAAAGCCCGTCGAGCCGGGTCAGCGCTTCCTGCACGGCCTTGGCGAAAGGCCGTTCCAGCCGCTCGCGGAGAGCCTCGGGGTCCTGTTCGCGGCCCAGCACAAACTCGTGCATCCAGCGGTCGCGCTCGCCCAGCATCTTCACCAGCAGGTCTTCCATCTCCCGCCAGCCGTTGTCGCGCCACAGCAGCAGCGCCTCGATGGCCTGGCTGAGCGCCGAGCCGGCATCGTCGATCTTCTTCAGCGTGCTGCGGGCTGCGCGGCGATAGAGTTCGCTGGGCTGCTCGGCGATGTCCAGGCCGCCGCCCAGGCCCGAGAGCAGCGGCTGCTGCTGGGCCAGGTCGCGGCAGAAGGAGTCGATGGTCGCGATGCGCAACTGCGCGGGCAGGTCGAGCAGATTCCAGCCCAGCGCACGGGAGTGGTCCATGGCGCGGCGGGCCAGGGCATCCATGGAGAATTCGTCCGCTGCGGTGGGCAACTCGGCGCTCACGGCGGCTTTCTCCAGTTCGCTCAGGATGCGGTGGCGCATTTCGGCGGCGGCGGCATTGGTAAAGGTGATTGCCACTACCTGGCCGGGTTCCTCCACCTCGCCCAGCAGGCGCAGAAAGCGCCGCGTGAGCAGGTCGGTCTTGCCGGAGCCGGCCGGGGCCTGCACCAGAATGGACTGGCCAGGATCGAGCGCCTGCTGGCGCTGGCGCTGGTCGGGAGGCGCGGGTCTATTCTCGCTACTCATCGCCTGCCTCCTCGCTGTCTTCCCCGGCTTCAAATTGCGCCTGATTCTCCAGCACACGGCACAGCGTCTGCAATCCGCAGCGCTCGCAGGTTTGGGGGTACTCGCGCGGGTCCACCTCGGCCCGGCCTGCGACGAAGTCCCTTGCCAGTTGCTCGATGTACGCCTTCCAATCGATCAGTTGCTCGGCCGTGAGTCTGTTTTTCATCAGGCCACTGTTTCCCTTGAGGCCGTCGAACAGGGTCGATTCCGCGTCGCCCACTCGCCCGGCAAAGCTCTGCTCGCCGGCGCGCACCTTGGCAAAGACCAGCCCGCCCAGCACTTCTTCCGGCTTCAGGGCAAAGCCGGCATAGAGCGGCAGTTGCACGTCGTCGGGGCGGGGCAGCTCCCAGGACTTGGGGCTGACGTCGCCGGTCTTGTAGTCGATGACCAGCAGGGACTCGTCTTTGAGCCGGTCGATGCGGTCCAGGCGCAGGTTCAGCGTGAGCCCTGCCAGGTGAACGGTGCGCTCGACCTCAGTGCCCACAACCTCGAAAAGGATGCGCGCGGCTTCGTAATCCAGCCACTCGGCGATCAGGGCTGTGAGCCGCAACTCTTCAAGTTCCAGGTAGCGGCGCGGCATGCGCTCGCGAATTCCTGGGCGAATCTCGCGTTCGAGAACGCGGTGAACATGCACTCCGGCGAATGATCTCCTGTCTCCCATTTGCAGGAGATTCTGGTTTGAACAAGTCCCTTCCGGCGGGCCGCCCCAGACGGCGTGCAGCACCGCGTGGAGCAGTTGGCCGCGCTGGGCAGCGGTCAGGCCAGCCTCGGCGGGTTCCCATCCACGGGCGGCCAGGCGGGCGGTGGCGAAGGCCTTGAAGGGGCATTGCGACTGGGAAGTCAGCACGCTGGAGCCGCCCTCGGCTTTACCCGGCGGGAAGGGAATCCGGCTCGCATCCTCGAAGGGAAGGTCGAGCAGCGGCGGGCTGGCGGGCGCTGCCAGCTCCGGCGGAAGTGGTTGCGGCGGACCGGCCAACTGGGCAACCAGCCGCGACGGACGGGCCTCGGAACCCTCCTTTTGCCGCGCAAAGCTGAACCGCACTTCACGAGCGGTGTCCGGCAGGCGCGTGGTGACGGCCTGAGCCAACTCCCAATCCAGCTGGGGCGTCCCATGAGGCATGCCAAACTCACGCTGCACCTCCGGCGGCAGCAGGGGATGCATGGGCCCGCCTGCCGGCCAGGCGGCCTCATCTGCTCCCAGGAACCAGACCGCATCGGCCTCGAGTCCCGCCGACTCGGCCGGCCCGGCAATCAGAATGGGCGCTTCGCGGGACTGGGGAGCAAACAGGGTTTCGTCCAGCGTGTGAGCGAGGACCGAAAGGAACTCCTGCCAGGGGATGCGGCGGCCATCGAAGCCCAGTGAGCCGCAGGCTTCCACAGTCTTTACCCAACGGTCGGCGGCCTGGAATTCGGCGCTCGAAAGAGGCCGTCCCCCGGGCCAGCCCGCAACCTCAAGCAACTGCGGAATCAGCCCCGCCCAGACCAGCGGACTTTGGGTGCGGCCGTGACCTTGTTTCAGTGTGCGTTGGGCCTCGATCGTGCGCTGCACCCAGGGCGCCGGCAACTGACTGGCAAGCGGCTGGTTCAAAAACGCCTCCAGAGTCCAGTGGGTCCGCTCCAGGTTTCGGTGGCGCAGTGCGCGCATATACGCTTGCAGCGCGCCAGATTCCTGCGGGTTGCCAGCCAGCTGGCCGGTGGAGAGCAGCCAGTCAACTTCGTGCTCCGCCAGCGGACCGTCCAGCCAGCGCAGCAGCAGGTACGCTCCACGCGCCAGGGCAACCTGGCTGAGCGGAATGCCCAAGGAAAACTCGAAGACCGGGGAAGCGGCGGAGCCCGTGTGCTGAAGGAACGTCCGTTCCATTTCACCGCGGCGTCCGACGGCGTCCTGGGTAATCACCAGCAGCCGCGCCTGCGGGTTGGCTGCCAACTGGCGGCTGCACCACAGGGCGCAGGCAGTCAGTTCGGCCTGGGCGCTTTCCGCCTCGCAGAAGAACACGTGTGTGGCCGGCTCCCCCGGCGCTGTTTGCTGCCACACCCCCCATGCATCCAGCAGCCTTCGCTGCGCAGGCAAAATGCGGTCAAATCCAGCCAGCAGAAGCGGCGGACGTTCCGCATCGGCGGGCGAATTCTCCAAAAGCTGAAGCAACTCCATCGGCAGGCGGCTGGGGCTGAGCAGGTTGCCGGCCTGGCAGATCTCGTCAAACGAACTGAGCCAGCCACTGAAAGCAGCCGCATCCTGCTGCCATTCACGACGTGCGGAGTCATGCAGAAACTGTGGTGCGAAGGAGCAAAGCAGTGCATGGGCTTCCATGGCCAGGGCGGCCAGCCGGTGGCGCGGACCTTCCAGAAGGGTAGCCAGATGGCGGCTGTTGGCGGCAACGCCCGCCCACAGCGCCTGCTCCTGCGCGGGGTTCAGCAGCAGACGGCCGTCGACGGTGCGCTCTTCCCAGGCTGCGCGCACAAAGCTCTTCCAGTCAAGAATTCCGGGGGCGGGCCAGGCGGTGAGTCCCTCGGCCCGGCGGGCGCGATGGAAGCTGGACTCACAGGCGCGAGCTGCGCGATCGCTGGCCGTAACCACCAGGCCGCCCTTGCGCAGCCATGCATCGATCTCCATTGCCGCCTCAGCCCCCATTTCAGGGTTATACGCCGCCCGGCGGGAGCAGTGCCATCGCGGCATGGATCCGCCAGGGAAACGATGCCGCCGGATCTGGCCCCCGGCCTTGATCTGCAAGGTGATTCAATCCAGCAGGATGCACGCGCCAGGGCGGAAGGCCGGCGGATTATTTTTCCCACATTGATTTGTATATACATAATGTCAACTCTCGATATATCAAATCTCTTGACAAACGTATAGCGCAACCTGTAAACCGTTATCGAAGACAATCCGCCTGCTCCGCGAGAACCCGCATGAAAAATCAAGTTCAGCTCATTGCCTATATTGATCGTCTGGCCAGCGGAGGAATCCGCGAACTCTCTGCCCTGTTGACCGGCCCTCTGGCTCAGGTCTTCGGCGGAGCCCACCTGCTGCCGTTCTTTCACCCCATCGATGGCTCCGATGCCGGGTTCGATCCCATCGATCACACGGCTGTGGATGCCCGGCTGGGCACGTGGGACGATCTGCGCACTCTGGGCGAGACCGTGGAGGTGATGGCCGACATGATCGTCAACCACGTCTCCTGCCAGTCGCCGCAGTTTCAGGATTTCTCAAGGAACGGCGTCAACTCGCCCTATGCCGGCATGTTCCTGACCTACGACCGGGTGTTTCCCAACGGGGCCACCGAAGCGGATTTGTTGCGCATCTACCGGCCGCGTCCCGGCCTGCCGTTTGCCTATACCACCCTGGCCAGCGGCGAAAAGCGTCTGCTGTGGACCACCTTCACCCCGCAGCAGTTGGATATCGACGTCACTCACCCGCAGGGGAAGGCGTATCTGGACGCGATTCTGGAGCGGTTCCACGCTGCCGGGATTCGCGCTATCCGCCTGGATGCGGTGGGCTATGCCATCAAGAAGCCGGGCTCCAGTTGCTTCATGATTCCCGAGACCTTCGCCTTCATCGCCGAACTGACGGCGCAGGCTCGCGCGCTGGGGATCGAAGTTCTGGTCGAGGTGCACAGCTACTACAAGCAGCAGGTTGAAATCGCCCGCCAGGTGGATTGGGTCTACGACTTCGCTCTGCCGCCGCTGGTGCTTCATGCTTTGAATCAGGCCGATGCGCAGCCGCTGGTGGAGTGGCTGGCCGTTCGTCCGCGCAATTCGATTACCGTGCTCGATACCCATGACGGCATCGGCGTGATCGATGTGGGCGCAGACGCGTCGGGCGCTCCGGGGCTGTTGCCGCCTGCGGCCATTCATGAACTCGTGGAAACCATCCACAAACGCAGCAAGGGTGAAAGCCGGCAGGCCACCGGCGCCGCCGCCAACAATCTGGACCTCTATCAGGTCAACTGCACCTACTATGACGCGCTGGGGCAGAGTGATACGGAGTACCTGATTGCGCGCGCGGTGCAGTTCTTTGTGCCCGGCATTCCCCAGGTCTATTACGTGGGCCTGCTGGGCGGGACCAACGATATGGAACTGCTGGCCAGAAGCGGTGTGGGCCGCGATATCAACCGCCATTACTACACCCACCAAGAAGTGCTGGCGGCGCTGGAGAAGCCCGTCGTGCAGCGCCTGATTGAGATCATCAAGTTGCGCAACACTCATCCCGCGTTTGGCGGCGGCTCCAGCGTCGAGTCTCCGGCGGCCCATCTGCTCACCATCAACTGGAGGCGCGGTGAGGCCTGGGCCCGGCTGGTTGTCGATTTTGCCCAGCCCTGCGCGGTGATCGAGTATTCCAGAAGCATTGCGGGAGAGAGCAGCGCAATCCAGATCGGCTGAGAGCCGCGTGCTATCCCACCCTCGCCGCAAACCGGGGCCCCGGCAACAGGACTTCGTCGCTGGGGCGGTGAAAGGCGCGGCGAAGGGGAGGCACCCAAGGCCTTACGCTCTCAGTAAAGAAGCCCCAACCAGCAAGGAGAATCTTCGATGACCGCCTCGGCGCCGCCGGCAAATCACTTCCTGATCAAATCGCTGACCTACATGATGTTCATGATGTTCGCCATGACCACCGATTCGGTTGGCGTCATCATTCCGGAGGTGATCCGGACCTTTCACCTGAGCATGACCGCAGGCGGCGCGTTCCACTACGCCAATATGTCGGCCATCGCCATCGCCGCCATCTGCCTGGGATTCCTGGCCGACAAGCTGGGCCGGAAGAAGACCATCGTCCTGGGGCTGATCCTGTTTGCCCTCAACTCCTACATGTTCGTGGTGGCCAACTCCTACGCCTTCTTTGTCGTGCTGCTGATTGTCTCCGGCGCCTCCATCGGCATCTTCAAAACCGGCGCGCTGGCCCTGATCGGCGACATCTCCAACTCCACCCATGAGCACACCTCGACTATGAACATGGTGGAAGGGTTCTTTGGTGTGGGCGCCATCATCGGACCGGCCATCGTGGCCCGCCTGCTGCTGGGCGGCATCTCGTGGAAGTTCCTCTACGTGATTGCCGGAACCATCTGCGTTGCGCTCATCCTCACCGCCTCGCTGGTCCGCTATCCGCACACCATGAAAGCTTCGCCTGAGCCCATTGACCTGAAGCGTACCATGCACATGCTCAAGAATCGCTACGCCCTGGGATTCTCGCTGGCCTGCTTTCTCTATGTCGCCGTGGAGTGCGCCATCTATGTGTGGCTGCCCACCTACCTGAGGAGCAACCGGCCTTCGTCGGCCTTCATGGCGGCCTATGTCGTCTCCATCTTCTTTGTGCTGCGCGCCGGCGGCCGCTTCTTGGGCGCATGGGTAATTGCGCGCTGGAACTGGACCACCGTTCTGGTGCTCTTCAGCGGCGCCATCCTGGCCTGCTTCCTGGGCTCCATGCTCTTCGGCACCAACGCCACGGTCTATCTGCTGGCCCTCTCCGGACTCTTCATGTCGGTCATCTATCCCACGCTGAACTCCAAGGGCATCAGTTGCTTTTCCAAGTCGGAGCACGGTGCGGTGGCGGGCGTGATTCTGTTCTTCACCTGCGCCGGCGCTGCCCTCGGCCCTCTGGCCATGGGCGCGGTCAGCGACCTCTTCGGCGGCCTCAAGGCCGGCTTTGTGCTGGCCACCATCTGGGCAGCGATGCTGTTTGCGGGGATGCTCTACAACTGGCTGGCCAATCCCACCCGCGAGGTGCTGCTGCACTCGGATGAGAGCGAGTACGGGCTGGTGGATCCATGCGCAACGGCCCCGCTGCAAGGCTCCACACAAGCCGGCGCTGCACTGGCCCAGTAATGCGATCCTATTCTGGCGTCCTGAATCGCCGCCATCAGGCTTCAGTTGCCATCAGTCATGCAAAGGAGAGGGCTTTCAGGTTGAAGAAACCCGCACTTTCATTCGCTGCAATTCTGCTTCTCGGCCTGGCCCCGCTGGGTCTGAATGCCCAGCAGCCGGCCGCACGGGTAAGTTCCCTGGCGCCTGCCGAGCGCATTGCCAACCTGGATACACTCAAGGCGCAACTGCGGCAATACCACGCATGCACCTGCACCTGCGGCTGCTATGCCAAAGACCTGGACGTGCAGGCGGATCGGGCCATCGCTTTTCTGCGCGTCCGCGCCGCCCATCGCCGTCCCCAGGAGAAGCTGGCGCTGGTGCTGGACATCGACGAGACCACGCTCTCCAACTACGAGGAGATGACCAAGACCGACTTCGCTTACGACAGCAAAGTCTTTTCTGCCTGGGCCGCGACCGCCAGGGCGCCGGCCATTCCGGGGACGTTGCGGCTCTACCGGGAAGCGCAGCGGCTGGGGGTGAGCGTGTTCTTCCTCACCGGCAGGGCAGAGGCGCAGCGCGCCGCGACGGAGCAGAATCTGCGCAGCCAGGGCTTTCAAAGCTGGCAGCAGTTGATCCTGCGTCCGCCCGCGCAGGCCACGGCCACCGCGCTGGCTTACAAATCCGCGGCCCGCGCCGCTATCCAGGCGCAGGGATACAGGATTGTGCTCAACGTGGGCGACCAGTGGAGCGACCTCAGAGGCCAGCCCCTGGCCGAGTTCTCCGTCAAATATCCTGACCCGTTCTACTTCATCCAGTAGGGCGGGGAAGCGCAAGACAAAGAAACAGGCGAGGCCCTCCCACGGAGCAACGCGGGCCTCGCCTGAGGAAGAAAAGTGTGCGCTGGGCGACTGCGGGCGGTCGAGGGCGTGAAAGGGTTTTCACCGCCGCCATCATGCGAGCCCGCCCTGGCCGCAAAATGCCACCCCACGGACGAAGACCTGTCCGCAGGGGCCCCGGAGGCGCGGCGAGAGTGGGGCGCCCAGGATCACACCCTGCTCTCTGGCCCCCGACCCCTGACCCCTGATCTCTGTCAGTGGATGCGAATATCGCCCGAGCCCGTCTCGACGCGCACTGTTGGTCCGCCGCCGTTCAATTTGCCGGTCACATGGTGGTGGTCGGACGATCCCTGGGTCATCATTTCGCGGTCGGTATGAATGCTGCCCGAGCCGGTCGAGGCGTCCAGCGTGAAGGCCGCGTTGCCAGACCAGAACTCGATATTCCCCGAGCCCGTTTCCAGGTGCCAGGGTGAAGTCGGCGTGCCGCCCACCTTGATGTCGCCCGAGCCGGTGCCGCCGTGCAAGCCACCGCGCAGATTGCGCAGTTCCACGTTGCCCGAGCCGGTCTGGGCCTTCACGTCGCCCTGCCCGCCAGCCTGCTCGGCATAGATATCGCCGGAACCCGTGCTTACGTTGAAGCCCCCTTGCAGCCCGGTGGCGTGAATGTTGCCGGAGCCGGTGGAGAGCTTGGCGTTTTCGCCGATGCCGTCGTCGATGATGTTGCCGGAACCGGAACCCGCTTCGAGATAGGCGTCGGCCGGCGCCTCGATCTCATAATCAATGCTGATGTTGTGCAGGTTCTCGTGGCGCGCGCCGATGCGGATGATGTTGCCCGTCTGCTCGATGGGCGGATTGGCGGCAATCTCCCGTACCCGCTCCTCGCTGCCGCCCCAATTCGATTTCACCTTCCCAAAGACGTGCACCCGGTTGCCCGTACTGCGGGTCAGGTGAACGTTGCCGGAGCCGGTGGAGACGGAAAGCTCCACCCGGCCGTTGACCGTCATGTTGCGCTCAAACGTGGCTTCCGAGGCCAGTGCCGGAACTGCTGCTACCGCCAGCGCCGCTGCTGCTATCAAGAAAACCTTCATCGTGTTCCTTTCGTTGTTGCCAGTGGTCAGTAATCAGTGAACATTGGGTGAACATTGGTCAGCCGTCAGAACTCTGTCCTTGCCAGTTGCATCCCGATTGCCAAAGGCAAGCTTGCTGCAATCCCAATGAATCCGGTTGGTTGAAGATCGCCTGCTGCCTCTCGCCGGCCCTGCCGGTGTCCGATTTCGAACATCGCTGTGCGCGGGCGAACAGTCAGGGCTGACCATCTGTCACGCTTCAATCCCGTGGCATCGCGCGCATCCGGCCCCCTGATCTCTGATCTCTGTTTTTACTGCTGCAAAACCACCTGCTCGCCTTCCTTCAGCCCGCTCAGAATCTCCGTCACCGAGCCGTTGGAGAGACCTACCTTCACTGCAAGCTTGCGCGTGCCGTCCTTTTGCTTCTTGTCCGGCACCTCGACCGAGGCATTCTTCTGGTTGTCGTAGATCACGGCGTTCTCCGGCACCATCAGCACGCCCTTGTGCTCGTCCAGCAGAATCTCCGCGTTGGCCGTCATGTTGGCCTTCAACTCTCCGCCGGGATTGTCGATCGAAACCCGCACTTCGAAGGTGGTCACATTATCCTTCTCCACCCCCAGCGGCGCAATCTTGGTCACCTTGCCGTTGAAGATGCGGTCGCGGAAGCTCTCCACCTTGATGCGCGCCGGCTGGTTCATGTAGACGTGCGCAATGTCCGCCTCGTCCACCTTGCCCTGCACATAGACCTCGTTGATGTCTCCCTCGGTCATGATCAGCGTGGCCGTGGAACCCAGCACCAGGATGGAGCTGACGGCGTCGCCGATCTCCACGTCGCGGGAGAGAATGACGCCGTCCATGGGCGCCACGATGGTGGTGTAGCCGAGCTGTTCCTCGAACTGGTTGAGGCTGGCCTTGCTCTGCATCACCTGGGCGCGGGCCTGTTTCAGCTTGGCCGCGTCCACGCCGATCTGCGCCTTGGACGAGTCGCGCCGGGTGAGCGCTGCCAGGTAGTCCTTGTTGGCGTCGTCCAGAGCCTGCCGGCTCACAATGCCTTCCTTTTGCATTTGCAGGTTGCGGTCCAGCGTGGCCTTGTACATGGGCAGGTCGGGAGCCGCGGCGTTCACTCTGTCCTGCTCGATATTGGCCTCGTAGGTGGAGACGTTGGCCTCGGCCGCGGCCAGTTGGGCCCGCTGGGCCGCCACTTCAGCCGTGATCTCCTGCTGATCCAGTTGCGCCAGTTGCTGCCCCTTGTGCACCACGTTGTTGATGTCCACATAGAGCTTTTCCACAATGCCCGAGGCCTTGCTCTTGACTTCGACCTTGGTGATGGGCTGAATCTTGCCGGTGGCCACCACCGAGCGCGCCACGTCGCCGCGCGTCACCTTGGCCAGCCGGTTGGGGTCGATGGACGTGCCCTTTACCATGCGCGCCAGCCCCATCCCCGCCACCAGCACAACCACCACCGCGGCTGCAATCAGCCAGATCCAGAATTTTTTGCTTTTTCGCGATGCAGCCACAGGAAACCTCCAGGAATTGTGCAAAGAACCAGTGCTCTCTGCCGCGCAGATAGGGCGATGAAACAAGCCAATGGGTTGGACGGCGCCCGTGCGCCAAAGCCGCTTCGATGCTTGCACCTTCATACGCAACTCGCGCCGCCTTGGTTCCAGAGCGGTCACCGCCTTCTCTAACAAAACTCGCGTGCCCGCGCTGCGGCACGGTTTCGTCGCGCCTTACCTTGCAAAGCGCCGCCCTCCGCGCGCCCTCTCCGTCGATCCCGCACCTCGAAAATGCTATCCTCACAGCGAGATGCACGATCTCTCCCTGCTGCAATTTGTCGCCGTGGCCATGCTCATCCTGGCCAACGCCTTTTTTGTGGCCGCCGAGTTCGCGCTGGTCTCCATCCGCGAAACGCGCATCGAGCAGATGCTGGCCGCCGACGTTCCCGGCGCCCGCGCCGTGCGCCGCCTGCAACGCGACCTGGACGACTTTCTGCCCGCCGTGCAGCTCGGCGTCACCGGCTGCTCGCTGGCCCTGGGCTGGCTGGGTGAGCCGCTGGCGGCCGGCGTGCTGATGGGTTGGATGGCCTTCTTGCCCCACGCCCAGATCTACGCCCACGTGGTGGCCGTTACCCTCGGCTTTGCCCTGATCACCTATTTCCATGTGCTGGTGGGCGAACTGGTGCCCAAGTCCCTGGCGCTGCGCCGGGCTGAGGCTCTGGCGGCAGCCGTGGCTCCGCCCATGCTGTTCTTCATGGCCCTGGCCCGCCCCGCCGTCCGCTTCCTCAAGAACTCGGCGGCCGTCATCCTGCGCGGCTTCGACATCCCCATGTCCCAGAAAGGCTCGGTTCACTCCCCGGAGGAGCTCAAGCTCATCGCCACCGCCGCCCGCCGCATGGGCGTGTTGCCCAAATATCAGGAGACCCTCATCCATCGCACCCTGGAACTGAACGAGGTCTGCGTCCGCGAGATCATGACCCCGCGGCAGAAAATCTTCTCCCTGCCCTCCAATATGCTCATTGAGGAGGCCAGCGCCAGGGTCATCAACCACCAGCACTCCCGCGTCCCGGTCTACGACGAAGCCCGCGGTCCCGAGCACATCGTCGGCATCGTCTACTCCAAGGACCTGGCCCGCCTCATGTACTTCCGCCCCGCCGCGCAGCGGCTGCGGGCGCAGGCAAAACAGCCTGGCGTCGAGCCTGCCAGCGCCCCGGAGCATGCCGAAGAGGGGGGCGCCTCCGAGAACTGGGAAAGCACGAATCCCCGTCCTGCGACTGGCCGCTTTCCCGCCACCCCGTTTTTGGAGCTGAAGCTCAGCCAGGTGATGCGCGACGTGCTGGTGGCCCCGGAGACCAAGACCGTCCTCGACCTGATTCGCGACTTTCAGCAGCGCCGCCGCCACATGGCCATCGTGGTGGACGAGTACGGCTCCACTGTCGGCCTGGTCACCGCCGAGGACGCCATCGAGCAGCTCACCGGGGAGTTGGAAGACGAGTTCGACAACCCTGCCCGTCCGGTGCTCACCATGGCCAGCGGCGCGCTGCTCATGGACGGCGGCGTGAACCTGCGCGACCTGGAAACCCAGATGCAGTGGAGCCTGCCGCGCGACGGCGGCGTGGAAACCCTGGCCGGCTTTCTGCTCATGCGCCTGGGCCACATCCCCAAGGGCGGTGAATCGGTCACCTACCAATCCCGCCGCCTCACCGTGGTTGAAATGGAAGGCCGCCGCATCGCCAAAGTCCGCGTTGAGCCGGTCGAAGAAGAAGCCCCCGCCGCCGCGAAAGATAAGTGATCCGCTCCCCGCGCTCTGCCTTCAGATCCGTGAGCCTGCTGACTCTCCGTGCCCCATCCTTTCCGCTTTCTTCTGCGGAAAGGGTGGGAAAACACAACCTCTTCCCCGCCAATGCAACCTCCACCGCCAGACTCTCCACAAACTCTGCCGGCTTGCTGACTCGCTGACCCGCGCAGCCGGGTTGCCTTGCCGCACTTGGCAGTAGCGCCGCCATGATTTGTGCCGATACAATGATCGGCGGTCTGCGCACCGGCGCTCGCGCCTCGTGAATCCGGAATGGGCGTCTGCGTTTGAGCTTGTCTGCACGGTTGGAGGAAGCGAAATGGGAAAGAAGCACAAGCAGGAAAACCACGCCGGCAAAGGAGCCGCTGCGGAGCAAGTGAATCGTGGCCAGGAGGTATCCCTCTCCGCCCCGCCGGCGGCCTTGAAGCTGGGTGACGACTGCAACTACGAGAAGGAACTGCGCCGCCTCCAGGTTGAGCTGGCCAAGCTTCAGGAGTGGATTCGCAGCGAGGGCCTGCGGGTGGTGGTGCTCTTCGAGGGCCGCGATGCGGCCGGCAAGGGCGGCGCCATCAAGCGCATCACCGACACCCTCAACCCGCGCATCTGCCGCGTGGTCGCCCTCGGCACTCCCACCGAGCGCGAAAAGTCCCAGTGGTACTTCCAGAGATATGTGCCCCACCTGCCCGCGGCCGGCGAGATGGTCCTGTTTGACCGCAGCTGGTACAACCGGGCCGGCGTGGAGCGCGTGATGGGCTTCTGCACCGACCAGCAGTACCAGGAGTTCATGCAGAGCTGCCCGGAGTTCGAGCGCATGTTGATCCGCTCCGGCATTCTGCTCATCAAGTACTGGTTCTCAGTCAGCGACGAGGAGCAGGAGCGGCGCTTTCAGGAGCGCATGCAGAACGCCACCAAGCGCTGGAAGCTCAGCCCCATGGATCTGGAATCGCGCAAGCATTGGGCCGACTACTCGCGCGCCAAGGACGAGATGTTCGCCATCACCGATACCAAGCAGTCGCCCTGGTATGTGGTGAATGCTGAGAACAAGAAGTGCGCCCGCCTGAACGTGATCCGCCACCTGCTCTCCATGATCCCCTATCGCGATCTGACCCCGCAGCCCCTGGCCCTGCCTCCGCTCAACAAGACCAAGTACGTGCGCCCGCCCATCCAGGAGCAGAACTTCATCCCCCAGGTTTACCGCTAGGTCTCTTTCAGCTCCCAAAAACTGGGTGCCCCAGGTCCCGATTCTGGGACCTGGGAAAGCACAAACCCCACCAGGAAAGGCTGGCCCCACCGCAGGTGGTTTATCGTTGAAACCAGCCCATGAAGCAGATGCTCACCCGCCTCGCTCTTACCCTGCCCGTCGTCTGGCTGGTGGTTTCGCTGGTCTTTCTGCTCATCCATCTGGTCCCCGGCGACCCCATCCTGCAGATGCTGGGTGAAGGCGCAACGCCCACCGACATCGGCGCCCTGCGCCACCAGTACGGCCTCGACCAGCCGCTCGGCCTGCAATACCTGCACTACTGGGCCGGCGTTCTGCACGGCGACCTGGGCAACTCCATCCGCCTGCACGACACAGTGGCCCACCTGATCTCCGTTCGCTATCCCTACACCATGGCCTTGACCCTGACGGCCCTGGGGCTGGCGCTCGTTCTCGCCCTGCCCGCCGGCATCCTGGCCGCTCTGCACCGCGGCCGCTGGCTTGACCAGTTGCTCTCGGTGGTCAGCCTCTTCGGTCTCTCGGTGCCCGGCCTGGCGCTGGGCCCGGTGCTGATTCTGGTTTTCTCCATCGGCCTGGGCTGGTTGCCTGTCTCCGGCGCCAGCAGCGGAGGCGGCAACGCCATCGACTGGCGCTACCTGGTGCTGCCCTCCATCGCCATGGGCGCTTCGCTGGCCGCCATCCTCACCCGCATGGTGCGCACCGCCATGCTCGAGGAGTTGGGCCAGGACTACATCCGCACCGCCCGCGCCAAGGGCCTCAGCGAGACCGCCGTGGTCTGCCGTCACGCCCTGCCCAACGCCCTGGTGCCCATCGTCACCGTGGTCGGATTGCAGTTCGGCGCGCTGCTGGCCGGGGCCATCGTGACGGAAACCATCTTCAGTTGGCCCGGCCTGGGCCGCCTCACGGTCAGCGCCATCTCCAATCGCGACTACGCCCTGGTGCAGGGATGCCTGCTGTCGATTGGCCTGACCTATGTACTGGTCAACCTGCTTACCGACGTGGTCTACCGCTGGGTCAATCCGCGCATGCGGGGCTGACTGGATGGATTGGTGGGCGTGACTTCCGAATTGGCGACGATCCGACCAGAATGCACGTCCGGCGGCACCACCCTCTACCCACCGCAATGTCATCCTGAACGCAGTGAAGGATCTGCGGTTGCCCTTGAGAGTTTCAAAGTGGCGTTACTTCCGGGTTGGCGACCATTCGGGCAGAACTCGTGACCGGCTCATTTGCCGAACCAACTGTTACTATCAAAAGGCGTGTGAGATCAAGGCCAACCTTCTGGTTCCATGGTCGCTTTAGCCAAGCCTTCAAATGGGTGACGAGATGTTGAGGAAGAGTGTGCCGCCTGAGAAGCCTGTTCCAGCGGTCGTGGACGAACAAGTGAAAGAGACGACATTTGAGGCGGTCGCCAGCATTTGCTCGGTGCTAGTGGTGGGCCTGTTCATTCTCACATTTCTGGGTCAGAACATGGTAATTCCTTCGGGATCGATGGAGAAGACCCTGTTGGTGGGCGACCACCTGTTGGTTGACCACATCACGCTGGCCCCACCGGCCAAGTGGATGCCGCTGGTTCACTATCGCGAACCGCAACGCGGCGATATCATGGTGTTTTTCAAGCCCGTCAATCAGCCTGGTATTGATGCCACTGACGCCGACGGAACACCACAATACACTCCCCTGGTGAAGAGGTTGATTGGCGTACCGGGAGATCA
>Ga0302202_10000036_pt1 | contig 131462 bp, 116 predicted proteins | sample II_Bog_N3_3_FD_194579 | JGI IMG/M metagenome (GOLD analysis project Ga0302202, IMG submission 194579) | Peat permafrost microbial communities from Stordalen Mire near Abisko, Sweden - II_Bog_N3_3 | ecosystem: Environmental > Terrestrial > Soil > Wetlands > Peat | place: Sweden: Abisko... | reverse complement strand
GGCTCCTCGAGTGCAACCACCGGCTCTCGAGCCTGGTGACCCGCACCCTCGGCGACACCAAGTGGATCCGCGACCTTGACCGCCTGCGCGGCCTTGAGAAGCACCTCGAGAATGCGGATTTCCGGCGGGAGTTCATGGAAGTGAAGCTCGCCAACAAGGTGGACCTTGCCCAGGTGATCCGGGCCGAGTGCGGCATCGTGGTCTCGCCGAGCGCGATCTTCGACGCGCAGATCAAGCGGCTCCACGAGTACAAGCGCCAGCACCTGAACCTGCTCTACATCCTAGCCCTCTACAGGCGCCTGCTGCACAATCCCGACCTCGATATCGAGCCGCGCGTCTTCATCTTCGCGGCAAAGGCGGCGCCCGGCTACGACGTCGCCAAGAACCTGATCCGCGCCATCAACGTGATAGGCGCGCGGATAAACGCCGACACGCGGATCCAGGACAAGATAAAGGTGGCGTTCCTGCCCAACTACCGGGTCTCACTCGCCGAGAAGATCATCCCGGCCGTCGATGTGTCGGAGCAGATTTCGACCGCGGGCAAGGAGGCCTCCGGCACCGGCAACATGAAGCTCGCCCTGAACGGCGCGCTGACGATCGGCACCCTCGACGGCGCCAACGTGGAGATCAAGGAGGAGGTGGGCGATGAGAACATCTTCATCTTTGGCATGACGGTGGAGCAGGTGGAGGAGCGCAGGAGCAAGGGCTACAACCCCTGGGATATCCACCGCGACGACGAGGAGGTGCGGGCCGTGGTCGACTGGCTCGGAAGCGACTATTGGGTCCCTGGGGAGAAGGCGCCCTTTGCGCCTATCCACAGTACGCTCCTTTCCGGTGGGGATCCGTACATGGTGCTGGCCGACTTCCGCTCCTTTAGCGACTGCCAGGCCCGGGTCGACGCGGCCTACAAGGATCGCGATGGCTGGGCCAGGAAGGCCATCCTCAACACGGCGCGCGTCGGAAAGTTCTCGAGCGACCGCACGATCCGCGAATACGCAAAGGAGATCTGGAAGCTGCCTCCGATGCCGATACCGTGAAGCCGCCCCAACTCCAGCCGGTGACGGGCGCCGCGAGGGGATACCTGCGCACACCCGCATCGGGCTGCAACACAGGCCGGGCGGACCCGGTGGCGGCAGGGCCCCGGGCAGCCTTAGCGGGCTCCTAGCCCAGACCCCCCAACGCAGTACCCCCCAAGCCCATCCATGAGCATAAAGAACCGCCTCATAATACTCAATTTCACGCAGTTCTTTGCCTGGGGCGCGTGGCTGATCTCGCTCGGGGGGTATATGATCGCTACCCTAAAGTTCACGGGCGGGCAGGTGGGTGCGATCTACTCTACCATGGGCCTGGCGTCGTTGTTCATGCCGGGACTTCTGGGGATCGTCGCCGACCGGTGGGTGAACGCGGAGCGGGTCCTCGGCTTCTGCCACGTGGCGGGCGCCCTGATGCTCCTTCTGGCGTCCACGATAAAGGATCCGGCTCTGATGTACTGGGTGATGCTCGTCAACTCCATGGTCTACATGCCCACCATAGCCCTCAACAACACGGTGAGCTACGGCATCCTTTCCTCCAACGGCTTCGATGTCGTGAAGCATTTCCCGCCAATCCGCGTTTGGGGCACCATCGGCTTCATAGCAGCCATGTGGGTGGTGGACCTGGTCGGCTGGTCGGTCAGCCCAATGCAGCTCTACGTGGCCGCGATCTCGGCGCTGGGTCTCGGAATCTACGCGTTCACCCTTCCCGCGTGCCCGCCGTCAAAGACAGGGAAGTCCGCGTCCTTTGCCTCCGCCATCGGGCTCGACGCGTTCGTTCTCTTCAAGAACCGCCAGATGGCCGTGTTTTTCACCTTTGCGGCCTTCATCGGGGCGGCCCTCCAGATCACCAACACCTTCGGGGAGGCCTTCCTCCACGACTTCCAGGGAGCCTATGCCAATTCGTTCGCCGTGGCACATCCCGGGCTCCTCATGTCGGTCTCGCAGATCTCCGAGACCCTTTTCATCCTGAGCATACCCTTCTTCCTCGGCCGCTTTGGGATAAAGAAAATCATGATGGTGAGCATCTGCGCCTGGGTCCTCCGGTTTGGCCTCTTTGGCATCGGCAATCCGGGCAGCGGCCTGGTCCTCCTCGTCCTTTCGATGATCATCTACGGGATGGCCTTTGATTTCTACAACATCTCGGGCTCGCTGTTCGTGGAGCTCGAGGCAGAGCCCAGGATTCGCGCGAGCGCCCAGGGTCTCTTCATGATCATGACCAACGGCCTCGGCGCCCTCATCGGCGGATTGGCCAGCGGCAAGGTGGTGGATTATTTCACGGTGAACGGGGTGAAGGACTGGCGCAGCATATGGTTCGTCTTTGCGGGATACGCGCTGCTACTCGGGCTCATTTTCCCGTTTGCCTTCAAGTACAAGCACAAGGGCGCGGCAGCCCTTCCCGCCGCGGCGGCCGACCTGCCGATCGCCTAGCCGTGAGCCAGGGAAACAAGAGAAACGGGGCGAAGGCATCGCTACGAAATAGGTGCGGCCATGACGACTGAGGATCGCCTGAAGCGGCATCTGGGCAAGAAGCCCGAAATAAGCGGCGCATTGTTTGTTGCGCCCAACGCCACGGTTATCGGGGACGTGGTGCTGGGGCCGAAGGCCAGCGTCTTCTACGGCGCCGTGCTCAGGGGCGACATAAACGTGATCCGCGTGGGAGAGGGCACAAACATCCAGGACAACGCGATCGTCCACCTGGCCGACGGCCTGGGCGCCCACATCGGGGCGTGGTGCACGATCGGCCACGCGGCAATCGTCCATGCGTGCACGGTCGGGGACGAGTGCCTGATCGGGATGGGAGCGACGGTCCTCGATGGAGCGAACATCGGGGCCCGCTCGATTGTGGGCGCCAACTCGCTTGTGCCCCAGCAGTTCGTCTGCCCGCCCGGTTCCCTGGTGTACGGGTCCCCGGCCCGCGTCATCCGGCCGCTCTCCGAGGAGGAGCAGGCGGCCCTCAAGGGCTGGGCCGAGAAATACGTTACGGTTGCCCGGGCGCACGCTGCCCGGCTGCCGGGAGGATCCTCTCAAGCGTGAAGAAGGTGTAGCGGTAGTTCTCGTCGGAACTCGCCCTTCGAGCCACCTCGTGCCAAGCGAGGTGGCGCCACTCCGGAAAGTACCTGTCCCCCGGCACGTCCGCGTGGACGAGCGTAAGGTGGAGCCGCATGGGCCGTTCGAGCGCCAGCACCTCCTCGAAGATCCGTTCCCCGCCGTTCACGTAGATCTCACCCGGCATGCCCTCGGCGACCGCCAGCGCCTCGGGCACTGAGCGCGCAACCCGAACCCCCTCCCGCTCGAGGGTAGCGTCGCTCGTGATCACGATCAGGCGTCTTCCGTCCTCCCGGGCGCGGGGCCAGGTCTGGTAGCAGATGCGCCCGAGGACGATCGTCCTTCCGGCCGTCTCCTCATGGAAGAACTGGAGGTCCTCGGGGATCCTCCACGGCAGCCTCGTCCCGCGACCCATGACGCGGTTCTCGGCGCATGCCACCATCAGGTTTAGCATCTTAGGCATCCTCGAAATGCATGAGGCAAGCGCTCCGGGATTCCAAGCCCCCCTTTGGCGCGCCCCGCCGATTGTTGCACCTTGTAAGAGAGGGGTTTGGGGGCATCATGGGCTGATGAAAATCGGAGTCCCGAAGGAGATTAAAATCGGTGAGACGCGGGTGTCCATGACGCCCAGCCTGTGCCGGCGCTGCGTCTTACTTGGAGCCAAGGTCGTCATTCAAAAATCAGCGGGCGACAGCGCCGGCTTCACCGATGCGGAATACCGTTCCGCAGGGGCAACACTCGTGTCGGAGGCGGCTAAGGTTTGGAGGGCGTCCGACCTTATCCTGAAGGTGAAGGAGCCGCTTCCTTCCGAGTACGACCTTCTCCAGGACGGCCAGGCGCTCTTCACCTACCTCCACCTGGCGGCAGGACCTACCCTCGCCAAGGTCCTTAAGAAGAAACGGATCCTCGGGATAGCCTACGAGACGGTCGAGGGGTCCGACGGCTCCTACCCGCTGCTTAAGCCCATGTCGCAGATCGCCGGGCGCCTCGCGATCCAGGTGGGCGCCTATTTCCTCCAGTCGCAGCACGGTGGCTCCGGGGTGCTCCTCGGGGGAATTCCCGGCACACTCCCCGGCCACGTTGTGGTCGTCGGGGCAGGCAATTCCGGGGCTCACGCCGTCCAGATGGCCGCGGGCATGGGCGCCCGCGTGACGGTGCTCGACCTCGACACGCGCAAGCTCGAGGCGCTCGACTCGGAATACCGCGGCCGCGTGGTGACACTCATGTCGAACCCCGCGAACCTCGAGGCGTGCGTTGCCGATGCCGACCTTCTGGTCGGGGCCGTCCTGATCCCCGCCGCAAAGGCTCCCATCGTGGTCACAAACGCCATGGTATCCGAGATGCGCCCGGGAAGCGTGATCGTGGACATCGCGATCGACCAGGGAGGGTGCATCGAGAGCATCCGCCCGACGTCCCACAAGGAGCCAGTCTACAGGCAGCACGGCGTCGTGCACTACGCCGTGCCGAACATGCCCGCGCTCGTGGGCAGGACCTCCACGCTGGGCCTCACCCAGGCCACCGAGCCTTACGTAGCGATGATCGTCCAACGGGGCGTAAACGCCGCCTTGGCCGCCCACAAGGGGCTGGCAAAGGGCGTCAACACCCGGGACGGGCGGATCACCAACGAGGCGGTCGCGAAGGACCTGGGCTTCGCCTAGGCCGGTGGTGCCACGAGACGAACGCTCTCGAGCGCCACGCGCTCGATAGGGGTGCTGCGCTCGGGCCCGGACGTCGGAACGTTGGCAATCTTCTCAAGCACGTCCACACCGGAGACGAGCTCGCCGAAGGCCGTGTACTGGCGGTCGAGAAACCGCGCGTCCCCGTGGCAGATGAAGAACTGGCTGCCGGCCGAGTCCGGGCTCGCCGAGCGGGCCATTGAAAGGACGCCCTTTACATGGGACTTCGTGTTGAACTCGGCCTTTATCATGTAGCCCGGGCCGCCCGTCCCAGGCAATCCCTTCTGCCCCTCCTTGGTGTTGGGGCATCCGCCCTGGATCATGAATCCCTTGATGATCCGATGAAAGGCGGTCCCATCGTAGAATCCCTCGCGGGCGAGCTTCTTGAAGTTCTCGACCGTCTTGGGGGCGACGTCTGGCCAAAAGGCCACCGTCATTTCACCGTAGGACGTCTTGATGACGGCCTGTTCGCTGGGCGTTTTGTTTTGGCTCATGTAAAACTTGGTTCCACCAGCTCGCAGAGGTAGTGGATGAGGAAGAGGTGGCTTTCCTGGGCGGAGGCCCCGCGGTCGCCCGGCACCAGGAGCTCGCATGTGGCAAGGCCCTTTGCCTTGCCGCCTCCGCGCCCGAGGAACGCGATCGACTTCAGCCCCAGGCGCCTCGCCTCCTCCAGGCCGGCTATGATGTTTGCCGAGTTGCCGCTTGAAGAGATGACGACGACCAGGTCCCCGGGCTTCGCTAGGCCCGAGATCTGGCGGGAAAACACGTGCTCAAAGCCGTAGTCGTTCCCGATGCAGGTCACGAGCGACCCGTCCGAGGAGAGGGCGATCGCGGGAAGGGAGCGCCTCTTGCCATGGTAGCGGCCCACCAGCTCCGTGGCAAAATGCGCCGCCTCGGCGGCGCTTCCCCCGTTTCCGCAGATGAGCAGGCGTCCGCCCCCGCGGAGCGTCGCGAGGACGAGCTCCCCGGCGGCGTCAATCGACGGGCGTATCTGCGCCAGCGACCCCAGGGTCCTAACGGTGTCGGAGAGGGCCTTCTCGAACGTCATTTGTGCATCAAAGTGGCCTGTGGACTTGCCCGCGACAGAATTTTTCGACGTTTTGGTAAGATTACCCCCCTTATCCCGATGGCCGCCGGCCTCCCATGCTAATCAGGAAGCTCACGCTGAGGCATTTCCGAAACGTGCCCCTCGCCAGCCTGTCCTTCTCCGGGCGCAGGCAGTTCCTCGTGGGTCCGAATGGCCAGGGAAAGTCGAACATGCTCGAGGCCGCCGGCTGCCTTACCGCCCTGCGCTCCTTCAGGACTGCCGAGAGCAAGCATCTTATCATGCACGACCAGGCCGAGGCAGGGATCGCATGCGAGGTCGAGAGCGAGGGCAGGGGAGTGGAGCGGGTGACGATCAAGATTCGAAGGGACGGGAAGGAGCTCTGGTATGACGAGAAGCGGGTGAACCGCCTCGCGGACCACGTGGGGCGCTACCCCACGGTGGTCTTTTCCTCGCAGGACCTGCAGCTGATACGGGGCGCCCCGGCGCTCAGGCGCCGGTGGCTCGACCTGACCCTGTCGGCGATGGATCCGGCCTATCTCGCGGCCCTCCAGTCCTACAGCCGCGCCCTTTCGGAGCGGAACAGCCTGCTGCGCAGCGCAGACCGGGAGGCAGCCTCCCAGATCAAGGCGTTTGATCGCATCCTCGCCCCCGAGGGCGCAAGGATCGTGGCCCTGCGTGGGCGCTGGGTGGGCGAACTGGCGGCCGAGGCCTCAGCCGCCTACCGGCGACTCACGGGGGGCACCGAAGCCGCGTCGATCGAGTATGACTCACCGCTCACCGGAAAGGCGGAGGCCGAGATCCTGGCGCTCTTGGAGGCCGGCCGGGAACGCGACCTGAAGCTTGGCACCACAACGGTCGGACCCCACCGGGACGAGCTCCTGTTCGGGGTGCGGGGAACCGATGCGAGGGACTTTGCCTCCGAGGGCCAGCAGCGCTCGGTGACGCTCGCGCTCCGCCTGGCCCAGGCGGCGTGGTTCCACAAGCGAAGCGGCATCCGGCCCGTGCTCCTCGCCGACGACGTCCTCGGGGAGCTTGATAGCGCACGGCGCGAGAGCTTCTGGGCAGCCATGGACCCCGGGTCGCAGGTCATGGCCACGGGCACCAAGCTCCCGGACGAGAACCTTGGCACCTGGCAGGTATTCAGGGTTGCCGAGGGTGTGTTCACGCCAGAGCCTCTGGACATGGGGGCACCGGATTGAATTTTCACGCGTGGGAGTGGTTTCTTGCGGCGCTCGGGGCCCTCCTTGTGGGCGTGGCAAAGACGGGAATCACGGGGCTGAGCCTGCTCTTCGTCGCCCTGTTCGCCTCAATCATGCCGGCGCGGCGCTCCACGGGCCTGGTGCTTCCGCTCCTGATCGTCGGCGACGTGGTGGCCTTTGCCGCGTACCGCAGGCACGCCCAGTGGCGGCACGTCTGGAGGATGCTTCCGTGGGCCGCCCTGGGCGTCGTGGTCGGGGCCCTGGTCATGGGCAGGATGGACGAACACATGACGAGGGTCACGCTGGGCGTGATCGTCGTCGGCCTTTCCGCGCTGCACCTTGCCCGCAGGGCGCGCCCCGCGGCCGGGGAGGACGACCATCCCGCCTGGTTTGCTCCGCTCATCGGGGTCCTTGCCGGCTTTACGACCATCGTCTCCAACGCGGCGGGCCCTCTCATGGTGATTTATCTTCTCGCGATGCGCCTGCCCAAGATGGAATACATGGGAACCGGGGCCGCCTTCTTCCTCATGCTGAACCTCTTCAAGCTGCCGTTCATGATTGGGCTCGGGCTCGTCACCTCCGACAGCCTCATGCTGAACCTGGTGCTCGCCCCCGCGGTGATCGCCGGGACGGTCCTTGGCAGGTGGCTCCTGGGAAGAATCAACCAGCGTCTCTTTGAGAACATCGCCCTCGCGCTGACCGTGGTGGCCGGGGCAAAGATGCTGTTCTGACGGGTGACCGCGCCCTCCGACCCATGGCAAAAATGACATCGCGGCAGATGTGGACGGCCAAGCTCGCGGGAAAGCCCGTCCAGGCCTGCGCAGCCTCCCCTGGCGGACGGCGACCGGTCGAGGGTGAGCTTGGCCTAAGGAAGGTCTTTGCGGGCCTCGTGATGGGAATCGATCCCTCCCTCCGCGGCACGGGGCTTGCCCTGGTCGACTTCCAGCCGGGGCGTCCCCCGGTCCTCCTTAGGAGCAGGACCGTCCACGTCCCGGCGGGGCGCCCGATGGCGGTTGCCCTTGCCGAGATCCACCGCGCCGTGGCGGACTTCATCGACAATGCCGAGGGTGTCCGCCACGTCGCGCTTGAGGGGACCATCTATGTCCAGAATTTCCAGACGGCGCAGATTCTCGGCGCGGCCCGCGGCGCCGCGATCGCAGCCGCGGCCCTGAGGGGAAAGCCGGTGTTCGAGTACGCTCCCCTGCGCGTGAAACAGGCGGTCGCCGGTTCGGGTAGGGCGAGCAAGGAGCAATTGGGGCGCACCGTTAAGGCGATGCTCGGCCATGGCCGGGCGCTCGCCTTTGACGAATCGGACGCGGCGGGCGTTGCGCTCTGCCACGCGTTCACGTGGCAGCCCTAGCCGGCGGCGGCCGCTACCCGAGGACTGCCTTGATCACCTTGCCGAGGTCGGTCACCCGGTACGGCTTGGTCAGGTAGCCGCAGAAGCCCATCTCGAGGTACTGCTTGGCCATGTCCTCGTTGTCATAGCCGCTGGAGACGATTGCCCGCACGTCGGGGTCGAGCTCGTGGAGCGCCCGGAATGTCTCCTCGCCACCCAGGCCCCCCACCACTGTCAGGTCCATGATCACCGCGTCGTAGGGGCGTCCGATGTTAAGGTAGCGCTTGTAGAGGGCTATGGCTTCCTCTCCCCGCTTGGCGATGTCGAACTTGTAGTCGAGGCTCTGGAGCATCGAGGCGGTCAGGTTGCAGATGTGCTCGTCATCGTCCATGAACAGCACGCGGCCCGTGCCGAAGCGGAGCGACGGCGCCGGCCGCGCCTGGACCTCGACCGGCTGGTCTGCCATCGGCAGGAAGATGCTAAAGACCGTGCCCTCGCCCAGCGTCGATTGAAGGCCGATCTCGCCGCCGAGCTTGCGGACAATGGACAAGACCGTTGCAAGGCCAAGGCCGGTGCCGTGCTTTTTCGTCGTGAAGAACGGGTCCCAGATCTTCTCGAGGTGCTCGGGCTTGATCCCGCTGCCGTTGTCCCGCACCTCGAATTCGACGTACTCGCCCGCCGGCAGTGAGGCGATCTGGCCCGCGTTTATCCGCGTGTTGGAGGCGCGCAGCTGCACCTGGGCCTTGTGCGGGGCGGTGGGCATAGCCTGGAGCGCGTTAACAACCAGGTTCTGGAACACCTGGAGTATCTGCGGCCGGTCGACCAGCACGGTCCCGACGCCGTCCTGCGCCTGCACCGTGATGACCGCCGTGGAGCCCGCCGACGCGATCTTGACGGCGTCCTCGAGTATCTCCTTCGGAGAGCAGACGGTCTTCACGCCCGTCGCTCCCTTCGTGAAGGCGAGCAGCTGCTTCGTCAGGCCCTTGGCGGCCATGCAGGCCCGCTCGGCGTCGGCCAGCCGCGACGGGTCGTGGTTGTCCTTCGCAAGGGAGAGGCCCCCCAGGATGGTCGTCAGCAGGTTGTTGAAGTCGTGCGCGATGCCCCCTGCCAGCAGGCCGAGCGATTCGAAGCGGTTCGCTTTGATCAGCTCCTCCGGGGTCATGGTCATCTCTTCGGGATTTCGGAAGACGATCACGATCCCGCGCGGCTTTGCGTCGGGTCCGAACGTGGCGCGCGCGGTCCACACCACCGGTACGGCCTGGCCGCCCGCGGAGACAACCGACTGGTCGGCGATCAGGGGCAGGGGGCCGCTCGAGGAAAGCGCACGGTCCGCGGGATTGTCCCCCGCTTTGCCCGTCTGGCGGTCGACAAGCGCGAACACCTGGTCGAGGGGGCGCCCGGCAACGGACTCGGGCTGCACCCCGAGGATCCGCGAAGCCGTCGCGTTTGCAAAGAGAACGGTTCCCTGGCCGTCGGCGGCGATCACGCCCTCCGCGATTGCCGCAAGAACCTCGTCAAAGACGGCGCGCGTGGCGCCTGCAAACGCGGCCTCAATGGGAGGCGCGCTTCTTGACGGATCCTGCGCCGGTGCGGCCGCCGGATCGGCGACGGGGCATGCAAAGCCCACCACGCGCGACAGGGTCCTCTTGCGGGTGAGCGTGCGCGTGATGCCCACGAGCGAGGGAATCGTGCGCCCGTCCTTGGCCCTGAGGTGGACCACCCGCGAGAACGAGGCCTGGCCCGGGGCCTGCGAGAGAAGCCAGGCCTCCACGCCCTCGGGGCACTCCTCGGGGTTGAAGACGTCGGAGAGGGCGGCGGGCCCGTTCGATGGCTCGGGCAGGCCGCCCACAAGGCGCAGCCATGCCTCCGAAAACCAGGAGGATTCCCCGGAATAATCGACCTCGAAGGCGGCGAGGGACCCCTCGTTGACCAGGGCGTCCAGCCGGGACTCGCTCGCGATTGCGGTCTCCTCGGCTTCCTTGCGCTCGGTGGCGTCGATATGGACCCCGATGACCCGCTCGAGCTCGCCGGCGGGGTTGACCAGCTGCAGGCCCACGCAGTGGATCCATGCCCAGTGCCCGGACTTGTGCTTCATCCGGAATTCCACGGAGAACGGGCGGGCGCCAACCTTGAGTTTTCGGCCGGCCTTGTCCGGGGCGGCGGCGGTGTCCTCCGGGTGAAGGAGGCTAAGCCACGCGTCGTAGGTGTCGGCCAGCTCCGATTCCGCGTAGCCGAGCATCCGCTTCCAGGCGGGCGAGTAGAGGACCTTGCGGTCCTTCAGCTTGAGGTCGAAGAAGCCCATGGGTCCCTTCTCCGCGAAGAGCTGGAGGGCCGCCGCCTGCTCGTCGGACGGGGCCGGAGCAAGGGCCGACGTCTCCAGAGGGGACTCGATCACAACGATGTAGCCGCCCGAGGGCCCAAGGGCCTTCTCGGCCCTGACCGCCATCGGGTGCGGGGCCTCCTCGCGCGGCTGCACCGATAGGATCGCGCGCTTTTCGAGCAGGGCGGAAAGCAGGATGTCCCACTGCGCCTCCTGCATCTCCGGCTCATCGCTCACGATGTCCAGGGCGAAGAGGTCGGGAAAAAATTCTCCAATCAGCTCGCCTGCGCCGGCTTGCCAGAGCATGCGGGCCTCCTGGTTTGCCGAGGTCACCTTGCCGGATCCATCGAGCACCAAAACGGCCACCCGGGCAGGCCTCAGCCCCGCATTGGGTATCGTAAGTGGCGGTGTCGTCGACGTATCGCTCACAATTGGCCTGTACTCAGCCACTTTTGCACACGATTTGCGAGAAAATCGATAAATGCAGGGTGATCATTCGGGCACACTATTTTCTCAAAGCTCTCACCTCCAGCTTCTAAGAACGTTTCTTTTCCTGCCATCGCAATCTCTTCTAGCGTCTCGAGGCAGTCCGCCAGGAAGCTCGGACAGATGACCAACAGTCGTTTGACGCCAGCCTTGGGAAGGCGCACCAGTTCAAAGTCGGTGAAGGGCTGGAGCCACGGTTCGCCCGCCAGGCGCGACTGGTACGACATCGAGTATTTGGCGGGGTCGAGGCTCCCGCGGCGCGCGAATTCCGCGGTGGTCCTCACGCATTGCGCTCGGTAGCAGGTGGCATGCGCGGGCGAGCACGTGTTGCAACAGTCCGATACGACCAAACAATGGGCATGCGATGAATCCGCCTTCCGCAGATGCCGCTCCGGGATGCCGTGGTAGCTAAACAGGAGGTGGTCGTACGGCTTGGACAGCGCTGGCGCCGCGACCGCGAGCATCATCTCGATGTAGTCCTGGTCCCCGTAGAACGGCTGCACGCAGGTCACCTTCATTCCCGGGGCCTGCCTGGCCGCCTCCTCGTAGATCCTAGCGACCACGGTTTCCCAGGAAGCCATCGCGTAGTGGGGATATTGGGGAAAGAGGAGGACCTCCGTGCAGCCCTCCGCTACCAGGGCCTTCACGGTGGATGCAATCGAGGGGTTGCCGTAGCGCATCGTGATATGGACCGGGACCTCGGCGCCCAGCTTTGCGGAAAGCTTCCTCCTGACGCTCTCCGAGGTCGCCACCAGGGGCGAACCCGCGTCCGTCCAGACCTTCGAGTAGGCGTGCGCCGTCTTCTTCGGCCGGGTGGGCAGGATGATGGCCTCGAGCAGGAGGAACCTCAGGGGCCTGGGCAGGTCGATCACCCGCTCGTCCCCCAGGAACTCGCGCAGGTAGCGCCTTACGTGGGGAACCGACGTGGAGTCCGGCGACCCTAGGTTGGCAATGAGGACGGCGCGTTTAGGCATGCGCCAATTTCACCCGCCCGCACAACCCGGCGTCAAGCCGCGCCTCTGCAGAATCGTATCATTCGGATCAGGCTGTGGAGATTCTCGGGGGCAATGCGGTCGGTCACCACCGTCCTCGGGTAATTGTGCTCGACGTCAAGGTGGACGCCGTCCTCGGCCCCGGGGCGCACGAAGTCCTCGACAAAGTCCATTCCTCCCCGCGCCCGGATCCAGCGGTAATAGGGGTCCGGGTCCTCGGATTCGATGAGCACGTCGTCCTTCATGAAGACATTGCAGTAGAGGGTGAGGTCGCGAAACGACGAAAACCAGGTCGGCGGATTCACAAGCTGATCCCGGATGATGAGCGTCATGAGCTTCCTTCCTATGCTTGTTTTGTGCCTAATACTCTGCGTTTGGGTTGTTTTTCGCGTTGCCGCGGTCGACAGGCTGCGCACCCGTAGTATCGTCTCAAATGCCCATGACTTCACAGCGCAAGCCCGTACTGCTCATCATTCGCGACGGCTGGGGAAAGAGCCCCCATCCCGAGCAGGATTCCACCAACGCGACCGTCCAGGCAAGGAAGCCCTGCGACGACATGCTCCACGCGCGCTATCCCGTGGCCCTGGTGAGGGCGAGCGGGCTCGACGTCGGCCTCCCGGACGGGGTGATGGGCAACAGCGAGGTGGGCCATGAGAACATCGGCGCCGGCCGCGTCGTGAACCAGGAGCTCGTGAGGATCAACAAGCTTTTCACCGACGGCCTCCTGGCCTCCAACCCCGTGTGGCGGGGGGCCATCGACCGCGTCAAGGAGCGGTCGTCAAACCTGCACCTGATGGGAATCGTCTCGGACGCCGGGGTCCATGGCATGCTGGAGCACCTCTACGGTCTCCTGGCCCAGGCGAAGGCTGACGGAGTCGCCCCGGGTCGCGTCTTCATCCACGCCTTCACGGACGGCCGCGACACGCCGCCCTCGAGCGGCATCGGCTACGTCCGACAGGTCGACCAGAAGTGCCGGGAGCTCGGCATCGGCGCGATTGCCTCCGTGTGCGGCCGGTTCTGGGCGATGGACCGGGACAACCGCTGGGACCGGGTTGCCCGTGCCTACGGCCTGCTTACGGGCAGGAAGATCGAGGCCACCGCGCCCAGTGCGGAGGCGGCGATCCAAGCCTACTACGACAAGCCCCTGACCCCGACCCAGGCCGGGGACGAGTTCGTGGCCCCGACCGCGGTCGTCGGCAAGGCAGGGAAGCCGCTCGCCGTCATCTCCAACGGCGACTCCGTGATCTTCTACAACTACCGGGGCGACCGCCCCCGCGAGATCACGAAGGCCTTCGTGATCGACGGCTTCAAGGAATTCGACAGGGGTCCAAAGCTCGACCTGTACTACGCGACCATGACCGAGTACGAGTCGGGACTGCCCGTCCACGTCATCCTGCCCAAGCCCGAGAAGCTAAAAAACATTCTGGGCGAGGTGGTGTCCAACCTCGGGCTGAGCCAGTTCCGCTGTGCGGAGACGGAGAAGAACCCGCACGTCACGTTCTTCTTCAACAATTACAGGAAGGAACCCTTCCCGGGCGAGGACAGGGCGTGCCCGGCCAGCCCCAAGGTGGCGACCTACGACCTTCAGCCGGAGATGTCTGCGGCGGACGTTACCCGCGAGGCGAAAAAGGCCATCCTCTCGGGCAAGTATGCACTGATCGTCGTGAATTTCGCGAACCCCGACATGGTCGGGCACACGGGCTCGCTCCCCGCTGCCATAAAGGCCGTCGAGACGACGGACAGGGCCGTGGGCGAGCTCCTGGAGGCCCTTGCAACGGTCGGCGGCAGCGCCCTGATCGGGGCGGACCACGGCAACTGCGAGCAGATGTGGGATCCGGTGAACAACATACCCCACACCTCTCACACGCTTAACCTGGTGGAATTCTTCGTGGTGGGGGACGGTTACGTGGCGGGCAAGACCCGGATGAGGGAGGGAGGGCGCTTGGCCGATATCGCGCCCACGGTCCTTCACCTCATGGGAATCCCAAAGCCCGCCGAGATGACCGGGCAATCCCTGGTACTGTCCTGAGGGGGGCAACCTCCCAAAAATCGGGTTGCCCCCGGCCGGTACCGGCGGCTTCATCTCACATTTACACGTGAAGCTGACACCATGAAACGGACCCACCATTGCGCCCAGTTGACGGAGGCCGACGTAGGCGCCGCGGTCTCACTCTCGGGGTGGGTCGACTCCATCCGCGACCACGGGGGCATCATCTTCATCGACCTGCGCGACCGCAAGGGCGTGAGCCAGGTCAAGTTTGACCCGATTGGCAGTCCGGAACTGAGCGCCCGCGCCGCGCAGCTCAAGCCCGAATCGGTCATCAGCGTTGCGGGCAAGGTGGTCCCGCGGCCCGAGGGCACCGTGAACCCGTCCCTGCCAACCGGTGCCATCGAGGTCGAGGCGTCCGTGCTTGAGGTGTTAAACGTCTCCGAGACGCCGCCCTTTCCCCTGGACGACGCGGGCGGCGACAAGGTGAACGAGGACCTGCGCCTGACCTACCGCTACCTGGACCTGCGCAGGCCCAAGATGCGCCGCAACCTCCAGGTGAGGCACCGCGCGGCCAAGTCGATCCGGGACTATTTCGACTCCCAGGACTTCATCGAAGTGGAGACCCCGGCCCTCTTCAAGAGCACGCCGGAGGGCGCCAGGGAATACCTCGTTCCTTCGCGCATCCACGCCGGGCAGTTCTACGCACTCTCCCAGTCGCCCCAGCAGTTCAAGCAGATCCTGATGGTGGCCGGGGTGGAGCGGTACTTCCAGATTGCGCGCTGCTTCAGGGACGAGGACCTCCGGGCCGACCGCCAGATGGAATTCACGCAGGTCGACGTCGAGGCCTCGTTCGTGGACCGCGAGGACATCTACACCCTCTTTGAGGGCATGCTGAAGAAGATCTGGAAGGACGTCCTCGGGACGGACATCGCCATACCCTTCCCGAGGTTGCAGTTCGTGGACGCCATGAACCGGTTTGGCGTCGACAAGCCCGACGTGCGATTCGGTCTCGAGCTGAAGGACTTCTCCGACACCTTCAGGGCCTCCTCGTTCAAGGTCTTCCAGGGCACGGTGGCTTCGGGTGGAGCCGTTAAGGCATTCAATGCCAAGGGCTTGGCCGACCTTACCCAGGGTGAGTTAAAGAGCCTTGAGGAAATCGCCAAGAGCCTGGGCGCCAAGGGACTTGCCTTCATCAAGGTCGAGGGCGGCGAGTGGAAGTCTCCGATCGTGAAGTTTCTCTCGGATTCCGAGAAGGCCGCCCTGGCTGCCACCCTGGAGGTTGCCGACGGCGACATGGTCTTTTTTGCGGCCGCGGCGTGGGAGAAGGCCTGCGCGATACTGGGACGCATCCGCCTGGAGGCGGCGGCGCTCCTGCAGAAGCGCGGAAAGCTCTCGATAAGGGCCGATGACTGGAAGTTCCTCTGGGTCGTCAACTTTCCCCTGATGACCTACGACGAGGAGCAGAAGACCTACGTCGCAACGCACCATCCGTTCACGGCCCCGGTCCCCGAGGACGCGGCCCTGATCGACACCGACCCCAAGGCCGTACGCGGGCAGCACTACGATATTGTGCTAAACGGCATGGAGCTCGGAGGGGGGTCGATCCGAATCCACCAGCCGGCCCTCCAGAAGAAGATCTTTGAGGAGGTGCTGAAGATACCGCCGGACGTCGTCGAGAACCGCTTCGGCTACATGCTGCGTGCCTTCACCTACGGGGCCCCGCCGCACGGCGGCATCGCATTCGGGCTGGACCGCATAGCGGCGCTCCTGTGCGGCACGAACAGCATCCGTGACGTGATCGCCTTCCCGAAGACCCAGAAGGGCCAGGACCTGATGGCGGGCAGCCCCACCACGGTAACCCCGCGGCAACTGAAGGAACTCCATATCGCGACGGTCGCGGTGGAGCCTCCCTTGGCATAGTGCGTGCTAGGGTAACAAGGTGGTTTGGAGCAAATTCCCCAACCGGAGGCAGCCGCCGTCGCGAAGGAACCCAAGCTTGCGCGATCCCGCGCGCAACCTTAGTCTCGGGACATTGAATCGGTATTTCCAATCCCCATCTGAATGAAACTCATCATCGCCATCATCAAGCCGTTCAAACTCGAAGAGGTCAAAGAAGCGCTCGCGGAGGCCGGAATCGAGGGAATGACCGTGACCGAGGTCAAAGGCTTCGGTCGCCAAAAGGGGCACACGGAGATCTACCGCGGAAGCGAGTACACCGTTGATTTCCTGCCCAAGGTGAAGATCGAGATCGCCGTGTCCGACGACATGGCCGGCAAAGCGGTGGATGCGATCGTGAGGTCCGCGAAGACGGGCAAGATCGGCGACGGCAAGGTGTTTCTCGTTCCGCTTGAGGAAGTGATCCGCATTCGCACCGACGAGCGCGGCGAGGCGGCCGTCTAGGGAGCCTTTTTCTTCTCCGAGAGGGTCCTCAGGCGTATCTCCTCCTGGACCTTTGCCAGGAACTGGTCGAGCGGCACGGTGCCCTCGTCCCCGCGCGCGCGGCTGCGCACGCTCACGCTCTTGGCCTCCGCCTCCTTGGCGCCAAGGACGAGCGTGTAGGGCACCTTCTCGATCTCGGAGCGCCGGATCTTGGCGCCGAGCTTGTCATTGTGCTCGTCCAGAGTGGCCCGCACGCCCGCGGCCTTCAGCAGGGAAAGCACCTCGCGCCCGTAATCCACCGTCTTCTCGCTAATCGGAACCAGGCGCACCTGCTCGGGCGAGAGCCAGACAGGGAAGTCTCCGGCGAAGTGCTCGATCAGGACGCCGCAGAAGCGCTCCATGGAGCCAAACGGCGCCCTGTGGATCATGACCGGCCGGTGGGCCTGGTTGTCGGCCCCGCTGTAGGTCAGGTCAAACCGTATGGGGAGGTTGTAGTCCACCTGGACCGTGCCCAGCTGCCACTCGCGCCCGATCACGTCCCTGACGACGAAGTCAATCTTGGGCCCGTAGAATGCGGCCTCGCCCGGCTCCTCGGTGAACGCCACGCCTAGCGTCTTCGCGGCCTCCCGGCACGCGGCCTCGGCCTTGTCCCAGTTCTCCTTGGCGCCGGTGTACTTGTTCGAGTCCGGGTCCCTCAGGCCCACGCGCACGCGGTAGTCGCTCATGCCGAGTGTTGTCAGGACGATCTTAACGAGCGAGAGGCAGCCGAGGAGCTCCTGGGCCACCTGGTCCTCGGTGCAGAAGAGATGGGCGTCATCCTGGGTGAACCCGCGGACCCGCGTCATCCCGGTCAGCTCGCCGGACTGCTCCCAGCGGTAGACCGTGCCGAACTCGGCGAGCCTCACGGGGAGGTCGCGGTAGGAGTGGGGCTGGGACGAGAAGATCTTGATATGGTGCGGGCAGTTCATCGGCTTTAGCATGAAGCCGTCGAGCAGCTGGTCGTCGGGCTTGACCCGGTCGGGCGTGATCGTCTCGGTGCCGGTCCGCGCGTTCACCTGCGCGGCGAGGTGGGAGGAGACGGCGTCCAACCTTACGACCATCTCGGCGCAAGAGCAGCCTTCGCGCAGGATCTTCGCAAGGGACTCGTTCTCCACGACGGGTGTGAACTGGGAGTCCTTGTAGTAGGGGAAATGCCCCGAGATCTTGTAGAGCTCGAGCTTGCCGATGTGGGGCGTGAACACCTGGGAATAGCCCTGCTTGCGCAGCTCCTCGCTGATGAAGGTCTGGAGCTCCTGGCGGATGATGGAGCCGTTGGGGGTCCACAGGATCAGGCCCTGGCCCACGTCCTCGTCGATCACGAAGAGCTTCAGGTCCTTGCCGAGCTTGCGGTGGTCCCGGTGCTTGGCCTGTTCCATCTGCTCGAGGTATGCCGCGAGCTCGTCCTTCGTCGGAAAGGCCGTGCCGTAGATGCGCTGCAATTGCTTGTTCTTCTCGTCGCCCCGGTGGTAGGCGCCCGCTATCGATAGCAGCTTGAAGGCCTTCACCTTCGAGCTGTAGCGAACGTGGGTGCCGGCGCACAGGTCCATGAATTCGCCGTTCTGGTAGAAGGAGATCTTCTCGCCGTCGGGAATGTCCGCAAGGCGACCGAGCTTGTAGCGCTCCTGGCCCCGGGACTTGATGATCTCGGCGGCCTCCTCGCGGGAGACCTCCTTCCTCAGGAACGGCTGGTTCTCCTCCGCCACCTTCTTCATCTCGGCCTCGATCCTGGCAAGGTCCTCGGCGGTCAGCTTGTGGTCAAGGTCGACGTCGTAGTAAAAACCCGTGTCCGTCGGAGGTCCTATGTCGAGCTTCGCGTCGGGGTAGATGCGCAGGAGCGCGGTGGCGAGGATGTGCGACGCCGAGTGGCGGAGTTCTTCAAGGGGGGTCATGGACGGGAGGGTCAACGATGGCGGTCGGGCGCAGAAAGCCAAGTCAGCCTTTCTTCAGGGGCTCCAGCTTGTAGCCGTCCTTGCCGTCGAGCATCGACCAGCCCGCCGCCCCCAACTCGCCCCGCAGCCGGTCGGCGGCCGCAAAGTCCTTGCCCCGCTTCGCTTCCCATCGGCGCTTGGCGAGGAGGTCTATCTCGGCTGGCACCGCTGGAGCCGATACGGTCCCGGCGACCGGGGAAAGGTCCAGTCCAAGGGCGTACATGAGCCGGTCGAAGGCGGCCTTGTCCGCCGCGGTGGCCGCGCGGAGATCAAGCGCGTTGGCGGCCGTGAAGAGCGCGCCGAGGGCCCCCGGCGTGTTCAGGTCGTCGCCCAGCGCGCGGAAGGCCGCCTCGAAGACCGTGGAGGATCCGCCAGGATTGGCGGCTGCCGAGGCCCCAAGGCCCACGGAGAATTTTGCCAGGGCCTTCAGCGCGCTTTCCGCGGCATGAAGCGAGTCCAGCGTGAAGTTCATCTGCTTTCTCGGGTGGCCGGCTAGGAGCGCGTAGCGTACGGCCATCGGGGAGTAGCCCTTGGCGACAAGGTCGCCGAGCGTATAGTAGTTGCCCTTGCTCTTGCTCATCGTCGTGCCGTCCACGAGCAGGTGCTCGGAGTGGAACCAGTGGCGCGCGAAGGTGGCGCCGTTGCAGCATTGGCTCTGGGCGATCTCGTTCTCGTGGTGCGGGAAAAGCAGGTCCACGCCCCCCGTGTGCAGGTCGATCGTTTCCCCGAGGTGCTTCTTGATCATGGCGCTGCACTCGATGTGCCAGCCGGGCCTCCCCGCGGAGGCGCCCTCGGGGCCGGGCCACTTGACATCGCCGTCCTCCTCGGGCTTGTGGGCCTTCCAGAGCGCGAAGTCGCCCAAGTCGTCCTTGTGGTCGGCATCGAAGACGCTGTTGGTCACCTTGAGCTCCCGCTCCTTGATCCGCGAGAGGGCCCCGTAGCCCGGGAAGGAGCTGATCTTGAAGTAGACCGAGCCGTCGGCGGCCCGGTATGCGTTGCCCTTCCTCATGAGGACATCGATCATGTCCACCTGCTCCCGGATCGTTCCGGTGGCGGTCGGCTCGACGTGGGGCTTGAGGCAGTTGAGGGCGGCGCAATCCGCATGGAAGAGCGCCGTCCATTTGCGGGTTATCTCGCCGAGCGGCAGCGCCTCAGCACGGGCCTGGCCGATCGTCCGGTCATCGACATCGGTCAGGTTGCGCACGTGCTTCACCTTGCCCGGGAACTCAAGCTCCAGGAGGCGCCTGAGCACGTCATTGATGACGAAGGTCCGGAAGTTGCCAATGTGGGCCGGCGCGTAGACCGTGGGTCCGCAGTTGTAGAACCGGAACACGCCGTCCGCGTGCGAGGGACGCAGTTCGCGAACCTCCCTGGAAAGGGATTCGAAGAGCTTGATTGCCATGAGAGTGGGAAAGACGGGGAAAGGGTTGCTATCCTAAATTGCTGCGGAGCGGAACGCTGTTTTTTGCAGGGGCGCAGGGCGGGAGGGCCCCGGGCTACTGCAAAATCTTGTGGCGACACCGCGGGCTCCGTGTTTCAATGCAGGAGCCAACGAAGACATGCCCAACTCATTCAAGCTCAATCTGGTCCAGCGCCCCCGCCGCCTGCGCCGCACCCCTGCCATTCGCGGCCTGGTCGAGGACACGGTCCTGCTGCCGCAAAACCTGATCGCACCGCTCTTCGTGGTGGACGGCAGGGGGCGGCCGGAGCCCATCGGCTCGATGCCCGGCGTGTTCCGCCTCAACATCGCGGACTTGGTCAAGGAATGCCGGCAGCTCCAGAAGCTTGGCGTCGTGGCGGTCGCGCTCTTCCCTAAGCTCGGCGCGGGCCTGAAGGACGAGGAGGGCAGCGCGGCTCTCCGCGAGGACGCGCTCATCCTCCGGGCCGTCCAGGCGGCAAAGAAGGCCGTCCCAGGCATGACGGTCATGACCGACATCGCGCTCGATCCCTACACGACCCACGGCCACGACGGCGTCCTCACCTCCGACGGCCGCGACGTCGACAATGACCGCACGGTGGCGATCCTCGCCAAGATGGCGGTGCTTCACGCCTCGGCAGGCGTCGACTTCGTCGCCCCGAGCGACATGATGGACGGCAGGGTGGGGGCGATCCGGCGCGCCCTGGACGCCGCCGACCACGAGGACACGGCGATCATGGCCTACACGGCGAAATACGCGTCCGCCTACTATGGTCCGTTCCGGGACGCGGTGGGCACCTCCAAGCCGGGCTCGCCCGGCCTGGACAAGAGCACCTACCAGCTCAATCCGGCGAACCGGCGCGAGGCGCTCAACGAGCTTCGGCTCGACGAAACCGAGGGGGCGGACATCGTCATGGTGAAGCCCGCGGGCCTCTACCTGGACATCATCCGCGAGCTCCGCCAGCACACGCGAAAGCCGATCGCGGCCTACCAGGTCTCGGGGGAATATTCCCAGATCCACGCGGCCGCGAGGCTCGGCTGGCTCGACCTGGAGCGCTGCAGGCTTGAGTCACTGGTTTCGATCAAGCGGGCGGGCGCCGACATGATCCTGACCTATTTCGCCAAGGACGTGGCCGCGGAGCTGGGCCGCTAGGGGTTCGCTCAAAACGCGGTCCGGGACACTTGGATCGAGTCGCCGGGCTCAAGCTTCGGGTCCTGGGAGGGGTTCTTCTGGGCAAGCTTGATGTCCAATTCGTAGAGGACCTGGTTGCGGACGACGCCTACCTTGTCCTCCTTGGCGTAGAGCGTGAACCCGCCGGCAGCCTGGACGGCCTTGGCCGCCGTCAGGTCCGGGGTCCAGACGATGCGCCCGGGCTTCTCGACCTCGCCCCCGACATAAACGTAGCGCTCCGTCACGCTGACCGAGATGTCTACCGAGGTGTAGATCTTCTTCGTCACGTAGGCCTCCCGGATCCTCTGGGTAAGGCCGCCGGTCGTCTCGCCGGAAGCCTTGACCGTCCCGATGTAGGGCAGGCTTATGATCCCCTGGTCGTCGATCTGGACATTGTTGGTCGAAGGGTCGGGAACACCGATTATCGCCACGGTCAGGCTGTCGCCTGGCCTGAGCTCCGACGATGACGTCGCCGACGGGATCGTCGGATTGCGCCCCGTCGCTGTGTCGACCGTCGAGCACCCGCAGAGGACCACCATCAGGGCGATCGTAGCTGCACGGGGCAAAAGCATGTCTCGGAAGCCTGGGCTCAGCGCTTGCCGCGCGACTTGCGACGGGGCTTTTCAGAGTCGTCGTCGCTCGCGGGATCCTCGTCGTCCTCGCCCTTCTTCTCGCCCTCCTCCTTCTCCTCGTCCTTCTCGTCGTCTCCGTCCTCGTCCCATTTGAGCGACTCGTCGTTCTTGAGCTTCTCCTCCTCCTCGGCATCGAGGGTGGGGAGGTCGTCCTCCTCCTCCTCGGCGGCCTTCGAGGGCTGCTCCTCGTCCAGGTCGATGCCGTCGGGCATGTAGTCGAGGATGGCGCACAGCTCGGAGAACGTGTGGACCGCCTTCCCCTCGATGAAATGGGTGTTCTGCTCCTCGCGGATCTCGTCCTCCACCTCGTCGACCGTGAGCTTGCTCTCGAACGCGAAAAGGTCGTTGAGCAGTTTCACGCGGCAGCGCGTCAGGTGATCAAGCAAGTCGGCGTACGGTCCGTTCTCCTCATCAAGGATGTCGGGCAGCGCAAAAAGCTTCTCGTCGGACTCGAAGATCGACTCCTTCACCCGCTTCAGGCGCACCTTCCCTGCGCCAAGATCCTTGTCGATGCGGAAAGGAATGAAAGCCGCCTCAAAGAGGTCCTGCTGGAATCCGTAATCGCGCAGCGCGTCAACAAGCTCCACCAGATGCGCGACCTGGCGGGGGTCCACGATGCTCAGTCCGTCGACGTCCCATCGAACCGGATCGCTGGTCTCGCTGACCCACCAATTGTGGTCTTCGCCCAGTCTTACGATGCACCAATCGAGTGTGGAAGTCGGCTTTGCCATGGATTCAGGTAATTGCAGGAAATTTTAGCGCAGCGTGGGAGGGGGGGGGTAAAAAACAAGCACAAAAAAAATTTGTATTTCGGGAACCGGCCGAGAGGCGGAAGACATTGCCCCAGCGTGGTTTTCAGCAGCCGTACTTGCTTTTTGGCCTGCGGATTTCACGCTGGCGTAACATGGGTGCAATCTACGAGAAAGCAATTCGGCCGCTTTTGTTCCGACTTGAGTCGGAACGCGCACACGAAGTGGCCGTGCATTCCATGGTGCTTCTTGGCGGGATTGCGCCTGCCTGCCGACTTCTTGAGGCCATGGTCCGCCTCGACCCCGGCAGGTTCCGGCCGGTGGAGGCCTTTGGGCTGAAATTCCCGAATGCGGTGGGTCTCGCCGCGGGATTCGACAAGAACGCCTGCGCGTGGCCGGCGGCCGCGGCGCTTGGATTTGGTCACGTCGAGATCGGCACGGTGACGGCGCTCGCGCAACCTGGAAACCCAAGGCCCCGGGTCTTTCGCTACCCGAAGCAGGAGGCCGTCATAAACAGGATGGGTTTCAACAACCAAGGGGCCGCCGCCGTGGCGCGGAGGCTTTCCGGCTACCCTGGCCCCGGCCTCAGGCGGATCCCTCTCGGCATTAACCTCGGCAAATCGAAGGTCGCCGACATCGACCGCGCGGCGGAGGACTACCTCGCAAGCTTTGCCGTCCTGGCCGACCACGCCGATTACGTGGTGCTCAATGTCTCCAGCCCCAATACGCCGAATCTGCGCGAGCTCCAGGACGAGGCCCGCCTGAGACAGCTGCTTGAGGCCGTGACCGGTGCCAACCGCGAAAGGTCGGGTCGGCCCGGCAAGCGCCGGGTTCCGCTCTTGCTCAAGATCTCCCCGGACCTTGGGTTTCCCCAGATCGATGCCGTGCTGGGCGTCATCGCGGATTTCGCGCTCGAAGGTGTGATCGCCACAAACACGACGCTCTCGAGGCCGGGTGTGTTTTCCAGGGTGACCGAGTCCGGGGGTCTAAGCGGGGCCCCTCTCAGGGCCCGCTCCACTGAGATCATTGGCTACATAGCCCGCGCGACCGGGGGCAGGCTTCCGATCATTGGCGTGGGCGGCATCACCGGGCCGGCGAGCGCTGCGGAGAAGCTCGATGCCGGGGCCGCGCTGGTCCAGGTGTATTCCGGAATGATCTACCGCGGGCCCTTCTTTGGCTCGGCGCTCGCTCGCGCCCTCTCGGACCGCCAGAGGCTCTAGGTCGCAGGCGCTCTCAGATCACCCAGTCCTCGACGTACCCGACCAGGGTTTCCTTCTTCTGCCGGCCCCGGATTACCAGGTCGTCAGCCTTGAAGTAGGCAATGCTGTTTGCAGGGACCGATTCCAGGAGCCACACGTTCCCGCCGACGACCGAATTCTCGCCGATGGTCGTGTCGCCGCCAAGGATCGTGGCGTGCGCGTAGATCGTCACGTTGTTGCCGATGTCGGGATGGCGCTTCACTCCCTTCACCGGGTTTCCCTTCGAGTCCATCTCGAACGACTTGGCCCCCAGGGTCACGCCTTGGTAGAGCTTAACGTGCGAGCCGATCGTAGCCGTCTCCCCGATCACCACTCCCGTGCCGTGGTCGATGAAGAAATGCGTGCCGATCTGAGCCCCAGGGTGAATATCGATGCCGGTGCGCTCGTGCGCGAACTCCGTGATCATCCGGGGAAGGAGCGGGATTCTGAGGTCGTAGAGCACGTGGGCGAAGCGCTGGAGCGAGATCGCCAGGACACAGGGGTAGGCGAGGATGATCTCCTCGTAGTTGAGCGCGGCCGGGTCGCCCTGGTACGCGGCCTCCACGTCCGTGCGGATGGCCTTGCGAAGGTCCGGAAGCTTGCCCAGGGCCTGGGTCGTCAGAGCCTTGGCGTGGTCTTGGGGGGCGGGATGGCGGGCAAACCTCAGGCTTTTCTCGATCTCGACCCCGAGCCGGCTGCCGATCCGGGAGAGCATCGTGTCGACAAGTACCGGAACCTCGCTCTTCGAGAGGTTTCGCTCCTCAAAGTACCCAGGAAAGAGCAGGTGCATGCAGTCCCGGGCGATCTCGTTGACGGATTGCTGCGACGGCAGGTTCACTCCGTCCAGATGGTTGATACCCCCATCTGTTTCGTAGGAGGCAAGTAGCGCCGCTTTGATTGCGTCGAGATTCATGGGGGGACGGCCGCCGAGAAGTTCCACTACGCACCCGGATGCGTCAAAACCCAATTTCAGGGCTGGACAACCCAGCGAGGTTGCCACTGATTACCCCTTCCCCGTTTTAGCTGCCCGGGTGGTGGAATTGGTAGACACACACGTTTGAGGGGCGTGTGCCGTAAGGCGTGCAGGTTCGAGTCCTGTCCCGGGCACCATTAATGATTCAGTTCAACGGGGATTTGGCAAAACGGGAAGAGGAGCAAGCCCGTTGGATTGCAGTGGGTTATGACGAATTCCTGGCTGATAAGACCCCGATGGGGCAATCAGCGCCCTAGGGCGCCGGCGGGGCGGCAACGTCGTAAAAGCGCGCCACATCGGCCCTCATGAGCTTCAGGGCGTCGGGGTTAAGGTAGACCATGTGGCCCGACGGATAATAGCCGTAGCTCACATTGCCGCGCAGGGAGGGGTCGAGCAGCATGTGGCTCAGGTCGTATTCCGTCTGGAAGAACGGCGTCGCCATGTCGTACCAGCCATTAAGGGAGAGGACCTGGAGGTGGGGGTTGCCCCGGAGCGCGGCCGCCAGGTCGAGGGCGACATTCACGAGCGGGGTCGGCGAGGAATCTCCGGGCTGCGTGTGGTGCATGTCCCACTTCTTGCCGGCGTCTGGAGCGCGCAGCCTGTAGTCGAGGTCGGTGTGGTAGTTCAGCTGGGTGGAAACGTAATCGTGGAATGCGGCGACGAAGGCTCCGCCGGAGTAGACCGAGGACGGGTCGATCTCGGGTCCCTCGCCGGCGTCGTCGGCGTCTATCGCAAGAAACCGGGAATCGTACCGTCCGATTGTCCGGTGGTCCGAGCGGAGCAGCTCCTTGCGAAACCTGACGAGGGAAACCCTCAGGTGGTTCTGCTTTAGGAAGGTGATGGAAAGTCCCGTGTAGGCGCTCACTTTCTTGGCGACCGCGTTCTCCTCGTCCTCGCCGAGGTTCTGCCCCTTGTCGAGGGCCAGGAGGTAAGGGCCGCTCGCATAGTCGCGGACTTCGCGCAGGAACGCGGCCAAATCGGCGGGCTTGGGCGTTACCCTGCCATGGTACCACGCTGCGGCGGCGTACGTCGGCAGCAGGCTCACAAAATTGCGGTCAAACCCGTCCATGCGGGTGCCATAATTGAGGATCGAGGACAGGATCGTCACCCCGTTGAACTGGACGCTCTGCTTCTGGAGCGCGTAGACCAAGCCCGCCGAGCGCGTCGTGCCGTAGGATTCGCCGAAGAGGAACTTGGGGGAATTCCATCGGTCATTGAGCGTCACATAGCGCGTGATCGCCTTCGCGAAAGCCTCGATGTCGGTGTCGACTCCCCAGTACCTGTCCTCCTTCGTGTCCCCAAGGACGCGAGAATACCCCGTGCCGATCGCGTCCAGGAAAACGAGGTCGGATTTGCCGAGGAGCGTGTCGGTGTTCGCGACGACCTGGAAGGGAGGCCCAGGGGTAGGCTCGGGTGCGTCCGTCACGACCCGCACCGGCCCGAAGCTCCCCAAGTGAAGCCACACGCTGCAGGAGCCGGGACCTCCGTTGTAGAAGAAGGTTACCGGACGCCGGTGGTCCCCGTTCCCGCTTTCGGCGACGTAGGCCACGTAAAACATGCTTGCCGTGGGCTTTCCCTGGTCGTCCCGCAGCGTGAGCGTGCCCGCGGTCGCGTCGTAGGCGATCGCCCTGCCATCGGCCATGACCGTGTGGTGCGTTACGACCTTGGCCTCCGCCGCGGGAGGGGTCGCCATGACGGGGTCGCCCCCCTTGCGGGCCACGTCAGACTTTGCCGGCGTTGTCGCTGCCGCGGGCGTGGACTCCGTCGACGAGGACTGCGCGTCCTGCGCGCCTGCGTGCGCGGCCATCACGAGACCCAGCGTGGTGATCGAGGCCAGGAACCTTGTGGGATGCATGGAAGCCTTGGTGCCGGGTGGACTCGCCTGGGGCAATCCAGGACATGGGGACGGCTGGTCGCTGCAAGCTACGTAGTTATCGCCTTTGATTTGCATCGTTCTCGTTGTTCCGCTTGGGCATGCAAGATGGACATCGGAATTTCCTTTCAGCAGCTTGGTTCTGCCCCCGGTCTGGGTGGGACCGCACCCTCGTCTGAGGTATGCCGTACGCCTACAGCATCGACCCGGTGCGTGAGACCGTGTTTGCGACAGCGGAGGGCATAGTGACCGACGAGGAACTGGTCCGCGTGGCGCACCAGATCGCCGAAGACCCGCTTTTTAACCCCGGCCTGCGTCTGCTTTGCGATTGGACGGGCGTTACGCAGAGCAGGATCTCACAGGCAAGCATTGCCTATGCGGCCTCGAGCCTGAGGTTCTCGCCCAGTGCCCGCTGCGCCTATGTGGCGCGACACGGCCCCGAGACACAGGTGGTGGTCTACTACACGGTTTACAGCGGACGAATGGGCGCCTCAAACATCTGCATCTTCCAGTCCCGTTCCGAGGCCGTGAGCTGGCTTAACCAGGGGGTCCCAGAGGCACGCAAGATTCCCTAGGCAAGGGGCGCGTCACCGGCCCTGGGTGCCCAGGATCCTCACCTCGATCGGCGCCCGGCTCCGCCTGGCAAAATCCTCCACATAGTGGCGCCACGCATCCCTGTCGGGGAAGTCGCCGCTCTTGCTCCATCCCGCCCCCAGGTAGTAGACGAGCGGCGCGCCGACCATTGCCTCCGTCACCATGAGGGCGTTTCCCACGGGGGGAAGGCCCTCGGAGCCGGGGATCAGCCGTCTTGCCTCGGGGCGCTGGGGTACGCTCGCCGACTCCAGCGCGAACTCCTGCACCCGCCCCGTAGGAAGGACAACGGCGCATGCGATGCTGCCCCGGTCCCTGTCCGCGGTCTGCCAGTAGGTCATCAGGCCCTGCTCCGCCTTTTGCTCGAGGAAACAGCCCGGGTCGGCGCGAAGGGCGATGCCGATCGCGACCCGCAGCGGCGCCGCGTCGTCGCAGGAGAAGACGCTCTCGACCCGGCTCATGTTCGACCCGGCGTCAATGCTTATCCTCCTGGTCTCGGAGACCCTGCGGCCGCCGGCGTCCCATGCGTCAAACCTTAGCTCGAATTCAGACCGGACCGGCCCGGTCGTGATGACGCGCGCCTGCCGGAAGTTTAGGGAATTGTAGAGCACGCCGTCCTTCCACACGCCGAGGCCCCCGCAGCCCCTGCTCCTTCCGACCTCGTAGTCGTCGAGGCCCTCGCCGGCGTCCTCGTGGTAATTCTTCCTCTTGTAGAAATGATCCACGACAAGCGAGCGGGTCCGCTTCACCCAGACGTCGATCCCGCTGCTCACGGTGCCCTCGCCCTTGATCAGGTCCTGGCTGTACGTCCGATGCGCGATCCGGTCGCTCTCCCAGGCCACGTCGTTGAAGCGCTCCGGCACCTGGCGGACGAACGTCCGGATGACCGGGCTCGGCACGGACGCGAGGGCGCCCCCGCGCTCAAGGAGCTTGTACCGGCGCGTCTCGCCGGGCCCCAGGTCGACCTGGAAAAGGAGGCGGCCGCGGACGCCCGCTGTGCCCGGCAGGTAGCGCTGGCTGTCAATGATGCGAGAGGACGCGCCATCCATCACCGCGACCTCCGCGGGCCAGAGCTCCCCAACCGCGACCTCAACCGTCTCGCCGGCCCGGAAAAAGGGGGAGGGGTTCGTCACCTCAACTATGGACCGCACCGTCCGTGCGTCCTCGAGCGCCAGCCGGTAGACCTCGCTTCCGGCAAGGAGAAATGCCCCCACGCCGTACACCTCCGTTGCGTCCTCGGAGAACTTCTTCGGGTCGGCACCTATGGGCTGCACGTGGGTGAGTTTGCCGTCGGCCTCCACGCACGTGACAAGCGCCGCCCATGCCTTGGCCACGGCCGGGCCGTAGCGCGCGCGATCGAGGAGGCCCTGGTTAACGCCCCAGGCCAGGGCGTAGGTGTAGAATCCGGAGCCGCTCGTCTCGCGCATCGGGTAGTCCGCGGGGTCGAGGAGGCTCGCGCGCCACAAACCGTCGGCCTGCTGGCAGGAGGCCACCCTTTGCGCCATGTCGACGAATTGCCTCTCAAAGCGGGCCCGGTCCGGGTGCCCGGCCGGCAGGACCTCCAGGAGCCGCACGAGCCCGCCGAGCACCCAGCCGTTGCCCCGGCTCCAGAAGATCTTGCTGCCGTTGGGCTCGCGGCGCCCAAAATAGGTGCTGTCCCTATAGAAAAGGTGCTCGTCCTTGTCGTAAAGGTAGTCCGAGGTGGCCCACCAGTTGGCCACCGCGTAGTTGAGGTAGCGTTCATCCCCGGTCGCCGCGTAGAGCCGCGCCCACGCGGGCGGCCCCATGAACAGGGAGTCGCACCAGGACCAGCGCTCAAGGGCGAGGCCACCGTGCTGGGTGAAGTCCATGCTCCTGACCGCGGAGGGCTTTGCCAGGATGGCGTCAAACCGGCCCCTAAGGCCCGAGATCATGCGGGGATCCCTATAGGCGGTGTAGAGCTCGGCGTACGTCTGGCCGATGCAGTGGTCGTCGGCATGGTACGTGCGCGGCCCCAGCTGCCACTGGTTGCGCTCGGCCATCGCGAGCATCGCGTCCCGGAAACGTGCCTCCCCGGAAACACCGGCAAGGGCCATGAAGCCCGCGTCGCCCGCCGCCTGGGTCCAGTCGGTTGCGGGATGCGCGCTCGGGTGGGAAAGCTGCCAGTCGGCAACCTTTTCCATGACGGAGAGGACGGCTCCGGGTTGAGGCTCCCGTTCTGCCGTTTGGCCGCGCAGCGGCACGAGGGCGGTCGGGGTCACCGCAACCAAGGCGATACAGGCGCCAAGGTGCCAATTCATGTGACGACGGTTTTTGAACGGCCCGAACGAGTCAAGCCGTCCCGGGGCGCCTGGGGTGCCTAGGGGCTAAGGAGAACGATCGGACCCTCGGCCTTCGGAACGCCGCCCTTGCGCTCGAGGCTCACCGCGAACTTGGCGATCGAGTCGACATGCTTGTCGGCCTTGAAGACGATGTGGGCCTCCCCGGTCACCGGGTCCACGACGAAGACGCCGGCATTCACGGGATTGGGGTACTGCTTGTCGATCACCCAGAGCTGGTAGTCCTTCTCGGAGGCGAGGGCCGGGAGCTTCGAGACCGTGAGCACGCCCTGCTGGCGCGAGGGGTCCCAGACCGCCACGGCCAGGGCCTCGGGCGTGTTCCCGAGCATGGAGGCGAGCGTGGCGATCTTGAAGTGCGCCAGGTCGCCCTCGTCCTTTAATTTTGCCGACAGGTCCGCGACCTGCCTGCTCGACTCGGAGAGCTGGCGCTTGGCCTCAGAGAGCTGGCCGCGTGTCTGGTCGAGGGCCGTCTCCGCCAGGCGCTCCTGAGCGTTGAGCGCTGCGACCTCATCGCGCGAGCGGGCGACCTCGCGTTGCGACCATGCCGCGGCGGCGGCAAGGCATGCGGCCATGAGCCACGGCACCCACGACGGGAACCGAGGGGCAAGGGCAGGGGGAAAGGCGACGGGCTCCGCGGCGCTGCGGCGCGCGGCCGCCGACGCGAGGACGCGGGCCCTTAGCTCCTCCGGGGGCTCACTCAAAGGGGCCGTGTGGGCCATGCCCGATGCCACCGCGCGCAATTCGGCCACGAGCGCGCGCAGCTCGGGATTGGTGGAAAGCTCCGCAACGAACTGCTCGCGCTCGGCCCCCTCCAGGAGGTCGAAGGCGTGGAGGCTTGCGAGCTCCTCTTGGCGATCGTCGATCATAGGCGCGTCGCGAGCGTGTCGCGAAGTTTGATCAATCCTCGGCGGATCCTCGCCTTGATGGTCCCAATCGGCTCGCACAGCTTCTCCGCGATCTCCTTCTGCGTCATGCCCGAGAAGAACGCGAGCTCGAGGGCCCGCTGCTGCTCGGCCGGCAGCTCGGCGATCGCCGAGCGCACGGCGACGGCGCGGTCGCCCAGTTCGGCGCGCTCGCCGGCCCCTGGGCCGCCGCTTTCCGAGCCGTAGCCCAGGTCCTCGGGGATGGAGTCCCCTAGGAGGCGCGCGCGGTTGGCACGGGTGCGCAGCCGGTCGATGGCGCGGTTGCGGGTGAGCGTGACCGCCCATGAGAAGGCGGCTCCCCGCTTAAGGTCGAACGCCGAGGCGTTCTCCCAGAGCGAAAGGAAGACGTCGTGCACGACATCCTGCGCCTCCGCCGAGTCGTTCAGGATATGGCGCGCCGTAGCGTAGAGGGGGCGCGAGAGGCTGTCGTAGAGCTCGGCCAGGGCATCGCGGTCGCCGTTTGCCATGCGCCCGAGGAGCGCGGCATAGGCGCGGGCCCGCCCGTCGGATGAACCGGTCTCGTCGGCGGGCATCATCCGCGCAAGGAGCCCCCGAGCCCCAAGGGAGGCCTCCCAACCGGTCCAGGCGACCGGCAGCTGCGACGCAGGAAGGGCGAACGACATGATTCTATCTTATCCATACGCGCGTGGGATCAAAGGGGATGCAGGTGGAAGTGCCTTGGCGAGCCGAAACATATCCGGTTGGCCAGGGGTCTCGCCCGGGCGGCAGGTTGGTCCCCGACCCTCCGGAGGGGAAAAAAGTAGCTAAAGACGTAAAATAAGACTTGTCTTAGTTAATGCGTTAATGAGGCTCGCCGTCCGATGAAACGACTGGCCCCATCGCGCAACTTCCGGGCGGCGCTCGTAGCACTGGCCGCGGCCTCGGGGGCCCTTGGCCAAAGCCGCGAGGCCGTGGAGAGGGTGCTGTCCCTAAGGGTCGAGGATTTCGGCGCGCGGGGGCAGGAGGCGCGCGCCGTGCTCGAGGGGCTCGGTGCGGCGTACCGCTTTCCCGTCGTAGTCGACCCCGACGTCCAAGGGGGCGTGTCCTTCGAGGTCCACAACGCGACGGTCGGCATGGTGCTGGACGCCGTCTGCCAGCCCAAGGGCTGGAGCTACGAGGCCTCCGAGAAGGGCTACCTGCTTGTCCGTCGGCTTGTGACGCGAATCTACCCGGTGGACTACCTTCAGATGACCCAGAACGGGTCGAGTTCGGCGAGCGTTAACCTGAGTGAGAGCGCCGGCGCTGCGGTCCTGGCCCCCGGGTCGGCCGGGACCCTAGTGGGCATCGGCGCTCAGGGGACCGGCCAGACGCTCCAGGCCGGGGCGTCGAACAGCAGCGGGGGCTCCTCGACCCTTAGCGTCTCGCAGCAGAACGACACCGACTTCTGGGGGCGCCTCGAGGCGGATCTCAAGGGGATGGTCGTGGTCGGTGACGGCGAGTCCCTGCTCGTGAACCGATTCGCGGGCCTGGTGCAGGTGAGGGGATCACTCAGGACCCACGGGGTCGTGGAGGCTTATCTCCGGAGGGTCCTGCAGCGGGCGGGGCGGCAGGCACGCATCTCGGTGAAGGTGGTCGAGGTGGACCTGAACCACCAATCCATGGCAGGCATCGACTGGTCCCTCGCAGCGGCTTCTCTCGGCAGGATAGGCAACACGGCGATCGGTGTCTCCGGCATTGGCACGGCAACAGGGACGCTATCCCAGCTCGGGTCGATCTCCCTAGCGCCCTCCACCTTCACGGGAACCCTGAGCGCAGGCGGCGTCCAGGCCGCGATCAGCGCCCTGGCGGAGCAAGGCACCGTCCGGGTGGAGTCGAAGCCCGAGGTCGCGGCCCTGAACAATCAGACGGCATTTGTCCAGGTGAGCGAGGACCAGCCCTTTTTCAGTCGGACGAGCACCACGACCATCAATGCGGGCGGCGTGACCCAGGCGGGCACGCAGCCCATCGTGAACACCAATTACTCCGAGAGCACCGTCTCGTTCGGAAACGTGCTGGAGATCACCGTCCAGATAGCGGACGACCTGTCGACGAAGCTTTCGCTCTCGCCAGCCCTCACCGAGCTCAAGGGCACGGTCACCTCGCCCGACGGCCAGGAGACCGCTCCAATCACCGGCACCAAGAGGGCGCGCACCACCGTTACGCTCAGGAACCACGAGACCGCGGTTATCGGTGGATTTATCACGGAGACGACCGCTAGCGACCGCAGAGGGGTCCCGGTACTGTCGAGCATGCCGGTGATAGGGGGCGCCTTTGCGACAAACGCCAAGGCCAAGACAAGGACCGAGCTCGTGTTCCTGGTGACCGTGAACGCCGAGGAGCCCCCAGCCGTGGCCCCGTGGGACCCCGAACGAGCCGCCCCGGCCTCCGGTCCCGGCGAAGGAACCAGGAGGGTTCATCGGCTTGACCTCTCGGGGGATTCCACATGAGCCCAGGTGCATCCAATTCCGTCGCCGCATCCGAGCCCCTGGAGGCCTTCCTTCTCGAGCGGGTGGAGGAGAGTGGCGTATCCGAGCGGCAGATCGCCTCGGCACTGGCCTACCACGGGCAGGTCGAGGGCCGGCAAGCGGTCAGCCGAACCCTTGTCGAACTCGGCCTTGCCACAGACGAGTCCATGGCCCGATGGATCGCCCGGTTCCACGGCTGGAGGTACCTGCCTCGTGAGGAACTGCGGGTGGAGGGAGAGGCCCACAAGGTCCTGCCCGAGGCGATCTCCCGCAACCGGCACGCCATCGCGCTCGCTCGCGGCGACAGGGGCCTGACGGTGGCGGTGGCGGATCCATCGGAGCCCCAGTTTGACCAGGTGCGCTTCGCCCTGGAGGGATTCGCTGTCGAATGGGTCGTCTCCCCGCAGGCGGACATCGACTTGCTGGTAGCCGAGCGGTACCGCGCGAGCATCGACGTCCGGGACAACGAGCTGGAGCGCTTTGTCGAGGACATGATCCGGGCAGCTGCGCACACCCGGGGCCTCTCCGACATCCACTGCATTCCCGACGACCGCAGCTGCGAGATCAGGTGGCGGGTCGACGGGGAGCTTGTGCCCTGGGGAACCCTCCCGGGATCAATGAAGGAAACCGTCTGCGCCCAGCTTAAGCTCTCCTCGACCCGGGGCCCCGACGGCAAGTCCCGCGGCGTCGTGGCCGCAGGAGGCCTCGACGTCGCCAACAAGCTCGATGCGCAGGATGCGTCCTCGGTCAGGGAATATGGCAGCAAGCGGGTGTCGCTGCGGTACTCGGTCATCCCCGCGATCAACGGCGAGAGCATCGTGATTAGGGTGCTCGACCAGGGAGCCCAGGTCGGGTCGCTCGAGGACCTTGGGATGCTCGACGACACGGCGATTAGATTCAGGTCGAGCCTGAAGAGGCCGAACGGGATCGTCCTGGTGTCGGGCCCGACGGGTCACGGCAAGAGCACAACCCTTGCGGCGGCGGTGCCCTGCCTGGACGCGCGCAACAAGAGGGTCCTCAGCGTCGAGGATCCGGTGGAGTACAGGCTGCGAACGGTGACCCAGGCACCGGTCGGCCCGCGCCTTCCCTTTGCGTCGGCGCTCCGGGCCTTTCTAAGGCACAACCCCGACATCGTAATCGTGGGTGAGATCCGGGACGGGGAGACGGCGTCCCTTGCGATGAGACTGGCCCTGACGGGGCATTTGATCCTCACGACCGTTCACGCGAACACGGCCGTGCAGGCGCTTTGCCGGCTTCTCGACCTGGGTGTTGAGGCCTCGATGCTCGCTTCCACAGCCCGCCTCCTCATTGGGCAGCGCCTCGTAAAGCGGCTCTGTCCCCATTGCCGCCAACCCCATCAAAAGGCCCCCGCCCTGGACAAGGATTACGGTCGACTCATCCGGGCGGCCAATGATGCGGGAATCCTGAAAAGGGGCTCAACCCCAGCGTCTGGTTTCTTTGAGGCAGGGGGCGGCTGCTCGGCCTGTCGCGGAAGCGGATTCTCGGGTAGGACCGGGATCTTTGAGTTCAGGGAGATCGGGCCCAAGATCTCCGACGTGCTTCTCAGGCAGCGGTCCCGGTTCGATCCCTCGGCGGCTGAGAGCGCGCTCGCTGGCGAGGTGTGCCGGGGCGACGTCGGTGCAAGGAGCATGAGGGAGGACGGGATACTGAAGGCTAAGCTCGGGCTTACGGCGCCCGAGGAGGTGTTCGGCGCCACCCTGGAGGCGACGCGCTCAGCGTGAATTTTCTTACCCATGAACAGTCACAACCAAGCTATCCGCATCGACCGCGGCCTCAGGGCGCGCGCCTTCTCTCTTATCGAAATCCTGGTCGTGGTCGCCATCATCGGCGTCCTTGCTGCCATTCTCCTGCCCGCGCTCGGCAAGGCGCTCTCCGCGGCGCACGTGAGTAGAACCGTGGCGGACCTCCAGCAGCTGCGGGGTTTCGCCGCAGACGCCGCCAACCAGCTTGGCGGCACGCTTCCCCTGACCAAGGGCTACGCCTCGCCTGCCAGCGTCGTCAACGCCACCTCTAACCCGAACTTGGCGGGAAGCGCCGCCGCGGACTTCAATGACGCCCTCAGGCTTGACGAGGTGCTCATCTCGGTGCCGAGCCCGAAGCTCGACCACTATTTCACCCCGGCTTGCGGCTCGCAGTCTTTCGCGCCCGCGGGCGGCTCCGCCATTGTCGACCCTCGGTACAGCGCGGCCGCCGCATCGTTCTATAATCAGCCCGATGCTCGCATCGTCCCGGGCTACTCCTACCTAGGTGTCTCGCGCCTGGAATGCGCGAGCGTGGACGCAGCGCAGTCGCCCGGCACGGTGGACGCCAACGGTGGCACCAACTTCAAGGTGGACGGCGTGAACAGCCTTCCCACCGGCCGGGTGGCCTATGCCGTCATTAAGGGGGTCTCCGGCCCGGAGGCTGCGCAGATAGCCAGCGCGATCAACACGCCCGCGTTCATGGACGACCTCTCAGGCTCGGCCGGTTCCGCCCAGCAGCGCGGGCAGGTGGCCTATGCGGCGGCCGTTGGTGGCGTAACTGACGTCTACGTTTACCTCGGTAACTACTGAACCATGCGCGCACGGATCCTCATGGTGCTCGGTCGGGGCATTTGGTCACGCTCGCAATCGGAATGGGAAGTGGAGGTTCCCGGTGCGCAGGGGGGGCACTCGTCGCAGCCCTTGGAATCCCTTTCACGGCGTCTCTCCGAGCCGGCGCACGGGCGCACCGTTATCGTTTTTGAGCCCCGGGGAATGGCGCATCCGGCCTCGGAAACCCCCAAGGTTGGTAGAAGGGTGTTTGCCTCGCTCGCACGGGTGAGGAACGAGCATCCCGTGGTGGCCTCCGAAAGCCTCGGCTGGGGAATGGAACCCGCCGAGCCCACTTTCGGGGGAGCCTATGCTACGCTCCTGCATTACGAGATGACGCCGGGCCTCGTGCGCCTCCACGATGCCTGCGCCCGGTCCGGATCTCCCTTGTCGGCCGCTTGGTCTGCCTACTCGGCCTGTTCAGCCCTGGTTTCGGCCAGCATTGGCGCCAAGAGGGCGGGATGCGCGATATTCCTGATCCCGGGGTTCACCGCTTTCGCATGCCTTGAGCCGGGAAAACGCGCATTCAGGGTCTGGGCGGAGCCGATGAATGAGCGGGACTGGAAGGTCTTCTCGGGCCTTCTGGGAGAACCCACGCCTGAGCATGCGGGCCGCGTTCCCGACGGCGCCCCGGGACATCTGGGCATCGCGGTCCTGGCCCAGGGCGACCCAGGCAAACTCTGCCCCACATGGTTGCAGGTGCTCGAATCCGGCCGCGTCGAGCGGGTGTTTGACCTCGACGATCTGGCCGCCGCCGCCGCTTCTATTTCGCGCGGCCATCCCGCCAACCTTGCCGAGGCCTTCCCCTTGGCCCGGCGGATGGACCCATGCCTGGCCTGGCTTGCCGCGGCGGCGCTGATCTCTGCCGTGGTTTTGGTGGCGGTCGCCTTGGCTGCGAAGGATCGGGCCAAGGCCGACGAGTCCGCCGCGCGCGGCCGGATGGCCGTGCTCGAGCGCCGGTTGGAAACCCTTCGGTCAAACAGAACGGAGATCGAGAACCTGCGGAGCCAGGGGCAGGGTGGGCCGCCCCGCGAGAATTTTCACAGAGCCGGCGAGCTCAAGGCCCTGGCGTCGGGGCTCCCGGACGCGGTGACGCTCACGGCGCTCACGCTCGGCCCAGGAACCGCATTCCGCCTCGAGGCCAAGGTGCGTGCGGACGCCATTAGGCCCTCCGAGATAAGGGACCTATTGGCGGGCAAGGGCTTCGCTTGCCAATCGGCGAACGGCTGGGTCTATGACACGGCCTCGGGCACCCTCGTCGTGCTCGGCCTGTTTGAGGCGCCCAAGCGATGAGAAGGGGATTTGACTGCACCCGCCGGTTTGTGGCGCTTGCCGGCCTTGCCACCGTCGCCGCGGCTTCCGCCCTGGCATACCGCAAGGAAACCGCGTCGGCAGCCCTTATTCGGAGCGAGCGCCTTCGGTCGGCCGAGGCGGCTCTGATTGCCCAGGCTAGCTCGTTTGAAGGCTATGGCGACGCGGCGCTCCGGCAGGCGCGGCAGGAAAACGAACAGTTTCAGCGCCGCCTGGGGCCCACGGACACGCTGGACCAATTGAAACGGCTCCTCGGCGCCCGCTGGAGTATCGAGTCGTCGACCGTGGATGAACAGGAGGCCTTCTCCACGCAAAGCATAACCTATCGCTTGCAGTCACCGACCGTCGCGGATTGGCGCGGCATCGTGCAGACGGTGAGCGAGGCCGAGGCGCTGCCGGGCGCCCAGGTGACGCAGTTTGAAATGGCCACGGACGCCGACAGCCGGCGTCCGAGCGTCGTGCTCGTCCGGATCGTCGTCTCAGTCCTAACACGCCGGGCCGCCACAACCCCGAGACCGCAATGAACGCCAAGCCCATGCTTGTGACTCTCCTGCTCAGGATCCTTCTGCTCTTCACGGGAGCGGCTGCCACGGCCCAAGGGGAGGAGGAGCCGCCGGCAGCGTCTGCCGCCAAGACTCAGGACGATCCCAATGCCCTTGAATCGGATGCTCGAGCCAACAAAAGATACGACGAGATGCTGGGCAAGATGCAGGCTGCGGTCGAGGAGATCGCCCAGCTCTACGGTAATCCCCTCTTCCTGCAGGTTTTCACGAACGACGAGGAAAGGGCGGCGCAGCTCAAGCTGAGGCTCCGGTCCGCCCAGTCCGGCGCGGAGATAAAGCGCGAGATCGACGAGCTCGAGAGGAAGCGGGCCGATCTTGCCGGGGACATCGCCCTAAGGAAAAGGGAGGCGGACCGCCTTGGGGAGAAGTTGGTGCGGCAAAGGGCCGCGCTTGAAGCGCTTGCTTCCGCGGTGGAGCAGGCAAGGAAAGCGGTCGAGGAAACCTCAAAATGAGGAACGGCGTGGAAAACACCCCCCAAAATCTGTGCGAGGAGCAGGACGTGCTCACAGAAACCGAGGAGGCGGTTCTCACCGCCTTAAGAGGCATCGTCTCGGGTGTGCGCGCCGAGCATGCCGAGCTCGAGATCACAACCCTTGCGGCGGCCCTCGTCGCGGCGGGAGCCGCGAGGGCTGGCGAAGGACCCGAGCCGGGGACCGTCAGATTCGAGATGGAGGGCGTTGCGTTCAAGATCCGGAGGTCCATTGGGCCTGTCGGCGGGATCGAGGTCTGCTTCCTCCAGGGCCCGGCATGAGAGCTCCTTTCGCGATCCTCTTCGCTCTCGCCGCGGCGCGGTGCGCGCGCGCGGATTCCGCGTATGCCTATGTTCCCGCGTCGAGCCAGGACCGTGATATCGGGACAATCACCCTCCGCGAGCCTCCCGCGGAGCGCGACATCGTACTGGTCGGCAAGGCTCTGGGCACAGTTGTCCCGGCCGCAGGGCCGCTCCCGGTGTTTTCGGTCGAGATCGCTGGCGGCTCTTCCGGGGAGAAGCCAGCCCCGGCGCCCACCCCTATGGCTGTCCCCAAGGGTGCCATTTGGCCCGACTCATCCGGTCACTTTCCTGCGGCAGCGCATCCGCGGGGGAAGGATGCCGTGGGAGATGAGGCCAACCCCTGGGTTCCGCGCGGCGGGCCCGGTGGCGCGACGGTCGAGGCAGTCATCGGATGCGGGGGCGTCATCATTGGGGGTGAGGCCGGGCCGGTCGCGCTCGTGAACGGGCTTGCGGTAAAAGGAGGCGACACCGTGGGAGGCTTCAGGGTCGCGTGCGTTGCCCGCGAGGGTGCGGTCCTTGAGCGGGCGGGGGCTCTCTTCGTCGTCCCGCTCGGCAGGGTCGTGACGGTAACCCTCCAGAGCCGCTGACCCTCCATGCCGCTCTACCGTGCACGCTACGTGGGTCGATCGGGTCGAAGGAGCACGCTCATGCTGGACGCGGTCGATATGGCCAGCTTCTCAGACCACATAGAAGCCCACCGCAGGGCGTACGTCATCGACATCCGGAGGGTGCCGGAGAAGCGGGGAAGGTTGGCCCGCGTGAGGGTACAAGGCGCGATGCTCACGGCTGCGCTCGACTCCTTGGAACTCATGCTGGTGAGCGGCGTGAGGATCAACGCCGCCCTCAGGACCCTTGCCGATTGCGCCCCGTCCGGCTCGCCGCGCGTCCTATGGACTGAAATAGCCGGCCACGTGGAGCAGACCGGCAGCTTTGGCGACGCGCTCCGGCGCTTTCCAAGGGTTTTCAATGAATCGATGGTGGGCATGATCTCGTCGCATGAGGCCGCCGGGCAGCTACCCGCGGGAGTTCGCCAGGTGAGGACCTACGCCAGCCAGATGCTAGCCATCCGCCGCGACGCGCTCCGGGGGCTTGCGTACCCTTCGCTGGTCTGCGTCACCGCGCTTGGGGCATCGGCGGTCGTCTGCGGTTTTACACTTCCGAGGTTCTCGAAGATGCTCCGCGACATAGGGGTCACGAGGACAAACCCGGTTACGTCGTTCTTCTTTGGGCTTAGCGACTTGGTCGTTCGTCACCCGGCAGGGGTGGCGCTCGCCCTCACGCTCCCTTTTTTTGCCTGCGGGTTGGCCCTCCATCCTCGCTTTCGTCCAGCGCTTGATCGGTTGGTCCTGCGGGTACCGGTCGTCCGCGGCGCGACCGAGGCCCTGTCGATGGCGAGGATCTGCGCCACCTACCGAGCTCTGAGCGAGTCGGGAATCCGGGTCGTTGAGGCCCTCGAGGCATGCGTAGGTGTTGCGGGAAACTCGGTGTTTGCTTCCGCCGTCGAAAGAGTGGTGGCTGCAGTACGGGACAACGCCCCGATCGGTGTGGGGTTTGAGCGGGCGGGAGTGTTTTCCCCTGAGGTCGTCCTGGCGGTGAAAAGCGGGGAGGGGTCCTTGACCCAGGTGTTCGGGCGCCTCTCGGAGTATTACTCATCCGAGTCGCGGCACCGCGTCGCTATGGCCCTCTCCCTGTTGGAGACGGCCGTGCTCGTCATGGTGCTCCTCTGGGTTTTCGGAGTGGCGCTTGCGGTGGTTTTGCCGGTGGCAGAGGTCGTCAACCAGATCCATTGACGTGAGGAAATCGCGCGGAGAATTCCTTCTGATGCTGCTCGTTGCGGTGGCCATCGTGGGCGTCCTTGCCGGCATCCTGGCTCCGGTCCTTGCCAACAAGCTAGACGACGCGCAGATTAGATCCGAGGCCGAGACGCTCAGGTCGCTTCGACGTGACTTCGAGGCCACCTACGACGCGGTCGACTACACGGACCAGAACGAGGCGTCGATCTCCGGGGATGGCCTGCCTCAGGGCACCGTTTTCACGACATTTGACCAGGGGGCAGGCCTGGCAGTGCGGATCTTCGCCCCCAACATAGTGGTGGACCCTGCCGGATGGGTCACAAAGCTTGCGATAAGGAGGGGGGTGAGCACCTACGTGGTCGGCGCCACCTATTCCGCCCAGACCCAGAGCCAATACACGGCAATCGCTTTCAACGCCTACGGCACCCAAAGGTGCCTGGCGCTGGGACCGACCGATGAGGTCGGCCAGCAGCGCTACCTGCTCCTGTCGCTCATGGTGCCCCCCTACAGGTCCCTCGTTTTCCCGACTGCGGACAGCACACAGACGTTCAACTCGATCTGGGACCAAAGCTGGGAATCGACCCAGGCTCAGGCGCCGACGCTATGGGCGTCGCTTCTCACGGCACCGCAATACGCGCTCTGGAACTCGGCGACCTCGAACAACCGAACGAATGCGTCTCGCCTTCTGGTCGAGCGGATCGTGCAGCCGAAGTACTCGCTGACGCTCGCCAACAACAGCCAGACCGACACGGCCTGGGTCGACATCGGTCCCGCCACTAATGCGATAACAGCGGCGGCCAATTCCGGCACAGTGAGCAGCAGCTCCTTATCGGGCTTCTCGACGGGCATCCTGTCCGGGAGGCTAATCGTAGTGCGTCGCGGAGCCAGCTCGTCAGCTGCATACGAGGTCCAGAGGTTTTACCTCTACGCGGACGTGAACCTCACCATCCAATGAGGATGAACTCCGCCAGAACGACAAATCCTGCAATCAGACCTGCCTACATTTGTGTCGGGCTCGATGTGAAGCGCAATTTCTTGATCGATTGTGAAGTACACTTATGGAGGCTATTGTAGCAGCCGCTGGCGGACCGCCTTGCAGCGTTCTATTAATGCAACATTTTGCGGAATCCTCATGGGAGCACAACTCCACAGCGGTTTCGAGGCAGAGAACGAAAACAACGTGTCAGCGCTTGACGAACTGTCGCTATGGGCGGCGCCGTCCGGCCTGCGGCTGCTTGACGGGTGCGGCTTAGGCGCGGAATCCGTGCGCTCGGCGAGGTTCTCAGTCTAGTCCGCGCAGCGGGAGTCCGCATAGAAAAGGTCGAACATGACCGGTTTGCCTACCGGTTCTCGGAGGCCGAAACATTGTTACGGCATCCCTTTTTTTCGATTCTTTCAGGTGCCTCACTGGCGAAATCTCGTCCCTACTGGGAGACGGGACGTGATCTTCAGTGAAGTGATAAGAAGGCTGAACCTGAAGGCTCTCGAACTCAAAGAAGTCCAGCTGACGGTTCCGTTCGTCCCGGTCAGCGGACGCCCAAAGTAGATCTTTGGCCGACACTGGTAGACCGAATATCGGACTGGCGGCTTCTTGAAGGCTGGCCCTCGCTGCTGATCGCCCCATGCCGAGGGAACGGGTGCGCCAACCTTCAGCCCGACGGGCCTCAATTCCACGAGATCCCGAACCTTTTTCCGGGGAATGACCATTTCATCATGATCTTGCCATCCGCAAGTTCGGCCCGGATTTTGTACGGAACGGTCGGCCTCCGCTGATCCATCAATACAAGCTCTTGAAAAACACAGCTAGACGGGCAAAGGGCGGGCAAGCTGCGGATCTGCTTTCCCTGGGCGCTTGCCCATATGCAGAAGCTCGGCTTTCTGGATGAGCCTCCCCATGGCCGGAAAAAGAATCTATTTCATGGGGGTTTGTGGAACCGCGATGGGCAACGCCGCCCTCCTCGTGAGGGCCGCGGGACACGAGGTTCTGGGCTCCGACTCGAATGTCTACCCTCCCATGAGCACCGTCCTCTTCGAGGCTGGGATCCAGGTCCATGAGGGCTATGACCCGGTGCGGCTTTCGTCGCTCAAGCCCGACGTGGTGGTCATCGGTAACGCGATGAGCCGGGGGAACCCCGAGGTTGAGTGGCTCCTCGAGTCGAAGGCGATACCCTTTACCTCACTGCCGGCAATGCTCCATGAGCAGGTGCTTCGCCACAGGCGAAACATCGTCATATCGGGCACCCATGGCAAGACGACCACTACGGCCATTGCGGCCTTCCTGCTGCGGTCGACGGGCAGGAACCCGGGATACCTGATAGGGGGCGTGCCCCAGGATCCCCCGACGGGCAGCCACCTGGGCAAAATCGAGGACCCCTTTGTGATTGAGGGGGACGAGTACGACAGCGCCTTCTTCGACAAGCGCAGCAAGTTTATCCACTACGCGCCCCATGTCGCGGTCTTCAACAACCTCGAGTTTGACCACGCGGACATCTTCAGGGATTTGGCGGACGTGCAGCGCACGTTCACCCACTTCTCGCGCATTGTTCCGCGAAATGGATTCGCGGTCGTGAACGGGGACGACCAAAACCTTCGGATCCTGGGTTCGATGCCGTGGACCAGGGTCGTGCGGGTCGGCACCGAGGAGGGAAATGACGCGAGGATAACGGAATTCTCGGAGACGGCGTCGGGCTCTAGCTTCGTCCTGCAGTGGCGGGGCTCTCCCTGGGCCAAGGTCAAGTGGACCCTATCCGGCCTCTACAATGCTCGAAACGCCGCCATGGCCGCGACCGCGGCCGGGCTTTCGCTCTCCGAGGACCCGTCGAAACTCGACCTCTCGCCGTTGGCGCAGTTCAGGGGAGTCAGGCGCAGGCAGGAGGTGCTCGTCTCCAATCCGCTGCTCACGGTGATCGAGGACTTCGGTCACCACCCTACGGCGATCATGGAGACGCTCAGGTCGCTTCGGGCAAAGTTCCCGTCGGCGCTTCTTACCGCCGTGTTTGAGCCGAGGAGCAACACGGCGCGCGCTCGGACGCTGCAGGCCGGCTTTGAGCGGGCGCTTTCCCATGCCGACGACGTATACCTCGGCCCGGTCAGCCGCGCCGGTTCGCTTCGAGAGGAGGAGCGCTTCGACTCTGAGGCTGTTGCCGAGAACCTCGAGGCTCAGGGGATTGGTGCGCGCCCCTTCGCATCGAATTCTGAGCTTCTCGGCGCGTTGGTTTCCGACACGCTTCCGGCCAAGGCGAAGGCCCGGGTCGTTGTCTTTTTCACGAACGGCTCGTTCGATGGGATCATCGGCAAGTATGCCGAATCCGCGCGCGGTTGAACCGAACCTACTGGGCCTGCTTCGCGACCTTGTACTCGGCTGGCCTTGCTCCGGCGGGAAGGGCGAGCAGGTCGTAATCGTGGTGGCCGTTGATCGTGACCTCCGCGAACGATCCCACCGCTAACTCGCGCGGCACGTAGACCCGCCCGTCGATGTCGGGGGCGTCAGCCTCGCCGCGCGCAACACCCACTTCATCAACCAGCACTTTTAGCGTCCTGCCGACGCTCTCCGAGCTCACGGAAGTGGCTATGTCCCTTTGCAGGGCCATGACCCGGTGCCAGCGGCGCTCCTTCTCCTTGGAGGGGACCTGGGCACCCATCTTGGCGGCGCGGGTTCCTTCCTCCTGCGAGTAGCGGAACACCCCAAGCCGCTCAAAACGGGCCTCGCGGATGAAGGCACAGAGTTCGTCCACGTCCTCCTCGGTCTCCCCGGGAAAGCCCACGATGAACGTGGTCCGAAGCGCAATCCCTGGGATCCCGGCCCGGATTCGCCTCACCAGGTTACGGATGGTGTCGCCCGAGGTCTCGCGCTGCATGGCCGTCAGCATGCGGTCGCTGATGTGCTGCAGCGGCATGTCCACGTACCGCGCGACCTTCGGGCATTCGGCGATCGTCTTTATGAGCTCGTCGCTCCAATGCGCGGGATGCGTATACAGGATTCGGATCCAGAAATCGCCCTCGATGGCATTCAGCTCCCTAAGGAGTGAGGTCAATGCGGTGCCCCGGGATGAATCCACGGGCGTTCGCGGATTTGGGCGCTCCTCCCAGGTGTCCATCCCGAAGAAGGTCGTGTCCTGGGAGATGAGGTTCACCTCTTTGACACCCTCGGTAACCAGCTGCCGGACCTCCGCCACAACGCTCTGCACCGTGCGGCTCCGGTGCCTGCCGCGGATCTGCGGAATGATGCAGAACGTGCACGGGTGGTTGCAGCCCTCGGCGATCTTCACGTACGCGAAATGGGCCGGAGTAAGCCGGAACCTCGGCGTGTCGTAATCGGGGATGTAGGTCGACCTCTGCGTCACGAAGCTCTCGGGCAAGTCCTTGGCTCCACGCTCCTTGGCATAGATCTGCTCGATGATCGGCGCCACCTGGGTGATCTGATCAAGCCCTATGAAGGCGTCGACCTCAGGGATGGACCCCGGCAAATCCTTGGAGAAGCGCTGCGACATGCAGCCGGCGACGATCAGCTTCTGCTCGCGACGGCGTTTGCGCAGGCCCCGTTTCTCGTGAACCTCGAGGATGTGGCTGATGGACTCCTCTTTTGACGAGTCGATGAACGAGCATGTGTTCACGATCACCACGTCCGCCTTTTCGGCGTCGGGGATGACCTGCATTCCCGCCTTGTGGAGGTGACCGACCATTATCTCGCTGTCGACAAGGTTCTTAGCACAGCCGAGAGAGATGAGGCTGACCTTGATCATGCCGCGAATGGATTCAGGCCGGTAGGGGCCCGAAGCCGCCTATTTCTTCTTGGCTGCGGTGGCCGCGGCCTTCTTGCGCTTCAGATAAGCGGCGCGACGTTTGCGTTTAATGATCTTATTTAGCTGCTGGCCCATGGTGTTGGTAGGAGGGTAAAGGCCGATCACACCCAATCTTTCCCGGTGAGTCAAGACCTTGGGGGAGGGTTGTGGGTCCGCCATGGCCGGCCCGGCCCTCCTGGGCCCATCCGCTTCCCCTGCGGGACTCCCGACCCCGCGAAACCGTATAGGCCCTTGAAGGCGACTAAACGACCGTTTAGATCCGCGGCATGCCAAGAAAGTTAATCCTGGGCTACGGTATCACGCTTGACGGTTATATCGCGCGGCGGAACGGCTCGCTCGATTTTCTGGTAATCGACAAGGATGGCGAAAAGGTGATGGCCGACTTCTTCGCCAAGATCGATACCACGATCATGGGCCGCAAGACCGCGGCGGGGCACCTTAAGCATAGCGAGAACGGCGAGATGCCCAGCACGCCGGGCATCATTAACTATGTGATTTCCCGGCGATGGAAGCCGGGGAAGCGGGCCGGATTTGAGGTGGTGGGTGGATCTTTGAAATCCTTTGTAAGAAAACTTAAACGCCGGCCGGGCAAAAACATCTATCTTGGAGGCGGGGGTGAATTGGTCCGAAGTTTCCTGCGGGAGGATCTGGTGGATGAACTCTTTATCGGCGTGGGTCCCCTCCTTCTGGGTGATGGCATTCCCGGCTTCCCAGGCAAGTTCCCTCAGCGCGGCTTCAAGCTGATTGAGTGCACATCCTACCGGAATGGCTCGGTAGCGCTGCGTTATGAACGGAAGCGGACCGGCTAGAATAGAAACCGATCGCGATGCAGATAAGCCTCAAGTCAGCCCTTTCCCAGTTGCCCCTGCCGGCCACCCCAAAGTGGCCGGAGGGAGTCTGGGACAAGGTGGTGTTGGCGCATGGCACGATGTCAGTGATCGTGTTCACGCCCCGCGGCCGCGATTACCAGACCACGCACGATCAGGACGAACTTTACATCGTGATGAAGGGATCTGGCACGCTGGTCGTGGAGGACGCTCCGTTTCCGTTCGTGGAGGGAGACGTGCTGTTTGTCCCAGCAGGTAGGCTGCACCGGTTTTCTGAATTTACCCCGGACTTGGTCACCTGGGCTGTCTTCTGGGGTCCCAAGGGTGGCGAAAAGGAATGATGCGGATCACGAAAGCCGACTTTTGCGACACCCGCGTGGTCGACCTCCTTCGCCTCCACCACGCAAGCGCCCGCGCGCAGACAGCTCCCGGTAGTGCTCACGCGCTGGACATTGCAGGATTACAGGCCCCCGGAATCAGCCTTTGGACGATCTGGGATGGGGACACCCTTCTGGGTGTGGGGGCGCTTAAGCGCCTTTCACCGGGGCACGGCGAAGTAAAGTCGATGCACACCGCCAAGGCGGCCCGCAGGAGGGGCGCTGCCAGGGCGATGCTTCAACATATTATTTCGAACGCCAAGGAGACTGGAATGTCGCGCCTGAGCCTTGAGACCGGGGCCTGGGATTATTTTTTGCCTGCGCAGGCTCTTTATCGGACCATGGGCTTCGTCGAGTGCGGAGCCTTTGGCGACTATGTTACCGACCCAAACAGCGTGTTCATGACGCTCCAACTTGGGGAGCCGTGAGGCTCCTCAGGCTGTCTTGGTGCGGACGGAAGCCCCCGACGTGACCGTCAGGCCGACTTTGTTCCACTCGTAGACAAGCGGCCTCTTGTCCTTCTCCAGCTCCTTGCAGAGGGCCCGGCAGTCCCGCCTCATGACCGAGAGCTCCGCAAGCCCACTTGCGTCGCAATTTAGGAGGCGCACATAAGGCTTGAAGGACTCGGGCCGCCCTATCACGCGCGACATCCCCTCGGGCGGGCCCCTCCATGCCCTGTCCAGGGCGATGAACGAATAGGGCAGGCTCCGCAGGTCGATCCCGGCCCGCTGCCCGAATTTGACCCAGTTTGAGTCCGCGAAGATGAGGGACGGAGGAGGCGCAAAAAAATGGCACCAATGCCGCTCATTGCCCTCCTCGAGGATGGGGCAAGTGTTCGCATGGGTGCAGGGCGCGACGATCCTAAGGTCGCTCGACCATTGGTTCCGGAGCCCACCCAGGGCCCGGCTTGTCTCCCTTGAACCCGGCTCGGTCCAGATCACGGCGCTTGCTCGGGCGACAAGCCCGCCGATCTCGCCGATCGCGGAGGGCTGGAGCTCATTCAGCACGTGGCTTATGACGAGCAGGCCGATGGGCTCGGAGCCCTTCAGCAAGCCCTCGCCATCGCCGATCGGAAGCCCTGGGAACTCCTTTTCGGCCCTCTGCCTCGAGAAGTCCCTCGCAGCTTCGGAATGGTCCCATACCTTAAGGGCGCCAAAGCTCTGCGGGCCAAACTTGCCAATGACCCGCCGCCCGGCCACTCCGCTGCCGCATCCCCAATCCAGGACTGTCCCACCCGGGGGCCTCCACCCGCGCAACTCAAGCTCGTCGAGGACCGCGTCCCATTTCCAACCGATGCGCTCCCCAAAAGTGTGGTCATAGCTAGCGAGGTCCGCAGCCGAGGACCAGTACGGCCCTGGGTTTGGCTCGCCTCCAAGGAAGCGTTCGCGGTGCCGTCCGAGCAGATTCCAGTCGATCTCCGACCAGGTCATTGCAATTCAAACCCCAGGTGCCGGGCGAGGGTGTGGTGCTTTATCCCGTAGAATGCGGCCAGCTCCCGGATAGCACGGGCCACGGCCTCGTCGCCCCTCGGGTGGGCCTTCACCGCCGTGATCATGGTGTTTTTAGCGGTGTGCTCCGTGGAAATGAACTCAATGACTCGGGTCGAGTAGCCCGCCCAGTCCATGAGGAGCGCCCGAAGGGCGTCCGTAACAAACTCCGCCTGCCTCTCTGCGAAGATACCGTGACGGAGCGAGGCCTTAAGGACCTGCGGCGCCACGATCTGCCCTCGCACCTCCTTCTGGCAGCAGGGTGCCACCACGAGCAGCGCCGCCCCAGCGGACACCCCCTTTGCGAGCGCGTCATCGGTCGCAGTGTCGCACGCGTGCAGGGCGATCAGCACGTCGGCGGCGCCTGTCTCCATCTCCGCGATGGATCCCACCGCGAACGAGAGGCGGTCGGCGAAGCCCTGCTCGCGCGCCGTCCGGTTGCAGAAGTCGACGAGGTCTGCGCGCATCTCGATGCCACTCACGTGCGCCCTTGCACCCAGGAGCTCGCTTGTCGCGAAGGTCAGGTATCCCTTCCCGCAGCCCATGTCGAAAACCTGCAGGACCCTGTCCTTCGGTAGCGGGGCCTCCTTGACGAGGTGTCCGAGGATCTCCCCGAACTTCTGGATCTGCCGGAACTTGTCCGCCATGTCGGCGATGGGCCGGCCGCCGGGGTCCGTCACGCCGAGCGCGCGGAGCCAGGGCGCGCCGGACGCGATCGGGCGCCTCTTTTCACGGTCGTTCGCGGTGGAGACGGCATTGGCCTTAGCCTTGGCCATGAGCCGGATCCGCGACGTTCCCTTGCCCGTCTCCAGCTGGACCGTCCCCGTGGACGTGAAAAGGTGAGCATCTAAGAAATCCCTGCCCAGCATGGGCTCAAGGATTCCGAGCGCCTCCTTGGGCCCGTGGTTCTTTGTCACGTCCCGCGTGGCGTGGCGCCACACAAACGCCAGCTTTTGCCCGGACTTTAGCACCACCGGACGGACGAACAGGTTTTCGAGGGTGGGATCGGCCCCGGCCGGCTTCCCAAGGGTAAGTTTAACCAGCGAGCCGTCGTCAACGGCACTCCGCATAAGCGAGATGAATTGGTCACGGCCGGAAGGGTTCATGGGCTACTTGGGGAGCGTTACCGGCGGGACGAAAAAATCAATAGGGGTCCTCCGCCACCAGTTTCCCGTCCTGGCGCGATCTTCGCTGCCCGTGAATTCATAGCGGTAGCGGACCACGCGGACCTCGCGCGGCGGGCGCTCGGGAAAGGGATTGTGCTCGAAGAGGGCGAGGACGGCGGGTTCGCCCCGCAGGATCTTCTCGCAGACGGTCCCAACCCAGGGACTGCTGTCGGGCGGCCCAAGCGCGGCGAACCAGAGCTGCCAGTCGAGCCTCGGCTGGTAGGGAGCGACCCAGCGCGGCCTCCTCGACAGCGCCCCCGGCTTGAAGGGCAGCGAGTACTCCTTCCAATCGTTGCCATCGTCGCTGCCCTCGAACACGAGCTCCGGGCGCTCCACGGTCATCACCGCGAACAGGCCGTAGTCGTTGAAACTCCGCAGGGGTCCGACCGTGTTGGCCACGAAACGGACCAAGGGCGAGGTTGCGGCAGGCCTGTATACCGCGGCCGCCGTCTCGAAAAACGTGATTCCCACGGTAAATGCCGCGAACCACCGGACAAGCGTTCCTCTCGCCCTTCCACGGTTCCTTGCAAAGTCGCCGGCGCCGCCCTCCGGCATCTCCACGCCCCAATGGAGGCTGCGCCACCAATCGTCATCCAGGCATGTGAAACACAACCCGATCGTTAGGAGGTTAAAGAATGCATAGTTTCCGGTTAGCGCGATAAGAAGCTGGAGCGCGATCATGGAGAGGGCCGCAATGTGCCTGACCTTCCTTGGAGCGGGAATGCAGAGCGGAGCTAGAATCTCCACGGCAAACATGAGGGCGCATGATGCCACCTGGAACCACACCGGGAGCTGGTTGGCATACCACGCCACGGGCGTCGGGAGCGGCTGGGTCTGATAATGGTAGGTAAGTGCCGTCAAGTGGCGCCACGTGGGGTCCCCGCTCCCAAGCTTCACGACGCCAGAGAGGAACATCAGCCGGAAGAGAAGCCACCACGCCAGGTACCGGGCCAAACGGGGGGGATCGTACGGGGTGCGCCGGCGCCCAAACGTCCAAGGCACCATGAAGACTGCAATGAGTGTGCACTCCAGCAGAAGAGCGTCCCATTGGAAGTCCATGAACACCTGGCCGGCGGATGATAGGGACAGGTAGCTTACCCAGAGCGCGAGCAGGGACGCCGCTGGCGCAAAACCGATAAACAACGTCGCCGATGCCACCAGCCCAACGAAACACAGCAGCCCTATGAAGTGGCCTGCGCCGAAAATCCAGCAGAGCGAGGGGGCCTCGAACCAGGCCCTTCTGCCGATCTGTTCGAAGGCCATGCTAAAGAACTGGTCGGCAGGGAGAATGCCCCGCGGGCCTATTAGGCCCTCGAATTGTACCCAGATTGAGGCGAACGCACACGCATGCGCCAAGGCAAGCGCGCGAATGAACATTTGCGTGCCATTTGCGAATGGGGCGCCGGTGTGCAAGTTTTGGCTGTTCATTCGGGGAGCGCTGCGAAAGGCACGTATGTGGTCATCTAATTCAACAGTGGGTTTGGCGACAAATGCCCTAAAATAACGTATATATAATGCTTGCTATATCCGGTAACATGTTCTAGCTGCGCTGAAACAATGGTCACAAATCAAATTAAGGAATTGGAACTCACTAAGGCGAAGATTGCTTCACTTGAGAAGGCGATAGAGAAGCGCCTCAGCAAGGAGCTAGCCTCGCTTCCTAAAAAGTATGGCTTCGGTTCGCTGGAGGAGTTCGTTGCGGCCCTCCGTGCGGCTACCGGTGGCGGCCCAATCCGCAAGGGACGCCGCGGGCGCCCTGTGAGGGCTGTCGACAAGGTGAAACGCCGCAAGCGGGCGGTCATCACCGACCAGACCCGCGCTGAGGTGAAGAAGCTCGTCGAGTCCGGCAAGACCGGCTCACAGATTGCAAAGACGCTGGGGATTTCGCTTCCAAGCGTTCAGAACATCAAGAAGGCCATTGGCTTGGTGAAGGCGCGGACCTGACTGAGATAGCAGTCTTGCCAGTTTAACCGGGCCCCCGCTTTGTAGGCGGGGGCCTTTTTTTTGCCTCACCAGATGCCCACGCACTATATACAGGCCAACACTAACGGGCGGCTGCATCCGGCAAGCGAGCCATCCATTACCCCGCTCAACAGGGGATTCCTTTACGGAGATGCCATCTATGAGGTCTGGCGGACCTACGGCGGGGTCATTTTCGCATGGGAGGAGCATTGGAAGAGGCTGGGGGAGTCGTCTCGGGCGCTCCATATGCCGATAGACCTGACAATAGAGCAGGTCCTGGCCGAGGTGAAGCGCACCGTGGCGCAGTTTCGAGAGCACGTACCGGAGGCTTCGGAATTGTATATCAGGCTGCAGATCACCCGGGGGGCCGGCCCGATAGGCTTGGACGTCGCATTGGCCGACAAAACAAATTTCATTATACTGGTTCAGCCGTGCCCGGAGCTGGGCGCCGAGAAGTGGCGCACAGGCCTGAGGCTTTCGGTTGCCACGACCCTTCGGCGAAATCCCGCGGAGAGCCTGGATCCCGCATGGAAGACCGGCAATTACCTCAACAACCTGCTTTGCCTTAGGGAGGCCCGGACCCGAGGTGCGGACGACGTTGTGATCCTAAACCTCGCCGGCGAGGTCGCCGAGGCCTCGGTGGCGAATATCGGATTTGTGAAGTCAGGCCGGATCGTGACGCCGCCTCTATCCGCAGGCATCCTTGGTGGGATAACGCGCAAGCTGGTGCTCGGCGGCATTGCACAGTCCGCGGGGCTCGATGCGCGCGAGGCGTCGGTCCGCCCCGTCGACTTCACCTCGATGGAGGAGTGCTTCCTGCTTTCGACGACGAAGGATATCGTCCCGGTGGGCGAAATAGACGGGGTTCGATTCAATGTGGGGCCCGACACGGTCACGGCGCGCCTTAAGTCGGCGTTTTCAGCTGCGGCGATGGCCTATGCCAAGGCCCATCCCGCGTTTGCAGCGTGACCCCGGGGTCAATGCGTTTCTTGGGCATAGATCATGGCACCCGCAGGATTGGGCTGTCCTACGGTGATGACATAGGGGTCGCAACACCGCTGCCTGCCATCACGACCGAGGATCGGTCAAAGCAGTGGTCCGGTCTGGCCTCGATCCTAAAGGAGCGGCGCATAACGGAGGTCGTGGTGGGTCACCCGCTCAACATGGATGGGACCTCCGGCCCAAAGGCTCTTGAGGTCGAGGAGTTCGCGCGCCGACTCCGGGCCGAGTTCGGCCTGCCGGTGCACCTCGTGGACGAAAGGCTCACCAGCTACGAGGCGGAGTCTACGATAGCTCCCTCCAAGCGAAGGGCCGTCCGGAAGTCGGGCCTAATCGACTCAAGGGCGGCGACCCTCATCCTCCAGGACTTCCTGGACACGCGCCTTCCCTCTGACGCCCCGCAGGAGCATTGAGCCATGCCACGTTGGAAATGTGTCTGCGCTTACGACGGCACGGGGTTCTCCGGATGGCAGAGCCAGCCTAAGGGTGACTCCGTGCAGGATGCGATCGAGGGCCGCCTCGGGGCCATGCTTGGCCAAGAGACCCGGATTCATGGGAGCGGCCGAACGGACGCCGGGGTGCACGCCCTGGCCCAGGTGTTCCACTTCGATGCGGAATGGCGCCACGGCCCTGAAAAGCTGGCGGCGGCCCTAAAAAACGGCCTATCGCGTTCAATCCAAATCGTCTCCGCGCGGCGCGCGGCAAACGACTTCCACGCCCGGTTCTCGGCGACGGGGAAGGTCTACGAATACCGGCTCCACCTTGGCGACCCAGACCCCTTCACCCGGCCCTTCGTCTGGGAGATCCAGAAGCCACTGGACACGCAGAAAATGAAAAGGGCAGCGGCCTCCCTTGTGGGAAGGCACGACTTTAGGGCCTTCTCGGCCCTCAACGGGAATGAGCCGGGCGAGGCTTTGGACACGGTGCGGGAGCTCAGGAGACTTGAGGTGGTTGTACGGGGCAGGAGCATAAGATTGGTGGCCGAGGCCGACGGGTTTCTCTACAAAATGGTGCGCAGCCTTGCAGGCGCGCTGGTCGCCGTGGGCGAAGGAAGGCTGTCAACCGCAGAGGTATCCGGCTACCTGAAGACACGGGTGAGGACAGCCCGGATTCATACGGCCCCACCTCAGGGCCTTTTCCTCCGAAAAGTGATGTACCGTTAGGCCCCGAATTCGGTTGCCACCCCTTCCCCTGCCGAGCACGTTTCCAGTCCCCCACGCTTCATGCATTTCGACAAGCCGACTTACTCGGTTCGCAGGACGAAAAAAAAGGGCATCCCCGAGGGTCTTTACACAAAAGACCCGATAACCGGTGAGATCCTTTTTAACAAAGAAATCGAGGACAACCAGATGGTCGTCCCGAAGAGCGGGCATCATTTTCCGATAGGGGCACGCCAGCGCATCTCAAAGCTCCTGGACGCGGAGTCCTTTGTCGAGCTGCACACCGGCGTCCGCTCGGACGACCCCCTTAAGTTTGTCGATTCCCAGCCCTACTCGGAGAGGATTAAGAGATACCAGAGGGACAGCGGCCTGCCCGAGGCCGTCGTCTGCGGCTCGGGTTCCATACATGGGATACCGATTGCGATTGCCGTGATGGATTTCCGATTCTGCGGCGGTGCCATGGGTTCGGCTGCTGGAGAGAAGATAACCCGGACCATCGAGGATGCCCTGGCAAAGCGGGTGCCCTGCATCATCGTGAGCGCCTCGGGAGGCGCGCGCATGCAGGAGGGGATCTACTCCCTTATGCAGATGGCAAAGACAAGCGCTGCCCTTGGAAAACTCTCACAGGCGGGCCTTCCGTTCATCTCCGTCCTCACGCACCCGACGATGGGGGGCGTCACCGCCAGCTTCGCAACCCTTGGGGACGTGATTATAGCGGAGCCGGGCGCCCTGATCGGATTCGCTGGGGCCCGCGTCATTAAGGACACCACCAAGCAGACATTGCCCGCCGGATTCCAGACGGCCGAGTTCCTGCTCAAGCACGGCCTGATCGACCAGATCGTGAGCCGGACGGAGATGCGCGAGCGGCTGAGGGACCTGCTCTCTGCGCTTTACCTTAGGAAGGAACCCGTCGCAGCAGGCGCCTGAGCGCATCCCCGGCCATGACGTCCGATTTGCCGCTGGCCGGCTACGCGTCCGTCCAGGACTATCTCTTCGGCCTGAAGGCCGGGGGGGTTAAGTTTGGCGTCGACCGGATGAGGGTGCTCTCGGAGCGGCTGGGTAATCCCGAGAAGGCGGTCCCCTGCGTGCACATCGCGGGCACCAACGGCAAGGGCTCGGTGTCGGCGATGCTCGAGTCGATCCTCAGGGGCTCCGGCCAACGGACGGGACTCTACACCTCGCCACACCTGGTCCGTCTGAGCGAGCGGGTTCAGGTGGACCGGGTGATGCTTTCGGAGGACGAGATCATAGCCTATGTGCGCGAGCTGCAGCCGGTCGCCGAAAGGATTTCCCGCGAGGGTGAGCCGGGCGACGGGCCCACGTTCTTCGAATTCATGACCGCCATGGCGTTCCTGCAGTTTTCCCGCAGGAAGTGCGGCGTCAGTGTGATCGAGGTGGGCCTTGGCGGGCGCCTGGACGCGACCAATATTGTCGAGCCCGAGGTGAGCGTGATCACGTCGATCGGGATGGACCACTGCGAGATGCTGGGGAACACGCTCGGGGCGATAGCCGGCGAGAAGGCGGGCATCATAAAGGACGGCCGGCCCGTGGTCGTCGGCCGGGTGCCCCCCGAGGCCGAGGCCGTTATCCGGTCGATCGCCTCTTCCCGGGGGGCCCGCGTTTTCTCGGTGCGCGAGGAGTTTGGGGAGGACGTTAGCCGCTACCCGAGGACCAACCTTGAGGGTGATTACCAGAGGTGGAATGCTGCTTCCGCGACGCTTGCGGCGGGCTTGATGCCCGCTGGCTTGGGAATCTCCTCCCGCTCCATCGATTCAGGGCTCACCTCCGTGGACTGGCCGGGAAGGTGGCAGCGGCTCGAACTCGGAGGCCGGCTCGCCATCCTCGATTCGTCCCACAATCCCGAGGGTGCCGGCGTGCTCGACTCAAACCTGGCGAGCCTGCGCTCCGAGACTGGCCGCCCCATCGTGGCAATCGTTGGCGCCCTGGGGGCCATGAGGGCAGGTGCGCTCCTGGAGGTTCTCGGGCGCCACTGCCGCGACCTCCACCTCGTGGTGCCGCAGCAGGCGCGGGCCTCGACGCACCGGGAGCTGGAGGAACTGATTCCGGGCACCTTCACGGGCCGGGCTTTCAGGTCCGAGGTGGAGGAGCTTTTCCCGTCCCCGGGTACGTGCACGGCGGGGGGGCCGGGCGACGTCATCGTCGTCACCGGATCCATCTACCTTCTGGGGGAGGTCCTAGGGCGCCTGGAGCCCCAGCGTGGCCTAGGTGAGGGAAGGCTCCAGGATTTCTAGGCCCCGGGACACCGGTTTCAGGCGAGCTTGATCAGCTCCACCGTGGACGGGAGGTCCTTGATGATCTGGGAAGGTCCCGGGCCAACACCAAGGTAGCGCAAGTTGGGCAGCCCTGCGGGCTGTGATTCACCGGAATACGCGACGTCCACGATCCCCTTCACCATTCCGGCGACGTAGCGCCTGGCGTTCACGGGCAGGTCCGCAAAACGCCTAACCTGGGAGATGTCCTCGGCCCATCCCGGGTACCGCGCGTAGACGGGACGCAGCGCCTTGCGCACGGCCTCGTTGCGCGGCACGTGCGAGCACCTCCGCCCGTCGCCGTGCTCGTAGCCCGTGCAGATCAGCAGGTCCCCCTTCCAGTCGCCTGACCACGTCAGGGCGTCCAGCTTATTGATCATCAGGTCCTGGAATCCGCCATACCTGAGGGCGTCCCCCTTTTCGACCGCATCGTACCACCCGACCATGCGCTGCCGGCCCGTGCTCGTGCCAAACTCGAGCTTCTTCAGCTTGGCGCAAAGGGGTTCAGAATCGGCCATCTCGGTCAGGAATGTGTGGGTGCCCACCTTGGTATCGTACGCCTTCGCCACGCCGAACGTGTGGATCGGCTGAACGGGGATGTTAGCGCTCTCGAAGAATTCAGGCGTGAACGTGTGCGAGCTTGTGGGCGAGAAACCATGCCGCTTGTCGAGCCAGTAGGCCTGCCCGAACTCGCCGATGATTGTGCTGCCCTTCCGTATCTCCCCCAGGACCAGCTCGCGGACCTCCCCGATGTTCCGCCTTAGCTCGGTGCCGGCCTTCCAATAAACGGCCGTGAGGCGCTCCAGATCTAGCTCGAAGGGGCGCGTGCCCCGGAACTGGCAGAAATCGAATTCCTCGGGCCCGAAGACCCCGTCTGCGATCGTCTCTGCGTTCGCCCGCCTCTCGGCCTCGGTCAGCCTGTCGAAAAACCCGGCCCAGGTGGCCTCGCTAACCCGGTACACGTGCTGAATCGTCCGGCAGGCCCTGTCCGCCCTCTGCGCCAGCTTGCGCGCGAAGAAGTTGGGTCCGGCCAGAAAGTCCGAATAATACATCTGCCAGTGTGCGGTCTCCTCGCTGTAGGCGGCCGAGATGCCGCGGCCCGTCGAGCCCCGGGGCTCCTCGGAAAGCACCTTCACGCGGTAGTCCTCCTCGGCGAGGTCAAGCAGCCTGTGCGTCAGGTCGGAGGCCATCGTGCGCTCGTCGATCAAGAGCCTGTCCAGAACGGAGTAGCCCTTCCTCTCGAGGGGGGCGGCCTCCCAGAGGAATTTCCGCGGGTCGGCCACCACGCCGCTCCCGATCGCGAGGTGGGGTATGCCGCGCTCAACCACTCCCGAGGGGAGCAGGTTCAGCTTTACCCCGGCCGCGGTGTGTCCCGCGTTGGCTCCCCCGTTGACCTTCATAACGACGGTGACCGGCCGCTGGGTTGAGCCAAGCTCCTCAACGATCTCCGGGACCAGGCGGCCCTTGCCCTCGTCCCCGAGGGAAATGCCGACATCCGCTATGAGCTGACTGGTGAAGGGTAGGAGTGCCATTTATCGTACTGCAACCGAAGTCATGGACCCCTGCTGCAGAGGATTGAAATGGTCAGGCGGGGCCGGAGGGCAAGCCTCAACTGCCGCTGGGCCGCCCGCCCCTAATTGGCCCGGGTCGAAACCTCGACCACATCGTGGGGGGCGGCTTCCTTCTGGCCGGCCGGGCTGACCCGGGCATACCGCGCCTTTTCCCTGAGAATGCCGAGGTTCTTCGCCCCGAGGTAGCCCATCCCGCTTTGGACCCCGCTGATCAGGTTGGTGAGCACCTCGTCCACGGATCCGCTCACCTCCTTCAGGGCCTCTATACCCTCGGCCGCGATCTTCCTCGTGTCGTCGCGGTCGCGGCCATATCGGGCCGCGCTGCCGGCCTTCATGGCCGCCAGTGAGCCCATCCCGCGGTACTGCTTATAGACCTTGCCCCCGATCTCCATGATCTCCCCCGGTGCCTCCCTGCATCCCGCCAAGACGCCCCCGCAGATCACGGCGTCCGACAGGGTGAGCGCCTTAACGATGTCGCCCGACTTAGCTATTCCGCCGTCCGAGAGGATGCGGACGCCGCGCTTGCGCGCGGACTCCATCGCAACGTAGAGCGCAGTAAGCTGCGGTATGCCCACGCCGGCGACAATACGTGTCGTGCAGATTGATCCGGGGCCCTGTCCCACCTTGACGGCGTCGGCCCCGCAGTCCGCAAGAAATTCGACCCCCGCCCCGCTGGTCACGTTGCCGGCGATGAGCGTGAGGGACGGAAAGGCCTTCCGTACGAGCTTCACCACCTCGCCGACGCCGGAGGTGTGGCCGTGCGCGGTGGAAACGGCGACTGCATCGACATGCTCGTCGACCAGGTGCCCGACGTGGCTAAGGATCGAATCCCTGTCGAGGGCGCCGCTTGGGGTGCGCTTCGGCGAGAGCGCCGCGCCCACGACAAGGCGGAACTGGGAGTCGCGGGCCGGCTTCCTGCGCGACTTGATCTCGCCGGTGATCCTCTCGACGTCGGAGGCAGTCACGAGCCCGCGAAGGTGGCCCTGGCGGTCCACGACCAGCATCTTGTTGATCCCGATGTTGGCGGTGAAGAACTTGTCGGCGGCCTTGATCGGGTCATTCGAGACGTCGGACTCGAGCTCGGTTTTGAGCTGCGAACGGGGAGTCATGACGTCGGCGACCGACTTCGCGCGGTAGCGCTCCTTGACCACGTTGCCCGACAGAAGCCCGCAGAGGACTCCCGACGAGTCGACGACCGGGAAGGTCGAGAAACCATAGTGTTTCTCGTCGATGAGCGCCAGCACGTCCCCGATGGCGTGCGTGGGGAGGACCGTGATCGGGTCCTGGATCAGCCCGTGGATGTGCCGCTTGACGCGGGCGACCTCCTTGACCTGGTCCTTCGCGGGCATGTTGTAGTGTATCAGGCCCATGCCGCCATTTAGCGCCATGGCGATCGCCATGCGCATCTCCGTGACCGTGTCCATGTCCGATGAAATTATCGGGATCTGAAGGCTGAGCGTATCGGAGATCGACGTCGACGTGTCGGCATCCTTGGGGAGGATCTCCGAGTACAGCGTGGCCAGGGTGACGTCGTCAAAGGTGAGCGCCGTCGGGATATTGGACCTGAAAAACTCGTCGGCGGGCAGGTAAAAACTGGCGTCGGCCGGCGACTGCGATTTCTTGGCAACCTTGCTCATGAGTTGCCGTGAACCAAGTAGTGCAGTTCACTTAAAGCGCAAACAAATTGGAACTCCACCTAGAATTCCGCAGGTACGCCCTCCCGTTTCGCCATGCCGTGCGCACAGCGCACGGGTCGTGGGCAACACGGGAGGGCCTTTTCATCAGGATTGAGCGACCTGACGGGACAGTGGGCTTCGGGGAGGCGGCTCCCGTGCCGGGGTTCGGAACAGACACGGTCGATCGGGCCGAGGCGGAGTGCGCGTCTCTTGGCGACATCGTTGACGACGGGGTCCTTGCACGGCTGGAAAGGGCATCTCCCGCGCTCCGAAACGCGCTTTCGAATGCCCTTTCCGAGGCGGCCTGGGCGCCCTGTCATTCGAGCCTCGGGGTCGCCGCGCTTCTGCCTGCTGGCCGCCAGGCGCTCGTCGAGGCGCCCCCCAAGGCCGAGGCGGGATTCAGGGTGTTTAAGTGGAAGGTCGGGGTCGGGGCCGCCGACGACGAGCTGGCGATCCTTGACGACATTCTGGCGGCACTTCCCTCGGGATCTAGCCTAAGGCTTGATGCCAACGGCTCCTGGAGCCGGCGCACCGCGTCTCTCTGGCTCGACCGCGCCGCAGACAGGCCGATTGAGTTTGTGGAGCAGCCCGTGGCCCCGACCGCCAAAGGGGCCGACGACACGCTCCTTGGGCTCGCCTCCGATTACCCCGTGCCCCTGGCTCTTGACGAGTCCCTGGTGGCCGACGGCGACGTGGCCCGCTGGCTCGACCTTGGCTGGCGTGGCTTTTTCGTGGTGAAGCCCTTGCTGCTCGGCGATCCAGTGGCCGCGCTTAGCAGACTCGAAAAGGCCGGGGCCCGGGTTGTCTTTTCATCCTGTCTTGAGACGGCGCTCGGGGCGCGGGAAAGCCTTAGGCTCGCGTTTTCGTGGCCCGGGGGGACGGCGGCCCTGGGATTCGGCGTCTGGCCCCTCTTCATGGACCCCCGTTTTGACGGACCCTGCTTGGCGCCTTTCATTGCGGTCGACGACTTTGAGCGCATTAACCCGGAGGCCCTGTGGAGCGCGGTCAATTAGCGGACCTCCTTGGCGCGGCCCGGCCCGGGGCCGGCGCAGCCGCGAGGATCGTCGAGGAGGACTCGCCGGCCCGATTCATGGCGGCTTTCTCTGAGGCGCTCGCCGCCGGTGGGAACCTCTTTCTGGCAAACCCGGCCTGGCGCGCCCAGGAGCGCGCCGAGCTCGCGCGCGTGGCAGGCCTGGGCCGGGGAGCGGAGCGGGGCTGGCTCATGATCCCCAGCGGAGGCTCGGGCGGCAGCGTCAAGTTTGCGCGGCATGACGGCTGGACCGTGGCGGCAGCGGTGGAGGGCTTTAGGCGTCACTTCGGTATGGACCGGGTCAATTCCCTTGGCGTCCTGCCGCTCCACCACGTGAGCGGGTTCATGGCCTGGATGAGAAGCGCCCTCACGGGGGGGGCCTACCTTCCCCACGCGTGGAAGGACCTTGAGGCGGGGCGCTTTCCCGAGGAGTTGCCTCGGGATTGCTGCCTCTCGCTTGTCCCCACACAGCTCCACAGGCTCCTTTCATCGGGGGAGAGCATCGAATGGCTTCGCCGCTTCAGGGTCATCTTTGTGGGGGGAGGGCCCGCGTGGTCGGCGCTCCTGGATGAAGGGGCGCGGCACCGGCTGCCCTTGTCCCCGTGCTACGGTGCCACGGAGACCGCGGCGATGGCCGCTGCTCTTAGGCCCGAGGATTTCCTGCGGGGCGTGCGTGGCTGCGGCCCGGCGCTTCCCCATGCGCGCATCGATTTTGTCGAGGGAATCGTCCGGGTCTCGGGGGAATCGCTCTATCGGGGCTACTTTCCCGAGGATGCGGCCGGACGCACGTGGGTGACGGAGGACATGGGGGGCTTCAATGCCGACGGGAGCCTGGTGATCCTCGGACGGCGGGACAGCCTCATCGTGACGGGCGGCAAGAAGGTAGCCCCTCTGGAGGTCGAGGCGGCTCTCCGGAGGAGCGGAGAGTTCGAGGACGTTGCCGTGATCGGCCTTCCCGATCCGGAATGGGGTGAGATGGTCGTTGCGTGCCACCCCGGGGAGGGCCGCTCGCCCCGCGCCGCAGAGGTTGAGGCCGCGCTGTCCGGCCTTTCGGCCTTCAAGCGGCCCAAGCGTTACGTGGCAATCACGCCCTGGCCGCGGAACGAGCAGGGCAAGATCGACCGGGCCTGCCTGGCGCGGCTGGCTTCCGGGGCGTAGGGTCAGGCGCCGCCGACCCAGGCCGCGAGCGCCCCGGGAAGCGCCTTGCGGCTTCGCGTGGCGGCGTCGATGCAGACGTGCTCCGTCCTGATCCGGGCGGCACACTTGGACGGGGGCCCGAGGCGCGTGATCTCATACCGGATTTCGAATGAATTCTCGGACAGGGACCTTGGCTGGACGCTCACGCCAAGCTTGTCGCCGCAGGAGATGGGCCTGAGGTACTCCGCCTCGCTCTTGGAGATGGGAACGACGACGCTGTTGTCCGTGAAGAACGTCCTTAAGTCTATCCCCGAGGCGGACAGGGCCTCCTCGTAGGCTTCGTGGCAAATCGAAAGGTAGTTTGCGAAGAAGACGACCCCGGCTGCGTCGGTGTCTGAGAAATGGGCCGTCCTGGCATAGCTGAAGGGCATGGGTCGGGTGGGAGCAGAAGAGAATGACTCATTGGGGACTTAGGCAATAACGCAGAGGGCGGGCCCGGGGACGTGTTCCGGCGTTGAACTTGCCACCGCGGCCGTCTGAAATGCCCCCATGACCAAGAACGAGATCGCCGAGGTGCTTGCGGAGATCGGCACGTTGATGGAGCTGAAGGGCGAGAACCCGTTCAAGATCCGGGCGTATTCCGGGGGGGCCAGGGCGATCGAGGCCCTTGAGAATGACGAATTCGAGAAGCTGGTCTCCGAGGGCAGGATAGACACCATCAAGGGTATCGGCGAGGCCCTGGCTTCCAAGATCGCGGAGCTGCATGCGACCGGCCGCCTGGTCTTCTTTGACACGCTTAAGCGCTCGATCGAGCCGGGCCTGGTCGAGATGCTCAGGATCCCCGGCCTCGGCCCGAAGAAGATCGCCGCGCTTAGCAAGGAACTCGGTGTTGCGTCCGTCGCGGACCTTGACAAAGCATGCCGGGAGGGACGGGTCGCGGCACTGGCCGGGTTTGGCGAGAAAACCCAGGAGAAGATCCTAGCGGGAATACGCAACCGCGAGGCGTACTCGAGGCGGCACCTCTGGATGGAGGCCTTCGAGGTGGCCTCTCCGATCCTGAAGGGCCTGCGGGGGATTGGCGCGGTAAGGAAGGCCGAGATGGCCGGCAGCCTGCGCCGAGGACTTGAGACCGTGGGCGACCTGGACTTCATCGTGGCTGCAGACGACGTGGTCCCGGTCGTGGAATGGTTCACCAGCAACCCTGGGGTGAGCGAGGTGACCGCCAAGGGGGACACGAAGGCAAGCGTCCGCCTGGAGGGCGGGATCCAGGCCGACCTCAGGATAGTCCCCGAGGACCAGTATGCGTTCGCCCTGCACCATTTCACGGGTTCGAAAGACCACAACGTGCTCATGCGCCAGCGTGCGCTTGATCGCGGGATGAGCCTAAGCGAATGGGGCCTGGTCCCGTCGGCCGGCGAGGGCACGGCCAAGGAGAAGGCGGCCCGCAAGGAGGGCGTAAAGGCCGCGGACGAGACCGGCGTCTTTGCCGCCCTGGGCCTTTCGTTCATACCCCCCGAGCTACGGGAGGGGCTGGGCGAGATCGAGGCCGCGGAGAAGGGGGAGATCCCGCGGCTTGTCGAGCTCGGGGACCTTCGCGGGGCCTTTCACAACCACACCACGTCCTCCGACGGCCGCAACACGCTTGCCGAGATGACAGGCGCCGCGGAGGCCCTGGGCTGGGACTACCTGGGAATTGCGGACCACTCCAAGTCGAGCCGGCAGGCCAACGGCCTCACCGAGGAGCGCCTCCACAGGCAGATCGACGAGATCAAGGCCCTGAACGCCTCGGGCAGGTTCAGAACCCGCGTCTTCACGGGCACGGAATGCGACATCCTGCCTGACGGGACCCTCGATTTCGGCGACGACACGCTCTCGCAGCTCGATTACGTCGTGGTCTCCGTCCACAGCTCCTTTGGGCAGGACGAGGAGACGATGACCCGCCGCATCATAACGGCCATAGAAAACCCCAGGGCCACGATGCTCGGGCACCTGACCGGACGGATTCTCCTTGAGCGCGAACCCTACCGGGTGGACGCGGCCAAGGTGATCGATGCGGCGATCGCCAACGGCGTGGTGATCGAGCTCAACGCAAGCCCCTACCGGCTGGACATGGACTGGCGCCACTGGCGGCGGGCGGCCGAGCGGGGCCTCGAGTGCTCGATAAACCCCGACGCCCACGGGACGGCTGGGCTTGGCTGCGTGAGCGCGGGGATCAACGCCGCGAGGAAAGGCTGGCTCAGGCGAGAGCAGGTCGTGAACACGCTGCCCCTCGCAAAGGTAGAGGCATGGCTCGCTCGAAAGCGGGGTGGGCGATGATCGACACGCGGGCGCGCGGCCTGGCCAACCTCCATGCGGCCCTGGTGACGCTCTTTGTCGGCGCGCTTTTCTGGGCGTGGGCCGGTGTGAACCTCGCCTACCAGGTGCCGTTCATCCACATGAACCGGTACCAGAACCTGCTTCCGTACTTCCTGTGCGTGGTGGGCGGCATGCTCATCTCTGCCCGCGACGCCTCGCGGCACCTGGCGGCCCGCTACCACCTTCCGGACCTGGGCGGGTCTGCCCGGCTCGCGACCCGCCAGGTGGGCCTTGTTGCGGTGCTCCTCTTTGCCATGATGTTTGCCACGCAGGACCACGGGATGAGCCGGCTTTTCCTTGGCTCCTTCCTCGTGTGGTGCTGGCTGGGGCTTGCGGTCCTGAACGCCTGGGCGCCGGCGCGGATCGCCCGCATTGTTTTCCAGAAGGGGCACCGCCTCCCGACGGTTTTCATCGGCAAGCCGGGGTCCCTTGCCAGGGTGAGCGAGTGGATTGCGAACAAGGAGCCCCTGGGCATCTCCCCGGTTGGTCTGCTTACCCCGGAGCAAGCGCCCGCTCTCCCGGGCACGCTCACGCTTCCATGGCTTGGTTCATTAGCCGACCTCCCGCGCGTGATTGAGGAGAAGCGGGTTGGGCAGGTGATCATGCTCGAGTTGCCTGCGAGCGACGATGAGGCGAGCCGGGTGATAGCGGCCTGCCGGGACCACGGGTGCCGGCTCCTTATCCACAGCAACATCGAGGAGCGCTACACCCAGCCGCTCGTGCCGGTCACCGAGGAGGGGCGGCATTTCTACACGCTCCAGGAGGAGCCGCTCGAGGACCCGCTGAACCGGCTCATGAAGCGCTCCTTCGACATCGCCGTCTCTCTGCCCGTGGTAATCCTTGTGCTGCCACCCCTTTGTGCCTGGGTGTGGGTGATGCAGCGTATCCAGGCGCCGGGCCACCTTTTCCACGCCCGCGAGAGGCGCGGCAAGCGGGGCCAGGTGTTCTGCATGCTAAAGTTCCGCTCAATGTACGAGGCCAGGGTAAGCGCCGCCGACGAATCCAAGCAGGTGAAGGCCGAGGACGGCCGGATATTCCCCTTCGGCACCTACATGCGCCGCCGCAGCCTGGACGAGTTTCCCCAGTTCTGGAACGTGCTCATGGGCGAGATGAGCATCGTGGGCCCGAGGCCCTACATGCCGATCCTGGACGAGGAGTTCAGGCAGCAGACGCAGGGATACCGCACACGCTACCTGGTCAAACCCGGCATCACGGGCCTTTCCCAGAGCCTCGGCTACCGCGGCGCGGTGCTGGAGGAGGAGATGGTTCAGCGTAGGGTTTACTGGGACGTTTACTACATCACCCACTGGTCCATGTGGATGGACGTCCAAATAACGGTGAAGACGCTGTGGCAGGTGATCGACCCGCCCGAAACCGCCTTCTAGGGCGGCGAATCAGAAGCTCTTGAGGTAGGTGTCGCCCTGGGCGTCAACGAAGGTGAGGTGGTCGGCGTCCACCTTGGTGAGCTTGAGGCCGATCGTGCGGTCAATCAGCTCGTTGACCTTGTAGACGTGCCCGTCAACCAGGGCCTTGCTGTCGGCCCCTGCGGCCCGCACCCCGGAAACCCGGTACCGGTCGACGATGCCCTGGATGAGCTCGTTGCGGCTCTGGGGCGCGGCGGGGGCAGTGGCCAGGGCGGTTGACACGGGGCGCGAAGTGGGTTCAGCCGCGGGAGCGACCGCCGCAAGAACAACGGGCCTAACCGCTGCGGCAGGGGCCGAGTTCGGGGTGGGGATGCTTGTCGGAAGCGCCTGGGGAACCGCGATCACGGGCGCCTGAACCACAACCTTCTGGGGGGGCGGTGTCGGGGCGAGCGTGGGAGCCTGGGTCACGCCGGCAACCTTCACCTCGGGTTTGCCGGTCACGAAGATTCCCGTGACCACCGCGGACACGACGATCAGGGAAAGGGCCGCGGCGCCAATGAGGACGATGGTCTGCACCCGCATGGGCTCCCCGGGCCGCGCCGGGCGCCGGTGGCCGCCTCCGGGCATCGGGGGAATGACTTCTCCCTGCTCCTCAGCGCGCTGGCGGGCCGCCTTCTTGAGCGCATCGTTGATCAGGCTCATGCTCGGGCGCTCAATTGGTCAGGTTTTCCATGTCGCGGGCGGCCCTGCGCGCGTCCCAGTAATTGACCTCGTCGGATTCCCGGATGAACGCGGAGAGCATGGCCTTGTCGCAGAGGTTGTTCACGACCCTCGGGATGCCCCGGCTGGCCTTGTGGATCGCCCTGAGCGCCCATGGCGTGAAGGAGGGCCGCCCGGTGCCGCCCGCCAGGGTCAGGCGGTGCTGGATGTAGTGGATCATGTCCCTCTGCGTGAGGGCGTTCAGCTCGTAATGCACAAGGATCCTCTGGCGGAGCTGGCGCAGCTCCTCGCGGGCAAGGACCTCCTTGAGCTCCGGCTGGCCCATCAGGACGATCTGCAGGAGCTTCTGCTTGTCGGTCTCCAGGTTCGAGAGCAGGCGGATCTGCTCAAGGACCTCGAAGGAGAGGTTCTGGGCCTCGTCGATGATCAGGACGATGTCCCTGCCGCGGTGGATCCTCTCCAGGAGGACGCGGTTCATCTGGGAAACGAGGTCCACCTGGCTGCGGGCGAGCTTGGTCTCGCCCAGCTCGCCGAGGATGGCCTTAAGCATCTGGGTCTCGGTCACCCTGGGGTTCAGGATCAGGGCGGTGTCGAAATGCTCGGGATCAAGCTCGTTCAGGAAACGCCGGCACAGGGTCGTCTTGCCGCAGCCCACCTCGCCGATCAGGACGATAAAGCCCTTCCTTTCGCGGACGCCGAATTTGAGGTGCTGGAGCGCCTCCTGGTGGGTCGGACTGAGAAAGAGGAATTTCGGATCGGGAGTGATGTTAAACGGCATCTCCTTGAATCCGTAGTAGCTCTGATACATATGCGGCCCTGAGTAAGCCCGGGCCCGCCGCAAAACGCACGCCAAAACCCACAGGGAGCCCGTTTGCCTAAAAAGAATTGCGAAGCGGTGATGGGACGCTGTTTATCAGCGTCAAAGATCCGTGAATTTTCGTCGTCTCATCGTGAGCCTTTATCTCCTGCTGTTTGGCGGCCTGGGAGTCACGGGTGCCTATCTCTTCATGGATGCGCGCGCCGAGTACAACCGGCTGGAGCAGGTCGAGGCGACAAACCGCGGTCGCCTGGCCGAGGTGCAGGAGCGGCTCAGGAGCCAGGAGAGGGTGCTCGACCGCCTCAGAAACGACCCGGCATACGTTGACCGCGTAATCCGGAAAAAGCTGGGCTACGCGAAGCCCGACGAGTTCATTTTCCGCTTTGAAGACTGAAACCGCCTCCCAATGACCCTGAATGCAAACCCTTTGATTGAATCCTTCCGCCGGGCCGGCCAGGGGCACGTATTCGCGTTTTTCGACCGCCTGGGCACGGAAGCGAGGGACCGGCTGCTTTCCGAGGCGGCCGAGGTCGACCTCCCAGAGCTGGACCGCCTGGTCAGGTCGCTCGTCCTGACCGGGGGAGCGCAGGCCGTGGACCTCAAAGGCCTTTCCCCGGCCCCCTACGAGCACCTGCCCACCCACGGGGGCGATGCGTCTGCGTGGGCTGCCGCCTGGGCCAAGGGGGAGGAGGCGCTCAGGCAGGGACGGGTGGCGGCGTTCACCGTGGCCGGGGGCCAAGGAACCCGCCTGGGCTACAACGGGCCCAAGGGGACGTTCCCGGTGACCCCGGTCAGGCACCGCTCGCTCTTCCAGGTTTTCGCCGAGAAGCTGCTCGCGGCGGGCAGGCGCTACGGACGCCCGCTGCACTGGTTCATCATGACGAGCCACCAGAACCATGCCGCTACCGAGGCCTTTTTCGCGGAGAACAGGCATTTTGGCCTGAATCCCTCGCGCGTCCATTTCTTCCGGCAGGGGCGGATGCCCGCAGTCGACTTCACCGGGAAGATCCTCCTCGAGAGCCCTGGGGCGATCGCGCTGTCCCCTGATGGGCACGGAGGCTCGCTGCGCGCCCTCGCCAGGAGCGGCGCCCTCGAGATGATGGCCTCCGAGGGCATCGACACCCTCAGCTATTTCCAGGTCGACAACCCCCTGGTGCGCTCGGTCGACCCGGCGTTCATCGGCTGGCACCTCCTCAGGGGCTCCGAGATGTCGAGCAAGACCGTGCCGAAGGCCTATCCGGAGGAGAAGCTGGGGCACTTTTGCATGCGCGGGGGGCAGCTTGTGGTGATCGAGTATTCGGACCTGCCGATGGAACTCCAAAGGGAAAAGGACCCTGCGAGCGGGGGCCTAAGGTACGAGGCGGGGAGCATCGCGATCCACGTGATCGACCGCGAATTCATCCGGCGCATGGCCACGGGCTCGGGAGGTCTTCCGTTCCACCGGGCGGACAAGAAGATCTCCACCGTGGACGCCGACGGCCGGGAGGTGAAGCCCGCGAAGGCCAACGGGGTGAAGTTCGAGCTGTTCGTCTTCGACGCGCTGCCTTCGGCCGGGAACCCGGTTGTGGTGGAGACGGCAAGGCAGGATGACTTCTCCCCGGTCAAGAACGCCGAGGGCGTCGATTCGCCCGCCACGTGCAACGCCGACCAGCTGCGCCAGTTTGCGCGATGGCTCAGGGCGGCGGGGGCCCCCGTGCACACGGACCGGACAGGGCTGCCCGATTTCTCACTAGAGGTTTCCCCGCTCTTCGGCTATGACGAGCGGACCTTCAGTGAAAGCTGGGCTCGACTGGTCCCGAAGCCCGCGATCGCCGAAGGCCTCTGCCTCGACAACCCCCTGAAATGACTCCGTCCGAAAAACTCCAAGCCGCGGTCGCGTCGGGCGCCCTGATGCCCGCCGCCGCGGCCAACATCAACGCCTACCTCGCCGCCAAGCTTCCGGCCTGGGCGCAGTCCAGCATCGGCGAGTTGATCGACAACGCTTCCTGGGGCGAGCTCAACGACCGGTTCTACCGCGAGCTCGAGTTTGGCACCGGCGGGATACGCGGCAGGACGATTGCGACCGTGGCCACCAGGGCCGAGACCGGGACGCCCGGCCAGTACGGCGTTCCCGAGCACGCCGCTGTCGGCAGCAACATGCTGAACGATTTCACGCTCGCACGCGCGGTGATGGGCCTTTTCCACTACACGAAGGGCTACCTTGAGGGGCTGGGGGACCCGGCGAGGCCCCGCCTGGTGGTCGCGCACGACGTCAGGTTCTTTTCCCGCCACTTCTGCGAGCTGGCGGCCTCGATCTGGGCCCGCCTCGGGGGCGAGGCCTTCATCTTCGACGGACCCAGGCCCACGCCGCAGCTGAGCTTCTCCGTGCGTCACCTGAAGGCCCATGCGGGAGCCGTCATCACCGCCAGCCACAATCCCCCGCACGACAACGGCTTCAAGGCCTACTTCGTTGACGGAGGCCAGGTGATCCCGCCCCACGACAAGGGAATCGTCGCCAGGGTCGCTTCCGTGCCGCTTGGCGCCGTCTCGGAATTCCTGCAGAAGGACCTGGAAGGCGTCACGACCCTGGGCCGCGAGGCGGACGACGCCTACCTGTGCGTCGCCGCATCGGCGGCCATCGACCACGACATGCTGCGCAAGGCGCGGCTTCAGGTGGTCTACACGAACCTCCACGGAACAGGGGCGATCCACTCGGTGCCGCTCCTGATCCACGCCGGCTGCAATGTGATTGAGGTCACCGACCAGCTTTCGCTGGACCCCAGGTTCCCGACGGTCAAGTCGCCGAACCCCGAGAATGCGGAGGCGCTCTCGATCGCCGTGAAGGTGGCCGATTCGAGGGGCTGCAACGTCGTCATGGCGACCGATCCTGACTGTGACCGCATGGGGGTCGCCGTACGCGGACCCTCCGGAAAGATGGAGCTTCTGACGGGCAACCAGATAGGCTCCCTGATCGCCGAGTACCGGCTCCTCAAGTACAAGGAGCTTGGCTGGATCCCGAAGGGGGGCTCGCAGAGCGCGTGCATCATAAAGACCTTTGTCACGACGCAGCTCCAGGACGCCATCGGCCGCGGGCACGGCGTGAAGGTGATCGACACCCTGACGGGCTTCAAATGGATTGCCGCGAAGATCGCGTTCTACGAGGAGCGCCTGAAGCGGGCCATGGGTGCGGGATGGGACTACGACCAGACCCCTTTCCTTGAGAGGGCACGCCTCCTCCAGGAGCACAGCACCTTCTACGTGTTCGGAACCGAGGAGAGCTACGGCTACCTCCCGAACGACTATGTCCGCGACAAGGACGGGAACGCGGCCTGCCTGATGTTCACCGAGCTTTGCGCCTGGGTGGCCGGCAAGGGTATCACGGTCCCCGAGTACCTCGACAGCCTCTACCTGAAGTACGGCTTCTACCTGGAGGACACGATCAACATCTACTACGAGGGCGCGAGCGGGAGCGCCAAGATCAAGCGCATCCTCGACACCTACCGCTCTTCCAAGCCGACCGCGTTCGGGGACGTGGGGGTCACCCAGTTCCAGGACTTTGGAAGGGAGCGGATCCTGGACGCAGACGGAGAGGAGATTCCCAAGCAGGACCTCTACGTGGTCACGCTTTCGAACGGATACCGGTTTGCGGCCCGCGGGAGCGGCACCGAGCCCAAGATGAAGTTCTACCTCTTCGCCTCGGACAAGGTGGGATCGGCCCCCGAGCTTACTGCGGTGAAGGCGAGGGTCCGCGAGGAGCTCGGGCGGCTAAAGAAGCTGATCGAGGCGGACGCCAGGACACGGGCCGACTGCTGAGGGACCAAGCACCATGCCGCACGTACCCGGCCTTCGCAGCCCCTACCTGAAGGTCGGCCGCCTGGTCTATTTCGGGCGGATGCTCGACAAGATACGCCTCCATGCCCAGGGGAAGCTACCGGATGCCTATCTGCCCAACCTGGGCGACTCGAAGCCCAGCATGTTCGACACGCGGTGCTGCAGCTTCACACGGGTGCCATTTTCCGAGATCTCCCGCCGCGCGCTCGAGCCCGGCACCGACGAGGAGGTCCTGGAGTGGGTCGAGGCCAAGGGCGGCCGCCGCCCGGACGAGGAATGCCTCGTCTGGAATTCGTTCCTCATGAAGCGCGGATGGCACGATCCGTCCGCAAACGTGGAGTTCCTGAAGGAACAGGTCGAGAAAGCCGGGCTCGGGGACAGGAAGATAGAGACGTACTTCGACTACATCGACTTTGACGAGGGACGCGATCCCTTTTCCTCGAAGGCCTGGGAGTCTGTTTACTAAAGAAGAAGGAGCGCCGGCTTCTCCAGGAGGTCGCGCAGGGCCGCCAGGTACGTGGCGCCCACGGCACCGTCAACCACGCGGTGGTCTGCGGAGAGGGTGAGCGTCATGCGCTGCCCGATCACGATCTCATCGCCCTTGACGACGGGCTTCCTGACTGTCGTGCCGACGGCCAGGATCGCAGCGTTCGGGGGGTTGATGATGGCGCAGAACCGGTCGATCCCCATCATTCCCAGGTTCGAGACGCAGAAGGTTCCCCCCGTGAACTCCGCAGGCGCGAGCTTCTTGTCCTTCGCCCGCTTGCCGAGCGCCTTGGCCTCGGTGCTGATGGCAAAGAGCGTCTTAAGGTGCGCGTCGCGAATCACGGGGGTGATGAGCCCGTCCTCGATCGCGACCGCGAACGAGACATGGGCGGCGGGGTGCTGCCTGATGGCGGTGCCCTCCCAGGAGCAGTTGACGGCGGGCACGCGCCGGAGGGCCTCGGCCGAGGCCTTCAGCACGAAGTCGTTCACGCTCAGCTTCACGCCTTCCTTCTCAAGGGCAGCGTTGAGCTGGGTGCGCAGCTCAAGGAGCGGGGCCGCGTCGACCTCCACGTCCAGGTAGAAGTGCGGGATCTGCGTCTTTGACTCGACCAGGCGCCGGGCGATCGTGCCCCGCATGTTCGAGACCGGGACCAGCTTGTCTTCCTGCAGGGGACCCCTTGCCAGGAGCTGTGACGGGGCGAGGGCTGCCGGGGCGGCCCCCTTTGCCGGACCGGCGAGCACGTCGGCCCTGACGATGCGGCCGCCGGGGCCGCTTCCCTTGATTCTCGAAAGGTCGACGCCTTTCTCCGCCGCGAGCTTTCGCGCGAGGGGTGAGACCTTGATCCTGCCTGCGGGGGCCGCGGCAGCGGCGGGGACGGGCGCGGGAACAGGTGCGGGCGCCGGTGCCGGAGCGGGCGAGGGTGCCGTCGCGGCCACGGGTGCGGGAGCCTGCGCCGCCGCGACGTCGGCGGCCTTTGGTGCCGGGGCCTCGACCTTCTCGCCAGGCTTTCCGATGGCGCAGAGGGCGGCCCCGAGGGGCACCTGGGAGCCCGCCTTCACAAAAATGGACAGGAGCGTGCCATCGAAAAAGCTCTCGAGCTCCATGGTGGCCTTGTCGGTCTCGACCTCCGCGAGCATGTCTCCCGACTTCACGGCGTCGCCCTCCTTCTTGAGCCACTTGATGAGCGTGCCCACCGTCATGGTGTCGCTCAGCTTGGGCATTTCGATGATGTTGGCCATGGGAGCGTCTCTCGTCGGGTTAACCCAGCGCTTCGAGCGCCGCCTTGAGTATCCTCTCCGTGTTGGGGAGCTGATCCACCTCGACGGGGGGGCTGTAGATAGAAGGGGAGTCGATGGTGGACAGCCTCGCCACGGGGCCGTCCAGCTCGTCGAAGGCCTCGCTCTGGATCATGTACGCCAGTTGGGCGCCGACTCCGCAGAAGGGCTTCTGCTCCTCGACGACAAGGACCCGGTGGGTTTTTCTGACCGAGGCCAGGACCGTGTCGATGTCGAGCGGGCGAATGGAGCGCAGGTCGACAACCTCGACGCTCTTGCCGTGCTCCTGCTCGATGAGGTTTGCGACCGCAAGCGACTGGATCACGGCTCGGCCGTAGCTCACGATGGTCAGGTCGGTGCCCGCCCGCTTCACGTCCGCCTTGCCCAGGGGGATCAGGTAGTCGTCCTCCGGAACCTCTCCCCGGTCGCCGTAGAGCATCGTGTTTTCCAGGAACATGACCGGGTCGTTGTCCCGGATCGCCGACTTAAGGAGTCCCTTCGCGTCGTAGGGCGTCGCAGGCACCACGACCTTAATGCCGGGATGGTTGGCGAGGACATTCTCGGGGGTATGGGAGTGGGTTGCCCCCACGTTGGTGCCCCCGTTCGCCGGCCCTCGGATTACGATCGGGCAGTTGATCTGGCCGCCCGACATGTAGCGGACGTTCGCGGCGTTGTTAAGGATCTGGTCGAAGGCCACGGAGTAGAAGGACCAGAACATGAGCTCGATCACGGGCCGCACCCCGAGCATGGAGGCGCCGACGCCCATGCCGATGAAGCCGGCCTCGCTGATAGGCGTGTCAACGATGCGCTTGGGCCCGAACTTCGCCAGGAGGCCCTCGGTGACCTTGTAAGCGCCGTTGAACTGGCCGACCTCCTCGCCGAGGACGACGACGTTGGGATCTCGGGTGAGCTCCTCGGCAAGAGCCTGCCGGATGGCCTCTCGGTATTGTAGGACGGGCATCGCTTAGTTGAAGAATAGCCTGCCGCCGGACTTGCGCTCGGAGGGGTTGTCGGCCTCCCAGTAGACATCCTTTTGGAGGTCGTCGGCGGTGGGGAAGGGGCTCGCCTCTGCAAAATCGGCGGAGACATCGGCCTCGGCACGGGCCTCGGCGTCTATCTTCTCAATGAGGGGGGCGTTGAGGACTTTCTCAGCGAGAAGGATGGACTGGAAAACCTGAATCGGGTCCTTGGTCCTGCGGTACTCCTCGATCTCCGCCTTCGCGCGGTAGGTGTTGTCGGGGTCCGCCACGGAATGGCCCCTGTAGCGGTAGGTCCTGATCTCCACCACGGCGGGTTTGCTCTTCTTGCGCGCCTCCTCGAGGAAGTGCGCCATGCAGGCACGTACCTCGTAGACGTCGTGCCCCTCGCACTGGCCCCACGCCATGTGGTAGCCCTCGGCGCGCCGTGCGAGGTCGCCCGAAGAGGAGCGGGCCTGGCTAGTCCCCATCGAGTAACCATTGTTCTCGATCACGAAGACCACGGGCAGGTCCCAAAGGGCCGCAAGGTTGTAGGATTCATGGACGGCCCCCTGGTTCACGGCGCCGTCGCCCATGAACGTCATGCAGGCGCCCTTTAGGCCCTTGTACTTCAAGCCGTAAGCCAATCCGGCCCCGAGAGGGACCTGCCCACCCACGATCCCGTGGCCTCCCCAGTAATTGCGTGACGGGTCGAAGAAATGCATCGAACCGCCTTTTCCCTTCGAGCACCCCGTCACCTTTCCGTAAAGCTCTGCCATCAGGGGGTTTAATTCCATCCCCACCGCGATTGCGTGCCCGTGGTCCCGGTATGCGGTGATCACATGGTCGTCCTTGCCCATCAGCGAGCAGCAACCGACCGCAACCGCCTCCTGGCCAATGTAAAGATGGAGAAATCCCCCAATCTTCTTGGCCTGGTAGGCGCGAAGGCTTCGCTCTTCGAACCTCCTGATACGCACCATCAAGCGATATAGACCGATCTTCTGGTCGGCCGAAAGGGATGCATTCACGGAGGCTTCCGCAGAGGCTGATTTTGCAACCGCTGACACGCCCTTTTCTTCTGCTATGGCACTGGATTTCTTGCTCACGGTGAGTGGAAAGGGTCAGCTTCCAACCGGATACGTCGGAAATCAAGCGCGGTTTTCAATTCACGCGGGGTGTGATCTCCTCGATCTCCACCTGGACCGGTTTTCCGGGGCGGCAGTCGGCCTTCAGGCAGACAAAGCGGTCTCGGTACCGGTCGTAGATGGGCCAGAGGGCCGCACGGTCGGTCTCCGGTATCTCAAGGCCGTCCACCGACTTGCGGCTGAAGAACCCAAAGCGGCCCTCAGAGATGTCATGCGGAAGCCCCGGAAGCGCCTTGGTGCAGCGGAAAAGGAACATGAGCCAATGGGATTGCCCCTCGTACGCCTTCTCCGCGATGACCGCGAAAAGGTGCAGGTCGGTTGGGGCGACCTCGAAGCCCGTCTCTTCACCGGTCTCTCGCACGGCGCATTCAAACGGCGACTCGCCGCTCTCCATCTCGAGCTTGCCGCCTATCGGGCTCCACGCCCCCTTGTTGGGGGCCTTGGCCCTAAGAATGAGGAGATGCTCGCCTGCGGCGTTCTCCAGGAAGACGAGGACCGCGATCTTGTAGGGCAGGGCGGGGGGCATCTTGTGCTCCGCGCCCGGTCAGAGAATCAGGTCGGGCGGAACGTTGGCCAGCGCCTCCTCGACGGTGGTGAGCCCCATCTTGACCTTGAGCATCGAGTCCTGGTGGAGCGTCTTCATGCCCGTCGCCATCGCGATCCTCTTTAGCTCGGCGACCTCTAGCTCCTTGTTGATGCCCTCGGTCAGCTTCTCGTTGTTGACCATGAGCTCATGGATGCCGACCCGGCCCTTGTAGCCGAGGCCGTTGCACACGGGGCATCCCTGCGGGTTGGCCTTGAAAATCTGGCCGCTCCACCCAATGGCCTTTTCCATGATCTGCTTCTCCCGGCCCTCGGGCTCGTACGGCATCTTGCAGTTCTTGCAGACCCTGCGCAGCAGGCGCTGGGCGCAGACACAGACCAGGGACGCCGAGATGTTGAAGGGCTCGATCCCCATCTCCGAAAGCCGGGTCACGGTGGAGGGCGCGTCGTTGGTGTGAAGGGTCGAGACGAGGAGGTGGCCCGTGAGCGCCGCCTCGGAGGCGATGCCCGCCGTCTCCTCGTCGCGGATCTCTCCCACCAGGATCACGTCGGGGTCCATGCGCAGGTAGCAGCGGAGCGCGCGGGCGAACGTGAGCCCGATCTGGCGGTTCATCTGCATCTGGTTGAGGCCCGGGAGCGTGTACTCGATCGGGTCCTCGGCCGTCTGGATGTTCATGTCCGGAGTGTTCACCTCCGCGAGCGCCGAATAGAGGGTCATCGACTTCCCGGAGCCGGTCGGGCCGCAGTGCAGGATCATCCCGTAGGGCTGGCGGATGCACTCGCGGTACCTGGCCAGGTTCTCCTCCGAAAAGCCCAGGGCGGGAAGCGGAAGCGTGGACTTCTGCTTGTCGAGGATACGCATGACCACCTTTTCCCCGAAGTTCATCGGGCCCGTCGCCACGCGCAGGTCGATGTCGATGTTCTTCTTCGTGTACTTCTTGAAGACAATGCGGCCGTCCTGGGGCAGGCGCCTCTCGGAGATGTCGAGGTTGCACATGATCTTCAGGCGCGTGACGAGCGCCGTGGAGACCTGCTTTGGGAGGCGCAGCTTCTCCTGGCACAGGCCGTCGATCCGGTACCGTATCAGGAGGTCCTTCTCCATGGGCTCAATATGGATGTCCGACGCTCCCGAGATATAGGCGTCCTCGATGATCCGGTTCGCCAGCTGGATGATCGGGGCGGAGTCCTCGCTTTCCAGGTCGACCGCCTTGTGCTCTACGCCGTCCGCATCGAGCTCGTAGGCGTCGCTGATCACCTTCGTGACCGAGCCGATGTCGACGTCGTCGTTTCCGCCGGCCTTTGAGTCCTTGAAGAACTTCTTTACGAGGGTCTCAAAAAGGGTCGCGGATACCACCTTCACCTCGTCGATGCTCAGCTCGGTCGCCTGCGTGAAGGACTCGCGCTTGGAGTAGTCGAGCGGGTTGGTCATCACCACCGCCACCGAGCCCGGTCCCAGGCTCTTGTGGGGGAAGATGCCCTCCCTGCGTATGATCGCGTCCCCGGTAGTCTCGACGAGCTTGTCGTCGATCTCGAGCTCCTCAATCTTGGTGACGAGCGGCAGGTCCGTGAGCCTCGAGACGAACCGGGCCGTGTCGTCGGCTCCGAGCTGGAACTTCGGGTCGACCATCCTGTGGATGAGCGCCGAGGAGTACTCGGCGACCTCCGTCAGCAGCTTGAGGTCGGCCTCCGTGAACTCGCCGTTCGTCCCCGCTGAGAACTCCTTGTTCAGGGTCTGAATGGCCCCGAGGGTGATCGTGGTCTTCAGCGGGACCGTGAGCATCGAGCGGACCTCGAATCCGGTCGTCTTCGCCATGGAGGTCATCATTGGCGCCTGGCTCTCCGTGTTCTGGAAGAACACGGGCTCCCCGGTCTGGATCACCTTGCCGACGACCCCCGTGCCAATCGGCACCTTCAATTGAAGGAGCTTGGATTCCATCTCCTTGAACTTCGTCTCCTTCTTCGGGTCGTCGCTCCACAGGGACGGGGAGTAGTAGATCTGCTTGAAGGCGATGTCGTTGCCCTCGACCATGTAGAGGGTCATCGACTGGGCCTGGAGCGCCTCCACCACCTTCGAGGCCGTCAGTTCGATCACCGAGGCCACGTCCTCCTTGCTGGGGGCGGGCTTCGAGATGATCTTGATCAGCAGGGAACGCCTGAGGGCGCTCGCGATGGAGGGGGCTGCCATACTCTTTGTTACAAACGCATTGCCATCGTAAAGCGCATCCCGCAACGAGAAACCGTGGCTAGTTCGGTTTAGGGCGCCCATTTCCCTTGCCTAGACCGCGTGTTGGCAAAAAATCCCCCGCTTCATGGCCGACCCAGAAAGACACCCGTTTCTTCAGGGGCTGAGCAAGCACCGCGGCGCGCCGCCCACGGTCGTCGTCATCTTTGGCGCCTCGGGCGACCTGACGGCCAGGAAGCTGATCCCCGCGATCTACAACCTGAGCGTCGACAACCTCCTGCCTGCCGACTTCCACCTGGTCGGCTACGGGAGGAAGCCCCTCCCGGACGAGGAGTTCCGCGCGATCGCCGCGAAGGCGATCAAGGATTTTTCAAGGCGCGAGATGGACACCCAGGTATGGGGCAGGGTGGCTGCGAACACGACCTACGTGTCGGGCGGCTACGACGAGAAGGCGGGTTTCGACCGGCTCGCGGCCCATATCGCCGACATAGAGAAGTCGATCGGCGGCGAGGTCCAGAGCCTCTTCTACATCTCGACGCCCCCCTCGGTCTTCGGCCCGATCATCCAGAACCTGGGCGCAAGCGGGCTCGGCTCGAGGTACGTGGGGAAGGCGCACCACTCGAAGGTCATCATTGAGAAGCCGTTCGGCAGGGACCTCGACTCGGCGCGCGCCCTAAACGCCGAGCTCAGGAGCGTCTTTGACGAGAACCAGGTGTATCGGATTGACCATTACCTAGGCAAGGAGACGGTGCAGGACCTCCTGGTGCAGCGGTTCGCCAACTCCATCTTCGAGCCGATCTGGAACCGGAACTTCATCGACAATGTGCAGATCACGGTCGCCGAGGACCAGGGCGTCGGCACCCGCGCGGGGTACTACGAGCAGAGCGGCTGCCTGCGGGACATGATCCAGAACCACACGACCCAGCTCCTTGCCCTCACCGCGATGGAGCCCCCGGGTTCCTTCGACGCGGAGGCCCTGCGGGACGAGAAGGTGAAGGTGCTCAAGGCGATCGAGCCGATCGGACTAGGGCCCGGCGGGGACGCGGCCCGCGCCCAGTACGGGCCGGGCATGACCGGGGGCAAGGACGTCCCGGGCTACCTGCAGGAGGCCGGCATCGCTCCCAACTCGACGACGGAGACCTATGCCGCGATGCGCCTCTCCATAAACAACTGGAGATGGCAGGGGGTCCCCTTCTACCTGCGCTCGGGCAAGCGGCTCCCGCGCCGGGTTTCCGAGATCGCGGTGCAGTTTAAACGGCCCCCCGGCACGATTTTCCCGCCGCGCGAAGGGTTCGACCTGGCCCCCAACATCCTTTCCTTCCAGATACAGCCTGACGAGGGACTGAGCATGATCCTAAATGCCAAGATCCCGGGCCTCGAGACCCGGACGCAGCCGGTGAAGATGAGCTTCCGCTACGCCACGACCTTTGGCTCCAACACGCCCGAGGCCTACGAGAGGCTGGTGCTCGACGCGATGATCGGCGATGGCACGCTTTTCATCCGCGGCGACGAGGCCGAGACCTCGTGGAAGCTCTACACGCCTCTCCTCAAGTTCTGGCAGTCCGAGGGCGCGAAGGGCATGGGCGCCTACGCCGCGGGCTCGTGGGGACCGGCCTGCGCGGATGAGTTGCTCACGTCCCACGGCCACGCGTGGCGCAAGCCCTGAGGCCTGGGAGAAAGGGCCCATGTCGAAAGTTTTTGAGGCGCTGCCCGGTATCGAGGTTCCCGTCGGTTCGATCTCCTCCGGGCTCCTGCACATGTGGGAGCAATCCGCCTCGGAGGGTAAGCCCGCCCCCGAGGGGGAGTCCGCGATGGCGATCCAGGTGAACCTCGTGCTCCACCTGGGCTTCATGACGGACGCCGCCGACGCGGTCCTCCAGTTCGACACGGCGGTCAAGTTCTCCCGGCGCACGCCAAGCCGCGTCGTGGTGCTGTGCCCGATAGCCGATGATTCCTCGCCATCGGAGATTCGCGCGAAGGTCTACGGCGAGTGCTCGGTCGGCAAGTCCCCCGACGACACGCGGTGCTGTGAATTCGTGATGCTGAGCTACCCGCGCTACGCCCGGGCGTTCCTTGAGAACCAGGTCTCCATCTGCGTCTCCACGGACCTGCCGATCTACTACTGGGTCCACAAGTTCAGCGATCCCTCAAAGCTCGCCGACTACCGATACCTCCTCACGTCGGCAAAGAGGGTCGTGATCGACAGCGCCTCGTCGCCCCCCGACGAATACGACTACAAATGGCCGGTGCCCGGGATCGTGCGCGACCTGGCGTATGCGAGGCTCCTGCCGGCCCGTCGCTCGATCGGCCAATTCCTTGCCCGCTACCCGGTCGCAGTGCTGACCAAGGGCCTGAAAGGGGTCCGCCTATCCCATGGAAAGGACATGGCCGCCGAGGCCAAGGTCCTTCTCGCCTGGGTTGGCGAGCGCATCGGGGCGTGCGGCGCGTCCTCGGAGGCTCTCGTAATGGGCGCGGACGCTTTGCCGGGCCCGAGGTCCCTTGAGGTGTCATTCGCCTACGACGACTCGAGGTTCTTCTCGTGGAAGGCGGACCTCGACCAGGCCCACGCGCTGTTCGAGGCCGACCTGGGGTCGGGCCGCAACACGATGACGACCACCATTTCGCTCCTGTCTCCCGAGAGCGCCCTGAGCGAGGCGATGTTTTTCTAGACTTTCTCGGTCCGAAGCAGCGTGTAGCTTCGCTTGCCTTTGCGCAGCAGGAGGTACTTTCCAAACAGCAGGTCGCCGGAGGCGACTGTCCGACCGGCATCGGCCACGCGCACATTGTTCAGGTAGATCCCGCCGCCCTCGATGTCCTTGCGCGCCTGGCCGCGTGAGGGGCATAGCCCGCTATGGACGAGGAGGTCGATCAGGGAGCTTCCTGCTCCCTCCAGCTTCGCCCCGTCGAGGGCCTGCGTGGGGATCTCTCCCGCGACATCCCCAAAAAGCGCCTCCGTTATCCCCTCAAGGCCCCCGCCGAACATGATCTCGCTCGCCCGGATGGCGTCGTCGCAGACCGATTTCCCGTGCACGATCGTGGTCACCTCGCGCGCCAGGGCCTTGTGCGCCTCCCTCGCCGAGGGATTGGCCGCGTGCTTTGCCTCCAGCCCCTCGATCTCGGCGGGTGAGAGCAGCGTGAACTTCCTGAGGTAGGCCGGGACCATGCTGTCCTCGGTGTTGATGAAGAACTGGTAGAAGCGGTAGGGGCTTGTCTTCTTGGGGTCGAGCCAGACGGCCCCGTCCTCGGTCTTGCCGAATTTTGTCCCGTCCGCCTTCGTTATGAGCGGGAACGTCAGGCCCCAGGAGGCCAGTCCCAGCTTTTTCCGGATAAGGTCGGTGCCGGCCGTGATGTTGCCCCATTGGTCGGAGCCCCCGATCTGAAGCTCGCAACTGTGGGCCGTGCGCAGGTGGTAGAAGTCATGCGCCTGCAGGAGCATATAGCTGAACTCGGTGTAGCTGATGCCGGCCTCACCCTCCATGCGGGAGCGCACGCTATCCTTGGCAACCATCATGTTGACCGAGAAATATTTACCAATGTCGCGGAGGAAGTCGAGGTAGCCCAGGCCCGAGGTCCACGTGGCGTTGTCGACCATCCGGGCCGGGTTAACCTTGGAGCCAAAGTCGAGGATCCTAGAGAGCTGGCCCTGGATGCTCGCGAGGTTCCGGTCGAGCTGCTCCCGCGAGAGGAGGTTGCGCTCGGCGGACTTTCCCGAGGGGTCCCCGATCATGCCGGTGGCTCCCCCGGCAAGCGCTATGGGGCTGTGCCCATGGAGCTGGAAGCGCCGGAGCGTCAGCTGGCCGACCAGGTGGCCCACGTGCAGGGAATCCCCGGTCGGGTCGAACCCGCAGTACAGGGCAGCCGAACCCGAGGCCAGGCGCCGGGCGAGCGCGTCCAGATCGGTGCAGTCGGCCAGCAAACCGCGCCATTGGAGCTCTTCGATGATCGTCATGGGGCCCCTCAAAAAGCCCCCACCGGGCCCCGGCCGCAAGGGATTTTATGGGGGCATTGAAAGAGTTTGGAAAAAACGATTTGCGGAGACGGGGGGCACGCCCCAACTTGTCGTTTCCAACGGTTCGCGCCCGCCGGGCCCGAACCCCGACCGCAGTCCACAAGCCAACAAAGAAATACCATGCCAATCGCAATAGGAACCAAGGCTCCCGACTTTACGCTCAAGACTGCCGCCGCCGACGGCCTGAAGGATGTCACCCTGAGCGCCAACTTCGGCAAGAAGAAGACCCTTATCCTGTTCTTCCCGCTGGCCTTCACCGGGGTGTGTACGCAGGAGATGTGCGACGTCTCCGGGGGCCTGGGCGATTATGCCGGCCTCGATGCCGAGGTATACGGGATCAGCGTCGACAGCCCGTTTGCCCAGTCCGCATGGGCCAAGCAGAACAAGATCACGGTCACGCTCCTGAGCGACCTCAACAAGAAGGTCGCCGCCGACTACGGCGTCATATTCCCGGGTCTCGCCGGAATCGGCGACACCTCCGCAAGGGCGGCCTTTGTCATCGGGACGGACGGGGTCGTGAAGTACGCCGAGCAGACGGCGACGCCAAAGGACCTCCCCAATTTCGCGGCCATCAAGGCCGCCCTAGCTAAATAAGCCAGGATCCCGCTCGATGAGCCAGAACCGCGATTCGTTCAAGACACTCAAGACCTTCCGAGCGAACGGGACGGACAACCGGTTCCACTCCCTGCCCGCCCTGTCGGGTTCCGGGCTGGACGTATCGAGGCTGCCGGTGTCGATACGGCTCGTCCTTGAGTCGCTCCTGAGGAATTGCGACGGAAAGCGGGTCACCGAGCATGCCGTCCGGGCGCTGGCGACCTGGAAGGCGAAGGACGCGCGGACCGAGGAGATCCCGTTCGTGGTCGCGAGAATCGTACTCCAGGACTTCACGGGCGTCCCGCTCCTCGTGGACCTTGCCGCGATGCGGTCGGCCGTCGCCCGGACCGGCAAGAGCCCGAAGGTCATCGAGCCCCTGGTCCCCGTGGACCTGGTGGTCGACCATTCCGTGCAGGTGGACTTTGCGGGAAGCGCGGAGGCGCTCGCCCAGAACCTGGAGATCGAGTTCCAGCGCAACCGCGAGCGCTACCAGTTCCTAAAGTGGGGAATGCAGGCGTTTGAGACGTTCAAGGTCGTCCCGCCCGGGATAGGCATTGTGCACCAGGTGAACCTGGAGTTCCTGGCCAAGGGCCTGCTGAAGGACTCGGACGGGGTCTTTTACCCCGACACGCTCGTTGGAACGGACTCGCACACGACGATGATCAACGGCCTTGGGATCGTCGGCTGGGGCGTGGGAGGGATCGAGGCGGAGGCAGGCATGCTGGGCCAGCCCGTCTATTTCCTGACACCCGACGTGGTGGGGGTGTACCTGACAGGCTCGCTCAGGGAGGGGGTGACGGCCACCGACCTGGCGCTCACCGTGACGCAGCTCCTGCGCAAGGCAAAGGTTGTCGGAAAATTCGTGGAGTTCTATGGACCGGGCGCCGCGGCGCTACCCGTCGTCGACCGCGCCACCATAGCAAACATGGCACCCGAATACGGTGCGACCATGGGATTCTTCCCGATAGACGCGGAGTGCACGGGCTACCTCCTGGCGACCGGCCGCAGCCCCGAGCACGTGGCCCTCTATGAGGCGTACTACAGGGCCCAGGGGCTCTGGGGGATCCCGGCCAAGGGAGCGATCGACTACTCGCAGGACATCGAGCTGGACATCGGCTCTGTGGTGCCAAGCGTCGCGGGCCCGAAGCGCCCGCAGGACCGGATCGAGCTCCCGAGCATGAAGCGGGAGTTCGTGAGCTCCTTCTCGAGGCCCGTCGCCGAGAGCGGCTTCGGCAAGAAGGCCGAGGACCTGAAGGGCGCGAGCGTGAACGTCGAGCTGAATGGCCATGGGTCGGCCAAGCTCGGCCACGGCAGCGTGCTCATCGCCGCGATAACGAGCTGCACGAACACCTCGAACCCCTCGGTCATGCTTGCGGCCGGCCTCCTCGCGAAGAAGGCCGTTGAGCGCGGCCTGACGGTGGGTCCCGCGGTCAAGTCCTCCCTTGCCCCGGGCTCGCGGGTGGTGACCGATTACCTCACGCGGACGAAGCTCCAGCCCTTCCTTGACACGCTCGGGTTCCAGACGGTCGGCTACGGCTGCACGACGTGCATCGGCAACTCCGGGCCGCTTGCCGCGCCCATCGAGAACGCCGTCACCAAGGGGGACCTCGTGGCCGCCTCCGTGCTCTCGGGCAACCGCAACTTCGAGGCCAGGGTGCACCAGAACATCAAGGCCAACTTCCTGATGTCCCCGCCCCTGGTGATTGCCTTCGCGCTCGCGGGCCGAGTCGACATCGACATGACCCTCGAACCCCTCGGGACCGGCGGCGACGGCAAGCCCGTCTTCCTGAAGGACATCTGGCCCACCCTGAAGGAGGTGAGGGACCTGCTTCAGTCCGCGCTCAAGCCCGAGGTCTACCAGAGGCTCTACAAGGACTTTGCCTCGCAGAACCCGAAGTGGAACGAGATCCCGTCCTCGGTGGGCGACACCTACGCGTTCGACCCGAAGTCGACGTACATCCAGGAGCCCCCGTTCTTCTCCGACTTTTCCATGCAGCCTGGCGCGATCGCCGAGCTGACGGGAGCCCGGGCGCTTGGCGTCTTTGGCGACTCCGTGACGACCGACCACATCTCGCCGGCGGGCTCCATCAAGAAGACGTCCCCGGCGGGACGGTTCCTCCTCGAGAACGGCGTGGCCTTCGAGGACTTCAACAGCTACGGCTCGCGCCGTGGCAACGACCGGGTAATGACCCGCGGCACGTTTGCCAACGTCAGGATCAAGAACCTGATGCTCGGAGGCGAGGAGGGGGGCAACACGCTCCTTCAGCCCGAGGGGACCAAGCTCTCGATCTTTGACGCCGCCGCCGAATACCGCAAACGCGGCGTCCCCCTGGTGATCATCGCCGGCCAGGAATACGGAACGGGCTCCTCGCGCGACTGGGCCGCAAAGGGAACAAACCTGCTTGGGGTCAAGGCCGTCATTGCGCAGAGCTTTGAGCGCATCCACCGGAGCAACCTGGTGGGAATGGGCGTCCTTCCGCTCCAGTTCAAGGAGGGCACGAACGCTGCGACCCTCGGGCTGGACGGCTCCGAGACGTACGCCGTCCTGGGACTTGGGCACGAGCTTAAGCCCCAGCAGGATTTGACCCTTCGCGTCACGCGAAAGGGCGGTGAAAACCTCGATGTTCCGGTGCGCTGCCGGATCGATACCCCCATCGAGATCGATTACTACCAGCACGGCGGGATTCTCCCCTACGTCCTCCGGCAAATCCTGGCCAACGCGTGATTCCAGAAGCGGCAAAGCCGGTATACCTGGTCGATCCGTCTTCGGACCCGGTCGTGGTCCGGATCGAGGGCAGGGCGAGCTTCCTAAACAGCGCCTGCCTGCGCGACTTCGTCGCCCAGATGATGAAGTCGGGCAAGACCCGCTTCGTGGTGGACTTCCTCAGGTGCACGAGCATGGACTCGACATTCCTCGGCGTCCTTGCCGGGTTTGCGCTCGAGCTGCGCAAGTGCACACCCAAAGGAAGCCTTGTCCTGACGCGCATGGGCCAGCGCAACCTGGAGCTCGTGCGCAACCTCGGCCTCCACAAGCTGCTCACCGTGGACATCAGCGAGGGTGCCACGGGAGCCGAGGCGTGCAACACGCCCCTGGTATGCGGCGACCGGGGCGAGCTCGAGAATGCGCGCCTCGTTCTCGAGGCCCACGAGAACCTGGTGACAGCAGACGAGTCGAACCGCGGCAAGTTCCGGGACGTACTAGTTTTCATGAAGAACCGCGTTGAGCAGGGCTGAGGTCTCCTGTTCAATGCCCCGATCGGCCGCCGGAATACCGGCGGCGCTTCCATGCCATTCTTCTCACTTTTGGTCCTTCTCCTGGTCGCCGCTGCGCTCGGCATGGCCCTAGTGCGCCAGAAGCGGGAGCTGGACAGGCTCGAGGAGCAAAGGAGCCGGGCAGTCTCCGACCGGCAGAGGGCCCTGGACTTCATGCACCTGATGGCCGAGGCCCTCGGCGAGGGCCTTTCGCGCCAGGAGCTCCACCAGCGCATTGTCCACGCCTCGATCCTGTGCACCGGCGCATTGAGCGCCTGCATCTTCGAGAAGGCCCCGGGCGACATGATGCGAGGCGTGGCCGTCGAGGGCCTCTTTCCGCCGCACAGGCCGCTTCCCGACCACGTGAAGGGCAAGCTGACGACCCGGGCCAAGTTCATCGAGCAGGTCCTTAAGTCGGAGGAATTCCCCGTGGGCGAGGGCATTGCCGGGAGGGTAGCGCAGACGGGCCGCGGGGAGATGATCGCGGACGCGTCAAAGGACCCCGCGATCGTCAAACACGACGACCCGAACCTGCTCGTCAGGTCGGTCATCGCCGTCCCCATGACCTTCAGGGACCGGTTCTTCGGCGTCCTGGTCGTCGCAAACCCAGTCGACAACAGCCTCTTCTCGGAGATGGAGCTCTCGCTCATGCAGTCGCTGGCCGAGCAGGCTGCCCTGGCGCTCCACAACGCGGAATTCCTGAACCTCCAGATCCAGCGCAAGCAGCTGGACTTGGACCTCTCCATTGCGAGCGGGATCCAGCAGATGCTCTTGCCGTCGCAATCGACGGTGTTCGGCGGCCTCGACTTCGACGCTCGCTATGCCCCGGCGCAGCGGGTGGGTGGCGACCTCTTCGACATCATCGTTCTCTCGCCGAAGCGCCTCGGCATTGTGGTGGCGGACGTGTCGGGAAAGGGCATCGCGGCCTCCCTCTACATGGCGGTCTGCCGGACGAACCTGCGCCAGATCGCCCCGCGGCACACCTCGCCCTCCCAGGCGCTCGTGGAACTCAACCGCGCCATGGGCGCGGACATCAAGGGCGAGATCTACGTCACCGTCCTCTACGCGATCATCGACATCGACGAGAACAATGTGACGTTCTCCCGCGCCGGCCACGAGCTGCCCCTGTTTGCGCGCAAGGACCCCGCAACCGGGGCCTACCTGACGAGCCTGGTGCGGTCGGAGGGGATGCCTGTCGGGCTCGTGCCCGACGAGCTCTTTGCGTCCGCCGTCGAGGACAAGGTGGAGCCCTTCAACCCGGGCGACACCCTGGTCCTCTACACCGATGGCGTCACCGAGGCTCCCAACGAGGAGGAGAAGGAATTCTCAAGCGCCCGGCTTGCCGACGTCGTGCGCGCGCTCCACACGCGCTCGGCGCGCGAGATCAACGACGGCGTCCTGGAGAGCGTGCACCGGTTTGCGGGCACCGTCGGGCAGCGCGACGACCTGACGCTTGTGACAGTGAAACGTTCCTAGGACGGGATGGCCGGCGTACCCATGGCCGAGCGAAGGACGATCCTGGTGGTCGGGGGCGGGGCGGCCGGTTTCTTTGCGGCCATCTCGTGCGCTGAGGCCGACCCCCTGGCGGAGGTGACGCTTCTCGAGGCCACGGCGCACACGCTTGCCAAGGTCAGGATCTCCGGGGGCGGCCGGTGCAACGTCACCCATGCCTGCTTCGAGCCCCGAGACCTGGTCCGCAACTACCCTAGGGGCTCGCGCGAGCTCCTTGGGCCGTTCCATCGCTTTGGGCCGTCAGAGACGGTCGCGTGGTTCAAGGAACGGCGGGTCGAACTGAAGACAGAAGGCGACGGTCGGATGTTTCCGGTGTCCGACAACTCGGCCACGATCGTGGGGTGCCTGGGCGAGGCCGCACGCAAGGCGGGTGTCAGGATTCGAACGAGATCCGGTGTGAAGGCGATTGAGAAAGCCGAAGGCACGGCCGGGGCGAGGCTCAAGGCCACGCTGGCCGGCGGCGAGATCGTCATGGCCTCGTGTGTCCTGCTTTCTACGGGGGGCGGAAAGGGCTCGGCGGGGTACTCGCTCGCGCAGGGCCTGGGCCACACGATTGTGCAGCCCGTCCCCTCTCTCTTCACTTTCCACATCGATGACCCGCGCCTCGCGGGACTGGAGGGGCTTTCGGCCTCCCGGGTGGGGGTTGCGGCCCAGGGGACCAAGCTGAGGGAGACAGGCGCGCTCCTGGTGACCCACTGGGGCCTCTCCGGACCCGCCATCCTACGGCTCTCGGCCTGGGGCGCCCGTGAGCTCCACGCCGCGGACTACCGCTTCACGCTCGTCGTTAACTGGGCGGAGCCGCGCACCACCGATGAGGCGCGCCGCGAGCTCGAGTCTGACCGGGCGGAACACCCCAAGCGCAAGGTGTCGACGGCGAACCCGTTCGCGATCCCCGCGCGCCTTTGGGAGCGCCTGGTCTCCGGGGCGGGCGTTGCCGCTGAGGCGACGTGGGCCTCGGTTTCCAACGAGATCCTGCGGGCGCTGGCCCTCCAGGCCACGGCATCGGCGTTCGCCGTCTCGGGCAAGAGCATGAACAAGGAGGAGTTCGTGACCTGCGGCGGCGTGGGCCTCGCCGAGGTCGACATGGCGACCATGGAGAGCCGCATCTGCCCGGGCCTCTATTTTGCCGGCGAGGTGCTCGACATCGACGGCGTAACGGGCGGCTTCAACTTCCAGGCCGCCTGGACGACCGGGTGGCAGGCCGGCCAGGCGATGGCGTTGGGTCGTCCGTCTTAGTGCGCCTTGGCCTTCGGCCGCGCCAGGTAGAGGACGAGGAAGATGAAGAACAGGATGACCGGAAGGACGGCGACGCGGCCCAGCATCTCGAGGCCCGCGGACGCCTGAATCTTGAGCCAGTTGATCGCCAGGTCCGACCCATCCGGCGCTGACGAGAGCGCCTGGATCGTCTGCCCGGCCGGGATCCTCTGTGCGATCCCATCGTCAAAGTACTTGCCAAGGACGGGAAGGACGAAGCTCACGCTCAGCATGCCGCATCCCCCCATGATCGCGAGGCCCATGGCCCCGGTGCTCGGGAACCGCTCGTTCACGAATCCGAGCATGGTCGGCCAGAAGAAGCACACGCCGAGGGCGAACACGGTCGCCCCGACATAGAGCACCGTTCCTGCCGCGTGGCTCATGGAGTAAAGGCCGATCGCGCTGAGGACGCTGCTCACCAGGAGCATGCCCAGGGGCGAGAGCTTGTGGACAAACGTGCCGGCGAAGGACCGGCCGACCGCCATCAGGCCGTTGATCCAGGCCAGCACGAGGATTCCGGGCACCCCGGCGCTCGTCAGGATGTTGGGGATCCAGGTGGTGCTCCCGAGCTCCGTCGAGGCAGTCATGAACATGCACACGACCATCAGGAGGAAGAGCGGGTGCACGCAGGCCTTGAGCATGGAGCCGTAGGAGATTCCCTGCTGGACGCGCTCGGTCTTCGGGAAGGGTTGGCCCATGAAGAGGATCCCGTAGGCGACCAGGGGGATCAGCATCGTGGCGAACTCGGTCTTCCAGCCGAAGCCGACCTTCTCAAGCAGGTAGGCGAGGACACCGCCGATCACGATGCCTCCGGGGAACCACACGTGGAAATGGTTCAGCTTGGTCGTCTTATCGTTCGGGAATAGCGTCGTGATGAGGGGATTGCATGCCGCCTCGACCGAGCCGTTCGCGATTCCAAAGATCAGGGTTCCGCAGTACAGGCTCCAGAAGTTCCAGGCAAAGATGGTGAGCACGATGCCCGCCAGGTGGCCCACGAAGGCGAAGGCCATGATCCTGCCCAGGCCCAGGGCGTCGCAGAGGGGGCCGCCGAAGAGCATCGCCAGGGTGAAGCCCCAAAAGGCGGTGCCGTTCACAAGCCCAACCTGCTCGTGGGAGAGCTGAAACTGCGCGGCCCAGGGGCCGACCGCTCCGGCCCTTAGGGCGAAGCTCATTGCGGTGACGACCAGGGCGACCCTGCTCGCGAGGAATAGGCGTTTTGCGTCCATGATGAAACGATTAGGGCTTTAGTCCAAGGGTTGCCAGGTAGGCCAGGCTCGGCGGTATATTGTTAACCGGGTCCGACGTCTCGTCCTCGATAATGAATTGGTTTGCCCCATCCTTCAGGCCCTCGGTGACGATCGCGGGCCAGTCCATCCGTCCCTGCCCGACGATGACGTTGTCCTCGACAGGCGCCCCGCCCGTGTAGCCCACCGCGGTGGCGCCCTTCCTCATGTCCTTGACGTGGAACATCTTGAACCGGTCGGGATATTTCTGGAGTAACTTGACCGGGTCCTGCCCGGCGGCGACGACCCAGAATACGTCCATTTCGACAAACACGAGCTTCGGATCGGTCTCCTTGAGCAGGACGTCGAAGGCTGATGACCCGTCGTCAACAGGCTTGAACTCGTAGCCGTGGGTGTGGAATCCGAATCCCAATCCGGCCGCCTTGAGCGCCGTTCCAAACTTGTTGAAGTTCTGCGCGGCCACGTGGGCCTCGTCGACCGTGAAGTCGCCCTTGTGGGGGATCCAGGCCACGATCACGTTGGAGACGCCGAGAGTCTTGGCGTCGGCGATCACCCCGTCGATATCGCTCACCATCCGGTCATAGGGGAAATGCCCGGCGATGATCTTCAGGCCGTGGGCGTCCGCCTGGTCCCTGAACTCCTTAGGCGTCAGGTTGTAGGTTCCCGCCGACTCAACAACGGTGAACCCGAGTTTTCGGACGAGCGCCATGCCGTCCGAGACGTTCGCCTCCATCTGGTGCCGTACGCTCCACAGCTGGAGTCCCACGGGTTTGGGCTCTGCGGCGAACGCAGTGGCGGACAACAGGGCAAGGGCTGCAATTAGCTTCGATTTCATTTTCTAAGGGGGTCGAATGAATCCCGCGCAAGGGGGTGGCGCGGGCGCACGGGTAGGGGAGGTGCGCGTCGGCAAATCTGCTAGGAATCAAGAAATGTACAAGTAAAGAAGCCTGCGGAAGGCGTCTTGCCACGGGGCCCCTCCGATCCAAGGTTTGGGGAGCATGCCAGCCACAGCCGCGCCCAGAGCCGCCCGCTTCTCGCTTCCGGACCCGACAGGACATTTCGGGCCCTATGGGGGTATCTTTGTTCCCGAGACGCTCATGGCTGCGCTCGAGGAGCTGGAGGCGGTGTACGCGGCTGCCCGCGTGGACCCCGAGTTCCAGAAGGAGCTCAGGCGGCACCTTTCCGAGTTCGCCGGCAGGCCGACGCCGCTCTACTTCGCCGAGCGCCTGACCAATCACTGCGGGGGCGCGAGGATCTATCTCAAGCGCGAGGACCTGCTCCACACGGGGGCGCACAAGATCAACAACGCGATCGGCCAGGCGCTCCTCGCGCTCAGGATGGGCAAGAAGCGCGTGATCGCGGAGACCGGAGCCGGCCAGCATGGCGTCGCAACGGCGAGCGTCTGCGCCAAGTTCGGCTTGGAGTGCGTGGTCTACATGGGAGCGGTCGACATGGAGCGCCAGGCGCTGAACGTCTTCCGCATGCGGCTGATGGGCGCCGAGGTCCGGAGCGTGGACGCGGGCCAGAAGACGCTCAAGGAGGCCATCAACGAGGCGATGCGCGACTGGGTGACGAACGTGCGGACGACCCACTACATTCTGGGCACCGCGTACGGGGCGAGGCCCTACCCGGAAATGGTCAGGGACTTCCACAGGGTGATCGGAGCCGAGGCAAGGGAGCAGATCCTTTCCAGGGAGGGAAGGCTCCCGGACGAGCTCGTGGCGTGCGTCGGCGGCGGAAGCAACGCCATCGGGCTTTTCTTCGAGTTCCTGGACGATCCGTCGGTCCGGATGACCGGGGTCGAGGCCGGCGGCAGGGGCATCACGAAGGGCGACCATGCCGCGCGCTTTGCAGGCGGCAAGCTCGGCGTCCTCCAGGGGTGCAAGACCTACATCCTGCAGGACCCAGACGGCCAGATTGAGCTTACGCACTCCGTCTCGGCCGGCCTCGACTACGCGGCCGTGGGCCCCGAGCACGCCTACTACCGAGACCTGGGCCGAATCGACTACGCCTATGCCACCGACGACGAGGTCCTTGAGACCTTCCAGCTGTGCTCGAGACTGGAGGGCATCATCCCGGCGCTCGAGAGCACCCACGCCCTGGTGCACGGCATGAAGCGGGCGCGGGCCCTGGGGCCCGGCAGGATCGTGATCGTGAACCTGAGCGGCCGCGGCGACAAGGACGTGCAGCAGGTCGCCAAGCTGATAGGCCAAAGCGTATGAGGAGCATGACAGGATACGGCCGGTCGTCTGCGGCTTTGGCCGGCGGCACGCTCAATGTGCAGGTCAGCTCCGTCAATCGCCGGGGACTGGACCTCTCCGTCAAGCTGCCGCAGGAATGGGAGAGCTTTGAAGCAGAGGTGGGTGAGCGCGTCCGCAAGGTTGCGTCCCGGGGAAAGGTAAACGTGGAGATCGAGTTTTCGGCGGCAAAGGGGCGCGAGGAGGTCGCGTGGAACGACGAGGCGGTGGGGACGACACTGGACCGGCTTGCCGAGCTAGCTGATTCCCGGCACATCCCGTTTGAGCCGACCGCGGAGCTGCTCTGGCAGGTTGCGAGCGCCCAACGTACGTCCACCGAGAAGCCCGGCCCGGACACGGTCCGAAGGGATGTTCTCTCGACCCTCGATGAGGCCCTCAGGGGCTTTGATGCGATGCGCGCCAAGGAGGGGGAGGCCCTCTACATTGACTTCATCGGCCGGGTCGACCTTTGCCGCGTGCACATTGACGCTGTGGCGGAGCGGGCGCCCGCGGTGGCGCCGGCCTACCGCGTTCAGCTCCTCAAACGTCTGCGCGACCAGGGCCTTGAGCTCGACGTGAGCGACGAGCGGGTCCTCCGTGAGATCGCCCTCTTTGCCGACCGCTGCGACGTCAGCGAGGAGATCACCCGCTTCCGCAGCCACCTGGACCAGCTCACCGGCCTGCTGAAATCAGACGATGAGATTGGCCGCAAGGCCGACTTCATCCTCCAGGAGCTCGGCCGCGAGGCCAACACGATCGGCAGCAAGGCAAACGACCTGTCGATCGCCAGGTCCGTGATCGAGATGAAGAACGAGCTCGAGCGGATACGGGAGCAGATGGCGAACGTGGAATAGGGGGCTAAACGAGGCTCGATGGCGAGCGGATCGAGTACCACGCGTAGAGAACGACGCCCACGCAGATCGCGGAGTCGGCCACGTTGAAGGTCGGGTAGATGTAGCTTCCAAAGTGGAAGTCGATGAAGTCGACGACGTGGCCGCGGGCCAGCCGGTCGATCAGGTTTCCCGCGATCCCCCCGCACATGAGCCCGAAGCATGCCTGGGTGCGCGCCGAGGAGAGTCCGAGCGCCTTACGGCCGAAAAAGATCGCCACGAGCGTGGCGGCCGCCAGCGCGGCCAGCAGGATGCTCCGGCCCGACAGGATGCTCCATGCGGCGCCGGTGTTTCCCACATGCACGATGTAGAGGAGGCGCGGGATCACCCGGATGGCGCCCCCTCCTTCCCCGTAGGTGTTCACCGGAAGAATCGCCGCGATCCAGGCCTTGGTGGCCTGGTCCGCCGCGAGGACCGAACCGGCGATCGTGATGAGCCGCCTGTACTTGACGACGCGCCAGGTGAGAGAGACGCCTGGGTCGACCGACTGCATTACTCCTCGGCGCCGTCGTCCTGCGGTATCGAGCCGCCCTCTTCCCCGGCTTCGCCGAAGAGCCCGGCCTGGGTCCGGGAATGGTGCCTGTGGCGCTCGATCTGCTTCTGAGCCTCCGCCGAGTAGCGGGTGAACGGCACGGCAAGCAGGCGCTCCTTGGAGATCGGCTTCGCCGTGATCTCGCAGATGCCATAGGTGCCGTCGCGGATGCGCTTGATCGCCGCCTCGATCTCGGAGAGGGCCTCCTGCTCGTTCGAGACGAGGCTAAGGGCAAAATCGCGGTCGAAGGTGTCGGTGCCCGCATCAGCCATGTGCTGGCCGTACGAGGAGAGGTCCCCGGCGTCGTCCTTCACGGAGCGCTTAAGGGTCTCCTCGGAGTGGCGCTCAATGCCCTCGGTCAGGTGCTTTCGCAGGTCGAGCAGGAGCTTGTGGAAGCGCTTGAACTTCTCGGGAACGCCGCGCTCCTCGATCACCTCGGCTGCCTTCGTCCGCTTCGGGTTAAACCCGAGGATGTCCGCGAGCGAGGCCGCCTTGATGTGGTTGGGCTTCGCGGGCTTTTCGAGGGCGGCGCTCAGCGCCGCGGAGGGCTTCGCGACCACCTTGGTGGCCTTGGCTGTCGATTCCGCCTTGGCGGTGACGGTCTTCGCGATCGCGCGGACCTCGTCCAGGCTGAACGCAATCGGCTTGGTGGCCGCCTTGCGGGCGAGGATGCTGTCGCGCAACGCGGTTTTCTTGGATGGCTTTTCCATGGGAGGACGTTTGGCCGGGGATGCCGCAGCCGCCTCGGATGCCTTGGGTGTGGGCACCTTCCGCGGTTCGACCCCGTGCGCATTCTTTTTCGATGCTTTTGTTTTTTTTGTCTTATCCATGGGGAGTCTTGGGATTTGTCTGAAAGAGGATAGCGCTAGAGCGCCTCGGCGCAACGCGGGCATACTTCAGCCTTGGCAGTTGTAACGAGGCCGGGCACCCAGCGCCAGCACCTAGGGCAGCGGACGCGGCCCAGCTCGGCACATGTCTCCACGCCGACGCTCAGGTGGGCTCCTGGCTCGGGTGTCACTTCGATCTTCACGTCCGACACGATAAATATCTCAGGCAAAGAGCCGAGATTCTTCTCAAGGGCCTTCCTCAGCGGGTCCGCCTCCGGAACCCTGAGGGTGACCGCGGCGTCCAGGGACTTGCCAATCCTGCCGGCCGCCCGGTAGGGCTCCAGGGCCTCGTTCACCTTGCCGCGAAGCCTTAGGAGCGAGCCGAAATCGGCAAGGGCTGCCCCCGCGGGCGCCTCGGAAAGGGGCCAGTCCTCCAGGTGCACCGACTCGGCGCCAAACTCCGTGCCCGTTCGCGCGTAAGACCAGGCCTCGTCGGTCGTGAACGGGATCACCGGCGCCAGGGCCTTGGCGAGCGTCTGGAAGATGTGGTGGATTGCCGTCTGCGAGGAGCGCCGCAGCGGGTGTGAGGTCCCAAGCGTGTAGAGCCGGTCCTTCAGGATGTCGTGGTAGGTCGCCGAGAGCGTGACCGAGCAGAACTGGTTGCAGAGCTGGTAGACGCGGTGGAACTCGTAGGCGTCGTAGGCCTCCGTGCAGGCGCGCGCGAGCTCGCGGGCCTGGTCGAGGGCCCAGAGGTCGAGCGCGTCCAGTCGTTCGGCCGGCACGGCGTCGCGGGGGGCTTCGAAGTCGAAGAGGTTCGCGAGCTGGAAGCGGAACGTATTGCGGATCAACCGGTAGGTCTCCCCGACATGGGAGAGGATCTCCTTGGAGATGGGGATGTCGTCCCTGAAGTCCTGGGAGGTTATCCAGAGGCGGATCACGTCGGCGCCGTACTCGGCGATGTAGGCGTCACTTGTCTGGGGCTTCTCGTAGGTCGAGCTCTTGGAGATCTTCTTCTTGTCCTCGTCCACGATGAAGCCGTGGGTGAGGACAGCCCGGTAGGGCGCGGCCCCGAACGCGATCACCGAGGTCCAGAGGGACGACTGGAACCAGCCCCGGTGCTGGTCGCTTCCCTCAAGGTAGAGGTCGGCCGGCCATGAGGTGCCGCCCTGGCCGCGCCTGAGCACGGCGGCGTGCGACGAGCCCGAGTCGAGCCACACGTCGAGCGTGTCCCTGCCGCAGGTGAGCTCCGCGGCGGTGGGCCAGCCCTCGGGCAGCTTCACTCCCTCCAGGAGTTCCCCGGACGAGGACTCGTACCAGATGTTCGTTCCGCGCTTCTCCACCTTGTCGGCAACCGAGCGGATGACCCCGGCGTCCAGGAAAGGCCGCTTCTCCGAGTCGTAGAATGCCGGGATGGGTACCCCCCAGGAGCGCTGGCGGCTGACGCACCAGTCGGGGCGCGACTCGACCGACCCCCGGATCCGGGCCTCGCCCCATGCAGGCACCCAGCCCCCGGTGGAGGCGATCTTCGAGATCTGCGCCAAGGCCAGGTCCCTTGAACCCGCCTTGTCGAGCGAGACAAACCACTGGTCCACCGCCCTGAAGATGATCGGTGTCTTCGAGCGCCAGCAGTGCGGGTAGCTGTGCGTGTATTTCTGCTTCGCAAGGAGGGTGCCCGTGGCGTCGAGCTTGCGTAGGACCGCGATGTTTGCCGGCGATGTCCGCTTCTTCTCCAAGTCCTCCACGCTCTCAAGGGTCGTGACCCCCACGAGCTCCGCCGGGATGCGCCCGTCGTCGATGTAGGTGCCGTCGTCGGCCACCGGGCAGTAGATCTCAAGGTTGTACTTCAGGCCCGTCAGGTAATCCTCCGCGCCGTGCCCCGGGGCCGTGTGCACGCACCCGGTGCCGCTTTCCACGGTCACGTAGTCGGCCAGAACGACCGGGGAGGCCCGGTCGATGAAGGGATGCCGGGCGCCCAAGTTCTCAAGGGCGCGGCCGGGAAGCGTCTTTGTGACGGTGGGCGGCGAGGCAAGCCCGGCGGCCGCGGCGACCTGGGCCAGGAGGGCCCCCGCCACGATGATCCGCTCGGCGCCCAGGTCGGCCACCACGTACTCGACGTCGGGATTGAGCGCTATCGCGAGGTTCGCCGGTATCGTCCAGGGGGTCGTGGTCCAGATGACGATGCTCAGGGGCTTGTCGGCTGGCAGGCCATAGCGCGCGGCCTCGGCCTCCGGAACCCTGAAGCGCACCCAGATCGATGGGGAGGAGTGCTCCTTGTATTCCACCTCGGCCTCGGCGAGGGCCGTCTCGAAGGGGATGGACCAGTAGACGGGCTTCTTGCTGCGGTAGACGATGCCCTTCTCGACGAACGAGGCGAAGACCCTCAGGATGTCGGCCTCGAACGCCGGGTCCTTGGTCTTATACTCGTTCTTCCAGTCCGCCAGGACGCCCAGGCGCTTGAACTGCTCCCTCTGCTTGGCGATCCAGGACTCCGAGAACGCGTCGCACAGGCGCCTGAGCTCGGGGGTGGGGACGTGGCGGTTGGCCTCGCGGAGCTCCCGGGCGACCTTTTGCTCGATCGGCAGGCCGTGGCAGTCCCACCCCGGGACGTAGGGTGTCCGGAAGCCGCGCATGGCGCGGTAGCGAAGGGTCACGTCCTTGAGGGTCTTGTTGAGGGCGGTTCCGATATGGACGTCCCCGTTCGTGAACGGGGGGCCGTCATGGAGCACGAACGAGGGCGAGTGCTCGCGCTTGCGCAGGATCCCCTCGTAGAGCCCCGTGGCCTCCCAGTGGGCCACCCGGGCCGGTTCGCGCTGGGCGAGCGCTGCCCTCATGGGGAAATTCGTCCTGGGCAGCTGTAGCGTGTCTTTGAGATCGTTCGCCAAAAGAAAAAAAATGGGTCCGGGAGGGTAAAGACCCCCCGGGGTGAGTCAAGACACGCGCTTGGCGAGCTGCGTTCCTGACTTGATGCAGTCGGGCAGCGCGATCCCGTCGCGTATGCTGCCGCCGATCAGGAACCCCGGGAACCTGGCCTCGCACGCGGCCATGGCCCCAAGGTGCCTCCCATATCCCAAGTTGTACTGCGGAATCGCGCGTTCCCAGAGGATGTGCCGGACAAAGGCGGGCTCGCCCGTGGCCCCTACCAGGTCCTTCAGGTCGGCGCGCACCCGCGCCAGGAGCTCCGCCTGCGGGAGCCTGGCCGTGGCTGGCTGGAGGGCCCCGCCCGCGAATATGGTCAGCCCCACGTGTCCCTCGGGCGCGCGCCCGGGGAAAAGGCTTGAGGAGAAGAGCAGGCCCAGGATCGACCGGCCCTCGGCCCGCGGGACCAAGGCCCCGAAGCCGTCCAAGGGGTGGGCCACCGCCTCGCGCCGGTAGCCGATGTAAAGCGACACAACCGGCGAATACTCGATATCCGAGAGCGACGCCAGCGGCGTGGCGCCGTCGGCGCCGACCGTCAGCCGGGCCAGGCTCCAGGCCGGCAGGGCCGCGATCACCGCGTCAAACTCGTCCGACCGCGCGCCCCGGGGATCCACCCACGAGACGCTCCACCGGGACGAGGATCCGGGCCTAAGGCCCTGCACGTCCGCGCCAAGCTCGATGGATCCCCCGGGAAGGCGCGACGCCAGGGCGTCCGTGAGCGTCTGCAGACCGCGTCTAAAGGAGATCACCGGGCCCGGCCCCTTCCGGCCCTCCTTGCGGCGCGTGCGCGCACCCTTGATCGCCGCGCGGATAAGTGAGCCCGTGGTTTTCTCGGCCTCCCAGAGCTTCGGGAACGCGTACTGTGCGGAGAGGCGCTCCGAGTCCCCGGCGTAGATGCCGCCGATGAAGGGCTGGACGGCCCGGTCGAGGACCTGGCGCCCGACATGGTCCGTGACAAAGGTGGCAACGCTCACGTCTGCGGGCCGGTTGCGCGGGGACTGGAGCACCTCCGAGAGGATCTTCATCTTCGTCCCAAACGAGAAAAGCGGCGTGGAGAAGAACTGGCCGGGCCCGGCGGGCGCCGCCAGGAGCACGCCGCCCTGGACGAGAAAGCGCTTCTTGGCGGCCGGCTCGGTCGTGATCCGCTCAGGGCCGAGGCCCAGCTCCGCGATCATCTCCGCGATGTCGGCGTTCGCCTCCTGGAAGGAGTTGGGGCCGGCCTCGGAGAGCCAGCCGTCCGCCAGGTCCGTGCGGATGTTGCCGCCCACGCGGGGTCCGGCCTCAAGGACCTTCACGCGGTGGCCCGCCTTCGAAAGCTGCCAGGCCGCCGTGAGCCCCGTCACCCCTCCGCCCAGGATTGCGACGTTCATGGCGGGCCTACTTCCAGGTGACCACGGCGTCCAGGAGCGCCTCGACGCACGCGATCTTGGCCTGGGGGAGGATCCCGTGGCCCAGGTTGAAGATGTGGCCATGGGTGCCGCGCATCGACTCGAGGATACGGCGGGTCTCCCGGGCCGTGATCGCGGGAGTGGTGTTGAGGATCGCCGGATCGAGGTTGCCCTGCACGGCAACGTTGGCCGGGATGCTCCGGCGGACGACCGAGAGGTCGTTTGACCAGTCGACGCTCAGCACGCGCGCCCCCGTGAAGGCCTGGTCGGTCAGGTGGGGCCCGGTCCCCTTTCCGTAGATGATGATCGGGAAACCCTGCGGCATGGCCGCCACGATCTGCCGGATCCAGCGCAGCGACGCGGCCTCGTAGTCCGGGCCGGCAATTATCCCGCCCCAGGAGTCGAAGATCTGGATGGCGTCGGCGCCCGCGGCCACCTGCATCTTAAAGTAGGCGATCAGCGAAAGCGTGAGCTTCCCGAGCAGGAGCTCAAAGGTCGGACGGTCCTCGTAGAAGAGCGCCTTCACCCGCGCGAAGTCCTCGGAGCTGCCGCCCTCGACCATGTACGTCGCGAGCGTCCAGGGGGAGCCCCCGAATCCGAGGAGGGCCTTGGCGCCTGCGAGTTCGCGCTTCAGGAGCGCGAGGGCCTCTCCCACGTAGGAGAGCCTCTCGGGGACGGCGGATTCGGGCCCGAGTGCCTCGATCATCGCCCGGTTCTCCAGCCTGTGCTCCATGGCAATCCCGCCCTCGTCCCGAAACGTGTAGCCCTGGCCGAGCGCCTCGGGAATCACCAGGATGTCCGAGAAGAGGATCGTCGCATCGATCGGGAACCGACGGATGGGCTGGAGGGACACCTCCGCGGCAAGTTCCGGGGTCCGGACCATCTTCAGGAAGCCGTGCTTGGCCTTCAGCTCCCGGTACTCGGGCAGGTAGCGCCCGGCCTGGCGCATGATCCAGACCGGGGGCCGGTCAAGGGGCTCGCAGGAGCAGGCGGAGAGGAATCGGTCGCGTGAGTTCAAGGGGATGGGGCGAGCCAGTCGCGGGGCTTGAGGAAGTGGTCCAGGAGGCGGGCTTCGGGAGTCCCGGCCTCGGGTGCGGCGCCGTAGTCCCACCTGGCCAGGGGCGGCAGGCTCATCAGGATGGACTCGGTCCGCCCCCCGCTCTGGAGGCCGAAGAGCGTGCCCCGGTCCTGCAGGAGGTTGAACTCGACGTAGCGGCCGCGCCGCTGCAGCTGGTGCAGGCGCTCGCGCTCACCGTGCGGCGTCGCCTTGCGGCGGCCCACGATCGGGAGGTACGCCGGAACGTATGCGTCCCCGACGCAGCGCAGGAGCGCGAAGCTGCGTTCGAAGCCGAGCTCGTTAAAGTCGTCGAAGAAAAGGCCGCCTATCCCGCGGGACTCCCCGCGGTGCCTGAGGAAGAAATACTCGTCGCACGCCCGCTTCATCCGGGCGTGGATGCCGTCCCCAAAGGGCGCAACGGCCGCATGGGCCGTGCGGTGCCAGTGGATGGCGTCCTCCTCGAACCCGTAGTAGGGGGTCAGGTCCCAGCCCCCGCCGAACCACCATGCGGGGTTGGGTCCCTCTGCGTCGGCGACAAAGAACCGGACGTTGGCGTGGGATGTGGGGACAAAGGGGTTCCTCGGGTGGATCACCAGGGAGACGCCAACCGCTCGCCACGCCTTGCCGGCGACGTCGGGGCGCCTTGCCGAGGCGGACTGGGGGAGGACCGCCCCCTCGACGTGGGAGAAGGCCACCCCCGCTTTCTCGAAAACGGCGCCGTCCCCGAGGATCCGCGTGCGGCCCCCGCCGCCCTCGGCGCGGGTCCACGCGTCCTCCCTGAAGCGGCCCGTCCCATCCTCCGCCTCGAGCGCCGCGCAGATCGAGTCCTGGAGACCCGTCAGGTACTGAAGCACGCTCGGGAAATCGACGCTCATGTCATTGGGTCCTTGACCCCGGCAAGTGGATCACGGGGCCCGCGTCGGCCTCGGGCGCAGACGGCCGCGTGGGGGCCATGGGCTGCGACGGAGGCGGCTGGCCGGGTTCACCCTGCTTGAACGGGGGGCCCGAGACCGGCAGCCTCAGGAAGGCCTCCGTGATCAGCTCCTGGACGTTTAGGTCGCGGGTGCGCGAGTCCGGGCTGTCCATCATGACCACGATGATGCGCCGGCCGTTTCGCTCCGCCGTGGCCGAGAGGCAGAACCCGGCGCCGCTCGTGAAGCCGGTCTTAAGGCCGTCCACCCCGGGGATCTTGCCGAGGAGGTGGTTGTGGTTGTTCATGAGGACCGGCTGGAGCCGGACCCCCGAGCCGAAGGTGCGGCTCTTCACTGAGGTGTACTTGAGGACGTCGGTGTGGAGCAGCAGGTACCTGCATAGGATGGAAAAGTCCCTCGGGGTCGTGAGATCCCCCTCCGAGATCCGGCGGCTCGGCGGCGGGAACCCGTGCGGCGAGCGGAAGGTGCTGTGGAGCATGCCGAGCTCGCGCGCCTTCGCGTTCATCTGCGCCACGAACTCAGGGACGGTGCCCCCCGCCTTGTGGGCGAGCGTGTAGGCCGCGTCGTTGGCCGACTGGATCATCATGGCGTAGATCAGCTCATCGACCTTGAACGTCTCGCCCTGCCTGAGCCACACCTCGGTGCTGTCCCTGAGCGCGGCCACCTTGGCGTCCTCGGCGGTGACCGTGACCGGGGTGTCGAGGGCGAGGGTGCCCTTCTTGAGCGCGTCGAAGAGGACCGCGTAGGTCATCAACTTCGTCATGCTGGCCGGCGGGCTCACGGCGTCCGCATTGTCCTCGAAGAGCACGGCTCCCGTCTCCGCGTCGGTGGAGATCGCCCCCTTATACGAGGCGGCCGTGCGCGCGAGGGTCGTGTTCGGGTACGTCGCGGCCCACGCCGCCATCACGAGGGAGGATCCGCAGATCAGGCGCTTCAGAAGCATGGAAGGAGGCAAGCGGGGTCGGGAGCCAAGGCAATAGGGTTTCGCTTCCCCGAGCTCAAATGGCGGCCGGGGCGGCCTGCTCAAGCGGCAGCTCGCGCAGCTTCAGGTCGGGGTTCTTCTCGACGAAGTACCTCAGGGTCCAGTCGTTCGGGAACAGCACCACGGGCTGGTCCATCTTGTCCGATCCGAAGCTCACGCCCGAGGCCACGATCAGGCCGGATGGGTTCCTCAGGTCGGGATGGGGCTCAAGCCAGCGAAGGATCGTCCAGGGGGTCATCACCAGGCGCGACTCGGCGTTGTACTCGCTCTTTAAGCGGTACTGCACCACCTCAAACTGCAGCGGGCCGACCGCCGCGAGGAGCGTGGAGCCGGGGGGCGCCGAGCGTGCCGAGAACGACTGGACCACGCCCTCCTGGAGCAGCTGGTCGAGGCCGGTCCTGAACTTCTTCGAATCGGAGGGATTGGGGTTGGAGATGTAGGCGAACACCTCGGGGGGGAACCGGGGAATCTCGTCAAACTGGATGGAGCGGTCGTCGGTGAGAGTGTCGCCGATCCCGAACGCGTCGTGGCCCACGAGGCCGATCACGTCCCCGGGCCACGCCTCGTCAACGGTTTCCCGGTCCTGTCCAAAGAGCTTGTGCGACGAGGAGAGCCTCACGGTCTTGCCCGTCTGGACGTGCAGGACCGCCATGTCGCGCTCGAACTTCCCCGAGCACACGCGCATGAACGCGATCCGGTCCCTGTGCCGCGGGTCCATGTTCGCCTGGATCTTGAAGATGAAGGCGGAGAACTTGTCGGAGGTGACCGGCACCTCGCGGGTCGAGCCCCCCGCCACCGACATGCGCGGCTGGGGCGGGATCGAATCCTTGAGGAAGCCGTCTAAGAGCAGCTGGATCCCGAAGTTGTTCACGGCGCTACCGAAGTACACGGGAGTCTGCATGCCCGCGTGGACCTTCTCCAGGTCGAAGGGGTGCCCGGCCCCGTCGAGCATCTCAAGCTGCTCGCCGACCTCTTCGAAGGTCGAGTCGTCCAGCTTCGCGCGAACGGCCGGGTCGCCGAGCGAGGAGACCTTCTCGGGCGCGCGGTAGGCGCCCCCGGGGACGCGCTCGAAGAGGTGCACCTGCTTTGACCTGCGGTCGAACACCCCGCGGAACGAGGGCCCGTTTCCGAGCGGCCAGACAACGGGCGAGGCCTGGATCCCGAGCACCGCCTCGAGCTCGTCCACGAGCGCGATCGGGTTCAGGGTCGGCCGGTCGCACTTGTTCATGAACGTGAAGATCGGGATCCCGCGCCGCCGGCACACCTCGAAGAGCTTGCGGGTCTGGGTCTCGACGCCCTTCGCCGCGTCGATCACCATGAGGACCGCGTCCACGGCCGTGAGCACGCGGTAGGTGTCCTCGGAGAAGTCCTTGTGGCCGGGGGTGTCCAGGAGGTTCACGGCGCAGCCGTTGTAGTCGAACTGCAGGACCGTGGAGCTGATCGAGATCCCGCGCTGGCGCTCGAGCTCCATCCAGTCCGAGGTAGTGGAGCGCTGGTTCTTCCGGTCCTTCACCGCCCCGGCAAGGTGGATCGCGTTGCCGTAGAGAAGGAACTTCTCGGTCAACGTGGTCTTCCCCGCATCAGGATGCGAAATGATCGCGAAGGTGCGACGGCGGTCTATTTCTGGCGGGAGGGACATTTTGAATCGGCCAGTAAAATCCCCCGCCCGCCGCCTTGGAAGCCTTTTCGAGAGGGCGGGGATGCCCTCAGATTTGGCTTCTATGCCGGGCCGAGTCGGCAATCATCCGTGAATGTCGGTTCCCGCATTCAAGCTTAAGGCAAACGCCAACTCGCGCGTCCTATCGGGCCACCCCTGGGTGTTCGCGAACGAGGTCGAGGCGCCCCTTCCCCAGGAATGCGACGGGGAGGTGGTCGAATGCCGGGACCGCATGGGGCGCTTTCTGGGTACGGGAATATGCAACGGACGGTCGCAGATCGTCTGGAGGCGGCTGAGCCGCGACCGTGTGGCCTTGGACGAGGCCTACCTGGGCGAGGCCCTGAAGAGGGCCGTATCAAGGAGGGCCCCGGGCGAATTCAGGCGTCTGGTCTGGTCAGAGTCGGACGACCTCCCGGGGATCGTGGCGGACCAGTACGGCGACACCGTGGTGGTGCAGATCCAGACGCTGGCGATGGAGAAGAGGTCGGCCCTTATCGGCGACCTGCTTGCAGGCATCCTGAGCCCCGCCGAGGTCATCTTCAGGAACGACGCCCCGATCCGGAGGCTCGAGGGGCTTGCCCTGGAGACACACACCCGGTCCGGCAGGTCCTGGGAACCCCGATGGGCCGTGATCGACGGCTTCGAGGTGTGGCTCGACCTGGTCGGGGGCCAAAAGACCGGATTCTACCTGGACCAGCGCCTCCAGCACCCCGCCGTCGCACGGTACTGCCAGGGAAAGCGCGTGCTGGACGCCTTCTGCAACCAGGGCTCCTTTGCAATCCATGCCGCAAGGGCGGGAGCGGTCGAGGTCCTGGGGCTAGACAGCGCGGGCGAGGCGGTCGACGCCGCCCGGCGAAACGCCGAGCGAAACAGGGTCAAGGCGACGTTCGAGGTGGCCAATGTCTTTGACTGGCTAAACGACCCGGCGAACAAGCCGGGACCCCGGTGGGACGTCGTCATCATGGACCCTCCTCCCTTCGCAAAGTCAAAGTCGGCGCTCGAGGGCGCCCTCAGGGGCTACAAGGAGATCAACCTGCGGGCCATGCAGCGGCTCGCGCCGGGTGGCATCCTCGCATCCTATTCCTGCTCGCACCACATGCAGGATGCCGAGCTCCGCTCGGTGCTCTCGGCGGCGGCCGCCGATGCCAGGAGGCGCGTCCGGGTCCTCGAGTTCTGCCACCAGCCCGCCGACCACCCCGTCCTCCTCTCGATGCCCGAGAGCGAATACCTCCGGGGGTACATCCTCTGCGTCGAGTGACGCCCCGCCCGGGGGCCACTTCGCAGGCTTGCGTCGAGGGGCTATATTTTCACACCTTGCACCATGCCCAGGCCAGTCAACGCACTGATCATTGACGACGAAGCGCACGTGCGCGTGCTCATCAGGGTGCTGCTCAAGCAGCTCGGTATCGAGACGGTCTGGGAGGCCGCCGACGGCTCCGCCGCGCTTGATCAGGCGGCGGCCCACAAGCCGAACGTGATCCTGCTCGACATCAACCTGCCGCAAGTGGGCGGGCTGGAGGTGCTCGCGAAGCTTAAGGCGGCGCACCCCACCATTCCCGTCATCATCGTCTCCTCCCAGAGCACGATGAAGACGGTCGTCCAGACTCGAGAGCTGGGCGCAGAGGCCTATGTCCTGAAGCACGCCCCCAAGTCGGAGGTGCTCCAGATGCTCTCGGACGCCTTCGACAACATCGCGGCGGAAACGGACGCCGCCGAGGGCGAAGGCGACAAGGCGGCACCGGCCTAGGCCGGCGCCGCGCCCGCGGGGGATTGGCCTACAGCTTGCCGCCGTAGATCGCGGAGGCGCCGAGCTCCTCCTCGATCCTGAGAAGCTGGTTGTACTTGGCGACGCGATCGGTCCTGCAGAGGGAGCCCGTCTTGATCTGACCGGCGTTCGTCGCCACGGCGATGTCGGCGATCGTCGTGTCCTCGGTCTCGCCCGAGCGGTGCGAGATGACGGCCGTGAAGCCGGCCTCCTTGGCCATCTCGACGGCGTCAAGCGTCTCGGTCAGCGTGCCGATCTGGTTCACCTTCACGAGGATCGAGTTGGTGGTCCCGGTCTCGATGCCCTTCTTCAGGAACTCCGTGTTGGTGACAAAGAGGTCGTCGCCGACAAGCTGTATCTGGCCGCCGATCGCGTCGGTCAGCTTCTTCCAGGTGTCCCAGTCATTCTCGGCGCAGCCGTCCTCGATCGAGATGATGGGGTATTTGGCAACCAGGTCCTTGTAGTAGGCGACCATCTGGGTTCCGCTCAGCGAGCGCCCGTCGGACTTCTTGAATACGTAGGCCTTCTTCTCGGGAACGTAGAATTCCGACGCCGCCGGGTCGAGCGCAAGGGCGATGTCCTTGCCGAGCTTGTAGCCGGCCTGCTTCACCGCCAGCGCGATCGAGTCGAGGGCCGCCTCGATGGACTCCAGCTTCGGGGCGAAACCGCCCTCGTCGCCTACCGCCGTCGAGAGGCCCTTGTCCTTGAGCACCTTTTTCAGCGAATGGAACACCTCGCAGCCCATGCGCAGGCCCTCGGCGAAGGTTTTGGCGCCGATCGGCATGATCATGAACTCCTGGAAGTCGATCGGGGCGTCGGAATGGGCGCCGCCATTCATGATGTTCATCATGGGGACGGGCAGCACCTTGGCGTTCGTGCCGCCGATGTACCGGTAAAGGGGCTGGCCGAGCGCCGCTGCGGCGGCCTTTGCCGTCGCGAGCGAGACCCCCAGGATGGCGTTTGCCCCCAGGTTCGACTTGGTCGAGGTTCCGTCGAGGGCAATCATCGTGCGGTCGACCGAGACCTGGTCGCAGGCGTCAAAGCCCACCAGGGCCGGGCCGATCTTCGACTTCACGTTGGCAACGGCCTTCTGGACACCTTTTCCGCCGTAGCGCTTCTTGTCGCCGTCGCGCAGCTCTATCGCCTCGTGCTCGCCGGTCGAGGCGCCGGAGGGGACCGCTGCGCGGCCGAAGGCGCCCGAGGTGAGGCGGACGTCGACCTCAACGGTCGGGTTGCCGCGGGAATCAATGATTTCGCGGGCTGTGATGGAGGCGATGGAGGTGTTCATGGAAGGTATGCGTGATTAGCGGATGCTATCAGAGGGGAGACCGACCCCCGGGGAAAGACCAAAGTGCTGGCCCGGGGACCTCAGAACGGGGTACGCGTCCGACTAATCCTGCGCAGTAGCCGCGAAACAGGCCCGAATGCCTTGGGCCGCGAGGCCTCGGGAATCTGGGAGATGTGCCCGCGCTCCACGGCGAGCGAGGCGACCGACACCCCGTCGTAGTTCCGGGTGGCCATGCGCTCCTTGGTGAGGATCTCGCCGGGCACCTGGTCCAGGTGCCCCTCGTAGGCGGCGGCATGGAGCGGGGTGTCCCCGTTGTCGTTTCGCGTCACCAGCAGGGAGGCCGTCAGCTGGGCCCTCGGGATCTTGCCTAGCTGGCCCGTCTCCGCGGCCGCGTGGGCGGCCGTGAAACCGGTCTTGCTCGGTATCGACAGGTTCTCGAAGACCAGGAGGGCGGGGGGGATCTGCTCCAGGTGCCCCGAGATGGCCGCCGCGTGAAAGACCGTGTCCCCGGCGGTGGTCGTCTCCTGGAGGGCGTCGCGCGTCAGGATCGACGTGGGGAGCTGGTCCAGGTGGCCGTTGAACGCCGCGACGTGGATCACCGTCTCGCCGCTCAGGTTTTTCCGGGCCAGGTTTGCCGGTGTCAGGAATTCCGAGGGAATCCGGTCGAGGGTGCCGTGCTCCGCCGCCTCGTGCAGGATCGTGTTGCCCGTGCCGTTGGCCGACTGCAGGACCTCGTCGGTGACAAGGGCCGCCGGGATCTGGCCCAGGTTGCCGTGCGCCGCGGCCGTGTGGAACACGGTGTACCCGGCATTGCTCCGGATCGAGAGGTTCTGGGCCGTCAGCACCGAGGGGGGCACCTGGTCCAGGTGCCCGCCGATCGCCGCATGGTGGAGCGGCGTGTATCCGGCGTCGTTCTTAAGTGTCAGGTAGGCGGAGGTCAGGACCTCGGCAGGAAGGCTGCGCAATTCCCCGTTCTTGCAAGCGAGGTGGATCCGCGTGTGCCCGGCGGAATTCCTCGCGACGAGCGCTGCTACGGTGGGTGCGGCTTGTTCTGCCATTGCGTTGGGAAAGGTAGGGAAGGAGCGCGGAAACCGCGAAGCAAATCAAAAGGCCCCCGTAAAGGCGGCTAAATCCGGGGATTGGGTTTGCCAACGCACCGGCCAAGAACATGATAACCGGGGCATGTTTCCTGCGGATTCCAGTCCAGAGCCGGCAAAGGATGCGATCCTGATCGTCGATGACGAGCCGGCGATCCTTGAGGCGTTCCAGTCGGCCCTCTCGAGCTATTTCGACGTCACGACTGCCTCATCGGCCCGTTCCGCCGACTTTGTCCTGCAGAAGAAGCAGTTCAAGGTCGTCATCGCCGACCACCTGATGCCCGGTGGCAACGGCATGAGTTTCCTGGTGCGTGCCCGGGAGGAGTTCCCGCAAATGCAGAGGATACTGGTGACCGGATACATGAAGCCCGAGATGCTGATCCGCAGCGTGAACGAGGCGGCGCTGTTCCGCTACCTTCTCAAGCCCGTGGCCCTGGCCGAGCTGATCAAGGTGGTCCAGGAAGCCGCGGCTGCAGCTTCCGCTTGACGCGCGATGGCCGAGCCGGAAAAGGCGAAGGCATCGCTCCCGGTCGTCCTCCTTGTCGACGACGAGCCGCTCCTGCTTGAGGCGCTTGGCCCGGAGCTCCAGGGCACGTGCAGGCTCTACACGGCTTCCTCGGCCTCGGAGGCGGACCTGCGCCTTGCGGCCCGCCGCTACGACGTGATCGTCTGCGACCACATGCTCCCCGGGGAGCAGGGCCTCGATTTCCTGAGCAGGGTCATGGAGATGATCCCCTCCACCAAGCGGATCCTGATGACGGGCTACACGAGCCCCGAGTTCATCTCCAGGAGCATCGCGATCGCAGGCCTGTCGGCCTGCCTGGTGAAGCCGGTGAGGGCCTCCGAGATCGCCGCCGCGATCAGGGACGCGCTTTCCGGGTGAGCCGGCGCGCCGCCTGGCCCCTAAGGCGCGAACGCAGGAATGGGGCCGTCGGGCTCCGCTTGCAGGCCAGGAGACCCTTGAGCGCCCCCTGGTAGATGAGCTCGCCCCCGTCCGGGCCCCCTCCCGGGCCCATCTCGACCACGTAGTCGGCCTCCGCGATCAGGTCCAGGTTGTGCTCGATCACGACGACCGTGTGCCCCTGGTCGACCAGCGACTGCAGGACCTTTATCAGCTTTTCGCAGTCGCTTAGGTGCAGCCCGATGGTCGGCTCCTCGAGGATGTAGAGGTTGTGGGGTAGGGTGCCGCGGCTGCGCTCGCGGTAGGTGGCGAGCCCCTTGGACAGCTCGGTCACGAGCTTCAGGCGCTGCGCCTCACCCCCGGATAGCGTGGAGGAGCTCTGGCCGAGCGTGAGGTAGCCAAGGCCGCAGTCCGACATCAGGCGGCACACCTGGGAGAGCTCCGAGTGGAAGCTGAAGAACTCGGTTGCCTCCTCGAAGGTCAGCTGAAGGACCTGGCCGATCGAGCGGCCCTTCCAGGTTACGTCGGAGAGCTCCGGCCCGTAGCGCATGCCCCGGCAGTCGTCGCACGGCAGGTAGGTGTCGGGCATGAACGCCATCTCCAGGCGGATGCGGCCCGCCCCCTCGCAGGTCGGGCACCGGCCGCCCTGCGTGTTGAAGGAGAAGCGCGACGCCGTGTAGCCCCTGATCTTCGACTCGGGCAGCGATGCAAAGAACGCGCGGACCAGGTCGAAGATGCCGAGGTAGGTGGCCGGCGTGGACCGGGGCGTCTTGCCTATCGGCGACTGGTCCACCTCGACGACGGAGCGTAGCCCGCCCAGGTTGCGCAGGTCCCTGAATCGGCGGCCGGGCTCTCGCGACAGGCGCGAGAATTCGGCTCCCGTGATCGCCTGCTTCCTGGCCTTGATGGCGCACTCGGCCGCGGGCCCAAGGACGTCCCGGAAAAGGGTGGATTTTCCGGCGCCGCTCGGTCCGGCGACCATCGTCAGCCGCCCGACGGGTATCCTGACATCGAACCCCCTGAGGTTACGGTGGCAGGCCCCCCTGAGCTCAATCCAAGGGGCGTCCCTTTCAGCCACCTCCCGGTATGGTCCGCGAAGCGGGTGGGCGATCCCGCGGGCCAGGAAGACGCCCGTGAGCGACGAGTCGTTTGTCCGGATCTCCGCGGGCGTCCCGCGGGCCAGGAGTTCGCCGCCGTGGATACCGGCCGCGGGCCCCAGGTCGACGATAAGGTCCGCGCGCTCCATCAGCTCGTCGTCGTGCTCGACAACGAGGAGCGTGTTGCCCTTGTCGCGAAGGGCGAGCAGGGTGGAGATGAGCCTCCGGTTGTCGCGCGCGTGGAGTCCTATGCTCGGCTCATCAAGCACATAGAGGACGCCGGCCAGGTTCGTGCCGAGCTGCGCGGCCAGGCGGATCCGCTGGGCCTCGCCGCCGGAGAGCGTCTTGGTCGGCCTGTCAAGCGAGAGGTAGCCAAGGCCCACGTGGTCCATGAACTTCAGGCGTTCGCGGATCTGCGGCACGATGTCCCGGGTCACGAGCCGTCCCCGCTCGTCGAGCGCCAGGGCCTCCAGGCTCGACAGGAGCGCCGAGGGCGGGCACGCGAGGAGCGCCGGCAGCGAGAGGGGCTCCCGCCGGCCCTTGAAGTGGAGCTTAACGGCGCTTGAGACGCGGTTTAGCCTGCCGCCCTTGCACACCGGGCAGAGCTCGCCCCCCTCCCCGCGCTCGTCGCCGCCCTCAAGCCCCAGCTGGCGCAGCCGAACGGTGTTCTCGTCCTCGTCGTCGTCGTCGGGTTTCGCCATCCAGGGGTAGATCCTCCCGTATCCGCGGCACACGGGGCACCAGCCCCGGGCCGAATTGAACGAGAAGTCCTTGGGGTCGAGCTCGGGGAAGGATTCGCCGGTGTCGATGTCCGTCCGGGTCGTCGAGAACCAGGAGAGCACCTCGCCGCGCTGCGTGGTGAGGAAGCACGACCCCTTGCCGACGTGGAGTGCGCTCTCAAGCGCCTGCCCGGGCTTCCCGTGGCCCCTCAGGTCGGCCACGACCGCCTCGATGTCGTGCTCCTTGTACCGGTCGAGCTTCCTGAAGGCGTCGACCCGCGTGAGCTTCCCGTCGGCCCGCATGAGCTCGTAACCCTGCCTGCCGATCCAGTCGGCGATCGGCTGGTGGTGGCCCTTGCGCCCCCTGATGAGCGGGGCGCAGAGGTAGAGGTGCTTGGCGCCCCTGGCCTTGGCCGACGCGAGCACCTTGCCAAGGAGCTTCTTGAGCGCGCCGGTAGAGAGGGGAGTCACCGCGCGGTCGGTGTCGGGATGATGCTGTACGCCGAGGCGCGCGTAGAGCAGGCGCAGGTACTGCGCCACCTCGGTGATCGTGGCCACGGTCGACTTGAGCGAGCCGCGGGTGACGCGCTGCTCGATCGCCACCGCGGGAGGGATGCCGGTAAGCCGGTCGATCTCCGGGCGCGGGAGCTGTTCCACGAATTGCCGCGCGTAGGGCGACATCGACTCCATGAACCGTCGCTGCCCCTCCGCGAAGACGATGTCGAAGGCCAGGGTCGACTTGCCTGAGCCCGAGACGCCCGTGACAACCGTGAGCTCGCGGAGCGGGATCGAGACCGAGAGGTTCTTCAGGTTGTTCTCGCGGGCACCGACCACCTCGATCGAGGTGGCGGGTGCCGCGGGGGCCTTGGCGGCCGGTGCGCCCGGAGGAACCTCACCGGGCTCGCGGCCCCCCTCGTCAAGCGCCGCGCTCAGGTAACGGGAGGTGGCGACACCCGCCGCGGCGACCTCCTCGGGCGTGCCCGAGGCCACGACCCTTCCGCCGGCGGCGCCCGCCTCGGGGCCGATCTCCAGGATCCAGTCGGCCGACTTGAGCACGTCGGCGCTGTGCTCGATCACGACCAGGCTGTGGCCGCGTTCGACAAGGGCGTGAAGGACGCCCAGGAGCTTCCCGACGTCGTGGCGGTGAAGCCCCGTCGTCGGCTCGTCGAGAAGGAGGAGCACGCCCGAGGCCCCGGGCAGCGCGCCCAGGTACCGCACGAGCTTTAGCCTCTGGGACTCGCCCCCGCTCAGCGTGTTGAGCGGCTGCCCCAGGCACAGGTACCCGAGGCCCACCGACTCAAGGAAGGACAACCGGTGCCTGATTTGCGCGGATCCCTCGAACAGGGCGAGGGCCTCCGTGACGCTCATCTCAAGCACGCCGGCCACCGTCGTCCCGTTCCACTGGATCGCGAGGACCTCGGGCTTGAAGCGGCGGCCCTCGCATACCGGGCACGGCACGTACACGTCGGAGAGAAACTGCATCTCCACGCGCTCGTAGCCGAGGCCCTGGCACTGGTCGCACCGGCCGTCGCCGCTGTTGAAGGAGAAGCTCGACGGCCCGAGCCCCGCCTCCTGCGCACCGGGTGTCGCGGCAAAGAGCTCGCGGATCAGGTCCCACGCCTCGACGTAGAGGGCGGGGTTTGAGCGGGGCGTCCGCGAGACCGGCCCCTGGTCCACGAGCACGGCGTCGGACACCAGGTCCGATCCCGCGACCGAGGCGAGGACGGCGGGGTCCTCGGAGGCGCGGCCCTTCTGGGCGAGCAGCCCCTGGAAGATCACGTTGTCAAGGAGGGTCGACTTGCCGGAGCCCGAGACGCCGCTCAGGCAAACGAAGCGGCCGAGCGGGATCTCGAAATCGAGGTTCCTCACATTGTGCTTCGTGGCGCCCGCAAACCGGAGGCGGGGGGTGCCGGCCAGGACCGGCCTTCGCCCCTTCGGACCCTCGATCCGGCGCCTTCCCGAGAAATACGCCCCGGTGATGCTCGCGCTGTCGCGGAGCATCTCGGGGACGGTGCCCTCGAAGACCACGTGTCCTCCGCGGGCCCCGGGCTCGGGACCGATTTCGATCACGTGGTCGGCCGCACGGATCATCGCCTCGTCGTGCTCGACCACCACCACGGAGTTGCCTGCGCCGGCCAGGCTCCGGATGATCGCGATCAGCCGGTCGATGTCGCGCGGGTGCAGGCCCACGCTCGGCTCGTCCATCACAAAGAGCGTGTCGACGAGCGATGTCCCGAGGCAACCCGTCAGGTTCACGCGCTCGACCTCGCCGCCCGAGAGCGTGCGCGAGGGACGGTCGGGAGTCAGGTAGCCCAGGCCCACCTGGTTCAAATAACCGAGCCTGGTCGCGATCGACTCGTATGCGATCTCCGCCTGCCTGCCGCCCGCCTTGGGCTTCGCGTCGGCGATCAGCGCGCGAAGGCCGTCCACGGGCAGGGCGTAGAGTTCGGGCAGCGAGAGCCCCTTCCATTTCCAGCACAGGGCCTCGGGTTGAAGGCGCGCCCCTTTGCAGTCCGGGCACGTGTTGTAGGAGCGGTAGCGCGAGAGGAAGACCCTCACGTGCATCTTGTAGGTTGTCTTCTCGAGCCACCGGAAGAACCCCTTCACCCCGTACCAGTACTTAGGCCACTGCTTGCCGTTCTCCTCCCCGTAGCCGGGTTCCCCGTCGATCACGAAGGACTGCTGCTCGGGCGTGAGGCGCTCAAAGGGGACGTCCGTCGGGATCCGCCTCTTCCTGGCGAAGACGCGAAGGTCGTCCATCGACGAGCTGTAGACCGCCCCGTCCCAGCAGCGGAGCGCCCCGCCATCTATCGAGAGCGAGCGGTCAGGGATCGCCAGGCGGTAGTCGATCTCGATCACGCGGCCGAACCCCCGGCACCTGGGGCACGCCCCGAGCGGCGAGTTGAAGGAGAAGAGGGCCGGGGAGGCGGGCCGGAACTTCCTGCCGGTCTTCGGGGAATGGAGCCCCCGGGAGTAGTGCCCGAGCTCGGCAAACCCCTCGGCCTCGAAGACGCGGACCTCGCCCCTTCCAAAGTGCATCGCCGTCTCGACCGCCTCGGTGAAGCGCGGCATCTCGGCCGGGTCCACCCTGACCCTGTCCTGGGCCACGAAGACGCGGTCCAGGCCCCCGAGGATGCCCGGGTCCGCGAGGAGGTCGTCAATCCGGTGCACCGCGAGTCCCGCCGCCCCGGCCAGGACGCGGACGTAGGTCTGGTTCTTCAGGTTTCCCAGGATCTCGGCCCACGCGAGGTTCTTTGGCTTTGCCACCTCGAAGGCGATGACGACGGACGCACCCGGGAACGCCGCGAGCGTCTTTCTCCACACGCTCTGGGGGCTGTCGTCCTCGACCCTCTCGCCGGTCTCCGGGTCGAAGCACTCGGCCACATGGCTGAACCACACCTTGAAGAAATCCGTCAGCTCGGTCATCGTGCCCACGGTCGAGCGCGACGACTTCACCGTGTTCGTCTGCTCGATCGCTATCGAGGGCCTGATGTTCTCGATCGAGTCGACCTTCGGCTTGTCGAGAAGCTCAAGGAACTGGCGCGTGTAGGCGCTGAACGTCTCGACGTAGCGCCGCTGGCCCTCGGCATGGAGGGTCTCAAAGACGAGGGAGCTCTTTCCCGCGCCGCTCAGGCCGGTGACGACAACGTAACACCCGAGCGGCACGTCCAGGTCGAAGCCCTTGAGGTTGTTCTGGCGCACCCCGCGCAGCCGTATGCATTCCGGCCTCCCGCGGGAGCCGCCGGCGCCTTCCCCGGTTTTGCGCGTCATCTGGCCGGGGTGGACGAGGGCGTCCCAAGAAGGGATTCAAACAGGTCGAGATAGGCCCCCACCTGCCGCTTGGGGTCGAACGAGGCCCTCGCATACTCGCGGGCCTGCACTGCCCGGGCCTCCCGTTCCGCGGCCGAGTCTGACATGAGACGGGCCAGGGCGGCGACAAAACCGCTGGCGTCCCCCTGCTCCAGCATCCACCCGGTCCGCCCGGGAACGAAGCACTCCTCGATCCCCAGCGCCCGGAGCGCCACGGCGGGCAGGCCGTGCGCCTGGGCCTCGATCAGGAAATTGGAGAGGGCTTCCTCCCTGCTTGCGTGCACCGCTATGTCGGCAGCCCGGTAGTAGGGACTCGGGTCGGCCTGGTAGCCAAGGAAGCGCACGCGATCGGAGAGACCAAGGCGGGCGGAGAGCGCCTCGCATGCGGCCTTCGCCGGGCCCTCGCCGGCCATCCACAGGCGCCAGTTCCAGTCGGGTGGGAAGCCGGCCGCAATCTCGATGAGCGCACGCTGGTTCTTCTCGGGCCGGAACATGCCGACGGAGAGGAGGACGGTCGATCCTGGCGTCGCGCCAAGCCGTGCGCGAAGCTCGTCGTCGCGCCCCAGGCTGGCCTCTGGAAATACAAGTGAGTTGTAGATGACGGAGACCCTAGCACGCAGAAGGCCGTGGTGCAAAACGAGGAGGTCGGCCGCCTCGCGGCTGTTGGTCACCAGGTGCGCCGCCCTCCGCACGGAGGAGTAGTAGAATCCGGGGAGGACCCCTCCGGCCCTGAGCGTCGCCACGACCCGGGTCCGAAGCCCGCGGCTCGAGGCATGGCGCTGGATCCGCCCCGCGAAGCAGTTGGCGGTCTTTCCCATGCAAAGGACGATGTCAGGCGAGCCGCCGAGGACCGCCTTAAGGAGGCCGGGTGCGAGCCAGTCGATCCCCGTGTCGAAGGGCTGGAGGGCGCGGTGCGGCCCCGTCACAGAGGGGGCTAGGCGCCCGCCGGGCCTGAACGTGACAAGCTCCGCCTGGTGGCCCAGTTGCGCGAATTCCCGGCTCAGGAGGATTGAGTGCCGCTCCGTGCCGCCGCTGCGGAGGTGGTCCTGCAGGACGATGATTTTCATTGCCCGTGCGTCCGGCCGGGGGAGAGTGGCATGACCGATGAACTCACCATTCGGGCAGCTCCTTGTGAGGTGGATAATACTGGCCATCGGCGTCGTCATTGCGACGCACCTGGTGCCCGGCATTCATTGCACCGACCCCACGGCCCTGGTCCTCTCGGTGGTCCTCCTGAGCTTCTTCAACGCCATCCTGAGGCCCATCCTGGTGTTGTTCACGTTGCCGTTCATCATCGTTACGATGGGGCTTGGCATTGTCGTGATCAATGCCTTCCTGTTTTTGTTTGTCGGACACCTGGTGGACGGCTTCACGGTCTCTGGGTTCTGGCCGGCCGTCGGAGGCTCCCTGGTCCTCAGCGTCACGAACATGGTCCTGACCGGGCTCATGCGCTCCTCGGGGCCCCGGCCCCCGGCGCCACCGGCCGGGCCGCGGGCACCGGGCGGGGAAGTCATCGATATTTAGTTGCCGCGTGGCCGAGGCCACGCACGTTGTGGGAATGTCCGAATCCACGCAATACGACCTGATCGTCATCGGGGGGGGCCCCGCGGGCTACGCCGGGGCCATCCGGGCCGGCCAGCTCGGCAAGAAGGTGGCCTGCATCGAATCAGAGCGGGCTGGAGGCACGTGCCTCAATTGGGGATGCATCCCCACGAAGGCGCTGCTCAAGAGCGCCGAGCTCTACCAGAAGATGAAGAAGGCAGAGGCCTATGGCCTGAGCGCCACGGACGTGGGCTTTGACTTCGCCAAGGTCAACGAGCGCTCGCGGGTTGTTGCCGGGCAGATGGCCAAGGGCATCGAGTTCCTCTTCAAGAAGAACAAGGTCGACTACTTCATCGGCACGGGCCGGGTCGACGCCCCGGGGCTGGTCTCGATCACCCAGGGCGAGCACAAGGGAAAGTTCCTTAAGACCAAGAACATCATGGTGGCGACGGGCTGCAAGATGCGCCGCATCCCGGGCCTCGAGTTCGACGGCGTGAGGGTGATGACCTCCCGGGAGGCCCTTGCCTCCAAGGTGTTTCCAAAGTCAATCGTGATCGTCGGGGCCGGGGCGATCGGCGTCGAGTTCGCCTACTTCTACAACGCGTTTGGCTCGAAGGTGACGCTGGTCGAGATGCTCCCGCAGATCCTTCCGGTGGAGGACGACGACGTCTCGAAGGCCCTGCAGCGCTCCTTCGAGAAGCAGGGCATCGTGATGCACGTCGGCACCAAGTGCGAGAACTTCAAGGTCGGCAAGAACTCGGTGAGGGTGGATCTGGTGGCCGGCGACTCGCGCAGCACCATCGAGGCCGACGTCGTCCTCTCGGCCATCGGGGTCGTGGCGAACCTGGAGGGCGTCCTCGCCCCTTCACTTAAGCCCGAGCTGGAAAAGAACTACCTGAAGGTCGGGGACGACTACCAGACCACGATCCCGGGGATCTACGGGGCTGGCGACATCATCGGGCCCCCGTGGCTTGCGCACGTCGCGACGTTCGAGGCCATGAGCGCGGTGAACGGGATGTTCGGGCACGGCAAGCCGAGGCGGGTAAAGAACTTCCCGGGATGCACCTACTGCCAGCCCCAGGTTGCGAGCATCGGGCTCACCGAGAAGGCGGCGCGCGCGAAGGGCCTCTCGATAAACATCGGCAAGTTCCCGTTCACGGCCTCGGGCAAGGCGGTCGCCTCCGCGGAGACCGAGGGCTTCGTCAAGGTCGTGGCCGACTCGAAGACCGGCGAGATCTACGGCGCCCACATCATCGGGTCCGAGGCCACCGAGCTCATCGCCGAGTACAGCCTTGCGATGGAGATGGAGGCCACGGTGGACGAGGTGCACCGGACGATCCACGCCCACCCGACTCTGAGCGAGGCCTTGATGGAGGCGGCGGCCTCGACATCTGGCGAGGCGATCCACATCTAGGGCTCCGATCCCAAGGCCGTGATCAGCGAGGTATCCGAGGGCCAGGCACCCCAACCGAAGAACGGGGGTCGCCATGAGATCCACCTGAACGTCCACAAGCTGGCGAGGCTCGCCCTCTTTGGCTTCATACTCACGTTCATCATCGCCCGCGCGTTCGTGTTCATGATCATGTCGCACGAGATCCCGAACTTCTACTTCTTCCTCCAGGGAACCCATGTACACCACCTGAACTACGGGATATTCCTCCTCGCCGCCGTCGGGGGTTTCGGCGTCTTCCGCCGCTCGACCGGGCGCACGGCCGAGGTGACGGCGCTCCTCTACGGCGTCGCGATGGCGCTCACGTTCGACGAGTTCGGGATGTGGCTGCACCTGGGAGGCAGCTACTGGCAGCGGGCGAGCGTGGACGCCGTGATCATCGTGGCCGCGGTCCTTGGCCTATGCTCCTACATGAGGTCCCTTGAGCGCTTCGAGTCGCACCACAGGTGGGCCTCGGCGGTCCTCCTGCTGGCGCTCGCGGGCTTTGTCTGGGTGCTGTATTCCGCGGGCCTCCACCTGGGGGATGTCGTCGGGCCGAGGCTCCTCGAGCTCGAGGCGTCCTCCTCGCCCTAGGGGCCCGGTGAAAGCGCGAACTCGCACGAGCATGGACCCAGGTCCCGGGCCCTCATTCCTGACCGCCGAATGGAGGTATCTGGCGATGTTGAATTACGACATCGATCCCTCCGTGCTCGCCCCGTTCGTGCCCGGGGGGACCGAGTTGGACACGTTCGGAGGGCGAACGATCGTGAGCATCGTCGGGTTCCTGTTTCTCGATACCCGTGTCTTCGGGTTTCCCATCCCCTTTCACAGGAACTTCGAGGAGGTGAACCTGCGATTCTATGTCCGGAGGCGAACGGGCGACGGCTGGCGCAGGGCGGTCGTTTTCATCAAGGAGATCGTGCCGCGCTTCGCCATAGCGGCGACGGCCCGGGCGGTGTACGGCGAAAAGTATGTCGCTGTCCCCATGGGCCACCATCTGCAGCTGCGCACCGATTCGGGTGAGCCTTTGAGGGACGTCGCCTACACCTGGCGGATAGCGGGCCGGGGATGCTCGATCCGCATGTCCGTGCGCGGGGAGCCGAGGGAGATCGAAGCGGGGAGCGAGGCCGAATTCATAACGGAGCACTACTGGGGGTATTCCCGCCGCAGGGACGGCCGGACGCTCGAGTACCAGGTCGCCCACGCGCGCTGGCGCGCCTGGTTCCCCTCGGACGCGTCCTTTGACGGGGAGGTTGCCGAGACCTATGGGAGGGAGTTTGTGGCGCCGCTGGGCGGCGCCCCCGCCTCGGCCTTCCTGGCGGACGGCTCGGCAGTGACGGTCTACAGGGGCAGGTTGCTCGCCTAGGCAGCCCGGATCTCCCTGAGGAGGCTCGTGAGGTAGGGGATCAGCTGCTTCTTGCGGCTCACGATCCCCGGCAGGTCGAAGATCTCGTCCTTCTCTATGTGCGAGTAGGTGACTCTCGCGATCAGCTCGGGGTCGCCCTTCACCAGGAGGAGCGAGTTCTGGGTGTTCACGTCCGTAACGAGGAGGGCCGCGAAGGAAAGGCGCTCCCGCGTGCGCAGCGCCTCAAGGGCGCTCGCGATGCTCTTCGCACGGCTCCAGAAGCTACCGAAGCCTAGCTCCTCGACCTGCGAAACCGCGAAGCGCACGCCCTCCTCCTCGTAGACCTTGTGGTCGGCCTCCACGATGGCCTCGGGCGTGCTGGCCTGGATCACGGAGCCCGACGAGAAGATGGCCTCCGCCAGGACCCGAGGCTCCTCGCCAGCGATCGAGGCGAGCCAGCCCAGGACCTCGGCGTCCTTCGGGGTCGTCGTTGGGCTGTTCAGGAGAAGCGTGTCGGAGATCAGCCCCGACATCATGATCCCGGCCGTCTCGGGAAGGGGCACGAGGCCCGCCCTCCGGAACATGTCGCCCACGATCGTGCAGGTTGAGCCGACCGGCTCGTTTATGAAGAGGATGGGGGTCTGCGTGTTCATCGCCCCGAGGCGATGGTGGTCGATGATCTCGGTTATTACGACTTCGTCGGCGCCGTTCACGGCCTGTGATATCTCATTGTGGTCCACGAGGATGAGCTTCGTCTGGATGGGTTTTAGGATATCGCTCTTCGAGAGGATGCCGGCCAGCGTCCCGTCCTCCTCAAGCACCATGAGGGCCGGTGCCGCGAGCGTTGAGATCTTGCGCCGGATCTCGCTGATCCTGGCGTCCTTTCCGACCGAACCAAAGTTGCGGTCCACCACGCGCTCGATGCTCGAGGCGGTCCGCACCACCCACGCCGTCGTGGACGAGTCGTAGGGGCTGATGATGATGCTCACACCCTTGGCCTTCGCCCTCTCGACCACGTCGTCGTCGACCTGGACGCTTCCCGAAACAATGATGCCCCTAAGGCCCAGCTCGATCGCGCGCAGCTGGATGTCGCGCCGGTCCCCGACGATGATGAGGGAGCTCGCAGCCGGGATCCCGTCCCGCTCCGATATCTTCCAGAACGAGCGGATGTCCATCGTGCCGAGGCGCACGTAGAGCTCCTCGTGCTTCGAGTCGTCGGCCGCGTGGATCACGGTCGCCTTCAGGGCGCGCGCGATGTTGGCGAGGGTGCCCTGGACCTGGCGCATGAGCTTCGGCTTGCTGACCCGCGGGATGAAGATGCCCCCGAGGTGGGGGAGCGAGATCGTTCCCACGACCCGCCGGTTGGCATCGGTCACGGGCAGGAGGCTCACGTTGTGCCGGTCGATCAGCTCCAGCGCCTCCGCGCACGTGGCGTTCTCGGGCACGGTAACGACGTTGCTTTCCATCACGTCCCGCACCCTGGGCCACACGTCGCTCAGGTAGACGGGAAGCGGCTGCCTGAATCGTCCGAGGATCGTGTCGATCCGGGCGTTCGAGTTGCCGCACCGCGCCGCCACATGGCCCCGCTCGCCCAGGGCCTCCTTGTAGGCCGCGTAGGCGATCGCGGCGCAGATCGAGTCGGCGTCGGGATTGCGGTGACCGATCACGTAGGTGGTGTTGGCTGAGAGCGCGAAGGGCGCGTTCGACATGGGCGCGACTGTGGGGCAAAAAGTGCCGAATTCAAGGAACTCGACAAAACTTTGGCCTGAATTGTAGCATCGAAGAATGAAGATCTATCTGGATGGCAAATTCGTGGACGAGGCCGACGCCAAGGTGTCGGTCTTCGACCATGGATTGCTCTACGGCGACGGCATCTTTGAGGGCATAAGGCTCTATGGGGGCAATGTGTTCCGCCTGGACGAGCACCTGGAGCGCTTCGAGTACTCGGCCAGGGCCATCATGCTCGACCTGCCGCTTACCCGGTCCGAGTGGAGCCACGCCGTCTGCGAGACCTGCCGGCTGAACGGCCTTACCGACGGCTACATCCGCCTTGTGGCGACCCGCGGGGTGGGCGACCTCGGGCTGGCTCCCTGGCTTTGCAGCAAGCCGTCGTACTTCGTGATCGCCAGCAAGATCTCCCTTTACCCCGCGGAGCACTACGAGAAGGGCCTTGCGATCGTGACCGTGCCCACCCGCCGCGTGGGCCAGGGCGCGCTTCCGTCCACGGTCAAGTCCCTTAACTACCTGAACAACATCCTGGCCAAGATCGAGGCCCGGCAGGCGGGAGCCCTTGAGGGCATCATGCTCAACGACCAGGGCTACGTGGCGGAGGCCACGGCCGACAACGTTTTCATCGTCCACAAGGGCGAGCTCCTGACTCCTGCTCCCAGCCAGGGCGCCCTGAAGGGCGTCACCCGCAGCACGATCATCGACGTGGCCAGGGACCTCAACATCGTCCTGCGCGAGGCCAACCTGACCCGGTACGACCTGTGGTGCTCCGACGAGTGCTTCCTCACGGGAAGCGGCGCCGAGGTGATACCGGTCGTGAAGCTTGATGGCCGCACCATCGGTTCGGGCACCCCCGGGCCCATCACGCGCAAGGTGCTGGCTGAGTTCAGGAAGCGAGTTCTGGTAGAGGGCACCCGCATTTGACGCCCCCGGTGCGACTCAATGGCGCTTGAGAGGGCGCGGTTTGGGCCGTAATGATACTAAGGCACGTGAATGCGCGGGCGGCTTGCCCATTGGGGGCGGTCGTGGCACATTTGGTGCATAGCAAACCAATCTAAATCCATGGCCAACCCGCTAAAGTGCGATCTCTGCTCAAAGCCCGCCACGGTGCACCTTACCCAGATCCTGGATAACAAGGTGCACAAGGTGGACTTGTGCGAGGATTGCGCGCAGGAGAAAGGGGTCACCGACCCGAGCGGGTTCTCGCTCGCGGACCTGCTCCTGAAGGCTTCGCTTAATCCCGAGACATCGACCGCCTCCGGCGTCCGGTGCGAACAGTGCGGCTTCACCCCCAACGACTTCAAGAAGCAGGGCCGGTTCGGGTGCCCGGCGTGCTACGACGCGTTCAAGGGCATCCTGGACCCCATGCTTGAGGGCATGCACAAGGGGACGGTGCACTCCGGCAAGGTGCCCCAGAAGGCCCTTGAGCGGAAGTCGCTTTACGACCGGCTCACAAAGCTCGAGGGGGACCTTTCCGAGGCCATCAAGGCCGAGCGCTACGAGGATGCGGCACGCTGCCGCGATGAAATCAACCAAGTCAGGCAAGCCGTCGGGCAGAAGCAGCGCTAAGCCCATGACCATTGGATCCCTCATCGACACCCCGTCGGAGCTCACCGATTCCGCAAGCAGCAAGTCGGCGATCGTGCTGATGACGCGCATCCGCCTGGCGCGCAACCTGGCGGGGCATCCCTTCCCGGGGTGGGCGAAGCCCGCGCAGCGGGAGAAGGTCCTGGAGGCCTGCACGGAGGCGGTGACGGCCACCACTTCCATGAAGCGGGGCCTGTCGGTGGGTGTGGACGACCTGGGGGAACTTGAGAAGAGGATCCTCGTCGAGCGCCACCTGATCAGCCGGGAGCTGAGCGGCTCAAAGCAGGGCAGCGGCGTCGTGATCAGCAAGGACCAGGCGTGCTCGGTCATGATCAACGAGGAGGACCACCTTCGGATCCAGATGCTCCGGGCCGGCTTCCAGCTGAAGAAGACCTGGTCGGCCATCAACGACATGGACTCGGCGCTCGAGGACTCGCTCGACTTCGCGTTCTCATCGACCCTCGGCTACCTGACGGCGTGCCCGACCAACCTGGGGACCGGCATGAGGGCCTCGGCCATGATGCACCTTCCCGCCATGGTGATAGCCAACCAGATGGAAAAGGTCGTGCGGGCCGTGAACCAGCTCGGCATGGTGGTGAGGGGCCTCTTCGGCGAGGGTTCCGACGCGAGCGGCAGCATCTTCCAGATCTCCAACCAGACGACCCTCGGGGAGTCCGAGGAGGAGATCCTGAAGCGCCTCTCGGGAGTCCTGCAGTCGATCATCGAGCATGAGCTCAACGCCAGGGCCAGGCTCCTGGAACAGGACTCCGGGAAGCTTTTCGACAAGATCGGGCGCGCCTACGGCATCCTGCAGAACGGGCACGTCCTAAGCTCTAACGAGGCCATGAACCTGCTCTCGCTCATCCGGCTCGGGGTCGACCTCGGCGTCTTCCCGGACGCCAAGCGCTCGGTCACGGACCGGCTCTTCATCGAGGCCCAGCCCGGCCACCTCCAGTACGCCCAGAAGGGCGAGTTCGAGGCGGGCCAGCGGGACCTCCTCCGCGCCCAGAGACTGCGTTCCGAGTTTGCCAATTTCGCCCGACCGGATTTTACTCTCTCATCGATCGGAAACAACTGACCCATCGCACCAAGACATATGTCGCAGGAACCGATGAACAATTTCACGCCCCGCGCGCAGCAGGTGCTGGCGCTGGCCCGCAAGGAAGCTGACCGCTTCCACCACAACTATGTCGGCACCGAGCACATCCTGCTCGGGCTGATCAAGCTGGGCCAGGGCGTGGCCGTCTCCGTGCTGCAGAAGATGGGCCTCGACCTGGAGACCGTCCGCGCGGCCGTCGAGAAGCAGGTCGGCACCGGCCAGGAGGCGAAGGCGCAGGGGAGCATCCCCTACACTCCGCGCGTGAAGAAGGTCCTGGCGCTCGCCGGCAAGGAGGCAAAGGCGCTCAACCATTCCTACGTCGGCACCGAGCACATCCTCCTGGGCCTTCTCCGGGAGGGCGAGGGCGTCGCCGCGCGGGTCCTCAAGTCGCTTGACGTCGACATCGAGCGCACCCGCAACGAGATCCTTCGCGAGCTTGATCCCCAGTTCTCCGGCGGCTCCGAGGCAGGCGGCGAGGAAGCCCCCGCGGGCAACCCCCAGCGCCCCGGCCTTCCGACCGACGAGAAGAAGGAGGTCAAGACGCCTGCCCTTAAGGCGTTTGGCCGCGACCTGACCGAGCTCGCCCGCAAGGGTGAGATGGACCCGGTCGTGGGCCGCAAGAACGAGATCCGCCGCGTGATCCAGATCCTCTGCAGGCGCACCAAGAACAACCCCGTCCTGATCGGCGAGGCCGGGGTCGGCAAGACCGCGATCGTCGAGGGCCTGGCCCAGGAGATCGCAGCCGGCAACGTGCCCGAGATCCTCTTTGACAAGAAGGTGATCACCCTCGACCTGGCGCTCATGGTGGCGGGCACCAAGTACCGCGGCCAGTTCGAGGAGCGGATCAAGGCCGTGATGGACGAGATCAAGCGCGCGCGCAACGTGATCCTCTTCATCGACGAGCTGCACACGATCGTCGGGGCGGGCGCCGCCGAGGGCGCGATGGACGCATCGAACATCTTCAAGCCGGCCCTCTCGCGCGGCGAGCTCCAGTGCGTGGGCGCCACGACGCTCAACGAGTACCGCAAGTACATCGAGAAGGACAGCGCCCTCGACCGCCGATTCCAGTCCGTCAAGGTGGAGCCGCCGTCCGTCGAGGACACGATCACGATCCTGAAGGGCATCCGCGGCAAGTACGAAGACCACCACAAGGTGGTGTTCACCGACCTTGCGCTCGAGTCCGCAGCAAAGCTTTCCGACCGCTACATCACCGGCCGCTTCCTGCCCGACAAGGCGATCGACGTGATGGACGAGTCGGGCTCTCGCGCCCGCATCGCCGCGCTCAGCAGGCCGCCCGACATCGAGAACCTCTCCAAGGAGATCGAGGAGGTCTGTGCGCAGAAGGAGAAGGCCATCAGCGAGCAGCACTTCGAGGAGGCCGCCAAGTTCCGCGACAAGGAGAAGCAGCTCCGCACCAAGCAGGAGCAGGCCACCGAGGCGTGGAAGAAGGCCCGCGAGGAGAAGCGCGTCACAATCGACGAGGAGCTCATGGTCCAGGTCGTCGCCGACTGGACGGGCATACCGCTCTCCCGGATGGAGAAGCGCGAGAGCGAGAAACTCCTTAACCTCGAGGCCGAGATCCAGAAGAGCGTGATCGGGCAGGGCCTCGCGGCCAGCTCGATCGCCCGTGCGCTGCGCCGCTCCCGCGCGGACCTGAAGGACCCGCGCCGTCCGATCGGCTCGTTCCTCTTTGTGGGCCCGACCGGTGTCGGGAAGACCGAGACCGCCAAGCAGCTTGCCGCGCAGATGTTCGGCAAGCAGGACGCCCTCGTCCAGATCGACATGAGCGAGTACATGGAGAAGTTCTCCGTGTCGCGCCTGATCGGCTCGCCCCCGGGCTACGTGGGCTACGAGGAGGGCGGGCAGCTGACCGAGTCGGTCCGCCGCCGGCCCTATGCCGTCATCCTCTTTGACGAGGTCGAGAAGGCGCACCCCGACGTGCTGCAGATCCTGCTGCAGATCCTCGAGGACGGGCGCCTGACCGATTCCCTCGGCAGGACCGTGGACTTCCGGAACACGATCATCATCATGACCTCGAACGTCGGGGCGCAGCTCCTGCAGCGCCAGACCTCGATGGGGTTTGCCGCCGCCACCACGAGCTTCAACGACGCCGAGAAGATGCGCGAGAAGGTGCTCGAGGAGGCCAAGCGCGTGTTCAAGCCCGAGTTCCTGAACCGCATCTCCGACATCGTCTTCTTCCGGCCGCTCGACAAGCACGACCTGACGGCGATCGTGGACCTGGAGATCGGCAAGTTCGCCCAGAGGCTCGTGGAGCGGAAGATCACGCTCGAGTTCACGGCGGAGGCGAAGGAGCTCCTGATCGAGAAGGGCTACGACGAGAAGTACGGGGCCAGGCCCCTGCGGCGCGCCGTGGAGCACTTCCTCGAGGACCCGCTCGCCGAGGCCATCCTGCGCGGGGACATCAAGGAGGGTGAGTCCGTCATGGTCGGGCGCGACGGCGAGGTGCTCAATTTCAAGCAAAAGACGCCACCTGCCACCACATCGGGCGTGGCGCCCTGAAAAAAAGACGGCCAACCGCCGTTGAGCAAAACCCCGCCCCCCGCCAAACGGGGGCGGGGTTTTCAGTCGCACGGGGGCAGGGGATCCGTTTTACATCGGGGCCGCAATGAGCCCGAATCGCCTCACGCCGCTCCTGGCGCTCGCCGCGGCCCTCCTGCTCGCCTTCCCTGGCGCCGCACCCGCGCAGGAGCCGGGCTTCCAGGTTCCCGATTCCGAGACGAGGGATCCGCCTTCCGCGGCGCGGATCGCGGCGATCCGCGAGTATGCGACCGCATCGGGATGGAACGCGGCCGTGGTCCCCCTCCGCCTGGCCTCCGTCAGCGCGTACAGGAAGGACCGGTTCGCGGCCGCCGAGGCCTGGTTCCACCTCTATCGCTGGGCGGCCCTCTTCTCGGAGCCGGAGAACCAGTTCATAGACGGGTGGATTAATGCGATCCTCGCCAACCACCTCAACTACGAGGGCGTGGCCGGCGAGTACCATCCCACGGTCGATCCCATCGGGCTCAAGATGTCCCCGGAGCTCCAGGAATGGGTCTTCTCCAACGAGGCCTTCTCACAGGAGTTCTTCACGAATGTTAAGCCCGTGGACCACCTCCCGAACGCCTTCGCCATCCTGGACGGGCTTTACAAGCGCGACCCGGCCAAGTTCGCCCGCTACTCGTCGCTGGCGATCGCGATCGCGCTTGTCTACGACGTCGCGCCCCCTCCGTACTGGCCCCACGCGCAGGTCACCCTCCAGGCGCTTCCCCGGAAGCTGCCCAAGCCCGAGGTCACCTTCGACCGCCTGATAAAGGAGGACCTGGCAGGCCGCACCTACTTCAGGCTCACCCGGCTGCGGGCAGAGGAGCTCAAGTTCGTGGTCGACGCGTCCGCCTCCCAGGAGGAACTCGCCTGGAGCGAGGCCAATGTCCCTTACTCCCTGGACGAGTTCGAGGGCGCGTACACGATGATCTCGTACCGCCCGGACCGCACGACGAGCGATCGGCTCATGGTCTGGTCCGGCCAACCGTACACCCTCCAGGCCATCAGGTCCGAGGGAGGGATCTGCATCGACCAGGCCTACTTTGCGACCGAGGCCGGCAAGGCCCGCGGCGTCCCGACGCTTCTCTTCACAGGCGCGGGCCAGGACGGGCGTCACGCGTGGTTTGGATTCCTGGACGCCGAGCACAGGTGGAGGCTCGACGCGGGCCGCTATGCCGAGCAGCGCCTGGTGACGGGCAACGCACGCGATCCGCAGACCTGGCTGGAGATCTCCGACCACGAGCTCCAGTTCCTCTCCGAGCGCTTCCACGCGCTGCCCTCCTTCATGCAGTCGCGCATCCACGAGGAGTTCGCCGGGGATTTCCTCATGGTGGGCGACGTCGAGGCGGCGGCGCGCGCGGCGCGCTCGGCCGTGAACTACGAGAAGCGCAACATCAATGCCTGGGAGATCCTGATCGCGGCCAACGCCAAGCTGGGCCTTGATCCTGCGGCGCAGGAGGGCGTCATGCGGGAGGCCTCCCTCGCGTTCACGCCGAAGTACCCCGACCTCGAGGTGGCCTACACCAACCGGGTATGCCAGAGCCTGCGGACGCGCGGGGAGTCGAGCCTCGCCGACTTCGAGGAGCGCGGCCTGGCGAACCGCCTGCAGGGGGACCGCTCGGACCTGGCGGTACGGCAGGCCTCGTCCATCCTCTCGCGCAGCATCGCCTCCCAGCCCATCCCGGGCCAGGTGGCCACCTACAACGCGATCCTCGCCCAGTACGGCCACGGCGCGGGGACGCTCTTCTTCGACCAGATCGTGGTCGCCTTTGCCGAGCACCTGGCCCAGGCCAACATGAAGGCGGCGGCCCGCGAGGCCGTCGAGCGGGCGCGGGAGGCGCTCGAGGTCCAGCCCGGAACCCAGTTCGCGCTCGACGTGGACAGGCTTCTCGAGCGCCTCCAGGACTAGGCCGCGCTCTTTGGCTTTCCAAAGGCGACGAGCCCCGAGAGTATTTCCCGATGGACGCCCCGACACCGCGCAAGCCCGCCCTGGCCTTTATCTTCGTCACGCTGGTGTTCCTCGTGCTCGGCTTCGGGATCATCATCCCGGTCCTGCCGGGCCTGGTCACGCAGTTCGAGGGCGGGAGCGTGGCCACCGGATCCAACTACTACGGGCTCCTGGTGGGAGTGTTCGCGGTCATGCAGTTCATCGCGTCGCCGATCCTGGGGTCCCTCTCGGACCGGTTTGGGCGCCGAAAGATCATCCTGGTTGCGCTCGCGGGAACGGCAATCGACTACGTGATCATGGGGCTCGCCCCGAACATCGGCTGGATGTTCGTGGGGCGGATGATCTCGGGGGCCACGGCGGGGGCGCTCGCCACCTGCAATGCCTACGTGGCCGACGTGACGCCCCCCGAGAAGAGGGCGCAGGGCTACGGCCTGGTGGGCGCCGCCTTCGGCCTCGGCTTCGTCATCGGTCCGGCCATCGGCGGTCTCCTGGGCGACGTGACCTTCATCCATCCCTTCCATGTCGACAAGGGCCGGCTCCCGTTCTTTGTCGCCGCGGCCTGCGTGGGCCTCAATTGGCTCTATGGGGCCTTCGTGCTCCCCGAGTCCCTCCCCGTGGAGAACAGGAGGCCTTTTTCCTGGGCCCGGGCCAACCCGATCGGGGCCCTGCTCGCGCTCCGCAAATTCCGCGGGGTTCTCGACCTGGCGTTCATGCATTTCATCTACATGTTCGCGAGCACCATCCTGCAGAGCATCTGGGTGCTCTACATGGGATTCCGCTACCACTGGTCCACAATGGAGGTGGGCCTCTCCATGACCTACATAGGGATCATGACGGCCGTGGTCCAGGGCGGGCTCGTGCGGCGGATAATCGCCGCCACGGGTGAACGCAAGGGCCTGGTGTTCGGTCTCCTCACCTCTGCGGCCGTCATGACCGGCTACGGCCTCGCGACCCGGGGCTGGATGATCTACGTCCTGGTCCTGATCGGCGCGTTTGGCGGCATCACGGGGCCCGCGGCCCAGTCGCTCATCACCAAGCACGTGCCGCCGACCGAGCAGGGGGGGGTCCAGGGCTCGCTCTCCGGGCTCACGAGCCTGGCCGGCATATTCGCGCCGATCCTGGGAGCCTGGAGCTTTGGAAAATGCATCGCCGACGACGCCCCGTGGCACATCCCCGGCATCCCCTTCTTTGAGGCGGCGGCACTCATGCTGGTCGCCCTCTCGCTGGCCTACAGGTCGTTCCGCCGGGATGATCTCCTCGCGCCGCACCCTTAGTGGGCCGCGTGCCGGGCCGCTGCGCCAAGGAGCGCGGCAAGGGCCGGCGCCGGTGCCGGGGACGCCCTCCATCCTACGACCAGCCTGCTTTCGGGAGCTGGCCCAGAAAGGCGCCTAAAAACGACCTTGTCGGGAAGGAGTCGCGACTCGCTTGGCGCCGCGAACGTGGCCCCGACCCCGGCGCGCACGAGGCCCACGCCGTTGGAGCGCGGCCAGACCTCCTCGGCGATCTGGGGCGCGACGCCGCTCGAGGCGAACGCGGCCAGCACTCGGTCGTAGAACCCCGGGTTGTTGGCCCTCGGGAAGAGGACGAAGGGCGTGCTGGCAAGGTCCCTGAGGCGCAGGCCCTTCTTGTCCCGAAGCGGGTGGTCCGCGGGCAAGAGCACTCCGTTATTCTCCTTCAGGAGCAGGGTCGTGTCGATTCCCGGCGAGGGCCCGTCGGGGTGGAAGAAGCCGCAGTCGATCTCGCCCGCCTTCAGCGCGGCCAGCTGGAGCGCGGTCGGGGACTCGTTCAGCTCCAGGCGAATCCCGGGGAACTGCCGGTGGAACCCGCGCAGGATGTCCGGGAGCACCGTCGCCATGGCGAGGCCCGTGAACGCGACCCTCAGCCGGCCCGTGCGGCCCCCGGCCACGGCCTTCATGTCCGCAGGCACGCGGAGGAGCGCGGCGAGGACGGGCTCGACGCGCTCGAGGAGCGCAAGGCCCGCCGGCGTGAGCTCCACCCTGCGGCTCGAGCGGTTCAGGAGCCTCACCCCGAGCGCGGCCTCCAGCTGCGCAATCTGGCGGCTTAGCGCAGGTTGCGCGATGGAGAGCGCCTCCGCGGCCTTCCTGAAATGGAGCCTTCGGGCGACCTCCCTGAAGTAGACCAGGTGGCGCAGCTCGAAAGGGTATTGATACTCCCGGGGCATCGCTGATAGCCAAACAAGTATTTCCCAGACAATGCAACCCTGTGTTATAACCTAGGGCATGCCGAAAACCCTCTTCGAGAAAGTCTGGGACGCCCATTCCGTTCGCACGCTCGCCAACGGCCAGACGCAGCTTCTGGTGGGCACGCACCTTATCCACGAGGTCACGAGCCCCCAGGCCTTCGGCATGATGCGCGACCTGGGCCTGAAGGTGGCGATGCCCCACCGCACCTTCGCGACCGTGGACCACATCGTGCCGACGGACCAGGTGAGCGAGCCTTACGCGGACCCGCTTGCCGATGCCATGATCAAGGAGCTCCGCAGGAGCTGCAAGGAGTTCGGGATCACCTTCTTTGACCGCTCGACCGGGAAGCAGGGCATCGTCCACATCGTGGGCCCGGAGCAGGGGATCACCCAGCCCGGGACGACGATCGCCTGCGGCGACTCCCACACCAGCACGCACGGCGCTTTCGGGGCCATCGCCTTCGGGATCGGGACGACCCAGATCCGCGACGTCCTCGCGACCCAGACGATGGCGCTCGGCAGACTGAAGGTCCGCCGGATCGAGGTTAACGGGAAGCTCAAGCCCGGGGTCTATGCCAAGGACGTGATCCTCCACATCATCGCCTCCCTCGGCGTGAACGGCGGCACGGGCTACGCCTACGAGTACGCCGGCGAGGTCTTCGACCGCTTCTCGATGGAGGAGCGCATGACCGTCTGCAACATGTCGATCGAGGGCGGGGCCCGCGCAGGCTACGTGAACCCCGACGAGACGACCTTCTCGTACCTGAAGGGCAGGCCGTATTCGCCGAAGGGCGCGGCGTGGGACGCGGCGGTGGAGCGCTGGAGGGCCGTCGCGAGCGACCCGGGCTGCACCTACGACGACGTGGTGAGGATCGACGGGGCGGACATCGCCCCCACCGTCACCTGGGGCATCAACCCGGGCCAGGGCGTGCCGATCACCGGGACGATCCCCGACCCCACGAAGGCCGCCACGGCGGACGAGCGGAGCTCGATCGAGGAGGCGCTGGCCTACATGAAGCTCAAGCCCGGCGCGCCCATCAAGGGAACGCGGATCGACGTCGCGTTCCTCGGCTCGTGCACGAACGGGCGCCTGAGCGACTTCCAGGAGGTGGCGCGTTTCATCAAGGGGAAGCGCGTGGCTCCGGGTGTTAAGGCGATCGCCGTCCCGGGCTCCCAGGGCGTCGGGCTCATCTGCGCCGAGCTCGGGATCGACAAGGTCTTCCGCGACGCCGGCTTCGAATGGCGCGCCGCGGGCTGCTCCATGTGCCTGGCGATGAACCCGGACAAGCTGATCGGGGACCAGCTCTGCGCGAGCTCGTCCAACCGCAACTTCAAGGGCCGCCAGGGTAGCCCCACCGGCCGCACGATCCTGATGAGCCCGATCATGGTGGCCGCGGCCGCCATCACGGGCTCGGTCGCCGACGCCCGCGAGGTGTTCGGCGTGAGCGCAAACTGACTGACATACCAACCGAACCACTCCCATGGCACTTGATAAAATCACACGCGTAGCGGGCAGGGCCGTTAATGTCCCCGGAAACGACATCGACACGGACCGGATCATCCCGGCCCGCTTCATGAAGTGCGTCACCTTTGACGGCCTGGGAGAATTTCTCTTCTACGACGTGCGCAGGAACGCGGACGGCTCGGAGAAGCCCCATCCGCTGAACGAGGCGAGGTTCAAGGGGGCCTCGATCCTGCTCTCGGGGATGAACTTTGGCTGCGGATCCTCGCGCGAACATGCCCCACAGGCCCTGCAGAAGCACGGCATCCGCGCCGTGATCGCGGAGGGCTTCGCCGAGATCTTCCTCGGGAACTCGACGACGCTCGGCATGCCCTGCGTCACCGCGTCCCGTGAGGACATCGCGCGGATCGCCGCCGCCGTCGACGCGGACCCCAATGCCGAGGTGGTGATCGACCTGGTCGGCAAGAAGGTGACCTTCGCGGGGCAGAGCGCCGCGATCGCCATCCGCGAGAGCGCGCGCGACGCCTTGGTGAACGGCAGGTGGGATCCCATCGGCGAGTTGATTGACGGGGCGCCGGCAGCAACGAAGGTTGCAAGCGGTTTGCAGTACATGTCGGCCTAAGTGCCTTCGGCGCGGCCATTAGCGGGGCTGCGGGCCGCCTATTGGCCCTCGCAGCCTATCTATCAGCTTGGCTGAAGCTGCGGTTATCGTTAAATTTGGGGACCTTTTTGTAATCGCTACCGTCTTACAGGCACACAATCCACCATGACACTAGGAATGATCGAAGTCTTCAAGGGGGCCGGCCTCCTTATTTACCCCCTGGGGGTGTGCTCTGCCCTGGCCGTCTTCATCATCTTCGAGAGGATCTACGCCCTGCGCACCGCGGCCGTCCTGCCCCCGGATTTGGTCGACGCCGTCATGAACGGGAAGCAGCTGGTGGGCGGGCGCCACACGGTCCTCTCGCGCATCGTGGAGTTTTCCGAGGTGCACAAGAATGACCCCGACTCGCTCAAGGCCTTCGCCCGACTCGAGGTGAACCGCATGGAGCGCGGCGTCCCGTATCTTGACGTCATCTACGCGGCCGCGCCCCTGATCGGCCTGTCCGGCACGGTGACCGGGCTCCTGCAGGTCTTCTCCGAGATCTCCCCGGATACGGGCCTGCCCGACCCGGTGGTCTTCACGAAGGGCGTCGCGCTCGCCCTCTCGGCCACCGTCATCGGGCTGGCGATCGCGATCCCGTCCCTGGTCGGAAGCGGCTACCTCCAGCGCAGGATCGACAACTACGCGGCGCAGCTCGACGTGCTGCTTGAGCGCATCATCAACCGCGGCCGCGGATGAGCGGATTTCGACAGAAGACCCGTAAGCGGCCCGAGCTCAACCTGGTCCCGCTGATCGACGTGCTCGTCATGCTGATCTTCTTTGCATTCGTGACCATGCAGTTCCGCTCGGCGACGATGCTGAACATCACGCTCCCGAAGATAGCGACCGCGGGAAAGAGCGAGTACAAGGGCACGGTAACGATAGGCATCGACAACAAGGGGCAGGTCTCCTTCAACGGGAAAGAGGTGAGCGACGCCCAGCTGGTGTCGCTGCTTAAGCAGGTGAGCGAGGCCAACCGCGACATCCCGGTCCTGATCAAGGCGGACGAGACGACGCAGCTCAAGAAGCTCGCGTTCGTCATGGACTCCTGCCGCACGGCGGGCCTTAACAAGTTCAGCCTGCAGGCGCGCTAGGTCCATGAACATCGTGATCACCGGCGTGACCCGCGGCCTTGGCCGCGCGCTTGCCGAGTGGTACATCGCGAACGGCCACACGGTTGCCGGCTGCGGCAGGAGCGGACCCGCCATCTTCGACTTTCGGTTCACGCATCCCGAGCCGAACAGCTTTGACGCCGTGGACGTGACGCAGCCCGTCAAGGTTACCCTGTGGTCCGAGCGGGTCCTGGGCTCCCTCGGTGCGCCCGACATTCTGATCAACAACGCAGGGCTCATCAACACCCTGGCCCCCCTCTGGAAGGTGCCCGCCGACGAGGTGGGCAAGGTCGTGGGCGTGAACATCGTGGGCGTCGTGAACGTGATCCGGGCCTTCGTGCCGGCGATGGTGGAGCGGGGTAAGGGGGTCATCGTGAACATGAGCTCGGGCTGGGGCCGGAGCGTCGCGGCCGACGTGGCTCCGTACTGCGCCACCAAGTGGGCGATCGAGGGCCTGACAAAGGCGCTCGCCGAGGAGCTCCCCGAGGGCATGGCCGCCGTGCCGCTGAACCCCGGCGTGATCGACACCGACATGCTTAGGACCTGCTTCTCGGACAGCGCCGGATCCTACCCGAAGGCCGAGGAATGGGCGAAGAAGGCCGGTCCCTACATCCTGGGGCTCGGTCCCAGGGACAACGGGCGGTCGGCGAGCGTCGGCGGATACGAGGACGGCTTTGTTGCATAAATCAGGTTGATGCCTGAGGCGGTTATGCCGCCTTGGGGAACCCCTGGGGTATATGGGTCGCGACGGCGACCGCGCTGGAGGCGGGTATAAGCCCGGCCTTTTCCAGTGCAACTTTCGTACTGATCCACGCTCTCGGGGAGTCGGCGCGGGAGTGCGCCGTCCGAGGAGGCTGGGATTTTGCCCAGTCCGGTTTACCGTTCACGTGGACTTCCCGGGGCACGAGCCTTGT